>Ga0210057_1000017_pt1 | contig 459142 bp, 444 predicted proteins | sample CryGeyCG2114_010_2_FD_183968 | JGI IMG/M metagenome (GOLD analysis project Ga0210057, IMG submission 183968) | Groundwater microbial communities from aquifer - Crystal Geyser CG10_big_fil_rev_8/21/14_0.10 (SPAdes) (version 2) | ecosystem: Environmental > Aquatic > Deep subsurface > Groundwater... | reverse complement strand
CGCTTTCACTCGGCACCGGCATCTCAACTATCGGCACCTCCACCTTATTTGCCGCAACCAGCGCATTGGGTATCGGGACCTCAACACCTGACGCAAACGCAGTCCTTACGGTAGGCGCTACCAGCACAGCATCCATCCCATTAGCGCTCCGGCTCCAGACCGGACAAGTCGCAGACGCATTCCAGATACAAAACAGCGCATCCACCTCAGTCTTCTCAATTGATTCATTGGGACGCATTGAAGGGTTTGTATCATCTGCATCAAGCACCATCAATTCTACACTTACCGTAAGTGATATTCTTGCCGCGTCATCAACGCTTCTTGCAACCGGCCCCGCGCACTTCTATGACACCGTAACAACAGACGGCGCGCTTTCTGCATCAAGTACACTTGCGGTATCGGGTCTTTCTACATTCAATACAGGATTTATCTCTGCAGGTTCATCCACCGCAGTAAGCACCTTCAATGTCGGCGGGTTATTCCAAGCATCAAGCACGATTCTTGCGGGCGGGGGAACATCCACCTTCTACGGAGGAATACTCAGTCAGGGACTGCAGATTACCAATGACGCAGGCGCCATTGAATCGGCGTCAACAGGGACTTCCACGTTCGCTAATGGTATCAATCTCACAACCAACGGCTGTTTTGCAATCAACGGCAATTGCACCGCGCTCCAATCGGAACTCCACGACGCAGTAACACTCAACACCAGCAACTACTCATATCTCTCGCTTTCGGGACAAGAGATTACATTACTTGATCCGTTCTCAACCACCAGTGCCGCGTATCACTTTGACACGAGGCTTGCGGCAACCTCATCAGTGGCATCCATCACCACGCTTGCAAATCTCACGACAACGGGAGCGCTTGACGCGGGAAGCATCACGTCAAACTTCGGCGACATCAATATCGGTACCGATGACTTCACTGGAGGAAACGCCTTTCTTTCTTCCACCTCTTCATTTGCCGGATTCATTTCCACCGCTTCATCAACCGCGGTAGACGTATTCAACGTCGGCGGACTCTTCCAGGCATCATCCACCATTCTTGTAGGAGGATTAGGCACGAACACCTTTATCGGCGACATCGCGGTCGCGTCTCTCGATGTTACCGACAGCACCGCGTCTTCCACGTTCGCAAACGGTATCATACTTTCAGGAGGCACTATCCGGCTCCCATCGGACATCTGCGCCAACCGCGCTTCAGGTGGCGCGCTTACGACGGATGCAAACGGGGGAATCATCTGTGAAGATGATGATACCGGCTCCGGTACTATTAATTCCGGAACCACAAACCGTCTCGCGTACTATTCAACCGCGGACAACATTGATTCGGCGAACTTTCTGCACATTGACACAAGCGGCAACCTTCTTGATGTCGGCGGAGACATTGGTATCTTCAACACATCAGGCGCAACGCTTTCACTCGGCACCGGCATCTCAACTATCGGCACCTCCACCTTATTTGCCGCAACCAGCGCATTGGGTATCGGGACCTCAACACCTGACGCAAACGCAGTCCTTACGGTAGGCGCTACCAGCACCGCATCCATCCCATTAGCGCTCCGGCTCCAGACCGGACAAGTCGCAGACGCATTCCAGATACAAAACAGCGCATCCACCTCAGTCTTCTCAATTGATTCATTGGGACGCATTGAAGGGTTTGTGTCTAACGCGTCTTCAACAGTTGTCGGGGACTTCCGCGCGCAAAACTTATACGCCTCTTCAACGCTTGCAGTAGGGAATGATGCTTTAGTTGTGACAGCGGGAGGGAATGTGGGGATTGGAACAGCTGCACCATTGGGTCTACTCCATGTCGACAGTGGCTCAAGCGAAGGATTAATATGGCTACGAGCTGAATCTGATAGTAGCGATGCAGCAATTCTTCGTTTAACTGGAGAAAGTGGAGCAACAGGATATATGGGCGGATTTTTAAAATATGATGCAACTGATAATGTGTTTGTAATTGGAACGCATGACGCAGACGACCAGCTTACCTCATCTGATATTGCAGGAATAAGAATTCGGCGTTCTAATGGTTTTGTAGGTATTGGCGCAACCTCATCCCCAGCAGAAATCTTCGGCGTCCAAGGCAACGCGTTTATTTCGGGGACGACAACGGCAAATGGATTTTTAGCAACAAGCACAATAGCCGTTGCGCGTGCAGAACAATCAAGCAGTCTTCTCTATTTAAGTTACCCCGGGGCGCAAGCAAGTATTGGAGTAAACGCGCAGGATGATTTGGAGTTTGTCACAAATAATGCCCCGCGTGTTCATATAGAAGGAGACAGTGGTACGAGCGAAGGCTTCGTAGGCATAGGAACAACCTCTCCGTTTGCATTTTTGAGCATAGAATCTAATACTTCGGGTGGATGTCCATGTCCAGATACCGTTCTTATTTCTAATCGCGGCGGTAGCGTTACTGTTGTAGAGCTTGAGTCACTTTCTGATGATGCCGGATTTGATTTGAAAGCCGCGAGTTTCAAAAATAACGAAATCCGCCTTCGTGGTAACGGAGGAGATGCCGATGGCGATCTTGATTTTCTATTAGGAGGTCAAACTATCTTTACGCTTTCTCAGCCGGGTGGCACAGGTCTCGTTGGGGTTGCTACAACTGGTCCCTCTCAAATATTCGCAGTCCAAGGCGACGCCTACATCTCGGGGACTACTACTACAAATGGCATCCTTGCAACCTCCACCCTTCAAGTAGGCAGCAACTTCATATCAGGAACTGGCTCTTCCACAATCGCTACCGGTCTTATCCTTACTAATGGAACAGTCAAGCTTCCGTCAGATATCTGCGCAAATAGGGGAAACGGCGGAGCACTCACCACTGACACTAGCGGAAACATTATTTGTGAAGATGATGATTCAGGGGCGGGCGCAGTAACAGTAAACAGCGGGGTTGCAAATCAGCTTGCCTATTATTCTGATTCAACAAACATCAACGCGTCTGACTGGCTTACATTTGATTCCACAAATAAACGATTCGGAATCGGGACAACTTCACCTGGAGCAGTGCTTTCTGTGGCGGGGGATGTTGATGGGACGGAACCAGTCTTTTTGGTTGCTACTTCGTCAACAGCTACTGCGAGCTCTACGGCGTTTATTATCAATTCTCAAGGAAGAGTGGGCATCGGGGCAACAAATCCTGCCTTTAAGCTTGATGTTTCAGATAACGGGCAGGGCGTTGGTACTGGAAACCGTATAGCTGGATTTAGTTCAAACGACAGCGTAGGGGTGGGGATTCGAATCAATTCAACCGGAACGGGAGGGCGTTCTTGGGATATTATTTCTACCGCAGATGGCGCATTTACGGGGGGAGGAACGCTGCAATTCCTTGATGGCTCAGGGAGTGGAGCTTCAACAGATGTAAAAGCGGTGCTCACCAGTGCTGCGCAATTTGGCATCGGAACAACCTCTCCAACGCAAGTATTAAGCGTTCAGGGAGGAGCGTTGATTGCGGGGACAACCACTGCAAATAGCTTCTTTGCGACTTCTACTTCGTTGTTTGCGACGCAGGGAGGCAATGTTGGTATCGGTACTACTTCACCAGCAGGCAAGTTATCTATCCAGCCCGAAGCGGGAATAAACAGCTTGCTTATCGGCACCTCAACCGCAACATCCACCTGGGCATTCCGCGTTGATGATGAGGGCCGAGTCGCGATAGGGACGACAACAAATACTGCTCTCTTCAACATTGGGAAAATAGATGGATTTTCCTCCACCACGGGCGGTCCAAATGTGGCGGGAATCGAAGAATACTTCCGCTTTGATCAATCAGGAGGCAAATTCTTTGGGAATAGTCTATATATAGAGAACACACCGTCTAATTCAAACAGCAACACCGTGCTCGGAGATATTATTAAGATCCAAGACGATACTAGCTTAGCCAACACTGTGCGTGGTATTGAAGTACAAACGGATGCTGGCTCAAACACTGCGGGTGAAAACACGGCGGTATCCGCATTCGGCCGCACATTCGGAGTTTCTGCACTTACTACAGGAAATGCCGGGGGCAAATTCTTGCCTGCGGGAGTCTTAGCGCAAACCGAAGGCACTACACAAGGGAATGCCTTGCGTTTGTATTCAGGGAGCATTACCACAGAAACATTGGCATACTTTTTCCAAGAATCATCCACGTTCTCCGGAATCGGGCTTCGTATGAACTTTGGTCAATCAAGCGGGTCATTTACCGGCAACTTCCTACAATTACAGGTCGCTGGTGCAACTAAGTTTTTAGTAACCAACCATGGAACAACCACCATTGGGCAAGTAGGTCAAACTTCGAATGCGGCAGGACTCAAGATAGGGTATGGTGCGGTGTGTATCGATAACGATGGCGGTTGTGGAGATGATGGTACTGCAGACCTCACACCCGGAACCATTTATTCGGTAGCGCAGTCAACCGGCAACTCCGATGTTGCAGAAATGTATTTCTCTGACGAAACTCTTGAGAATGGAGAAATAATAGTTACAACGGGTGGATACACGATTGGCCGCGCCAACCAAGACAACAAGAGCGCAGTTATCGGAGTCGTGTCCACCAAGCCGGGTCTCCTCATCGGTTCTGACGATAAACAAACCGCAGCAAATAAATATCCTGTAGCACTCGTCGGGCGTGTACCCGTAAAAGTATCTACGGAGGGCGGTGATATTAATATAGGAGACAGAATAGTGCTCTCATCAATAGATGGTATCGGAATGTCCGCAGAAAACGGCACGGCTAACGGTCCGATCATCGGTGTCGCTCTTGAATCGTTTGACGGAAGTAAAGCGCTTTCAGAAGCTGTTATAGATCAGCTTGCAGATAACGAAACACCGGAAGAAAAAATAGAGGCGCAAGAAAATAAAATTGATGATGGATGCTATTACAGCGGTGGCAGGATTGACGAAAGTGAGGGTTGCGCGCAAGTGAACGAACAGGAATTAGATGACGATGCATTAGAGCAGCTCGCAAAAGAAAAAAGCATTCAAGATAAAGAAGCGCGCGTAAAAAAACTTTCAGAAGAAAATAATTCCGCAGAAGATCAAACGACTTTAGAAGGCGAAATAGTAAAGGTTGGCAAGATCATGGTCTTTGTAAATCTTGGATACGCGCGCCTTGATTCAAATATCCAGGGGGGCGAGCTTGCGGATAATCTCATCGTGGAGGCAGGGACCGGCCGTATCAAGGCAATGAATATTCTTAACATGAATGACTTTGCGATAGAAAATGTCCGGGCGATAACGGGGACAGACGGCAAATGGTATATTGACGAGAATGGAGTGTTTGTTGGTGATGAGATCAAAGTAAAACGCGCAACCATTGAGGATAATATCAAGATCGGGACAGAAGAAAAACCGGTAGGTATTACTATCTACGATCAAGTAACGGGCGAGCCATATTGCTTGTCTGTTGCTGATGGAAACATAAAAACAACTGCTGGGGCATGTTCCTCAGAAATCCAATCGGGGGACGAGCAACAAAGTTCGGAGCAAACAAATAATTCGGATGAGGACACCGAAGCGCCGACGGTCACATTGAATGGCAGTGCTGAGATAATTATCCCGATAAAAGTTCTATATTCTGATCCAGGCGCGCAAGTTACCGATAATGTAAACCCGAATATCGGTTATTCGGTAACCGTAAACGGGGAAGAAGTAAGCTATATTCAGATAGACACAAATGTTCCAGGCGAATACACGCTTATATATACCGCAGTAGACCAAGCGGGCAATATTGGAACAGCAACTCGTCATGTATCAGTAGTGGATGAAAATACGCAAACGGAAGAAGTTGCTGAAGAAACAAAAACCTCCCCAGAATCAGAAACTACAAACGAAGCACAACAAGAAGAAATAGCGACAGAAGAACCGAAAACTGAGCCGATAACCACAGAAAATAAGACACAAGAAGAGACAACAATAATACACCAGGCAGAAGAAGGAGTCTCAGGTGGGGAAAGTAAAAATAGCAACGGATAAAATAATGAATTGATATGCTTTAGCAATCTTTTGAGTATTCTTTAGTAAGGTTTATTAATATAATTTCTATAGCAAGATATATCAAATATAGAGCTATAAGGGCTCAAAAGTATATCCTTTTGTCGTTTTATTGTAGCCCTAAAGACGAGACACACCTTCAATTCTAATATTGTGCGACATATTAAAGTTTAAAAATAAGCATTTTAATAAAATAAAGTTATGCACAGTGCGTGTAGTCTATATAATAAAGTAAAATAAAGCTATAGCAACAATCAAAAAATAAATGGAAAAGAGCAATAATAATAATTTGTTTCTTTTTGTGAACATAAAAAAAATACTTCTAAAAATAATACGACATATTTTTGTATTCACAGTAATTACCGCGTGGGTTTTTAGTCCGTGGGCGCAAATCAGTTTTGATATCGCGGATAAAAAAATATCTTTTGGTCCGAAAACACAAGAAGCCCATGCCGCTACCTGCGGAACTAATGGCATGTATAATGCAAGCGATAACGGTCGTGAATCTTGTACATATACTTCGGCGGGCGCAGATACTTTCACACCTCCCACCGGAGTAACAAGTGTTCATGTCGCGGCATGGGGATCAGGGGGAGGGGGGTTTGATGGCTCTACACAAGGAGGTGGTCATGGAGGCGGAGGAGGGGCATTTGCTTCTACCACAGTTACAGTTGTGCCAGACACACCGTACAATCTCACTGTCGGAGACGGTGGAACTGAAAATACATCCGGAACAGATTCCGTCTTTAATACTGATGACATTATTGCTGATGGAGGCGCGGGAGGAACAAGCGCTACAACAGGCGGAGGGACGGGTGGCTCTCTTGCAAACACATCTTGTAATGGCACCGATTGTGATGTTGAGTATGCGGGAGGAACAGGGGGTGATGGTTTTAACGGTAGTAGTGGCAATGACAACGGAGGTGGCGGTGGAGGTTCTGCAGGCCCTCATGGTGATGGAGGAAATGGCGCGGCAGGGGTTACTGGTCAAGGAGGAGGTGGAGGAGCAGGTAACGGGGGCAATGATGCGACTGATATTAATGGTGCTTCTAGCACAAATGGAGGCGCGGGAGGAAATGGAAACGCAAGCACTAATGGCTCCGATGGTACAGCGCACATACTCGGGGGGGGGAGGCGGTGGAGGTGCTGACAATGGTGATGGCGGAGGAAACGGAGGCGCTCCCGGAGGTGGAGGAGGTGCCGGCACCGTGTGTGACAATGGAACCCAATGTCAAGGTGCCGACGGGCAAATTTATATTACATGGGAAACACCAGCACCCCCTTCAGTAACCCAAACCATCTCCGGCACCATATACATTGACGAAGGAACAACTGTTTCCACCTCTAACGAAGCGGTCAAAGCGTATGTTGCGACTAGCTCAACGTCGGTTGCTACCTCAACCACTGCGGACGGCTCGGGGAATTTCTCCTTTATCGGCTTTGACGAATTCCCGACCGCAGGCGTCCCCGTAACTCTCTGGGTGGACAACGACACGTCATTTCGCGCAAGCGCGGTCACCGTCGCGTCCTCGACATCAAACGATATTACGGGGCTTCATCTCTACCAAAACCGCGTCATCATCAAACACGAATCGGAATCGGCAACGTCAACAACGATTGCAAAACTTGGATTATATGACGGAGACAATGATTCAGACATCCAGTTTTCTGTGGACGCCTCGAACAATCTTACGGTAAAAGCTGGGCAAATGCTCTACATTTGGCCCGGCACTCATTTTGATTCGTCTTCAGAAAGCGGCGGTACAATTACCACGCACGGCGGCGTTTCCGGAAACAATGTTGACGGCGACATTAAGCTCGCGCGAGGTTTTCATCCCGCAGCGCCTGCGGTTGCAACGTCAACTATACTTACACTCGGCAGCGGCGGTCTGTCTCTCGCCGGTTCATATTTTGCCTCGTCTTCCGCAATTCTTGATGCAGGCACCGCTTCAACTATTTTTACCGCGACCACTACGGGCAAATCAATCTACGCCTCCTCAACTCCTTTTTACAATATTACATTTGATGGCGTAGATGGGACGGCAGGTGGTTGGACATTCCAGGAAATGGCATCTTCCACGAACAATTTTCTCATCACCGATGGTACGGTAGTCGCTCCCGATTGGCTTTCTATCGCGGGCAACTTTACGAACAACGGGACATTTACCGCGGGGACAGGCACAACAACATTTAACGGTACAGCCGCGCAAACTATTTCAGGAACCCTCACCGGTTCTTCTGCGCTTGCAAACGTGGAATTCAATAATCCGTTTGCGACAAGCGGGGATTGGTATAACGCCGACTGGATGTATCGGAAAAAGATAACACTCAAACAAGCAAGCACGACGCTTACTAATTACCCCGCGCTCATTAGTCTGAGTGATACTGATCTTGCCGCTCATGCGCAGGCAGACGGGGATGATATTCTTTTTACATCGAGTGACGGCACGACACGGCTCAATCACGACCTTGATGAATACAATAGCGGCGGGGGGGTTACCGCATGGGTGGATATCCCGTCACTTTCTTCGTCTGCCGCGACCGATATCTACATGTATTACGGGAATGCCGCGACCTCAAGCGAAAACCTTGCTTCAACTACCTGGGATTCCAGTTATGTTGCCATTTACCACTTTGAAGAAGACCCGCCGGGTACCGAAAATGCCGAATATCTCGATTCTACCAACAACGATCATGGCGGTTGGGACCTTATAGGAGACGGGAACAGTAAAGAAGGAAATATTGGCCGCGGCCAAGGATTCGGCGCATCAAGCGCGGCAAACGACGATTGGGTTGGTACTGATGAGCATAGCGACTTTACGCTTGCCGCAGGAGACCATTCGTTTGAAGGATGGTTTAAGGCAGCGGAGCAGGTAGCGGGTTCGGGTTTCGGAGTGCTGTATGGACGTTTTACTGGCGGTTCGCCTGGTGCCGGATATTTCTTTGGCGTCCGTGACTCAAATTCAAACCTCGAACTTGACTATCGCGCGGATGGCGGAGATACATTGAATCTATCCTCAGACGACACTATCCATGACAATTTTGAAGACGACACCTGGCACTATTTTGCTGTGAGCATCGATGTGTCGGAAAAACTTGGAACACTCTATATCGATGGCAACTTGCATGATGACGATGTCTACACCGGCGACCTTATCGACAAAACAGGCTACCCGGAATCTGCCTTTTTTATGTCTGCAATCACTTGGGACAGTCCGGGTGACCACGAGCTCCTCGGAAGCATGGACGAAGTACGATTCACGAAAGGTGCGGCTCGCTCCGCTGATTGGTTCGCAATATCTTACGACAACGTCATTGCGAGTTCTACTTTCTATACAGCGATTAGTGCTGAAGAAACGGATTCGGGGGGCGACGTTGCCGCGACCGGTATTACATTCGCAAACAATGCATCAACAACACACCTTATGATATTGCAGGGAGGACTTAAAGCGCCGTCGCTTCTTTCTATTTCGGGAAACTACAAAAACGATGCCGGATTTAATGCGAATTCGGGCACCACGACATTCAACGGGACAGGTCAGCAATACATCAGCGGATTTGCGACGGGCACGAATGCATTTGCCGGACTGAATATCATCAACACCACTTCATCCACCACATTTACGGCAGTCGCTTCTTCTACAACGCTGTTTGCATCCGCGGGGGCTCGAATTGAATTTGCGTCAGGCGCAACAGAACAAACCCCCCAAGATACCGGCTGGGTTGTTGCCGGTGCGGGGGCGGAGGATACGAGCGTAGGGACTGCCGGTTGGACTAGCCCAGAAAATATAACAAGCGATGACACAAATCGCGCAACGAGGCAAAGTACAGGTAATTCCTATTATCTCTACGCCGACCAGTTTGATTTTTCATCTATCCCCGATACCGCAACCATCGTTGGTGTAGAGGTGCGGCGTCAAGCACATTCCGGAAGCGGCAGTATTAATGACGCTTCAATTCGTTTATTCAACGCGTCCGGTTCTCCTGAGGGAAATGACAAATCAGAAGCGGCAGCATGGTCCACCACGGTAGATACCGTTGTGAGTTTTGGAGGTGCCGACGATACATGGGGAGTGTCATTATCTCCGTCTATCGTGAAAGATCCTGATTTCGGCTGGGGTCTTGCTGTTTCCGGGAGTCTCGATACTGCCAATGTGGATGTTATGGAAATGAAGATACACTACACTACCTCCGGCACCGTACCCGGAACAACAACAGTACAAAACATTTCTCTCAACGGTTCGGGGGGTAATGAAATATATCTTCATTCCGCAACTCCGGGTACCCAATGGAACTTCGAAGTCCCCGGCGGACGCTCGGTCAGTTATGTAAACGTAAAAGATTCAAACGCGTGTTATACATCGGGCAACGATATCATCGCGTCTAATGCAACCGATGGCGGGAACAACAGCTGTTGGGATATTACGGCGCCTATAGGGGAACCGGGGACATTAACGCTTGCTGATTCTGATGCGGGGCAGATATCCGACCAGTTTAATTCCTCTTCGGTGGCCGATGTTGTTCTTTTAAGGTTCAAGACAACACCCGCAGATGAAGCCATAACAACAACATATATGTTTAAATTGAATGCTTATGGGGTGAAGCAATCCGATATTACAAATGTTCAATTATTTCCGGATTATCAAGGAGACGGAAATAAAGATGGCGATGATCCCGAAGATCCTGTGGGCGGGTCGGGAACAGTATCTATTTCAGGGAACAGTGGGACGATAACTTTCTCAAGTTTTTCCACCTCAACTGCGATGAATTATGTTCTTGAAGGGGATGTCGCGGATATTACCTCCGGTAATGAACTGATTGTCCGTCTTATTGCGGGGAATGTTACCGCGGTCGGAGATGCGTCGGGAGAATCGATAATACCATCAGGCACGGTAACAAATGCCGACCATATTCGCGAAGGAGGTAAAGCTATTGGAGCCGGAGGTAAAGTGGGGGACACATCAACACCACAAGCGAAAAAAACTGGGGGGGATGAAGGAGGGGGCGAGTCTCTTGGGGATGACGACGACAACAAAGCCCCCGCATCATCCGGGACCCCTTCGAACTTCTGGTCATCAGGCGGAAGCGGTATTGCATCAGACAGCTCATATGCCTCAGAAACAACTGATGATGAAGGACTCAACTTTAACGCATTCGGATTCAATGTACCCGACGGAGATACTATAAACGGAATTGAAATAAAAATAGAAGCGTCATGCGTAACGACATGTGGCACTATTGATGTCGCGCTTGCGTGGGATAACGACGGGGCGAACGCGACTACAACCGCGAAAAACACGGGAACGCTTACGACAACCGATACAATCTACACGCTTGGGGATTCTACCGATACCTGGGGCCGTTCGTGGAGCGCTTCTGAATTCAGCGACGCTAACTTCTCTGTTGAAGTAACTGCACAGCCATCGGGTTCTAATGCGGTGCGTATTGATGCAATAACCGCGCGCGTATACCACCAGGCATCAGGCGGAGGAGGTGGAGGAGGGGGGCGTTCGAGTCTTCCCGAACGCGTTCTTGCAACAGTCATACAGTCGGATATAATAAAAACAATTAAAAAATTATTCTTTTAGCGTTATGCAGCCGCCACGAAAAAAAGATCCCCATATTAAATGGATCGCCTTTCTTATACTGCTCAATTTTGCGTTGCTCTCCATAGTGGGAGGTATTTTTTTCTTTTGGGAGTCATACACCCAAGAAAAGTTAAGCGATATATTGAGTGCGTATCCTTTTGTGAGTCCCGCGCGCAATCTCATAGACCAAAAAGATTTTATCACCAACCTTGTTCCGCTTCGCGAGGATATCAAAAAAATAGTGGATAGCTTTGAAAGCGTCGCGACTACCTCCATATATATAGAAGCGCTTAATTCGGGGGCTTCCATTACACTCCAAAAGGATGTTCGGGTATTCCCGGCAAGCCTCGCAAAGATTCCGCTTGCTATGGCAGTTATAAAAAACATTGAGGAAGGGGGATGGGCATTTGATACGATGCTCCCAGTAGAAGAAAAACATATTGATTCACGTTCCGGGACGCTCTACGAGCGCGTACGAGATGGTGACGGAATAACAGTTAAACAGCTTCTTGAAGAAATGCTTGTACATTCGGATAACACGGCATACGAAACCTTGCTCTCGCATATGAAAGAACGAGATTGGAGTAATATTTCAGATTTAATCGGTCTTGCGGCTTTGTATGATTTCGAAGGAAAAATATTACTAGCCGAATATATCAAAATGTTCCGGTCGCTTTATACCGCGAGTTATTTAACTCGTGAATCATCAGAATATATATTAGAATTGCTGTCTCTTACCGGTTTTAATAATTTTATTGTGCAAGGGCTTCCTTCTTATCAATCGTTTTCCCATAAATGGGGCAAAAACATAGAACGCAACGTTTTTGCTGATGTTGGAATTGTATATTTACCTGACAGGCCTTTTTTGATAGGCATTCTCGTCCAGAGCTACGAAGACACGCCTGAGGCGGGCGAGAAAACGGCTCAAACCATCATGAAAGCTGTCGCCGAACGCACCTATTCCTATATGCGCGACTACTAGGACTCCGTCACACCCTCCCATTTTGCCCCCTGTGCAAGACCCGGCCTAGCACACATCCTGAAAACCCCTCAACTCAACGACACCCTGCGTATATGTGCCAGATCCGGTTTTGCACATTCGTTATTTTCAAACTTCTTCAGTCTCTTAAGGCGCGGGGGAAGATGGAGTGATTTTTCTTTTACCCCAACAAACGGCTCACACCCCCGTGTGAGCCGTTTGTTTTGCACCTTTTTCTGCCATTTTTACACAAAAACACGCTGGTTCAAGCGTGTTTTTGGTTTATACTACTATTATATATATTATATATGAAAGCATTCTATAAGCAGACAACAGCAGAAATTCTCATATCTCAAAAAACAGACGCGCATACGGGCATTTCGCGCGATGAGTTCGTGCGCCGCTTTGAGCAATACGGTCCAAATAAGCTTACCGAAGAGAAAAACTTTCGCTTTTTTAAGATACTCTTTGAACAGCTACGAAGTCCGCTCATATTTATCCTTCTCGTTGCGGGCATTATTACCGTATTTCTTGAAGAATATACCGACAGCCTCGTTATCTTTATTGCGGTATTCATAAACACCGCAATTGGCATCTACCAAGAGGGACGCGCATCCAAAGCATTTGAAAAACTCCGCTCCTCCGTAAAAAAATACGCGATAGTCTTACGGAACGGCAAACAGATGGAAGTAAGCGTAGAACAGCTCGTACCCGGGGATATCGTTATCCTGGAGGCGGGCGCGCAGGTTCCGGCAGATATCCGCTTGATAGAAGTAAAGGGGCTTGAGGTAAACGAAGCGGTGCTTACGGGGGAATGGCTCCCGCAGGAAAAAAACACCGAACCAATACTGAAAAAAATGCGCATCACCGAACAAAAAAATATGGTGTGGATGGGAACGCTTGTTGAAGACGGCTACGCGAAAGGCGTTGTCGTCGCTACGGGCCAAGATACTGAACTTGGTAAAATTGCAGGCTCTCTTAAGCAAGAAAAAGAGGAGCCGACCCCTTTCCAAAAAGGAGTGGGGAAGCTCGCGCGCATGATAGGGATTGTTGTTGTTTGTATCGTTATCCTTATCTTTATACTCGGTATTCTTGAGGGCGACCCACCTTTTGAGATGTTTTTGACGGCGGTTGCAATTGCGGTTGCGGCAATCCCTGAGGGACTACCCGTTGCCGTTACCGTAGTTCTTGCACTCAGTATGTCGCGGATTCTCGGCAAAGGAGGGCTTGTCAAAAAACTTATCAAAGCTGAAACGCTCGGCTCAACTACCGTTATCCTTACCGATAAAACAGGGACGCTTACGCGCGGCGAAATGGAGCTTAAGCATGCGCTTTCAACTTCCGCTATTCTTTCCGGGCGCACGACCGAAGAAAATACGGCAGTGCTTCGCATAGGTGTGTATACTTCAGGAGGATTTATTGAAAACGAAGAGAAAGAGCAGGCCCAGTGGATTATCCGTGGGAAGCCCACCGATAAAGCGCTCTTGAGCGCGGGAATAAAGAACAATCTCATCCCCTCGGCACTTTTTAGAGAAGAGGAGCGCGTTGATTATCTGCCATTTGATTCCGAGCGGCGCCTTGCCGCTTCTCTGAATGCCCAAAAAGACGGGGGGCATACGCTTTATATTACGGGCGCCCCCGAAGCGCTTATTGAATACGCATCGTTCGCAGAATCAGGAAAACGTCTTTCGGCAGAGGACAAAAAAACAATACAAGACGCGTATGACACCATCACTAAAGACGGCATGCGCGTGATTGCCGTCGCCATGAAGAAAACAATGGAAAACAAAATTTCGCGGAAAAATATGCGGGAACTATGCGCAGACACAATTTTTATGGGTCTTATTGCGTTCCATGACCCGATACGGGAAGATGTTCCCGCAGCCATTAAAGCCGCACGCGAAGCGGGACTCCGCCCAGTACTCGTTACCGGAGACCATGCAAACACGGCGCATGCGGTTGCTAAAGAAACGGGCCTTGCAACAGACGGCGTAGTCATCACCGGAGAGATGCTTGAAGGTATGGATGATGTCGCCGTGCAAAAAGCGGTAAACACGCATCAGATATTCGCGCGCATTCTCCCATCTCAAAAACTGCGCCTAGTGACTGCGCTTCGCAACGAACACGAGGTTGTCGCAATGACAGGAGACGGCGTAAATGATTCGCCGGCGCTTACTCAAGCGGATATTGGAATTGCGGTCGGTTCCGGGACCGATGTTGCCAAAGAAGCATCAGATCTTATACTACTGCATGACAGTTTCGGCATTATCGTAAAAGCAATAGAAGAGGGGCGAGTGGCGCTCGCAAATCTCCGGAAAATTATCACATATGTCCTCGCAACTAATTTTTCGGAAGTGATCCTTGTGAGCGGCGCGCTTCTTTTGGGTTTTCCGCTGCCCGTACTGCCGGTGCAGATATTATGGGCAAACCTCATAGAAGAAGGTTTTATGAACTTTGCGTTTGCCTTTGAAAAGGGGGAAAACGTCCTCAAAGAAAATGTTCACGCAAAAGAAGCGCGGAGCATCATTACGCAGGAGATGAAAATTATTATTTTTGGCGTAGGCATTATCACAAGCCTTCTTCTCGTAGGCGTTTTGTACTATCTAACCCAACTCAACTACCCCATAGAAGAGATACGTACCATACTTTTTGCGGGCTTGTCGCTTGATGCCATCTTTTTCACTTTTTCGCTTAAGAGCTTTAAAAAGCCGATATGGAAGATTAATATATTTTCTAACAAATATCTTTTGGGAGCATTTGCCGTGAGTTTCCTGGGGTTATTGGCGGCCATCACACTCCATCCGCTTGAACGCCTCTTGCAGACCGTCACCCCGACTCCTATGGAATTTTTAATGCTTATCGGTCTTGGACTCTTTAATCTTTTCGCGATAGAAGCGGTAAAATGGTATTATATAAGGAAAACCACCTAGTATGTCGCCTGTTATCCTCATACTCATATTTGCAGTCGCGTTCATCACGCTTGCACGGTCAAGCACCTTTCTTATAAACGCGATTGCCGCACTCGCCCGCATTCTTCGTATTTCTGAATACGCGATATCCTTTTTACTTATGAGCTTTGCGACCTCGGTGTCAGAGCTTTTCGTGGGGATATCATCAACGGTAGGCGGGGTGTCAGAGCTTTCGCTTGGAAATATATTTGGCGCGAATCTCTTGAATATCACGCTTGTTGTTGCTGTTCCCATCTTTTTGTCCGGACGCCTAACCATAGAATCCAAGATACGCAGACGGAATTTTTGGTTTATCTTTTTTCTGTCAATGTTCCCGTTTTTGCTGGGCTTTGACGGATCGATTTCGCGTGGAGACGGCCTCATCCTTTTGCTTTTGTTCGTATTTTATATTATTTTGATTGCAGGAGAACGCGAATATTTTTCCAAAGCATACGATGTAAATCAGTTTCACCAGCCATCTATCCTGAAGCGCGCACACCGAACGATATTGCTTCTCATTACCGGCCTTTTGTTCCTTGTAGTATCATCCGCTGTCCTTGTTTGGGCAAGCACCGCGCTTTCAGTGACATTTGCCATAGGAACGCTTTCATTTGGTATACTATTCCTTGCACTTGCAACAACTATTCCCGAGATGACAGTAGGCATCCGTTCAGCAATTTCGGAACACGGTTCCATGACTGCAGGAAATGCCCTGGGTTCCATCGCTTTTAATAGCGCCTTTATTGTGGGACTCATCAGCATTATCCGTCCTATCTCCATCCCGAACCGACTTGAATTTCTTTCGGTGCTTGGCGCATTTATTATTGCCTTTTTCTTGTTCAACCTTTTTATCTACCGGAAAAATAATATTGATAAGCGGGAAGCGGTCATCCTTGTGCTTGTCTATCTTATCTTTATCGCATTTGAACTCGTATGTACCTCGTGCTTGGTATTTTAATAGGAGCTATCGCGGGCGGTATTATTATCTTTTTGGTAACGCGCCGCTCTCAATCATTTCTCATGCTTCAGCACCAACTGCAGGCGATAGACAAGCGGCTGGATGAAAAACTCGGTGAGTCAGGAAAAATGATGCAAGCCCAGTTCGGAGAATCCGCGAAAATCATCCGCGATGTTACCGAACGCCTAACGAAGTTAGACGAAACAAATAAGCAGGTCATCAATTTTACAGACCAGCTGCGTAAGCTCCAGGATATTCTGCAAAATCCAAAACAGCGGGGAATTCTTGGCGAATATTACCTTGAAACGGTACTCAAAAATACATTGCCCGTGGGGTCATACAAAATCCAATATGGATTCCGCGACGGCAACATCGTTGATGCCGCGATATTTATCAAAGACAAAATCATACCCGTAGATTCAAAATTCAGCTTAGAAAACTATAATCGTATCCTGGAAGAACACAACGAAGACAGAAAAAAAGAGCTGGAAAAACAATTCCGCCAGGACTTAAAAAACCGTATAGACGAAACGGCAAAATATGTGCGCCCCGAAGAAGGGACTATGGATTTTGCATTCATGTTTATTCCGTCAGAAGCAATCTACTACGACCTGCTTATCAATAAGGTGGGTGCGGTGCAAGTAAATACCGAGGATCTTATTTCTTACGCTATTAACAAAAAGCGCGTGCTCATCGTATCGCCGAATACATTCCTTGCTTTCCTCCAAACCGTATTACAGGGTCTCAAAGCGATGGAGATAGAAGAATCAGCGAAGGAGATTATTAAAGGAGTTCAGCAGCTTTCAAAGCATATCACGGCATACGACGACTATATGTTGCGTCTTGGGAAGAATTTGGATACAACCGTGAACGCCTACAATAAAGCCTCAAAAGAGTTCAAAAAAATCGACAAAGATGTCGTAAAATTAAGCGGTTCGGGGGGCACTATAGAGCCTATGCTGGTGCGGAGAACGGAGGAGGGTGAGGAGATTGACTCGTAAGAGAAAACCTATTACAATATCAAAACTATGCCATTTGCAGTATTTGCCACCGGCGGAAAGCAGTATATCGCCGAAAAAGGCAAAAAAATAAAAGTGGAAAAGCTTAACGCCCCCGGCAAAAAGGGCGGTGTTGAGTTTGATAAGGTTCTTTTGGTAGAGGATGGCAAACATGTCACCATCGGGACGCCTTTTGTTTCCGGCGCAAAGATAACCGCAGAAATAGCAAGCGAGGGACGCCACAAAAAAATAGATGTTATCCGTTATAAATCAAAGACCCGGTACCACAAAAAGAAAGGACACAAACAACAGTACACCGAAGTTCTCATCAAAGATATCAAAGCAAAATAATCCCGCTTCTAGCGGGATTATTTTTTGTCCGGGTGATATACTTAGACAGGAGGCGATAATGAAACTCTTTAAAAAAATAAAAAGATTTATCCGGAAGCATATCACGCATCCCGAACCGATATTTTATGATAGTATACCGGTATATGTCGCGCCATCCGGCACGCACTATGTCCATCTGATAGACCTTCTCCTCACACCAGAAGAAAAAAAAGACCTTTGCGCGCAAGCTAAGATAGAGGCCAAAAAAATACTCAAAAAGAATTACTGAATAAATGCCTGCATTAGTGTAGGCATTTTTATTTTCGGTTGAGGTACGCGCTTTTGAATGTTGCAGTGTCAGAATACTCGAGCTCCGAACCCGTTGAAAGCCCGCGCCCCAGACGCGTAATCTTGAGTTTTTGCTTGGTAAATGGTTCTAAAATTTGTTCAATGTACCGCGCAGTATGGTCACCTTCGGGAGTCGCGGATGTCGCAAGAACAACTTCCAAAATGCCATTTGCAGCCGCAAGGCGGTTATACAGTTCACGAAGACGGAGTTTTTCTTGAGATTTCGGGCGCAGGGGAGAAATAGCGCCGCCCAATATATGATAGAGTCCATCGTATACTCCTGCACGCTCAATGTTTGAGAAGTCCATATCCTTTTCAACGACCATAATACGCGATTTATCTCTTCCGGAACTTGCACATAAAAGACACAGATTATTTTTGCCCTCATACGCCTGGAAGCAATGCGCACACCGCTTTACGCCCGCAAGCGAAACGATAGCGCGCGCAAGAGTTTCTTGATACTCTTGCTTTTCATCAAGCAAGTGATAGACCAAACGAGACGCCTGTCGCGGCCCCAGCCCCGGCAGTTTTGAGAGCAACTGTACTAATTGTTCTATTCTTTCGGATGACATGATGTTTAATGGGATTGATCTTCGTCCTCAAGCTCCTTGAGTTTTTGTTTGAGATTGCGCAGCCGTTCTCCAACGATACTGGGATGTTCTTCTGAAGCATCCTCCTTGTTCCCGCGCGAGAGCGCTTCTATTTCATTTTTTATTTTTTCTATCATGCTTCCCCGGGACGGCTGCTGACCTTCCGGAAAATTTTGCAAATGGGAAAAACCTACATTTTCTAACGACATACTATTACCACTGAATTTGATCGTCTAAATGTTTTCTATCAAGCGATGAAAAGCTCGCGTACTCCTTGTTGAAGAAAAGCGTTGCCTTGCCGGTAGGGCCGTTTCGGTGTTTTTCTATTAAAATATCCGCCTGGTTCGGCCGGTCGCTTGATGACTTGTACTTGTCTTCACGATAAATAAACATAACGACATCAGCGTCCTGTTCAATACTGCCTGAATCGCGAAGGTCTGAAAGGCGGGGGATTGGAGGATGGCGCTGTTCCACACTTCGGGAAAGCTGCGAAAGTGCCAACACCGGAACATTCAACTCTTTCGCAAGTGTCTTGAGAGAGCGCGAAATTTCGGTTATCTGCATAACCATGCTGTCCGAAGATGTCCGCGGCTGCATAAGCTGGAGATAGTCTACAATAATAAGTCCCAAGCCATGTTCTGCCTGCAAGCGCCGCGCTTTTGTGCGTATCTGCAAGATATTTGATGTTGCTTCGTCATCGATAAAGATGGGGGCTTGTGAAAGCTTCGAAAGCGCATCGCGAAGGCGCGGGAATTCATCTTCTGCAAGCCGGCCGTTCCGCAATTTCCACAGATCTATGTGGGCTTCTGCTGCAAGCAAGCGGTCTACAAGCTGCTCCGTGGACATTTCGAGAGAAAAGATGCCTACGGGCAGTTCTTTTTGTACCGCAACATTCCGAGCAATATCCAATGCGAATGATGTCTTACCTAAAGATGGACGGCACGCAACAATTATGAGATCAGAGTTCTGAAATCCCGAAAGCACTTTATCCAAATCATGAAAGCCCGTAGAGACGCCCCGCACTTCGTCTTTCTTCTTGTGGAGGCGGTCAATGCGGTCGAACGCTTCTGAAAGAGCCCCGCGCACGGGAAGGAATGTTTTGCGGAGCGACGCTTGTGAGATAGAAAGTATTTTGTGCTCTGCCTGGTCAAGCGATTCTTCGACATCAAGATCTTCCTGGTACCCCAAATGATTGATGTACTGGGATGCGTCTATCAAATCACGAAGTACCCGTTTTTTATTTACGATGTCGGCATAATGCGCAATGCCGGCGGTAGAGGGAACCATATTCACCAAATGCGCGATATAGCTCATCCCTCCTATCTGATCTAATTTGCTCTTTTCTTTTAAGCGCGATGAAACCGAAACAACATCAATCGGCTCATGCCGTTCAAATAATTCTATGATGGATTCGTAAATGACGCGGTGATTCTCATAATAAAAATCGTCATGGGACAAAATATCCATGACTTTCATTGGCGCATGCTTGTCGAGCATGAGAGAGCCGAGAACCGACATTTCCGCATCCTTGTTGTGTGGCGGTATGCGGAAAGAAATATTTTCAGAAGTGACCGGGGAGCCTTTGAATTGTGCGCGTTCCTCTGCCATATTGTTCCATTGTACAGCGAAAATATTTCCCCTTCAATGGCAAAAACAACAAAAAACACCCCTCCAACCTTATAAAAAAGTGGAAAGGGCGTGGATAACCGTACATATACCCAAAAACAAACGCCCGGTGGTCATCGGGCGTTTGTGAGGTTAGAATTTTGTCTCCAGAAGCGAGTTTCCGTCGATAATATAGAGGGTGCTTCCGATAATCGTGAATCGCGGCTCGCGACCCTTATATACCGGCTGAAAATTCCGCGTAGAACGATTATCAAGCTCTATCGCAAAAATGCTATTTTGTACCGCGAACAATACAATATCGCGGCGTGACGGATAAAACTGGAACGAGTGAATAATATTCGGGGAACGAAATACATTTATCTCTTTGTCCGTAAAGTAATAGGGGAGCGGAAGCTCTCCAATCCATTCAGCACGGATCTCCGTATTGTCCTCTGAAAGCCAGATGCGGCTTTGATCGCGCGTGTCTGTCATGAGTTTATGCGGAAGCGACGGGAGTGTATCATCTATTGAAAAAGATGATGTGAGGTTCGCGGTAAGCGTCCCTGACGATTCGTTAAACTGTATGCGAAGCGTTTTTGCGGGGAACACAAGATAAAAATCATCACCATCTGCATAAAACGTCTTAAGCGGAGAAACTGACGAAAGATTAGGGCCCCCGCGTACAACTGTCATGAGCCGGCGCTCTTTCGGAAGAAAGAATTCATAAGTGACTCCTCCTGAAGTTTTCCGCTCAAGCATAATGATTTCTTTTTCCGGGACTGTATACACATTAGAATATTTCCCTTCAAGGATAGCGGTTCCCGTAATGTCTTGCGAAACCAAAAATGCACGCGCCTCGGTAACAAAACTTTCTTTAATGTCGAGCGTTTTTGTCCATGGCCAATACCCCTCTTTTGCGACAATAATAGACACCTCCTCCGGAGTAAGACCTTGCACAAACAATCCTTGCTGCAAAATATTCGTCCGCTTTTGAAGTTCGCCATCCAGATAAATTTCCGCGCCTGTCGTCCCTGCACTAATAAATATTCCGCCGACGCGCTTAAAAGACAAATCCGATGTTATCCGCCACCCGCTTGCATAAAAAAGCACTGGCGGCGCTATCAGAAAAAAGAGGATAATTGCCGCCCAAAATATTCGATTTCGTGTTCTTTTCTTCATATATATATGAATAGAATTATACACGTATCCGATAGGTGAGACAAGCCGCTTTTTGTTTGAATAGAGCCTCTGTTTCAGGATATGATACCTATATGAATGAGGACTCTTATGCTCTTGTTATACGGGGAGGGAAAGAACTTTCCGGAGCCATTGCCGTAAACGGCGCAAAAAATGATGTCTTGTCACTTATGGCAGCATCTGTTGTATTTTCCCATCCAGTTACGCTTACAAATGTTCCGCGTATAAGCGATGTCGCGAAAATGAAAGCGCTTCTTGAGGGAATTGGCGTGCGGGTTACCGAAGACCCGGACAAACGAACTATTACGCTAGACCCGTCTTCTGTGAAAAATCCCGTTCTTGACGCCGCCCTTGCAGAAAAGATACGCGCTTCCGTTATGCTTATCGGGCCCGTTATGGCGCGTCTAGGCGAAATAACATTTCCATATCCCGGCGGATGTGTTATCGGCAAACGGCCCATAGATTTTTTTATAAATGGATTCAAAAAACTCGGCGCTGACGTAACCGAATCGGATACCGTATTCTCATTCCGTCTTAAAAAACACACGGGCGGGAACATCGTTCTTCCATACCCCAGCGTAACCGTAACTGAAACACTTATGATAAACTCGGCTCTTGGAAATGGAACGACAACTATTACAAATGCTGCATGTGAACCGGAGATAGAAAGCCTTGCGCAGTTTCTTGGCTCAGGGGGTGCCCATATCACGGGCGCCGGCACTCACACTATAACCGTTCAAGGAACAAATGGCAGATTGCTTGCGCAAAGCCGCCCCGAAGCATTCCCCGTATTGCCCGACAGGATAGAAGCAGGAAGCTTTGCGATACTTGCAAGTCTTCTTGGAAATCCTATCCGCATAACACAGTGTGCGCCCCGTCACATAGAAAGCCTCCTGGAGCGGCTCCGTGACCTTGGTGTATCGGTGCGCGCAGGGAATGACTGGATAGAAATACGGCGGCCAAAACAATTTACATCCGTAGACATAAAGACCGGGCCGTACCCTGCATTTGCAACTGATCTTCAAGCTCCATTCACAGTGCTCTTAACGCAGGCGGGAGGAAAGGCCGTGGTATTTGAAACCGTCTTTGAGGAACGCCTTCATTACATAGAAGAGTTGAAACAGATGGGCGCGAATATAACGCTTTGCGACCCGCACCGCGCGATTGTTGTTGGACCAACGCCGCTTTCAGGGAGAGCTGTAAAAAGTCCGGATTTGCGCGCGGGGCTTGCGTTCATCATTGCAGGGCTCATTGCAAAAGGCGAATCAGTCATTCATAATGTATATCATATCGACAGAGGCTATGAAGACATTGAGGCACGCTTGCGCGCGCTTGGCGCATCTATAGAACGGCGGACTCTATAATCACTATTACCGTGGGAATTTTTACGACAAAATTAGGAATCGACCTGGGAACCGCAAACACGCTGGTGTTTGTCCCGAAAAAGGGGATCGTGCTGAACGAACCTTCTGTTGTTGCCGTTTCCCTTGCGGAAAATAAAGTGGTTGCGGTAGGGAACGAGGCAAAGCGCATGGTGGGGAAAACGCCAGACACTATTATTGCATACCGTCCGATGAAAGACGGGGTTATTGCGGACTACCGCATCACCGAAACAATGCTCCGCTATTACATAAAAAAAGCGCTCGGCAAGTGGAACATTGCAAAGCCTGAGGTGCTCATCTCCGTTCCTGCGGGAGTGACATCCACCGAAAAGCGTTCGGTAAGCGAAGCATCTCTGAAAGCGGGTTCAAAAAGAACATACATTATCAAAGAGCCTATTCTTGCAGCAATCGGCGCAGACATTCCGATTTATGAACCGACCGGCCACATGGTGGTAGATATCGGCGGGGGTACAACTGATGCTGCGGTAATTTCGCTTGGCGGAATTGTTTCATCTACTTCAGTAAAAGTTGCAGGAAACAAGATAGACCAGGCAATATCCGATTATATTAAGAAGAATTACAACCTCGCGGTCGGCGATAAAAGCTCTGAAGATATCAAGATAAAGATCGGTTCTGCAATTCCTGTTGAAAAAGAAGCACGATACGAAATAAAAGGACGGGATCTCCTTACGGGACTCCCGCGGAGTATTGTCATCACAACAAACGAAGTTGTAAAAGCGATTGAAAGCGAACTCCGTGAAATAACAAAAGCAATAAAATATGTTCTTCAGGAAACACCGCCTGAACTTGCGGCAGATATTATTGACCAGGGGATAGTCATGACAGGAGGATCGTCCCTTCTTCACAACATGACGGAGCTCGTATACCGCGCGACAGGCGTAAAAGCCCGGGTTGCTGACGATGCGCTTTTCTGTGTCGCAAAAGGAACCGGTATCGCACTTGACCACCTCGATACATACAAAAAGAGCCTCACCTCAAAATCATAAGCGTATCATGCTTCTAGACGACCACATACGCCAAAAAACGCTTGCGCATGCGTACTTTATTACCGGCATAGCAAAGCCATACCTTGAAACACTCTTCAGGCCCGAATCTTTTGAGGTAATTATGCATACAGAAAAGACCGGTATCGACGAGGTCCGGAACATCCTAAAGCGCGTATCTCTTGCCTCCATACCTGACAAGCGGCAGGTTGTCATACTAAATGCCGACCTCCTCGGACGCGAAGCAAAAAGCGCGCTTTTGAAAATCCTTGAGGAGCCTCCCCCATACACGCACTTTATTCTCTATGGAACATCGAAAAAAACACTCACTCCCGCGATCGCATCCCGTTTATTAGACGGAGGAAAAATTGTATACGAAGAACCGGAAGACCAAAAAAAACGAGTTGCTGTGTTTTTGAAAGCCGGCAATGATCCCAAAAAGCGGGAAGCAGCACTCAAAGATATCGCCGACACCGCATCGCTTGCTCTATTTCTCCATGCGCTTGAAAACACCGTCCGCAAAGAAGCACAAGCGGAACGCGCGACGACACAGGAACGGATACATATTGCGCGCACCTTGCTTTCGCATCCGGTGCCCGTCGTATCATCCATTAAAGATTATATTTCGCTTCTTCTATGAAAAAGGCTTTTTTGATATTATTCTTTATGTTTATACTTGCGATATTGGTCGTTCTATTCCAATCCTTATTTGAGGGCGGAATAGGCACCTTTTTCGAGAGGTTTAAATTATTCCCTTAGTATCACTTTTTATGGCTTACGATTTTTCTTATCTCACACAAGAATCAGACAAAATAAAAGATTGGCTTCAACATGAAATATCAGGACTCCGTACTGGCAGGGCCTCCCCACAGCTTGTGGAGAATGTAAAAGCGGATTACTACGGCCAACAAACACCAATAAAGCACATTGCCGCGATCACTATTCAGGATGCGCATACTATTGTTATCCAACCGTGGGACAAAAGCGCAATACCGGTCATTGAAAAAGCGCTCAACCAATCTGAAGTAGGCATAAAGCCGGTTGTGGACAAAGATATCATCCGCCTGACGCTTCCGGAGCTGACCGGCGAACGCCGCGAACAACTCAAAAAAGTGGTTCGTGAAAAATTAGAAGAAGCAAAAATAACATTGCGAAAAATCCGCCATGAGGTTCTTGCCGACATAGAAGAACAAGAAAAAGCAAAGGAGATGAGCGAAGACGACAAATTCCGTTACAAAGAAGACCTCCAGAAGCACATAGAGAAAGCGACGGAGGAACTTGACGCAGTCGCTCTGCGCAAAACAAAAGAAATAGAATCATAATCGCACACCATGACTATACTCTTATTTATTATCATCCTCGCATTCCTTATTCTTTCCCATGAATTCGGACACTTTATCACTGCAAAACGATCGGGCATCCGCGTAGAAGAATTTGGATTAGGCTTTCCCCCGCGTCTTTTTGGTATTAAGCGGGGAGAAACCCTCTATTCATTTAACCTAATCCCATTTGGTGGATTCGTAAAAATAGAAGGCGAGGAGGGGGAGCACCCCGACGACCCGAAGAGCTTTGCAGCAAAGCCGGCCTATATCAAAGCCGCGGTGCTTGTCGCGGGAGTTTTTTTTAATCTTCTGTTCGCATATCTTTTATTCGTCGCTATCAGCTGGGCGGGGACCCCCACGGATATCGGAGATGAAACACCGCCGGGCACCCGGGATATACGCATACTTGTAGGAAGTGTCGATGCTGAGTCTCCTGCAGAAAACGCGGGACTCATTACGGGAGACACTATTGTCCGGGCAAGTTTTGGAGAAGCATCTGCCGATATTCACACCATAAGCGATATTCAGGCGTTCACCGAAGAATATAAAGGAGAGACCATCCAGCTAACACTCTTTCGCGACAAACATGAAGAAACAATACCTGTGCTTGCACGCGCAAATCCGCCTCCCGGAGAAGGGCCGCTCGGCATTTCGCTTCTTCGTGTAGGAATTGTAAAATCGCCCTGGTACAAAGCGCTATGGGAGGGCGCAGAAACTCTTGCGCGGAGCTTCTATCTTGTCATTATGGGTTTTTACGATATTATACGCATTGCTCTTGCGGGCGAGGACACAAGCGCGTACCTTGCAGGACCTATCGGCATTGTTTCCCTTGTAGGGCAATCGCTTGATCTTGGCTTTTTATTTCTTTTGCAATTCACCGCAATCCTGGCAGTGCACCTGGCAGTCATTAATCTTGTGCCATTCCCTGCGCTTGATGGGGGAAGACTTTTCTTTTTGCTCATAGAAACGGTGATGCGCCGCCCACTTCCAAAAACATTCACTAATTACGCAAACACACTTGGATTCTTTTTCCTCATCGGGCTGATGCTCTTGATAACGGCTGCGGACGTAAAAAAGCTTTTTTAAGACTCCTTCCACACGCGCATTTCCCTTTATTTGCAACGCATATTGATAATACGCTCTAATGCTGGTACTTTAGAGTATATGCGCCAATCGCAACTCTTCGGAAAATCCAAAAAAGAAAAACCAGCGGATGAAATTGCAAAAAACGCCATCCTTCTTGAACAAGGCGGTTTTGTTTATAAGACCATGGCGGGGGTGTACGACTACTTACCACTGGGGTTTCGCGTGCTCGAAAAAATAAATACAATTATCCGCGAAGAAATGGATGCGATAGGCGGACAAGAGCTCTTTTTATCTGCACTACAGCCACGCGAACGATGGGAAAAAACAGGACGATGGGAAAAATTAAAAGAGATTATGTACCAATTCCGAGATAATTCCGGACGGGACATTGGACTTGCAACCACTCATGAGGAGGCGCTTGCCGAAATCGCGACGCAATCTATCCAGTCATACAAAGACCTTCCGCTTTTTGTGTATCAAATACAAACAAAATTCCGCGATGAACCGCGCGCAAAATCAGGACTTATGCGCGGACGCGAATTTTTGATGAAAGACCTCTACAGCTTCCATGCGTCAAAAGAAGACCTGGATGCCTTTTACATGCGCGCGGGAAAGGCGTACGAAACCATATTTTCACGAATGAACCTCCCGGCCCTTGCGACAGAGGCTGGTGGAGGAACATTCACCGATGACATTACTCATGAATACCAGGTGCTTTCCGAAGCGGGAGAGGATATTATTTTTTATTGCAAAAAATGCCATTTTTCCCAAAACAAAGAAATTGCCAATCTTGCCGAAGGAGACTCATGTCCCAAGTGCACGGGGGCGATAGCTACGGGGAAAAGCATTGAGGTGGGTAATATTTTCCGCCTCGGCACGACTTTTGCAGAAGCTTTTGGTCTCATGTACAGCGACGAAAAAGGAAGGAAATACCCCGTGTGGATGGGGAGTTACGGCATCGGCCCAGGACGCCTTATGGCTACCGCGGTTGAGGTGCATGCCGATGAAAGGGGAATTGCTTGGCCGAAAACATTAAGCCCGTTCCAAACCCACCTGGTAGCAATTTCCGGGAACGACCCCGGCATAGAAAAACAGGCAGAAACATTTTATACTACGCTTACGGAACGTGGCATCGATGTTCTTTTTGACGATCGAAAAGAAAAAACACCGGGAGAAAAATTTGCCGACGCCGATCTTATCGGCATTCCGCTCCGGATAGTTATTTCCGCAAAGACACTGACAGAGGACTCAGTTGAATTAAAAAAACGGAACGAGAAATCGGCGATACTTATTCCTAAAAAAGATATTGATACAATCATCGCATCATGCTAAACAATCTGTTCAGTTTGTATAACACAATCCCGACACCATATGAATCTATTCAATAAAATTTTTAGTTTATTTTCACACGACATTGGCATTGATCTTGGTACTGCAAATACGCTCGTCTATGTAAAAGGACGCGGCGTTATTATCAACGAACCATCGCTTGTCGCGCTGAACAAAAAAACAGAGCAGGTAGTTGCTATCGGGAAAAACGCAAAACAAATGATTGGGCGCACGCCCGCACATATTGGCATCATCCGCCCGCTTATTGAGGGCGTGGTGTCCAACTTTGAAATAACTCAAGAAATGCTCTCGTACTTCATCAAAAAAGTACACTCCGAGGGCAAGCAACTTTTTGCCCGTCCGCGCGTAGTCGTTGGTGTTCCGTCGGAGATTACAGAAGTCGAGCGCCGCGCCGTACGGGATGCGTCCCAGAACGCCGGAGCACGAGAAACATATTTGGTAGAAGAACCGATGGCAGCTGCCATCGGCATCGGGCTCCCCGTAAAAGAGCCGGTGGGTAACATGATAGTTGATATCGGCGGAGGAACGACCGACATTGCGGTTATTTCTCTTGGGGGTATTGTTACCTCTATGAACTTGCGGGTTGCCGGGGACAAGCTCAATGACGATATTGTTTCGTATTCACGAGACGAATTACGGCTTTTTCTAGGAGAAAAAACGGCCGAAGATGTAAAAGTTGCAATTGGCATGGCGTACAAAGTGGGCCAAACACAAGAATCAACCATACGAGGACGGGACATTATCAGCGGCCTTCCACGCGAAGTTATCATCACTGATGACGATATCCAAGAAGCAATGTCCAAGTCAATCAAAATAATTATTGAATCAGTCAAGGAAGTTATCGAAACTACCCCGCCAGAGCTCGTCGCAGATATCATGCAGCGGGGGATATACCTCGTAGGGGGCGGATCATATCTTCGCGGCATCGGCATGCTTATTCAGCGCGAAACAAAGATTCCCGTAAAAGTTCCCGATGACCCTATGTATGCGGTGGTGAACGGATGCGGCATCATTCTTGATAATTTTGAAGAATACCAAAGCGTCTTAATACAAGACAGCGAAGAGATTATTCCTCAATAATATTTTCTTTACCATTTTTTGTGTAATGCGGACCTTGTTTAAAAAAGGATGGCTTTTTATCATAGCGATTATCTTAATCGCTCTTTTTTCGTGGGGAGATGCGCGGCGCATGGGGGTATCATTTTTCATGCTCATCCAAAAACCATTCTCGGCAAGCGCCGAATATATATCCAATACATCAGCATATATCTGGAGCTATGTTCAATCCAAAGACCGCCTCACCGAAGAGCGTGATGCGCTCACTGCAGAGATAGAACGCCTGCGGACAGAACTTGCGCTCACCGAAGACATACGGAGCGACTACGATTCGCTCCTGAAGGCAATTGATGAATCTCCGGACGAAGGAACCATCGCGCGTGTCCTCCCAAATCCCTCATCCCATACATTTGGCATAATAACAGTGAACAAGGGAAGCGAGGACGGCATTCAGACAAACATGAAAGCCCTGCTTCATGGCACAATACTTGTGGGGTTTGTAGAAGAGGTATCCGCGCACTCAGCGCGCGTCCGCTTATTATCGTCATTCAACACAGAAACACAGTTAAAACTCGGTGATACACAATCTACTATTCTTGCAACGGGCCGGGGAGACGGCTTATTGCAGATTACCCTTCCGCGCGATTTTCCGGTTATCCCGGGGGACCGGCTTTTGTACATTGATTCGGCTCCATTCCTTGCTGCTATCGTTGACACAGTAAAAGAACCGGGGGCGGAATCAACCCGGAAGATTCAGGCAACAACACCATTTAATCCGAGAACTATTTCTCTCGTTGCTCTTGTTCCTTAATGAAGACATTCTTTCTCCGTACTGCTTTTTTCCTCATCGGAGCGGTTGGCATATTCCTTGCGCCGTGGGTAACGCTCGTGTGCGGCGCTTTTTTATTTTCACTCTATTTTAAAAACCCGCTTGAAATACTTATCCTTGGCTTAGCATTTGAATTTCTTTCCGGCATTCCTCCGGGAACTGTCATTCTTCCGCTTGCATTTACCATAGCGCTCCAAAATGAGCTTAAGGACCGCTTGGATGCTGACTCGTTCATCGCGATAGTAATCCTCCTTGCGGTTTCCATATTTGTATTTATCTCCATCCGGGCGCTTTTTTTGCTCATCTTATTCGGCTATCCGGGCGTTCTCGCGTGGCAATTTTTCACCCTTTTTTAAGCTGACGAAAACAAAAATGCTATGATATCATACATATATGGCTAGTTATTCCATAATCATACGAAATGGCCGCGTTATTGATGGGAAGCGCTCCGCCCCCAAACAGGCGGATGTTGGCATTAAGGACGGCAAAATCATGGCAGTCGGCGATCTTTCGGTTGAAACGGGAGAGAAAGAGATAGACGCACGGGATCGCTATGTTGTGCCCGGATTTATAGATATCACCTCACATTCCGATACGTATTGGACGCTTTTTAACTATCCGCTTCAAGAAAGTCTTTTGTGGCAAGGCGTTACCACTATTATTGGCGGCAATTGCGGTGCGTCACTCGCACCCCTTGTCTCCGGACAGGAAATAGAGGCGATACAAAAATGGACCGACACAACAACAATTAATATCAACTGGCAATCAGTGGAGGAATTATTTGATGAATTGGACCGCCATCGTTTTGGTGTTAATGTGGGAACTCTCATTGGATTCGGAACAATACGCCGCGGAGTTGTAAAAAACATCAATGCTCCCGCGTCAACCGGAGAAATAGAAAAAATGAAATTTCTGCTCCAAAACGCAATCAAGGCAGGGGCATTTGGCCTTTCAACAAGCCTTGGACGTTCCCACGAACAACTTGCAAGCAAAGAGGAGCTCATGGCACTCTCCGAGGTAACCGCGGAAGCGGGCGGTATCGTAAAGTACCACCTCCGCAATGAAGGGGAGGGAATACTCCCGGCGCTCTCCGAGGCAATTGCGATTGCTCGAGACATTACAAGCAACCACCCGCCGACAAAAGAAAACCCGCGCCCATTCCACACGCATATTTCGCATTTTAAAATTCTTGGGAAACAGTCCTGGCCGTTCTTTGACGAAGTGTTGCACATGGTAGAACAAGCGCAGAAAGACGGTATTGCGATAACTATGGACATGTTCCCGTATACACGAACCGGGTCAAGCCTGTATCTTTTGTTGCCATCCTGGGCCCGCGAAGGTGGCGGAGACGCAATGCTGAAACGATTGAGCGAAGAAGAAACGCGCAAGGCAATACAGGAAGATTTAAAAAAGCTCACACTGCATTATGAAAGAATAGTTGTCGCAAGTACCTTCCGCGATCAAACAGCGATCGGCAAAACAATAGCGGAACTTGCTGGGGAAACAAGCCTCACACCAGAAGAGGTTATTTTGAATCTTCTCCAAATCAACAATCTCAATGTTTCCATATTTAACGAAGTCATATCAGAAGAACATGTAATAGCGCTCGCGAAACGCCCGTACATTTATTTCGCATCGGATGGCGCGGGATTTAATGTCACAAAAAAGACCCCGAATATACTCCCGCACCCGCGTTCTTTCGGCGCATTCCCTCGTGTATTGAGCGAATTCGTTAAGGAAAAATCTATTCTTTCGTGGGAAGAGGCAGTCCATAAAATGACATACCTCCCCGCAAAGCTTTTGGGCATAGACGACCGGGGGGTAATCGAGAAGGGCGCGCATGCCGACATTGTTGTCTTGCACCCCGAAAAGATACTCGACAAGGCAACATACGAAAATCCGCTTCAGTATTCGGAGGGTATAGAGGTTGTATGCTTAAACGGTGAGATTGTTCTTGAGAACGGGGAAATCAGAAAAGATCCCGCGGGAATCGTTGTCAAAAAACAAAACGGGACATCATAACCCGTTTCTCTTCGATAATGAAAACATATTCATGGGATAAACCGCTTTTCTTTATTTCGCTCGCGCTTCTTGTTATCGGAGTGTTTGTTTTTGCGTCAGCGGCAATCGGCCTCATCGGAGGGAACGCGGAATCTCCCATATCGCTTTTCTTCCGCCAGATACTGCTAGGCGTCGGTGCGGGAAGCATTCTTTTTTTAGTAAGTCTTTTTATTCCTTTCACCTTTTGGCAGAAAACATCTGCTGTTTTTCTTGCCCTTGCGTTCGTACTCTTAGCGTTGGTGTTCGTCCCCGGAATAGGGATTATTGCCGGAGGAGCGGCGCGCTGGATAGATGTAGGGCCAATATCGCTTCAGCCTGCCGAACCGTTCAAATTCGCGTTTATGATGTATCTCGCTGCATGGCTTACGTCGCACAAAAAAGACATCCCAACATTCCGTTCCGGCCTGATTCCGTTCCTCATTATGGCAGGCATCGTGAGTGTATTTTTTGTCTTGCAACCCGATGTAGGGACGCTATTTGTTATTTTAGGAGCGGCAACTCTTCTCTTCTTTGTGGGAGGAGGGAGACTTAAACATATTGCTCTTATGGGTGGCTTAGGCGCTCTGCTTCTTGCGGCTCTTGTCGCTGCTGAACCATATCGCCTTGAGCGCATACAAGTATTCTTAAACCCGCAAGAAGACCTGGATGATTCGGGATACCAGCTCCACCAAGCCCTTATCGCTATGGGCTCCGGGGATATATTCGGACGGGGATTCGGACAAAGCGTACAAAAATTCCATTACTTGCCCGAGCCGGTGGGGGATGCGGTTTTTGCGGTTGTCGGGGAAGAGTTCGGGTTTATCGGCAGCGTATCGCTCATTGTGTTGTTCCTGCTTTTTTTATGGAGAAGCGTTTATATTCTTGCGCGGGTGCCTGACCAATTTGCTCGACTGTTTGGCGCGGGAATTGTTATAATGATAGTATTCCAGTCATTTATCAATATTGCAGCAATAATCGGTATCGTCCCCATGACCGGTATTCCTTTGGTGTTTATCAGCCAAGGGGGGTCATCGCTTGCAATTACTCTTGCCGGTATTGGCATCCTGCTGCATATCTCAAAATACGCACGAGCATAATCATTTAATCCTCACCATAATCGCGCGCATCCTATGAAAATACTTTACGCCGGAGGCGGTACAGGCGGACACTTTTACCCCATCATCGCCGTCAACCGCGCCATCCGGAAAATAGCTGAAGAAAATCAGATTTTAGAAATAAAAACGTCATTTCTTTCGACATCTCCGTACGACAAAGATTTGCTTCGCCAAGAAGAAATACAATTTACTTGGATCCCCGCGGGAAAGATGCGACGGTATTTTTCTTTGCTTAATTTTTTTGATTATTTCAAAATGGGGCTTGGCATTATCAAAGCAATACTCAACATATTCATAGATTTGCCGGATGTGATTTTCGCAAAAGGGGGCTATGCAAGTTTTCCTGCGCTCGTTGCCGGACGATTTTTTAAGATTCCTACTATTATCCACGAATCCGACTCCATTCCCGGACGCGTAAGCGTATGGGCGGCATCCTTCGCAAAACGGATAGCTATTTCATTCCCTGAAAGCGTGCATTATTTCCCAAAAGAAAAAGTGGCGCTTACCGGACAGCCCATATGGCCGGTTGTCCTTGGCGGTAACGCGGAAAGCGCGTATGCGACATTCGGACTCCAAAAGGGATTGCCAACACTTCTTGTCATGGGCGGCTCGCAGGGCGCACTAAAAATAAACGAAGCCGTTCTTTCCATGCTCCCATTCGCGTTACGCAATTTTCAAATAATCCACCAAACAGGAAGTGCTCATATCAAAGAGGTTACTGACCGCGCCGGCATTATTCTTGAAAAAGAGAATTTCAAGGCACGCTATCATCCGGTGGCATATCTTAATGAGGCGCAACTCCGGGATGTATCACAAATAGTCGATGTTGCTGTATCACGCGCAGGTGCAGGATCCATTTTTATGCTTGCGTCGTGGGAAACGCCCACAATTTTTATTCCGTTGCCGCACGCAGCACAAGACCATCAGCGTGAAAATGCGTACGCATACGCGCATTCGGGCGGCGGAACCGTTATGGAAGAAAACAATCTTACGCCGCATTTACTTTTTGAAGAGATTAACCGCCTCATATCTGACACAGAGCTCCGGAAGCGCATGAAGGCGGGTGGGCGGAATTTCGCAAAAAAAGATGCAGCCGAACAAATCGCAAAAGAAATTATCAATCTCGCGCTTGAGCACAGCTGATATGAGTGTACGGGTCCGCATAGCACCAAGCCCCACGGGGCCGCTTCACATCGGTACTGCACGTACGGCGCTTTTTAACTATTTATTTGCAAAGAATCAAAAAGGGACGTTCGTACTCCGTATTGAAGATACCGACAAGGAACGATCGGAAAAACGCTTTGAAACAGATATCAAAGAGGCGCTTGCCTGGCTTGGAATATCCTGGGACGAAGAGGCCCTCCAATCGGATCGGCTAACATCACACACCAAGTATTTGGAGCGTTTGCTTTCCGAGCATAAGATATTCTGGTGTCCGCATACCGAAGAGGAGCTTTCCGTAGAGCGCGAAAAACAAATGCAGGACAAACAGGCTCCGCGCCATGTCTGCGAATTCAGAAATGGCGAGAAAAATGCAGACGGAAACGGCATACTTCGTTTTAAGAATGATGCAGATACTGAGCTTACATTTGAAGATATCGTGCGCGGAACGATAACATTTATGCCCGCGCTCCTGGGAGACTTTTCAATAGCAAAAAAACTTGATGAACCGCTGTATAATTTTGCAGCAGTCGTAGATGATGCAGAAATGAACATAACCCATGTCATCCGCGGAGAAGACCATATCCCAAATACGCCGAAACAAATTCTCATACAGGAAGCCCTTGGTTTTGTCCGGCCCGCATACGCGCATCTTCCGCTTATCCTTGGGCAAGATAAATCAAAACTTTCAAAACGGCACGGTGCTACAGCCGTTACGCAGTACAAAAAAGAGGGGTACCTTGCCCCCGCTCTTGTTAATTTTTTAGCGCTTCTCGGCTGGCGTCCTGAGCAAACGAGACAGGGGAGTAATGAAGACATATTCAGCACAGACGAACTTATTGCGCTCTTTTCCCTCACGGATGTGCAAAAAGGGGGTGCCGTGTTTGATATTGAAAAACTTAAATGGATAAACGGGATGTATATCCGTGTCACAGATCCAGGGGACCTTTCGCAATTATTATTCCCGTACCTCAAACAAACTTGGCAAAATATCGCAATTGCCCGTCCTGAGTGGTGGCAAAGCATATCCGCCCTTGAACAAACCCGTCTGGCTACCCTTGAAGAAATAACCGAACGTGTCGACTATTTTTTTGAAGACCCGATAGCGCGTAAAGAGCTTCTTCTTGAAAAAGGGGGCACTGCGGACGAAACAAGAAATCGTCTGCAAACTGTTCTTAACGCACTTCAAAATATCCCAAAAGAATCATTCACTCATACCGCCGTTCACAACGCTGTTTTCCCGTATGCCGAAGCTGAGGGGAAAAAGTTTGTACTATGGCCATTCCGCGTTGCGCTCACCGGTAAAAGCGCCTCGGCCGGATTATTTGAAGTTGCAGAAATACTTGGGAAAGAACAAACCGAAAAACGCCTGAAAAACGCTATTGAAACATTGACAGCGTAATATTTTTATGAGAAAACCGTATACGCATTGGGTCATCCGTTTTTGTGTAGGAGTATCGGCAATACTTCTTTTTTTGCCGTCCGCAATACCAAGCCGCGCGGCAAATGTAGATGAACTGCGAAGCCAACTCCAAGCAAAAGAAAACGCAATTGCAGAACTTGAGGCGGAAATACGGCAGTACCAAAAAGATATAGAGGAAACGGGGAAAGAGGCAGATTCTTTCCAGGCAGAAGTAAACCGTCTTACTACGACTATTAAAAAATTACAGGCGGACATTACCGTTACCAGACGTAAGATAGAATTTACCGGCATTCTTATTGAGGAACTTGATCTCGGTATACAAGAAAAAGAAGAAAAGATACAAAAAGACAGAAGACTCCTCGGGGAATTTATCCGCGAATTGAACGATACGTCATCGCAAAGCATGGTTGAAATACTGCTTGCAAACGCAACGCTCTCTGATTTTTTTGATTCGCTCCATTATGTAGAGACTCTGCAAAATGTAACCCAGCAACAGTTAGATGAACTCCGCACCATTAAACGCGAACAAGAAGAGGAAAAAGCAGAGCGGGAAAAGGAAAAAGCAACGCTTAATTCTCTTGCGGGCGAACTACAAGACCGGACCGCTATAGAAAAAAGTGCGCGCGATGACAAGGCGTATCTATTGGATATTACCCGGCAAAAAGAAAGCGAATACCAAAAATTACTGGATGAGCGGCTTGCGAAAAAAGAAGCGCTCGAGCAAGAGATACGAGGCATTGAAGACCAGATCCGGGTCGCCATTGATCCAAATTCGCTCCCGCAATCAGGGACCGGTGTTCTTGGTTGGCCATTAGAATATGTCTCTCTGTTGAGCTGCTTTCGCGGCGGAAATGGCTCTAAAAATTGCATAACACAATTTTTTGGAAACACTGACTTTGCTACCCAAAACCCGCAAGTGTATAACGGCAAGGGACATAACGGCACAGACTTTCGTGCTACCACCGGGACGCCTCTGTATGCAGCCGAATCCGGAATAGTGCGCGATGTGGGGGATACCGATCAACAATGCCGCGGAGTGTCGTATGGCAAATGGGTACTTATTGACCATAACAACGGGTTATCAACCCTATACGCGCACCTATCACAAATATCGATTGCTTCAGGGCAAACGGTTGTCCGCGGACAACGCATCGGGTACAGCGGCAACACCGGCTATTCTACCGGACCCCATTTGCATTTTACCGTGTTTGCAACGCAGGCGGTTCAAGTTACTTCGCTTAATCCGAACGATACATATTACTACAAAAGCAAAATATGCGGAACGCCTCTGCATTTGCCAATATCACCCCAAAACGGCTATCTAAACCCCTTGAGTTACCTCTAGGGGGGGTTATAACCAGCTAACGCCCAAAACACACCACCAACCCCCCCCCGTATTGGTTGTTTATTGATAAGAGCTCGCTCCCATTAGCTCCACGAGTTTACAGGACTATATCTTGTGGGGTATAATAAAGATATGGAGAAGGGTATTATCCAAATTCTTATTATATTCATACTCTTCGTTGTTGTATTGAGCCTTCTTGGTGTGTCGCTCTCATCTCTCACCCAAAACGAAACGCTCCGCAACAATTTTTCTTTTGTTTGGCATTGGTCCAGTTTTATCTGGGAGAATTATCTTAAAGCACCTACAACCGCCGTGTGGAACTTCTTCGTAGAGTTTATATTCACGCCGATAAAGGAACAGATAAAAGAACACCCGGTCACCGAACCTTCCCAGTCATAAGTAAATACTCGCCATTCTGATAATTGACAAATAGCATATTTTATGCTACTATTTTTCTATTCCAGAACATTAAAAAGAGGGGAAAGGAGAAGACGTATGAACGCTATAGCTGGTTTTTTTCTTTTAATGATTGCTGCTCCAAAGAACCGATCCAAGATACTCTCTGCGGGTGTACGGATAAGCTGTACAGAACACTGCAAACCGAAATGCCTAATATCGCAAACGTGATATTTCCACAGGTTGGAAGAGCTCTCAAGAAAAATAAACAATGACAACCACTGAACAAACCGATATGAATCTTGTTAAGGACGGCACGCCATTAAACAGATCAGATACAATGTATCTGATCTGTTTTTTATTCCAATTTGATACGAGGGAAGCGGTCTCATCATAGGCCTCACACTATATATGTCGCAAAAGGTATATTGTGCGACATTGTATATCTCTAGAACCGCCATTTCCCCTAACGGAGACGGGCATTTATAATGGATATTATATGGTGCCTCAAATATTTAAATGGATAGTGATTCTTGTGCTTGTGTATGCGGCGGTGTATACATCTATGTGTTTTTCTTTACCGCGCATCTTTGATGTAGATTTTCAATTGTGGGGCTTTATACCCGGAACTGACCCCATGCTCTGTAAGACGCCTCAGCCTCCGGTATCACCATAAAAGCCTATGCGTATCTCCTATTCAGCACTGGAATTATTTGAACGCTGCCCGCATGTATTTAAATGCGTTGTGCTTGATAAAGTACGCCTCCCAAAAACTAAGGAGGCATTTTTGGGTACTACGGTGCACGAGGCTCTTAATTTTTTATTCACAAAAAACCCCCTCTTCCCTACTGTAGACGAGGTTGTTAGCTTTTTTAATAAAAAGTGGGAAGAACGCATAGAAAAAATATCATTCAAAGACGATTACGAAAAAAGTGCGCTTCATAAGAACGGCACAGACATGCTCACGCGTTTTTACAAAAAACATCCTGCATGGAACTTTACGACCCTTGGTCTCGAAACCCGGTTTGAGGCTCCCCTTCAGGATCCTGAAACCGGCGAGACGCATACGCTTTCGGGCATCATCGACCGCGTAGACAAAATAGATGACAATACATACGAAATAATTGACTACAAAACCGCGCGCAGAATGCCCGCGCAAGACCACGCCGATAAAAACTTGCAGCTTGCGATATATCACCTGGGAGTGCTTTCCCGCTGGCCGCACCTTGCGGGTAAAAAAATAAAACTCACATTGCAATACCTCCAGCACGGCGAGCATCTTACAACCGCGCGTACCGCCGAGGAACTCAAGGCAACCAAGCAAAAAATACTAGCAACAATACGCGAGATACAAGACCGCCAAAAACGCGACGATTTTCCTGCGCAGTCCTCTCCTCTCTGCGCTATGCACCCATACAATAAAATATGCCCCATGTGGAGCTATTTGTACGCAAAAAAAGACACACCCCACAATCTGGACGATACTGCCGCCCAGAACACACTCAAAGAGTACATCGCCCTAAAGACCGCGGCCCAAGAGACCACCGCCCGCATTAAAGAGCTTCAAGCGGTTCTTTTGGGATACATGAGAGATAAAAAATTTGAACGCTTATTCACCGATGAGGGCTATGTTACGCGCACTATCCGCGAACAAGATATTTACGATATTGAGAAAGCGCGTCCTGCGCTTGAAGCAATTAACAAATGGGGGGAGGTGCTTGCTGCGGACCACAAGAAACTCGAGAAATTAATACCCCTACTCCCCTCCCAAACAAAAAAACGCCTCACAGACGAAGCGCTTTTGCGTAAACGCACAACGGAATCTCTTTTGATGCGAAAGAAAAAAATTATGCCCGAAGACCTTGAATAAGTCGTATCCTCCTGATATTCTTTCCATAAACGAACATTACCAAGGAAAACCTATGAGCGTGCATGCAGTCATATTTGATATGGACGGCGTTATTTCAGACACTCAAAGTGTCTGTGCGGCAATAGAATCAGACATGTTGCAAGAACACGGGATTCATATCTCCCCCAGCGAGCTTACGGAACAATACGCAGGCACTATGAGTTACGACATGTTCCCTGCCGTATTCAAACAATTCAATAAAACAATGCCGGACATCAAACCGCTTGCGGAAGAACGGTGGAAAAGAATATTCAAAGCAGTTCAGGGAAATATCAAAGCAATTCCCGGCACGATTGCATGCATTAAACATCTCAAAAAAGATGCTACGCCCATTGCTGTTGCGAGCGCTTCACGTATGGATTTTATCGCACTCGTACTTACAGAATTATGCATCTTGTCTGACTTTGACGCAATTGCAAGCGCTCAAGAGGTCCCAAACGGGAAGCCGGAACCGGATGTGTTTTTGCTTGCCGCAAAACGTCTTGGGATACATCCCAGATATTGCATTGTAATAGAAGATGGCATACAAGGCATGATCGCGGCAAAAAAAGCAGGCATGAGATGTATCGGTCTTGTGCAGAGTGATATTTTAGATAAGAATAAATACCCCGCAGACATTCTGGTGAGAAGTTTGGCACATATTGATTTAAAAAACATAAAATAAAAGCGTACCCGAAGATACGCTTTTTATTTTTTGTTATGTCGAACCTCTTGTTACCTGACAAATTATAAGAATGCTGCTTGTGCCTGCTTTGTTTTACGTTTCTATTTTTCTCCCATCCCGCGGGAAGTACGGTTTTTTTTGAAACTGCTGCTGTTCTTGCTCCGAGTCTAATGTTTGTTTCATCATTTGGATGAGCTGCAAAGAAAAATGACGCAAACCATACGCAAGCGCACGAGACGCTTTTTGGAATAACTTATTATTTCTTACACCATAAAGGCCAAGTGTTTCTTCCGTTGCTTGCACCGATAGCTCTACGAGCGCCTCACCGATGCTTTTTACCTGGGCATTTTCTTTCTTTACTGTATACGCAATATCAAGCGTTTCTCCGGAGAAGACATGCTCATATCCCTCGCCTTTTTTATACGTTATTTTTTCTGTCCGCATACCCGCATAAAACCCGCTCGCAAAAAGAACCGCAACGAGCAATAGCACAAACAGTGAGTGCTTTTTCCTTATATTCACCTCTCAAACACCTCCTTTAATTTGATTAAAATTATAATATATATTTTAAATACAGTCAATATCTATATCCCCTCACAGTTCTTTGCCGCCCTATACCCCAAACTCTCCGCTTCTTCCTTTGATGAAAATAGGATTTTATTTTCTTCTGCTATACGGAGCGCTCCTGAGCATCCCGGTAAATGGTACACGCTTCCGTTCTTTGAGCCCACATACATGCCGTTTTCTACGCTCTCCCCCGCCGCGCTGCCTAAAATCCCCAACGAAGCGCCTTCCTCCTCAACACGAACTGAAAACGCGCTATGCTCGCCTAAAATGACTGAAAAACGCCCCAATCCAAAGCCAATAACGGCTATAAGAAAAAAGCTCCCAGCAAGAAAAAGATCGCTTGCGTTGTCCCGTATCCATCCCTGCCCGCCGAAGCCTTGGCGAATGGGGGTCTTGATATCCTTATCATTTTCGGGTATCATAAGAACTATTCTAGTAAATAGCCTCACAATAAACAACTATGGCACATACCAAAGCCCAGGGTTCAACAAAGAACCTACGGGACTCAAAACCAAAATATTTAGGGATAAAATTATCTGACGGCGCGAAAGCGCAGGCAGGTTCTATTATCGTTCGCCAGCGCGGAACAAGGTATACTCCGGGTAAAAATGTGGGCATCGGCAAAGACCACACGATATTCGCACTCAAAGACGGAACCGTGGCATTCAAAGAAAAAAGAAAGACTGGCTTTAACGGAAAAACAAAAAAAGTAAAAGTTGTCTCCGTCGCATAATAAAATCCCTGGACTTGTCCAGGGATTTTATTTTTTCTTTTTCACTGCTACCCGCAAAAATTCGCGGAATAAGGGATGGGGCTTGAGCGGACTTGATTTGAGTTCGGGATGAAACTGCGTCCCTACAAAAAATGGATGATTCTTTATCTCTATAATTTCTACCAAATTGCGCTGAGGATTTGTGCCGGCGACCACCAGCCCCGCTTCTTCCAGGCGCTCCCGGAAATCATTGTTCATTTCGTACCTATGGCGGTGGCGTTCAAAAATATTTTTTTCCTTGTACGCCCGAAAGCTTGTAGTCCCTTCTTTCAGCGCGCAGGGATACATCCCAAGACGCATTGAGCCCCCATAGTCTTTGTTCTTTAGATTAACCTCCTGCTCAGGCATAGTCGCAATGACCGGATGCGGGGTTTGTGATTGAATCTCTGTTGTATGCGCTTTCCGCATGCCTCCGACATTGCGTGAAAATTCAATGACTGCGAGCTGCATGCCGTAACAGAGTCCAAGGTACGGGATATTGTGCGTACGCGCATATCGGATTGCTTTTATTTTTCCTTCAATGCCACGTTTCCCAAAACCGCCCGGAACGACAATACCGTCAAATTTTTCGAGCTCACGCACACGAGCCGGTTTTTTTTCATACTCTTCGGTGTCTATCCAGTGTATTTCGGGTTTAAATCCAGACCGCCATGCTGCATGCTTAATCGCCTCAAGAACAGAAATATATGAATCGGAAAGCATAAAATTTCCCGTAGCAAAGTACTTCCCCGCAACCGCGATGCGGACCGTCTTTTTTATATTTTTAATACGCCGCACCAATGCCCGCCATTCACGCATATTGCTTTGCCGCCGCTTTAAGCCGAATTTTGCAAGCACCCGCTTCCCAAGGTTATCCTTCTCAAAATTAATAGGAATCTCGTAAATGCTTTCAATGTCAGGGGCCGATACTACATCTTCTTCGTTGATGTTGCAGAATATCGCTATCTTTTGCTTCCGAGGCGCATCAATCGGATGGGCGGAACGCGCAAGTATCATGTCCGGCTGGATACCGATACTATTGAGAATGCGTACCGCGTGCTGCGTGGGCTTCGTTTTCATCTCCCCTATCATTTTCGGCACCGGCAAATAACTTACCATAATGAACATCACCTTATCCGGTGCTTTTAATTTCATCATACGGCCCGCTTCCAGGAATATGTTGTTTTGATACTCACCTACTGTGCCTCCCACCTCTATCAGCACAAAATCAGCCTTTGTTTTGCGCGCTGCAAGTTCAATGCGTTCTGTTATCTCTCCGGTGATATGCGGGACCACTTCTACACATTTCCCGCCATAATACATTGCCCGCTCCTTTGCGATGACTGATTGGTAAACCTGGCCTGTCGTCATATAGTTGTACCGGAACATCGGAGCGCCCAGAAACCGCTCATAATTCCCGATATCCTGATCACACTCCAAACCATCATCAGTCACAAAGACCTCACCGTGCTCTACGGGGTTCATGGTTCCTGCATCCACATTTAGATAGGGATCAATTTTTATGGCTGTCACCGAAAAACCGTAGCTCTTGAGAATGTTACCGATGGATGCCGTTGCGACACCCTTACCGATGCCCGACATTACTCCGCCTAAAACAAAAATATACCTGGCCATAATATCTATGAACGAGTAAAAAGAAAAATGAATTGGTAAATAAATTTATTCCTTCGCCGAAACTACTGTTACCGTAATCGTTGCCTCAGCGCTCCCGCGCTGTATACGAACCATATGCTTCCCCTCCTCCTTTATCGGTTCTTCAAGAAGGATATCTTCTTCAGCAATCGCAGAAAACCCTGCTTTGCTAATAGCGTCTACGATGTCCTTTGCATGCAGTTTTTTGAACAGTGCGCCCTTGTCGTTTGTCTTTGCAGTGATTTCTATTGATGCCTTTGCAATCTCGCCAAGCGCCTCTTTTAACAATGTGGTGCTTTTCTCTAGTGTTGCTGCCTCTTCCTGCTTCTTCTGTTCAAGGGTCTTAAGCGCATTCGGCGTTGCCTCTACCGCAAGATGCTTCGGCAACAAAAAATTACGCGCATAGCCGCTTTTAACCTCCTTTACATCGTTTTTGTGCCCAACGCCGGGGACTTCGTTTAAAAATATAACCTTCATATGTAATTATTCATTAATAATATGATTTATTTGTCCTGCAGTATGTTTATTGCTTTTTCAAGCTGCTCATCAACACCCTGTTCGTCATCCTCCTGTTCAACAACAATATCCGGATCAAGGCCATTGTCGGATATGGAGTGCCCATCCGGCGTCAGCCAACGGGCAATAGTCACCTTCAGCGCACTATCTTGATCAAACGGGATGAGTTCCTGCACTGACCCTTTCCCGAATGTTTTTGTGCCAACCAAGGTTGCTACACCATGATCCTGCAATGCCCCTGCAAGAATCTCTGAAGCCGACGCGGAGCCCTCGTTCACAAGAATTACTACCGATTTTCCTTCAAGCGTTTCATACCCCCGTGAACGATGTACCTGCTCCTCGCCTGAACCAAAATCCTCGCGCACCACCACATCGCCAAGCGGCAAGAACCAACTTGATATATCAACCGCCGCTTCCAGGTATCCGCCCGGGTTGTTACGCAAATCAAGAATTAACTTTTGGCGCCCGGAAAGAATCATGTCGCGGACTGCAGCCCGGAACGCAGATGTTGAATTTTCAGAAAAACTAAAGAGCCGGATAATATAAATATCATCTCCTACGGTGTGCGCGGTTTTGTCGCCCGCTTCTTCGCCCTTGCTTACAATCTCGCGCGTATCAGTTTCAACAACAGGAATCTCAATGCGATCGCGCGTTACAGTTATCTTTACCGGCTCATCTTCGCCCTTCCGCAAAAGAGTAAGCACCACATCAGTCCCCTTCGGGCCCCGTATAAGCGTTACCGCTTCATCAAGCGAAACACCGGCGGCAGACATGTCATCTATTTGTATTATCTGATCCCCCGCCTTAATCCCTGCGCGATCCGCAGGCGTCCCTTCCAGGGGAGCGATGACCGTCAATAAGTCATTCCGCATACCTATCTCCATCCCCACCCCCTCAAAATCACCCCGTACGGAGCTCTGGAATAGCTCATTTTCGCGCGGAGGGAGAAAGACGGTATAGGGGTCGCCTACCGCGTCCACCATGCCCCGAATAGCGCCCCACACAAGATCCTGTGGATCTATGTCGTCTGAAGAAACATACTTACTTTTTAGCGTCGCCCATGTTTGCCAAAACAATGAAAAATCAACCGCATCAGTATTGCCACTGTTTTTGTTGTACACTTCGGTTACCGAATTGATTGCGGCATTCTGCTGCTTCCCCAAAACGAACCCAATACTAAAAACAGCGACTACGATAATCGCTCCTGCCGCCAGAGTGAATGTTTTACTCCGAAAAGACATATTTTATTCTAGTATCCCAAAAATATATCCTATGGTCAACTTGTGGAAAAAGGATAAAAATACCGCTACAATATGAACATGCCAGCCATACAAAAACTCACTTTGTATAATACGCTTTCTCATAAAAAAGACCTGTTTCAGCCTCTCCATGGCCGTGATGTGGGGTATTACACCTGCGGACCGACTGTTTACCAATATGCTCATATCGGCAATCTCCGCACCTATATTTTTGAGGATATTCTCAAGCGGACGCTCGTTCTTTCCGGATACCGAGTAAAGCATATTATGAACATTACGGATGTGGGGCATCTTACTTCCGACGAGGATACCGGGGAAGACAAGGTGGAAAAAGAAGCGACGCGTCAAAAGAAAACCGCGGAAGAACTTGCGCGTTTCTATGAAGACGCTTTTAAAAAAGACCTCAAGCTCCTGAATATTCTTTCGCCCGACGCATTCCCCCGCGCAACTGAACATATTGAAGAACAAATACGCCTTATCAAAACGTTAGAAAAAAAAGGATACGCATACAAAATATCAGATGGCGTATACTTTGATACGAAAAAATTCAAAGCATACGGGGCTCTTTGGAAAACGAAACCCGCCAATGCTCAAAAAAGCGAGCGCATCCAAACGGAAGAAAAAAAGAACGAACAAGATTTTGCGTTATGGAAATTTTCCAATCCTAGTGAAAAACGCCAGATGGAATGGGACTCGCCGTGGGGCAAAGGATTTCCTGGGTGGCACATAGAATGTTCTGCGATGAGTATGAAATATTTGGGTGAAGAATTCGATATCCACGCGGGCGGCATTGATCATATCCCGGTGCATCATACAAATGAGCTAGCGCAGTCGGAAGCCGCAACCGGAAAGCAATTTGTGCGGTTTTGGCTTCATGGAAACTTTTTACAGGTAGACGGCAAGCGTATGGGCAAGTCGGAAGGCAACCTGCTAACACTTGATGAGTTATACAAAAAAGGATTCCATGCGCTTGATTACCGCTACTTTGTAGTGGGAACGCACTACCGCTCTCCCCTCTTATTCTCGCTTGAAGCGCTTGCAGGGGCGCGCGCAGCACGGCACCGCATTGTCCAGCACATCCAAAAGCTTCTTCAAACGCATAAAAAGAAAGACAATCACGGATTCCGGAACGCATTCACAAAAGCCCTCGCGGACGACCTGAATACACCCCAAGCACTTGCAGCATTTTGGGACCATGCCGATACTGTCTCGCTCGCCGATATTCTTTGGGCAGACAAAATCTTAGGGCTCGGACTGCAGAGCATCAAGAAACCGAACCCGCCAAAAGACATAAAAAAACTCGCACGGCAACGTGACGACCACAGGAAGAAAAAGGAATGGAAGAAAGCCGACGAACTCCGGGACACCATACAAAACCATGGCTGGCTCATAGACGATACGCCACAGGGACCGGTATTCATCCAAAAGGAAATAAAATAGCGCAGACCCCGGGTCTGCGCTATTTTATAACCCGCCACTCTATATCTTTCTCGTCTCCGGCAAATTCCAGCCAATCCCCTCCTCCTCTTACCACAAACCAGCGTTGTTTGGTATCCGACCATACCATTGGGTGCCCATCATAGAATGGCTTTTTTACTATTTCCTTCGGCTTGAGACGATCAAGTTCAAGCCATTTTTTAAATATTGTTTCTATTGCGTAATCAAGCTTACGCGAATTTGCCCATGTCGCCACTTTATCTATCGCTTCTTTTGCTTTTTGAGTGGAGCCCGCAAGTTCAAGCAATTTTTTTGCGGGAGCGGTGTAGCGTGAGTATACTATCGCTTTTTTGCGTGCATTTTCTTTAAGCTCTTCAAGCGATATCCCTTTGCTTTTAAAAAAGTGCGCGATAATCTGGCGTATTGCTGTTTTGTCTTGAAGTTCTTTTTGATACCGTATCGCATCTTTTTTAATGTATTCTTCTATTTTTTCCGCCGTGCTTTTTCCGATACCTTTCATTTTTTGTATCCCTTTTATGCCCTCCCGCTCATAAACATCCGCAATATCTTCGGCCATCTCTTCAAGCGCGCGCGCCGCCTTTCGGTATGCGGCCGGCTTGAATTTCACTCCCTCTAATTCCAGAAGTTCAGCTATCTCGTGGAATATCTTTGCTATATGTATGTTTGTCTTTTTGTCTCCTGGCATATTACTCTCATTATAAGACACAAAAACCTGCTCAAAAAGAAAAGACCTGGTTACAGGTCTTTTAAAAAGAAGGGATGGGCTTGCAAGCCCTTGAAAGACTTCAATCCCTTGAGAATGAGAGCGCTCCCCCTCACGCGTGAGAAGAGATCGTACATTCTCTTTATAGGCGGGGGTTTGCCGCCTGCGTGAACATATCTGTCTTTCATGCGGTCCCTTGCCCACACCGTTTGCTATAGTCCGGACTATAGTGCACGCAAGACATGTTCCGCTTCGATCAATATACTGCCCCCCCTTATTTTCGAGCTCATGCGCTCAGGGTAAAGGACAGGGGTTGCCACGCATCCTTGCGAAAATGAGAGCCTCGACTCTTTTGTCGTCTCTGGCAAAAAGCCAGACGAGGGAAAGGATGCTAACTTATCTTTTCCCATTGTACATGTATATATTATCTTGTCAAGAGTCCAATTCTATCGTAAAATATGAGAACATATGCCAATGAAATACAAAAAAAAAATAGTACTAGACCCCGACCCGGTGCTCCGTAAAAAAGCAGAGGAAGTCAAAAAGGAAGACATACGATCGCCAGACACACAATCCCTTATCCGCACCATGGCAGAAGTATTATTAGAAAGCGAAAATGGCGTGGGACTCGCAGCCCCTCAAATTGGAGCACCTCTCCGCGTATTTATTGTGCTCAAAAAAGTCCTCACCTTAAGCGAAGAAAAGAAAGACCAGGAAGAAGCTCGAAAAAAAGACCCTCTTTCGGAGGTAGATATTTACATCAACCCAGAAATAAAGAACCGCTCCAAAACCACTATCATTATGGATGAAGGGTGTTTAAGCGTCCCGCGCATGTACGGAAAAATAAAACGCTTTGAAAAAGTAACGCTTCGTGCATATAACGAGCGCGGGGAATCTATGGAGCGCGGCGCCTCCGGCCTTCTTGCAGAAATCTTTCAGCATGAAGTGGACCACTTAAATGGCATCCTTTTTATAGATTCCGCAAAAGATGTGAAAGAATTTGCACCGCCAAAAGAAGAATGATCATATGATAAAAATAATATTTTTTGGGACATCATCCTTCGGGATACCTGCGCTTGAGATATTAGAAAAAGCGGGCATGGCGCCGCTTCTTATTGTCTCCACTCCCGATAAACCAAAAGGGCGCAAACTCCAACTCTCCCCTTCTCCCGTGAGAGTTTGGGCTGAAGAACATTCCATCCCTGTCATAACTCCAAGCACTCTAAAAGACAGGGACGCTGTGCACGCCATTCAAGAAAAACATGCTGATGTGTTTGTTGTCGCTTCTTACGGAAAGATAATCCCGAAAGAAATTTTAAATATACCGCCGAAGGGCACGATAAACATCCATCCCTCACTCTTGCCGCTTTTGCGCGGACCGAGCCCCATACAAACCGCAATACTGAAAAACGCAGAAACCGGCGCGACCCTTATGCTTACCGACGAGGAAGTAGACCATGGGCCAATACTTGCCCAACAAGCGTTAGAAGCAAAAAATCTCTCATACCCGAAACTAGAGCAAGCGCTCGCGGAACTTGGCGCGCGCATGCTTGCAGACCTGCTCCCTGCCTGGGTAGCGGGAGAAATTACACCCAAAGAGCAGGACCACGAAAAAGCAACATATACCAAAAAGATTAAAAAAGAAGACGGGCATATTGATTGGAAAAAGTCTGGCGCTGCCATTGAGCGGGAGGTGCGGGCACTCAACCCATGGCCTGGGACATATACATTCACGGATGGAAAAACGCGCCTTATTATCACAAAAGCGCACATAGAAAACACAAGCGAGAAGCACCCGCCCGGGACTGTCATAAAAACAAAAAATGGCGATTTTGCAATCGCCGCGTCCGACACTATGCTTGTTATAGATTCTATAAAACCCGAAGGAAAGCAAAATATGACGGGCAAAGACTTCCTGCGGGGCAATTCGTTTCTATCTGGAGAAAAACTTACATAAAATTTTTATATAGTTGCAAATGATCCTCCAGATGCCTGCTCATTAAAAAGTTCTGCTTTACGCGTGTTTTTGCAGACTTCCCAAGGCGCACATTTAATTTTTTGTTTCGTATCAATTCAACAATGCGCCCCGCGGCCTCCATCGGCGTATCAACTAAATATCCGTCCTTGCCGTTCCGTATTTGTTTTTTGATGCCACCAACATTCCCCGCAACGACCGCCTTTCCCTTCCACATGGCTTCGGTCACTGTGAGCCCGAACCCTTCTTTGAGAGATTTTTGCACCACAACATCCGCAGAAGTCTGTACGGCATTCACCAGCATTTCATTGGTAAATGTGCCGAGCGTTTTTGGATCAAAAAATACAACAATATCGGGATCGCCTGATGCATGTTTTTTTACATGCTCAAAGACCTCATACGCTTCGGGGTCGTCTTGCGCTTCGGCAAAACCAACGAGTACCAGCTGAAGATTTGGTATCTCGTTTTTTGCATGGTAGTACGCCTGTATCACGCCCAGGGGATCTTTCCATGGGTCAAACCGTGATATCTGGGTTATAAGGGGCCTGTCAGAATGAACGCCAAATCCTTGCAGTATTTTGCAGCATAGCGTCTCATCTATATGGATATTTTTGGGCGTGAATGGGTCTATCGCGGGGAGAATGTACGCCTTTTTTGTACGCACACCGGGAATCGCAAATTCCTTCATACTAAATACGATACAGTCATATGCCCGTATATACGGTTTTAAAAAGGAGAGTATCTCTTGATTTGGATTTGAAAGATCAATATGCATCCGTGATATCATTACTCCCTCCCTAAAGTCGCGGATAAGCGCAAGCGGCTGAGGGTCGTGGATAATATAGATATCGGCCTTCTCCATGCCGCGTAGGTCAGATGCTATTTTTTTATTCACATTAAAATACATGCTCTTTTCGTTTTCAGATAATGAAAGCGGGGAGCTTTGAAGGGCATTGTGTATCTTTTTAGTTACGACAAAAAACTCCGGGGGAGCATTCACCGTCCACCATTCGCTTTTCATGCCAATGTCCCGCTCTAATGGGACAAGACTTTTTAGAAGTTCGGCAACACCCCCGCCTTCGGGCGCCGTATTAATATGAACGACCCGCTTGCCCGCAAGGTGCTCCGCAGAGCGCCGTATCTCCTCGCGTTTTTTGAGAGAGAGAAACTGAAAGTAGTCTGAAAGTGACTTCTTCTCTACTTCACGAAAACGAAGAATAGAAGGAGACAATGCCATACTACACATGTTCTACGAATTGTATAACTTCTTTCCCAAATATATAAGAGCGCCCCACAGTCCTCCCTCATCTCCCAATTGCGCTTTTTCTAATTTTGGGAGAACGGGAAAAATTTGCATAATATGATTTAAATGATATTCTACCCGCTCAAGCGGAATACCTGGAGCTCCGGTAATCATAGAGCCGCCGAGTACGATAACTTCGGGCGACCAATGAACTATAGTGTTATTAAGCCCATATGCAAGAAAATGCGCAGCTTCATCCCATATGTTTAAGTCAGTAACCTCAAACGGCTTTTTGCGGAAGCGCTGTTCAAATGCTTTCCCTGAAATATACGACTCAAGATCGTGTCTGCCATCCTTGCTGCAAGAAGGGCAGAGAGCGCCCGATGCATCAATAATCTGATGCCCTGGCTCAAACCCGAATGCGCTCGCATCTATCCGTCCGTCGACAAAACGAGAGCCGCCAACGCCGGTACTTACCGTGAGATACACCACAATATCATGTCCGCGCCCGGCACCAAAGTACACTTCCCCAAGGCCGTTCATATTCGTGTCATTTTCAAGATGCACCGGTCCTTTTGCCGCTATTTCAAGTTCGCGCTTTAAGGGACGCGCCACCCAGGACGGCAAATTTGGAGCGGCTACCAAGCGCGTCCTGTCTTTGTTCAAAGGACCTGCGACACCTCCCGCAATCGCATCAAATGCCTTTCCTCCGCCCAGCTCGCCTGCGACCGTACCGAAAAGCGCTACCCCTTCTTCAAAGTTTTGAGGAGTAGGAACTACTTTTACATCAGAAAAACGCTTTCCGTCAGAAGAAGCAGCAAAACGCATTTTTGACCCGCCGATATCAAACAAAAGATACATATACCTTTATTATCTTGCTATATCAAAAAGAAATCAAACAAAAATCCCGCATGTCTGCGGGATATATTTGATTACACGCCGATAAGGCTATTCCAGTCTTGAGAGAACCGTTCTATGCCCTTATCTGTTAATTCGTGGTGTATTTTATATGTCGCCCAGGGCTTGTCTAAGGGGATGGTATCGTACGGAATATCCAGCAAATCGTCCCGCTTGTATGAGTACTCCGGCCCCGGTATAGGCATGCCCTTCCCCGCCCATTCTTCAAGCACGCCGAAAGGAGCTGAAACGATATCAGACCCAAGCGCCATTGCCTGCATTAAGTGGTCAAGCGAACGTACGCTCGCGGTGAGCACTTCCACATGCCCATCGCCTTTTTTATACATCTGAATAATGTTTCTTATTAAATCCATTCCGTTTTCGCCGCGGTCATCAAGTCTGCCCACAAACGGAGAAACATATACATCGCCCCGCTTCGCTACCCGTGTCGCCGCATACACCGCCGCTGCCTGCTCCTGCGCAAATACCAATGTCATATTGACGCGCATCCCCTCTCCGACCGACATGTCTGCGGCAAGCAGCCCCTCTTTTGTTGTCGGGTACTTAATATGTGCGTTCGGAATCCATAACGCCATCCCCCGTCCATGTAAGAACATTTCTTCGGCGCTTGTGCGCTCATCTGCGTATACCTCAACAGATACGGATCCATGCGGGATGAGAGATGATATCTCCCCCACTACCGTTTTATAAAATTTGAAAATCTCATCATTTGAGAATTTTTCACCCTGTTGCAGCCGTTCTTGTACGGCGGGGTTGCGCGCAACAAGTGTGGGATTCGTTGTCTGCCCGTCTAAAAATCCGAGCATCTCCTGCGCCTTCCTTGTCTCGGTCGGATCCCCGCTATCTAAAAATATTCTTGTTTTACGTACGTTATGCTTCATGCTGCCTCCTACGTATGTTATGTGATAAGAACAATACCTACTCATTATCTATTATTTTTTGCGTTTGTTCACGGATTTCATCCACAGTCATGTGCCCGCGTTTATGAAAGACAACGGTGCCGGCTCTGTCCACAAAGATAGTTTCGGGCATAGTAAACCCCCCGATTGCTTTATAAAATGAATCAGGCGTGTCAATAAGAAAAATGAGGCCATCCGTTACGCCTAATTCATCGGTATAGTGCTTTGCGGTTTCTATTGATTCTTGCCGGTTGATTGCAATAAAACGGACCTGTCCGAATTCTTTTTGCACTTCCACAAAGGCCGGCAATTCTTCTTTGCAAAAAGAACACCACGATGCCCACGAATTAATGACCATAGGCTGATTTTGGAATACGGAAAGATCTGCTTTGTAGCTCCCATAATCAATAAGCAATAGGTCGCCGGCTATCTCAGACAGATGCATTTCGGGGGACTGCTGCTCTGCAGATCGGTCGCTGAACAAATATACCGCAACCGCTATATCAAAAATGATAACCGCAACAAGTACTGCCCATCTCATAATTATCCGGAGCGTTGAGGGCGTTTTTCTCCTTTCGCCCATGCACACAAATCCTCATATGAAGTCGACCCGCAGATAAATTCCTTTGTTTCAGTATTAAAGAAAAACGGCACTCCCCCGCAAAGGCCAGTATCATATTCATCCATTTTTATTGAATTATCGTCATCGTGCCACACCTCAAATTGCTCCACCGTTATCCCTTCTTCCTGTTTGAGGCGTTCTACCAGCGGCGCCATACGCACGCAATGCGGGCATTCGTTCCCATAAAATTCTAAAAGCATATATATAGTATATAAGAATACGGCCGTATGTTAAATAAAAACCCCGCATTGCGAGGTTTGTTGCTATGGAAGCAATATCTCATCTTGCGGGTCTATCTGATCTGCAAGAAAATCGTATTCATACTCATGTTCTGGGTTTTTCGATTTTTCTTCTTGTGCCGCCACCACAACTTCGCCCGCGCCCAAGCCATTCACCCGTTCGGTTATCTGGCCGAGCCGTTCCCACATAGCAGCGTAATCCTTGTTCCTACTTTTCACCATCTGCGCTAAGCGTTCTTCTATTTTTTTGTTTCCGGTATCGATTTTTTCTTCAATTCTTTGAAGAATTTCTGCGCATGCAATCAAGGCAAACACCCCTGCCTCTGACACACATGACGGCCCTGCTTCAAGCTTCTTTTTCGCTAAAGACAGACTGTCTTTCTCTGCTTCGTTGTCCATGTACTGCCCCCGTATATCTCAAAGTTCTATTTCTTATTCTCTTCTTTTTTTAAGTCTAATGCAACTGAATTGATACAGTAGCGTTTTCCAGTGCATGTTTTGCCTTTGGGGGTTTTTACAGGACCATCATCAAATAGATGCCCCAGGTGCGAGCCGCATGTTTTGCAAACAACTTCGGTGCGTTCCATTCCGTGGCTTGTGTCGCGTTTTAATTCCACCGCATCGCTTGATGCTACATCATAAAAACTAGGCCACCCAGTGCCCGATTCAAACTTTGCATCTGAAGAAAAAAGAGGGGCTCCGCATGCTTTGCACAAATACATCCCCTCGCTTTTTTCGTGCACAAACTTGCCCGTAAACGGCACTTCTGTGCCCCTTTTTCGTAGCACCTCGTATTCTTCGGGCGTTAATTCCTTTTTCCATTCTTCTTCGGTCTTTTTCATATACATAAGGCTATCTAATACCCGTATCTATATCAATATTTAATTCTACTGTTTTGTTCGCCTGTACAAAAACTTCTTTTGGAAAAACGGCACCACACCCGAGATAGCTGCACCCAAGAAGAGAGACCGAGTAATTGCTCTCGGGGAGGTCTATAGAATATGAACCATCGGGAGAAAGTGGCGCATAAAATGGCTCATCAACCGGACGCCCGCCGCCCGAGGGCGCAAAAACAAGCGTTTGCGCAGAGTATACATCCGGCGGATTTTTACACGGTTCTACCGGACACAATGGGCCAATAGACACTTTGCCATACACCGTTCCTGATGTTTTGAACAACCCCTCTTGCTCCTTTCTTTCGGGACAAGGCGCAAATTCACAATTAGGGCCGGTACGTCCGACATACGACCCATCAGGACAAAGCATTGCGTCTTGTGTACAGAAAACAATATCATCTTCTCCGCTACCCCCCTTCCATATTGAGTAGCCGGCAAACGCGAGCCCTGCAACCAGCAATACCCCCGCCACTATAAAAAGGAGTCTCCGTGTGAGTGGAGAAGTATTACGCGCCCACATTGGAGGCGGATATGTTTTTTTCTGCAACTGCTGCTCTTCCATTATACTTTTTTTCCGACTTTCTTTATGCTCTTGAATGCTTTCCAGCGACGGCTGTATTGGTCAATAAATTCGTGGGTTTCGGTATCAATCTTTGTCCAGCGCTTATTGCGCGGATTAAACACCTGAATGCGCCCACGGATCAAACCTTTACGATGATGGTGTTTTGAGGAGTTCGTTGCCATGGAATATGACAATAGATGAATAATAACTTTTATTATAACAAAAGCCCCGTGTATTTCACACAGAGCAGGAATTATTACCGTTCAAATTTTCCGGTCACCCAGTCAAATTCTGCTTGCCAATCGCGACTGGGACAACTCCAGCCGGGGCTATCCGGATGTGCCCCCGCACTCGTCTCCATGTCGCGCACCCCTAACACAAAATACGCTCCGCGGCCCGCATCACATCCATAGGAGCCTGCGTTATAACGGAAATACGCATATCCTCCGCAATTGGAAGTTCCTACCGGATCTCCCGGAGTATCCACAATTGCGCCCGCGGTCTCAAGCGGAGTTACAAATGCGTCTCCGCTCCCCTGACCTCCATTAAACCCGGCGTCCCACCCGCCGCAATCGTTGTCCGTATTCCCGGGATATGCGGCATTATCACCATAATAGAGCTCCAGTGCTATTTGTATCTGCTTCATATCAGAAAGCCGGCGTGCATCTCTGCCTCTCGCGCGCGCACTCGCAACGCTCGCCAAAACAACGCTTGCGAGTATCCCGATAATCGCTATCACAACTAACAATTCTACTAATGTAAATCCTCTTTTATCCATAGGTTAAAAATTTGCAGGTGCTATAACTTCGGCAGGAGGTGCCTCCGCTCCGGGAGTAAAGAGTTCCTGCTTCTGCCTCCCACTAAAAACAACAAAAAATGAAATTGCCAACGCAATGACAGCAAACCCTATCATAGCGTAATTCGCCTGCATTTCGTTCTTTATCAGTCCCCCAGAATACTGTAGAAGCCACCCCGCCGCTCCTTTGGGTTTAGTATAAAAAAGCTGGTCGGGACCCTTCTTTGTGGTATCTGTACTGCCTCCGCTTACGGGCGGTACACCGCTCAAATCAGCGGGGTTTTCATTATTTTGGCCCGATTCGTTGATGAATGTCATGGTACTATTATACCAAATCATTCATAGCTTTCTGCATTATATTCGTAAGAAAATGGGGATAAAAAACCCGCGCGACACATTCATCACGCGGGTTTTTTTATTCATCTTCCGAGAAATTCTTTTAAGTACTCTACAACTCTTTCCGCCTCGTCATCCACCGCCAGATGCCAAGTAACAACACCATTAAAAGGCTTTGTAAGCGACCTGGTTATGGAACGCAATGAAAATACAAGGCTCTTATGCTGCTCATCTCCTGAACTCCCCACCACCCGGATAAACTCCAGAGCTGCATTACTCACCGAATCGCACCACATTCTTGTCGTGGGGTACGGTTCTTCTAAAAGGCGCAACAAGCATTCCGCATACGCTTTAGCCGAGTCTGTTTGTTCTGCGTATTCTCCCTGGAAGCTTGCACTTTCAACCTGTGATTCCATGATTATTCTCCTTGTATCCTTTATGGCTTGCGGCGACGCTTTATTATTCGTAGATTGGGAAATCTATGGATACTTCGTGGTGGCATGGACCTTCTTTTTTGCAAAACGATATTGATACATGCACCATGACTATCTCCGTGTCTGAAGAAACGAGCTCCTCACTTGGATAATAATAAAGCCGTTCTCCGCGCCCGCCTACATAAAACGAATCTTCGCCGGTACGAAGAGCGGAATACCACCCCCCTCTCTCATACCATGTCATTGCCAATACTTCATCGCTCCTTGGGTCCTTCAGATACTCCCCCTCATTACATTCATATTTGTAAATGACACCGGGGCGTTCAACCAGAAACGGAACTCGCTGACATTCAGTAAACGAATCGGGGTGCGGAACCGCATACCTTCGTTGTATAAGGTCCGGATCCGAAACGCTCCCCAAAGAACTCTTTGGCGAGCGGGAAGAATGAATCATTGCAAAGCCTACCACCAGCAAAACTACCACTACCAATCCTTTTGTCAGGCCTTTCATAAGCACTTATTCCTCCTTTATTAAGGTACTTTGATAGCGCAAATACTACCATATTTTTAAAGAAAAGTCAAGAAATCATAAAAGCACCCAAGGGGGTGCTTTTGTTTCTATGCAGTAGGTTATATCTTACAGTGCTTCTCCGCGCGCGTCGGCATATGCGCAATAGTCGCATACCGGTTTTGAATCAGGAGTTTCGTCTGCAATAAGGCACTGGTGCAATTCTTGTATGGTCGGCTCTACCCAGCTGTCATTCCCTTTGTGCGCGATAAGAGTTATATCAAATTCTATCTTGCCGTCAAACGCTTCTTTATCAGTACGGCCGTTACAATACACAAAGTACCCGGTATCCGATACGGGATGCCCATTTTTGCGCAATAGCCACTGATATACTTCCATCTGCCGTTTGTAGCCATCTTGCCATGGTTTGTTGAGTTCGGTTATCTCTTCATCCTTGCTGGTCGCTTTATAATCCACCACAATATACTCCCCCTTTGAATTCTGCCACAGATCATCTATAGCGCCGGTGATAATAAGATTCGTCGGCTCATGATAGAACTGGATGCCTTTAAAATTCTCGCGCCATTCATCTAACTGCTCATGCGCAACGGGAATTGCGTCAACGCCGTATTTTTCTATAAGCGGATGCTTGGTATTTTTTGTACGATGAATATCAAATTCCTTTTTGAGCAAAAAGTCTACCGCGCTGTTTATCGCAAATGGAAACCCCGGCGGCCGCCCTACCCCGAGCCTGCGATCCAGATAAAAACAGCGCGGACATTCAAAAAAGAGGTCAATCTTTGACCGGCTTATCTTGAACGGTTTTTTATCTTCCGGATTGTAGAGATTCCGCGTTCGTTTTGCGTTGTAGTATTCCGACATGTCTGTCTATTGTATCACCTTTCTCTGCTTTCTTATAATATTCAGTTTCCCGTCCCGGGATAGAGCCTTCATACCCGCCTCCGCGCGTGATGCCGTGGCGCGCGTGCGGAATTTTTTGGAGTACACAAGCCGCACCGGACGCCTCCCCTGCGTATACTTTGCACCCATGTGGGAAGAATTGTGCTCCTTAAGCCTGCGGACGAGGTCGGTAGTAATGCCGGTATAAAGCGTTCCGTCCGAACACCGGAGGATATAGAGATAATACATACAAAAATAAACGGCTCATACGGGGTGTGAGCCGTTTATTATAAATCTATTTAAAGGTGTAAATAACCGAACGTCCTTCTGTCCCTTGCTGCCGTATTTTTTCTTCCTCCTCCAGACTTTGAAGATACCGGGTTGCAGTTGCATCAGACACGCCTAAGAGCACCTCTACATCATTGTTAGTTATCTGTTTTTTATCTTTCAAAAGCAGAATTATTTTTGCTTTTGCTGACTCCAGCTCCTCGCGCTTCTTTTGGTTTATCGGAGAAAAACCATTGTGAGCGCCTATTGTTTTCTTTTCGTGGACGCTCCCCAAAACCATAACGAGCACACCAAATGTAACGATGCCTATAATGTACAACAAGAAATAAATATATGTTGTGTCCATGTATTTAGTATAGCAAAAATTTATACAACACTAAGCCTCAAACTTACTCCAGTCTACAGCATTGTTCCGAAAGTCTTCAATTGAGTATCCGGCCGTGTATTGAAAATGCGGGGGGTCCACGAATGTGGTCCAGGCGCCGCCCCATTCAAGCCCCAAAGCCATGCCCATCTCTCCTGCTTTGCGGTAAAATGCTTCGCGTTTATGTTCGTTTTCGGCATCAAGTACCGGCCGGATATCGAACGCAACGCCAAAATTATGGAACGAAAAACCGCCCCGGGCATTCGTAATTATCTTACCCGGCTTTGTCCTGCCTTGAGCATAATATTTATCTTGCTGTTCCGTGCTCCGAAAACCGCGCGATACCATAATAGAAAATCCCTGCTTGTTGCATTCTTCTATCAACCGCACGGCTAATGCCCGCACTTTTGGTTTGAGTAATGAGATATCAGCTTCTGTGTCGTTGTTCATGAAAACGCTCCCACGGGGAATCGGTCACACATAACCCCGCTCTTTTCTTCCATAAAAAATAAATTGAATCGCGGGGTTTCCGCGACCCCGCCTCGGCCGTCGCTTCGCGACATGCCTACGGCTTTCGATCCCCGCCGCAAAGCAATCAATTGCTTTGCTTGTGATCGTTTTCGCTTCGCTCAAACGCTCCCACGGGGAATCGAACCCCGGTTTTCAGGATGAGAACCTGATGTCCTAGGCCACTAGACGATGGGAGCAATTATTCCTCTTCAAATGGGCTTTCGCTTTGTTTAAGGCCTTTGAAGATTTTATGCAGTTCTTCTATTGATGTCAATGATGTGCGTGCGAGAGAAAAATTCTTATAGCCCTCCTTAAGCGTTTTCCCGTCTACTTCCATCACTGTTTCGCGTTCGTAATATTTATATATCTGTATCAAGTTAAAGTGGTACACATCATACACGGATACATGGCGCCCTGCTATCGTGCCCTCAATGCGGTTAATCTTTAGATCGCGGAAAAAATATAAAAAAAGCACCGCCCAAAAATGCGGGAAAGCGCTTGTAAACGAAAGGCGGAACTCTTGGGCAAGCGTCTGCATCTCCCGCATGCGCTTACGCATAAGAAAATAGAACGGGATGTGAGAAACAAATGTTATCACAAAAATTGCGATAACTACTACCGCAGAATAAAAATATACTGGATGCATACTCTCAAACATATCTTATTCTTTATTTTTCCATATTTTGCTTTGCCGCACCAGAAGCTTTTCTGCCTTTTTGGGTTCTGCCATAATCTCTTCAACGGCACGCTCCATCCGCATTGATTGGGAACCTTTTATAAGCACAAGATCGCCCTGTCTGAGTTCGCGTTCCAATATACGCGCAGCATCAACCGAGCGGTCAAATTCAAAGATATGCTCCGGAGAAAAACTGATTTTTCGCGCCTCATCGGCGATGAAGGCGGCACGCCTCCCGACTGTCATAAGTATAGACACTCCTTTTAGATGCCTAGCAACAGCACGGTGCGCGTGTTCCGTAAATTTCCCCAACTCAAGCATATCGCCAAGCACCGCAATCTTCCGCTCTGCAGGAATGTCCTGGAGTACTTCGAGTGCTGCATGCATCGCGTGCGGCGAAGCGTTGTATGTATCATCTAATATCCACGAATCTTTTTCTCCGCGGATGAGCTTAAGCCTCCCGGGCGGCGCACTGTAATGCTGTATTGATGAAACAATGTCAATAAGATTCATATCGCGCGCGATACCTACCGAAATCGCAGCGAGTGCTGCGTACACCTGCTGTTTGCCGAACGCTCCGAATATCCGTACCGGAATATTTTTTCCTTTATAGGCAACTTTAAATGCGATGCCCTCGGGGCGCTCTTTCGTCCCTTCTTTTGCGTACATAATATGATAATGCTCCGCACGGACATGCGCGTCTTCTCCAAAACCGAAGGTAATTACATGAGCGCGCGTTTTCTCGTGCATATCAAGCACCGCCGCATCATCATAGTTCAACACCGCGGTATCGGTACTGGTAAGAGGCTGGAGCAATTTTGCTTTTTCCCGGGCGACCGCCTCGGGTCCTGAAAAGAATTCGACATGCACCGGGACCTCTCCTATCGCAGTCACCACCGCAATATCAGGTTTTGCCGCCGTAATAAACCCGCTGATATCGTTTGGCTTATCGGCTCCTGCCTCCATGACCAATGTTGTCGGGTATGCCTTATCTCTAAAGAGAATTAATGAAAGACCTGCAAAAAGAATGGATGCCCACCCGAAAAAAGAATACCATGCGCTTTCCTTGCCGATGACCGTAAGCGGCATGCCGAGTTCGCTGTTATAACTTTTCTCGCTTTTGCGGACACCTCCCCTGCCTTTGAGCACTTCAAAAATGGCATCCTTCGCGGATGTCTTACCGACGCTTCCGGTAACTGCGATGATTTCAGGCGAATATTTCTGCAATATTTTTTTTGCCTCCCACGCAAGTATTCGTATAACGATATGTTTGAATAATGGTTTCATAGGTTATCTGTCCGGCGGAACTTCATAATAATACAAGAGTGACGAAGTTAAATCTAAAAATGCAGGGCCGAGCGAATGTGAGGCGTACTGCACGCCCTTCGGGTCCTGCGTAAACAAAAAAATAAGGAATTCTGGGTCAAATGATGGCGCATACCCGAAAAACGAATGAAGAAATCTACCAGAGTATCCGCGCGCACCTATATTGGCAACCTGAGCCGTTCCGGTCTTCGCGGCAACGCTATAGTGTTCCGGCCCCTGCCCGCCTCCAAGAAGCGCCTTATCAACAACCGTAGTGAGCATCCGTGAAATAGTATGCGAGGCTTCCGCGGATAATATCTGCTTTGGCGGACGCAAATCCTCCTCTGCCCCTTCTATGATGTGCGGAGTTACAAGATACCCGCCGTTCGCAAGCGCAGAAGCTGCCCGAACGAACTCAATAGGAGTCACCGCTATACCCTGCCCGAACGATGCCGCCGCATACTCAATGTCGCGGTTCGTTTCGAGATTTGAGATATCGCCTACCGTTTCAAACGGCAAATCAATATCGGTCTTTGTATCGAATCCATACCGCTCAAAATAATCAAGGAATTTTTCTTTTCCAATCTGCTGCCCCACAAAGACAGCTCCGGTATTGAGCGACTCATTCAGCACGCCCTGAATATTTGTCCTTCCTCTCGCCTTCCCGTCGTAATTTGATATCTTCGCGCCATCTATCTCTATGAACCCATAATCAACATATTCGGTTTCAGGGGTCACAACGCCCGCATCGAGCGCTGCGGCAACCGTGAGCGGCTTAAAGATAGACCCAAGTTCGTAAATGGACGAAACAAGTGGATTTAAGAAGCTTGCGATATCTGCCCCTGCGTACGCATTCGGATTAAAGTTACTGCGCGCGGCCATCGCGAGTATCTTTCCGGTTTTTGGGTCAATAATAACACCCCCTGCGGTTTCCGGACTGAATTTTTGCACCACATCGTCCATCGCGCGTTCAAGCATCTGCTGGACTTCGTATTCAATAGTGAGCGTAATATCATCCCCTTCACGCGGAGGAAGAAAAATGCTTTTGCCGATATTTAAAAAGGTACCGCCGGAAGATGCGATGCCCTCCTGAATTCCCCGCTTCCCCTGGAGTTCGTTGTCGTAAAACCGTTCAATGCCGTATTGACCTGCCTCTTTCCCGTCGCTTCCGAACCCAAAAAATCCAATCACATGAGAAGCAAATTCTCCAAGCGGATAATAACGCCACTCACGGGACAAAAGCCCTATACCGGGGATCTCTTTAACGTCCATCTCTGCGGCAACATCATCTTCAATCCGTGGAATGAGTATTTCGAACGGGTCATCGCGTTTTTGAGCGATAGCAAAAAAACGCTCCTTATCTATATGTAATAAAACCTTATTGAGCTCCATACTAAGACGGCCGTATGTTTCTTCTGCGTCTTCAATTTTACGGGCGTCTGCGTACAGAAGCCAACCGCTTCGGGTGGTAGCAACGGTAATCGTGCTATCGCCGTCATGAACATATACCTCGCCTCTCCTTGGAGAGAGCTCTTGAGAAGCAACCTGTTGGCGCTCAGCAAGAGACTGGTAGTAATCGGCAGAAATGACTTGTATAAAAAAAAGCTTGACCACAAGCGCTACGGCAAATATGGTCAATGCAACAGTAACGATAACAAGGCGTCCTCTGATGCTTTTCATCATATTAGTATACCCTGTTTACCTGTATCAAAACATGGTTTAAGAGATAGGCTGGCCACCATCATTGGCCCTGGAACGCAACGCTTGATGTACGGGAGAGAAACACGGGTGACGTAATTTTGCTGAAGCCATCGGATGCAAGCTCCTCGGAAATATGAAATGACTCAAGCGCAGTGATATACCGCTGCTGTTCTTTCTGGAATGTTTGTTCTTGCGCGACTATCCTGTCTTCTGCGTGATCGAGCGCATATGACATATGTACGGACAAGTACATGAAAAACATATATAGCACAAGTAAGCATGCTGTGGCCGTTATGCTTGTCCAGAATATAAATCGTGTATGGAATGAAATATAGGTTCTTTGCATGTTATCTTTTTTCTATAACGCGTAATTTTGCCGAACGCGCGCGTGGGTTTTTTTGTATCTCTTCTTCGCGTGGCAATATTGGTTTTTTTGTATGGAGAATGAAATCATCGTCCTTTGCCCATGCCCGGAATGTATGCTTGGCAATGCGGTCTTCAAGCGAATGGAACGTAATAACCAAAATTCTTCCATGTACTGCAATCATCCGTTTCGCGTCCGCAAGACCTTCTTCGAGTGCACGCAGTTCATCGTTCACTGCAATACGCAACGCCTGAAATGTTTTCGTTGCAGGGTGTATCCGTTTTGAGTGAAACCGTTTCGGGATAGCTGATTCCACAATGGCAACAAGGTTGAGCGTCGTATGTATCGGAGACTTCGCGCGAGCTTCAACTATTCGTTTCGCGATACGCCGCGCAAAGCGTTCTTCTCCGTACGTTTTTAATACTTCCGTAAGCTTTTCCTCGTTCCAGGAGTTCACCGCGTTCTCTGCAGTAAACGAACCATGAATGTCATAGCGCATATCGAGCGGCTCATCTTTCCGGAAAGAAAATCCCCTTCCCGAGTCTTCTAGCTGAATGGAACTCATACCAAGATCAAATAAAATGCCGTCCGCTTTTTTGATAACAGGCGACGCAAGCTCTTCCAGACGGGAAAAATTACCATACACCGCATGAAAGCGTTCGTCCCCTTTCATACGGACCCGCGCCCGCGCGACCATGTCCTGGTCTTGATCAATCCCCACATACACTCCGCGCTTCGGCAGTAGATCAAGGATTGCTCTTGCGTGTCCTCCCCCATCAAGCGTCCCATCAATAATGCGTGCTCTTTTCTGTGGTTCTAATATGTCTATGACTTCTTGTAAAAAAACTGATACGTGCTCCATATTAATACGCACCTATCTCTCCCAGCTTCTCGGCAAGCACATCCGTCTGCTTTTCTATATTTGATCTGTATTCATTCCATCGGCTCTCATCCCATATCTCAAGGCGCTTATACACGCCCGTAATGACTACCTTTGTGCTAAGTCCGGCATACTCTTTCAAGTAATCCGGAATTAATATTCGTCCAAGCGCATCGGTGGATGTCTCCGATGCCCCCGCTAAAAACAGCCGTACGAAATTTCTGGTATCAGCCTGTCCCGTGGGGAGTTCCGCAAGTTTTTCCGCAACTTCCGCCCATTCTTTTCCCGAGTAGACGAAAAGGCAGCGATCAAGCCCGCGGGTGATAATCGCCTTCTTCCCGAGCTCCTTCCTGAATTTTGAAGGGAGCGCTACGCGCCTTTTGACGTCTAATGTGTGCTGGAATTCTCCAATAAGCATAAAAATCGCTATCTTTCCCCTAAAAAATAGGCTCTATTAAAGGGTTTTTTGAGTTATTAACATTATCCACAGGTTTTTCCACAATCTACCACTTTAATATAATTTTATACCACATCAATATATTTCACAACCATAGTTATCCACAGCAAGCTCTATAGCAGCAAAACCTCAATAATAAAGGAGTATAATAGAGGTATTACCAACTAATAGCATCTATATGCCGATAAAAGACGATTTTATCTCGCGCGAAAACACACGGTATCGGTTCAAGCTTGGAACCGTTATTGCATCCTCCCTCTCCGGCTTTATCGCAGGAGCATTGGTCGCAAGTATAGCTTGGCTACTTTTCATCATTACAGGGAAAATTTAACCTGTTCTCAATACGAAAAACCTTCCGGAATATTCCGGGAGGTTTTTTCTTTTTGTATAAATATGTTATCGCGGGCGCAGCGTCGGGAAAAGCACCACCTCTCTGATATTGCGCTGGTCAGTAAAGAGCATCACTAGCCTATCAATACCAATACCAAGACCTGCTGCCGGCGGCATGCCGTACTCAAGAGCCTCTAAAAATTCTTCATCCATCCGGGTCACCTCGTCGTCTCCTGCGGACAGCGCAGCCTCTTGCGCGCGGAATCGCTTTTCTTGTTCTATGGGATCGTTTAATTCTGAGAAACCATTTGCAATCTCAAGCCCCCCGATAATCAATAGGTACCGGTCAGCAATGCTTTTTTTGTCGGGATACGCTTTTGCAAGCGGAGAGATGTCTTGCGGGATGTCTACAATAAATGTTGGCTGGATAATCTTCGGGCGGCATACTTTTTTGAATATCTCGTCGGCAATCTTTCCTTTTGTTTTTTCTCCTTTGCTGTCTACCCCTAATTGGCGCGCACGGAGTCCAAGCTCATTTTCTGAAATAGCATCATAATCAGGAATAAGCGCGAAACGCTTCAGTGTTTCTGCAAATGATACTCGTTCAAATTTTTTCGTGAATGATATCTTTTCTTCCCCATATACAAACGGTGCTCCTTTGTGTGCCTGTTTTACAAGACTCTTAAAAAGAGTTTCAAGAAATACCATGTGGGATGAAGCGTTTTTGAACGCTTCATACAGCTCAAGCATGGTAAATTCGGGGTTATGCGTCATGTCTATCCCCTCGTTCCGGAAATTGCGCCCTATTTCATAGACCTTGGGTATCCCACCCACAAGCAAGCGCTTCAAGTATAGCTCCGGCGCTATGCGAAGATAAAAATCATGGTCAAGCGCTCCGTGGTGCGTAACAAACGGCCGTGCGAGCGCTCCTCCTGCGACAGGATGCAAAAGGGGTGTTTCCACCTCCATAAATCCATCCTTATCCAAAAGCCGACGCAACGATCCAATAATATCTGAGCGCATAGAAAAACGCGCACGGACTTCTTTGTTCATCAAAAGATCAAGATACCGTTTTCGAAAACGCTCCTCAACATCCTGGAGTCCATGCCACTTTTCAGGCAATGGGCGAATAGATTTTGAGAGCATAATCCACGACGCACAAAGTATGCTTTTTTCTTTCTTTTTTGTGATAAACGCCGTTCCTTCGACGGCAATAATGTCTCCGATATCTGCCGTTTCCATAAAACGAGCGAACTCCCCCTTCTTCATCTCATCAAGCTTACCGAATATCTGGAATGTCCCCGTGCCGTCATAGAGATCCGCAAAAAATGATTTCCCATGTTCACGGAATGCGACAATGCGTCCTGCAATGCTTATTTTTTTGCTTTTTTTATATTTAGCAAAAGAGTCCCGAAGTGTTTCGAGGGATACAAACAGCTCTCCGTCCCGCGGGTATGGAGAGCGCCCCGATTGTATGATTGACTCGCGCTTCTGAAGACGCGAGTCGCGGATTTCTTCAAGAGAAGACATGCGAAAAACAATTAACTTGCGCCGTTAACCGCTACTGCAGAGCTGCAAGAGTATATTCATTATACAATATCAACGACGGTGTAATCCACCGCCCCTCCGGGGGTGGACACTTTTACTGTTTGGCCTTTTTTGGCGCCCAAAAATGCGCGCCCCATAGGCGATTCGTTTGATATCTTGCGGGAGACCGGATCTGCTTCTTCTGACCCCACAACCGTGTATTCCAGAGTTGCCCCGGTATCATGACGCTTTACGACAATAGTCGACCCAATAGCGACATCAAAAGTAGATACCGCCTTTTGGATAAGCACTGTGCGGCTTAATTTATCTTCAAGTTCCGCGATGCGGGCTTCGTTATTTTCCTGCATGGTCTTTGCTTCGGCATATTCGGAGTTTTCGGATAGATCCCCAAGGCTTTTTGCGTATTCTAAGCGTTTTGCTATCTCTTGCCGTTTTTCGGTGCGCAAATTTTCGAGCTCTTGTTTGAGCCGCTTAAACCCTGCTTCGCTTAAGTATTCGAAGTTGCTGTCTTCCTTTTGATTGTCTGAAAGTATCTCCATAAGCACTCTATTATACGCATGCGGAAACTTTTGTCAAGCCCCCCCCGTAGACACCCCGTGCATGCTGTAGTACGCGCGGGAAAGATGATAAAGTTTTATGTTCTTGATTTTATGTTCCCTGCCCCCGAAGGTCAACTGGAAACTGTGAATAAGTGCCCTGCCTTTTTCAGTGCGTTCCTATTATTTTACATATTCCGGCATGTGCTGGATGAACCACTGCATAAATGTCCTTGAGACAGACGCTGCTCCGACCAAATTAGTCTCGCTTCCGCTCTCTAATACAACCGTCATCGCAACATGCGGATCATTAAGGGGAGCGTATCCCATAATCCACGAATTCACTCTGCCATTTCCAATCTCTGCCGTCCCCGTTTTTGCACCGAAATCAACACCAAGCCCTGCAAGAGCTTGAGCCGTGCCCCCGGGCTTTGCCGCAAGCGCCATCCCCTCCTGGATGATAGAAAAGTCCTCATCCAGAACGACGACATCAGGCAGCGGGTACGCAGTGACAACTGAGCGTGCTTCATCGGGTTCTTCCACAAAGTGAAGATCAGGGACTTTCCCATGTTCAGCAAGCATAGAAACAAAGCGTGCTACCTGTATCGGTGTCACTTGCAAGTTATTCTGCCCTATACTGAAGTGATATGTATCTCCTATTCTCCACTCTTCAGCATGTTCCGGCGACGGAACCATGCCTCTTGCCTCATCAATGCCTGAAAATACAGGTTCTCCAAACCCGAAGAGTTTTGCGTATCGCTCAATAGCACTCGCACCAATGCCTTCCTGATTACCGTATCCGCCCCCGATTGTATAGAAATACACATCCGATGAAACGGCGATGGCGCGAACCATGTCAACCCAGCCATGCGCTTTCCAGTCACGAAATATACTCGGCTGGTCAGGGAAATACGGATTTGGCACAGAAATGCTCCCGGAGCTGAATATCTCTTTTTCCGGAGAAATAATCCCCTTATCAAGCGCGGCGAGCGCTACAATAGGCTTAAAGATAGACCCCGGGATATAAGTACCGTTAAATACTCTAGCAAAAAATGGCGCATGCGGATCGTTATTCAGCCGTGAAAATTCCTCCTGTGAGATTCCGTGAGAAAAATTATTCAGATTGAATTCAGGATAGCTGGTCATCGCAAGTATTTCTCCCGTACGCACATCCACTACCACCCCTGCCCCGCCATGGAAACCGTACTGTTCTACAACATCGCCAATCGCAGAATATAATTTTGATTGCGCGTCGGCATCAATAGTAAGCGTTAGCGCCTCCCCGTTTTCTGCCTCTTGCTGAAGACTCTCGGAAACAATGTTATTTTTTGCATCCGTCTCAACCAAACGCACACCATCCACTCCCCGCAATAATAAATCATAATACTTTTCTACACCGGTTTTGCCCGATTTTGTAGCACTGCTCGGCTCATCGCTTGAACGACCCACATATCCAAGCAGATGCGAAAAGCCACTTCGGTCAGTATAGGTGCGGGCAGAGGAGGCTTCTATACGGAATGGCACTGCAGGAAAGGCTTCGATAAACCGTTCCGCGCTCTCCCATGAAAGATCATCAATAATGACAGCTGGCGCATCAGATGCTTTTTCAAACGCATCAAATGAAAATTTGGGGAAGAATTGCACACGAAGCGCGTCAGGAATTTGTTCAAGCGCATCTTTTTTGTCTGCATCAATAACTATTTTAAAACGAGCCTCATTCCATGCGAGCTCTTCACCGTTTCTGTCATAAATAATCCCCCGTTCGGGAGATAAAACATGCTTATCGAAACTGTTGAAGAACGCACGCTCCCGGAATGTTGCACCATGGCTTATCTGGAGATTCCACAACTTGCCAAGCATGATGAACGAAATTATCGCAAAGAACAGAAAAACAAAAAGCGCGACACGCCTGCTTAACAGCATAACGAGCCGCCCTTCCATTTGATTACGATCAAATCCAGGAAGATTTTTTGAATCAAGAAAAATTTCATCAGGAGACAGTTCAAGCGTTTTTTTTCTCTTTTTTGCAAACATCATACTCCTGCCTTCCCAATAAGCACAATGACCATGCCGATAAGCGCGCACACGATGCCCACCACCCAAAACCGCATAGTGACCTTATGCGCGGGCCATCCCTTTGCTTCAAAATAATGATGAATTGGCGCTACCAAAAAAAGCTTTCGTCCAAACGCCCGTCTCCATAAAAGCTGCAGTGCGGAGGAAAGCGCAGCAACAACAAGAGGAAACGCTATAAGCGGAAGCAGAAGAACGCTTTTCGTAAGAAACGCGATAACGGTAAGCACAGTTGAAAGGCCCATCATGCCCGTCTCTCCCAGATAGAAACGCGCAGGTGGTATATTGAACCATAAAAAAGCAAGCAAGGCGCCCACAAGAACCCCTGTGAATGCCGCTATGTCTATCTGATTTTGAAAGAATGCTATGCCACCAAGTGCCGCAAAAGAAGCCGCCAAAGTACCCGCGGCAAGACCATCAAGCCCGTCGATAACCCCGCCTGAAAATGTAGCAATCATCACAAATACAAATACCACAGGAAAGAGAATCCCTAAGCTAAGCTCCCCCACAAACGGCACAAACAGCGACGAAACATCAAGCTTTACATAAAACCAATATGCACCAATTGCGGCTATAAGCACAATAAGCGCTAAACGGCGGGTGAAACGGATGCCGCCTGCAATATACTTGCCACGCCCGAACACCTGGAATATATCGTCCGCAAGCCCCACCAGAGACGCAGCAACCAGGGTAAAAAGCGGGAGCCATGTCTGTGTCCTGCTTACAAAATTCAATTTATCTAACAGCCACGACTGTGGGAATAAAACCGAAAGCACAAAAAAAACAAGACTTACAAAAAGCACAACGCCCCATACGAGTATCCCGCCCATGCGCGGAACATTGCGCTCCCGTTCTGCATGAAGACGCGCGAATATCGGTGTTGGCGCGCCGTCGGGTGCAAACTGACGCACCTCTTTGCGCCATAATTTGTATTTATATAAGTAATGAGACAGTATCGGCGTTACAAGTATCCCGATAAAGAATGCAAGTGTCGTAAGGCCGAATACTTTTAATACATTAAGAATCATACTTGTTACTTTTTATTATATCGCATGCGCCATTATTCCCGGTAATATTCGAGTGCTCCCTGATAGAGCGACTCCACATCTGAAAAGCGGCCGTCAAAACTTGAACCGAGAACAACAATAATAATCGTGCGCCCAAAACCGACATCCATGGCAACTGCAAGGTTTCCACCCGCAGCATCAGTATACCCTGTTTTCGATGCGCGGAGCCCTGGCAAGAAAGCTGCCGATGTGTTGCTATTCTGGAATGTATGCGCCATGTCCGACGAAGAAATGGTAATACTGTCTCTCTGAGTGCGCTCTAGCATGAACGGATGCTGGGTGATAAGAATACGAAGGAGACGAGCGATACTTGCAGCGCTTCCCCACGCTCCCGGTTCTTTATTTTCTTCGTCTATATCTAAACCGGTTACATTTAAAAACCCGAGATCAGAAAGTCCGAGTTCCTCTTTTTTCGTATTCATATACTGCAAAAATACGGAGAGAGACGCATCCTCATCAATCTCTCCTTGATAGAACATGCTCCCCGCAAACGCGGCAAGTGCGTGCGCTGCATCATTAGATGACTGCACGAGCATGATATCCATCAAATCATCAAAATAAAACTTTTCCCCGACGAGAAGCCCATTATCTCCCTCTTCACGGACTGCGGCTTCCGTTATGGACACTACAAGCGGAAACGGCGATGTTTTGCGCTCCTCCACATCCTGAAGCGCGAGCGCAGTCATCAGCTTTGCAATACTTGCGAGCGGGTAAACAGCTCTTTCATCTTTTGCAAAAAGAACCTTTCCTGAAGGATATTCTTCAACGATTACCCCCTTCGCTTTGATTGAGATGGCGTTAAATATCTTCTGCGCCCGTTCTTTCTCAAGGGTAACGCTGTCTGCCTGCGTCACTGCCGCAGTGTTGCTGGAGGCGCCACCCTGCTTCAAACGATCAAAAGGGGCTTGCAAAATGAAGCCCGCCAATAACACTCCTATCAATGTAGCGAAAAATGTTCTCATAATTGTTCATCTGCCCTTGGCGCATCCTCAGGTGGCGGCGCTGATTCATCTGTTTCGGCTTTGATGTGGCCTTCCTCATCTTCCGCTCCATGACGCGACAATTCCTCTTTGACGCGCTCGTATTCGGGCACATCTTCTATCCGCGAAATGCCGAAATATTTTAAGAGGTCAAGCGAAGGTTTGTACAAGTACGAACGGGCGTCACCTGGGTTCGGAACGCGTTCTACCAGCCCACGCACAAGAAGATTGCGGAGTGTAAAGCTCGAGTTCACTCCGCGGATATAATCAACATCGGGGCGGGACACAGGTCCTTTGTATACGATTATCGCAAGTGTCTCGGTAGCCGCCTTACTTAAGTCACCCGAAAATTCTTCCTTCATAACTTCAGATACCTCTTTTGAAGATTCAGGCGCAGTCACCAAACTTACCGCGTCTCCGGTAAATACCAGCCGTATTCCCCTGTCTTGGAGCGCGGCATTCAGTTCCTCAACCGCTTTGCTGACATCCTCAACGGAAGCACCAGTCAATGTCGCGAGCCGCTTAATGCTTGTTGCTTCTCCCAACACAAACAGGAGCGATTCAATTGTTTTCGCCAGTTTCTGCATGATGTACATGGATATCATGGAATAAGCCCTTTTGTTCAGCAACGATTATGCCGTCCTTAAACAGCTCAAGAAGCGCAAGAAAGCTGACAATAACATCGGTCTTGTTTTTTTTATCGGTAAGCGCGCCGAAAAGCGCTTTTGGATTTTTCCGTATGCGCTCTGTTAATTCTTCTATTTTTTCCTCAAGCGTTACAATGCGTTCAAGAATGCGTTCGGGAAGCGGATCTTCTTTCGGCAAGCGCGAAACGATTGATTCGGCTGCTTCAAGAATATTAGAAAACACAAACCCTTCGGGCGGGAAAAACCCCACCTCAAAATCGTATGTAGTGTTCCGGGAATACATATGTTTGTGCCGCCCTGCAAGTTTCGTGAGGTTGGCCCCCAGCTCACGGAACATCTTCAGCTGCCGGAGCCGTTCTTGTAGTTCTTCTATGTCTGCTTCTTCTTCTTTATCTATTTCAAGCTGCGGGAGAAGCGAGCGTGATTTGATGAGCATTAATGTTGCCGCGATAACCAAGAACTGCGACACTTCGCGCTCAGGAAGATGTGGGAGTTCTTTTATATGAGCAAGGTACTCCCCCGCAATATCAGCAAGAGAGACTTCGCTTATAGAAAGCGTACGCTCCTCTATCATGGTGAGAAGCATATCCAACGGACCCTCAAATGTTTGTGTTTTAATATGAAATATCATAGCACTATTTATCCTTTTCAATACGAAGCCCGAGTTCTCGTAATTGTTCTTCAGATAACGGAGCAGGTGCGCGCATCATGAGGTCTCTGCCGTCCCCAGTCTTTGGGAATGCCATCACTTCGCGGATAGACGACTCGTTCTGAAGGATTGTATGAAAGCGGTCCAAACCGAACGCAATGCCGCCGTGCGGAGGCGCGCCATATGAGAACGCATCAAGCATATGCTTAAATTGATCGCCAAAAATTTCTTTGTCATGTCCCAGCCGTTCAAACACCGTCTGCAAAAATTCAGGTTCATAAATACGAAGCGACCCTCCTGCTATTTCGCTTCCATTAAGCACTACATCGTATTGATGCGCCAAAAAATCCCCAAAATCTCTTCCTTCTTTTAGCGCCTGAAACGCGTCTCCGCCGTCCTTAAGCTTCGGTAAGGTAAACGGGTGGTGGACTGACGACCATGACCCGTCTTGAAGTTTTTCAAACATCGGAAAATCCGTAATGATAGCAAACGCAAGTTCGTCCGGGTCATCCTTATCTTTGCGCAGATCAGGATGGTCGCTTTTGTATTCTTTCATCGATTCTTCGTAGGTAAGATGCCGGAACGACGGCTTGGACAGCTTCTTTGTGGGGTACAATTCTTTGACTACTGTTTCGCAAATTTCTTTCGCAAGACCGATGATATCCTCCTCTGACGCAAAACTCATCTCTATATCAAGTTGGGTAAATTCGGGCTGGCGGTCACCGCGCGTATCTTCATCGCGGAAACACCGTACAATCTGGAAATATTTTTCAAATCCCGCAACCATCAAAAGCTGTTTATATTGTTGAGGACTTTGCGGGAGGGCGTAAAACGAACCCTTTTGCAACCGGGATGGCACAACATAATCGCGCGCGCCCTCGGGAGTAGAGCGTGTAAGATACGGCGTTTCTATGTCGGTAAATCCTTTCTCTGCCAACATGTTGCGAATGAGTAAATGGACCGCCGCGCGCGCGCGGATATTTTTCTGGAGACGCTCGCGCCGTAAATCCAAATAACGATATGCAAGACGATGTTCTTCACCGATATCCTTGCCATCAGAATCAAGCGCAAAGGGCGGCGTTGCCGCCTGCGAAAGCACTTCAAGCGCTGTTGCATTTATCTCAACACTTCCCGTCGGCATATCTTTATTTATCATGCCCTCGGGGCGCTTTTTCACTTCACCCTCAAGACGGATAACCCACTCGGGGCGCAGGGTGTCTGCAACTTTCAAAAGCGCATCCTTCTTGGGATTAAACACTACCTGCACCGTCCCCGACATATCACGAAGGTCAATAAAAATAAGCTTGCCGTGATCGCGCCTAACCGAAACCCAGCCGAAAAGGGTCACCTTTTTGCCTGCATGTTCCGGAGTTTGGTTGATGAGAGTCCTCATAATATCCCTTTATACTATGGTATTTTGAGGCGTTGAGCAAGAACAAAATATCATAGAAATATTGACAAAATATGAGAAAATGATATAATTTTAAAAAATTAAAAAGGAGGTTATGTTATGGGTCTTGCTCAATTTAAAAGAGACCTCCAGGGATGGATGACAAATGAAGATGGCGATGACATCTGCCCGGATTGTTGGAGGAAAAGAATGGAAAATCCGGAAATAGATGAGCCCATTAAGAAGTGGCTTCTTGAATTCTCCCATCCCACCGCCTCTCTGCCAAAAGAATTACTAGCAACAAGACGGACGAGCGATGGCGGATGGTTTGCGTCTTGTGAGCATTGCTGGAAAATCGTAGCATCAAACTATTTCCCTCATGCCTCATTCATCTAAAAGGACTCCTATCAAACGGAGTCCTTTCTTTTTATTCACCCTCAAAATAAAGCACTTTTATTTTTTCGCGGAGCATTTCCGTGCCCACTTCGTACGATGTCCCACTCCCAAGCGAAAACGGCCTCCCAAAACGGATAACTATCTTTTTTTTTCCGTTTTGCGTTTGCGGACGGAATGAAATAGGTACAATCGGTATGCCTGCTTTTATGGCTATGGCGGCTGCTCCCCGATAAAATTTCCCCACGGTATCCTCAAATATCCGTTCGCCTTCCGGAAAAACAAAGATAGAGTAACCTTTTTTTGCAAGCAAAACAGGCAGGTCGGTCGCATGCTCAACCCCCAAGCCTCTGCCCGATGGGAATGCTCCTGCCAGCTTGAATATGACGGAAAGCGCACGAATCTTGCGGAAGAACTCCAGAAGTGGAGTTTTGAATTGCTTAGTTTCTACCATGAAACGAACCGGGAATATGGGATGAAAAAATGGGAATTGCATCAATATGTAGACCTTATCCAAGATGCCTTTGTGGGTAGAAGCAAAGACTACAGGCGGATGCATCGTAGCAAGCACCCGATGCGGATCGTGTACTTCAACATTGCTAAATAAAAACAGCGGCTTGGCAATAAGCCACAAGAACCGCTGTATAATTGTATACACTATACTCATACAGGATTAACTGTTTTGCCCTCCCTGTATATGGATGACTCGCTGTGGAAATGGAATCTCAATCCCCCGTTCATCAAATACATTTTTTACCCGGCGGCGATACTCCCGCGCAACCGCCCACTGTTCTCCAGGTCTTGTTTCTCCAAGCAGTTTGATAATGACCGAAGAATCTGCAAATTCACTGACCCCCAGCGCTTCTATCGGTTTTCTGAATTTCTCCCCCCACGCCTCGTCTTTTGCCATATCCTGCCCTATTTCATTCAAAACCGCGATAACATCATCAACGCGCGCGCTGTAAGAAATCCCGATATCCAGATGCACCCGCGATTCAAACTTGGTCATGTTGGATGCAGTTGATATTGTTCCGTTCGGCACATGATGTTCCACGCCATCCAGGTCGCGCAATATAGTGTGGCGCAAATTTATCTCTTGCACCTCCCCGGATACCCCTGCGATTTTAACCACATCACCTTTTCGGTATTGATCCTCAAGGATAATAAAAAATCCCGCGATAATATCCTTAATAAGCCATTGTCCGCCAAATCCTAATGCAATGCCCGCAATGCCTGCGCCCGCAATGAGAGGACCCGTGTCTACACCGAGCTCCGAAAGAATCATAATCCCTCCAAATATCCATATAGCCACTTTTATTGCCGAAGAAAACACCCCTGCGAGCGTTTCTCTGCGCTTCGTCTGGGCTTTACTATCGCGCGATTTATAGGCGTGCTGGGTGTATCCTTCAACGGCTTTCCGTATCGCAATCCGCACTATTTTCTGTGCCGCAAAAAGCACCACGACAATAAATATCAGGCGGACACCGTGCTCAAAAAACCACGGTCCAACAACATCACTAATCAAAATTGAAAAATCCATAAGAGTTGTGTAAATAAGAGAATGTCCCAAGATTGCGCTTCCTCCTTTTTAAAAACGGATATCTCGGAAAACTATAACAAATGAAGAGTTATATGTATAGTATAAAATGAAACAGATATTTATCAAAACCGCGCACTCCCCCTTGAAAATCCTGTAAAATTTGGCATAATGAGGAAACATCCGCCCGTAGCTCAGTTGGTAGAGCAGCAGCCTTTTAAGCTGAGGGTCGAAGGTTCGAGTCCTTCCGGGCGGACAAATATAAAAATCCCGCAATGCGGGATTTTTTATTGTATGGCTATGGATTTCAAATTTAAAACCGGCCTGTAGTTTAAATAGATATATCTATTACCGCCCTCTCTATAGGTATCTATGCCTGTGGAATAAAAAATGTTTTTTAGGCACACGCGGTCAAAATTGAGCTGGATGGTCTCTCCGGTAAACATGCGTATTATGCGCTCGTCATCCAAGGAAGGAACACCGAAGAAGGTAGTATCACATGCTATATAAAACCCGTCGTAATACAATCTTCCGAGCTTAAATGTCCGTACGGTTTTCACAAGGTAAATGCGTTTCTTGCTTTCAAAAACCTTCTTTTGATACGCGGTAAGTGCGTGTTGGGAACCACCGACAGTATCTACTCGTACCATTTCTTTAACCACAAAGGTCATTTTTTGTGCATCGCCGCACGTTTCTACCATTACATTACGCGGATTACACCCCCATGCATCCCCAAAAATAGCCAAGAAAAAGACGAGCGAGCCTCCTATAAGCGTATACACGCATACTTTTGTCCAATCTATTTTTTCTTTTTTAATGTGCTTTTTTATATCACACTCCCTCTTCCCGTAACTCTTCGAAGAGTTTTTTTGCCTTACGGGAAAGTTTTTTTGGATTTTTCACGAGCACGCGTATGAGCAGGTCTCCCTTTTTGCCAGATTGCATCGGCACGCCCCGCTCGCGCACGCGGAGCACTTCGCCCGAATCAATGCCTTCGGGTATTTTTATTTTTATCTTACCATCAATAGATTCTATCACTTTCTCCCCGCCAAGCACTGCTTCGGTCATAGGGACTTCGAGGTCCATAATAAGATTTGTGCCATGGCGTTTTAAAAACGCGTGCCTTTGCACGTGCACTTTGATATACAGGTCTCCCGGAGCGCCATTCGCAATTGCTTCGCCTTGTCCTGTCATCCGTATCATCTCACCATGCTCAATGCCGGGCGGAACGACAACGGTAATCTCTTCTTCGCGCTTTTCAATACCTACGCCTCCGCAGGTTTTACACTTTTTATCGGGGATAGCTCCTTTTCCTTGGCACTCTTTACATTCCTGAAGCATATGCACAGCGCCAAAAAAGGTCTGGCGCTGTTCGCGCACCGACCCTGATCCGTTGCAGGTTTTGCATTGTTCTGTTTTTGAGCCTTCTTCGGCACCCGAACCCTTGCAGATTTTGCATGCGCCGGTCTTGCGGAGTACTATCGTGCGCGTAGCCCCGAATATTGAATCTTCAAACGGGAGCTCAATATCTATTGAAATATCGTGGCCACGCTTCTGGCGCTTGCGCGCTCCGCCCCCAAAACCGAACATACCCTCAAAAATATCTGAAAATCCACCGAAGTCCTGTCCGCCAAAGTCAGCATTCTGCCAGAAATTCGGGTCAAATCCCTGCGAACCCCTGCCCGCGCCGCTAAATGCACGCCCGTACTGGTCGTATTGCGTTCGACGTGTATCATCCGAGAGCACATAGTAGGCTTCGCTTATTTCTTTGAATTTTTTCTCATCCCCCCCCTGTTTGTCCGGGTGGTATTTATGAGCAAGCTTCCGATACGCCTTTTTGATGTCGTCTTTGGAGGCGCCCTTTTCTATGCCGAGAACCTGATAATAATCAACGCTCATACTTATTTTTGTTCGTCTTTTTTATCGACATCCTCATGCTCCACATCATGCGTTTTTACGCCTCCCTCGCTCGCCGTATCCGCATTACCGTCTTTCTCTTTTTCCTGGGCCTGCTTGTAAAGTACTTCACCAATTTTAGCAAGTGCTTGAGAGAGTTCTTTTGACGCGTTTTCTATCTCCTCCTTAGAGCCGGATTCTTTGAGTTTCTTTAGTGTTTCTATCTTTGCATTCACATCGTCCCGCACGCCTGCTTCTACCTTATCCCCCGCATCACGCAGTGATTTCTCCGCAGAATAAACAAGGGTATCAGCAGCATTTTTGACATCAATGGACTCGCGCTTTTTCTTGTCTTCTTCAGCATGTGCTTCCGCGTCCTTCTTCATCTTTTCTACTTCTTCTTTTGAAAGCCCGCTTGAGCCCTCGATGCGCACGGATTGAGTTTTACCGGTCGCTTTATCTTTTGCAGACACGCTCAAAATACCGTTTGCATCAATGTCGAATTTTACTTCAACCTGCGGGATGCCGCGGGGCGACGGCGGAATGCCGTCTAATATAAACCGTCCGAGCGTTTTGTTGTCACCTGCCATCTCACGCTCTCCCTGGAGCACATGAATCTCAACCGATGTCTGATTATCAGCTGCAGTAGAAAATACTTGTGTACGCTCCACCGGCACGGTAGTATTTTTTTCAATAAGCCGCGTCATAACGCCCCCGAGCGTTTCAAGCCCCAATGATAAAGGCGTCACATCAAGCAACAGCACATCTTTTACATCTCCCTGTAAAATCCCCGCTTGCACCGCAGCACCATCCGCAACCACCTCATCAGGATTAATGGTCTTATTTGGCTCTTTGCCGAATAATTCCTTTACGGCCCTCTGAATAGCAGGCATCCGTGTCTGTCCGCCGACAAGAATAATTTCGTCAATTTGGGAAATCTCAAAGCCCGCTTCTTTCACTGCGCGCTTCGTAATCTCAATTGAGCGCGAAATATATTCGCCCACAAGGTCTTCAAATTTTGCACGGGAAAGTTTTACAAGCAAATGCTTAGGACCGGATGCATCTGATGTAATAAACGGAATATTTATTTCAGTTTCCGGCGTTGAAGACAATTCGTGTTTTGCTTTTTCTGCAGCATCCTTTAGCCGCTGGAGCGCAAGGGTATCTTTAGAAATATCAATACCCGAATCCTTTTTGAATTCATCTACAAGCCATTCAATTATCGTCTGGTCAAAATCATCACCTCCGAGATGTGTATCACCGTCGGTTGATTTTACTTCTATTGTGTCGTTTGAAACCTCAAGCACCGATACATCAAATGTCCCTCCCCCAAAGTCATATACTACAATCTGCTCATCATTTTTCTTGTTAAATCCATACGCAAGAGCGGCCGCTGTCGGTTCGTTCAGAATACGACGGACTTTCAGCCCTGCAATTTCGCCCGCATCTTTTGTAGCTTTGCGCTGTGAATCGTCAAAATACGCAGGCACCGTGATGATTGCTTCTTCTATCTTTTCTCCAAGTTTCGCTTCAGCGTCATGCTTGAGCTTCTGGAGTATCATTGCCGACATCTCTTCCGGGCGGTACCACTTTTCGCCCATCTTTACCTCCACCCCTCCCGCGCTTGATTCGCGCATTTCATACGGCATGAGTTTTTTATCTTTTTGCACCTCCGGGTCAGAAAACTTCCGCCCAATAAAGCGTTTTACCGAATATACTGTATTCTGCGGGTTGGTTACTGCTTGGCGCTTCGCAAGAAGTCCTGCGAGCCGTTCGTTTGATTTTGAAAGTGCGACCATAGACGGCGTGGTACGCGCGCCTTCGGTGCTTTCTAATATTTTGGGCTCTCCTCCCTCAACCACTGCCATTGCGGAGTTGGTTGTCCCAAGGTCAATTCCTAATATCTTTGCCATAGTATTGTGATAAATATATTAATGTAATAATTATTCTTTTGAGAGCTTTACGCGTGATGCACGGATGACTTTTCCATGCATGCGGTAGCCTCGTTGTGTCTCTTCGGCGACCGTGCCCGGCGGGGCGTCTGATTCGGTCTCGCCTACGCTTTCGTGTATCATCATATCAAATGGGTCTCCTGCGCGTACTGGAATTACTTCTGCTCCCTTCCGGCGCAACACATCTTCAAGCTGGCTCCGTATCATTAAAATTCCCTTTTCTATGTCGCTCCCTTCCGCATGTTTGAGTGCAAGATCAAAACTATCAAGTACGGGGAGGATATCATGTACCATGCCTTCCGTTGCAAAGCGTGCGAGCGCCTGTTTCCGTTCTGCTTCGTCCTTCTTGTGATTGATAAGGTCGGCTTTTGCGCGCTGCCATCCTTCCAGATACTCTTGTTTTTCCTTTCTGCATGCCGCGAGATCCGTGCGCAGCTTGTCTATCCGTCCTTCTGCCCTGTCTTCGCCTTCTTCTACGATCTCAATGTCGTCGTCTTCTTTTTTGTGTTTTGCTCGTGTCATATTGATTGTAAAAATCTTCGTATAACATCAGTCGCCCGTTCGTAATCCATGCGTTTCGGGCCGATAGAAATAATAATGCTTGAGCGCGTCGGCCGCCCTACAACTGAACTAAAATGCGAGCCGTCCGGAAACGGATTTTCTTTCCCAATAAATACCTGCGGCGCGCTACTCTCATACTGATAAAAATATTTCATACGGTCATGTGCTTCTTCTACGAACGATGCAAACGCGCGCGCTACATCATATTCGCGGAATTCCGGCTCATCAAAGAGCTCGTCCATCCCCGCCCACAACACAGAATTTTTATCCAAACTCATCATAGTAAAGAGGCCGGTCTCTTCCGCAAGCTCGTGGACAAACCGATGAAGCGCGGGGACGCTTTCCGGAAGGCGCTCCTCTTTTTGACGCATTCTCGATTCTTCTGCAAGTATCGTGTCTACAAAATACCGGTATGCCTTATCTGTAGGAACACGCCCCGCAGAAGTGTGCGGCTGTTCTAAGTACCCCTCGTCATCAAGCCGCATCATTATATTGCGGACTGTTGCGGGGCTTGCCTTGTAGCGGATGTTCCGCGCAATACGAGCAGAAGACACCGGCTCTGCGGTGTGGATATAGTCCCGGATAACATGTTCCAGAATTGAAAAATCACGGTCTGTTGCTTCCATTGTTTCCATCATAGACAAATTAGCACTCCCATGTCAAGAGTGCTAATTTGTATTTTGTACAAACAAAAAGAGGGATGCTTTGAGCTTCCCTCTTTTAAGTGATTTTTTATATTTCGTTACAAATTTTTCCCTTTACGATACGGAGCCTCTGCTACCTTCTCCCTCGTTGTCTTCCATGCTGGCGCCTTTGTGAAGCCGAGCCTTTATTCCATGCGCTACTTCTTCCTCGTTCCATCTTACCGTTCTGATACCGCTTTCCTTGGGAGTACCCCTGGTATTGATGGTGCTTATTACGATTGATGCGCTTATCACGAACCGGCGCTGGAGCTGGGGTGGCAGCAGGCCTAGAATGATCTTTGTGCATTCTTTCTCTGTATTTTACAGGAAGCCCGTGAGAGTGTTGATGGCTCTTATGATGCCCCTTCCGGCCATGGTGCTTATCATGATGATCTGGCTTCTTGTCTGGGGTAGTGACAGGCGGCCTTGAGGGACGCTCTCCATGATCTTTGTCTTTCTTATGGTCTTTGTGTTTCTTGCAGTCTTTTTTGGGGTGCTTTTTATGTTTTGGCTTCTTGTTGGGCGGTGGCACTGGGTCCCCTTTACCTAACTGATGGAGCCACTCCCATGTCAGCATCGTTCCCCCTGTTTCCGTCTGATACGCATTTGCGCCAAACGAAAATGTGAGAGCAAGCATAAAAACCAACAGAAAAAACTGAATACTTCTCTTAGCAAACTCATACACCATAATAACCTCCTCCGTACTCTGTATTTTTTAATGCACAAATGTATAGTGCGAATTATATAGTATATATAAAAAAATGTCAAGAGTATGCGCTCTTGGCTCTATTCATAGAAATGTGCGCATACATAAACGGCTCACACCCCCGTGTGAGCCGTTTATTTTTCCTCCAAGTGCGCTAGACTACCGCTTGCTCCACTGTGGAGCTTTTCTTGCCTTTTTCAGTCCAAATTTTCTTCGTTCTTTCACTCGCGGGTCGCGCTTTAAAAATCCAGGCCGCTTGAGTTTTTTACGGATACTTTCGTCTTCTTTTACAAGAGCACGCGCAATCGCATGGCGGATGGCTTCTGCCTGCCCCCGTATGCCGCCTCCCTGTACTTTTATCGTAATGCGGTACCCGCTTGTTTTTTTGAGCTTTTCTAACGGCTCAAACACCGCCCGCTGTAATTCATCAATTGAAAAGAATTTTTCTACCGGCTTGTCGTTAATGGTGATGTGTACTTTTTTTTGCTTATCGTCGGCAAAAACGCGAGCGCGTGCACTTGCGGTCTTCCGCCGTCCTACGGTTTCGATGTATGTTTCTTTTACTGCTGTAGGCATACTATTATTTTTCTATCGTAAGATATTTAATAAATTGCTTTCTCAGTTTGTTTTTCGGGAGCATGCCCCATACGGCAGTACGGATAATTTCGGTAGGGTCTTTTTCAAGTTGTTCCTCGTATGTGCGCTTTTTGAGCCCTGACGGATACCCGGTGAAACGGGTGTATATTTTTTGCTTTTGCTTCTGACCCGAAACTTTTACCTTTGAAGCATTCGTGATTTTTACCGGTACCGGCTTTAATTCGTGGCGTTCATAGGATGGCTTATCCTTGCCCATGAGGGTATACGCGATACGCGTCGCAAGACGGCCCAAAATCTGGCCTTCGGCATCAATGATTATTTCTTCCTGTTTTGTCGGTGTGTCTGTTTTCATATGATTATACAAGCTCAATGACCGCCATTCGGGCACTGTCCCCCTTGCGCGGATTTGCTTTCATGATGCGGGTATACCCGCCGTTCCGCTCTTTGTAGCGGGGACCTACGACTTCAAATAATTGCTTAACCGCGCGGTTATCAAGCGACTCTGCTGCGCGCCGCCGTGCAACGACAGAACCGGTCCGCGCCTTTGTTATCATCTTTTCGGCATCTATCCGCAGCACCTTTGCCTTTGCCTCGGTGGTCTTTATCTTGCCCGAAAGAATAAGTGAGCGAAGCAAACTCCGGCGGAGAGCATTCCGCGAATTTCGTTTTCTTCCTAAAATTTTTCCCTTCTTTCGGTGTCGCATAATAATTATTCCCTCAATGTAAGACCCATGCCGTCAAGAACCTGCTTGATATCCTCTACCGCCTTCTCTCCGATACCTTCGAGCTTCATGAGGTCCTCAGGGGTCTTTTTTACCAAACCGCCGACGGTACGGATGCCTGCGTGCGAAAGCGCATTCAATACGCGTCCTGAAAAGTTCAGCTCTTCAATGCGCACTTTCAATACATCAGACAAATCGCCTTCTTGGCCCGCACCCTCGTCTTTATCTTCTTCCTTGCTGTCTATTTTTTCTTCAATAATTGGCGTTTCTTCCTCCTCAACAAATCCGATAATTGCCTTTAGCTGCTCTATCATGATGGTAATTGATTTTTCGAGCGCTTCGCGCGGGGTGAGTGTGCCGTCAGTCTCAATGGTTATACGGAGCCGGTTAAAGTCTGTCCGGTCGCCCACACGCATGTTCTCTACTTCGTAACGGACACGCCGTATCGGAGTGAACACCGCATCAAGCATCATGGAGCCGATGTCCATCTTTTTCTTTTGCTGTGCCGCGTCATGCGCGCGGTACCCGAGTCCCTTTTCTACAGTTACTTCCATAGAGATAGAACTTTCCTTATCCGTAAGAGTTGCAATCATGAGTTCCGGATTTGCGAGCTCAAGCTGAGTCGGGACCTTAAAGTCTTTTGCCGTAATCTCCTTCGCACCCTTTACCTGAAGGGTAAGTTTTTGCGGCTCATCTGAATGCGCTTTCACGCGGAGCTGTTTTAGGTTCAGGAGAATAGTAACAACATCTTCTTTTACGCCGTCGATTGTTGAGAACATGTGCTTTACTCCTTCTATTTTTACTTCAGTCGCGGCAGCGCCCGGCAAAGATGACAACAGAATGCGGCGTAACGCATTGCCAAATGTGTGGCCATACCCGGGATACAAGCCGTCTATTTCGTACACCCCTGTCATTTTCTCTTCGGAAATAACGCGGGGTTTTGATGGCAGTATGATTGATTTATCCATATATGAAAAACTCTGAATGATAATACATTATTAAAAATTAACGCGAATAAAATTCCATGACATTGTTCAGGTTCGCCGGAATATCGAAGACATCAATATGCGGCATCCCTTTGACTGTTCCGGTGAATGTCTTTTTGTCCAACAAAAGCCACCCTGCAACGGCATGATTTTTTAAGCGGATTTCAAGATCAGCAAACAATCCCTTCCCTTGGCTTTGCGGACGCAACGATACCACATCGCCTTCCCGTACCTGGAATGACGGGATATTCACCCGTCTGCCGTTTACATGGATATGTCCATGCGAAACAATCTGGCGTGCCTGTGAGCGCGATGTTGCCAACCCCAAGCGGTACACGACATTATCCAGCCGCTTTTCTAAAAAGGCTACCAAGCGGTTTGAACTCATGCCATCTTTTACCACCATTGCTTTCATGACATAGTTACGGAATTGTCGCTCCCGAAGCCCATACGAAAACTTCACCACCTGCTTTTCTTTGAGCTGGGTTCCGTACTCGGATAATCCGCGGCGCCGTCCTCCTCTGCCTCGTCCCGGAGCGGTTCCCGGCGGATAGGGCTTTCGCTTCACGGCACAGCGTTCGCGGCCGCATACCGAAACTCCTAATCGTCTGCATTTTTTACATGTAATGATGGTTGCCATACAAATATAAATTATTATACGCGGCGCGGCTTTGGCGCTTTCGGTCCGTTGTGCGGGATTGGCGTTACATCGCGTATTGCGTCAACGCCTATACCGGAACCAATAAGCGTACGGATTGCTGACTCGCGTCCCGCGCCCACTCCTTTTACAAAAATATCAATATGGGAAACCCCCACCATTTTCGCCTTCTCAACAATAAGCTCAACTACTTTTGATGCCGCGTACGGCGTGCCTTTGCGTGCGCCCTTAAACCCCATAGCGCCCGCAGTTGACCAGATGAGCATGTTGCCCTTTTCATCAGAAAATCCGACCATCGTATTGTTATACGTAGCCTGGATATGCACATGCCCCTTTTCGAGCTTGCGCTTTGGGAGCCTGCTCAACGCGCGGGATTTTAAATCCGCGTTCACGCCGCTTCCTGATTTTCTTGCTATACGCTTTTTACCCATATTACTTCTTCTCTAATTTTCGCTTACCGGAACCCATGGTCTGGCGGACATTTCCTCTGCGGGTCCGTGAATTTGTTTTTGTACGCTGTCCGTGCACGGGCAGATTTCTCATGTGGCGAGTGCCCCGATATGCTTTAATGTCTTTTAATCGCTTTATGTTCGTACGAATGTCGCGGCGCAAGTCTCCTTCTATCGTCATCTGTCCCTCAATAATCGCACGGAGGCGATTTACTTCATCAGGAGTTAATTCAGAGACTTTCTTATCCACACCTATCTTTGCCGATTCCGCAATACGACGCGCCAAAGAACGCCCAATGCCATAAATGGAAGGTAGCGCAAATTCTATTCTTTTATTTTCAGGAATTTCTACTCCTGCAATGCGTGGCATATGTGTTTTATTTATCCTTGCCGTTGTTTATGTTTTGGATTTTTGCAAATAACACGCACTCTTCCCTTGCGTCGTATAACTTTACAATCACTACAAATTTTCTTTACTGATGCGCGTACTTTCATATGTTTTTACATTCGCTGAATGATTCTCCCCTTTGCAGAGTCGTAATCGTCCATTTCCATCTTTACCTTATCGCCAACCAATACCTTAATGCGATACATCCGCATCTTCCCCGACAAATGAGCAAAAACAAGGCCTTCGCCGCCTTCTACATCAACACGGAATGTAGCATTTGGCAAGGCCTCAACAACAACTCCTGTCTTTATTTCCTTCTCTTTTCTTCCTTCTTTTGTCATTCAATGAATAAGAATAGTGTAGATAAAATGATAAATAAAGTCAATAACCACGCTCTCCGTGGCCAAAAAGCCTTATTTTCTATGCTTTTATGCTATCACGCCAAAATATAATACAAAAGAAGCCCACAGGCTCCTCCCTTCTGCTGCCGAAAGCATACTAAGGGGAATCAAACAGCCGCCGCTCAATGATAATTTTATCGGTGTTATTTGGGAATACTCGCCACCATGACGGGAAAAACGAGATTGCCGCTTCTTCTATAGATGCGTACTGTGAAAATATACGCACCTGTTTTCGGTAATCAGCATGCGCCAAGGCGGAGGTAAGGCCGTCATAGTCAATATGCCACGCAACATGCGCAAGACCCTGAATGCGAAGCGTCATGGTTCCTGCGTCAAAATCAACATCTTCGGTACTATATGACAGGTCATGGACGTTTACGATATCAAATGCCTCCGGATCGGTATCATCTTTCGCAAGATACTTATTGATTATCTCTGCTTCTATTGTTTCAAAAGAGACCGCAAGGCCGTCTAGCCGAAGCGACATGTTAAGCGTGAGCTGGTCTGCAGGCTTGCCAATATCGGCAGAAAAATCTTTCGCAATGGTTGTGATTCGGGATGCGCCTGCCGGGATCAAAAGACCCTCGGGAAGCTCGTTTGTCGCCTGCCGTTTCAGTTCTTCGGATAGCTGAGTCTGGAGCGATGAAGAAAGATCCGCCGCATCTTTTTCTGTTACTACGCGCGTTTTTCCTTTAAACCCGCCGGTCATGCCGGCAAATGAACGCGCATAGAATTTATCAAACCGCGGAGAGCCTTTAAATCCGGGGATAGTGAATTCGGCGGGACCAATATTATATTCTTCGCCCGGCTCGTCGGCGTACACTATCACTTCAATAGAGGACGCCTCTATCGTCCCATCTTTTACATTGGCGCCGGGCACAGTTACTTGTTCAGCAATACGGTATATCTTTCCATCTTCCGTTTCAAACCGCGTACGCCTAACAAGCACCTGCGGGTCAGAGCTGAATTCGTTGTAGATGGTCAGCTTGCCCGAAGCCTTTTCCTCCACATCTTTTTCTCCCTGCGTTTCTGCCCTTCCCTCTATCGTTTCTTCAAGATGGACTGTCTCCACTCGCGCCCCCGTGCTCTCGCTTGCAGAAAACTTTACCAAGGTATCAATATTAAAAAACTCCTGATGAGGCGTTACCGCAACCGTCACGCCGGACATCATATCAACAATAAGCAAAAACAGCGTGAACGCAAGAACGCCGTATAAAATAAAAAATGGACGCGTACCATACCATCGGCGAGTGCCGTTTCCTTGCGGCTCTGAACGCTTCCGCTTTGTTGTTTTCGGCTTGAATGATTTTTGTGTATGCGCAGGCTTCATCTTTGCAAAGAAAGAATCCGCCTTTACGGTATGCGCCTCTGTTTTAACCACGGATACCGGCGCAGAAAAATCTTCTTGTTTTTCTGCAAAAGAAACCTTTGGCTCTTCTTCTTTTTTCGGTGCTACCCGCCGTATCGGAATATGCGCGCCCGGTTTTGATACGCCCGAAGAAGCCGTTTTTTTAACGACCATATCGTGCATGAGGGGCTTTTTGTTGTTATGAGGAGATGGTGTCATATGCCAAAAATGAGGGGCTTTTTTTAATAGTACTAATCTATGCTATTTAATTCAACCGGGAGCGCCAGCATATACAAGAATGCCGCCTCCACTCCTCCAATAAACGCAGAGGTCGGCCCGTCAAACGCCGTGCGGAAAAATGAAGGCGTAAAGAGATGAATATCAAACGGCTTGTCTTGAAGGACATATTCTTTGAACGATTCGTCAGAGAATGCTTTCACAAATCCGTCATATACTGCGCCTTCGCCCAAAAATGCAACCGTCTTGGGAAGTAACGCGCGGGAAGACGCATCTTTCAGCACCTTTTCCAAAAGAGATTTCCACTCTCCGATACCTTCTTCGATAATTGATGCTATCTTTTTTTCTTTTGACGCTTCAACTTTTCCCTGCGCCCACGCATGGAAAAGCGATATGGCATCTTTTGGCGGAACGCCTAAGGCGCTTGCAAGCCTGCGGATAATAAAGTGAAGCCCTTTGCCGAATGAAAATGTCTCTTCAATGATGCCCTTCCGAATAACCGTTACATCGGTTATCTCCCCTCCTATCTCTACCGCGAGCACCCCCGCGTCGATATTAAATGCCACCTTGCCTTCTTCATCTTCCCATAATTGTTTGAGTGTCCGAAAAAATATAAACGGACTTGTATAAAATGTTATGTCTTCGGGAGCAAAATGAGTCTCAAGCACATGCGTCAAGTGGTCAATAAAACTCTTGAGACTCAAGCTCATATACATATCAAGCGATACCTCGTGCGCCTTTTTATTCAAAAAATCATTTACTTCGTAGCCATTCATGAGAATCTTCATAAATGACATTTCGATAATCGCGTAATCCTCTGCTGGAAAAGAAAACTGTTTGCGCGCATCCTGTATAAACCGCTCTTTTTCCTCATTAATATTCTCTTTTAAAAACGATTTTTCGGCTACGAACGGCTCTTTGTTGCTTATGTTTACAATCCGGGTCTGTGAAAAGTACCACGGCGAAGACAAAAGCACATGCACATCATGGATGCGCTCGCCATGCAAGACATCAGCAAAGTCTTTTTTCACCTCACCAAACTCGTGTTTTACAAATTGCTCAAGCGCCTTAAAGTCAGGCTGCGGCATGACGGAATGCGGACGCAAAACGCTTTTAATAATACGCGGCTTTGCTCCATTCCTGACGCCATAGATAATTGCGTTGACACTCCCCGTGCCTATCGCAATACCAATATTAATCTTTTCGTTATGAGATCGTCTGAGTGCAGACATAATTCCATCTGAAACCCCTAATTAGGGCTCTATGATGGCCCGGATGCGCCGGACACCTGCTGAAGAAGATTCTTCTTTGGTGATAGTTATCTTCCCTATCTCTCCGGTGTGCCGTACATGCGGCCCTCCGCAGAGTTCGCGGGAAAACACTTCGCCGTCTTTTACAACACTATAGACGGAAACGCGCTCCGGATATTTTTCTTTAAAGAATGCGAGCGCCCCGTTCCGTATTGCATCCTCATATGCCATCTCTTCCATTATAACATCAAAATCGCCCTCAACCACTTTGTTTGCCATGTCTTCTATCTGCTGGAGCTCATCCTGAGTAACCTTGCGCGGGAAGGTAAAATCAAAACGCGTGCGTTCCGCGGTGATATCGGAACCTGCCTGCTGTACATCGCCCCCCAATACCTTGCGGAGAGATGCCTGGAGCAGATGCGTTGCGGTGTGCAGGCGGGTTACTTTTTTGACCTCTTCGTCGTTTGCCGCCTTTAATTCTCCGGTGTTCAAAATAAGTCCGTGCCCGCCGAATTTTTTCTCTTGGCCTTTGCGCGATGCTTCTTGATGGCGCTCAAATTCCTTATCAAAGTTTTCTCGTTTTAATGCTGAGGCATGCTCTCCCCCCTCTTCTTTTATAATTTCGTACGGAATCCCGTAGCTTTCGTACAACATAAATGCGGACTCCGCAGTAATCATGTCTTGCTTGTGTAATTCCCGCAATCCTCGGCGAAGCGTTTTTGAAAATTTTTGGTATTCTTCATCAAACACGCCCTCGATAACAGCATAGGTAAGATTTTTGTAAAACGAGCTATACTCCCGAACAATATGCTCAAATGCTTTTTTGATGTTAATCCCCTTTTCGCCATACACAATGATGCGACGCATGAGCCTGCGCAGCACATACCCGGAATCTTTATTGGAAGGACGCACGCTATCTGCAATCAAAAACGCAACTCCACGGACATGATCAGCAAAAATTCTTTTTCTACGGATATCCATTGCTTCAGGGAGAAGCGCCATAACAGACCTAAATAAATCCGTATCAAAAATAGTCGGCACGCCCTGCGAAACCATTGCGAGCCGTTCAAGCCCCATGCCTGTATCCACGCCGGGTGTTTCGAGCTTGCGAAGTGTTTTATCGGGGTTGCAATAAAATTCGTTAAACACAATATTCCAGACTTCTATATCTTTCCCTCCGGCGCTTTTTACATATATTTCCGTTGTCGGCCCGCATGGCCCCTCGCTCCCGGTGGGACCCCAGAAGTTATCTTCGCGGCCTAATTTTTTTATGTTTGTAACGCCGAGCGCTTTCCATATCTCTTCAGACTCGGTGTCGGCGGGCACTTCGCTATCGCCCTCAAACACGCTTACATATTCTATCGGCAAGCCGATTTCTCTCGTAATAAAATCATATCCATATTGGATTGCCTCCTTTTTAAAATACCCGCCAAACGAAAAATTTCCGAGCATTTCAAAAAATGTCAGATGCGACTCGTCTCCCACTTCGTCAATATCAGAAGTACGAAACGATTTTTGCACAGAAGCCGTATTCTTGCTCCCAAAATCGCGCACCGGATCCGCCCTACCAATAAAGTAAGGTTTAAATTGCTGCATCCCCGCGGTCGTTAACAACACCGACGGGTCATCAGGAATAAGAGAAGACGACGGGACGACCGCATGGCCCCGTTCCTTAAAAAAATCAAGAAATTTTTCACGGAGTTCGTTTGAATTCATCTTTCCTTATTAAACCAGATTTTTATACTCCCGCAAATGAATATTGACAAGAAGCAAAATATAATATATAATTTTTTAAAATCCTGGTTGGATATTTAAAAAGGGGGAAATTCCATGGACCTAAAAAAGATACACCCTGATGCAATAACATTTGGCGCTGTCGCATGCTGCGCGCTTGCGAATCTTCAATCTGATGCATCTGAAATACAAGAAGCATACAGAACCCGCGTCCCCCGCAAAGAATGGGTGGCTGGGTTCCTTAGTATATTTAGAGACACAACGCAGCTTATCTTTATCCCGACGGAGACACACAAAGACTTTTATATGGAAGTTATTGAAAAAGAATTTGAAGCGCTGAAGACCACAAAAGAAGACGCGCTCGTATGCGGACATACTCCTTCCGAGCACATAGAAGCGCTTTGCAAGGTGCTTCATGCATTCAATCGCGGAGAAATCCATTAACAAAAAGCGGCCCGACGGCCGCTTTTTTTATTTATTTTCGAGAAGAGAATTGTTGCCAGGTTACGATAAGCGGGCTTGCAAGAAAGATAGATGAGTAGGTTCCCGCAACAACTCCCACCAAAAGAGTAAGGGAGAAGAATGTCGTTGATGATTCGCCGAAAAGAAAGAGGAGGAAGAGCACAACAAAGAGTGTAAAAGATGTTGCAATAGAGCGCCCCATAACTTCGCTTAAGCTCTTTCCTACGACTTCCTCAAAAGGAATAGTAGAACCGATGCGCGTAATATTCTCGCGGATGCGGTCGAATACAATTATAGTGTCATGGACCGAAAACCCAAGAATGGTCAAAAGAGCAGTCACAAAGAGCGTTCCCACTTCAACATGATAAAACTGACCTAAAAGCGAAAAGAGTCCCACCGGAATAATAACATCATGAGCAAGAGCAATCAGCGCCACTAGCCCATACTTCCATGACGCAACCGGACGCGACACCTTACGAAAACTCCATGTGATAAAAATAAGTATCATCAAGAGCACCAGCAAAAGTGCCGTAAATGATTTTCGCCGCAATTCATTCCCGATAACCGGACCAATGGAATCAAAACGCAACTCCTCAAGCACCACTGCGGGCTCTGTGTCCCCGGCAAGTGCCTGAAGAATGATTTGGTGTTCGGTTTCTGTTATATCACGGGTGCGTATTAAAAGATTGCTCTCCTCCGAAGGTTGTAATACCGCCGAACCAAACTTCACATTATTCAGACGTTCTTGCAATATTGGGATTTCCGGACGCACATCAGTAAAGCGCACTTCTAAAAGCGACCCTCCCGTAAAATCAATACCAAACTGCAGTCCCCACACAGCAAGAAACACAATGCTCGCGCATACAAGCACCCCTGAAAATATATAAAATAGTTTTCTATGCGTTACGATGAACATATTTTTTATTTAATGCCGCTTCCATACAGAAACGAACTTATCGCTTTGTTGCGGAATCCCACCGCAAGTAAAAATGTGCGAGTCACCAAAAATGCGGATGTTAAGCTCGCGAACACTCCAATACCAAGGGTTAACGCAAACCCCTTTATAATACTTGTCCCAAACCAGAACAAGATGGTTGAAGTAATAAGCGTAGAAATGTTTGCGTCTCTGATAGACGGCCACGCGCGCCAAAATCCTTCTTTTACACCAATGTCCAGCTGCTGTCCGCGGCGGACTTCCTCCTTGATGCGCTCAAAAATAAGAATATTTGCATCCACCGCCATACCGACCGAAAGAATAAATCCTGCGATGCCCGCGGTTGTAAGTGTAACGCCAAACAGCTTAAACAAAAAAAGCAGGACAATGGTATAGAATGCGATCGAAAAAATACCGATGAGCCCGGGGAGCCGGTACCATAAGAGCAGGAACAACGCAACCGCAATGAGCGCATACGCGCCCGCATTCACTCCTTTTGCAAGAGCTGAAGCGCCAAGCGACGGCCCGACATTCTGCTGTGATATCAATTCAATAGGAAGCGGGAGCGCCCCCGAATTTAAATTACGCACTAAATCACGCACTTCTTCCGCGGTAAAGTTTCCGGTAATCTGCGCTTGTCCCCCCGATATTTCCCCCTGCACAACCGGCGTACTTATAGGAACGCCGTCCAAATAAATGGCTATGGTTTTCCCGACATTATCGCGGGTAAGCTGCCGGAAAATTTCCGCCCCGTCATCATTGAATTGGAGCCCCACACTCGGCCCCAAACTGCTCTGTCCGTCTCCAAACAATATAGTTGCTTCTTTTAAATATCTCCCGGTAAGGTCAGTATGCAAATAAAAAAGATCGTCAGGAATTGCCGTACCTGCAGGTATCGGCTCACCTTCTTGAATGCCTAAGTCCGCAAGCATCTGTTTTGCTTCTTCTTCAGGGCGTTCGGTACGAAATTCCAAAAACGGGGTTTGGCCGATTATCTGGATTGCCTGTCCTATGTCAAAGACGCCCGCAAGCTCTACGATAAGACGCTGCTCGTCGCCTGACTGCTGAACCTGCACCAACGGTTCGGTAACGCCAAAAAAGTTTACACGCCGTTCAACAACATCTCGGAGACCTGCCATCGCTTCGTCTATGTTGCGCCCGCCCAAAACGGATGTATCAGCGCGATACACTAAATGCGTTCCTCCCTGCAAATCAAGACCGAGCTTGAATGGGACAACGTCTTGAAATGCTCCACCGATAAATGGAGAAATATTGATATAGCCCAAACATACCCCTAACAAGAGGAGGATAACGGCTCCTATGCGTATTGCTAATTGAGATTTCATCATACGATCAATGCTCTTCTTCCAGAATAATCTCCGAGGGAGATGCCTTAAAATGTTTTTTTAATATAGCGATTATAGCATCTTTCCCCTGTTCGTATTCCTCAGGCGGGATGAAGATATCTCCCATACTAATATCTTGGTGATAATGTTTCAAGATGAACGAAGAATCCTCCATACTAAGAGCAGTTCGGATGCCAAATTGCTTACGGATAATCATAAGGGGGGTCATGGAAAGCGCGGAAAAAAGAGAACGTGTTTTTTCGTGTTCTTTTTTGGACGAAATGCCTTCTTCATAGTCTAAAAACTTGCTCTGAGAAAATACCAGGAACGGGTGCACCGATATTTTCTGGAAATCCCGCCGCATGTTCTTAAACAATGTTTCAGCTCCTGAATTTTTCCCCCATATGCGCACCACGCGCTTGGCGGGTTTACGCGCAATCAGCCTGCCTGACCACGAAAATGGATGTGTTTCCGCATACTGATACAACAATTCAAAAAAAGTCGTATCTTGGAGCATAACATATTCTTCAAGATCGCTCGGGATAGGATAGTCTATTTCGCGGGTAGAAAATGCTTCTTTCAGATAATATTCAAAGCAACGCACTGTCTTGTGAAAATACACCTGCGTGAACATGTTGTAGCGCGCGAGCAAATAATATTCAAACGAGTGAACGCCCGCTTCAAAAATAGATGTTATATATTCCCCCTTTCGCTCTATGACGCCGAACGAATTGATAAGCCAATATGCGTCGTAGTTGCCGTACGGAACGCCGGTAAAATATGAATCGCGTAACAGATAATCCATCCGGTCGATGTCGATATCGCCGGATATCCACGAACGGATAAGCGCATGAAGTGCTTTTGTGTTGATGTCTGAAGAAAATTGCTTGTGCCATGAATCAGGAATACGGATGTGTTTATGGATGAGAGACGCTATAATCTCCGCTTCGGTTTCTGACAAAACCGCCTTATATTTCCGTCCGCGGAAAAGCACATCTTTTGCAAGCGCGTATATGATAAGGACGCTGTAATCTTCGTGTTTCGCGCGCCGAGCCTGCTTTTCTTTAAAACGGGATTGTGGGATAGCAAGGTCTTTCAAATCGGGCATATGATACTCTGTTGCGTGAGAGAACGGCGCATGTCCGATATCATGCAAGAGTCCCGAAAGCTTCATCATAAGCATTAGGAATTCTTTTTCTTTTTTCTTGAGAACCCGCGCAAGCACAGAATATTCTTTGTTGTAAAAAAATTGCCGGCCGATGAGAGACGCCATATGCATCGCACCCAATGAATGCGAAAAACGGTCGTGTACCGCGCCAGGAAATACAAAATGCACAAGCGCTAACTGCTTAATGTGGCGCAAACGCTGAAAGTACGGATGGTCAATGACTGTTTTTTCCCGCTCGCCATACGGAATAATCCGGTGGATAGTATCATTAATCTTGTAGCGCATAATTCCAGCATACCATAGAAAAAGCCCCGCTCTTACTGACGGGGCTTACGGGTTACATAACCTGTATTGCATAATATTCGATAATAGAATTTGCAAGAAGTTTTTGGCACATTGACTCAACGCTCTTGCGGATGCTTGCCGAGCTTGTCCCGCGCATTTCAAGCTGTATGCGCTTTCCAATCCGTACGCGATTCACATGAGTAAACCCGAGCGTGTGAAGTCCCTTCATAATAGCAGCCCCTTCCGGATCAAGAATAGAATCCTTCGGCATGATTTCAACGACGACATGGAATGCCCGCTCGAGGACACTCCGTTCTTTTTCGGTCAACTTTGCGTAGGTGACATACGCGTGGCGATGCATGTTCTCTTCATCAGGCAATGCTTCAATGCGGGATATTTCTTTCCACCATGAGGAATCAATATCCGGGAAGAACGCGTCTCCCTCGCACTCATAATCAATTTCGGTGATATAAAGCCGTTCGGTATATCTCAATCCCTCCTTATACACCACTGAACCGCCAATAATAAATATCTCTTCTGCGTGAGGAGATATTTGGGCATAAAAAAGCCCCTCACCTAATGAATGCGCGACAAGACACCCCGGAGCCGCGTATACATCACGCTTTGTGATAACAATATTAGTCCTTTGCGGAAGGGGCTTTTTTCCAATTGACTCAAATGTCTTTCGTCCCATGATAACCGGATGCCCTTTTGTCATACTCGCAAAGTACGCCATATCCTTCGGTAAATGCCAGGGCAACTTTCCCCTATGTCCGATAACATTGTTTTTTGCCATAGCCGCAATCATTGATACCGCCATAATCATCTCTCCTTACACCGCGATGGGCGCTTTTATCGCCGGATACGGTTCATAGTTGAGTAATGCAATATCGCTGTACGAAAAATCAAATATCGAATCAATAGATGCATTAAGCTTAACAACCGGTAACGGCTTGGGAGCGCGTTCAAGCTGTTCGTTCACTTGTTCTATGTGATTTCTGTAAATATGAACATCGCCGAATGTGTGCACGAATTCATGCGGCTTGAGCCCGGTTACACGCGCAATCATGCATGTAAGCAGGGCGTAGGAAGCGATATTGAAAGGAACGCCCAAAAATACATCAGCACTTCGCTGGTACATGTGGCACGAAAGGTTGCCGTCTGCGACATAGAACTGGAAAAAACAATGACATGGTGGAAGCGCCATCTTGCTGATATATGAAACATTCCAAGCGCTTACGATAAGACGCCTGCTATCAGGGTTCTTTTGTATCTGGGACACGACATCCGCTATCTGGTCTATCGGCTTTCCGTCCAGTCCTGGCCATGCGCGCCATTGTTTTCCGTACACGGGCCCAAGATCCCCCCACCGGAGCGCAAAGAGATTGTCCGTCCGTATTTTTTCTGCAAATTCTTGAGCGGACTCGCCTGCATATTCCTCGCTTTTCTTATACGCCGCAAACGGCCAATCGTCCCAAATGTGTACTTTTTTTTCAACAAGAGATTGGATGTTTGTTTCTCCGCGCAAAAGCCACAGCAGCTCCTCAACAACCAAACGAAACGGCATTCTTTTTGTTGTAAGCAGCGGGAATCCTTTTTTGAGATCAAAACGGAGCTGGCGGCCAAACACGCTTTTTGTACCCACGCCCGTTCTGTCTTCTTTTTCATTTCCGTTGTCTCTGATGTCACGCAATAAGTCTAGATACGCCTGCATGCATATTCTCCCTGTAAAAGAATTTTCTTTATTTTGCCACCAAAAAAACCGCACGGCAAGCCGTGCGGATTGGTATATTTAAATCTGTATACCAAATCTTCTTAAGAAAAATGCATCAATACATTTTTTTGTTTTCTTCCAAACATCTTCCACGGAGCGTGAGGCGTCGATGATGTTCCATCTGTTTATGTCTTCTTCCGCCTGCTCTAAGAAGCTTTTGCGGACGCGCCGTTGGTAATCCATATCCTTTTTTTCAAACGATGTTTCGGCCCTTGCTCGTGTGAATGCCTTTTCCGGGTCTACATCATACAGCAGTATCATGTCAGGCCACGTGCCGCTTCGGGCTTTGCCGCTTTGTTCTCTGATACGATTGACGGGCATGCCTCCACCTGCACCCTGATATGCGATACTTGAGGGTTCGAATCTGTCGCAAAGCACTATTTTCTTTTCTTTGAGCGCAGGAAGGATCTTTTGTTCTACATGTATCCGCCTGTCTTCGCAAAAAAGCGCCAATTGCTCCTCTGCGGTCAATGATTCGTCAGAGAGCACCTTTTCACGGATTGCAATATCACCGCCCCCCGGCTCTTTCGTCCGCAGTACAGGATATCCTTTGCTTTCCAAATACCGCTCTGCCATTTCTAGCTGAGTGGTTTTTCCTACCTTGTCGCCTCCTTCAAATAAAATAAAAATGCCCCTCGGCAATGCTTTCATATACATATACACTCCTTAATCATATCGTTTTTTTGACTGTTCAAAAAATTTTTTTTGAAAATATGCAGCGACCTCCTCTTGATTGAATTCTTTCGTAATGCGCTTTGCTTTTGCTATATCGGCATACGGAACGCCGCGGATATAACTCATGAGCATATACTTCGTCATTGAGAACATCGGGCTCGGCAGCTCATCTACGGGAAACCAGCTCCATGCCTCGCACTTTTCCGGTTCCATTACGCAAGGCTCGCCCCCCTCCCAGTCCGCGACATACCCTAAATGCGTGTATTGCTTCGTCGGATCCTCATGGACATAGTGCGCTTCGTGCGCAAGACAAAAATAACACAAATGCCCTATCCGTAACGCATCTCCTGTTTCCTCTTTTAATTCGCGCGACACTGCATCTTCCCAAGATTCTCCCAGCTCAACCAAACCTCCCGGGAACGCCCATTCTCCCGCCCCGTGTGATCCTTTCCGCTTCCCCAAAAGAATGAGATCGCTTTTGAATATCATCACTCCGATACCGGTATATGGACCTCTCTGCATAACTCTATGCCTCCTTGTAAATGAACATTTTATTGTAGAAAAAGTATACCCCGCTGGCAGTCTGATTGTCTAGTGGAAAAACTTTTATTGAAATAGATGCCCGCGATTGCGCGATTCTTTGTTTTTTCTGTACAAAATTTCGGCCGGGGTATATCATAAACCGTATATTATGAAAGTACGAATCAAAAGGATTGATAAAACGCTCCCACTCCCTGTATACCAAACGACGGGAGCAGCTGCATTTGATCTCTACGCGCGCACTGATACCGTCGTGGAGCCGCAGTCTCTTGCGTATATTCCCACCAATCTGATCATCGAATCACCTCAAAATCATGTTCTTATTCTTGCCTCTCGGAGCAGCTCTCCCAAAAAGGGACTTTTGATACCGCACGGCATCGGTGTCATTGACTCCGACTATTGCGGAGATAGCGATGAGATCCTTTTCCAAGTGCTTAACTTTACCGATGCACCTGTCACCATACAACGCGGAGACCGTATCGGCCAGGGAATGTTCGTGAGGCTTTCGCGTGCGCTTTCGTGGGATGAGCAAGAATCCATGGATAAAAAAAGCAGGGGCGGATTTGGCAGCACCGGAACAGCATAAAAACCGATGCGTATGCATCGGTTTTTTCGTATTATGTTTTTTTTGTGCGCAGTCCCGCGTCCCTCTTTGGCAAAGCGCCGTCAAGCGGCACTTTGGTCACTTTGAGCCGGTAATTTTCTCTATGTAATATGCCGCCCTTGTTTGTCATATCATCAAATAACTGCTGGAAGAGTTGCTGATAATCGACATAGCGCTGCTCAAAGACAATATCTTTTCTTTTCAGCTCACTCATGAACTCTTTTCCTTTCGCGTTGTCATACTCGCCGTAACAAATAATCTTTTTTATTCCTACCGAAATAAGTGTCCGTAAGCATCGGATGCATGGCGTACCTACTATCATAACCGTTGCCCCTTCAAGCTGTTTCGGGTCGGTATTGAACACAGCATTCTCTTCGCTATGGTTGGTGCGCTCACAATGACCGTCAATCATAAGATGGCCCGCTTCGTCACAATGCGGCTCTCCGGGAAGCGACCCATTGTACCCAACTCCGACGATACGCTTGTTTTTTATTATGCCGCTTGCAATATGGAACCGATCGCAAGTCGACATAGGAGTATGGCATAAAATAGAACACAAAAATACCCGCTCACGCTTTTCATCCCGTTCCTTGCTCATGATATATGTCTCCTTTTGAATGTACTGCACCGTTATTGTATGTATTTCGGAACAAAAAAACAACCCCGCCGTAAGCGGGGTTGTCCAATGTAATAGAACGTTGATTACTTTACCTCTATGCCCATGGAACGCGCTGTGCCTTCTATGATTTTTGCCGCCTCGTCTACATCGTAAGCATTCAGGTCTTCCATTTTTGTTTCTGCAATTTCGCGCGCTTGTGCTTTGGTTATTTTCCCCACTTTTGTAGTAAGCGGGTTTGCCGCTCCCTTTTCAACACCTGCTGCTTTTTTGATAAGAAATGCTGCAGGCGATGTTTTTAGCTTAAAGTCAAAGCTGCGGTCTTCGTAAATAGTGAGCTCCGCCGGGATGATATCTCCAGCCCGGTCCTTGGTTGCATCATTGAACTTTGAACAAAATTCTCCGATGTTTATTCCATGCGGACCAAGCGCCGTTCCTACCGGAGGCGCAGGCGTAGCTTTCCCCGCGGGAAGCTGCAATTTTACGATGGATTTTATCTTTTTTGTTGCCATAATAATATTGAAATTATAGTTTCTTCATCTGAAGAATGTCAATCTCTACCGGTGTTTCGCGCCCGAACATACCAACAAGCACTTTTACCTTACCCCGCTCCTCATCAATTTCTGAAATTTTCCCTTCAAATTCTTTGAACGGACCGTCGGTAATACGGACTGGGTCACCGATAGAAACATCAATCTTAAATTTCGGTTCCTCAACGCCCATGCGCTTAAAGAGACCGTCTACTTCGTTCTTTGAAAGCGGTGTCGGCGTTGTGCCTGACCCGACGAACCCCGTCACGCGGGGAGTGTTCCGTACCACGTACCACGAATCATCCGTTACCACCATTTCTACAAGAACATACCCGGGATATATTTTTTCTTCAACAATATGACGCTTACCGCCTTTTATTTTTATCTTTTTTTCCGTCGGGACAAGAACGCTGAAGATTTTATCTTCCATGCCGAGCGACTCAATGCGCTGCTTGAGATTCCGAACAACCGCAGCTTCATATCCGGAATATGTATGAATTGCGTACCAATTCCTTCCCTGTTCTAACTGCTGTTTTCCCATATGTTACAAAAGCACCTCAAGGATAGATGTAAACGCAAAGTCCAGCACGCCCAAGAAAAGCGCAATCGCAATAGAAATGCCAATCACAAGAATAGTGTACCGGGTGGTCTCTGCGCGCGTCGGCCAAGTGACCTGCTTTAATTCAAGACGCGAACCTTTTACGTAATCAACAAGTTTTTGAATCATAATGTCATCTATCTTAAAAAGCCCCGCAGGGGCTTTTTATGTTCAATAATATCTACAGTATAAAGAAAAGGATGAATTCTGTCAACGAACATCACACATCCAAATTCTGCACCTCTTTTGCGTGTCCTTGGATAAAACTCTTACGAGGGGCTACCTCAGAACCCATAAGCACATCAAATATGCGATCTGCTTCTTCGGCATCCTTTATATTCACCTTATTCAATATGCGGTTTTCCGGATCCATAGTAGTTTCCCACAACTGGCCCGAATTCATCTCTCCTAACCCCTTATAGCGCTGGATGGTAACACCTCGTATCTTCCCATCTTCTGCGGGCACTTCTTCACCTCCGGCGGGCGCTTCAGCTTCTGTTTCTTTCTCCGCCGTTTGTTTTATTTTCTTTGAGGAGGGTTTAGCTTTTATTTCTTTCTCCAACTCTTTTAGTATTTTTTCTTTTTCCGCATCGCTATACGCATAGCGCACATCTCTTCCTTTTTGTATTCGGTAAAGCGGCGGATTTGCAATATAGATGTAGCCGTTCTCGATTGCCGACTTGTAATACCGGTAAAAAAGCGTAAGCAGTAGTGTTCTAATATGCGCACCGTCGGTGTCAGCATCGGTCATGATAATGACTTTATGATACCGGAGCTTGCTTTCGTCATATTCAGCACCGATAGCGGCACCAAGCGCGATAATTAATGATTTTATTTCTTTTGAGGCAAGCATCTTGTCAATACGCGCGCGCTCAACATTCAAAATTTTTCCACGAAGCGGCAGTATCGCTTGAAACCTCCTGCTTCGTCCCATCTTTGCAGTACCTCCCGCAGAGTCCCCCTCAACGATAAACAATTCTGATTCTTCCGGGTCACGCGACTGGCAATCGGCAAGCTTTCCCGGAAGTGTCAGCCCCTCAAGCGCTCCTTTCCGGATAATGGTGTCCTTTGCGGCTTTTGCGGCTTTGCGAGCCTTGAGCGCCAAAATAACTTTCTCTGCGATAGAGCGCGCGTCATTTGGGTTTTCTTCAAGATATGCGCGGAATGCATCTCCAAAAACCGTTTCAACGGCGCTTCGGGCGTCGGGTGTGCCGAGTTTTACCTTCGTCTGCCCTTCAAATTGCGGCTCACGGAGCTTTACAGAAATTACTACCGTTAATCCTTCCCGCACATCGTCTCCCGTGAGGTTATCCTCATCCGCTTTCAAAAAATTACTCTTGCGTGCATAATCGTTTAATATTCTCGTAAGCGCAGTCCGAAAACCCGTAAGGTGCGTTCCTCCTTCGGGCGTATGGATGTTGTTTGCAAATGTAAGTTCGCGCGAGGACAAATCATCCACATACTGCAAACTCACCTCTACAAATATCTTTTCTGCTTCTTTTGCCGTATAAAAAATAGTATCGTGCTTCGGCACTGAGTAGCGGTTTACATGCTTTACATACGAACGGATACCGCCCTCAAAATAGAATGCCTGCGATTCGTGTTTGAGCGGATCTTTTTCCCGCTGGTCTTTGACGCTGATGCGAACGCCCTTCGTAAGGTAAGCCTGCTGGCGCATACGCTCTATCACCCGCTCCCAATCAAACGGAGGAATACCATTACCGTCAGTGCCCGAAAATATTTGCGGGTCGGGGCGAAATGCTACCGATGTACCCGAACCTGAGCATTTACCTAATTTTTTAATTGCGTATTTTGCTTTCCCTCGGACATATTCTTGTTTCCATTGATACCCATCACGGCATATCACAGCTTCGGTCCATTCAGAGAGCGCATTGACCACCGACACTCCCACCCCGTGGAGTCCTCCGGAAACTTTATATGAATCGCCTCCGAACTTTCCTCCTGCATGAAGTGTTGTAAGCACCGTTTCAAGCGCTGATTTTTTAGTGTGCGTATGTTTTTCTACCGGAATGCCCCGGCCGTCGTCCACGACCCGGACCGCACCATCAGGCAACATTGTTACCGAGATATTCTTTGCATATCCTGCCATCGCTTCATCGATAGAGTTGTCTACCACCTCCCAGATTAAGTGATGCAAACCATCGACTCCCGTAGAGCCGATATACATTGCCGGGCGCTTTCGTACCGGATCTAGTCCTTCCAATACATAAATGTCTTTTGCGCTATAGCCGCTTTTTGATGCAGCCGCGTCTTTTGCTTTGGGGGGCTTTGCCGCTGCCTTGTTTGATTTTTTTGATGCTTTTTTTGCTGTCATATGTTTTAACGGAGCTCCGCTTTAAATTGTGTTTTTGTTTCTTCGTATAATGTGTCTTGTAAAACATCTACCTCCTCGGACCGGAGCGTCCGTTCCTGAGAGCGATATATAATCCTATATGTATAACTTATGTTATCCTTTCCGAATTTTTCTGCGTTCTCATATCTATCAAGCAGTTTGACCTCTTCAATCAAATCGCCGCCGATATCGCGTATTACATCAAAATAATTATTAGGGACGAAGCTCTTATCTACCACAAACGATATATCGCGGGTAATCGGCGGGTATTTACTCACCGGAATATATTCTTGTCCCAAAATTAACTGCTTTTGTATCCGGGGATCAGAAGACCATAACAGCCTGATATCAGGAAGCTTCATGCTTAATATAGCAAGCCGCTCAAGACCGAAACCAAACGCCCAGCCGGTGTATTCTTCGGAGTCAACTCCCAGATGCCGAAGCACCACCGGGCGTACAACTCCTGAACCAAGCACTTCAACCCATCTATCCTCCATTTTTATTTCCATTTCTATGCTGGGCTCTGTATATGGGAATGAATCTTTGTTGAATCGATATTCGATATCTTTGCCAAAAATCGCTTGCGCTATTTCGATGAGAACCTCCTTGAGGTCGTCAATTGTTATGACGCCCTCGCTTTTCGGGACTAAGTACCACCCATCCATTTGGTGGAATACATTCATGTGATTGCGGTCTATTTCATCTTTCCGATATACTTTGCCATAACAAAGCGAACCGACCGGCTGTTTTTTTTCTATTCGTTGCTTGATTGCCGGCTCACGCACATAGTAATACCACATTATAGTCGTATGAGTGCGCAAGATGTGCGCATCGTCTACATAATATGTGTCAGAATGGCTCCGTGCGGGATGATCAGGAGGAAAATTGAATAAGTCAAAGCTTACATCAGCATCAACTATTTCTGGGACTTGAATAATATCAAAATCAGACAATCGCGGGATAGCACGGATGCGTCCCGCTAAATCGTGCAACGGACTCCCGGGTGTCCGCGTAAGATCAGGCATTGCAAGATATCGCTTTAGCCGCTCGCTCTCCGCATCATGCTTGTCCGCAAGCGCCTCCTGAAGCGTTTTTTCGTCTTTGGATTGAACGATAATTTGGCTGCTTTTCGCAGCTTTTTCAGCTTCTTTTAGGTTATTCACGATACGCTAAGTATAGCCGAAAACAGGCCACTTGGAAAGCCTAAAAGGTGGAAAAATATATCAAAAAAAGGGCCTTACTAAGCCCTTTTTATAGTCATTGTTAGAAAATTATCCGCGAGCCTATCTTCTCCCCCAAGAGAAGCCGTTTAAGATTGCCTTGCGTAAAAATATTAAAGACATGCGCAGGCTTCTTGAAACGGTTTAAAGAAAGCATCACTTCTTCAACTATCTCAAGCTCCTTATTCTTAACATCACGATAATCTATCTCCGGAAAGAAATGTGCGTCTTTATGAAGTACCGGATCGCTATCGTAAATACCATCCACCTTAGTCCCCTTCAGTATGGCATCTGCCTTAATATCAACCGCGAGAAGCATCGCCGTTGAATCGGTAGTGAAGTTGGGACGCCCGCTTCCCCCGACCTGTATCACTATACGCCCTTTTTCAAGGTGGCGACGCGCCCGCTTATGGAAATACGGCTCCGCAATATTTTTTGCCTCTATCGCACTCATAAGCCGCGGCGTTAAGCCGTACCCCTCCAACACATCGCCGAGCAGCACTCCGTTCATTATTGTCGCAAGCATGCCGATATAATCAGCGCTTGCATGGTCAAGGAAACGATCGTTCTCGCGTGAACGCCCTCTTAGTATATTGCCGCCGCCGAGCACAACCCCAATCTCTACCCCTAAGTCATGCGCTTCTTTTATTTCTTGCGCCGCAATTTCTGCGCGCGTTTCGCTTAAATTGCTTTCATCGTCACGGAATATCTCGCCTGTTAGCTTCAAAATAATCCGTTTGTATATCGGCTCGCTTTTCAATATGCTCCCTCCTTGTGTAAAAATATCTCTGCCAACGATATGAAAAACCAACTCACTTGTCAAATAAAAACCCCGCACACAGCGAGGCTTTTTATTTGGGTCCAAATGTATGTTATCGCTTTACTAGCGTAACTTTTACCGAAACGGTCGGACTAACATTATCTCGAAAACGCATATTTGCGGGTAAAATAAGCCGTGAAGAGAATGTTTTTGTCGCATCGAGCCCGTCTACGCTGATAGGCTGAGTAATAATGAATTCAGGGGGCACTATGCCCTCAGGGACTAACACGCCTACGCGGTCAGGCGTTATGGTTATTGAACTTATACGGTAACCGCTTGCTACAGTACCTTGGGTGTCTGTGCGCACCGAAACATCAAAAGAATTGAATTTTTTCACCTGGACGGTTATCTGCGAAGGAACTACCTCAACCACCGAAAAGCTCGCTGGATGGATAATCATATCTTCGCTTAACACAATAACATTACGCCCCTCCGAAAAATTTTTTGCGTCGACTGCAATCTCTATAAGCCGTTCGTCAATGCGCTCAAACGCAAGCTGGCCACGGCTTACAAAAGTAACAGTGACTTCGCGCGGTTCGGACTCCTGAATAAAGAGACGCTCCGGCAAATTACGGTACACGATGGGCAACGAGAAACTCCGCTGAACCGTTTCTGCCTGGAAAGAAAAGAAGAACCATATAACAAGCGCGCTCCCCACTGCAAGCAATTTAAGATACGAGTTGTGTTTTATAAAATCAGTCCACATAGAACCTACCGGACCTTGCGCCATATCTTTATAAAATTTTTTCAAAGATGATTCGAGTTCCTCAACGCTGCCAAGCTCCTTTAGTTTTCCGTTATGCGCAACGGATATCGTTCCGCGTTCCTCTGAAACAGATACCGCCAGAGCGTCCGTATGTTCGGCAATACCCAATGCTGCACTATGACGAGTCCCCCGCTTTCCTATCTGCTTAAAATTTGACGAGAGCGGCAAGTGTGCGCCAAGCCGTGCAATACGGTTTTTGCTAATAATTACCGCACCATCATGCCCGATAGAATGCGGATCAAAAATGCTCTCTAAAAGCTCTTCGGAAATAAGACCGTCAATGCGCTTCCCTCCATCAAGAAAACGCTCGATATTTTCATTCCCCGGGAATACAATGAGCGCTCCCCGTTTTTCTTTTGCAAGCTTTGCCACGGCCTGCAATATTTCATTAACATCAAATGGGAAGATGGAGGTTTCCTGTTTGAGCTTAAACTGCCGCGTATTCCAGAAAGAAATGAACTCAAAAAATCGCCGGAGCTCCTGATTGAAAATAATGACAAGCACAACAATAAACACCGCAAAGAATGATTGCAGCACCAGCGAAGTGAGATACAGATGGAACGCCTGGGCAAGCGAATAAATGATAACCAAAATACCGATGCCGGCAAGAATTGGCCAAGAGTGCGTCCGCTTAAATAAGATGATTATAATGTACAAAAAAAGCGCGATTATGAGCACGTCAAAAACATCAACAATACGGACATTGCTAAAAAATCCGTCTATTGAATACAAAGTAGCGAGTAATTCCTGCATATATGTATCATAACAAAAAGCCTGAAAGAGAAAAAATCCGCTCTTCACGGATTCTCCCAAAACCCTTCCGATGTTTATCTCCCTTATGGAGTAGCAAGCTGGCCGTCTATCTGTTCGAGCATTGCCTTTAGGTCGACATCAGCTTTTATAATGTACCCCCTTGCTCCCAGCGCCAGAGCTTCCGCAATTTTTTCCATATCTGACATCTGAGATAAAATAATCACCGACAAAGCACTCAGCTCCGGGTCTTGTTTCATCTTTTGCATAACGCCAACACCGGACAAATCCGGCATCATGAGGTCAAGCAGAATGAGGTCGGGCTTTAGCTCCTTCGCTTTCGTGATACCTTTCTCCCCACTTGACGCAAGCTCTACCTGATAGGATGCATTGTGTTCTTTTAGAGCATCTGCAAGAACACGGCTCAGCGCTATATCGTCATCTATAATAAGAATTTTCTTTTGATACTCCATAATGGCATTATTACGTTACTATTTTTTTGATACGCTCGGTCAGCGATTCTAAATTAAAATTCGCTTTTACTAAATAATCCTCAGCACCTATACGCTTCGCTTTTTCAATATGATCCCCCTCTCCGAACTGTGAAAGCATAAACACAGGAATGTCCTTTGTTTTGGGATCTTCTTTAATATGCGTTAAAAGCTCAAGACCATTCATCGGCTGCATCATAAAATCAAGAACAACTACATCAACATGCGTTTTTGCCAGATACTCAAGCGCCGCGGCACCACTTGTGCGCGTCACCACCTCAAAACCGCGTCCCTCAAACCAATCGGAGAGCACAGCTAAAAATGTTTTGTCATCATCAACGAGAAGAATTTTCGCCATAGACTATGATTTCTTTTCTCCCTCCGAAAGAATCGTTTCTATCTGGCTTATCATGCTCTCGAGACTAAAATCAGATTTTACCAGATACCCCTTAATACCGAGGCTCATTGTTTCAGATATCTTTTCGTAATCCGAAAGCTGGGAAACAATAAGCACCGCCGTTGCTTTTATATCTTCGTGCTCCCGAAGCTTCTTTAAAAAATCTTCTCCCCGCATTTTGGGAAGTACGAGATCAAGCAAAATAAGGTCGGGTTTTTCTTGAGTCGCTTTTGTGAGCCCCTCTTCGCCGTCAACAGCAGTTATGATTTGGGTGAACCCATGTTGTGACAATCCGTCTTCAAGCACCTTTACAAAATTTGCATCATCTTCTACGATAAGGATCCTTTTTGTGTTCTTGTCCATATCCCATCACTATATCATTATTAAAACGGAACGGTAAAGAAAAATGTCGTCCCTTTATTTTCTTCGGAGCCCGCTCCAATAGTCCCTCCTGTATGGCGCACTAAATGGCGCGCTATCAAAAGGCTGATGCCATGTGCTCTTTTTATTTTTTCAAGAAATGTCTCTCCCATTCCCTCATATTTCTTAAAAAGCAGCGGGAGGGTCTCCGTGGGTATGCCGACATCGCTATGCGTGATCACAACAACCACTGCGTCGGCGTCTTCTCCTCCCTCGCTATACGTCGGCGGATACCATGTTATATTGTTGCGCTTCGCCTCCTTTGTTATGTCACCTCCCTTCGTGTGACGAAACACATTTAGGACAATCTTCCCTCCTGGTTCATTAAACTTTATCGCGTTGGAAAGAAGAATGTTGATTGTGTCTGACACAACCCTTCCATCAAATGCAATGGAGGCAGGGACTTCTTTCCCAAAAGACATACGCACAGTAAGTCCTGCGTTCTTTATCGCAAGCGAAAAAAATGAAAGACGATCTTTGATAAGCTGTGTAATATCGCCATCTATTTTTTTGACCACCAATGTCCCCGCACCCAGCTTTGCCGCGTCAGAAATATTATTTATCAATACAAGCATTGCTAATGCGCTGTCGTGGATAAGCCCGGTGTACTGTGTCTTGCGCTCCTCTGTCATGGTACGAGAAGAAAGCATCAGCTCGCTCATCTTCTGTACATTGTCCAGTGGTCCCCTCAAATCATGCACCAAGAGAGATACGAGCTCCTGAAGAACTTTTTTGCTTCTTTCAGAAACAGCGCTTGCTTTTCTGCGCCAATACCATGCAGATATAACAAGAAGAATGATGCATGCTATGAGAATGCCGTATACGAAAAAATCCATGCGTTTAGTATAGCACTTTTTGTATCTAAGGAATGTGGAAAAACAAACAAACCGCCGGTACGGCGGTTTGTTTGTTTTATGAGCGGGCGCGACCGGATTTGAACCGGCGATCTTCTCCGTGACAGGGAGACGTGTTAACCGGGCTACACCACGCGCCCATATATAGATGCAAGCTATGCACCATTGTGCCGGGGGTGGGATTCGAACCCACGACCTAGGGCTTATGAGTCCCTCGCTCTAACCAACTGAGCCACCCCGACAATACACAAAACACTAGTCTATTGTTAAAAATATACCCTGTTTTTTATTTTTTTTCAAGAAGGGCGGGGCGCATGCGCAATCTTTTTTAGAGCGTCAAAGCCAGCGCTTATATACAAAAATACCGAAGAGACAAGCCGATATTACGCTTGTGATACTAACAATTATCCAAAATGCATGGTCCGACGCAGCAAGCGGAAGGCGGACATTCATACCATAAAAGCTGGCGATGATCATGGGCACGGTAAGGACAATGGTGAGCACGGTCAGCACTTTTATAATACGGTTCAGATTGTTCGTCATAATAGTAGAATAAGCACCCCGGATATTTACTATCAATTTTATGTTTGACGAACAGAGCTTTACCAGCTGATCATTGCTCAGCATAAAGTCTTCTATCAAGTCCTTATCTTCTTCATATAATGTAAGCGACTTCCCATGAAGCAAGGTGCGCAGACTGTCATTGATCGGGACAAGAGCCGATATAAAATCATTCAAGATGTGCTCAAATGTCACAAATTGGATAATATCTTTGTTGTCTATCCGGTCAATGCTCACGCTCGTCCCCCGTATTTTTCTGCTGATATTATTCAAAAAACGATGATAAGCGTTGTTCACTTCAGATAATATCTGGAGCACTAATTTTGTTTTTTGGGTTGTGGAGAACTCTATTCTTTCATCTCTAAACTTCTCAAAAATGGGCAGATATTGCTCTGCAAGCGTGAGCACAAAATCTGTTCCAATCGCGATAAGAAGCGGCGCGGTGCTCGCTCTCCCTTCTACTTCATATGGTACACGGATAAAAATATAGATTATAGAATCTTCAATCTCTAAACGAGGTACCTCATACGGATCCATGGCATCCTGCAAAAGCCCGATATCAAACGCATACGCGTCCGCAAGACGCTCCAGCTCTTCAGAAGTCGGCTTTTCTGCGTACAGCCAGGAACCCGCTCTGAATTCGTTGAGCGCTTTTATACTCTTATCTTTGAGTGCTTTGTGGTATATCGTAACCATGTGTATCTATGATACCGTTATTTGTTATTCATATTCAATCGTCGCAGGCGGCTTTTGAGTGATATCGTAGAGTACCCGGTTTACTCCTTTTACTTCCCGGACTATGCGGTTTGAAATGCGCTCAAGCAAACTGTGGTTCATTTTATACCAGTCGGCAGTCATCCCATCTACAGAGTGCACCGCGCGGAGCGCAATAATGTGCTCATATGTCCGCGCATCTCCCATTACTCCCACTGTGCGTAATGGCAAAAGAACTGCAAACGCCTGCCATATCTTTCCGTATTCCCCCGCCCTCCGCAATTCTTCTATATAAATAGCGTCTGCTTCACGCACCATATGCAACCGCTCTTCGGTAACTTCTCCCACAACGCGGATAGAAAGACCGGGCCCCGGAAACGGGTGGCGCCAAAGCACTTTTTTGGGCAAGCGTAACTCTTCTCCGAGCCTCCGGACTTCATCCTTATACAGATCGGCAAGCGGTTCGAGGATGTGGAACCCAAACCGTTCCGGCAATGTGAGATTGTGGTGGCTTTTTATTTTTTCTGCCACATGCGAACCATACGCGGACTCTATCCTGTCCGGATAAATGGTGCCCTGCGCTAGAAACCGTACGGGGTATTTTTTAAAATCATATGCAATCATCCGTTCAAATACATGGATAAATGTATGCCCGATAATCTTCCTTTTCTTTTCCGGATCCTCTATTCCCTTCAGCCGTTCAAGAAAATTCTTACGCGCATCCACGGTACGTATGTCATGGAGGCCTTGCGCGGTGATTGCTTTTCCCACCGCCCCGACTTCGTCTTTGCGCAATAATCCATTATCAACAAATACGCCGTGTAGTTGTCTGCCGATTGCACGATGAAGCAGCGTTGCCGCAACAAGAGAATCAACACCCCCTGAAAGCGCGATGACAACATGCGCGTCCCCCACCATTTCTCGCATAGAAGCAATAATCTCATCTTTCAATATGGGCATACTCCAATTCTTCTTGGCGCCGCATACAGAAAAGACAAAATTGGCAATAATGTCCTTTCCCCGTTTTGTATACGCGACTTCGGGATGAAACTGCACTCCAAACCACGGTTTTTTCTCATGAGCAAACGCAGCATGAGCGCAGGCTTCAGTTGAAGCAATCGCCTGGAACCCCTGCGGAAGCATATACACATAATCTCCATGAGAAAACCACACAGGTTCTTTTTTTGTGAGCCCTTTAAAGAGCGGGTTGCGCGAGGTACATGATATTTTTTCTTTTCCGTATTCGCGGACTTCTCCCGTCCGCACAACCCCCCCGAAAAATTTTGCCATGACCTGCGCACCGTAACAAATGCCGAATACCGGTATACCTAATTCAAAAATCTCTTTTTGCGGACGCGGATATCCGTTCTCTAGCACAGACCGCGGACCGCCCGAAAGAATAATACCCACAGGATGGAATGCCCGTATCTCTTCTATCGATGCCTGAAAATGCAAAATCTCGGCACGCACGCCGAGATCCCGTATTCTCCTTGCTATAAGATGAGCGAATTGTGAACCGAAGTTCAATATTACAATCATACCTATAGTATATCATTCGCCCCCCTTTCATCAAATTTTTTTTCTCCGTGACAGATCTTTGAGTATCTTTACATATCCTCTCCGCTCTGCGTTCTTCCAATCAAGACCAAGGATAGAGACAAGCTCATCAATGTTTTTTTTTGTTGATTCTATCTCCACAAAATGCAACCGCCCCACCCTATCAAGCTCTATAAATGCGTCTCCCAGTTTCCAATGTTCCCGGTATTTCTCATACGAAAAATCTTCTACAAAGCCAAGTGCCCGTATCATCTTTTCCGCTTTTTGGAAATTATCCGCCTCGGTCTCAAATTCTTCTTTTATCTTGTATTTTTTGCTGTTCTGTTTTGAGGGGGTTTTTACTGCCATGTAGACGCCGTGGTCATCCCATTCCCGCAGCCGAAAAATAGTATTCTTTTTGTGAAGATCCCGGCGCCTAGTGTCAAAAAAAATGCTTCTTTCCATCCCTTTCCATATCATATGCGCGCCTCTCTGTTCAAGAATTTTTCTGGCAGAAGAAAAGTCACGCACCTTAAATTTTACTTCTATTTCCTGCATGCAATATTTACAAAATAATAACAGGTAGTATCATATATTCACGATAGCATTATTATCGATGAAAGAATCTGAAAACACAACAATGGTACCCATAGCAACAACAAAGCGTGCATTTGACATACTGAGCGCAAGTTTTTTTATTATGCTCCTTTCCCCGATATTCCTTCTTATAAGTATATGCATATATATTGAAGGCGTTTTCAATAAAAAAAATAGGGGGCCTGTTTTTTACACGGAAACGCGCATGTCGCAAGGAAAACCATTCACACTCCGCAAGTTCCGCATTTTTAAGGTGGCAAGTTACCAGTCTATCCGTGATCGGGGTGAAATCGTGAGCACAAAGATGCTTGAACGAAAGCCGGGAACCATGACTAGGACGGGAAATATATTAAAAAAATTCTATCTCGATGAATTACCACAGCTGTTCAGCGTGCTTCGGGGAGATATGAGCATGGTGGGAACACGTCCCTGGACTCCCCCTGATTACAAAAAAGAAATCGCAAAGGGAATATACCGGAAGAAAGCTATCAAGGCGGGTATTACCGGCCCAGTACAAATTCATAAACACGACGCAAAAGCGGTGGGAGGCGAACATATGCTTGATGACCGCTATGTCTCTTACCAACGCGCGCACAGAGGTATGCGTATAGTTTTTTACGATATAAAAATCCTTCTGCTCTCCTTGTGGTTTATGGTGAAGGGGCAGGGACTTTAGAGCGACCGCTGATATCTTTTCACCAGAGAGGAGCTGGACTGAATCTTGCCTCCTTTTCCTGTGTTAAATGCCATTTTGCATTTGATAATTTTGCATACTTCCTTCTCACGGGCATTTTTTTGTGTCACATCCCCGCCGTTCGCAAAAATATGCGGACGGATACGCATAAGCGCATCAGTAACGCTCATGTCTTTGGGGTTTTTCGGATGACCCGTTACTACTACCTTGTCTACAAACGAAAGCGCTTCAATAATCTCTTTACGCTCCCGTTCGGGCATAAACACATATCCCTTTTTCGCACGGAGCCAGTGGTCATTATTCAGAACAACAATCAGCCTATCCCCTAGTGTTTTTGCTTCCTTAAAAAGACGGATATGCCCGATATGAATCGGGTCAAATCCTCCGGATACCGCGACAATGATAGGTGAGACACTCTTCCTCATAATCTTCTTTTTGCGTTTAAACTTCTTTAAGGTCATAGTTCAGAATAGCATCCGTATCGCCAAAAAGAAACTTCCCGGAAAACGACTTTCCTGAGAAAAAAGCGGCAGCCAATGCTTGTCATCGGGCCACATGTCCCGAAGCGGTATTTCATTAACCAAGAACCACTGCGACTTCATTTCATCACCTTACACATACAAAAATATTGACAAAATATAAATATAATGATATAATCTCAAAAAGTTAGTATTTCATAAAAAAATACGGAGGTTAAGAATGGCAAAAATAGATAGTCCCAACTGGACGGAACACGGATGCGAAAAACACCGCCTTCCCGAAGTCCCCTGTCCCCAATGTTTTGCCGAAGAGGACGCTGATATTGAGGTTCAAATCACTGAAACGGAAGTAAGGGAGCTTGATTTCAGCCCTGAGCTCTCGGTCCGAGACCTATTACCCCTTGGCTGGCTTGCCGACCGCATAATTGGCTAACCAACATAGTGCTAAGCATCACTCTAAACTGCTTTTTTTATTTGCCATGGCACTTTTTATACTTCTTGCCCGAACCACAGGGACAGAGGTCATTCCGTCCTACTTTTTCCCCTTCCGGCGTTTTAGGTGCTGACTGCGCTTTCGGTGCGGCATGCACGTGCGTGCTTTCCATTGAAAGCGGGCTTTGAGCCGAAGCATGCGACGCATGCATTTCTGTCTGCTTAATAGGCGGATTTGAACCAACACGGAATACAATATGAGAAAGATGCGCCCGGATTGCCGCTTGCATTTCTTTGAACATGCGCGAGCCTTCATTTTTATACTCAATAAGCGGGTCCCGCTGGCCATACGCACGAAGACGGACAGAGGAGCGCATATACTCCATCGCCTCCAAATGATTCGCCCAGCTAAGATCAACTATCTGGAGGGTGTACGCTCGCAATAGATTCGCGAACGCCTGCTCCCCGAGCCCTGTTTTTCGATTATCAAACATGCCACGCCACACATTGTGAACATACATATGCATTTCGTTGCGTATCTCTTCAGCACCCCCCTTCCCTTTTTTTATCTCAAGCAAGCGGCTATGCACATCAGACGCAACACCGAGACGCGCGTGAAGATTTTCGTATATTTCTTCTATATTCCATTCATCAATAAAATTATGCTGGGTATGAAACGCGAGTATGCTGTCTATTTCTTCTTCTATCATCTCTCCTGCTTTTTCAAATATTTTTTCCGGCTCCGAAAAAAGAAAATCCTTGCGTGTTGTATACAATGACATGCGTTGCCTGTTTAATACATCATCATATTCGAGCAAGTGCTTGCGCGCATCAAAATTAAATCCTTCTATTTTCTCTTGCGCGGACGAAAGTGCGCGCGACACCATATTATGTTCAATAGGAACATCTTCGGGTATGCCGAAGCGCCCCATCATATTTTTTATACGGTCAGGACCAAAGATGCGCATCAGGTCATCTTCAAGCGAAACATAAAATTGCGTCTCCCCCGGGTCGCCTTGGCGTCCCGCACGGCCCCGAAGCTGGTTATCAATGCGGCGTGCTTCGTGCCGTTCGGTTCCTAATACAAAAAGTCCTCCGAGTTCCTTTACCCGTTTCGCTTCTTCAACGCTTTGCGGGTTGCCCCCCAAAATAATGTCTACACCGCGTCCTGCCATATTAGTTGCAACAGTAACCGCGCCGGGGCGGCCTGCCTGCGCAATAACTTGCGCTTCATGTTCGTGATTCTTTGCGTTCAGCATCTCGTGTGGAATGCCTTCTTTTTTTAATAACGCTGAGAGATACTCATTCTTTTCTATAGATGTAGTCCCCAGCAATATCGGCTGACCCTTTGTGTGCCGTTCTTTAATCTCACGAACAACCGCCTTCCACTTTCCTCCGGTCGTCTGGAAAATCCTGTCTGGAAGATCTTTTCTCATAAGCTGCTTGTTTGTGGGAATAATAAGAACATCCAAATCATACACCCTGCTAAATTCCTCCGCTGATGTTGCTGCGGTCCCTGTCATGCCGGAAAGTTTGTCATACATCCGAAATAAATTCTGGAATGTAATAGATGCCATGGTGCGGGATTCGCGCTGGACGACAACCCCTTCTTTTGCTTCAACCGCCTGATGCAGCCCGTCCGACCACCTACGCCCTGGCATGAGCCTCCCGGTAAACTCATCCACAATAATAATGTCTCCGTCTTTAACTACATAGTCTTTATCTTTATGGAAAAGCGCTTGCGCGCGGAGTGCCTGCTCTAGATGATGCACATATCGGATACCTCCCTCAGAATACATATCTTGAATGCCTAAAAGCTTCTCAACGCGGTCGATGCCTTCTTCCGTTATAGTTACCGCTTTCATTTTTTCATCAATATTGTAGTCCCGCCCTTCTTCTAATTGCGGGGTAAGGCGCGAAAATGTCCGGTACAGTGCCCCTGATTCTTGGTCGGGTGCGGAAATAATAAGCGGCGTACGCGCCTCATCAATTAAAATGGAATCTATTTCATCGATAACCGCAAAAAATGGCTCACGCTGAACTAATGCGTCAGGAGTTGATGCAAGATTATCCCGCAAATAATCAAATCCAAATTCATTATTTGTTCCGTAGGTAATATCTGCCTCGTATGCTTCTTTGCGCGATACCGGACGCCAATGGTTGAGACGGTCATCTCCGTGGTCATGCTGGTCAGTATAAGCCGGGTCATATACCGCGGAAAAGTCGTGCGTAATAACACCGACCGAAACGCCAAGTGTATGGTACACGGGAGCCATCCATCCGCCTCCAACACGGGCAAGATATTCGTTCGGGGTTATCAAGTGGCATCCTTTGCCGAGCAAGCTATTTAAATAGAGAGGGAGTGTCGCAACAAGCGTCTTTCCTTCACCGGTCCGCATCTCAGCAATCCCTCCCTGATGCAACACCATGCCTCCGATAAGCTGCACGTCAAAATGGCGCAGTCCTATGGAACGACGAGACGCTTCCCGCACCAATGCAAACGCCTCGGGAAGTATTTCATTCAGCATGTTTTTCTGCTCGTCAAAAGAAGCGCCTTCTTGCAGGCGCTTCTTTAACTGTTGTGTCCGTTCTTTAAGAGCGTCGTCGGAATATGATTGTATTTTTTCTTCCGCATTGTTGATGTCTGGAATAGCTGCGGACAATTTTTCTATTGCGCGCTTATGCGGATCGCCAAATATTTTTTTAAATAGAGACATGTATTATTGATTACTTTTGAGCACTTCTTTTGCTTGTCTCGCGCCGCGTCGCGAACGAGATTCTTTCTTCCCCTTAAAGCTTTTGATACGCCGCTCAATTCCGTCTTTTGCTTCGTTCACCGCCGCCTCAAGCGATGCCGCAACCGCGCTCATGCGGAGAGGAAGGCGTCTCCCAGGAACCACGACTTGTGCTTCACAAAACCACTGCGTGCTGGCATTGCGCACACTTCGCTTGCGTATCTCTATATCGCACTGGGCGTTCATTTTTTTGTCTATTTTGGGAAGCAGCCGCTTAATAGGAACAGCAAGCTTAGTATTGACTAACACTTCAATAGATTTTGTAATTTCAAGATTTTTGCTATATATGCGTATTTTCATAGGGTCAGTATATCAAAAAAGAAGCGCCCCGTAAATCAGGACGCTTCTCGAGAGATCAAAATTATCTCCTCTTGCGGCGTGAGCTCTTTTTGGTGCTCTTCTTTGCTGCCTTTCTTCGCTTCGTTGTCTTTCGTTTCGTAGTCTTGCGTGAGCTCTTTTTCGCTGCTTTCTTTCTTTTTTTTGCCATAAAAAATGCGAAAAAAATTCTACCCAACAAACATCGACCGCGAGCTGTTTGTTGTTCCAACTCATACTACAATAAAATTGTAATACGAGTTGGAATAGAGTGTAAAAATTTTTTATAAAATTTTCTTGAAAGTACTTCTATATATATTATCAAATGATTTATTGACAAAAACAATAAAAAATTTCTAAACCTGTGGATAAATATTTTAAAAAAATATTATACATATGCGCGTTATGCAATAAAAAAATATTACATCACGCAAAAAAAATAAAAAACTTTTCTCTAGAAAAGTTTTTACATGCATTCTTTTCCCTGAAAGTCAGGGGGAGGTTTGACTCCATCATACATCATGTGTGAGTGCGCTCACCCCTGACCGTCAGGAAAAAGAATATTCTCTTCCATAATACTACCACCACATGTACGAAAATGAAAGACTCATAAAGACCCATAAAAAACGAAAAATCCCGGCAGAGCCGGGAACTTTCGTGATGATGATGAAATGTGTCAAAAATTGGCACACTCACTTATTAGGAGTATAGCAAATTGCTTAACATATGTCAATAAGTATGCTTTTGGGAAGTCTACTCTTCCAGACCATAGAGCTTTTTCAGTTCTAAAATGCCTTCTTTAAAATCTACGCGAGGCTCCCATCCCAATAGCTCCTTTGCTTTCGAAATGCCGGCGAGCGTATGCTTCGGTTCAAGTCGCGGTTCAATAAACTCATACGGACCTCCTATCAGTTCTGCTATTTCTAAAACTGTTTTATTGTTTCCTCCGCCTGTATTTATCACTTCTCCCCTTCCTACTTTTTCAGATTCCGCGGCAAGAATATTTGCACGCACAATATCATAGACATGCGTAAAATCACGCGACTGTTTTCCATCCGGAACAACGGTAAGCTTTTCTCCCTTTTTTCTTTGCTCCAAAAATCTTCCTATAACTAAAGCGTATGCGCCTTCCGTATTCGCTCCAGGACCATACACATTAAAATACCGCAAAGAAACCGTTGGGAGACTATAAATGCCGCTGAATAGTTTGCACAACATTTCTCCCTGCAATTTTTGCAACGCATACGGACTCAACGGGCGCGGTTCCATTTCTTCTTGCAGCGGGAGTTCTTCTTGATTGCCGTATGCCGAAGAAGACGCGGAATACACGACTCGCTTTACTTTTGCATCACGCGCGGCAAGCAATACATTCAGCGTGCCGGTAACATTAATATCGTGAGTTGTCCGCGGGTCTTGTATGGATGGCTGCACACGCGGGAGAGCCGCAATATGGAATACAATATCCGCTCCGGAAAACAAGGGTGCTATATCTTCAAATGAGCGGATATCCTTTTCTTGAAAATCCGCCTGCGGGTGTAGCCGCTCTTTTTTTCCTGTCAATAAATTATCGATAACAGTTACTCTGCATCCGCGCAAAAGAAGCTCACGCACCACATGAGAACCGATAAATCCCGCGCCTCCCGTAACGATTACTTTTTTACCACTGATGTCCATGAATAAGTTCTTTAAATATGATCTTCATCTTCCCGGCTATGCTTGTATCCCAATTATACCTCTCCTCCACCATACGCTTGGCATTTTGAATAATGCTATCGCGTAATGCATTATCGCGCATAAGTCTCTCCGCCTGCATCGCAATACTTTTTGGATTGCGGACATTGCAAAAGAGACCCGTCACTCCGTCAGTTAAAAAATCAGGGATGCCGCCCACCGGAGTTGCAATAACCGGCACCTCTGCCGCCATTGCCTCCAAAAAAGAATTCCCGAGACCCTCAGAAAGCGAAGGCCGTATGTATATATCAGCAATGCGCAAATATTTGGGCATATCCGCGTGGCTAATCTCGCCAAGAAAAAAAACTCTTTCGGCAACATGCAGATTTGTTGCAAGCTTTTTTAAATCGCGCTCAAGCGGACCCTTGCCAAGCACTAAAAATTTAACCCGATGAGGAAGACGTTCTAAGGCTCTTATACCATCGTCAACAGCATTTTTCAACACTAATCGCGAAGTGGTGATAACATACACATCCTCTTTACCCTTTCCTAGTGCGCGCTTTAACGCATCTAATTCTTGGGGGGCGTACTGCCGAGAAAAATGCGTATACGCGACCCCATTTGGCACCACATCAATCGGAACACGAGCTCCCCTTTTCTCTGCAAGTGATTTTAAATAATTACTGATAACCTGAATTCTGTCTGCCAAACGCAATGCCATCTTCCACATTAAAAACATAAGTCCTCCATACCGGTATGTCAGATGTGCTTCCGAATCGCCTTCTTGCAGTGTCAGCAGCACCGGCGTTTTTCTATGCAAACCGAGTACTTTCAAAAGAAATGGCGACATGCTCGTAAACGATACCATCATGCTCCAAAAAAGAGAGAACGGCTGCTCTTTCACGAGAGACCGCGCCCGCAAGGCGCCGAGTACCGGGGAGCATAATTTATCAAAAAACGGCAACACTCCCCAACCAACACGATATACCTCTATGCTTCCCACGCGTTCGTGTTTTTTGTGCGCCCGCGAAAATCGGGTAGTAATCATAAAAAAATCGTATTCCGGCATACGATCAGTAATCTCTTTTATTGCGAGTTCCGCTCCTCCCACAAGCGGAAGGTACGCCGTTGAAAAAATAAGAACGCGCTGTTTCATACGACTTGTGTACGCGAACGAACAATGCTTGCGATATAATCTCTAATACTATGCTCAGCTTTCCAGCCAAGCGCCCGTGCGGTAGTCGTATCAATCGATGAATCAATGCGGTTGCCGGGACGATTCGGTATCATTTCAATTTCGCTCTCAAACATATTTGCTATATCAAGAATGGAATGCGATTCCTCTGACCCAAGCCCGTATTCCTCTCTTTCTCCTTTTTCTCCAATAAGAATAAGGCCTTGCACAATATCGTTCACATGAGTAAAATTCCGGCGCTGATTCCCGGGCATGCGCACGGTCAGCGGTCCTCCTTTTATATACTGCTCCTTAAATATTTGAATCACTGAACCATATTCTCCCGAACGTTCACGCGGACCATACACATTATAGAAGTACGCAATAGAATACGGCAGGCCATACCAATCGCCATAATTTTTCACCAAGTCAGAATTTGTCGCCTTCGTCCACGCATACGGGCTTTGATGCCTGCCGAACCCGTTGTCCGCGAATTTCGTACTTGACCCCGCATATATAAGCTTGCATCCCTGCTGCCTGCAAAATTCTATTACGGCAAATGTCCCCATGCTATTGTATTCCCATACTTGCCGCACATCTTGAAAACTTTGTTCAACGCGCGGGTATTCTCCCAAATGATACACTATGGAAACCGGTTCTGTGATGTGGGAAAATATATCTTTTGTATCGCCTTCGATATACGTAGCACCCTCAATATGATTTTCTTTGAGTCCAGTGAAATAATTATCAAGCGAAACAACGCGGATATGCGAATCCGCAGCAAGCCGCTCTATAAGGTTAGTGCCGATAAATCCTGCTCCTCCGGTAACTAATACCGTTTTTTGATGAGTAGCCATAGAATCTATTTTTTTTCTTTTTTCTTTGGAGATGCTTTCTTGTTTGTTTTTTCTTTTAAAAACGCCGCGACCTCATGGTCATGCCCCGTCGCTTTATCAAACGGAATACCTTGCACTTCAAGAAGCGTGTTATTGTAATCCCGGACTGCCTCAAGAATCCGCACACCACGGTCAAGCAGCAAGCGATTTTCTGACTTGGGGGGTAACTGCTTCTCAAGCGTACGGGCAGTAAAAATAATTGCATCAAGATCCTTTGGCAAACAATATCCGCCGAAGCCCCGGTATGTTCCGTGATGCACATCAAGCCACGCGTCTCCAATCCGCCGGTCATGAGCAACCATTTTCCGAACATTATTATAGTCAACGGGCGCTTTTATTCCTTCTTTTTTAAAAACATATTCAATGGCATTGCAGATATCTGCGAATATATTACCGAACGCGACCTTCACCGCCCCGAATGAATTCCCTGCGTATTTCCCAAGTTCAGCCTCTGTCGCATTAATCCGCGTAAAGTTATACGCTCCGAGCGTCCCCGGAGAAGTAAAAAATGCGCGAGGAAGGAGATTGAGTATTTCTGAGGTGTGCTCCTTTGCTGATACGGTATGCCCGACGACCTGCCGGTCGGGATTTATCATATCTTCCCATGCGCGCGATTCGGTCAAAAATTCCGGGTTAAACAAAACTTTTACTTTATACTTTTTAGCAATCCGTTCCGCCGTACCCGGTTCAACCGTAGACTTAATCACAAATGCCTTTTTCTTGTCGGCATACTCTTGAATCACGCTTTCTACAATCTTTACATTGCAGCTTCCGTCGGGATTCCGGGGTGTCGGCACCGTAACAAAAATAATATCTGCCTTTCTCACATTATCAGAGTATTGCTTCTTTGGATCAGTATCATAACAAAATAGGTTCTTCCCGCGCACAAACCCTTCCAGCTCAAAATACCGTTTGAGCGGCTCGCCCACCATCCCCAATCCCACTATTCCTATGTTCGGTTTTTCTGTTGCCATAAAATATAGAGTATGACTAAATGCTCTATCATTCAAGCGCGTCGAGACTCGCTAAAAAATTGTTAATTTCTTCCGCCAATGAAGGATCTTTCTCAAGAACCTCGCCGACAACCCGCCGCGCATCGGCATATCTTCCTTCATCCGCATATATCTCTGCGAGCAAAAGGCCCGCACGAGTTACCCGAGGATCCAAATTATACACATCTTCAATGAACTTCCGTCCCCCCGGAGAATTATTCCCCTGCGCGACATCCAAGATAACATTCATCTTGGTTGTGTCGATATCGTTCAAATTACCGCCGAGCCAAATCTTAAGTCTTTGCGTCTCTACCAATGCGGTGTCATAGCGCTCCGCGATAACATTGATGAAAGGCAAGTTATAAGACACCTCATAGCTGAATTTGTTATGCAATGCCAATTTTTTCTCCGCCTCACGAATAAGATCAAGCGCTATATCGTATTGACGCAACTTCGTATAAAAATTCGCGACAAACGGATATAAAGGAATATAGTTCGGGGCGAACGCAATCGCGTCCTCGTGTATCTGGATTGATCGTCTTAGCAAATCCTCATCATCTTTTACAATTCCCAATACTCCATATAAACGTCCGAGCATGATAGAAAAACGGATATTGGGATGCGTTGTTCCGTAACTCGCGACTTCTTTTTCTAGCTCATCCTGTGCGCGAGTGGCTATCGCCTGAATTTGAGCATTTTGCAAAAGACCAGGACTCCCCGAAAGTCCATCTGATACTAAACGCGCAAGCTGTTCCCGGACCTCCGGCTCTCCTATAGTCCCATGAGACGATGCGAGCGCCTCATTAAAATAACTAAGCACGGCATCGTTTTTCCCTTCTCCAACTGCACGGAACGCATCAATAAGAGCAGTGGATGCGCGATGCGGTTTTATTGTAGCAATGTACATAAACGCAAACGAGGCAAAAAACACTGCTATCACACCAAAGATATGTATGCCGGATATCGCCCGACTACTCATGCTCTGGTATTTCTGCTCCCATGTCTCTTTTGAGACGGTCATCAAAACCGCGAGAAAAGCAACGACAATCGTAAGCATCATGTGTGTTGCGAGCACATCAAATACGAAAAGTGTCTGGAAAAGATATGTGATGACCATTCCAAATAATATGAGTGCGTCACGCGGTTTTAAAATGCCCCGCTTTGCGGCCTTCCGTAAAGAAAAGAGTATTGCGGCAATCAATAATAAATATGCGAAAAAACCAATGATACCAGTAGATACCAGCCACTCAAGCGGAACATTGTGCGTTCTATCAAACCACGGTTCATTGCCGAATAACGCGGGGTTATAATGCTCTCCAAAAGGAATAATAAAATTATTCAATCCCCACCCAAGTACCGGCCTATCTAAAAATGCATCAACTGCCATTCCCCAAATAATAAAGCGGGAAGATACGGTAGTATCGGTTATCGAGATGCGCGAGAAGCGCGCAAGGACGCTGTTATTTTTTACGAACGAAACGTCTTCAAGCATCCCGAGACCAAGGGGGGCAAGCGCGAGCGTGATAAGAATCAATCCTATGATCAGTTTTTTCTTTTTTTCTTTCACCATGAACATAGACACAAAGACCATCGCTCCCAAGCCGGCAACAATACCTACAAGCGCTCCGCGCGAACCGGTCAAGAAAAATATAACGAGCTCAAAAAACGCGAGCGCCGCAAAAAGCACGCGAAGATACGTATTTCTGACATAAAAGAAAAAATACCCCAAAAGGAAGATGTGAAAAGTTAAATACGCGGCAACATATAACGGATTTCCCAGGGTTGAAATAACCCGGTCGCTATCGGCGAATGTTGTCACCGCCCCCGCGTATTCAAGCAGCCCATAAAATGACAAGAGAACACTTGCGGCAATAGACATCCCGAAAAGGACAAACCAATCTCTCCGCTTCTGAAACACGCCTACAAGTACCAACAACAAGAGAAGTAAATGGAAATACGCGATGAATCCTTCCATGCGCTCAAAATTTGACCAAAAACTGTACGACGGATCAGTACTAAAAACGCTTGCAAGAAATGCCACCCCTATCAATAAAGAAAAAGCGATTATGATAAAGCTTTTTTTGGGCCAATAGTGCTTAAAATTGAGTATAAGCAGGCCGATCCAGCCGGCGGCAACAACATCAACAATCCCCCGAAAAAGAAAATTTTTAGTGGTAATATACGGAAAAAACGCGCTCTTTGAAACGATTAACAATGTGAACGGCAACGCATAAATGCCGATACGCACTACCCATAACAATATTTTTTCTAATTCTCTTGATTGCATAAGTAATTAAAGACTATCACAGTCCCCTATAAAAATAAATGCGCTATTATTGTAAACGTTTTTTGACGATATCCGCGATAAAATCTTCTGTTATCTGCACCGCTTCGTGCGTAGCGCCTCCTATGTGCGGAACGATAATGAGCCTGCCCATCTTCTCAAAATCTTCAAAAGAAACGCATGCATGATTATATAACTCATTCCCGCTTAAGTGCTTGCCGCCTCCCATATCCTCGCGCGCCATAACATCAAGCGCCGCGCCTTTTATCCATCCTTCTTTCAAGGCGCACAACAACGCTTCTTCATCAACAAGTTCTCCGCGCGCCGTATTTACAACATAGGGCGTTTTTTCTTTCATCAATGCAAAATGTCTCCGCTGCAAAATAACTTCCGGCCTCTCCTGGTCATATGACGCATGCATGGATATAATATCTGCCCTTTTGCATAATTCTTCTAATGACAATGCTTTTTTTGCCGACCGTGCTGTTTTTTTGTACGGATCATAAAATAATACATTCATCCGAAACGCCTTTGCATATTGCGCGACAATTTTTCCTAAACGTCCGAACCCTATGATGCCGAGCGTCTTCCCCGCAAGCTGGTTGCCTTTGAAGGCATCTCGGTTCCATCTTTCGGAAGCGCTGCCAACACCTCTGCTGTTACCGTATCCGGTAACGGTGCCATACGCCCAAGGAATATTTCGAGCTAATGCCAATATAAGCCCCCACGTCATCTCCGCGGTTGAGGGGATATGTTTTAAAAATCCTGTGCGCCCCTTCAGAGAAATGATTTTTATTTTTCTCTTCTTGGCTTCTCTCGTATCAATGTGATTCAGCCCTGTTGTATTTGTCGCAATTATTTTGAGATTTGGCATCTTATCCATCCACAAAAAGTCTATTTTATGCCTAAGACGCACCACGAGAACATTCGTATGCGCAAGGAAATCTTTTCTCTCATCGTCACTCGTCACTGACAGCGCAAGATCATCCTCCCAAAACCGGACATTACCAAGAGCGCGATAGATGGTAACCGCATTTGGAGAATAATCATGTTTTCCTTCTAAAATAAGTATGTTCATACTCCTTTTTCCAACCGTATTAATGCTTTTTCGGCGACCTCCCAATCTTCGGGCTCATCAATGTCAACTATGTATTTTGTTTCTATTGTATATGGGGCAACCCGCTTCCCATAAAAATGAGGGTCCTTTCCCTCAAATAAAAGATCTGTCTTAAAAAGATAGATCGCGCCAACGCTCCAATATGCATCTTTAAGGTCCTGCCGCCGTATCGCGCGGTTGCGCACCGGATCACCGTTTATCAACTCCATAAAACCGTCATCCCGTATGACCATGCCCTTATACGGGCTGAATTGCTTCGGTATCTTTGAAACGCTCAACACAGTGTCTGCGCCGGCATCAAGAAGAGCAACGGCGTCCTTGATATGAAAAGGCTGACGCAACGGCGAAGTCGGCTGTAATATCATCACATAATCAGGTTTATATCCTTCCCGCTCCTTGAGCCACTCTACCGCATGCCGAATGACCGGTAAATGCGCCGTATTGTCTTTCGCTAATTCTTTCGGCCGTATGAACGGAACTTCGCATCCATAGCGTTTCGCGACTTCCGCTATGTCTGCGTCATCGGTTGAAAGAATAAGACGGTCAAATACCTCGGATCTTTGCGCAGCAGCGATCGTATAAAAAATAAGCGGCTTTCCCAAAAGCGGCTTTACATTTTTGCCCGGAATTCCTTTCGAACCTCCACGCGCAGTAACAATGCCTAATATTTTTTTATGGCTCTTGCTCATGGAATGTTTTTTGAATATACAGAGGAACTGTCGCAAGTGTTTCCGCGATACGCTCTGCGGTGTTTTCTCCATGGTACATGCTTGACGCCGGATACCGCCCATGCGTCATCTGCTTTTGTATCGCCTTTTTTATGTCTTCTTTTGTGTCAGAAACCTCTACGACATTTTCTGAACGCAATCGTCCGTTTTGCCGCGTGCCTGTCATAACAACAGGAACTCCCAAGTACGAACACTCTTTTATGCCCGCTGAAGAATTCCCGATAAGCATTTTAGTGTTTTTCAGCAACGCAAGAAAAACTTTCGGCGGCAAATACCGCGTGAATCTGATGGTATGACCCTCTGCCGTATCACGAAATCTGCGGAGCTCGTGCGAGATTTCTTCAGCACCTGCGTCAAAATTCGGCCAAAACCATAACGCGGGCATCCCTGTTTCATGTACCGCCTCCAAAAGCATCCGTGTTTTTTCTCCCAATGTTCCTACCTCAGTGCTTACGGGATGATACATCACCATCAAAAAATCATTATTGAATGCGATGCGCGCGCCACTCCCCGTTTCATCAAAATCTATAACGTCTGCCGAGTCGGTGGCGGCTTTGTGCACCAGCTCAACATCGGGACTGCCGAAATTAAATACATATTCCGGCCGCTCTCCCATGCAGATGACCCGCTTACGCGCATCTTCATTCGTCGTAAAGTGGATGTGCGCAAGCTTGGTAATCGCATGCCTTACTGATTCGTCGAGTGTCCCCGAAACATCTCCTCCTTCAATGTGCGCAACAGGGATATTCATGTACGCCGCTGCAGTTGCCGCCGCAAGTACTTCAAACCGGTCCCCGCGCACAAGCACAAGATCAGGCTGTATTGCTCCGAAAATCGTCGAGAACTCTATTGTTCCAAGTCCCGCGGTTTTTGCTTTTGTGATGCCGTCACTGCCTTCCAAATTGAAATATGCATCATGAATATGAGTAAATCCTCCGCGCCGCAATTCTTCCTTTATGTTTGTAAACTTGGAAAGATACTTTGGAAGAAGAGCAGCTCCCCCGACAATAATGTGCAGCTCCGTATCATCACGCCTGCGGAGCTCTTCAAGTATCAAAAAATTCCTGCTGTAATGAATAAAGCTCGTAATTACAAAACAAATTTTTCTTTTCTTATTCATATGTCGTCTGTCTTTTTTCTATAAAAATAATTGACGAAATAATATATATGTATTGTAGTATGGTTTTTGCTACCTGTCTCCCTAAGTAGCCCGTTCTTCGTGCGTCCCTCTCATTTCTCTCCCCTGAGATACAATAATATGGCATTATAATACAATTTATCACCCCACCTAGTCTAGACTTGACAGTAATAAAAAAGAGTGGAATTTTAATTCCACTCTTTTGCTCAAAAACCCCTACACAATGATGTCTTTAGTGATGGGATCGTATTTTTTTAAAGCTTTCGTTATCGTCTTTCCCAATACAGATTCATACTCTTCTGAGGGCAGCCCGCCGGCATATTGCTGGGGTCGCATGGCATAAAGCACATCTTTTGTGAGAACAGTGCCTACAGACATGTCATGACCCGCCATAAGCGATTTTCTGAATAATGGACGGAAAGCCGACTCTCCTTCTTGGAGACACTTTTCTCTGGGTGCTGTCTGCGCTCTCTTTGCAAAATCACTCGCCAGCACTGCTTTTTTTCTGGAGCCGCTCTCATATGCCGCATGCGCGCGATCCACTAATTCTTTAAATTCGCCAGGTGTAAATGACACCTTATGGTCAGCGCCATACAACTCGCGGTCCATAGAAAAATGTTTTTCTATAATCGTTGCGCCCAAAGCTACCGCCGTCTCTACCGAATCAAATGAAAGAGAATGATCCGAAAATCCTATCGGCATCTGAAATATCTCTTTATATAGCTCTATTGTTGGGAGACGAAGCTCCTCTGGCGGGCAAGGATATTGCGACACGCAATGCAAAAGTGCAACCTTATCATTCTTCTCCCGCAAAAAGGCAACTGCTCTTTTTACTTCTTCAAGGGTGCTCATCCCCGAAGAAATAATAATTGGCTTGCCGCTCTCACGCATATAATCGAGCATAACAAAATCCAAAATATCACCCGAACCGATTTTCCAAAATTGCATGCCTACAGAATCCAGCATTTTTGCAGCACCCCGGCTCATTGGCGTAGAAAGAAAATATATCCCCTTTTTATCACAATACGCCTTTAAGGGCTTCCAAAAAGCTTCAAACGGAGTGGCGTTTGTATTACGCGTTACCCAAGAATATCGATCGCTCCCTTTAAAGTGAGGCGCTGTTACATCAATATCAAGCTGCTCGTCTTCAACATTATGTGTCTGCCATTTTACGGCATCAACACCTGCTGCGGCCGCTTCGTCAACGAGCTGTTTTGCATTCGCCAAATATTCCTCTACCGAGCGATCTTCTTCCGTTTGGATGAAGTTCTTTCCTGCTTCGGCGATAATAAAAAGGTCCGTGCTTAGCTTTTCCCAGATCATATCCATGCCTCCTCTTTGTTTGTGAATGTTCATGCCAAAAGAATATAAAACACATACCAAAATGTCAACCAGATGTATTGTCACCCTTCGGCAAGTTTAGAATAAGCTCAAGGCAAGCTACCAAGAATACCCATAAATAGAATATAAAAAAAGCGGGCACATGAGGCCCGCCCGCAAAAACTAATAAGCTAGATCTAATATTCCACATCATCCTTATACGCGATAACTTTTACATGAGAAACGCCCGCGCGCCCGGAAAGCTCCCGCACAAATTCATCAATACGAAGGGTGTCAATAAACTTTACATGATACACCATCTCGGACGCAGTACCTCCCTCTCGTGCGTTAATGTTCAAAAGCATGCTATTTTTTATGTATTTCTGAAACAACTCCTCAAATGAGTGGGACCCGCCGTCCTTACTGTCCACAATAAACGAAAGCAGATGTTCGTGCGAATGGAATGAACCGAAATTAATCTTTGTAAGAAAAAAGATTATCGCTAATATCAGCGCTGTCGAAACAAGCGCAATCGCGTAATTTCCGGTACCAACTGCCATACCCACACCCAACGCAAAGAAAATAAATCCTACATCTTTCGTATCTTTGACCGGCGTCCTGAACCGGATAATGGAAAAAGCGCCCAAGAGAGCAAATGCCCGCGCAACGCTGCTCCCGATGACCATCATCACCATTGCAACGATAACCGATACCAATACAAGCGTGAATACAAAGGACTGCGAATACGACACCCCGCGATGGGTTTTTTTATACACATACGCAATCAAAAAAGACAACCCAAATGTGAGCAGGATATTGAACGCAATATACGGAATGGAGAAAGACGCCCCCGCGCCTTCCGAAAATAAACTTTCCATATGGATTATATAATACCGTCCCGTAAAGAAAATGCAATAGAGTCTTTCCGGGATGCATCAAGGCTCTCACAATACTTAGAATACGACATGCGGTGCAAATTGAATTCCCGGATAACCTCATGCAGATAGAACGGGAGCTTGCCGTTGAATTTTACCTCCATAACGGTCTTGTCTTGCAGCACCGGAACAAAATCCTCTCCTTCATATATAAGCGAATTGTGTTTTCGTGCGCGTATGTTCCGGTCAAAGGTTATCCGCACATTTTCATTTAACGAGCCGACGAACGGTTCCCGCTCATACACAACCAGCACCTCAGGCGCAATAGACCGCAATAACTTCTCCGACAAGAATTCTTGGATAACGTTGTCTTTTTTTTCGGAAAGGGTGTCTTCTTCCCGGCCGGCGAATAGCGCATACTCCTTTTTTGAAACATATATTCTATCTTTTAAGATAATAGCGTCATCTTTCCGCTTTATCTCAAAGAATATGTTCTCTGAGAAGACGCCGTTTTGCTTGTACGCCCGCCATCGTATCTTTTTTCGCTTTCTTACGCCGTCTTTTTTTTCATGGTAATAGAAATAGCGAGGACTATCATAATACAAGCTCCATATTTCATATGACCCGGTTTGTGATTCTGCAGCACGCGGATCACGAGACATAAATGGCTTAATGCGCTTCTTTATCAAAAATTCTTGCTGCGGAGAGAGCAGATATTTAAATTCAAATCGCTGAAAATGAAGCTTGGGAAGCATAATGGTTAAGGATTAAAGATGATGCTTGAATACTCATCGCTTTGCGTATCGATGCCGTTTTTTTGGAAGATATTGCCATGCAGCTCCGGCATGCCCCCGCCGAATATTTCTTTTTTGCGGTACGCATGCACTCCTATATTATTGCCCGTGATCTCATTGTTGCTAATAACCGGAGTAGAAAGGTCTTTTACTTCAATGCCGATATTGCAGCCGGTCAAGATATTGCTTGAAATACTATTGCCCTCTGACTTCTCTCCCACGCTAATGCACTTATCACCAGAGCGCGAGATGGTATTGTTGCGTATCACCAGGCCGCTTCCTGCCCCCGAAAGGTCAATGCCGTCATTTCCGTTCTCTACAAATGTGTTCCCGGAAACAATGCCGTGCTTAATATAATCAAGATCAAGCGCATCTGCGCTATTGTGCTCAAATATATTGTTTATGATATCTACTGTCCCATACTTCACATTGAGCCCGTCATCCGCATATGCTCCGGCAACAGCGTTATGAGAAAATACAACATCAGCATTATATACAGAAAGCATCCCCGAAAAAAATATCCCATTTATATTGGCCTCACTTCCGCCACGCATATCAACATATTCAAACACATTCTTAGCATCTCCAGTATTTGCAACCCCAAACACTCCCCAAGCCACGCCTTCCCGCAATGGACGGAAAGAAATACGCGCAAACTCGCTCCCGCGCGCTTCAACCGGACTATATGATACAAGCGAGGCTCCTTCCTGGAACAAAAGCGTCGCTCCGGGAGAGACGATAAATGTTGTCCCTACGGGTATCACGGTGATGCCGCTCATAATATGCGTGCCGGAAGAAAGTACAATACTCCCGTTCCGTAAGAAAAAACCGGCGCGCGAAGACACAAACTCCTGCGGAGACATTGCTATGTCCTTAAAATGATGGAAGGTTGTCTTATCTATGAATCGGGTTTCGGTAAAATCAAATTCTTCATGCGTAATTAAGTTCACAAACAAAATATGAACATCCTGCCACGCAAAAGGCATACCTTGCCCAAATGGCTCAAATGTCACGAATATCGTTTTTGTATCCTTTTTCTCCGGCGATGGAGAAAAATGAAGCGGAATACCCGGAAAGACGACACTATTTTTGCCCGAAATAAATTCCTGGGACAGAAGCGCGTCTCCCGCATCATGTATGTTATTCTTGTTAGAATCTTCAAATACACGCGCGTTCCCTATTGCTTCTCCAGCAAAGGGAATAGTGAGTGTTTTAACCGCGCTATCTCCCAATCCCTCTACCGCTATATCTATTTGCAATTCATGCGCCAATGCATCAAGCGAGATAACCCCATTTGCTTGCGTGTCCTGTAGCTGGCCGCGGAGCAAAAAAAAGCTATCCTGAAAGTCGCTTCTGTTTTGTCTGACTTTAGCGTCAAATGTTCTATTACTATCGTATTTTGCAAAATCACGATAAAAATGGGGGCGTAAATCGTGATACACCTGATCGAAAAACGCAATGTCGTCTTCTATATTACGGTCATCAGACACATACGCCCAGAGTACTTCTTTTTGGCGAAAGGAAAATTCGGGATACGCAAGCACCCGATCCACCAGCTTATCATTGCATGCGACAAAATCATTGAACGAAGCACAGCCATCCTCCCCCAAAAAAGGCAAGCTGATATCCGAACTTATACCGACATCCCAGGGTATAGTCTCAAATTTTCCGCTGCTTGGGTTAGCATACAAACGAACATTCCCGCTTTGACTTTGATGTTTACTCCCCGCAAGAAGCGACATGGCGTTCCACGCATAAAATTTTTCCAAATCAAGTATATTGCCGATGTCACGCTGGAATGCGTCGTCAGGCTCTTTTAAAACCCACAACAGCGTATCAAGGTCAGCCCTATTCTCAAAATTAAACCGCCCATCATCTGTCTGCTTGTCCCAAAAGGAGATACCATCATACGCAGAAAGGCCATCTCCTTCGGAGAGAGATATGTCTTCGGTAATATACAAATTAGCATCGGACGGCAATTCGGAGCGTTCCAAGAATTCTTTTGACCAGTCTTCTATCTGGTAGTACACTCCCATATCTTTTCCGTTAACACGCAATGTCACATATTTTGCGTCGGGCACAGCAAGGCCAAACTTCTGGGCGCGGTAATCATTCAAGTATTTTACAAAATACTCGCGGTCGCTTGGAATGATTAATTTTATCACCTCTATACCTCCAAACAAATCTTCTTTTTTAAAATCTACTTGCCAAGATCGTTTTGTGCGCACCCAATGGTTCGGGTTATCGCCGCGATATCTGACTTTTACCTCATGCTCTCTTCCATTAAAAAAGAAACGCGCCGGCACTTCTTTTTTGAATTCATCGCTCAGCCACGCTTCCCCCCGGAGCACCGCATCAGAAAACGGATCCGGAAGATTTGCGTTGAGCGCGCGGAGGTCCTCGCTATCAATTTCAAGGTCGTACGAAAGAATATCTGCGCCTCCAAACATATATGGAATATATGCGAGGTTCGAGATATTTACCCCAAGCTCACGGAGCCCCCGATATGTCGGCAATATTTTTTTTACCAACGGATTAAACACAAGCGCATTTTTGTTCTGCTGCAGAAACACAAGGAGAAAAAACGCATCCACAACAAAAAACCCCGCTATGAGAGCAAAGAGCGCATATCGCATATATCTTTTTCTTCGGGGCGAAAAAAGCATATATAGCTTAATAACGGATACGGAATAATCTTCTTAGTAACTTTGTCTTTCGGGAATAAAATAACGCGTAGTATAAAAACAGACGGAAACGGGAAAGTTGCCTTTGGAGAACGAGTGGGGGCATGCTTACTAATACATCCAGCTCCTCCGGAGCCGGAATATTCGCCTTTTCGGCGACAATACGGATGTGATGAACCGACAACCCTGACTTAAGTTGATGCGTCCATTCGCTTCTGTTTTTATATTCGTCATTGTCTTCATACAAAACACGGAACCCCGCCATTTGCAACATAAGACGGAGCGACTCAGGAGTGAACATAAAGGCATGGTCTATCTGAATTGCGGAGACAAGGGAGCCGCCCCGGCGGGCTTGCGCTCGGAAATTTTTTACCGACAAAATAAGTCGCCCGCCGGGCTCCAGCACACTATGTGCCCAGATAAAAAACCCCTTCGGATCAAGCAAATGATTGAGTGTATGAAAACACAAAATATGGGATACGCCTTGCATTTTTTCTTTGGGAAAATCCTCAAAAAGACAATTATATGTTTTAATCCCCCGGATATTTGCGAATTCCGCATGCGCTTTTGATGGCTCAATGCCCACAAGTTCTAATTTGGGAAATATATTCTTAAACCCCTGAAGCGCGCCCCCGCTATTCGAACCTACATCTATCGTTACGCCTTCCGTATGTACATATGTTGAGAGTGCGCGCGCAAGCGCTTCTCCAAAACGCACACTCATCTGAAATCCGTCTTCAAGAGATTGTTCCTCTTTCTCGCCTTTCGCGTGCGCCCTATCTTCTCTATAAAAGGATCTGTAGTATTCGTCGTATGCCTCTTTCGTCATGCGTGGATTTAAATATATCAATCCACAGCGCTTACAAAGACATGTTTGTGCTGCATGGCCATTAGAAGCGCTTCTTGCCAAAATAAAAAAATTATCTCCTCCGCACAGATTGCACACTATATGTTCTTTTGGCATGTCTTGATACTGAAACATAAAGCAACGCTACTTAAAGCATATTAAAAAATAACCGTGCGAAAAGAACTTATTCGTTTTCATGGGTTCCTTCGTCCACAAACGGCGGAACCGTAATATCGCCCGATACAGCATAGTTATCGGCCGTTCACATATATAAGGTATCGGCGTCCATATGGGGAATGGATTTGCATAAAAATACGAGCACTTCGCAAACCCTGCGGACTGCGCCGCAGTAACATACTGTTTGGGAGTATCGGTATTCCGATAATAATCTTTCTGCAGTTTCTTTTTTGGCAAAAACGGGCGCAATAAAAACTTGTATACATCATTCAGCGCTTGCAAAGAAAATTTGCGCGGCAAAATAAGTGTCACCAACATGCCACCCGGTTTCATAATACGATAAGCCTCCATCAGCACTTTATGGTAATCGGGCACATGCTCTAAAAGCCCTATGGATGTAACAACATCATACGTGTCTTCAGCAAGGCCGGTATCTGCCGCATCCGCAACAACAAACTCTCCCGCCCCCTCAAACACATGAAAATTCCTTCGGGCAAGCCCAATGGCATCCGTGGAACTATCAAGAAGCGTTACCTGCATGCGGTCATACGCGTGAAGAAATAACGCAAGCGTCCCTCTGCCGCATCCTATCTCTAACGCTGTGCGATACCCTTTTCCTTTGACAATCTTATGAATGAGCTGATAGTAATTATATAAATTAAATTGTCGCTGTGTGCGCGGATGTTCCCCAGGCGGCACGAAAAGAGTCCATTCCATCCCGGACTCTCTTTTCCCTGAAATATCTTTCCATTTGTCTATGAATTCTTTATTGGGGTATTCCATAATATCTCTATTCTTGGCGCATGGCGGAAAATATCACATCCGCTATCCGCTCCGCGGCTTTCCCATCAAAACGCCAGCATTGTTCATCGCGCAACCGTAGTCTGCTCTCGTGATCACACTCCGGATGCGAGAAATACACATTAATCCACTCTATCAATTCATCAGCAGTAGAAACCATGCGGATGCCACCCGTGCGCAACGCCTTTTGATAATGTTCTGTTTCGTAAAAACTCGTTGGTCTTTGAGAAAGCGGGATGTTTTTCCTCATCTCAAAATTAATGTTGATTATAGGCTTATCGAGCATCGCCGCATCAAGTATGAGCGTTGATCCATAACTTACAAACACATCAGCGTGCGCCACCGTATCCAATAAATGCTGAAGGTCATCTTGGGTCATGTCCCAATCCAATCCGAATCCTCGTTTTTTGGTAAAACGCACTCCCGGGACATCAAAAATAATGGAGGGGCGTTTTTTGGCCTCGTTTTCGTCTATAAAATCATTCGGAGGGTAGCGTACCAAAACAACGGCGCTATGCTTTATTTTTCCATCTCTCATACATGATTGCAACAAATCAAGGATGTCCCAATCAGATGCGCTATTTGAGCGGCCCAGGGGAGCATATACCAAAATTTTTTTATCGGGCTCAACACCAAGCCGCTTTGTAAATTCGGCACGAGTAGACGGCGTTCCATACGCATAATAGTCAAACGGAAGCGCCCCCACAACAATAATGTTTTTTTCATCTATATCTGCGTGCCGTAATGCCTCTTTTTTCTGTATCTCATTAAACACGAGAAGTATATCGGGGAGCAAGCGCATGATTGCACGCCCCGTTAACTTGTCCCACGAATTTACGATGCCGATTGAACGCACTCCCCTTTTCTTTGCCTCACGCAGCATGCTTGTCTCTATTTCTCCGAATAGATGCGCCGTCACGATGAGCTGGGGCGAATACCTGTCAAAATATTGAGAAAAGGCATTGTCACGTATGCAATAATAATCAAAAAAGCGGACCACCCTCCTGCAGAGTCTATTCGCACATGCCCTCGTTAGAATATAACTTGCGACGTACCCGAAGATGCTGCCACCCATATCACGCGCTCTTTTGCGCCGCAAATCAATGGTTGATGTGCGGAGTAAGCGGAATTTTAGATATTCAAATATTTCACTCCCCCGGGGTCGTTTGTACGCACCGAACACCTCATATAGTACTTGCGGATGAGAAAATTCTTTTTTATAATATTCCGCCTTTGCTTCACTCGCGACAAAAAAAACAATTCTGATATCCGTATCAGAAAGTAAAAGCTGATATAAGCGGGTCCGCAAAATATTTTTTGCTTCTGCTCCTTGCAATATAGGGATAAAAACAATCTTATTGCTCATAACGCACGGTTCTCCATGGTAATCATCATTATTGCATAAATCAGCTACCTAGAATACTATATAAAAGTTGTTATCATTCTTACACATCCATGCGCGACAGCCATACGCGAAGTGTTTTAAAAGGAATAACGTATCGTATTTTTGCGACAATAACTACCGCGCTGTTTGTTTTTTTTATTACAAAAAACATAAAGCTTTCATTGAGTGTTGGCATTTTTGAAATAGCCGCAAAAATTTTACTCTTTTATTCACACGAACGGGTATGGCATGGTATTCGTTGGGGTAAGTTTTAGATATCTTCTTTGTTCTTGCCCATGCGAATATCAGAAAAAGCATGGAACCCGTTTTCAAGCAGCTGCAATATGGCGGATGCGACCCGCGCATGCGCTTTACCGTCGTGCTTGCCACATTGACTTTCTAAAAATGCTTTGCGCTCTTCTCTATGCAAAGCAGGGGTTGCAAGATATGTATTTATCCATGCAATCAACGCTTCCCGCGAAGGAGCTTTTTTGCAGCCCGTATGCCTAAATAAATATTGATAATGATGGTATTCACCAAAATGGCGAACACTCCGAAAATATGGCGCTCCCTCCCCCCCGTCAAAATCAGGATAAACAACCGGACGATCAAATGCCGCCATATCAATACACAATGAGGACCCCGCATTCACTAGTACATCTGCGTAAAACAAAGAATCGGCAAGATGAACCATGTCACCCCTTCCCATCTCATTATCCTTTCTTTTTCCACTCTGAAATGCTGTTCCGGGCTTATCAAAAAATATCTTCACTTTTTCTGAAAGGCGAAGCGCATCTTTATTAAAATCATCCCCTGGAGGAATCCGAACCAAAAGCTGGGGATGTCCGTGAATCTCCCCCGAAAGAATGGCGTCATGCAGCAACTGAAGCATTTGCCAATCGGTTTCTATAAATTTACTCCCCATGGGTGCAAACATAATCATTCGCCGCTCTGAATCAAATCCAAGCTTTTCAAAAAATGTCTTTCTCCCCGTGGGCTTATATCCGATATAGTAATCAAACTGCGGCATGCCGACTGCAGCAATGTCTTTAAAACGCACCTTGTGGAGCCCCACGAGCTCATTTCTTATAAAATCATTATTTGTTAAAAAATGATCCGCAGCTACGGGAATTAATGATTTGTTCGTAAGATTGTCCCACGAACGGACCATCCCGAGTGTTTTTATGCCGTGCCGTTTTGCCTCCACAAGCATACGAATGTCATCCCAATCAAGCATGTCCGTAGAGAATATCAGGTCCGGTTGATACGCTTGAAAAAAACCGCCAAAAATATTTTGGTCATAGAATGATGAAAAAATATTACGGAACAATACGGGCGTGTAGTGCAGACGCGCTATAGTATGGTATAAAAAACGGGAAAGAGCGTATGGTATCCTTTTTTTCTCACGCCAATATTTCGCCCTGCTCTTAAGAGACATGGTGGATGTGGGTAAAAGCAACGCCCCGGCCGTCCGGAGAATCTGCTCTCTCCGAGAAAGAGGGACCTCGGGAATGCCTACAACAATAATCCCATCTTTTTCAAATTCGCGTTTGAAAAAATCTTTCTTTCGCTGCGGACAAAAAATAACAATATTTACTTTACCATGCAAAAACTCCAGCACTCCCGAACGAAGGATATTCCGGGATATAAGCGTATGGAAACTTGAAATAACAATGGTCTTTTTCTGTTCCTTTTGCATGATAATTACCCCATATTCTCCCGTAAAATAAGCATTTCGTCAACCTCTCATTACATATATAAAAAAGCCCTCGGATAACCCGAGAGCTTTTATTTTAGACTGTATCTGGAAAGTATTTTATGTACACGCCCTTAGTTTCTGTGTACACATCAAGCGCTTCGGTGCCCGGTTCGCGGAAACCGTTCCCCGAAACACCCACTCCGCCGAATGGCATGTTTGGCTCGCTGCCATATGTAGGACCATTTACCGACACAATACCGCTTCTGCAATCTCGGATAAAGCACTGGATGGCATCCGAGTGCTTGGTATGGATAGCAGCAGTGAGTCCGTACGGGGTTCCGTTAACCATTTCGATCATTTCTCTAAATGTATCGAATACATGGATAGAAACAATAGGCCCGAATAATTCATTCTGCGCAAGCAGGGATGTATGAAATTCATCATCTATAATAGTTGGCGCCATAAAATATCCGGGTCGCCCCACTCTATAGCCACCTGCTAAAAATGCGATACGCCCCCTCTTCTTCGCATCTTCACATTGCGTCAGCATCGCCATAAGTTGTTTTTCGCTGACAACCGGACCGAGATCGTCTTCATCAGCATTACCGAGCCGCAACACATTCGTTCGTGCAACTAGTTTTTCTTTGAATACATTCGCTATACTGACATCAACAAGAATACGCGAACCCGCAGCACAGCGCTGTCCCGCATTGCTAAATGCAGAAAGCAGAGCGCACTCGACCGCCCAATCTATGTCTGCGTCTGCGCATACAACAAGCGGGTTTTTCCCACCGAGTTCCAAAGACACTTTCACCGGACGCTCCGAAACTATTCTACGTACTGCAAATCCAGTGCGGGCGGAACCGGTAAAACTAACGAGATCAATATCCTGCTCGATAAGAGCACGCCCAGCTTGTCCATCCCCCTGCAATACAGAAAACACGCCCGGAGGAAGACCCGCTTCCGCGAGCATCTCCGCAAACATTATCGTCGTATACGGCGTGTATTCGGACGGTTTTATAACAGCGGTATTCCCACAAAGAAGCGCAGGAAACATCTTCCATGCTGTGTTCGCAATGGGCGTATTAAATGAGGTGATAAGAGCACATACGCCAACCGGTTCACGAACCGTATATGCAAATCTGTCTTTCATCCCGCTCGTCATGGTGCGCCCATAGAAACGCTCGCCTTCGCTCGCCCAAAAATACCCCATACGGATAGCCCCGCTCACTTCACCAAGCGCGTCTTTCATGGATTTTCCTGTTTCTATGTGGACGATGCGCGCGATATTGTTCTTATTGCGTTCCATTATCTGTGTTGCTTTGAGAAGTATAGAGGCCCGTTCTAAAATGGGAGTTTTGCGCCATGAAAAAAATTCATTCCTCGCAGAATCTACAAGAGTAGCGGCATCCTCCTCCGTCCCCTGGTGTATCTTAGCTATACTTTTCCCGCTACAGGGATCAAATTTTTCTATACATCCATTCAAGGCCCCCACCCATAACCCTCCGTGCCAATGGCCAATCGTATCGGGATATCTCATGAGTGCATACCCTCCTTATCAATGTTCAATTGTGCATACCGTACAAGAAATCCGACAAAAAATCAATATATAAAAAGCTCCGGAGTTTCTTCCGGAGCTTTGCGTTACCTTTCCGTATAACGCTTTTTTATTTTTTGAACGATAGAATCTGCATGAAGCCCATGGTAACGTAATGCTTCATCAGCAGTTCCGCACGCCGGGATATCTTCAATGCCAATCGTATACACTATCGGACACTCAATATTCTTTTGATAGAGACGGGTTATTTCTGCCATAAACCGTTCTCCAAGACCGGTATCACAATAATGGTCGTCTATCACAAACACGCAAGAGAAATCTTCAAATGCGACACTACGGAGCCAGTTGCCATCAATGCAATTCAGCCACGGCATGTTGAATATCGCAACAGAAATGCGTTCTTCCCGCCATGCCTGCTCTGCTGCTATCCATGCCTCGGTGAGCATCACGGGTCCGTACGCAAGAATTGCAACATCATCTCCGCCCTTGAGCATCGCTCCCTTCCCCTTTTCAAGTTCATATGCAGGGGCAAGCTCGTATGGACATTCACACGGGACAGTAACAAGCCTGATGTATGTACTTTCATCATTCTTTTCTACCGCCCAACGGATTGCCATGCGTGCTTCTTGTTCATTCGCCGGCTGAATGATTGTCATCCCCGGCATCGTCATAAGCGGGATATCGCGTACTGATTGGTGCGAATGGCCGGGACCCGCAGGAATGAGCCCCGCGAGCGAACCAGTATAAATTATCTTTGTCCGTTCGGTTGCATTGTTGTATATCTGTTCATTCGGCCGGAGTGTTAAAAAACATCCAAACGAATGCACAACCGGCAAAAGCCCCCCCAACGCCATACCTCCCGCACGCGATACCATGTCTTGTTCTGCTATGCCGCACTGGAAATACCGTTCTGGGAACTCTTCACGAAACTGCACGAGCCCGCAATCTTTTACCAAGTCTGCGTCAAGTGCAACGATATCTCCCCGCTCACGCGCCATAGAAACAAGTTCTTCGCCATACGCAGAAACAAGTTTCTCTTGCTTCTTAGCTGAATTGGAAGTGGCAACAGCTGCCGTGCGCTTACGCACAGCCACCGGATGCATATTAAGCGCTGCGGTTTTTTGGGTGAGCGCAGAAAACAATTCTGCAAAAGCATGCTCGTACCGTTCCTGCGTAAGAGCGCCACTATGGTATTGATACCAGCCGTCTTCAGAACTATCTTCCATGAAAGAAACACCCTTGCCCTTAACCGTGTGTGCGATGATAACGCGTGGATTCCCGGGTTTTCTCTGGTCGTAAAATGCATGCCATAGAACATTTTCTAACGCAGAAATATCATGACCATTTATTTCAAAAGCATTCCATCCGAATGCTTCAAATTTCGCTTTTATGTTCCCGAGGTCGCTCGTTTCGGAAACCAGTCTGTCAGATTGATACTTGTTATGGTCAATAATAACGGTCAGTTCGCTCATCTGCTCTGCTTTTGCCGAAACAAGCGATTCCCAGACCTGTCCTTCCTGCAATTCACCATCTCCGCATATAACATACACATTTCCCAGTTTGCCCTGGAGACGCTTTGCGGATACCATGCCTTTTGCTTTTGATATTCCCATGCCAAGCGAGCCGGTGTTGGTTACCATACCCGGTATCATCCTGTCGGGGTGGCCTGGGAGTCCGCCTATTCTTCGCAATGCATGTATTTTTTCAAACGCAAGACGCTCCATACCGATTAACAACGCGTAGAATGCGGGCGCATCATGCCCCTTGGAGCTGAATATAATATCACTACTATAATCTGCGTTGTTTGGATTGTGTAAGCGACGCACCCAAATCCATGTCAGCATATCTATAACGCTGAAAGATGTCCCGATGTGCCCCGATCCCGCATTCTGTATCATGTAGAGTGCGTTTATCCGGAAGATATCGGCGAGAACAGGACACAGTGAAAATGTATCCTTAATGCTCTCTCTCATCCGCCGGATCTCATCAAGCGGGATGTAATACATTATTTTTTTCAAGGCAGTAACCTCCCGTTAGTAAGCACTGAAGCCGCCATCGGCAATAAACACCGCGCCGGTAATATATGAGGATGCTTTCTCGGATGCAAGGAAAAGCATAAGTCCGTTATACTCATCTTCGTTTGCCATACGCCCGAGCATTGTTTTTTTCGAATACGCGCGCACGAACGAATCATCTTGCTTCGCATACACACCTCCCAGCACAACGCAATTGACACGAATGGGTAACGACTGTTCTGCGCAGTACCCCGCAAGCCATCGCGTGAACCCTATCATCCCCGCTTTTGCGGTCGTGTAAGAATCCGGCTTAAAAAACTCAGCTCCATCATTGCGGCGAAAATCATAGAGGGACTGGTCGGGAGAGACTATCCCGTAGAGTGACGAGACATTGATGATGCTTGATTTCTGTGCTGGTATCTTTCGGCTCAGCGCGCGTATAAAGCTGCGCGACATAACCCGGGCGCTCTTTAGATGAGACATAAGAACCTTTTCCCACGCCTCTTCATCAGTATGCTCAAACCGCCCAAAATCTTTCTCAGACGCATTTGGCGGCGCATCAATTCCGGCATTGTTGACAAGAATACTTGGAACATTCTCATCATATAGAGAGAGAAGCTCCATAAGTGAATAGACTTCTTCTTTGTTCGTTATATCAACCGTACGAAAATAAATATTTCCGTTGTATGTGTCCAATAACATGCTTATCTTTTCACTTGGTTCTTTTGCAATATCGGCAACAATAACCTTTGCGTTCGCGCGCAATAATGTTTCTACATACTGCGCACCAAGCCTGCCATTACCGCCGGTTACAATAGCAACCCTGCCCTGGAGATTAAACATATCGTAAAGACATTCTTTATGAAGCATTCGTGCCTCCTTTATGTGTCTTTTTTTTAAATAACGCTGGACATATTATACAAGAAAATAAATGAAAAACAAGCCCTTCCGGGCTTGTTTTATATGTATCGTTTTATGTCGAGCACATTATGCACAACAGGGAACGGCTTATGCTCATCCCAAGCATTCATTTCATTCCTCACCCCCACAAACGCACACCCAACCTCCTCTGCAGCTTTTACATCAGTATCGCTGTCTCCGATGAGAACCATCTCGTGAGCACTCACCCGTTCTCGCTCCAATATTTTTTCGAAATTTCCTTGCTTTGCGGCAAGGATGCCGCCGTCTTGAGTTATCGGCCGGCCATATACTTCTTTAAAATATTTTCTTATATCCAGCCGTTCAAGAATGCGTATAAGCGCGTCCTCGGGCGTTCCGGAATTAATGTATAACGAATACTGCCCCGATAAGTCTTTAATCGCCTCAAGCGCTCCGGCAACGCATCCCCGCTCAATAATTTTTGATTCTACCTTTTTGCTGTATGCGTCAGCATACCGCACTACAAGAGGTTCTATTCTATGTTCCGGAGTTTGCAACTCCTTCAAAATAGCGCGGAAGATAGTATATCGTGACTCTTGCTCTTGCAAGGAAGCAAACACCTTCTGTACTGCGGCATGCCCCTCGGTATATGTCTCCGGAAAAAAATCAAACCACGCGTCTTGCTTCAACTTTGGAGAATCAACGATAACGCCGTCAAAATCAAATACAATAACTTTTATCATGCTGCCATCCTATAATCCAAATGCGCTCTCGTCAAACAAAAAATACCAGCATACATGCTGGTATTTTATATTTAAGAAATGTGCTTCTCAGTAATCACGCTGTCTTCTTCAATATCTACTGACGCAGTTTTCCCAAGAACTTCTTTTATCTGATACGGCTTAAATCCGTACCCGGGGCTCTTACATGAGAGCATATCCGCAGTAATGACTGTTCCCGCTTTGATGCGTTTTTGAGAGACAATACTCTTTCCATGCTTGTTGCGGACCTGCTCTTCGTCAGAAAGAAAATTTTTACGCGGCGTTCCCCATGCCCGTTCTATCCTGCGAGTGCTATCTACCATCTCTTTAAACTCTTCCGGCTCAATGCTTACCGTGCCATGATCAGGGCCCGGCATCGATTTATCAAGAGTGATGTGGCGCTCAATGGTTTTTGCGCCCATAGCCACTGCGGCGATGCTTGGAAGAATGTCCCGCTCATGCCCGGAATATCCTATGGGCACCTGAGCGTACCGTTTTTTAAAAAACGGTATGGTGGAAAGATGCAACTTTTCGTCAGACGTCGGGTACGAAGTAACGCAATGCTTAATAACAAGCTGGTTATTGTGCCTCAGTATAGTCCCCACTGCGCGATCAAGTTCTTCTATGGTAACCATGCCTGAAGAAAGAAATACCGGCTTTCCTTTCCGGGCAACATATTCCAAAAGCGGAGTGTTGGTAACATCAAAAGAAGCAATTTTGTATGTCTCTACACCTATGTCTTCCAGAAAATCAACACTATGCGTATCAAACGGGGTTGCAAAAAATATAACCCCCAATGACTCTGCATATTCTTTTAGCCGGATGAATTCTTCCTTTGTTAACTCAAGCGCTTCGCGATATTCGCCGTATGTCTTGCCGTATACTTCGTCTTTTGTTTGCGGCTTTTCACGAAGCTCGCGCGCAAACACATCAACAATAGAGCGTTTTTGCAATTTTACAGCATTTGCTCCCGCCCAAACCGCTTTTTCTATTGTACGCTTTGCAACATAATAATCCCCGTTATGATTATTGCCAATCTCGGCAATAAAAAAAACGGGCGCGCCGTTTCCAACCTGCACATTGCCTATCGTAATCTGAGATCTAGCTTTTTCAAGGTACTGTTTCATAGCAGTCCTATAATAAAAAGCGCTGCCCCTTCAAGCAACGCAAATCATTAATAGACAATAAATACATTATTTTATCAAATGCTCAGAATGCTCTTTTGCAAGCCTGCCACATATCCTTTGCGATTCGCTTTTTACTCCAAAATACGAAACGAATCCATATCGGCACAAAGCCAATCTTTCTTTGCAGTGGAACAACCGGGGATGTTATCGGCCTCCACAAAAACATCCATACATAGATACTAAAAGAAAAGGGACGCGTATATACATGCCCGATCTGCTCATTGGCGTACCGGATACGCCCTACTGTTTTTTTGTATTGCTTCGTAAATACTTTGTCCGGCACCGCATAAAATGGCGTCGCCAAAGCAAGCTCTGCAAGCATGGGCCTATCCCAGCGTATGCATTCTGGCGTATTCCGCAAAAACGCGCGCTGAATAAATGCGGTGCGGAATAATCCATACAAATAGATATGAAGCGGCGCATCAAATGCCAATTTCTCATAAATTGCGTAAGGCGTTTGATGTGTTGTATGCAAATTGCCGGTAAGACGGACGCTATCCTTGAAGACGCCGTCATCATAAAAACGATCAAACGACCCCATTGCTACCTGATATTCGGGATGCGCCTCAAGCGCAGCAAGCAGCAGTTCTATAAAATTCTTTTCCCATACATCGTCATCAGACGCTAACATAAAATACGAACCGCGCGCCTCACGGATCACAAAAGAAATATTCGCGACTTGTCCCTTATTTTCTGTGTGACGGATATAACGAATGCGCGAGTCTCTGGCTGCGTATGCCGTACATATTGCATCAGTGCTGTCAGAAGAAGCATTATCGGAAATGATGATCTCTGTGCGCGCATGCGTTTGAGCAAGCAATGAGTCAAGCGCGCGGCACAATTCCTTTTCACCATTTTCCCGGGAAACACTATTATAAACAGGCAGTCCTATTGAAATGAGCGGTTCGTGGGTCATAGGATATTACTATAAAAATCAGCTGTCTTCCGGATGCCTTCACGTAATAATGTGCGTGGCTCCCATCCCGTATCTTTCTTTATGCGCGTGATATCGGCGCATATCGTGTTGTGAATAGGTCTCGGTATATAGTTGTACGAAAGAGCCACATGCGACACCATCGTACCAACCGCGCAAGCGCTGCCTGATCCTATATCATACGTCCCCGACGCCTGCTCTGATCCGACAAGGTCGCACATCGCATCAGCCGCGTCTTCTACGAAAACAAAATCATGGGAAGCATTCGGATTTTTAATATCCGGGATTATGCCATTTGATACTTGAGTGATCACTGACGGCAAAAGGGAGTCTTTCCGCTGCCCGGGTCCATACACATAAAATAGGCGCGCCCATATAAAACGAATATCGCTTTTCTGCGCGAGCAATTCTCCGTATTCCCGAACAGCTTGTTTCGCCCGCACAAATGATACGGGTGCTTCCGGGTCGTGCTCCCATCCGCTCCCCACGCCTACGATCGTCCTGCATCCGGAACTGCGTAAAACATCGAAAAGGGTGATGCTATAAGCAGCATTTTTATCGCTTGTTCTTTTGTCATACTGAGGGATGCCCTCCCATGCCATATGTATCGCCGCATCAGGAGCATAAGCATTCAAGGCGTCTTTCCATCGCAAACTATCCGCAAGATCTCCTTGTATGATGCGTTCTTTCGAACGCTCTTTTCTCCTTCCTGGAGAGCGCTCAAGAGATAATACATAATGACCACGCCTTAAAAGCAATTCGCGTACATACGAACCTATAAACCCAGTGCCTCCTGTTATAAAAATTCTCATGATAACGCGCTGGCAATAGATAAGAGGTCTTTTTGTCCGTTAAGCAAAAATGTTTTGCACCCCGCAGCGTTCCCCGCCTGCTCATCACGGATATCATCCCCAATAAAAATAGCTTTCGTAATATCAAAGAAATGGTCGTGTGCCGCTTGTAAAAGCATCCCCGGTTTTGGTTTTCTACATCCGCAATTATCTGTGTCATTATGAAAACACGCATATATGCCGCGCACGGAAATCCCTTCTTTGTCGCATACATCCCGCATACGAGCATGAATATCGTCTACGTCCTTTTCCGCCATATATCCGCGGGCAACACCGCGCTGATTTGTTGCGATAAAAATATCATATCCCTTCCGCGTGAGCATACGCATCGCGTCTAACGCATCTGGCAAAAATTCGAACTCACTCCACCGCTTTACATAATCCCCCTCTCGCGGTTTTTTATTTATAACTCCATCCCGGTCAAGTATGACACTTTTTTTAGGAGTAAAAAATTTTTCAGCAACTAATAACCGATCGTGATTAGTAATTGTATAATAATGATGCTCAGTACTATACGCAGCAACCTTGCCCTGCGCTACAAGCGGCGGCAGGATGTCCTCTTCAAATGAAATATTCCCCGAAGGCATACCCTCACACATATCACGCGTAAGGACAAAACAACCTATATCAATAGCGTGAGCACGTTTATCTTTCCGCATTTTATCGTATACATACACCAGACCGTCCGAACGGAGAGCCACGTTATTTTCATTCCCGTACTCGCCGGCGCCGTCGGTATTTGCGTACACCGACATAAGAACCGGCGCACCGATACGAACATATTCTGCGGATATGCGAGAAAGTATAAACGGCCAATAATTATCTCCGTACAATAAAAAAAATGTATCGTGCAAAGCATGGCGCGCATCATATATGCGTTTGCCTGTTTGGTCTTCAGGCGAACCGTTGCTGTATGCGATATGTACACCGAAACGCGTTCCATCCCCAAAATGAGACTTAATCTTCTCCCCCAAGTATCCAATGAGTAATACTATGTCTGTAATACCCTCATCCCGGAGACGCGTTATCAGATATTCAAGAAATGGACGCCCATACACGGGCGCCATTGGTTTTGGTACCGTGCGCGTAAGCGGCAAAAGCCGCTCTCCTTTGCCGCCCGCGAGTATAACCGCTTGTCGTATGGGAGTCTTCATATCCATTCAAGTTGGGCATTCACCCGTTTTGTATCAAGAAGATGTTTGATCTGAAGAAGGCGATTCGTGCGCCGTCCGCGAAAATCGTCTTCTGTAAATCCTATACGGCCAAAAAACGAGACGAGTTCCTCTGCCCCCTTCTGCATAGTCCACTGCGGCGCAAATCTGTCTCCAAATGCGTTATAAAATTTTTTAAATGAAATTTTATATGTGCGGGCATCGCTCCCATGTTCGCCTGTATAGGTGACTTTGCTTTTCGGCACTGCTTTCTGCACCGCTTCCGCAATTTCCCGGACCGTGTAGTTGCCGTGCGGATACCCCACATGAAATGCCTGTTTTTGCACAATATCCGCAGGAGCTTCGAGTGCCAGCATAAATGCCATTGCGGCATCCTGTACATGGAGTACCGGGCGCCAAGGAGTCCCATCGCTTTTTATCTCTATCACCCCCGCTGTATACGCAGATCCCGTTAAACTATTCAGCACAATGTCAGAGCGCAGATACGGACTTACGCCGAATACCGTAGACGGACGAAGCACCGTAACAATAAAATCATCCGACGCAAGAGCGCGGATTGCTTCTTCCGCTCTCCATTTTGTATCCGCATATGCTGTCAACGGATGCTTTGAGCTCTTATCTTCGTCAAGCTCTTCAACGCTTTCAGATATGCCATACATGCTTTGTGAAGACGAAAATACAAAACGCTTAACGCCCGCGTTTTTTGCACATACCGCAAGATGCGCCGTTCCTTTAAAATTAATGTCTTCTGTTAAAGACGGATTCAAGTCGCCCAACGGATCGTTTGAAAGGGCAGCAAGATGAATGACGGCATCCATATCCGCAAGGTCCTGAGCTGTAAGAGCGCGAATATCTTTGCGCAAAAAAACAATATCAAAAGGCGTGCCGTCAAGCCGGCATTCTTCGTAATATCCTATATCACACCCAGTCACCTCGTGCCCGCGCCCCTGTAGCAGAGGAACAAGCACAGAACCAATATAGCCGAGATGTCCGGTCACAAATACTCGCATGCAAATAAACTATAAAATAAATATCGCATTTGCGCTAATTGCACATCTATTGTAAAATATGTATGCTACTTTTATTGAATATGGACAAATCATCAATAGAAACATTTCTCGCCCATATGAATAACGGCATTACCAATGCGTCTTTTACGGACGCACATGGTAACGCATTTCCTTACGATAAAGCGCTTGGAGAAATAGCTGCTTTGTTCAAACATACAGCAGATACGGAGAAGAAACTGATATTTGTAGGAAATGGCGGGAGTGCCGCTATCGCAAGCCACATGGCGCAAGACTACACAAAAATAGGCGGTATCCGTGCCGTATGCTTCAATGACCCGTCTCTTATGAGCTGCTTTGGGAACGACTATTCATTTGAAGATATGTTTGCGAAGGCAATAGAGTTCTACGCCGACCAAGGCGACACTGTTATTGCTATTTCTTCTTCGGGGTCATCAAAAAACATTATTAACGCGGCAAAAACAGCAAAGGTTAATGGATGCGCTGTCGTAACTCTTTCCGGTTTTGATAAAAAAAATCCCCTCTTTGCATTGGGGACGCTCAATATTCATATTCCTACACAAACATACGGCACCACCGAAACTGCTCATGGTCTTTTTCTGCACGCAATCCTTGATCACCTTGCAGACAATCTCCCCCACAATTAATATCATTCGTCGTTATAGACAATAAGGCTCCCGGTGCGCTCAAATCGAAAATGCATCTCCCGCAATCCCGAAAGCGCCTTGCGCACATGTGCGTGATGTTCGGGTTCGCAATACAAAAGCAAAAATCCGCCCCCGCCGGAACCTAGAATCTTCCCCCCGCTTGCGCCCGCCGCACGAGCTTTTTCATAAAATGAGTCTATCATCGCATTTGATATCTGGCTTGCGAGATTGCGCTTGTGCATCCAATTTTCATGAAGCGCCTGCCCGAGCGTCATGCGACCGGACCGCAGGTCCTCTTGTGTTTCTTGGGCAAGACAAACCATCGCCTGCAACATAGACATATTTTGAGATGTGCGCTTTTTTTGTTCGTTAAGCACAACGCTTGATTTTGTATCGGTCCCCGTATGGAACAGAAGGAGATTGCTTTCAAGTATCGCATGTATGTCCGGGGATACAGGCACCGTCACTACATCAACGCGCTCATCTGGATAAAATTGCATATAATTAAGGCGTCCGAAAGCTGCTGCGTATTGATCTTGCTTCCCCGCAGGTCGCCCTAAAATATCAATTTCTACCCGGCACGCATCCTCTGCTAGCTTGCGAGGCGTTACCGGTATTTTCTTGAACGCCGCAAGCGCGTGCAACACTCCAACGGCTAAACTACTTGAAGCGCCGAGACCGGTTCCCACTCCGCGCAACGGCAAATCCGAAACTACGACCACCTCAATGCCGCCTGTAATGCCGTACAATGTGAGAGCCTCCCTGATGATGTCGTGCCGTACCTGGCTTACATGTGCCACTATCTCATTTTGAGAGTAACTAACGCGAACTTCATCGCCAAATTTTCTATTGACGATGACATAGACATATTTATCGATAGCGGTACTTACTACGCTCCCCGCTCTATGCGTATAAAACTCTTTGAAATCAGTTCCTCCCCCGACAAAACTTATCCGGAAGGGTGTTCGTGAAATAATCATACAAATTAGTAATGTTTGCGTGACCAGTCATAGGGTATCTCCCCGGAAAGCGGATCTATCCGCGTGTAGCGAATATCCGGATTATGCGGCTCAGAAGCAATGTTACACATAATAGAAAAAGGCGCGGCTATCCCTTTTGAAGCATTTGCGATACCGGGAGGAATATGGACGAGGCAATAATTATCATCACCGAAATATACTTCTTCAAATTGCCTATAGGTCGGTGAATCCGGGCGCATATCATGCAGCACAAGCTTTACCGCCCCATGGATGCAAATATAATTCAATATCAAAGACTCATGGACATGCCACCCATTAATGATATCTTTATATAATTTTTTAAAATACACTTCACCAAAATCATTCAATATCGTATCTTTCCGGACGCCATGCATAATAGCGCCCCGCTCGTCGGGGAATTTTTTTAAAGAAATTATACGCACTCCTTCTATCATGGTGTGTTTATTATATCCTATTTTATAAGCCGAGGCATGCCGGGCAACGGAACATAATACGATCCCCGATATCCGTATATTTTTTTTACATACTCCATTATTTCATCGGCAAAATTCCACCCCAAAAGAATGATGCAGGACGGATCTTCTGCCATAGCTTTTTCGGGCGAAGTAATCGGTATATGCGTTCCTGCGGTATATAGTCCTTGCTTTAATGGATTCGCATCCGCGATAACAGCAATTACCGTATCATCAATGTCACAAAAATTCAATAATGTAGAACTGCGAGCAGACGCGCCGTACCCCACTACACGCTCTCCTTTTTTCTTCATATCAAAAAGTGTTTCCCTTATGGCATCCCGATGGACACACGAGCGTTCACGAAACATCTCCCAAGCAGGATAATTATTTATTCCTTTTTCTGTTTCGCGGCTTCGATATACGCGCAACGCGTCAGTTTCAGCAACGCTCTTTTTTGCGGCATACACAACCAATGAGCCGCCGCTTATCGGACTTTCAAACACATCATATACAAACAAGCCGTTATCACGGAGTAGCCGCTCCATCGTGCGTAGCGTAAAGTAACACAAATGCTCATGATAAATAGAATCATAGTGCAATTCCTCAAGAATGGTGCCCGCATAATGGAATTCTATTGCGCATACAGCGTCTTCATTCATAATGGCCCGGACACCTCTCACAAAATCAACGGTATTCACCACATGCGGCAGAACATTCCGGGCAAACACAAAAGAAGCTGGGCCTTCTCTTTTTAGAAGTCCACGAACATATGTTTCACCGAAAAATTCCGCTTCCGTAGGAATGCCGTCCTTGTTTGCCTGCGCGACGATATTCTTGGCGGGATCAACCCCCAGGACTGCGTGACCGTTCCTCTGAAACGGCAAAAGAAATGTTCCGTCATTGCTTGCAATCTCCAACACATATCCGGTGTGTGTTCCTGGTACGCGCGATTTATATTCGCGATAAAATGTCTCCGCATGCTCGTGGGCACGTTTTGAGGTGCCCGTTACCCACACATATTCAGAAAATAATTCTTTTGGGTCCGCTGTGTAGCCAAGCTGAACAAGACTGCATGCCGTGCAATACACAAGAGCGAGCGGATACAGCACCTCCTCCTGATCTTTTGTCTTGCGAAGCGCGTTTGCATACGGCTGCTTCCCCAGATCAAAAAATTGCTTTAGTTCGGCTGAACCGCAAACCCTGCATGTGACATCGTTCATATTATCGCTTTTTTACTAATAATTCTATTTCACGAGCGGCAACCGTCCCCGCGGAATATTCCGTTCCACGCGGCCATATGAACTGGGAAATAAATCTTTTTCTCTGTCGGTCATACGAATTTTTATGCTCCATAATATCTTCAATGACGCACAATAATTCGTCCTCATTCTTTGCGATAGGAGTTGCTTGGTGCGATAAAAGATTACGAAAATGCAAAGATGCATTTTGGGTTTCTTCGTATTGTTGCGGCATAAATGTAATCACGGGCTTGCCAAGCGCCATTGCGTCAAGCATAGCGCTTGTATTCACGCCAACAATAGCATCCGCGAAAAAAACGCTGTCGGCAAACAAAGAAGCAGCGGCTTCTTTTTCCGGAAGTTGCGCGTCTTTCTGAAGCGTAACATTCGGCAAAGAAAGATGCTCGAATGGATGGATATTCGCTGGATGCGGGCGGATAATTATATGGGCATCCTGAAGCGCGCGTTTTTTTGATTGGCGAAGACGAGAAGCGATTTTTTTAATGACCCATGATTCGTCACGCGCAATGTTTTTTGATGAACCAAGATACAATATGACCGGGCACTTGTTATTAAAACCATACCGTTGACAAAATGCCGCGCGGGATTCGGATGGCTTCCGCCGTACAAGCCATTGGTCAAAGAGTGGCGAGCCTGTAATACGTATACGCTCCTTGGGAACGGCGTGATGCGTTATTGCCTCCCGCATATGTTCTTCGTTCCACGCCAAAAGAAGGTCGGGAATAACGTGAATAAGCCCGCGCACCGTCAAATTATCCCAGGACATTACTGGAAGAACCGTGGGAATACCAAGCGCCCGCGCGGCTTTTAAAAACTCCGTATCGGCGCTTGAATTTCTCATGTTGCCCGGAGCGCCAATAACAACATCCGGCTTATAGTCCCTCAAAAATGCCGATATGCCGGCATCCGGCGGCACAAAATGTTCAGGAATGCGCAACAATGCGCCCGCCACACGCGTTTTAAAAAACGTATTGAGCAAAGAATTTTTATTGCGTAAAAAATTCCTGATGTTTCTCGGTAACGCTTTTTCGATCCAATCTGTGCGCCAATGGTCTGCTTGCTCCGCGACCACAAGATATTTCCGATAACTTAGAAAGTCTCTCGCGGGAAATAAAATGCTCGTCCACCTGTCACTTCTGCTCGGAATGGTCGCGTAACTGCATAAAGGATTATTTTCCACATAGGCGGCCACAACATCAAACGATTCCGTTTTATTTTTTGCCGCATCAAAAAGAATATGCACGGCATGTCCCCGCGCGCATAACTCGTCTATAATACTCTTATAGTAATGAAACAAAAGCGCCCACCGAACAACAAAGAGGACTTTCATTGTTTTATTTTTCAGGATTGATAATGGCAAGACGCATCATAGCGAGCGTGGGATTGCGTAAACCAAATACCGACCGCGTTTCGTGATGAAACTCATCAATACTATAAATGACAACATTATCATCCGGACGGTACGGGAAAAATAACGGATTATTATGCGAAATGTCTCCATTTTTTTCACGTACGGCCAAAATATAATTAACGTTATAAAATACCGAATGCGCTTTCCCGGCACGATATATATGCTCAATATATTTTCGGATATCGGACTGCCGCATCTCGCTAAACGACCAAAAATTAAAACTAGCGTCAAAAAATGAATCAGGAAGCATACCTGCCTGCTCCGGGGTCAATAAATATACTGTACGCGTTGCATCAAAGTTTTTTATTTGGTGGGGGTAGACAATGTCCCAATCGGTGTATTTTATAAATTGGAAAGCGGCATGTCCCAACATTTCCGGGAGGTCGACAATAACATATCTCTCTATTGGGAATTCTTTTATACAAAACAACGCAAATCCTCCCGCGCCCGCGCCAATCTCAAGCACAGAACGCATGCCATGAGGAAAGAGCTGTTGTTGCTTGCGCTTAAGGACTTTCATGTACCAAAAGTATCGCGCCTGCGACATTGCCGACTCAACATCAAACGACGCAAGAAAATCCTTATACTCCGGATACAGTCCCCTTCTCCACAAAAAATAAAGGGCTCGTGCGTGTTCGTGATAACCTTCTCCCAGCAACGAAAATTGCAATCGCGCCAACTTCGCGAATACTTTTAATGAAGCGAATCTCGCGTAATCCAAAAAAGAAATCTTGCCTTTTCTAAAACCAAACGAGTGCTTTTCTCGTCCTTCCACCCTCCTTTCCGCCAGCCGGACCCAATCTTTCTTTGTGGCGTCTATTTTATATCCTTCAATCTGATTGCCCCAAAAATTTGAAATGTTTTGGGATTTCGCCGATATAAGGAGAAATTCTTTTAGTTGCTCAAATCTATTATCCATATCATTAACTCAACCCGCCATCCCATATATATTGTCGTTTGAATGGCTGTCCTTTTATTTTTTTTAGAAAACGATTCCAATAAACCCTACCGCACCGAAATATAGAAAATCTTTGCGCATACTCTTTTATCCGATAACGCACATAAAAAGAAAATGAACAATGTTCCCGTGCCGCCTCTAAGCGGTGTTGCGCGTGGCGTTTTGCGTGCTTCTGGGTGGTGCTTGCCTCATCAATGGTGTGCTCAAATAATCGTACGCGTAAAAATTTAACGACTCCGCCCCGCGCAATACTTTGCGCTATAAAAGCGATGTCTGCCGCCCAGCCAACAGGATGGAGCCCTATCTTTGCGAATGAACTCCGTCGTACAATAGTTCCTGACCCGCACGCCTTATGGCGAAACGGGTCTTCGGGACGAGAACCGTAACGCACCCCCGGAGGAACATAAAAAGGGATGGCGCGTCTCCCGTACCACGAAAACCCCCCGCACACCAATACATCAATGGCGGGGTTGCCGTCCATCACCGCTATTGCTTGCTCTAGGGCATTTTTGTTTATGACGCTATCTCCGGATAAAAGCAGTGTGTATTTCCCTTGAGCCAGCAAAACTCCTTTGTTCGTTGCGTGCGCCCCGCACACATCCTCCTCCGATAGAAAGATGTGTATGTCTTGGTGATGTTTTTTGATTACCTCCTTTGTATTGTCGTTGGACGCGCCGTCTATAACCAGTAATTCATCTGCGTCGGTTATGAATTCCTTGGCGCGCTGGATTGCATATTCAAGCTCAGATGCATTATTTTTCGTTATTAAAATGAACGACATCCGCTTGCGCGGGATGCTGTCAAATGTAAAAAATGTGTTCATTTCTTGCTGCGTGCCGATACGCATAATTCAGTATATATTTTATAATTTTGTCAAGCAAGATAAATAAAAACACACGAGGTCTCACCTCGTGTGTCAAATTGGTTATGCGGCATGATTTTTTTCATACCACTTTATTGTCTTTGCTATGCCTTCTTTCAGCGATATTGCGGGCTTCCAGCCGTATACGGATACGCGCGACGTATCAAGAATGCGCATCGCATCCCCTGTCGGTTTTTCGGTATCCCACACTATGGTGGGTTTCTCGGGCAGGCACGAAATAATAACCTCAACAAGCTCCCGTATTGAAACACCTACCCCGCTTCCGATATTTACCGGCTTGGTGATACCATGTTCCGCGACAAAAAGCATGCCGCGCGCAACATCATCCGCATAAATAAAATCACGGACAGCGGAACCATCGCCCCATACAACAAAGGGGCCTTCGCCCGACATCGCGCGCGCGATCAAAGACGGTATTACCATGGCTGATTCGGGGTCAAAGGTGTCATGCGGCCCGTATACATTCGCGGGGCGCACTATTGATATTGCGTTCCACCCGTATTCTTTCCCATAGGCTTCTGCCTGTAATTCCCCCATGCGCTTTGCCCAGCCCGCAAACTTGTCGTGTTCTGACGGAAATGTATGCCATACGCTATCTTCCTGCATTACTGCAGATGGTGCGTATACGCCCACCGTGCTCGTATACAGAAATCCGGACACGCCTTTAAGCCGCGCCGCTTCCATAAGATTCGTATTGAATTGAATATGCGATACAAACACGCGTGCGGGGTGCTCCTTCATAAACAACGGTGAGCCTTTTACGCAAAGAAGATTAAACACATAATCCATTTCTGCGCATACTTTCAGGCACGCTTCAAACGAACGAAGGTCCGTTTGAACGAATGCGGCATCAGAATGCGCGCGTGACGGATCATCAAGAGAAGCCACCGTAACATTCGCGCCTTTTTCTATCAGCATCCGCACAAGCGGTGTGCCGATAAGACCGGTACCGCCCGCAACTAATACGTTCTTGCCCGTAAAATCAAATTTCATCGTCCTCTCCCCGGGCTTCGAAATATCTTTCCCAGACGGTCCTTTTCATTATGATCGTCAAAAAGCGGGAATACGCGAGGTCTTCGTAATGCAATGCGTCTTCGCTGTGCATTCTTGCCCTCTACAAAGTCAACACCCGGCGGAAGATATGTGATAAGCATCAAGGGCCTGTCTCTGTCGGAAATATTCGGGTACGAGCCGTGAACGGTGTTTCCGTGCAATATAAAGATAGAGCCCCGTTTCAAGCATACGAGCGTTTCCTCGTAATGTTCGGGGATCTGTACTTTATTTCCGACTGCTGCGCGCTCACGGAATGTCGGAGTCGGCTCCGCTTCAAGAAGCGGCTCGACATGCGAACCCGGATATACATACAATGCCCCGTTCTCTTTGTCCTGGTCGGTTAACGCGATACCAACGGTAATGTACTGCCCCCAACGAGCGCGAGGATACGTATTATCCTGATGCGGATTCCATGGTTGTTCCTGAAAAGAAGTCCCTGCCTTTTTGAAATTAAAGTGCGTATGCGTTACTTCTACCGGGGCGTCTGACAGCGTATCAACAACCGAAAGAATGCGTGGATCCTCCACCACGCCCATAATCCATTCTTCATACCAATGAAGATTCATAAGCGGAGAAAAATTTTCATCCGCATACGATTCATATAGAGCGTTTATCGCATGGCATTCTCCTTTTGAGAACACCTGCTCTCTTGTGAGAAATCCTTTCTCTCGGTAAAAACGAAGCTCGTCAATAGAAACAACTGTCCCGTGCTTTCGTGTATCCGGCATATAACCTCCTGTACTGATGTTAAAGAACATCACCAGTGTAGAAGAAAACAAGGACTTGCGTCAATCAGCAAGAAAAGTCGACACTACGGGAAGTTCTTTTATATCTCCAAACGAAGCAACAATAGTGTCAGCCTCTAAAAGCGTTTCTTTGGGCAAAGTTGACGCAATAGCAATACAATACGCACCTGCTCTTTTTGCCGCCCGTATTCCGAACGGGGCGTTTTCTACGACAATGCATTCATGAGGAGCAACACCGATAGCGCCCGCTCCTGCAAGATACGGGTCCGGCTCCGGCTTCCCGCGCTCATACATATCGCTTGTGATTATTGCTTTAAATTGCGACAAAAAATCATTAGGCACCGACGACTCCAGTCGTTTCATCAGTCCCGCCGTTACAATACCCGTAGGAATTTGCTTTGTGGCGCAAAGCTTTATAAAATCCTCAACATGCGGATACAATAAGAACGAATGGTCATCCATATAGTAGCGCTCCTTTGCGTGCATGATGTCTTCCGCGCGCGTTTCAGGAATGCCGTTTTTGTCGCAAAAAAATACAGCTACATCAATTGGCCGCATGCCCTCCAGAGGAAAATATTCTTCTCCGGTTATCTGCCCACCCGCGTCACCGAATGCCTTTTGCCATGCACGCAAATTGTCTTCCATAGTGCGCGCAAGCACCCCGTCAAAATCAAAAAGGATTCCTTTGTATGGCGCACTGTTATTCATTAAAAAATGCGAGAGTTGCCTTCATCCACGGACCCAAATGCTTGTAATGCGCGGATGTCACTATCTTATCATCAACCACGGCGGGCTCATCAATATATGTAGCCCCGGCGTTTTCAATGTCATCCTTGATGCTATAGTATCCTGATATTTTTTTGCCTTTTACTATTTTCGCGGATATCAACAACTGCGCCGCGTGACAAATGCTTGCGATCACTTTCCCACGCCCATGAAATTCCGCAATAAAATCAATTACCTCTTTATCTTGACGCAAATACTCCATGCATTTTGCTCCTCCAGGCAATACTAAGAGGTCATAATCATCTGGATTGATACCTGCAATGTCGCGTGTAGGGACAATCTTTGTGCCTAATATCCCCTGTACTGTTTCATTGCCGCGGATGGCCACATCAACATTGAACCCCGCCTCCTGCAAACGATAATACGGATAGATGAATTCGTGGTCCTGAACATTCTTTCCTGTAATAATAAGAGCTTTTTTCATATCGCGTTAATGTGTTTTTGATATCAATAATAATTCTATTTCTTTCGGTATATGATATTCTTTTATGTTTTGCAAATCTCCTCCCCACACAACATCCCCCGGCTTCATACTGTATTCCTTCTTCGTGTGAGCAATCTCTCCGGCCAATATCGTTACTGAGGCATTCTGCATATTTGGCGCATCTTTGGATAGCGCATCTGTATGTGCATAGATTTTCTTGCTGATAGAACAATCTCCCATTTGAATATGCGGTGAATCAGCAAGAATCGGCAAAGTAAGCGAGTGCTCATTGGAAGAAGTAAAAGACTCCTTCCCCTCGTATCCCTTTCCTTCCCTCCCATAACTGTCGCGCAAGCGCACAAGGTCTTTTTTATTTGTAGGCGTTTCTGTCTCCAGGACATAAATTCCTTTTGGGGAAAGAGCTTTTGTTGAATGAAAAACTCCTTTCTCAAGCAGAAGTCCCTTGCCGGCAGACATGTAAAGCGAGCGTTCTAGTGTTGAGCATTCAGCCTCCCCAGAAAGCACAGTAACCGATGTCTGTTTGTTCGGATGACAATGCATGGATGTTTGCGCCTGCGGTTGTATAAAAAGCATCCATATCGCGACAGCGTCGTTCTTGAAGAATAGATATTCATGCCCCCAGGGCTTTTGCACTAATACGCCTGAATAATCAAAAAAATCATCCTCAATGGATTCCGGATGAATACCTGCTTTTCGTAAGTGCTCTTTATCCGCCGCTGACGGGAAAATCCGTTCAATCATATACCATTCATACTACAAAAAAAGGTGATAAAATCAAGAAAAAACCGCACCGGATACCCGGTGCGGTTCTGTTTATTTTTTTACAATACGCTTTACATGCGCGTATATTTTTTCAGCAGTAGGAGGGAGATTATCGCATTGTTCCGCGAACCCCGCAGCGCGTTCCTCAAGCCCCAGCACATGCATTGTCTTTCCTGTCTGCTGCATAAGATCAAATGCAATATGCTTTGCTGTTCCGTTCTCAAAGTCACCGTCAATGATAAGTCCGCCAAAGGACGAATCAGCAAGCGACTTCCGCATGACATCCGTTACCAAAAATGGCTTCAGCCACAGTAGATGAATGAGATTGCACCGTATCCTTCCTTCTTCCCAGAGCCGCTTTGCCGCTTTCATGGCTTCCAGCCGCGTTGACGATATTGCAAAAAGCGTGATGTCGGAATCGGGACGAATGATATTATGCATCTCATAATCTATCCCAAAGCTTCTTCTATGTTCGCTTGCATACACCACCTCGTCATGCGCCGTAAAATAATCCCATACCTGCCGATACTCGTTCGGCGTCATGGGAGCGGCAACTGCGATACCAGGCATCCGCGCAAATAAGCTGTGATGACTACCTGACGCAACCGGCCCTATCGCGCCGTCCATCGCAATGGAACGCACGAACATGGGGCATGAATACCCCCACATGTCTTTTGCTTTCGCGGCGTAATTTATAACGCCGGGGCAATTGAACCACTGGAACCCCTGGTAGCGCACAATATATATCGGCCGCCTGCCCGCGAGTGCGAGCCCTACAGCAATATACCCTCCGGAAACATCAGCCATTGATAATTCAATAAGACCTTGTTCTTCGGTGAGCTCGGGAACAGTTCCTCCAACCCAGCCGACTGCCGTAAGACATTGGCCGAGCGCTACGCCATGATGTTCAAGAAGATGCTTTCGCGTTATCTCTTTTATCGTTTCGGCTACCGTCATGCCGGCACCTCCTTTATCGCCGTTTCCCACAGCAACTCCATATGGCGTTTCGTTTCTTTTTCTATCGCCCGAATCTCTTTGCCGTATCCCAGCGACTTCATCGTTTCTTTTGTCATTGCAAATCTATCCCATTCAGGCGGACCGTCGCATCCCGTACCATTATGCCACAGATGCCGGACCGTATGGATATTTATGAACGCCGGAAGCTGCCCTTGCATCAAAAACGCATGCCACATAATAAGCCATGGGTCATCCGTTATTTCTATTGCGGGCATCCCGAAGGCACGGGCAACATCAACCATATTCCAGTTCCTGCGCACAGAAACTTCGGTAAGAATAGAAAGGCCGTTATCCATGCAAACGAACAGGACCGGCAATTGCTTGCGCGCGGCATATCCCATGGCGCCCAACACATAATCTTCTTCGGCGGAGGCGTCTCCCATAATACTCAGCACTTTACCCTCTCCTTTTTTTTGGAGACCGAGAGCAAAGCCAACGGATATCGGAACCTGTGTCCCCATATGGCCATCGTGACCAAACATACTAATCTTAGGCGAGTGGATGGAAGCCGAACCGCCCATGCCGCCCGCGCATCCGGTGGAACGCTGCAATAACTCATCTGCAAGCGCCCGCTCATCCCCGCCGTATGCAAGATAGACATCATGGCCCCGATGCTGTGCGAATATATACGGTTCTTTGTATACCGCTGCAAGAGCAGATGTCACAGACTCCTGCCCCACAGAGAGATATATGGGCATCTTTTTCATACCGCCCGTATCAAATGCGTATTTTACCTGAAGTTCAAAATACCGTATGCGGCACATATTCCGGAACACGGATAATATTTCATCCTTTTCTCCTATATGCACTTTCGCGCATGTTTCAATAAGCCGTTCCGTTATGCCACAGTCAGATGATCTCATAACGCACCTCCAAATTCCTCTTCGTACCATCGCATCGTCTTACGTATGCCTTCTTCCAAAGAAACTCGCGGCGTCCACAAAAAATCTTTTCTCGCCTTTGTGACATTGAGCACAAGAGATGTTTTAAGAGATGGCTTTGAAGCATCGTATCGTATTGTGATGTTCTTCTCCGAAGCAGCGACTATTTTTTCTACAATCTCCCGTACGGCGTACGCTGTTCCGCTTCCGATATTAATTATCTCAAGCGGGCCGTGTTCTGTCCGTGTAAGTGTTTCTATAAAGCGGATGATGTCGTCTACATACACCAAGTCGCGCCGTTCACTTCCGTCACCCCACACAATAATCTCACCCCCCTCGGGAGCCTGCATCACCTTTGTGATGGTCGCCGCAAACATATGCGCACGGCTTATGTCGTATGTGTCATGCGGGCCGTAGATATTAGAATGACGAATGACGGTAAAGCGCGTGTTACCCATACGGGAATAAAATTCGCAGAGCTTCTCGCCGAATATTTTCATCCATGCGCCTCCAAAATAGACATCGTGGATTGAAGAATAATCAACATCGCATTCCGTCACCGGATACCCTGTGTTCATTGGGTATAGCACCGTACAGCTCAAGAAAACGCAGTGCGGCACCTTTTGCACATGAACCGCTTCGCATATGAGCGTGTTCATGATGGCATTGTCCGTAACATGTATGAACGGACGCGAAACAATATCCGCGGCACCCGACGTTATCGCTGCTGCATGAATAACCATGTCCATGCCACGCGTGATCTCAAAAATAGTGTTGCGATCCCGCAAGTCAGCTTGTATAAAGCGCTCCTTATGTTCAGGCTCCGAAGAAAAATATGTCCCATATACCTCCAGCTCATCGCGTACGGATAATACTTCAAAAATATTTCTTCCAATAAATCCCGACGCGCCTGTTACAAGAACCTTTTTTCTTTTCATAGCACCGACCTCCCTCTCCCGCCATCCAGACAAATACACTCGCCGGTTATAAAGTCAGCTGCATCGGACGCGAGAAACAGCACGAGACGCGCTACATCTTCAGGCGAACCCATGCGCGCAAGCGGCACTTTCTTTTTTTCTTGTTCTTCCATAATCGAACGCGCCTCTCCTATCCCGCATGAATGCCGATCCGCAAAGTCCCGAATATTGCGCTCCCAGGCATCACCTGTGAGCGTTCCGGGACATATTGCATTTACCAGAATGTTTTTATCGGCAAGTGCACGGGAAAGGTATTTGCTTACCGCAACCATCCCCGCCTTTGCCGCGACATAATGCGGATTATACATGCCTGGTTCTACCGCCGACATGGACGCTATATTGATAATGCGTCCCGTGTGAGACTGGCAGAGACAGGGTAGGACACCGCGCACCATACGAACCATACTCATACAATTTATTTCGTAGGAACGCGTCCAATCCTCATCCGAAAGTTCAAAAAAATTCCCGAACGGCGACGGATCACCCACATTATTCACCAGTATGTCTATCCTTTTATGATCTTTCTGTATGTTGCTAAGCGCCTTCTTCGCGCCCTCTGCATCAGCAAAATCAAACGCATACAAAAACACAGCTGCCGCCCCTTTGAGTAATAATTGCTTTTTTGTATTCTGTAAGCGCACTTCGTTGCGGCCGCAGACGATAACATACGCATTTGCTTCTGCGAATGCTTCCGCAATCGCCTTGCCAACCCCTTGTGTTGCGCCCGTGACCAAAACAGTCTGTCCGGTGTATTTCCCCATTACAGTTCTCCTTTGTATTTTTAAGGTAAATCACTGCCTATTGTACACAAAAATATGCAAAAAACAACTTTCTTTTGCGGTCAAATAAACGGCTCACACCCCCGTGTTAGCCGTTTAGCGGAACAAAAAAACTCCATGCTATGGCATGGAGTTTTGCATCATACATTAGAGAATATCTCATTCCTTATGAATTGATATCCTTTGATGAGCTCCGAGATACCTTCCTGTAAGCATATCTCCGGATAGAATCCCGTGTGCTCAATTTTTGCGTTGCTTACAATATAGTTCCGCTTATCCTCGTCTTCATTGATATCCGATTCCGCCACATACAGATCAGAAACCTGTTTTTTTATCTCTTCGCACAATTCCCGCTTGCTCAGGTTGGCGTTCGATAATCCGACATTGTACGGTTCGTCTTTCATATCATCAAAATGCGCAATGGCGTGCAGGAATGCACGCGCTATGTCGCGGACATGGACATAGTTGCGTTTAAAGCCGGCCTCGAAAAGAACGATATACCGGTCGCGCACCGCACGATACACAAAATCATTTACCAAGAGATCAAGCCGCATGCGCGGAGAAATGCCAAACGCCGTTGCAAAACGGAATGTGATTGCATCACCGGATTCAAGTATCAAGCGTTCTGCTTCTACCTTTTGACGTCCATACAATGATACCGGGCGAAGCGGCGTTTCTTCAGTGCAATGTATGCCTTCTTCTCCTATGCCGTATCCGCTATTCGTTGTGGGAAACAATATACTCTGTCCCCTGCTGCGCAAGCGTAATATTGTTTGTATGGCATCTACATTGACTGCCTGGGACTCAAGCGGGAGTCTCTCGCATAACGGCGCGCCCACAAGCGCTGCGAGCGGAATTATAATATCCGCATTACGAATGTGCTTTGCTATAAGCTGTTCGTTACGGACATCGCCATATACGACATGTAATACTTTTTCGTGCATCACATCGAGTAATGATGCTTGCCCATAGAGACATACATCAATGACTGTTACTTTATAGCCTTCTTTAAGCAGTGCCGGTACAAGGATGGAGCCGATATATCCTGCCCCGCCCGTTACCAGTACGTGCGTTTTATATGTCGACATTGTTTACCACCTCGCATATACATTTGATATCGTTTTCGGTGAGCGACTCATTATTCGGCAAAAAGAAGCCGCGATTATACAGCCAATCAGAGACCGGGTGGCGAAACTCGCCGTAACGCTCAGTCCAGAACGGATGGCGTCCGAGGTTTCCCGCAGAAAATACGCGCGATTCAATGCCATGTCTCGTAAGCGCTTCAAGTATCCGCCTGCGATGCTCTCTGCTTTGAGCGACCGCGCAGAAATGAATACTGCAAGGTTCTTTTTCTTCTCCCCATGTCTGGCGTGACACAGTTTTAAGAGAACGAGCATACAGAACATGGTTACGATTACGAATAGCAAATATGTCTTTTGCCTTTTGTATCTGCCTGCGCCCCAGAAATGCCTGGATGTCTGTCGCGCGCACGTTGAAACCGGGCACAACAAACAAAAACGGGTCATAAAACGAATCTGGTCCGTATTTGGCAAACAACGCGAGCTGATCCTTCCGCATCAGGTCTTTCTGCCATCCGTGGCTCCGGAGCATCATCAACATATCGTGCAGCTCTTTGTTTTGCGTGCATATCATGCCGCCTTCTATAGTGGAAAGCTGATGGCCGAAATAAAACGAAAAGGAAGACATGCTTCCGCTTGAACCGACTGGCTCGCCGCGATATGTCGCGCCATACGACGCGCACGCGTCTTCCAATACGAGACAAAATCCGTAGGCATCCTGCAACGCGCGGATAATATCCATATCGGCAGGAACACCGAGCGTATGCACAAGCACGACATAAAACGGACTATGCCGTTTTAGCGTATCTTCCAGCTGATTATAATCGTACCCGAAATCTTCTTTGTTCGTGCCGCACATAAGCGACTGGAACCCTGCTTGCATAAATGGAGCTATGCTCGTCGGCCAACCGGTTGCGGGGACAATGACTTTTTTATTGCGTGTTCCTGCGTCTCCGGCAAGATACGCTTCGGCATACGCGGCAAGCAAATTTGCCGACGAGCCGGAATTCACAAAAACCGCAAACCTGCTTCCCATGTGCCCTGCCCATTCGCGTTCAAACGCTTCTGTTTCTTCTCCTTTTGTAAGGCGAGGATACGTTCCGAGCCATTCCCGCAACGCATCTATGTCTTCAGTATTAATAACCTGTTCTGCTAACGGGTAGCGTGTTTTCAATGTTCGTCTCCTTACTGCCTATATCCACTCTGTTATAACAAAAAAATCCGCCGCGTCAAAGCGCAGCGGACCATTGTTTACTGTTTTTTTACCCATTCTCGTGCGTGGAAGAGCATATATTCGGCGGTTTCGGCAAGCATATAGCGGGGCTGCCAGCCGGTCAGTTTTTTAAAACGCGTTGTATCGGGAATTTGCAATGTCACATCAACCGGACGCAGTAAGTCAGAATCAAGGCGTGTTGGTATAGCACAAGAAGCATATGATATCAGAAGCTTCAAAAAATCACCCACCGGCAAGGAAGCATCTCCCCCAATATTATATACTTCTCCAGAATGCCCCTTTGTCGTTGCAAGCCAATACGCCTCCATTGCGTCGCGCGGATCAAGAATAGTTCGTATGGAATCAAGATTTCCGTGGACTAATTCCCTCTTCTTGCCCTGCTCAATGAGTGCAATTTGCCGCGCAAACGATGTTGCAAATAAATCGCCTCTGCGCGGACTCATGTATGAAAACATCCGGCTGCGTATTATCTTCATTCCATCTACGCGCCAGTACAATTCTGCCAAAAAATCCTGCGTTATCTTTGACACTGCATAGGGACTTGCCGGGCGAAACGGACAAGACTCTTTTATCGGTATGTCTGCTTGCGTAACACATCCATAGACTTCGGATGTACTAATATGGTGCGCGATTGTTTCCGGACAATGCTGCCGCAGCGCCTCAAACAAATTCGCTGTGCCCATGATATTGTTCTCAAGCACCGCAAGACGATTACTAAATGATGCCTTCACATCTGCATACGAGGCAAAATGAATAACAGCATCAGGTGTTACGCCTTGGATCACGGAGGTAATTGCTCCAAAATCAAGCAGGTCGCATTCGTGCGTGGTAACGCCCTGAATGTCTCTTATTTCTGCCCCACTTCTCCATCGCGCAAGCCCGTGTACATCAATGCCCGGATGGTTTTCCAACACATATTCGGCAAAAGAGCCGCCTCCGGCTCCCCGAATGCCCGTTATTAGAATTGTTTTAAGCAACTATATTCTCCTTTCCCCCGAAGCCGCATGCTTTTGCGACGCGGTATCGTATATGCTTGTATTTGATTTTTAAAGGGTGTTCAAATGTCCTAAACATTTTATTCCGCAAACGAAAAAGTTTCAAGTCGCGCGTAAACGAAGGCCCATATTCTCTAATAGATTCATCAAGCAATGCATTCGCGTATGCATATAATTCCGCGTCCTGCGTGTTGTTCTTTTGTATTATCTGCATAACATCAATCGCGGTAGTCTCCCGCCGGGGGCGCTCTTTGGTAACATTGGCCAAAATATAACGAACATCATCCCAGCCGAACTTCTTTTTGCATACCAATAAAGATTCGTCAAAGCGGTCAACCACACCAACAAACGCGAAATGATCATGGATATTCTTTTTTGCTCGAGCCAAGGCGTCACCGGGCATGGGCAAAGTATCCCACCGGGTAATACCGCTTGCGACTTGACCCGCGAGAACACGCGTCTGGAAATTTGAGACAGATACGCCCCCCTCCGCCACATATTGTCGAAGAGGCGTTGTTGCCATCTTTGTATGCGCGTAATGGCCGGAGCGAGCGCTCCCCCGCGCGTAATAATATTCGGAAAGAATACGATCGGCAGGATTACGTATAAAGGCTATGTATCCAAACGGCTGCGAAAAGTACTCATGAACGCCAAAAGGCATGTGCCCGCTTACACACTGGATGCGCTGACGATGTTCTTCCGGCAATCCGGCAAGCGCCCGTATGTCTTTTTCTGTCCCGCCGTATGTCAAAAAAACTGCATCCTTAGGAAATTGCCGCGCAATAATGGCACGGAATGTCATCCCGCCCACTTTTGCGATATGAAGAAAGATGAGGTTTTGCATACCCCATATCATATAAACACATGCTTTTCTTTACAAGAAAAATGCGCATTAGGGAGTTTATTTATAAAAATCATTTTCTGTTGCATAGTATGAAATCCGCTTTTAAGAAAAAAAAATATTGCTATATATTTTAAAAAAGGTCGAGCATTATCATTAGAAAAAATTAAACAACATGAACAGAATAAAATCAAATGCGCTAAGCGCAAAATTCATAGCGGGTTTTTTAGTTGTGGCGCTCGGTATCTCGCTCATCCTCTTCTATGACTTTGTAGATGCGGCAAACAGTCACTCTGTTGACCTGAAAGCAAGCTCTAGCCAGTACCTGTCAATTACAGATGGCAGTCAAACGGGATTAGATTTATCAGGAGATTTAACTTTTGAAGCATGGGTTAAATTTGAAACCATTCCTTCCGGTGACGGAACGCGATATGAAATCCTTGGCAAATGGAACAGTGTGCCCAATCTTTCTTATCATTGGAGTTTTATTGTGAATGGATCAACGCTGATGCAAGAATTCGAGGTTTCGGACGATGGAACAAACTTTGACACATACCAAGTCGCTGCTGGTTCTTTAAATACTGGCCAATGGTATCATGTCGCTATGACATGGGATGCCTCCGCGGCGAGTGCAGAGTTCTTTCATAACGGTACAAGCATAGGAACTGATGCTGCTTCAAAGACATCAATCTATAATAGCAATTCAACATTTAGAATCGGATCGCATCAAGGAACAAATAGTTATTTTGATGGCTTGATAGATGACGTGCGGGTATGGAGCGATATTAGAATCAACAGCGAAATATCAAACAACTACCAATCAGAGCTCGTAGGAAACGAAACAAATCTTGTATCTTATTGGAAACTCAATAATGACTATACCGATCAAACGACGAATGGGAACACCTTAACGGCAAATAATAGCCCCGTATTCTCAACGGATATTCCTGGACTATCTAACCCCCCAACACAGGATTTGCAGGTATTCAAATCAACAACCGAAACAATTACAAACGATACAACGCTGTCAAACGATAGCGAGCTTCAATTGATTGACCTGGAAGCAGGAAAAACATATATTGTAAGCGGGGCAATATTCGCAAGCACCACTGCTGCCGCCCCAGATCTAAAAATAGCATTTAACATTCCTGCAGGGGCCGTAGCCGATATAGGATTTGTATCCACAAGCGGGAGTTTGAGCAATTCGGATATACTTCAAGGAACAGGATCTGCAGACATCACGAGCGATCGAATAGCATTAGCTAAGGACACTGATTCGATGATCGCCATTAACGGGACCATCCAGATGGGCTCTGTAGACGGAGATGTCATTTTTAAATGGGCGCAAGCACAATCAAACGCAGCGGCACTTTCTGTTATCCAGGGAAGTTACCTTTTAGCAAATGAGATAGATTAATATAACTGCAATCCAACCAAAAAGACCCCGTGCGCGGGGTCTTTTTGGTTTTTTGAATATAATATTCTGTTCTAAAAATTCTCAATATCCTTCTTTAAAGACTCATAAAGGATATTATCAACATTGTCCTTCAACAAAAACAAGGCGAAACTAAAATATCCGTATAACATCATCAAAGACCCAAGGCGAATCTTCTGCAAAGAAGAAAGTTCGGAGCCATCGTTATTTTTATCACGCACATACAAGCAATCCGCCCACATAATTTCTTTTTTTGATTTTTTAAAAGCAAACCCGCCTCTCCCCCTTCGTTTTGGTTCTATTTCAATAAGACGAAATCCTTTTTCTGTAAGAAACGCATGAACATCAGAAAAAAGCGATTGATTTTTATATAAAGAAACAAATTCCGATTCAATAGCAATTACAACAACGGAATGCAGCATTTCTTTTCCTGATTTTAAAATATCAAGCTCTGTTCCCTGCGTATCAATTTTTAAAAATGCGACATCCTTGCAATCATAACGAGACGCAGCGTTATCAAGAGAAATAATTCTTACCTTTTCTTCCCCCACAATATCAAATTTAGAATGCGCAACATTAAAGAGAGAGAGGGAGTCTCTATCAGACTCAAGGAGCGAAGAAAGCCCGGGCTGGCGCGTAATATAAAGTGTTGCCTCCCCCTCTTTTGAAAAAATTGCCTCGGGAATAACTATTGCTTTCCTCCACCCCTCTTTTTTAAGAATTTTTTTTAAATCTTCTCGTGCGACAGAATCCGGCTCGGAAATAGACAAATCCATACATGATTCAAATCCGTGGAATAATTTTGATGCACCCCCCCTGCCTCCTATATCCATTATTTTTAAATTAGCTTTCTTAAATAACCCAATAATGCTTGGTGAATATTTAAGTCGTGCTATCGCATCACGTCCTGTAATTTTTTTTCTTATTTTTTTATAAATATGATACAACATTTCTATAACATCAAAACAATAATATACACTGATTCGTAAGAAGAAAAAACTTCCTTACATGTTTATTTCCATCAACATATTCATCAATCGCCTGCTTTACACCGGGGCATGTGTTTGATAATGCGTCATCTACAATAATGACCCCCCCCCTCCGTCGCTAATCGCTTTCCAAAAAATCCCAAAGAGTATTTTGTGGGTCCGTATAAATCGGTATCAATATGCACAACATTAAACTTTTTATCTGCCGTGGTGTGGCTCACATCCTCTATTCTTCCTTTTATTGCTGTTATAGGCAACCCTGAAAGATATTTTTTAACATCTTCGTGCGACGCGTGATTGAATTTGCCCGCGCTGTGCGTATTGCTGTCTATGGGTGCGATGTCTTTTGCAGAATGGCCCTCAAATGTGTCTATGCTATACATTTCTGCATCCTCAGAAAAAAACAAGGCTGCTTTCGTCATAAATTTACTTGTTCCACCCCTATATACCCCCACTTCTGCCATACAAAATTTGCCGGCAGAATTTTTTACGGCATTTTCAATCGCCTGATATATCGTATATAGCCTATCATGGCCTAACAAGGTTCTTCCTTCACGAGAAACTTCTTCCGCTAAGCGCCCGAATGGCTCAGATTCCCGAATGTCCATCAAGCGCCAAGTATCCGCGCCAAAAATCCCGGGAATATAATTATATCCTTTTTTCTTAGAAAACAACTCATACCCAAGTAAACGAACTGTTCGTTTTATTTCGTATCCTATTCGTCTTTTTATTTTTTTAATTATTCTCATTGTCGGAAACAATAAAAGATTGATAGTTAGAGATTAGGATATATCACTCAAAATATTTCCGTAACCACAGCTCCAAATGCACCCACTGCCAGATATGAAACGAATTCGGGTTATGTTCCGCATGACAATATCTCCCGTATTCTTCAAGAGCCGCGCTTTGATTAAAGTAAGGGCGCTCAGCAAAAGACTTTGAAGCGAGGATGGGGTATATCCACGAAGTAAGGTCCTTTTTAAACCATTCGCGTTGCGGCGATGGAACCGCGCGCTTCGGGGCATTGCGCACCATATCCGGTATAAGATCGCGGAACGCTTTACGCATAAAATATCGCTGTTCTCCGTCCCGTATTTTATGCTCGCCCGGCAATGATAAGCCGTACTCTATCAAACGATAATCAACAAAGGGGACGCGCTGTTCAACACCATACGCCATGGCTGCTCTATCCGCGCTATGCAAAATGCGGGGTAACTTTGTGTATAATATGTCGCGATATTGCATATTCCTAAAATGAGACACAAAGGGCTTTTCAAATTCAAGCCGGGAGGCGTGTGTTCGCAAAAACTCGCTGCGTAACGCGTGCGCATGCGTAAATGCCGTTCCATCCGCGGAAGTCCCCCCGTACAAATATGATGAAAGCGTGTTCATAAAAAAATTCATATGTTCCTCCGCTCCGGCAAACGCATGTGATTCTCCGTACCGCATTAGTTCTTTTTTTGCCTGTTCCCCTCCCTTCTCACGCATAACATCAAGCAAAAACGCCCCCATGTAATACTCATATCCTCCTCCAATCTCATCTCCTCCTTGACCACCCAGCACAACGGGAATACCCTGCCTCTTGCAATGCTCAGCGACCATATGGAGTCCGAAAGTGGGCAGTCCAGGAAATGGCTCATCTTGATGCCATAGTACGCGTTCCGCAAGTTCCGCCATATGATGCGGCCGTATCTCTATAAAATTAACATGCCATCCGAGCCCATCGGCAAGCGCCTGCATATAGGGCTTTTCTATATCTTGATGCTCGCCGTAAATATGAGAAAAAAGATGGAAATTCTTCTGCCCCTGCGATACTTTATTCACCATTGCGGTAATCGCGGAAGAATCAAACCCGCCGGAAAGCTGAATGCCTATCGGAACATCACTCCTTAGCTGAAGCGTAACCGCGTCTTTGAATAAGTGCAAAAAACGCTCAGACACATCTCCCTCCGGGAGTGAGGATACGGCGTTAACCCGCTCGGCAAGATCCCAGTATCGTTGTATCGTAATATGACCATCCCTCCAACGAAGCGTTGTGCCTGCCGGTAATTGAAAAATGTTTTTAAAAAAAGTTTCGTGCGAGTGCTGATAATAACCGCGCGCGAGATAATCATAGATTATTTTATCATTCGGCTGCGTCTTAATGCCCGCGGCAAGCAACGCTTTTATCTCTGAAGCAAAATACAATACGCCGTTCTCCATCGCGTAGTAAAACGGCTTTACGCCGAGATGATCGCGAGCCGCAAAAAGTTCTTTTTTTCGCTCATCCCAGATGGCAAACGCGAATATCCCGTTCAGCCGCGAAACAACAGCCGGTCCCCATTTTTGATATCCATGCAAAATAACCTCGGTATCGCTCGTGCTTTTGAATGACACATCCTTCAGCTCCTCTTTTATCTCCAGATAGTTATACACCTCTCCGTTATATGTAATCCAGCATGATTTGTCGGCAGATGCCATAGGTTGGTGCCCCGCCGAAGACAGGTCCAAAATGCTCAACCGCCTATGACCGAGCGCCACATTTTCACGCATATATGTTCCCTCGTCATCAGGACCCCGATGCTCAAGGCTTCGCACCATCGTATTGAGCTGCTCCTCTGAAGGAGCAAAATTATCCCTATGAATAATGCCTGCAATACCACACATAATTATATTGTTTCAAAAAATTCTTTCATCTCGCTTTTAGGATTTTTTTTGTAAGCATCCCGGAACCGCGCCCGCAATGTCCGTAACGGGCCCGCGTATTTATTCAAAAATAGTTTGTTTGCAGCCAGGTATGGAAGTTCTTTTATTTTTGTAGACGAACACAACCGAACGATGTCTTGATGCTTTTCTTTTTTGAACGTTTTTTTAATGCCTGTTTTTTTCGCGATAATGTGTATCTCGCCCGGAATGCAATTTTCCGGAAAAAAGATGTTTGAATGCCTTTTTAAAAGTGGCACGGAAAGCATGCGTTCCACCTCAAAACCCTCCTGCTCAAGCAGGCTTGAGAGTGTTACCGAGGTGAAATAATATGTATGCACAAATTTAAAAAATTGCTTGCGAAATGTCATGCCATACAAGTCGGGAGTATTCAAATACAGTACGCCGCCGGGCTTTAACGCTTCCCCCATGCGCTTTATCGCCGCCCTCGGATCAAGCATATGCTCAATTAAAGCAATACCAACTACCGCATCATATGACCCCGGAGAATATGCTTGGGAGAAAAAATCACCCACAGTTATCGGAACCCCAAACACATCTTGTGCTTTCTGCGCCGCTTCTTCTCCCATCTCAACACCTGATACGTTCTCATATCCGCGTTCTTTTAAAAAATATAAAAATGCGCCCATACCGCATCCCACCTCTAATACGGATGCGGTTTTAGGAAGGCCCCAATGCCGCACCACCCAATCCGCATACCACTCTTGGTATCGCTTTTTATCTAATATACTCTCTTTTGATAGTGTGTTATTTCGCTTTTTTCTAGAGCCAAGTCCTCCGCTGTAATATGCCGCATACGCTGATGCGGCAGGCCGCGGATGCAAAAAACAAAGCCCGCAACGCTTACACACAACAACATCAAAGGAGTCGCCTAAAAAGTCGTACCCCTCATTCCCCCGAAAGGTTAAGAGCGTATGAAAATCGCGAGCTACACAATTATTACAAAGGGTTATTCTCTTGGACATTGTGTAATTAGAGATTAAAAATTTTTTGTAATGTTGTTTCTGCCTTATTCAATCGCAATGCCTGATACCACTTGTTCCATTTTTTAAAACGCGCAAGATCACGCGTAAATTCGGAGCCATATGCTTTTTTCTCTCTTTCGAAACGCTCACGAACATAATGATACAGCTGTATGTCTAATTGATTCTTTTCTTTTATACGAACGATCAAAGATTCGGGGATTCGTGTTCGTTCTTTGCTATATCGCGGGGCTTTGTTTTCATTCGCCCGCGCATAATACACCCGACGGATACCCAGCGCTTTTTTCAACAAAAGCAAAGATTCATCGAATTGTTCAACAACGCCCGAAAATACAATATGTTCATCTATATTTTTCTTTGCCGTCTCAAGCGCGCGCGCATCAATTGGAACCGCTTTCGCATAGCCCATTATGTCTTCTCCCGCAATCATGCGGGTCTGAAAATTAGAAACCATAGCGACATCACTTTCAATAAATTCGCGCAGTGAAATGTCTTTTGCCATTTGATCCGCCTTGTACGGCGATGCTTTTTTTTCTTGTGCTGCGTAATAAAATGAAACAACCCGCGAAATAGGCTCGCGGAGCATCGTGACATAATTGACAGGCCTTGAAAAATACGTATGCGCTCCAAAAGGAATATGCCCCCATAAAAACTTAATAGAATCCTTTTCCTGCTGTGAAAGGCCGCTAAACCCCCACATCGTTCCGTCCTCAAGAAGTTTTGTGCGTACTGCTGCCCGCTCTGGAAATGCGCGTGCGATGACCCGCTGGAATGTAACGCCACCCCCCTTCACGATATGAAGAAAAATTATGGGATCACGTGTCATGATGTTTTACAAGATACCCTATTTGTTCCAAATGCCTGGCTAATTCATCATGCTTATGCTTATCGGGGTAATGTTCAAGAACCAACGATGCATGTTTTAAAATTCTATTCATGGTCATAACTGCTTCTATGGGATGTTTTCCTATAGCGGTCTCCGCTGACAATGTAACGCCTGCCGCACCGTCACGCACCGTTGTTACAATGTCGTGCACCTCCGCAAGCGTCGGGCTTCTTTTCTCAACCATTGTCTCCAAAAGATTTGTTGCCACAAAAACCTCTTTGCCTGCCTCGCGAGCTTTTTTGAGTATAATTTTCTGCACAAATGGTATTTTTTCAACGGGTATTTCCTTGCTCAAATCTCCCCTGTCTATCAAGATCATATCCGATCTTTTTATTATGTCATCTATATGCAGTAATGCATCAGCGCATTCTACCTTTGAGATAATCTTCATAGAATTGTTTGACGCCTTTCGCATAGCGTCCACATACTCTCCGGAACGAATAAAAGAGGCAGCAAGATGTCCAATCTGCTCCCGCAGTCCGATCGCGATAGATTCGTGGTCCTTCTTTGTTAACGGATGAAGATTAAACTGTTTTTGGGCTGAAGAATGCACAGCAATTCCTTTATTGCTTCCTAATACCCCGCTTTCATGCACCCGCAAAACAATATATCCTTCCGCAAGCATCGTAACATCGGATACACACAACGCCAAAGAATCAAACCCGACACGCAATATATCTCCGACCGCGAGCTGACCCAAAATATGGCCTGGCCGCAACGAAAACGAATGCGCATCGCCAACCGTCGGAACAGCATACGCTTTAATCATATGTCCTTTTTCAAGATATGCCGCATCATGCGCGATCATGTCTGAGCGGATTTGCGAGCCTTCGGTATCAATAATAAACGGGATGCCGACCTTACGCGCGAGCGCAACAAAATATTCAAGATCCTCGATGCTTGAATGGGACATATTTACGCGCACAAAATCAACCCCGTTATCCTTAAGGCGCCTGAGATCCGATTCATTTTTCGTTGACGGACCAAGAGTGACAATAAGTTTTATCCTATTGTTCATGGAATTAGCATAAAGTATTTGACACAAAAATTCAAACCTGTTGGAATAACCATATGAAACAACAAAACGGGCTGCGGGTACTTGGAGTGGTGGGCGCGCGTTCTGGTTCTAAAGGCATACCCGATAAGAACATCAAACCGCTTGCAGGCAAACCACTCATGGCATGGATAATTGAGGCAGCAAAAAAATCAATCCACGCCCCCCGCGTTGTCCTTTCTACCGACTCTCAAGCATACGCGGATATCGGTAAGCAATACGGCACAGAAGTTCCATTTTTGCGCCCGAAAGAACTCGCGGGAGACAATATTCCCGACTTTGATTTTTTGTATCACGCGGCAACATGGCTTAAGGAACACGAAGGCTGGCAAGCAGATATTATTCTGCGTCTTCCACCAACCACCCCGCTATGCACGCCCGAACACATAGATGCCTGCATCAAGCTTTTATTGGATGACCCGCGCGCTGACTCTTCAAGAACAGTCACAAAGGCGAACAAGCATCCCTATAAATTATGGCGCCTAAACGGCAATTATATTGAACCTTTCTTCCTGGAAGAGTATACGGGCCTCAAAGACGCGCACAATCTCCCCCGCCAATCATTCCCCGAAGCCTATGCGCATGTGGATGTCATCGCGCTTCGATGGAAAACATTAGTAGAAAACAAAGAGATGGCCGGCAAATATGTGCGCTACCATCTTATACCAAAAGAAGAAGCGATTGACATAGATACCGAAATTGATTTCTTAACCGCAGAAGAACTACTAAAAAGAAAAAAAGAAGGCTAATCTTATCCTTCTTTTTTTATGAATAATGACTGGTTGTTAAGCCAATTAAAAGAAAACGCGTGCCCCGAAAGATGCTGCCTAAGAAAATTACAATTTGATTTCCGGGAATCAACTACTATATATGTCGGTCGATTTTGCATAAGGAGAATATCTACCGCGACCAATCTATCAGGCAAAAGTTCGGGTCCGTCAAGATAAACAAAATCGGCATGCTTAACATCGCCATCAAAATAAAATCCTTGGACTCCCTGGTATTCGGTTTCCTTTTTCGGCGCATAGAAAACGGTAACAAAGTTTTTTACATGAGCAGGCAAAGAGTTTTCCGTAACCTTTTTCCATTTTTCGCTTTCATCATACGCAAAAAGATGTCCTTTTCTATTCTCATACAACGCCTGTCCAATAATAATAGTTGAACATCCACTCCCAAACTCCACTACTGTTTCGGGCTTGTATTTCTTTATTCTCCAATACAGATTCCATAACTTATGCCATTTTGGAGAATACGCATCTGCCGGACGGCTATCAAAAAGGCGCTTAAAGCGGCGCATACGAAACGCAGAGTATCGCCAATACAACATTTTAATATAGTAACGAAAATGCCCCATAAACTATGCCCCCGAAGCAATAATTAAAAACTTTGCGAGCCGCTCCCCGGATTTGCCGTCCATAATACCGCAACACGCCTCTCGGAATTCTTTACGCGCCTCTTTGTCTTGCGATGGGTCTTTCATGTAATTATGAAGAGCGCTTATATATTCCTCTTTTGTTTTTGCTAAACGAATGGCGCCAAGCGCGACGGGATGCGCGTAATGATTATAATCCCACCGGTGGTCTCCCTCAAAATACCCCCGAGGACGCGAGTGGAATCCGGCGATCACAACAGGCTTATCAAAAAATACGCCGTCTAGCGCAATGGAAGACGGCCCACAGCTTACTACATCGCTATAATATATCGCGCACATGAGATTATCGTCGTCTTCAATGCTGATCTCTCTATCCCCCTCTACATCATCGCGAAATACCACGCCGGGTTTATCAAAGTACATGTTTGGATAAGGCTTTTGGCCTTGCAACTGTCTCGTAGGAATAGTAGGGGCGAAACGCACATAGACCTGTTCGGACATTGTGCTCAATATACCCAATACATATGGATCGGTATCATTGTCAGGTATATATTGATCCCCGATAACTGCGTGCATAATCATTTTTTTTGCCGGATCAAAGCCGATTTTTTTGAAAAACTCATCACGCGAAAGCTTTGGGCCGCGGAAATATTTATCATAATGAGGAATCCCTACAACGGTTATATTTTTATTCTCAAAATCATGAAAGCGAAGTGCGTCATCACGCAACCGGTAGGTCGCGGTCACCAGGTGATCAGGCATGGCGCGCACTAAGCCATGGAGTGTTAGGTTGTCCCATGAACGGACCATTCCGTACGCCGGAACGGCATAGCGTTTTGATTCATGAATAAGCTCCACATCCCGTTCATTTAATAAATCAGTGGCAAATATGAGATTAGGATTGTATTTCTCAAAATACGGCTTGAATCTTCCCTTGTACGCGGTATGAAAATCTATAAATCGCAGAAACGAACGCATAAAACGAAAACGGAAGAGTGGTTCGAGCGCAAACATCCCCAGCCAATAAAAGAATTTCCCCTCTTGCTTCCACTTCAATTTCCGCTCAAGGCGCACCGATGCCGTATGATGAACAAATTTTGAGATACGCTTGCACGCAAGAGTGGCAAAATTGCCGGAGGGAGAAGGCATGGCGATGCTCTCTATTATTACATTCGGATATGAAAAGTGTTTTTCAAAATAATCCTTTTTGTAATGAAGCACAAAAAGAACAACCCGGACATTTCCATTCTCCGAAAGAAAGCGCAGTACATCCGTTGCAAGAATGTTGCGCGATATGAACGGATGAAAGCTTGAAATAAAAACGGTTTTTTTGATATTTGCGCGTTTATCTCGGGACATAAGCGTTTTTTATTATACACGAACGACCTTCCTTAGAAAACCCGAGGAAAGCGAAATGATAGTCCGCAAAAAAACCTTGTCCTCTTCTCCGAAAGAGAATAATTTTTTCCACTCAAATTGGATAGAAATCTTATATCGCCGAAGATAAAAATAAATAAGTGGCAAGATAACTAACGGCGTTACGATACGCTCCAATGGAAGCGCCCAAATACCGATAAGCGGTATACACACGAGATAAAAAACAAATATAAAGGTCTCATTCAAAGCGCTTTTTACAAATAAAAACTTCTGCTTGCGTAAATACACAAGATATGACCCCAGGAGCGACCCAAAGGCTATGATGGGAACATTGAAAAGCAAAATATAAAAGAATGGGAGGGCGGGGGTATATTGCTCAAAAAATATTCTAATAACCGGCGGGAACACAATAAGCGCGCCGCCCGCAAGAACAAGCGACAGTAAAAACATATATTTTGTACCGTATGTAAAAATCCTTTGCTGGCGGACTGCGTCGCTCCCTACAAGCGGAATAAGTGTCACAAATGACTTTACTGGGAAAAAGTCTTTTACCATGCCAATAATGCTTTTTGCGACAACAAAAAGACCGAGCACCTCTGTGCTTAAAAGAACCTTGATTATCCATGGCTGAACAAGATCCGATGTGTTATTGATAAGCGGGCGAAACAGATTCCATTTTCCGTACGAGCGGAAAATACCGAACATCATAAACCGCTCTTTTGCAGACGCGATGCTTCGCCAGGGAGCATACGCCTTCAATGCGAGCGGGACCATTGTTGCAAGCCCGACAAATGCGCCGATTATCTCCGAAAGAACCACCTCGCGTATACCGATATGCGCGGTAAAATAAAACACCGCAAGCGCTATGAGTTGTGCAAGTTTGTTAACATTAGAACGCACCGCAATGGCGCGGAAAAACAAGCGCGCGCGAACCAAGAGTTTGCATAGATCAAAAAAGATATCATGAAGAAAAAGAAAAGAGAGCAACCGCATGATGCCGATAAACTCTTCCCCGAACCGAAAAGACAATAAGGATGCTCCAAAAAATACTCCCGCCCATATCAACACTCCCGATATAAACCGATATAACGCGAGCTCATGGAATAATTTTTTTGCGCGCGCGTCATCTCCTTCCCCAAAAAACCGAAAAATATCATTACCGATAACGCCCCCTCCCCAGCCAACAAACGCCGAAAAAAATGCATATGTCACAATAAGCAGCTGGTATGCTCCGTACTCATACGGTGAGAGGGATGATAATATAAAAAAACTAATCCCAAGAGCAAGTACCCGCACAATGACGCGGGAAATGGTCGCATATGATTCTGATGCGAGCATTCTTTCGGTGAAAAAGAGATCTTTTCCTCGTTGTTGTGCTGTATTGCTCATTCTCGAAAATATTCATGACGATACATCGTCATCCTAGGATTAAGCATCGCTATAGAACCATCGTCTTTTATAGAAAAATACGGCGCCCTCCCTCCAATGACATCATTTGTGTCCAGTCGCGATAATAACAGCGGATGAGAAAGAGCTTTATTAAAGCTCCGCTCCATCGTAAAGCCGAGCTGAAACCCAAGCGACTCCCCTATGTTAGGAATTGATGCGGGGATTACCTCGGCATTGCCGTACGGGTATGAGACACTTGATAGACGGAAAGGATGTTCTTGTATCACCGATGAAAGCGCTTCAACGCACAAATCAAATTCTTTCCTTATAACCCCCTCATCGATTGATGAGAGAGCCGGATGTGAATATGTATGAATGCCCAGCATCCCGCGTTTATATAATTGCCGAAGCTGTTCAGGAGACATATAAAACTCTTTTACAAAATCCTTCTCATTCTGCACCAACTCCAAAAATATTCTATCCACTATGCGCTCCCGGATGTCAGCGGATATAAATCCTTTATTAAGCGCAAACTTTAAACGCGCAACATACGGATCATCATAATAGTAGTGCTTCCGAAGCTCCTCCTCGCTTACGCTCAATTGAGAAAGATCAAGTATATCGCCGGTTATATCCCGAAAATAATCCTGCACCTTCTGCCAAAATGTTTCCGGAGGCATATGAGCCCGCGCCCAATGTATTTTATGGATAGAAATCGCTTTTTGTTCCCCGTATGGAAGCCCATTTACAAAAAAAACTGCGGGGATGCCGAGTTTGTCCAGTATTGGCAGCGCCCGTTCGTATTGGTTCTGCATTCCGTCATCAAAAGTTACGATACAAGCACGCTCGGGGAGTGCTGCCTCTCCCGCAATTACTTTAAGCAAATCCCGCTCCCCCATAAAAGAAAAATGCCTCTCCAGCAATTCTAACTGGGATGTAAGGTGCGCAGGCGAAGTTGCGTAAATCCCCGGATACGGATATTCGTTCTCTTCACCAATATAGTGATAATTGACGCCCAACAGCATATTTATTGTTTCTCTGTGAGTGCTGCGATGCGCTCGATAAGATTAATGTTTCTTTCGTAGCTTTTCCCATCGTGGTGCGGGATAAACTCTCGGAGTAATGTTTGGCGTTTTGTCTCGTGAAGCGCAGGATTGTCTAGATACGCATTAATAGCGCCCGCAAGCTCTTCATCTGTTTTCGCAAGCACCGCCGCACCATGCCGAAGCACTGGTTCGTAATGGCGCTCCTTATACATCATCCCATATACATCATCAAATGTAATATTTACAACAGGGGTATGAAAAATACAGCACTCAATCGTAACCGTAGAGCGATGGTTCACATTAACATCCGCATACATAAGCGTGTGTTTTAAATTCAGAAGATCTTCTTTTGTCATCTCGGTGTATTTTTTCCCGTTCGTATTGGAAATTTCGGCTCCCGCCTTTTCCATGTACACCCGTTCTGTATTAGCGAATGCACTATAGGTTTCTATAAGATCGCGCGGGTGGACCCGAAAGAATATATTTGGCGATCCTTTTATTTTTCCTGAATCCCGGAGCGCAATAATCCGCCCGAGCAATTCCACTTGAAACGGATACGCCTTGGTAACGCTCGTAATAAGAATGGTCTTTTTGTGGGGATCAAGCCCCTTGCTCCGTAAAAAATCTTCACGCCCCACCAAAGGAATAGAACTATCAAAGTAATAGTCAAAACGGATAGGCCCTCCAATAAAAACATGGTCGGGCGTGTAGCGGTGAATAGAAAGCGCATCATCATACTGCATTTGGTTCCAACAAATCAAATAATCTGTTTTTCTTGTATGTCCAAAATTCGTTGTAAGGTTATCCCAACTGAAATTCATAGCAACCGTAGGGATATTGAATTTTCGCGCCTGGATAACTGCCTGCGCTTCAAACGGCTTAAGGCCGGGAGTGGGCATTAAGACCAAACTTGGCTTATACGCCTGTACAGCACGCTCAAACTCGGGCATTTTTTTGGTCAGTATGCCCTCAATAAAAGTAAATGTGTCGTTGCGGATAATGCCTTTGTGTATGAACTTGGCAATAAAACGGAGCCTTTTGCGGTGGGGAAAATCGATGCGTAGCCGGTTTACCAAGGGCTCATACCACGATTCGTTTTCGCGATTGAGCGTTAAGCGCAGTTCTTTCATCCGATTCCAAAAACGAAGATCCGCAATAGGCATCTTCTCATATGTCACATTTTTTATCACAGGATATATATTGGTTGAGAGCGTATCGGGCAAAAAGACAATAACCCGGAACGTACGCGCAAGGTGATGGATGTATTCCGTCCGTAACAGATCGGAGGTGTGAACGGTGTTTGAAATAAAAAGAAAAACAGTCTTCATACGAAGATAATGCTTTACAATAAACCATTTTTGGCGTTTTTGTCAAAATTGACGGATTAGCAAATTTGTATAAAAATAATAATACAAAACCTCTGTTATTGTAACGAAATTGCATGAATAAACGCATACAATCTATCCTTCTCCACCCCCACCATACGATCAAAGATGCAATGAAAAAAATGGAGGAAGGAAAAAAAATCGGACCCTCAGCCCCCTGGGGTATTTGTCTTATTGTCGACGAAAAAAAGAAGCTCAAAGGCGTAGTGACTGACGGTGATATACGCCAGGCATTGCTCGCCGGACACACGCTCTCCACGCCAGTCTCGTCCATCATGACCAAAAATCCCCTTACCGTAAAAAGCGCGTCTCTTCCGAAAGATATGCTTATAGACCTTCACCACGAATTTAAAAATAGGAACGCAACAGAAAACAAATATCATCAAATAGTTATCGTGCATGAAAATGGCGCCGTTGAAGACGTGGTAACACCGTTTGAATTATGGCGACGGAGTGAACTCAAAACAAAAAATGTCGCCATCATAGGGCTTGGGTATGTCGGCCTCACTCTCGGGCTTAGTTTTGCGGATCTCGGCATTAAGGTGTTTGGTATTGATACAAGCGCGCATGTTGTAAAGCAATTAACAAAAGGGGTTCCTCATTTTTATGAGAAAGGCCTTGATGCGCTCCTCAAAAAACACATCAATAAGAATCTGTTTGTTAAAAAAACGCTCTCAAAAAATGAAAGCGACATCTATATTATTTGCGTTGGAACTGCAACTGATGAAAAAAATAATATGATATCGTCATACATTAAAAACGCGGCTCACGCAGTGGGGAAAGCGCTCAAAGCCCACGACCTGATTGTTCTCCGTTCAACCGTTGTCGTAGGAACGACGCGCGATATTGTGGTCCCCATTCTTGAAAAAGAATCGGGATTAAAAGCGGGACGCGATTTTTTCATCGCGTTCGCTCCGGAACGCACCGCCCAAGGAAAAGCACTTGAAGAACTTCGTACACTTCCGCAAGTCATTGGCGGGCTCAACAAACAAAGCCTTGATTATACCGCTCAACTCTTCCAACCTCTTACAAATACCATTATCAGCGTATCCAGTATGGAAGCGGCAGAAACGGTAAAGCTGCTTAATAACACATTCCGCGATATCAGCTTCTCGTTCTCAAATGAAGTAGCGCAGATATGCGACCGCATGAACTTGAACACGATGGAAATTATCCGTGCAGCAAATGAGGGCTACCCCCGGAACCCAATTCCTTACCCAAGCCCCGGAGTGGGAGGCTCATGCCTGGTCAAAGACCCGTACATTTTTGCAGAATCAGCAAAAAAAGTGAACTACAAAGCCCAGCTTCCGCTCGTCTCCAGAGCGATAAATCAACATATGGTTGATTTTGTCCACGAGAAAGTGCACGCGTTCTGCAAGCGAAATAAAAAATCTGCGAAACATGCAAAAATATTTATTGTGGGAATGGCATTTAAAGGAAGCCCGGAAACATCCGACATCCGTAACTCCACCGCGGTAGATATTACAAAAAAGCTTCAGCGTACATATAAAAATATTGTAGCGTATGATCCGGTGGCAACATCATACGACCTAAAAAAACTGGGAATAAAAATAGCACCCTCCCTTGCCGCAGGATTTAAAAATGCGGATTGTGTTCTTTTGCTTAATAATCACCACTCATATAAAAATATAGATATCCATAAAGCGACGCAGGCAATGAACACACCAAGCCTTCTTTTAGACGGCTGGAGTGTATTTGCGCCGCAGGATTTTGCCCACTTTGACCATATTACCTACGATGGCTTGGGAGTGGGACAACTGCCGCAGTAATAATATATGGCGCCTCATTCATACATCATCACCAACTTTGCATATGGCACGGGCCCTTATGTGCGCACCACGGAACTCGCACTCGCGGTAAACGACGAACTGGAGCGCCTTGGGCATCCGCGTTCTTCTATTGTCGTCCCCCTTATCTATGGAGAAAAACAAAAACGCATTATGCAGGAAGAGTTTTCTTTGCTCTTTGCCAAGCACCCAAAAGAGATAATTCTTGATGAAACATTCGGCTCGCATCTCAAAAAAACTTTTTATATCGGCACCGATACATACGAAACGCATCTAAACGCGTGGGCAAAAAATGCTGAAGACGCATCAAAAAAGCTAGAGAAACACATACAAGATACATACGGCAACCGTATTGCAATGATTTTGCAACGCTCCCCAAGGGTCCGTATCAATATCGCTCCCTCGTACTTTGCCTCATTCGGTTACCTGTCAGATATTTATGAGCGCTCCATAGATAATACCGATATAGCAATACGCAAAGAAACGCTTCTTCATGCCGCCGAATATGCGTCCTCCATTGAAAAAGAGCACTTGATGCACATTATCTCAACGCCCGGAACATTTTCATGGAAACACTATTCAAAAAAATACGCTGACGAAATTCTTTCTCCCCCATTGATATCGCCTTATACACATACCGAAGCGCCCGTTGAAAAAGGCATATTCGTGAATGTTACAGGCATCCCAGGCCTTGCAGGACTCTACAAGGCTGCGTTAGAGATGGAGACCCACATCTATACGAATGACACAACGACGCTCCCCCAAGGAACAAAAACTCCGTCTTCCGTTATGTTTAGCGGGAACATACTATTCCAATTTGCGCGCACGGGCTGGAGCTCGGTATGGCTCTCCCACCTTTCCGGCACCCCGTTGGTGTATCCGCAATGGAAACACACAGACGATCCCGAAATATACTTTAATAATATATGCGTCAAAACATTGGGGTTGGGAATCCCATACGAAGGCCAGCATATCGATTCCCTTATTAAAACTACTGAAACGCTTCGTGCTACAATAAAATCGTACAACGCAAAGATTTTGGACACATTCGGAACAACAAACGGCACACACTATGCTGCAAAAAAAATAGCGGAACATTTTGCAAAAAATCACTTATCACTATGAGAAAAAAGAAATACGCCATTCTCGCCGTAATCCCGGCCCGAGGTGGATCAAAATCCATACCCCGGAAAAACATAAAACCCCTTGCGGGAAAACCATTACTCACCTATTCCATAACGGAAGCGCTGAAAAGCAAATTACTTACAAGAGTAGTTGTTTCCTCTGAGGATAAGCGCATCATCCGCACAGCAAAGAGATACGGAGCTGAAGCGCCATTTGTCCGCCCAAAAGCACTCGCAACAGACACCGCCCTTGCCGTGCCTACCATCCAGCATGCTGTACGAGAAATGGAACGCCAAGAAAACACAACATACGATTATGTTGTTATGCTTCAGCCGACCACTCCGCTTCGCACCACCCGCCATATTGATGCTTGTCTCCTGCAGCTCATCCGCACGAAAGCTGATTCGGTCATAAGCGTTGTCCGCGTATGGGACAAGCACCCCTACCGCATGAAAACAATAAAGCGCGGGCGGCTCGTAGACTTTGGGAAAGAAACAAAAGAGAATATGCCCCGCCAAAGCCTTCCTCCGGTGTACTTGAGAAACGGGGCGATATACGCATGCAAAAGAAATGTACTGATGCGGCAAAACAGTTTTAAGGGAAAAGATTCCCGCCCCTACATCATGACAGAAGAAGAGTCGGTGAATATAGATAGCGTTTTAGATTTTCAGATTGCCGAACTTCTGATAAAAAATCGACGAAGCAAGCGTTAAAATATTTCTTTCCCGAACAGCGTAAGCACCTTTCGCAATATAGAAAATATACGGCTCTCATAACGATATGTGTACTCCGGAATAACATCCCCCCCGAATGATTGTTTGAATTGAGCAATCCCCTTTTTTGCGTTTTGAGAAAAATTAATCCCTCCCAAATCAATCGTCGTGTATCCTTTTTCTTTGCCGTACATACATATCTCCCACACAAGACGGCGGGTAGCATACCCAATGATGCGCGGATCCATGTCTTCGTCTTTGCGCAAAGACGCTATCGTCTTGAAACGCAGAATGCCATCAGCACGATACGAAGCAATGGATACAATCATTTTTCCCTTCCAATAGGCATTTGACAGCAGGCATTGGCTAAACTCCCGTTTAAGGGAAAGAAGCGCGCCATCAACAGTCTTTGCGTGAGCATACACGGCATATGACTCGCGGCGGTTGGTGTCATCTACCCTAAATGTGAGTTCCGGAATGTGCTCGCTTTTCCGTATCTCATTGCGCGTATTTTTTTTGAACCGGGCAAGAATAGCATCGGGGGCATCTGTAAGCGGAATGACTGCTGTATGCTTTTCGGTACGCGTACAGCCTCGGGGTGCTGCGCATTTTACATACGAAACAAGATATATGTAGTGATGTTTCTTTTGCAGAGACGCGAGCTCACCCGCAGTAACCGTATGCATCACAGTACGGATATACGGGAGACCACAAAGAGAAAAGTGAGGCAATAATTCTAGGAGCCTTTGTTTATGCTGTTGCTCGTCTATTTGTTGCATGCAATAACGTAATGAAAATCGCGCGTTTTGAATAAATAGGTATCGTAGTGCCCTATCTTAATATCGGAAAACTGCCCATATATGTTTCGTATCTCGTCTTCGCTATCAAAACAATACAAAATAGCGTCTTGTTGCGAAGGTGTGCGCGAAGGCCGGTATAAAGACGGGGCTATCTCTTCTGCGCATAAATTATGCTTTGTAGATACCATGGATGATAAAAATTGCCCGCCCGATTTCAATACGCGAAACACCTCGGCAAGCGACTCGGTGAGCGTTTCGCGTGAGTTGTAATACAATGACTGCCATGCAACCACCACATCAAATGTATTGTCATCAAACGGGAGTCTGGGAGAATCAACCCGTTTAAACTCCGCATTAAACCCAGATTTTGCCAGAAGCTCTTTTGCGTGCGCGATCCGGTTTTCCGCAAGTTCAACGCCAGAACACATAAACCCCTCCTTTGCAAAATGTAAAAGATCCTGACCTTCGCCAAACCCAATAGAAAGAAGTTTTTTGCCCTTACCGTCAGGAAATAAAGCTTTTTGCGCCTTTATGAGATGTATGTCCGGATGCATGCCATGTATGGCCATATGTTCCCATGTTTCGGCATTTCGCTTATAAATATTTTTTTCTGAAAATGACATACTAGGCATTCTGAAGAATAAAATTGGCTAATCGTTCTGATGACCTTCCGTCTATCTTGTAACACATCTTGTCCACGAGATCCTTGCGAAGCTCTCTATCCTGCCCCGGGTCATCCAGATATGCCCTTATCTGCGCGAATAACTCGGGGAATGATTTAATCACCTTTACACTCCCTGTATCAAGCACATGGCGAAAATGCGCAAGATCTTCCCAACGCCTTACAGACTGGTGATACGGCCGTTTTTTATACCCGTCAAATCCTATTGTAAGCACAGGCTTATCAAATATTGCCGCCTCTATTGCAGTCGTTGAAAAAAGGGAAATAACTACGTCTGCGTGGTACATCATATTCACATAGTGCAAAAAATTATCCATGCTATTTGTATTGTCTATCCAATTTATGAAAACATTCTGATCTTGCTCGAATTGCAGATACTTTGCCTTTTCGCTTGTTTGCGGATACGGACGCAGCAATAGCCGCACAGAAGGTCCAAAAAAACCTTTCGATATCTGGTTGGAGATTGCTTGCAAAATATCCGGCTCGTCAGCCGCATATACGCTTCCCGATACAAAAAGGATGACTTTGCTGTCTCCCGGCATGCCCATCTTCTTTAAGAATTCATCTCGCTGTATTACATGGCGCTCAATACCGTAATAATTATCCCATTGCGGAAAGCCAACCACATCAACCTCCGAAGACTTGTACCCCTCATATTTGACTGCTTCTTTTTTCATTGGCTCGTTCTGCACCGCAAGAACATCCGTTTGCACGGGTACAAAATATTTATTGAAATGGTCCCACTTTGAAGGCATCCCCGCTGTTTTTATATTCCGGCGTTTTGCTTCGGCCGCTATTTCTATATCGGGGAAATGCGCGATATCAGAGCAAAACACAAGATCAGGATTATGCGTATCAAATAATGCTTTATACGGTCGCTCAGTAAAAATCTTTTGATAGAGCCACGGAACTACATTCCGTTTTATTATGTTAAATTTTCCAAAGGTATGCGCTATAACCCATTTTATAACCCATAAGTGTCTGTTCCCTCCGGCGGGAGGCGCATCCAGCCGGTCGCCAACAGTAGCAAGCAATTTCGTAGTGCCAGTAAATACCAGATATGAATAGAAAAAATGAAACGCGCGCTCAAGCCGCGTTTTGGGACGAAAATAAGATATATTCTCTATCACTACATGCGGCATATTTTTTAATTCTTCCGCAGAAAAAAATTCGGGCAATACTTGAGAGCGCCGCAGTATGACAATATTATGGTCTCCACGCAAAACAAGTTTCCGGACAACACTGTCCGGAGGCAAAAAAAGGTTTCGGAATACGTGCACATCGTACACACTGAAAAAAATTGTTTTTTTCATACGCTCGCTTTTACAAAAAGACGTATGAGGGCATCGGCGGTTTGCGCCCAAGAAAGCTTTTTCTCAACAAACGACCTGCCGTTTTTTCGGAGAGTATTGTATAGCTGTGAATCAGAAACCAGTATCTCTATGCTTTTCGCCAAAGCTCCGACGTCTTTTGCACTAAATAAAACAGCATTTTCCTTGTCTGTCAATACTTCTGATGCCCCTGCGGTATCCGAAACAATAACGGGCATCCCACAAGACATTGCCTCAAACACCGCCAGCCCCCAACTTTGCATGTGATTCGGAAACAGGAAAAGATGATGCTTATGGTATTCTGCCAAAAAATCTTCTTCGGATATCTCTCCCGTAAAACGCACACGCTTCTGCAGACCTAAGCGAGCAACAAGACTTACGAGCGATGCATAATATTTTTCATTGCTTTTTGTGCTTCCGGAAATAGTGAGCGTCGCATTGTATCCCCTCTGCACTAAGAGACCGAGTGCAGATATGCCGTCCTCGAAACGCCGGTGCGGAAAAAATATGCCGTTCATAAAAAGTGACACCGTTTCTTTTGTAGGCGGGATGCGCTCTTGGTATGAAAAATAATTAGCATCAACGCCGTTCCGGATTATCGTTGCGTTTTTCCCAAAATATTTTTTTGCCCATTTCTTATCGCGCTCATCCAGCACGGCAATCTCGTTCTGCGCCTTAATAAACTTATGAGCATCATAGGCATCATATACCCGGTAAAACGCGCGCTTTACAAGAGATACGCGGAGTTGCGAATCTAATTTTTGTGCGCGGAGCATCATAAATTGTTTTGTCGGCATGTCATGCATCACCCATACGGAAGGCACATTTTTTGAGCGCTCCTTAAAATAGTACGCAACACGGTAACATACATGGTCATGCGGGTTCAGTATGTCTGTATCCTTATCAATAAGGTCAGCGAGTTCTTTTGATGCGTCGTTCTCACGGAACATCTGCCCGAACGAGCGGAATATATTGACTATGCTCCACGCGCTCCGATGCTTGTACGTAGGGAAAAAATCCAACGAACGCACATCCATGCCCTCAAGCAAATCCGCAAAGCAATCTTCCTTTGAATAGAGAAAGGTGTAGAGCACCACTTCGTGCCCTGCTTTTTTGAGCTCCCGCGCAACATATAAGACATGACGCTGGACACCTCCGCGTGTATTCAATTTTCGCACTATCATAGCTACCTTCATAGATGTTGGCCTATTTCAATATATCTATTATAGCAATAAAAAAGCCTCGTACGACCTGTACGAGGCTTTGTTTTTACGCTGTAAAAAGAACGCCCTGGGACATATAATTTTCACATATGCCTGCCTCATTAATGAAAAAATGCAGGCGATCTTTTGTGCCGAGCTTATACCCGCTCCCCGACTGATTCATCGGCCCAAACTGATGCTGTCCTGCCACCGCACCGATAATCTCGCGGTTCACATATATCAGCCCTGATTTGCCGCCAGTAACCATGCCGCGCACAAATTGTTTTTTTTCCTCTTCGCTTTGCGAATAAATCCCTGCGGTGATATGCGGATATGCATTTGCAAGCAATATTGCTTCTTTGAGCGTACCTGCAAAAAAGATAAATAGAACCGGTCCGAATATTTCTTCACCCACCAAAGGCGAATCGTGCGGTATACCCTCAAATATCTGCGGCCCGATAAAATATCCGCATTCTTCCATGTGCGAGAGATCAACTGCTAAAAGCGGCTGTTTAATCTCCGCGCAGTCAGCAATCCGTTTCTTTATACGGTCAAACGCATTTCTATCAATAACCGCATTGTAATTATATTTTTTCTTGCGATTCGCCGGATGGCCGTATTCCAAAGAAGATGCGGCATCAATAATCCGCGATGTTGCCGATACGGAAAATTCGTGTTTGGGTTCTGCAACTATGATAAGACGCTGCAACGCGGAACATTTTTCTCCTTGCTGTTCCCACTTTGAACGCAACACAGCCTTAATAACATCATCAAGGTTTGCGCTTCGCGTAACGATCATCGGATTGTTTGCGCCAAGCTCCGGCTCAAACCGCTTTATGCCATAGGGATACCCATACGGATCATCCGCAACGGATAACGCAGCCGCAGTATTTATCTTATGTCCTACGCTCATAGAACCGGTAAAGCAAACACCCGAAACAAAACGATGCCGCACGAGCGCTTCACCAGTATCACCGTGCCCCGGAAGATACGCGATAAAATCAGCCTCCATTCCTGCGCGAAGCAAGAGACGCGCAAGGTAATATCCTATTATTGGGGATTGTTCTGCCGGCTTAAACAGCACGGGACATCCGGTCAAGTATGCTGCAAAGATCTTTTCGACACTAAGCGAAAATGGAAAATTCCATACGCTTATTGCCGCAATCGGTCCTTTCGGGAGCGGAATGCGAATGTTTTTCTCCGACACAAGATCCGGACGCGAATACACCCGCACAAACACATCATCAATATGCCGCAGGTATAGTTCGCCAAAATCAATCGCCTCTTCTACCTCTCCGAGCGCTCCTTTGATCGATTTTGAAACCTCATGCGCTATAATCGTTGCTATGTGATAGCGCTCTTCGCGTATGAAAGATACCGCATTTCTCACCACATGTTTTCTTCTGTGAAGCCATCCATCAAAATCATCCCAGAATAATTCCTGACTCTTTCTGAATGCCTGTTCGGCAACGGTACACGCGCGCGCCAGAAGTTCAGGTGTTGTTTTGCATACTTTCCCGAATATCTTATAACAATCCGCGGGGTCGTATACTTCGATATACTCTTTTGTGTAATACTCCTTGCCTCCTATGAGTATGGGGCAGGGTTTCAGCATATCTAGTCTTTTTGAATCAATATAGCGAACCGCTTCTTCTATGCGTGCATGCACCTTGGGATTGGAAAAATCTTCTTGCGGCTCATTCCGGAATTGTTCTTCTCTGTATTTCATTTATTCCCTCCCGGGGAGCGCCTGGATTCCTTTTTGCAGGATATCTATAGCGTTTTTCATTTTCTTGCCGTGAAAACGTGCAAGGAAACTTTCGGAGCCTGTGTTGTCGTCAACGCGGCGGATCAAGAATCCTATACCTTGCGCAAAGCTACTTGTTAAAAGAACCGGCACATAGAAACGCACCGGAAGCCCGTTCGGAATAAGAGCCTGCTCTGCATACGGCTCGCCCATTCCACGGATAAGCTGGGTTTCGTAAGAACCGTGCACAAGCGCATGAAGGATGTGGTCGACATTATGAGTCCCCGACACCATATGCAGTCCTTGCCTAATACCCTCAATGAAACAGGCACGAAAATTCCTATTCGTGTCTTCTTTCACCGTCCAGACAGGAACATGCCATCCGCGTAATTCCGCCAGATACTGTTCAAATGAATGGTACGCACCGAGTACTAAGCGGACCCATAATTCATCTCCGTAGCGGTAATGCAAGCGTGCGAGCCTATGGATTATCTCAAGCGAATCAGTAGTATATGACTGCAATACACACCGGGCGATTGCGCCGTACTTTTTATAGTACCGCTCAAACACGCGGAGCTGTATCTCTCGGTAATCCCGTTCAAGCGCATCAAAGAATATATTGAATCCTGTTTTCTGTGCGAGCACAAAGAATGGCTCAAGCCGGTCGCATATCATATCAACCGAATATTCAAGCGAAAGAGGATCAATCTGGGAATACGCCGCTGAAATTTTTACCGACGCGCTGACATCATACGATGCGTCAATTCCGTATTTCGGAAGCCCAGAAAACAAACGGCAATAATCGTCTACATATTTCTGCGCTTCTGTTTCGGAAAACACCGCGTCTCCTAAAATATCCAGATTCACTTTTATCTTCTTCTTATGGTATCCGCGTATTGTCCGCGATATGCTCGAAAGATCATTCCCGCCAATAAAGCGGCCGGCAAAAAGCCGGAACCCCCAGTGAAGCTCACGCGCAAGCATGCGGGAAGACAAACGACCCGATGCAAACAGTGGCGCGAATGTCCACGGAAGCCTGTCATGGACAGGCTCAAGCACTTCGTAAAATGCGTCCCGAATATCTCCCGCATCATTCGTCTGGGAAACAATCGTCGTCATCTGCATAAGGCGCGAGGCAACTTCTTTGTCGCCCAAAAACCAATCCATTGGATCCACGCCCATACATTCTAATACATTCATACTATTCCTCCTTGTCCGCAAAATCATGTATTTCAAGGGCGGGTTATTGTAATGTTTTCAAAGTATCTCCGGAACACTTTTTATTAAAAGTGCCAGGCAAACTGCACAAACAGTACCACACTTTTCCCAAAAAGAAAAGCCCCTAAGGGCTTCAAGCTATTGGCACTCAGCACACTATCATACCCCGAATTTTTCTTTCGCATTCAAAACCGTTTGTCGCGCCGCACCTTCAAACGACACTTCTTTGAGCTCCGCTATTTTTTTAACAACCTCTTCTACATATGCCGGCTCATTCCGCTTGCCTCGGTGGGGTGCAGGAGTCACATAGGGCGCATCAGTTTCGGAGAGTATCCGGTCAAGCGGGATATGACGCGCAACTTTATCGTAATCGTGCACGAATGTTATCACGCCGCCGAATGTAAACGAAAATCCGAGCGACAAAAACTCATCGGCAACCTCGCGTGAACCTACAAAAAAATGAACAACGCCATTCGTTGCGCTTTTTTCACGGAGTATTTCAATAATGTCCCTGTATGCGTCGTCCTTTTTTGAGGGACGGCAATGAATCATAAGGGGCTTAGAAATGGCCTTCGCAATATCAATATGTTTGCGGAAAATATTTTTTTGTTTTTCTTTTATGGCGTCTATATCGCCTTCAATCCGATAATAATCCAGGCCGCATTCGCCAATTGCTACTACCTTTGGGTGGCGCGCAAGTTCTGTGTATTCTTCAACGCTGAATTCTTCTCCCCTACTTGTAAATCCTTCGCCTCCCCCTAATTCCTGCGGATCGTGATACGATGCATCGGTATGAATCGGATGAAGCCCTACGGTTGCATACACCCCGTCTTCGTATTGTTCCGCGAGCGCAACTGCCTGTTTTGATGTGTCTTTTTGGGTACCGACATTTATTATCCATATTCCCTTTCCGCGCGCACGCCAAATAACCTCGGACACATCATCCTTAAACGCAGCAAACTGCATATGCGTATGAGAATCAATCATCTTTGGAATTGACATACAAAAATCATTATACTAGAATCAACAAGGATTTTAAACGGGGGTATGTGATTATATGGGTAAAGAACTAATGCCAACAAGCGGGAGAGGCAGTAAAGAATCGTACGCAACATGGGCACACCCAGGCGATATCCAGTGCGAACATACAGATACAGGAGTGTTGCTTACTATGCGCCAACCCAAAAAAGCCTCTTTCGCAGTCCAAAATGAAAAAGGATTTTTGCTTGAAATCTTTACGGATCCCAAAGAAAAAACAATAAAAATCCTCAAAAGGAAAGACACGAAAATTATCATTGAAAATATCTGAAGCAAAAAAAACGGCTCTCCTGGCCGTTTTTTATTTTCTCGGGAAGAGCCCTTCTCCCATCGTCACGCGGAATACATCCCTTGTTTTGTAATCCTCGGGAGCTGCGCCAAAAATAGCAAATATCTTTTCAGATGTCGCGGGCAAGAACGGACGCACCATATCCGCAAATGCTAACGCGCCATATACTGTGTGCCATAATACCGCCCGCGTTTTCTCTGCGTCGGTCTTAATAAGCTTAAACGGCTCATAATGCTGGATAAACCTATCAAGCTCTCCTAAAAATCCCCACGCGATATCAAGCGCCCGCGAAAATTGATACGCATCAAGTGCTTCTTGGTACTGCGGGCGGATATATTGCTCAAAGGAAAACGGCACGCTGAATGTTTCTATATTCCCTCCGTTCACTTTATGTTGGCGCAAAAGTTCAGAAGATTCCTGGAGCGGCACCGCGTCCAACAGAGCGCCTTCAGGTTTTTTAAAATCTTCCCCGAAATATTGGGTTATCATTTTTGCAACACGCGATACATAATTGCCGAGCCCATTTGCAAGATTTGCATTATACGCATCAACAAACCGCTCCTCTGTAAAGTCACCATCCTCAAACGGCTCTATCTCGCGGAGCAGAAAATACCGGAGCGCATCTGCGCTAAACCGACGCATAATATCAAAGGGGTCTATCACATTACCGATTGTCTTCGACATCTTTTTTCCCCCTGATGTAATAAATCCGTGCACAAAGATGGCCTTCGGCAACGAAAGACCGGCGGATAAAAGCATTCCGGTCCAAATTGCTGCATGAAATCGCAAAATATCCTTTCCAATAACATGGAGGTTCGCGGGCCAATACTTCTGGAAATGCGCATCATCTTCGCTTCCAAACCCGAGCGCTGAAATATAATTTGAAAGCGCGTCACACCACACATACATCGTCTGCGTGTCATCTCCCGGGACCGGCACCCCCCACGGAATATCTTTCGCGGGACGCGAAAAGCTTATGTCCTGGAGCCCATCATCCAAAAGCGCCATAATTTCGTTTTTACGCGATTCAGGAAACACCGTAAGCTCTCCCTTTGCAATGAGTTCTTTTATCTTTTTAGAATAACGGGAAAGTTTGAAATAGTAATTTTCTTCTTCAAGTAATTCAGGCTTCTGGTTGTGATCAACGCACTTGCCGTCAATAAGATCCTTTTCGGTGATAAAGGCTTCGTGTCCTACGCAATAGAGCCCCTTATACGTCGCCTTATAGAGATCGCCTTTTGCTTCTATCTTTTTCCAGAGCACTTGCGCACCTGGCCAATGCCGCTTTGTATCCGATGTCCGTATAAAATCCGTATGCGATATGAAGAGCTCTTCTAATAGCTTTTTGAACGTGGCGGCATTTGCATCAACTAGTTCTTGCGGAGTTTTCCCTTCCTTTTCAGCGCTTCGCGCTATTTTCGCCCCATGCTCATCCGTGCCCGACAAAAAAAAGACATCATCTCCTTTGATGCGTCTCCATCGTGCAATGACATCTGTTTGTACCGCTTCAAGAGCAAATCCTATATGAGGCGGCGCGTTCACATACGGAAGCGACGTTGTAACATAAAATTTTTCCATACGTTACGTAGTATGCTTTTCTGCCATTATATCATTTGATATCTCCACGATAACAACGACAATGGGAACTGCTAAAAGAACTCCCGCAATACCGCCTAACTGTGCGCCAATGATCATCGACAAAATGACAAGCGCCGGATGAACCCCTATTGCCTTACGCATAACAATAGGATAGACGAGATTGTTCTCTATCTGCTGGATAATAATGTAGAGCGCAAGCACCAATAGCCCCAGGATTGGCTCCTGCAAAAAAGCGAGAATAACCGCGGGGACGGCAGCAAGTGTTGCCCCGAATATCGGGATAAGCTCAAATACTCCCGCAAGTATGGCAAGCGAAAGCGCAAAATCAACCTGCAAAATAGCAAGTCCCAAAAAGCTCATAACGCCTACAAGTACTCCCAGCAGTATTTGTCCCCGCATCCATCGCCCAATCTTTCGCTTTGAGCGCTTCCATACATTCAGCACATAATCTTCATAATTAAGCGGGGTGATAATACGAAGGAAATTTTCTATTCCATTTTCCTGTACGGACAAGTAAAAAGATAAAACTACGATTACAAGCAACGAAAGCGCGCCACCGAATATCCCGGATACAGTTTGGAAAAAGTCCCCCGAAAATCCGGAAATAGCCTGGGAGAGCTCTCTGCCGATTGAGCCGAGGATGCTTCCGATAGAAGACGGCAATGAGGGAAAGTACTGGGCAAGCACCGTAGGCTCCGTAACATTTTGAATGAATGTAGGAATATCCGTTGCAAGGCTTGAGAATTCAGAGAAGAGCGGCGGCACGACGAGCGAAAATGCCGCAGTAAGCACTATAACCGCAAGGATATATGTAATAAGTACGCCGATAACCCGAGGTATCTTTCTGTCTGAAAACCATATTGCCGCAGGCTCAACTGCCGACGCGATAACAACGGAAAAAATTGCTATCGCAAGAATATTCCGGATGATATACAAAAAAGCAAAAAGTAACAGAAAAAGAATGACACGCAAAATGGTGCCGCTCCCTACTTCAATTATCTGCTTGCGAGACTCCATACAAACTACTTTTTATACCGCGAAGCATGCTTGATGAGCGTTGAGAGATTCACTGATGCCCGCGGCCCTACGAGCGCGAAATTTATTTTTTTAGGATTAAAAACATCGCGCGCTACTTCTATAATATCATTCTTGGTTACTTTCTCAAACTCCCGCAAGAGCTCTTCGGGGGGTTTTATATCCTTATAAAAAAGCTCCCGCTCAGCATAAAATTGCGCGATGTCATCAGATGATTCAAACGAAAGCGCAAGCGAGCCGCGCAGATGGTCTTTTGCAAATGCCAACTCCTCATCGGTCGGCCCGGAGAGCTTGAGGTCAAACATTTGTTCGAGCATTTTTTCTGCAGCCAGCTTTACCGAGCCGTGCGTAACACCTGCGCGTGCAAGGATATACCCGGAATCCGTATACGATTCAACACCGGATTGCACATAATAGGCAAGGCCGAGCCGTTCGCGTATTTCAACAAAAAGCCGGGAGGACATTGTGCCGCCCAAAATATCGCTCAACAGACCGAGCGCATACTTCCGCCTGTCGTACATATCATACGCCCGCGCCCCCACAACAAGATGCGATTGTTCCGTTTTTTTCGTAAATATTTTTTGCGCAGGACGCACCTGATGTTCTTTGACTGCGACCTTCCCCCTCGGGCGCCCTCGCTTGAATGTGAAAAATGCTTTTCGTATTTTCCGGAATGCAGTATCGCCATCAATATTCCCCGCAACAACAACAACGCTGTTTGTCGCAACATACTGGCTTTCCCGGTATTTTATAATATCGTTGCGCTTAATGCCGCGCATAGTTTCAGCGGTTCCTCCGATTGGCCATCCAGAAGGCTGGTTCCCGTAGAGCAGCTCTTCCCATACATCAAAGACCTTCCGCTGAGGCATGTCTTCGTACATTAAAAGCTCCTGGATAATAACACCGCGCTCTTTCTCTATTTCTTCCTTCTGAAAAAGCGGATCAAGCAAAATATCCGCGATAATATCAAGCGATGTATCAAAATGCTTCGCGGCGCTCTTCACCCAATATCCTGTCGTCTCTTTGAGCGTAAACGCATTAAACTGCGCGCCCATCCGGTCTAATTCCCGCGCAATCTGCTCGGGACGGGGACGCTTTGTAGTCCCCTTAAAGAATAGGTGCTCCAAATAATGCGAAACGCCGTTTGTGCGGAGGGTTTCGTACTTAGATCCGGTCTTTACGAGCACCAGCAATGTTACCGCCTGTGTCGCTTTCATGGGGGCTACAATAACACGAAGACCGTTGGGGAGCGTTTTTTTAAAAAATGATTTTTTCTTTTTCATAATTATCCGAGCTTTTCTTTGATATATGAAGCAATAGCATCAGCGGGTATCCGTTCCTGCTCCATAGTGTCCCGGTCGCGTACTGTCACCGTGCCGTCTTCAAGCGTATCGTAATCAACTGTAATACACCACGGCGTTCCTATTTCGTCCTGTCTCCGATACCGTTTGCCTATATTGCCGATATCATCCCACGCAGCAGACATATCCTTCCGCAGCCCCTCGTACACATCCCTTGCCTTTTTTACGATGTTCTCTTTATTAGAAACAAGCGGGAATATTGCAACCTGATATGGTGCGAGTTTTTTGGGAAGCTTAAGAACGGTGCGGACATCTTTTTCTTTCACTTGCTCTTCAGCATATGATTCTGCGAGCACCGCGAGAAACGCGCGATCAAGCCCGAATGTCGGCTCTACTACATGCGGCAGCTCATGCGTTTTTGTCTCCTCATCAAAATAACGGATGTCCGTGCTGCTCCCCTCCATGTGGAGATTCATATCATAATCCCCGCGGTACGCTATCGCCATAAGTTCTTTTACGCCGAACGGGTATTCGTATTCAAAATCAATCGTGCGCGATGAATAATGCGCGCGCTCTCCGTCAGGCAAATCATTCGCGTGCAGTTTTTTCCGCGACAAGCCGAGGATATCCGTCCATTTCATCATTTCTTCAGACCAATATTCAAATGCCTTCTTCCATCCTTTTTCATGTACAAAATATTCAAATTCCATAAGCTCAAATTCGCGCGTGCGGAATAAGAATTCGCCGGGCGATATCTCGTTCCGGAACACTTTGCCCACTTGCGCGATACCGAACGGCAACTTCGGGTGAAGCGTATCCATGACATTTTTAAAGTTAATAAAAATGCCTTGCGCGTTTTCAGGACGCAAGTATGCTTCAGATGATTTTTCTTCAAGCGGCCCTATCCATGTCTTAAACAACATATTAAAGGGGCGCGCTTCGGTTAGCTCTTCCTTGCCACACTCTGGGCATGCCGTACCCTCTATATGGTCTGCGCGGAACCGTCCCTTGCAATGCTTGCAATCAACCAGTGGGTCCGTAAATTCTTTGAGATGGCCTGATGTTTCCCATACTTTCGGGTGCAACAAAATAGGGGCATCTATCGCATGCACATCGTCGCGGCTATCAACAAAAAAAGAAAGCCACGCCCTTCGGATATTTTCTTTCAGGCGGAACCCGAGCGGACCGTAGTCCCAGGTGCCTGCAAGCCCGCCGTACAGCGAAGAACCGGGGAATATAAATCCCCGTCGTTTAGAGAACCGTATGATATTTTCCATCTTTTCCTGATCCATACCTTTCCCGCCATAATACAAGATTTGGCGCTATGGCGCTACTTTCCAGTCGTCTTGCCCCGTCTGCGAATCAGAGCGAAGCTCTGTATTTTGTGCGGGTGCTGTTTCGCGTATAGGAACTTGAGTGAACGCATCTGTTCCCTCCGCTATAACTTCAGACACAATAATGGGACGCGCGCCAACATCGCCCGGCGCAGGAATGTACCCAATCTGGAACCGTATTTCACGGACCGGACGGATAATGCCCGTGCCCTGCGGAAGCGTCCCCACGGCCCATATCACCTCTCCCGTTAGCGAATTATAAGACACACCGGAGCCCTGTGGTGAAACAAGCCCCTTCCATATCACATAGGAAGGAAGTGATGCTTTGACTGTAAGATTATTAATATCGTTTGATGAATTTATAAGCGACCAAATGACAGTGTATATTGTCTCTGTTCCTACTTCTGGCGGCAACGGACCGGAACCCGGCAATACTGTGTCGTGGTACAAGGCTTTGCGCACCAACTGCAAGTCCGTACTTATTTTTATTTCATGCTGCTTAGTCGTTGCGATATCTATATTCTCAAAACCCGGCGGGCGCTGCAATGCCTCAAATGTTCCCTCAAACCGTACGAAAAAGTTCGCATCAGCAGTTGAATGGATTGGGAACGACTGCGGAGTACGGAAACGGAAATTAAATGCCCCCTCTTCACCGGGCTCAAGGAACGCAAATGGCGCATACGAAGACGCATTCCATGTTATTGTCTGGTCGGTGCCGCGGTATGTTCCGTTTGGAACAATAACCGATGCTTCTTGATATCCCTTTCCTTCGAAGCGAAGGCGGAATATGGCATTTTCAACCGGTACCGATAAATTATTCTTCCAGCGTATTTGCACATCAACAAAACTGTCAGGTGCAAGCACAATCGGACTGCCATCGTTTATAACATACAAAAAATCAAGAAATGATTTTGCAACCGTGACTGACACGCTATCAACGCCGTAAAGCACGGTAAGAATGCTATTTTCTTCCTGACCTATTTCCGCGCGGAATAATTTAGCATCAAGCTCACTTCCAGTGACAGCGCCGCGGAATGTAATTTTCATAGATTCCCCGCGCTCAATGGTGCCAAGTGCCCACCGATTGTCTCCAAATGACGGCACTGGGTCTGCGGTACGAAATGAAAACCCCTCCGGATACTGGAGCACAAGCGTTGCGTTTTCTAGCACATCATCGGCTTGCGAAGATATCTCTACAGTAAATTCCGCCTCATCTCCGGAATTAATTATTTCGGGAGCGGTCAAAAAAACTGAGAGCGGTGATTGAGTTATCCGCGTCTGTCCTTCGGATTCGTTCGCCAGAATAACATTGGATCCGGCAGCGCGGTATTCAAGCGTCGCACGCGCAGTTTTGATACTGTCCTCTTCTCCGAAAAGAAATGCTTCAAATGTCTTTGTGACTTCTTCTCCCGGACGAAGCGGTCCGAGTGATATCCGGCGCCGGAGCGTTTTGCGGTCTTCTTCAGTCACCGGGCGGGCGCCATCAGGATATTCAAATATGAGGTCAGCGACTTCGAGCGCGCTTTCTGTTTGGTTGCGCACATGCACTTCCCACGCAACAAAATCCCCTCCGGCAATCTCGCGCGGCGCATCAACGGATATTTCGGCACCCTCAAGAGAAACGCCGCCACCACCGGATAAAACAACCCACGCCGCAACGCCCATAGTAACCAACGCAAGAACGCCGCTCCCGATAAGGAAGAGTTTGAGATAAGACATTTTTTTGGGCAGATGTTTTTTTTGCTTTGCCATTTCTTCTTCTTTTATATCCTTCCAATCGTGCGGAGCCCGGTCATGCAACGGAGCCAATTCCGGGCGCTGTATGCGCTCCTGTCCGTATGATTCTCCCCTGCCATAAATACGCTTGCGCAGCCGCTCAATAGAATCGCCGGGAACATAGTCTGAATTATTGCCGTCAAGTTCTTCATTCATAGCTTACATATATAGTATATAAAAATTTGCACGAACGCGGTATCTCGCTACAGATGGCTTGCACGAATGCCCTTACTGCACACTGTTTGCAAAATATTCTCTTCGTTCCCGGTGAACGGAACATTCCAATTGTCTGCACGCAGCAGCCGGCGGATATGTTCTTCTTGCTCGTCGACATAGCCGAGATAATAAAGCATGCGCGCCTGGAAGAGCAGTTCAATAGACACCGGCACGCCGTGTTCGTTGCCCACATTCGTTCCCTGCAAAAAATGGAACGCAGAAAGTAATGCTTCCCATATGCGCATATCGCGCTCTTCTCCTTGTATAACCCGCAACAGAAACCTGCCCATGCGTCCCGCCATAAAAAACGCTTCCTCCGAAAATGAATATGCGTGCTTTTCCTCGGCATCAATCAGCCGCGGGAAAGCTCTTCCGAGTACAAATGATACCCGGCTATAAGAAAATAACTGCAGATGACTTTTGAGCTTTGAGGATTGCGCCCGTACGCTTTTCGCAAACACGCGCACAAGTCCGAATTCTTTTGTGAATAACACATACATCCGATCAGTCTCCCCGATATCAAATGCATCAAGCACAATGCTATCAGTATGGTATATCAAAGCCGACATGCCTATCTTTTTACAAACCCTATCTCAAAATAATAGTCATCTACCTGAAGCGATGTTTTCATAAATAACTGGTGTGATAATGCTTCACGGACGATTGCATGCGCGCCCACCCCCTGCTTAATGTCATGTTCATATTGAGATAATATTTCTTCCCCTTTTTCATCCGTACCAATATGCAGGATGATCTTGTCTTTTGGCGTAAGCCCTGCTTCTTTGCGCATGCCCTGTATCTGCCTGGTGAGCTCTCTGAACGCTCCCTCCTTTTTCAATTCCGGAGTAAGTACAGTATCCAGCCGTACCGCTTCTTTCATCTTTGCATCAAATAGCACCTGTTTTACATTCACCTCTCCCGCGATAAGCTCGTGCAATGCTTTCTTTTTCTCAATATGATACTGTGCAGTACGGATAGTAAGAGATGCTAACGGCTGGCGTACCTTTATTCCTGCTTGCGTGCGCGCTTGAAGCGCTAGGGAAACGATCTCACGCACTTCCTTCATATCTTTAATAAGAGTTTTTTCTTTTACAGTAAGCGTTTTATTTTTTGGCCATGAGGATTCGTGCACGCTTCCGCTCTTTTTCATACGGGCGGATATCGCTTCGCTCAAAAATGGAGTGAAGGGCGCTGCGAGCGTTGCTGCCGCCTGAAGTACATCGCCGAGGACATACACTATCTCTTGCTGTTCCGCTTTTGAACCGAGCTTTACCGCATCGCGAACCCTGCGCACATACCAGCGTGAGATATCCTCTCCGACAAATTCTTCAAGCACGCGCGCAGCACGCACAACATCATACGCTTCAAGGTATTCGGTTACTTCGCGCGTCACCTCGTGCAGACGGGCATACAGCCAATCGTGCAGCGTAAGCGTGGGGCGCGTTATTTTTTTGACAGACACTCCTCCTTGTGCGCCATCCCAGTATTGAAATACATTCCAAAATATCATAAGAAATTTGCGCGATGCAGCTTGCACGTCTTTTTCTTCAAACAACTTTTCATCCCACGGCTGGTTGAGTGTATAAAAATACCACCGTACCGCGTCTGCACCGTACAAAGAGAACAGTGAAAACGGATCAACGGCATTGCCGCGCGACTTGGACATTTTCTCTCCCTTTTTATCAAGCACCAAGCCCATAGTAATGACATTTTTATAGGGCGCCGGCAGATGCATAAGAGAAGACACCGCGAGGAGCGTATAAAACCACCCGCGCGTCTGGTCTATACCTTCGGCGATGTAGTCGGCAGGATACGGAATTGTCTTTTTAATATCCCGCGCGCCCACCGTTTTGCTTTTTATCTTTGCCCAAAACTTTTCGTTCTGCGCATATGGCATTGAGCCTGAATCAAACCAAACATCCGCAACATCAGGGATGCGGTGCATTTCTTCGTTGCATGACGGACACCGAAGAACAATATTGTCGATATATGGCCGGTGAAAATCAAGCTCGCCGCGCGTAAAACTATACGGCCAGTTATGCAGGCGGAGTTTTTTTACCTCTCCTGTGTTTGGATACCACGAATCAAAAAAGTCCTCTTCTTTTTTTCCTTCAAGTGCGGCGTACAATTCCCACAACGGATCGCCATGCGAAACAACAAGTATGCGTTTGCCTTTGTGGCGCGTAATAATGTCACGGATATTATTCATCATACGCACACGGACATCACGCATACTCTCTCCATTGGGAAAGGGTGTGGCAAAACGCGTTTCGCGCGGAAAGATTTTATTTACTTCTGTTATTGTTTTTCCGGTATAATCGCCGACATCAATATCGTGAATGCTTTCTTCCACCTCCACGGGAATACCATCTAATTCCTTAGATACAATATGCGCTGTGTCTTTCGTGCGCTTAAGCGGCGAGCAGACAATAACATCTATTTTTCCTTTCAGCGCACGCGCGGTTTGCTGCGCCTGCTTTTTTCCTTTTTCAGTCAGCTGGTTTTTCTTGTCTGTCTTTGGAGTTGCTGGCCCCACTATCCCCGCTTTGTTATGCGTTGCTTCACCGTGCCGCATAACATACAGCTCTGTCGTATCCGGCATTGCGCGTCTATCTAAATCATCCAGAGACGAAACAATCTCATGCGAATCGCATGACGCACATGTCCATATCGGGAGCGGCATTCCCCAATAACGCTCACGGCTGATTGCCCAATCCACATTTTCGCGGAGCCATTCGCCAAATCTGTTCTTTCCTACAAAGTCCGGATGCCACCCAATTTTTGCATTCTCTTTTTGCATAGCGCTTTTCACCGCGGTTGTACGCAAAAACCAAGAATTTTTTGCGTAATACATAAGCGCCGATTTGCACCGCCAGCAATACGGATAATCGTGCTCATATATTTCTTTTTTAAAAAGAAGTTTTTTTTCTGCGAGATCCTTGGTAATAATTGCATTCGCATCAGAAAATATTTTTTTATCCCAGGCATAACCGGGTGTTTTCATTTGCCCGTCTTCACCTACGGTAACAAGCGTCGGCAAATCGTGCTTTTTTCCCACCCGTTGGTCATCAGCGCCGAACGCGGGTGCTATGTGCACAATGCCAGTTCCATCTTCCGTTGTTACAAAATCGTCCGCAATAACCGTATATGCATTTTTGTGTTTTTCTTTTGTGGGGTAGAGCGGTTCATACGCCATCCCCGCAAAGTCATTCCCCCTTTTTTCTTCTCCGCCAGAATACTCTTCGCCTAAGCTAGAAATACGGTCTTTGCCGAGAATGAGCTTTTCTCCGTTGTGCGTTACTGTTACATACACAGCCTTAGGATTCACTGCCAACGCAACATTCCCCGGCAATGTCCACGGAGTCGTGGTCCACGCCAAAAAGAATGTATTTTTCTCCCCCTTCACCGGAAACTTTATATAGAGAGAAGTATCTTTCGTTTTTTTATACCCCTGCGCGACTTCGTGCGACGAAAGGGAGGTTTCGCATCGAGGACACCACGGCAATACTTTGTAATCGCGGTATACATATCCATTACGCGCAATCTGCCCGAATACCCACCACAACCCCTCTATGTATTCGTTCGTCATTGTGACATAGGGATGTTCAAGATCAAGCCAATAGCCCATCCGTTCGGTCATCTTTTCCCAGTCCGCTTTATATTCAAAAACGTTCTCACGCGCGGTCTCAACAAACTTTTCAAGTCCGAGTTCTTCTATCTTCTTTTTGGTATGTACATTCAATTTTTTCTCAACTTCCATTTCGGTCGGAAGACCGTGCGTATCCCAGCCGGCTTTACGCGGTATAGCATACCCCTGCATGGTGCGGAACCGTAATATAACATCTTTGTAAGCGCGTGCGAGCACATGATGAATGCCCGGCCTGCCGTTCGCGTAGGGCGGACCTTCATAAAATACAAACGGTTTGCCTTTCGCCGTTTTTTTGACAAGCTTCTTGAATGTGTCATTTTTTGCCCAATACGAAAGAATCTCCTCTTCTATCTGAGGAAATATCGTTTTGGGGACTCGTTTTTCTTTTTTATCCGTATCTGCCATTTCCTTTATTTTATAGAAAAAAAGATAATAAAAAAAGCCGTCTCTCTATATGTAAGAGAACGGCTTTGTTTTTTACGCACGAGAGAAGTATGATTCTCCATGGCATGCTATTTCTTCAAGTGCCTGAGGGTTAACAACGCGCGTTTGCGCTATTACATACCTATCACAGAACACCCTACTTATTGCTTTATATGGCACTTTTGCCGCGGCATTGCGCGGAAGCTCTTTGATGGCAAATATGCGTTCGGGTTTTGCTTGCGGATTAACAATATCCGCAACTACAGATCTAAGCGCCGCCTCATCCGTTTCGGTCAGCCGGTCTTGCCCCTCAAGAATAACAAAACATATTATTTTGTTTTCTGAATTTTTATCTGGAATGCCGACGGCAATCGCTTCCATAACCCGGAACTCTGCCGCCCGGAAACCAATGAGCGCGCTTTCTATATTTGCCGGAGAAAATTTTATCCCATTTTTATTAATAATGTCGTCGCTCCGCCCCCGCATGAATACAAACCCGTCTTCGTCCATTTCGGCAAAGTCACCGTGCGCCCAGACGCCGCGAAAGGCAGAAAAATATGTTTCCTGGTAGCCTTCCTCGTCAGCATAAAATCCGCGGGTCATAGATGGAAAGGGATGCGTGCAGACAACCCGGCCGGTTTCGCGCCGCACCGATTCCCCTTTTTCGTTGAATATATCTCCGCCCATGCCAAGCGCGAACACGCCGACACTTCCTATTTTGCAGGGGATATTCGGAAGATTTTGCGCAAAACAGCCCAGCATCTCCGTGCCGCCGATAATATTATTTATCGGGCACTTTCCCTTCCCAAACACGGAAAAGAACCACTCCCAATTTTCCGAAAAAAGAATGGAGCCGGTTGAGCCGAGTATCCGTAACGAAGAAAGGTTAAAATCATCTCCGCTTATATGATTCTTGCGGAGCCCCGCTATAAAACCGGGCGTTGAACCGAAGATGCTTACTTTATATCTTTCTATGATGCCAAATATCCTATCGGGCTTTGGATACGAAGGGGCGCCCTCAAAACAGACGAGCGTAGCGCCAAAATGCAGCGCACCGACAATCTCCCACGGCGCCATCATCCAGCCGAAATTTGTCATCCAGTAAAAGACATCGTCTTCTTTGCAGTCAAATCCAAACCCCACCTCTTTGCATATCTGCGCAAGCACTCCGCCATGCGTATGAAGAATACGCTTTGGCTTTTTCCCCTTTTCCCGCGTTGTTCCGGAGCTAAAAAGCATAAGGGCTACATCTTCGGCATTGCACCGTTCCGTGCGCGCTATCGTGCTTTTGCCCTGCTTGCAAAAATCATCCCAGAAAACACTTCTCATTTCTTTCTTTCCGAAAACAAACGGGGAAAACGGACTATGAGGCGCATCGTTCTCAAACACAACAATATGCCGCACCGAAAAAATATCGGAAACACCCTGATGAATTTTTTCCAGAGTAAAGTTTTTTCCGCCATACGAATAACTATCGGCCATAAAGAACATTTTTGCCCGCGCTATTCTCACATGGTCAACAATATCTTTTGTCCCGTCAGTGCTCGTGGTCGGCGCCATTTGCATGCACACCGCCCCAATCTTAAAACACGCGAACATGACCGCTATAGAATCGATTGATATTGGCATGCACATCCCTACAAAATCGCCTTTCCCTATGCCATGTGCTTTCATGGCGGAAGCAATAGTATCAACAAGTAGCTTTAGCTGCCAAAATGTGATTGCGCGCTTCTTCCCAGATTCGTGCTCATAGCATACGCAGACCTTACTCCCAAGCCCGCGTGCAATATTCCGCTCAATGCAGTTGTTATAAATATTAAGCTTTCCGCCGATAAACCATTTGGTATGAGAAATGCCTTCTGTGTCATCATAAAGCTTAGCGTACGGCGTAAACCACCGAACACCTAAAAATTCCATCGCACGCGGCCAGAACCATTCTATATCGTTTGATGCCTCGAGTAATTCTTGCCACGATGAAATTTCATAACGCTGCATAAAGCGTGCAACGCGCGACTCATTCAGAAAATATTCATTCGGTTCCCATATATATTTTTCGTCTGCCATTTTCAAAGGCCTCCTTGATTTTCAGAAAAACCATACCACAAAAAATACAAAAAGAAAAGCCGAGAACAGAAGTGTTCTCGGCTTTGGTTGTAATCAAAGATCAATCCAGCGCTGGAGTGTTGCGTACTTGCCCTGCGCGCATTCCGGACAATCTTCCTTTTTATATACCGGTATGTCTATTTGAATCGTGGAATAGAATCTGGAACCAAATTCCCGTTCCACTTTTTCTACCAGCCCCGTTGTACCTTTCGCAAATACGGCAGCTGCAACGGGATAGGCCTGGCATTGCTTTAAAAAGCTCGGGAGACGGTCTCCGATACATCTTCCCTGGGCACTCATGCCATTAAACATAAGCGCTCTGCCGAACGGTACCATTTTCCCGCCTACGACCTTATTCCCAAACCGTCCTGTAGGATGATATTCCCAGAGTGCATATTGTTTTTTGAATTCCCTCGCTAATATCTTCGCAATCTCCAGCACACCGGGCTGTGCGGGCGCAAACACAAAATCAAAATCTATTTTTTCGCGCCGTATCCAGCTGCATATGTCTGTCGCAACAAACATCCAAAAATCATTATCTCGGTCTTGCGACAAAACCTTTTCTATCATAAAGAACCGCGTGAGATGCGAACCATCACAATCAGCCGGGTATAACACATGCACATCATCAAAGAAAATATCTTTTGTCCGCAAGATCATATTCATGACGCCCAAATCAAATGTTTCCGATACCGTCTTGATATATTGTTTCATAATCTCTCCTTACCGTCCGTAGATATCAGCAGGGTCCGGCATGTCTACCACTTCAATTGTATTCGTCAGTGATCCGAGTCCTTCCGCTTCCATTGTTATGGTATCGCCTTCTTTTAGCCACGGGTGGTTCTTCTTATCATCCGCGATAGAGCCGTTGCCTACGGTACCCGAACCGATAAGCATGCTCTCATGAAATCCTTGATTCATGCGCCCCATAAAGACAATGACTTCAGCAAACGACCAGTTTTTCCTCTCGCCTGTTTCCGGGTCTTTAAAATATATCGTTTCAAAATTCGTTCTTGCACGAATTTCACCGTTCACTTTCAAGCGCATCGGCATATGAAACACACCGTTTACATCCATGTTCAGATCGCGCCCATGCGCGCATACATCTCCAAACCCCTTGTCAGCGATTCCTTTTGAATTGCTGACGCCAAGCGGGAGCTTCATGTCTATCCCCTGGAAGTCTCTGCAACTTGCGTCATTGAAGATGCAGAATATCATATGGTCTCGGACATGCGCTATTGCTTCTTTTCTATCAGTTGTTTTTATGGGTTTTAAAAACATACCGATTATTTCAAATTCGTAATCCTTCTTTTGGACAAACGATGGGAAGCGGATTGTTTCGCCGGAATGACGCATCTTATCCTTTTCTATCTGAAGCGCGTAATAATACGGGCGCTTATACCATTCGCCGGGGACAGGTATCCCCTTTTTCCCGCGGATTTGCGCCATATGCTCTTCAAACCCGAGCGTATCAATCATATACCCGTCCGTTTTCTCCAATATCGAATGCACCTGGGTCATTGCTCATCTCCTCGTATATATTTATCAAACTACACTGTAGTTTATATACAATAATTCAGCGGGAAAGTAAAGAGCCGAGAACATGTCTCGGCTCGTTGTTTTTATTTTTCTTTTTGTGATTCCTGATATTCTTCCCAGCTTTCGTACCACGAACGCTCATATCCAGGGACACGTATGCGCTCGCCATCTTCACAGAGAAGCAACGGCTTCGCTGCCTCAAACATAATAGCAAGCTCGTCGCGCCACTCCGCCCGTTCTGGCGTCTTCCAATTATGAAGTGCGTGTATCTGCGGACCATGCCATACGCCCTGAGGATGAAGTGTCATGTCTCCTGCTCCAATAGCGCTTCCTTCACGCGCTTCGTAATCGCGTGCGTAGAACAATGCCTCCTCCCACTGATTTAAGTGATTGTATGGAAGCGAATGTACATAGCGCGGGCCGAGCACGGAAAGAACTGCACTCATATCCTTTGCCGCAAATAATGCGAAGTTGGACGGATCGGGGTGAATAGCTGTGGTGTAAGCAAAATGGAGATCGCTTGCGTGGATTGCAAACGGGTACACATACCCTCTCCACGCTACGCACTGAAATGGCGTTTCTGGGTACACAATCCGGTTCCATTCGTTGTCCCGTTTTACAAAAACAGCATAACTCTTGTCCATACCACCGGACGGACTATTGTCAGGATTATCAAATTCGCTCAGATAATCGGGGTTTGGCAAACGAACATCTCCGGAGCTGTACGGAATATCAATATTATCTATAACTCTCCGCTCAGGCGCCTCAAATCCTCCGGCGCTTTCCATGCCAACCATGATGACTTTGCCGCCCACCGTATCATTGGTAGCCACAAACTTATGGCACACTCGTGCGGGGATGTATATAAAATCGCCAGTGCGAAACTCTATCCAGCCAAGCGATGTAGCACACACTCCATTCCCCTGGTGCACATACCACACTGCATCGGCATCCATATTAAGAACCCGGTTTGTCTCGCCATGACGGCTTGTTTCGCCCGCATTCAGCACAATTACATGTATCATGACCTGCTTGTCTGCTGTGCTTAACAGTGTATGCGGATGTGATCTCGGAGCAAGCTTTTCCGCTATTTTGAATGCCTGCGGATATATATTGCTTGAACCCCCTGAGAATGAAAAACCCATATCATATGCCTCTATCTCTTTTATGAGTGTTGGGGGCTTTTCCATATATAGCTCAGTTAAAAATCCTATCTTCCCGACATACAAGCCTTCGCGTGGAGCGCCATTCATCTTTTTAAGTAAAGCTTTATAGTTCCCGCTTCGTGCCATTTCCTTTTCTGGAAACGGTTCCGTGGTGATAGTTCTTATCGGCATACTGCCCTCCTCGTTGTATACAATTTTTAAAATGCCATTGCCCAAAAAGGTATCACGCATTTTCTTATGTGTCAAGATAGACAAAACATGGAATATATTTTACGATATTACGAATTTAACAACGAAATACACAAAAGGAGATACAGCACCTCATGCCAAAAAAGAAACCCGAAAACAAAACATCCGGCACCGGAAAAATGTTTGAAGGCGCGAAAGATTTTCTGCCTATCATGGGTACCGACTATGTTGAGTTTTATGTCGGCAACGCTAAACAAGCCGCCCACTACTACCAGAGCGCCTTCGGTTTTCAGCCGCTTGCATACGCCGGCCCCGAAACGGGAGTAAAAGACCGCGCGTCATATGTATTACAGCAAGGCAAAATACGGCTCGTATTTACCTCCGCGCTTTACAGAGACTTTGATATAGGAACGCATGTGCTCCGGCATGGCGATGGCGTAAAAGTTATCGCACTCGGGGTAGAAGACGCGAAAAGCGCATTTGAAGAAACTGTAAACCGCGGCGCGTATCCGTACATGCCACCAACGCTTCGCCGAGACAAACACGGAAGCGCGCTTCTCTCGGGCATTCATACTTATGGGGACACGGTGCATGTTTTTGTAGAACGCAAAAATTATACCGGTCCGTTTCTGCCCGGATACAAAGAATGGCAACCCGCCTACGCCCCTTCGCCCGCTGGCCTAACATACATTGACCATATGGTCGGCAATGTAGAGCTCGGAAAAATGAATTACTGGGTAACCTGGTACGAAAAGACAATGGGGTTTTATAACTTCCTTACCTTTGACGACAAACAGATACACACCGAGCATTCCGCGCTCATGAGTAAAGTGATGGCGAACGGGAACGGACGCATCAAGTTCCCGATAAATGAACCTGCGCCGGGGAAAAAGAAATCACAGATACAAGTGTATCTTGATTTTTATGGAGGGCCGGGCGTGCAGCACATTGCAGTAGCCACCGATAACATTGTTAAAACCGTAAGAAAACTGCGGAAACGAGGCGTAGAGTTTCGTTCCCGCCCGCCGGAAACATATTACCAAGAAGTGCCGAACCGTATCGCAAAACACAAAGCTTTGTTCAAGGAAGACTTAGAGGAATTGGCAAACTTAGGAATTCTTGTGGATGCCGACGAAGACGGGTATCTCCTCCAGATATTCACCCAGACCCAGATGGATCGGCCAACGCTTTTCTTTGAGATAATCCAGAGAGCGGGCGCAAAAGGATTTGGTATTGGAAACTTTAAGGCACTCTTTGAATCCATAGAAAGAGATCTTGAGTTGCAAAATCTAGTATAACCACAAAGCCGCACATAGTGCGGCTTTTATTATTGCACTGCGCGCATCGTGCATGATACGCTCAATGAGTAAGAATTTACCGCAAAGGAGACGTAACGACATGAAATATTCTGACAAGCGCATTTATCTTGCAGGCCCCGATGTGTTCCTTCCTAACGCAATAGAAATAGGAGAAAAGAAAAAAGAAATCTGCGCGCGTTATGATTTTGAGGGAGCATTCCCTCTCGATAACGAACTTGCCCTGGACGGCCTTGAACCGAATGAGATGGGTATTGCAATCTATGACGCAAATGTGGATGTAATGGAATCTTCTGCATTTGTTATCGCAAACATGACACCCTTCCGCGGACCAAGCATGGATGTAGGCACTGCGCACGAAATGGGACACATGCGCGGATTAAAGCGCCCGGTGCTCGGATATCGCAATACCACGGAAACATACGCCCAGCGCATCTTTCATTTTTTTGGAGAAAAACGCCGCCACTCCGCCCATCCGGAAGAAGGCGGGCACGTCACTGACCCAAAAGGTGTGACGATAGAAAACTTTGGCCTCGGCGATAATCTCATGGTTGATTGTTCCGTTATCAGAAGCGGATTTGTGGTCATAGAAAAAAAAGTGCCACACAATGAGCACTTCACGAACTTAGAAGCATTCAAGCGATGCGTGGAGCTTCTCTACGAATACTGCTCAACTTCGGTATAAAAAATAATCCCTGCATGTATGCAGGGATTTTATTTTTATAGTTTTTCTATCTCTTTCAGGTCGTGGTCAGGCAGCCACAAGATAAAAAATCCGAGAATAATGCCGCCGAACGCGGTCCATGTGTGACTCCCTCCAAATATCATCAAATCCAAACCATCAAGCGCGTACCAAATCCCCCGCCAGATAAGAACCAGCCCCAACACGACCGAAAAAATACGCGCGAATCTCCCGATAGTTAACTTTTTCTTATTCCAAAACGTCATAATTCAATTTTTCTTTGCTTTTAATTTTCCTGCGAGTGTCGCGCCCGCAAGCACCAATAAAACGCTTATCCAAAAGAAGGGTTCGCCGTAATAGGCAAGAATCGGGCCGAATGGGTCTTCGTGCCGCAACAAAGGCAAAAACGCAGCGATATCAAGAGCAAATCCTGTCAGTATCATAACAACACCGAACTTTACCCCCTCCTTTGCGCTTGAGGTTGTTTTTGGCGAACGAAAATACCAGAACGCAAACAAAACAGAAAACACAACGGATGTTACCGCGCCCACATACCACATGACCGCCGGGATTTCTTGGGTTTCGGCAAAGTCGATGCCCATAAGAACGCCAACGACACTGCCCACTACAAAGGACGCAAGATACGCAAGAACACTTATGCCGATAGCTCGCTTAAGATGCATATAAATATAGTATAGCAAATGTAATGCAGAAATATTAACCTTTGCGCGAACCTTTTTCCAATCGCGAAGCGATTGACCTTTCCACGCGTCGAGCGCGTGGTGGCTCTGAATCTGATCGTACGCGCGGAGTGCGTGCCAACGCCAACCCTTTGCGCCTCGCCCGCGCTCGACAAGCTCGCGCGGGGCAAAACCCAAAAATTTCCTATCATTTTTATTTGCGGATCCCTCCACACCCCCCGCCGCGAAGCGGAAAGTTTGAAAGGAAGGAAATTTTTGGTTTTGCTGCCGCCGCTTCACTCCTCCAAAAAGGCTAGTAAGTGTATATTAGCATTTTTGGCAGTTTTACGCCCGCCTTTTCTCCGTCGCTTGCGTCGGCCCGAGGCGCTCCCGTCCCCGCGTTTGGTGGTAGTTTGAAAGTCCGCTCACACTTCGCAAGCACCTCGCACTGGCCGCTCGCTACGCTCACGATGCCTGCTCGGTGTTGCTTCGTGTTCGCTCCGTGGCTTCGGCGATGCCTATGGTAATTCTTTGTGCTTGCCCCACCCACCCAGTGCGCGCACAAGCCCGTCCGCTGACGCGAGCGGCTCCCTTATGCGTTTGAAGCAGACACCTTGTTGTCGCTTCGTCCGTCAATTAAAACAATGTTTTCTTTTCCGGAAAGCTCAAGTTCATTCAAAATTCCATTTACTCGCTTATATTCGTCTTCGGTAAAGTATATTATCACTTTGAAAGAAGAATTTGTTTGATTCGCTTTTTCGTAAATTTCAACCTGCTTTTGTAGATTTTGCTTGAGCTTTTTGTTTTTGGCGAGCTTAAATTCCACCAGCGTTTTATCTCCGCTACCTTTGGAAATTTTGAAATCCACAGGACCACGACCATTATTTACTTCTCGGTTTATATCAAAAGCAGATGATTCGTGGCATACCAAGCCGAACAAAAGTTGTAAATCTCTTTCTGTTCCGAGACATTCTTCTTTGTGATAAAAAAGTTTGTATCCGTCATTGTTTTCTATGTAACCCTTTAGAGTGCCTATTTTCTTTTTAGCTTCGTCATAGCTATTTTGCGCTGACGAGTAAAAGTCCGTTTTCTGTAGTCCAGTAATAAAATCGCGGACATTCTTAATATAAAAATTTTCAGAAAAAATGACTTTTTCGTTGCTGATATTCTCAGCTTGGTCGCCGTGTTCTTCTTTATACTTGATGTAATAATCAATGAGTTGGGGAAACTCTTGAATGGTGGCAAAAGCGGCAGCCATTTTCTCTTGTTTTGTTGGCTCCTTTTTCTTCTTCGGATCTCTGACAAGGCGACTTCGCAGATAGTTATTGACCTGAAATCGTAGTTGTTCGTCGGGGATAGCATTTGGTATGCGTTCAAAATCTTCGAGCAGATCTTTTTTGTTTATCCATGTCTCGTCTTTGGTTAGCAAATCTTTCGGGGTCAAAATAACGAAATCGCCCTCAAATTTTGGCAAATCAAAAGTCGCCTCTTCCCAAGTTTCAGTTTCGTAATTAAAGCGTGTTCGTGGTATGCGAAAAGTATCTCGCAAACTCTCATCAATGTGCTTTTGCGCGAAAGTTTGAGTGTATTCAAGTAAAAACTCTTTCATCAGATTCGTAGCAAAATCGCTGATGTTGTCCTTGCCAACACCATCTTTAATCAAGCACAATTTTTCCAAATGGCTGCTTTTTGTTATTTGTTCTTGTCCAAACTCCTGAAAAATTTTGTGCAGATTTTCGTTTAACGCTGTCGCAAAATCCATTCCGAGCGCACTACCTTTGTTTCCAATAACAGAGAAGCCGAGCCAATTTTGCTCGACTTCCTTAAATGCGTACCAAGCTTTGAGTGTTCCTTGATTTTGCTCCTCGTTGGCCTTGCCTTTCAGAAATACGAGATATTTTATTATGCTCTCGTGCAATTCTTTATATTTCTTCTTCTTGCTGTTGAAAAGGAGGAATGGATCAATGAAAAGCGGTAAGTCTGAAACGAGAGAAATATTAAAAGCCCCGTATTTTTCGAGGTCTTGCGGTTTTATTTTGAAATGGTCAGAAAAATATAAATCCATAATTATTATAATTCGAGAACATCCCAGCCCTTGAGTGACGAATCATGCGAATACTTGGCATTGCGATTGATTTTCCAGCCGTTTGGTCCGTCTTGGACAGCAATACCGCCGTCAAAACCTTTCTTTCCTTTGAGCCATGCCTGCAGAGCTTCGGCTTTGTACTTTGTGTCGTTGCTTTCGGCAGTAATTCCAGCCTTGGTATCAATGATCAAAACACTATTCTTCGTTTTTATAATCCAGTCAGGGTAGAACAGCTTTTCCTTGTTCTCGTCGGGATTGTAAAAGGAGATTGAAAAATGCTCGCTTCCGGTGTCGCCGTTTTTGTGCCACCAAACGACGCTTTTGTTTTTTGGCGACTCAAGAAACTCAATAAATTTTCTCTCATTGTTTGCACCTCCGAATAGTCCGGCAGGGATCTTTTCAAACCAAAACGGCTCCATTGCAGATTTCTTGACCTCCAATTCTGCGTATTGGTCGGTAAAAAATAACGCCTCGCGTGGGACTTCAATATGCTCTGTGCGCTTTGCGCGTGCCGCCTTTTTGTTTACTTCCTGCTCGCGGATCGGGCGATACGACAAAAGTGCGTCGCCAACAACAGGCGCAAGCGCGCCTGCCGAACTAACCAAATCATTCACGATAATTTTGTAAGCGTCGGCGCGGGAAATTTTGAGTTTCTCCATGAGATAAATGTTCAGTGCGGTCTTGAGCTTGCCCCATGAACGCTCTGGTGCGAATTTTCGGTTTTCGTCGGTTTGCTTTGCGACAATTTTGAAGCACAACAAGTTGTACAGCCGTTCAAGGTCATGGCGGGACATTTCCTCATCATAACTTCCACCCTCCTCAAACAGCTCTTTGGTGAAATTGTCGTAATCGTCAATTTCCACGCCGACAATCAAGCCGTTTGTCACTTTCGGTTTTAGATTGAGTTTCTTGGTGTCCAATTTTTTGTCCGCCACTTGCTTAAATGTCATTTGGAAAGAATCACCCAAGTCGTTATAGTCCGCGCGCGTCATAAAGACGGATTTCAGCTTTATCGGCTCAACATTTTTTTTGCGATAACTTCCGTTGATTGCCGGACGATTTTCAGTTTTAGATTTTACGTACTCTGCCAAAACCTCGTTCCGTTTATAGTTTGTATAGAGATAGCCGAGATTGAGTTCAGGATGAGCAAAGTGTGTGCCAAATGGCATACGCAAAATGCGTCCAACGGTCTGTATTGCAAAAGTCGGATTCTTTATTTCGCGGAACATCACTAAAACTCCCGCGCGCGGACAATCCCAGCCCGTTGCGGCGGCTTGCTTAAATAGGAGAAACGACACCGGCGAGTTGGCTTTTTCCAAATCCTCCAAGTTTTCTTTCTCTTTGGAGAGCCAAACGGCAATCTCATCACTTTTTACGCCTTTGCGTTTTAGATATTCCAGTACAATCGTCTGCTTGGTCGTGTCGCTGGTTTCTTTAGTTGCTTGATCGTCATTCGGAAGCTGAATCAAAACAAGCGGATTGACCTCAACGCCGAGCTTTTTATACAGCTCCACCAGCTCTAGCCGTTTGGCAAAAGCTAATTCCAAAAGCATTTCGTCTTGGTCAAGTTTCTTGACTGCTTTTTGTTGCAAATCTTCCTCCGTTTGAAATACGATTTTTTCTTTAATCAGCCCCGCCTCAACAACCGCGTCGCGCCTTATTTCAACATATCCACCTGTTTCGGCGCGGGTCGGGATGTATTTCGGCGTTGCCGACATACGGAGTGTGATTTTCGGCTTGATAAGACCCTCAACCACTTCCAGCGCGAGGTCGGTGTCGCTTCCGATATGTTCCTCATCAATAATCACGACAATCTTGCGTCCCGCTCCGTGCGTTTCGTTGATGAAGTTATCAAAAGTCAGCCCTTGCTCGTTATCGCGGCGCAATTTCCGGCTTTCTTTGCTTCGTCCTTTAATTTTCTGCCAGTTTATGAAAAAGATATCGTTTTGGCGCAGTTTCTCACGCGATAGGTCGTTAAGATCAAGCAAATCAAGCTCGCTTGCGCCGCCGTAGTAATCAAAAAGTTTTTTCTTGCTCTGCTCGTATGAGTCCTCGCTAAACGAAAACCATACAAACGCGACATCGTTGCCCGCAAAACGCGGATCGCTCACGATGTCGCGCAAAAATTGCGCCAGCATTATCGTCTTGCCCGAACCGGTCGGCGATTTGAAAACAAGCGGGATATTTTGATTCGGCAATTTCCACAAACTCAAAAACTGATCTTTGAGCTGTGATATTGCCGTTTCTTGAAATGGTTTGAGTGCGAACATAATTATATCCGGTTTAGTTCTTTGTAAACTTCAATGATCGGCTCTGGAATATCCTCGACCCTGATATTCGCGCTGGAGTACTCGCCTTTGTATTCGTTCTTGCCCCAACTGAAAATATACAAAGCTGTCGGCAGATTTTTCTTTTCCAGTTTGGCAATGAGTTCCGCCAGTTTTGCTTTGTCTTCCTTGAAGTATATTGCCACCAACTTGCCCTTGCCCTCAAAAATCTGCCACCAGTCATTTTTCTCCACTTCGTTGAGCGTGTCCTCGCGAACGGCGATCATTTCTCCCGCTTCATAGGTAATACGGATTTTTGCGTCATCCGGCACTTTGTGGATTTGCTCAATATCCACGAGATCAGTTTGATAGTAGAAAAGATTGCTCGGCATTCCAGCGACTTTTTCTCCCTTTTTGTTCTTGTAGCCTTTGATGACGGCTTTAATACGCGGATAGCAGACTGATTCGGCAATCCCGCCGTTTCCGCCGTTGTTGTTTTCGTTATTGGTGCAGATGATGAATTTGCGATTGCCGCCATCAATTTTGTTCATTTCTAAAACGGCGTGTCCGGTTGTGCCTGAACCGGCGAAAAAGTCCAAAACATTTGCGTGTGGCCGCTCGCCAACAACAGCAAACAAACAATCGTAAACTGTATGAAGTGATTTCGGATAATCAAAATCGGAGCTAGGGACAATCTCGCGCAATAGTTTTGCGCCATACTCATTGGCGTCGTATTTTTTATCAAACCAAACCGTCCGATACTTTCCAAAATCCTTACCGATTTGAATTTCTTTGCCACCTCTACCGTCCGCTACACGCAAGAGATGTTTTATTTTTTCCACACTTTGGCGAGCGTAACGCCATTTCCTCTCAATACCCTCATTATCTATCGGATAAATGTAAGTTCCGTCTTTTTTGTTTTCTTCTCTATTCGGATGAATGTCGTTCGGCACAACATTGCCAAACCCAATAACTTCTCCGTCTTTGATTATTATTGGGTAAAAACAATTTCTAGCGTCAGTTCGTAACGATTCGCCACCGTTATCTCGCAATCCTCTCCAGCTAACATCATCTCCGTCAATAACCCTGTCGCCGATTGTTTTTAGATTTTTTGGTATAACAAAAACTGCGTATTCGTGGGTATAAGAAAAGTTTGTTCCCTGCACGCCACGAGGATTGTGAACAATCGTAATCGTATGTTGCTCGTGTGCTGGAAATAATTGCTCAATTAAAACTCCCAAGTGCGCCTGCTCATTTTCATCAATCGCGCAAATTAGCACGCCATCATCTTTCAAGAGATTTTTTGCCAGATTGAGACGATGGCGCATAAACGAGAGCCACTTGCTGTGTCGGTATTCATCGTCTTTGTCTACATAGTCATTGTTATATTTCCAGTTTTTTGCGCCGGTGTTATAAGGCGGATCAATGTAGATAAGGTCAATATTCTTTTTGTGCGTATAGTTAAGAACCGAAAGCGCGAGGTAGTTATCACCCTCAATCATCAAATTATTAGGATACGCTTCGCTCAAATCAAGACGATTTTTGACGACCTCTTTCAAAACAGGGACTTGAGTTTTTGATTGCTCAACGACATCTTCCTGCTTGTCCTCAAAAACCAGCCCAAGATTGTTTTTCTTGAGTTTCCTGATTTGAGCTTCTAGCTCTGCCACTTTCTTTTGTAAATTATTGTCCGTCATAGTTATTTCAAAAGCTCGTCGCTTGATACTCCCAACGCTTGGGCAATTTTCTCAATGGTGGCAAGTGTGGGATTGCCTTTGCCTGCCTCAATATTGCTCATTTGGGCACGATCAAGCCCGACCGCACGACAAATATCGCCTTGCGACATTTTTTTGCGTTCGCGAATCAGTTTTATATTTTTGCCAAGCTTTGATGTTGGGGTTTTCATATTCACAGATGTATTATAGCCAAATATTGTGTCCTATGACAATAATGTGATATATTACAAGTATGTTGATATTGAAGCGGCGGCAGCAAAACCAAAAATTTCCTTCCTTTCAAACTTTCCGCTTCGCGGCGGGGGGTGTGGGGGGATCCGCAAATAAAAATGATAGGAAATTTTTGGGTTTTGCCCCGCGCGAGCTTGTCGAGCGCGGGCGAGGCGCAAAGGGTTGGCGTTGGCACGCACTCCGCGCGTACGATCAGATTCAGAGCCACCACGCGCTCGACGCGTGGAAAGGTCAATCGCTTCGCGATTGGAAAAAGGTTCGCGCAAAGGTTAATATTTCTGCACCAAACGATACTTCGCGTTTTGAAAGCGCAGATGAGTCGCGCGCCTGCGGCGCGCGGGAAGGCAAAAAACCCCGTCGCGTAGCGACGAAATGGCTGGGCGAGGAAACGGAAAAATGGGCGGATTTGTTTCTTGTTTCGTATTCAAAAATAATTTTTATCAATTTTCAATATTAAAGGAAAAAAATTATGAACAAACCAAAATATTTTCTTTACGCTCGCAAATCAACGGAAGATGATGATAAACAAATTATGAGCATTGAAGCGCAGTTGTTTGAATTGCGAGAATTTGCGCATAAAGAAAATCTTGAAATTCTTGAGGAATTTCAAGAGTCGAAAAGCGCAAAGACACCGGGGCGAGCCATATTCGGCGAAATGATGAGCAAGGTTGAAGCATTGGGCAATGTTGGAATACTTTCATGGCACCCCGACAGGCTCGCCCGAAACAGCATAGACGGCGGTCGCATTATCTACGCAGTGGATCAAAAGAACATTGTGTCTTTGCGCTTTCCGACATTTTGGTTTGAACCCACTCCGCAAGGTCTGTTTATGTTGCAAGTGGCGTTCGGACAATCCAAGTATTATTCGGACAACCTCGTGCAAAATGTTAAGCGAGGAATCCGCCAAAAACTGCGACGCGGTGAGTGGCTATCAAAAGCGCCGTTCGGGTATGTGAACAATCCGCGCACGCGGAATATTGAACCTCACCCGACAAATTCCAAGATTGTGAGGCGCGCTTTTGAGGAGTATGCAAAAGGTACACAGGGGCTGGTTTCTTTGTCGCAGTTTTTGGCGGATTTAGGTATTACCACATCGAACGATACGCCACTTGCCAAATGTTCCGTCAAACACCTTTTGAGCAATCGTGCCTATTTGGGATTTGTGAAGCACGGCGATGAATGGTTTGACGGAACATTTGAGCCAATTATTTCCCCGAAATTGTTTGAAGCCGTTGCAACGATACTTGCGAGCAAAGCCAAGCCGCAACGGAAAAGGGGGTCACATGATTTTCCGTTTCGCGGCCTTTTTCGTTGCGGCGAGTGCGGTGGTATGTTTACCGCGCAGTTTGCAAAAGGGAATGGTGGAATATATCGGTACTATCGTTGCACGAAAAAGAAAGGCATTTGCTCGCAAGGATATGTGCAAGAAAAAGATTTGGCGGAGCAGTTGCAAAAACGGCTTCAAACAATTTCACTTTGCGACCGCTACACTGATTGGATGTTGGAGCGCGTGACAGAATGGGAGCGCGAAAAAATATCAGCGTCGCAAAGTGATGTTCAAAATCTTTCCGATAGAATCAAAGCGGACGAGGAGCGCATGGAAAAACTGGTGTCCGCGTATTTGGACGGAGACATACCGAAAGAGATTTATCTAACCAAGAAAGACACCACTATGCGCTCTCTCGCCGCTTTGAAAGAGAAATTGAAAGATTTTGAACGTCGGGGAAATAATTGGGTCGAACCATTGCGGGAGTGGGTTTTGGATACGAAACAAGCCGCTTTTTTGTCCTCATCCGACAATTTCTCCGAAATTGCCTCCTTCGTCCAAAAAATCGGAACGAACCATGCAGTTCGTAACAAATCCGCCCATTTTTCCGTTTCCTCGCCCAGCCATTTCGTCGCTACGCGACGGGGTTTTTTGCCTTCCCGCGCGCCGCAGGCGCGCGACTCATCTGCGCTTTCAAAACGCGAAGTATCGTTTGGTGCCCTCGCGAGGAATCGAACCTCGATTTCAAGATCCGCAATCTTGTGTCCTATCCGTTGAACGACGAGGGCAGTATTAAAAACGAAGATATCGTCCGAGAGTATCGGAAAATGTTTCTTCGTGCGGCTCTTCGTCTACATGCTTGATAAAAATGTCCCGGATCTCATTCGGGTCAGCATCTTCAAGCGGTATTGAAAGCCGCGGCATAACGCCTTTTTTAAAAATGATGGTCATCTCTTTGGATCGCGGAGGGTCATAATGCATCCAGAATGACTGTATGTTGTCATATGGATACAAGCGATTCTCTATCCGCAGACCCTGCTCCGTAAGCGCAAACAAAACGGTTTTTGGCCGCCGTGCGCCATAGAGAGCAACCGCGAAAGATGACACTATAATTAATACCCCAAATAGAAAATTATTCAAGAGGTAGGCAAGCACAAGAAGCACGACGGTAAGCGCGCCCAAAGCGGCATACCATCCGCCTCCTTTCTCGTTATAAAAATATTCGGGAGCCCGCCACGAAAAAAGGGTCTTCATTTCCGGCATATACAGATAGTATAGCGCATACCCGAGCCTAGAAAAACCGGTTATGTTTTGCTACTATTATGGGACATGGAGGGGTGGCTGAGTGGTTGAAGGCACCGGTCTTGAAAACCGGAGTGCTCGCAAGGGTACCGAGAGTTCGAATCTCTCCCCCTCCGCCAAGAAGGATTTTGCAAATGCGAGTTGCCCGCCTCGCTTCGCTCGGCGGCTAATTTGTATGGGATTTTTGGCGAAAAAGAAATGCATTTATCAAACAAAATATGGTTCGAGCCGGTTTGTTTTAGAAATGTTGTCATTTCTGACTTATCCCCACTCCGCACCAGTTTTGTCGCGTAATTAAGGGATTTTACAAACGCACGAGCCGGTTCGAGCCAAGATACGTTTCCGTTCTCGATTTCACTGATTTCTTCAGTACACTCCACTTTGCGCGAGAGCAATTTTTGTTTCTGCATGGCGTATTCCTCGGCAGAAACTATCTCGTCAAGATACGCAGAAAGCAATTTATCCAACTTTGCACCAATGTCGGCTATCTCACTTTTGAGATTTTGGAGAATGGCTTGATTATCATTTTTTGCTTTCTGCTCGTCCTTGTCTAACTCGCGCAAAACTTTCTCGGTGTCTTGGCTCGATAAAGAAACTTTTTGAAGAAAACTTTTTATCTGTTCCGTTAGTAATTCTTCGCGGACATATTTTTGCGAACACATTTCGCGCTTTTTAGTACAGCGATAATAGTTATGTCCTTTTTGTGTTTCAGCAGTAATCGCACATTTACATTCCCCGCAGGTGAGTAGTCCGCGAAATGGAAAAGTTTTCTCTGCTTTGCGTGTCTTGATATGTCCGCGAGATTTCATTACTTCTTGGCATTCGTCAAAAAGTTTCTTTGATACCAACGACTCGTGCGTTCCCTGATACGTCTCGCTTTTGAACTCAAAGAGTCCGTAATAAAACGACTTGCTCAAAATTCTCTGGACACAGGAAACTGCCAGAACATTACCCTTGTGGCTCCGCAATCCTATATCTTTAAACGCCCTCGCGATTTGCTTCAGCGTATATTTTCCTGTCGCGTATAGTTCGAAACCTTTGCGTATCATTGTCGCTCTTTCTGGGTCAACATCAATATCGCGAGTGCGATGATTGTTGAGATAGCCAATGGGTGCGGAGCCAGGATATACGCCACGACGGAGTTTGGCACGATGTCCACGCCTGATATTTTCTGAAAGATTATCAACGTAGTATTTGCTCTGTCCAAAGGCAATGTTCAGCATAAATTTTCCCTGTGGCGTGTTCTCAAACCAGAATGTAGGAAATTTGAGGTCTTTAATTTTTCCTGTGTCCAAGAGATACACGATTTGTCCGCCGTCAATCGAATTTCGGGCGAGACGATCGGGATGCCATGAAATTATTCCGTCTGCTTCTCCGGCTTGCAGAAATGACAACATTTCGGCGAATTTCATTCGCCCAGGTTCTTTGGCAGTTTGGGCTTCCTGAAAGGAAGCGACAATTTCAAGTTTTTCTTTGGCGGAATACTCTTGCATCTCTGCGAGCTGCGCTTCAATACTCAAAATTTGTCTTTCTTCTGATTCACTCGACTTGCGAGCGTAAATTACATATCTCATGGTTTTATGAATTGAATGAAAAAATTTCTTTTGCCCTTATTGATAAAAGCATTTCTTTTTCGCCAAAAATCCCATACAAATTAGCCGCCGAGCGAAGCGAGGCGGGCAACTCGCATTTGCAAAATCCTTCTTGGCGGTGTATTTTAAAAATAGCTCGAACTGCATTCCCTCGCCGCGCTTCGCGCGGCTCGGGTGTGGCGGGGCAAAAATGAGCGGCTCCGCCGCACACACTCCAAACTGCCAAAGAACCTGAAAACAAATCGGCTCGAACCATATTTTGTAAGGGCAAAAGAAATTTTTTCATACTGATTTCTCTCAATGGTCGGCAAACTTGCCGACCATTGACTTTTATGGTGTAACCTGCTAATGTGGAGTGGAATCTTGGCACTGTGCCGAGATAGTAATCGTACCTTGAAAGGAGGAATAGACAGTGAACACAAACACAGGACGAACAGTGGAGTTCCCTCAATTCTCGGGTATTCGGTGCCTCATGATGCCTTACATCCAAGGCGATTCGGCGTCGATTCCCGACATCTATGCGTCTTACAGGGAAATCGTGGATTCGGTGTTTCTGAAAAAAGGCGACATTGGCTTCCTGACGATCGACGAATCTCTCGCCACTGGCGGGAAGCCCCATCGAGGACAGCGTGCAAAATTCGAGCGGGCGCTGCACACGGAAGCTGGAAGAGATCCGGCCAAGATCTACTGTTGGGGGGGTGGAGGATGGGGTAAGCCCCCTCATCGCGTCACACTCGATCGGGATGTCAGGATCCTGCTCGCCAACAACCTCGACGACAGCTGCGCTGTGTGGGATGCCGAACACGAGGACACCTCGCTCGACGGCGACATCGGCCACGCTGCAGGGGATTATCCATACGACTGTGCAGTTTTCCTGAAAGCCGGCGAGGTGCACGAGATCGGCATTCTGACTCCTCATGAGAGCTTGCCGGTGCCGCAAGATTTCAACCGGCAATTTCTTCGGATCGTGTCGTCTGGAGTCCACGGCCGCGAGGAGTATTTCACTCGCAATCCTCTGGTGTCGTTCAACTAAGCCAACCCGCCATCTCCTCACGGAGCTCTGGCGGGTTTCTTCTTTTTGATTTATTCCTAAATTTTCCATAAAATACATTTGGCATTCGCTTCGCGAATTCTGAATTTATTCCGCCAAAGAAAAACTTGAAATTGTCAGTGCGTGCGGCGGAGCCGCTCATTTTTGCCCCGCCACACCCGAGCCGCGCGAAGCGCGGCGAGGGAATGCAGTTCGAGCTATTTTTAAAATACACCGCATCTAACAGCTAGCACGAGGAAGCTTGTTGGTAACTTCTTTATCGTGTTGATATAGAATTGAAATATGGAAATGGAAATCGTGATTTTAATATTAGGTTGGGCACTTGGGTTACTATCGGTGGTACTAAGCGACTTTTATCGTGATTGGCGCGAGAACAAAATCGCCAGACCCGCATTGTTGGAAGAACTACATGAACTTCGACAGAGGCTCGTGCACCATGTTTTTTTGATTCAACACAAACACGGAACTGTGGATCACAAGTTTATCAAATGGGCACACTCCGCGTTAACGCAATATAAAGGTGCGAACATTAATTCGACCGAATCGTTAATCAATAATCTCACCACGCTATTAAACCTATCAAAAGAAGAGGTGGATGCGATTGCACAAGCAACTAAGCAACAGAAAGATCCGCGCCGACAAACAGGTCTGCGAAAACATTCATTGCCAATGCTAGAGACTAATATGGAAACAGTAAGAAAATTCAACCCTATTCTTCGTGGTAAAATCCTCGAAATAAAAACTCGTGTTGATTTTTTGAATGAACTTATAGACGAGACTCGCTACTACTTTAAACTCTCTTTTGAGAGCGGGATAACGCCAGAAAATTACCAAATAGCGAACCAAAACCTGATTGAGACCTCTATGTTTTATGCAGCTCGTGCAAAAAATATTGTGGATTTAATTGGCGAAATTCCTGAAAAGTAAACGTATTTTATACCTTGAGTGATTAGCGATATAATAAAAAGTATGAAAAAGAATTTACTAATTTTGATTGTCGCTATATTGATCAGTTTTTTCGCAGGATATTCCTATAAAAATGTAGATATTTACGAAGCTGCGGAGGATTACCCTAAAACTTCGTTAAGTCTACCGGCACAATGGTTTATGATGGAATCGAGCCTTGGCTGGGAGAAAATGATGTTCATATTTGGATATGCCGATAATATTGAAGTGTGTGAGCACCTTGTTGAGGTTGCTAAAGAAGAATCTCCTAGTAGGGACTTTAGATGCACAGACGCTAATTAAAACATAAGGCGCTCGAGGAACCTTACATTGCTATACTGAAAAAGCTGAAAATAACCTTACAGGGCTTGACCGACTACGGTTCCAGCCCGAGGTAGCCCGCAGAATTGAGCGCCCGCCAAGTCGCAAGACATGGCGGGTTTTTTGTTTGTCTTTTCGTGGAGTTTTACGCATTATGAAGAGATGAATAGCCCGCTTGCAAAACATATTACCGTAAGACCGCAACATGAGCGGGCGCTTTCGCATTTGGGCATAAAAACGGTGCGCGACATGCTCTATCACTTCCCTATCCGGTACAAATCGTTTGCCGACCAAAAAGCAATCGCCGATCTTTCTGAAGGCGATGAAGCAACAATACAAGGGCGTGTTATACATGCAAAAGCACAAAAAACCTGGAAGAAAAAAATAAACATCGCCGAAACAATCGTATCGGACGGCACGGGTTCCATACGGATTGTATGGTTTAACCAGCCGTACATGGCAAATATTCTTTCAAAGGGCGCTCTGCATACTTTTTCGGGCAAAGTCGGGTGCGACAAAAAAGGGCTCGTTATGGCAAACCCCCGCTACGAGAGCATTACAAAATTCTCAAAAGAAAAAGACCTTATCATTGAAGACGGCGACAAGTTAACACCATTTTATCCCGAAACAAAAGGAATATCCTCGCGCTGGATGTCATTTGCAATTCAAAAGCTTTTCCGCGCGATGCAAGACGGCGTAATCACAACACAAGACACGCTCCCTGACTACATCCGCGAACGCTACAAGCTGCCTGAAATTACTCAAGCCCTCCACGCAATCCACATGCCAAAAAAGCGCGCGCACATTGAAACTGCCCAAAAACGCTTTGCGTTTGAGGAGATATTTTACATACAATTATTGCGCCAGCAAGAACGCGCCCTACGCGAAGCGCATCCGTCCTACATTATAGAAGCACCTCAAGAGACCTTAGCGCCCTTCCTTGAGTCGCTCCCCTTTACGCTTACAGGCGCCCAAAAAAGCGCGGTTGATGCCGTTTTTAAAAACCTCGCAAACACATCTCCCATGGCGCGGCTCCTTGAAGGAGACGTCGGATCAGGAAAGACCGTAGTGGCAGCCGCCGCCATAAACGCAGTAACTGACGCGGGGATGCAAGCAGCATTTATGGCGCCGACCGAGGTTGTCGCGCGCCAGCATTACCAAGAACTCCAAACGCTCTTCAAAGAAAAGCGGTTAAAGCTCGGGCTTATCACCTCGTCTGAATGCCGCAAATTCCCTTCAAAAGTAAGCTACGAACCCGATACGCACATTTCTAAAAGCCAGCTCTTAACATGGGTGGCATCGGGCGAAATAGACATTCTTGTGGGAACGCACGCGCTCATCCAAAAAAATGTAACATTCAAAACGCTTGCGCTTGCGGTAATAGACGAACAGCACCGCTTCGGCATCAAACAGCGGGCAAAGCTCGCAAGCCGCGCAAACGAAAAGATACCTCATTTATTGAGCATGACCGCAACCCCGATACCGCGGACTCTCGCACTCACCATTTACGGCGACCTGGACCTGACACTCTTAGACGAAATGCCTCCGGGGAGAAAACCGATACAAACATCCATAGTAGAAAAAGAAAAGCGGCAGGACGCCTACGATTTTATGAAAAAAGAACTACACGCGGGGAGGCAAGCGTATGTCGTATGCCCCCGCATTGAGGAAGAGGCGAAAACCGACAATCCCCTCTTTTTGGATATGAAGTCCGTCAAAGCGGAATACAAGAAACTCAAAAAAGATATTTTCCCCGAGTTTGAAATAGGGATGCTCCACGGGCAATTAACTCCGAAAGAAAAAGAAAAAACAATGAGAGAATTCCGTGAAGGCAAGATACAGGTACTTGTTGCGACATCTGTTATTGAAGTGGGTGTTAATGTCCCGAACGCGACCATTATGATGATTGAGGGCGCGGAGCGGTTCGGACTTGCCCAGCTCCATCAATTGCGCGGACGGGTGTTGCGGGGCACGCACCAGCCGTATTGTTTTGTGTTTACCGATTCCGCATCCGACAAAACAAAAGAGCGCATGCACGCACTCATCAAAGCAAAAAATGGTTTTGAGCTTGCCGAGTACGACTTGCAATTCCGTGGGGCGGGCGAACTTACGGGCACCAAACAATGGGGTATTTCGGATGTCGGCATGATGGCTCTTCAAAATCTCAAAATGGTAGAAGCAGCCCGCAGCGAAGCCCAAACTCTTTTAAAGCAAGACGCAAAGCTCGCCTCCCACCCCATCCTCAAAGAAAAACTCCAAAACCTCGCACAAGAAAGCCTTATTCATTTTGAATAAATAAACGGCTCACACCCCGTGTGAGCCGTTTATTTTGGCTCTGTTGAGCCGTTTTGAGAACCTGCCCGATGCTTCGGTGTCACCCAAAATCCTAAGGGTTTGTTTATCATCAAGCGGGTTTGTGCCTCTATTCCTGGGATTGAGCCGAAAACGATTATAGTTATCGGAATGAATGCCCATTGGACAATCATAAGGATTGAGCCAAATACCCCCTGCCCTTCGGGGCGCTTCGGCAAAAATGACCACGATATCGGCACAAGCACCAAAAGCCCCGCGAGTGCCAATGTCATGAGTATCTGGAGCGTCCGTGGCAAGTTGTAGGACAAAAGCGTTGAATTAAATTCCTGTCCGCCGAGAAGTAACGGCATCCACCCCACCGAAAACAACAACAAAGGATTAGTCGCTAACGACCAAAAACCTTCGAGCTGCGCGAACACATAGTGCACTTTTTTCCTCCATGGAATTTTTTTATTCTTCCCGAAACAAAACAACAGATACGGGATGTTTTCCGCCCCCCACATCCATCTGCGTTGCTGGCGGTACACCTGCTTTGCCGTCTGCCAAAAGCTCTTGCCGACATTTACATCCATAGACACGGGATATGACAACGGCACAACCCGGTAATCGCCATCGTAATGCAAAAATCCATTCCAAAAGATGCGCGAATCTTCGGACACCATGTTTTTTTGCCAATACCCCACCTCAACCAGCATTTTTAAACTCATGGAGTGCGACGAAAATGTTACTAAGCGCTCGGGGCGCTCCTGCTCCATCATCTGCCAAAATGTATTTGAGCTTGCCACCACGCGCGAAAAAAACGACGCCTCCCACATGTTGTTGTTATACAACGGCACCGGCTGGTACGAGGAACGATGCGGTTTTTCTGCAGTCAAAAAGTGATACGCAAGACAATAAAAATAATCGGGAAAGACCTGCGTGTCTACATCAAATGCAGACACCAATACATTCTCGTACGGGATGTGCTCGGCATCGACAATGTTCCGTTTTACCTCCGCGAGCGCCCACGACGAATTAGACCCTTTGCCCGGAATTTCTCCTTCAAGCGTTGCGGGGTGCACGGTAACCGCAAAAAACTGAAATGCGTCTTTGAATTCTTCTTTCAGGAGAAGCGCCTGCTCTTTTGCTTTTTCCCCCGCGCGCTCCTCAAGCGCAAGCACGACAATAAACCGCTCGCGCGGCCAGCGCGCGTTTTTCAGCCGTTCCAGCGTTTCTTTTATCACATCATATGGCTCGTTATAGGTAGGTAAAAGCACAAGCTGCCAGAGCGAATCCCATTTTAAATTTTTCATCCGTGATTGCCAGTCGGTTTTTTGGAAACGGCGCATGCGCGCCCAATTTACCCGGAGATGCACCAATAAATAAAATGTACGGATGACCCAATAGATACTAAAAAGGATAATAAAAATAGCAATGCCCAAAGGCCAGAGCCATGAGAATAACAGCACCGCTCCGATAGTCCCCCATGCCAAAAGCCCCGGCACCATTTCAAAAAAGCGGTACGTAAGTCTGTCGCGCCCGACAAGGTCATTATGTGAGGCAATATGAATAAATTCCTGTTGCATAAAAAGAACGCCCGGAATAATCCCCCGGGGTCATATCCGCACTATGCAGAGCATCTGCATTCCACTACCCTACTGGTTCCTGTGCCCTTTTTCAAGCGGACGGCTCTTCGGCTTTTTCGGTATGCCGATATATCAGTTTATAGAAATCCTTGTAGGTAAGTCCCTGAATCGCAGAACCCATAAGCAAGCCGTATAAGATAGTATTATAGAGATCGATAATTGAAAGGCTCGCAAGCGCGACCCCGCACAAAAACCAATGATGCAGATGGACGATATACTTGTCTTTTACACGAAAACGGAACGACGGTATGCGCCCGCGCTCGCCCACTTTTTTCCCCGCTATAAAATGGGATACAAAAAACCCTATAAATACATTAAGCACTATCATATTGCTACATATGTATTATATCATTTTCGGCATCTGGGAAAGGATCTGCTTGTTAAAAAAGTCCGGCGCATTGCCGGACTTTTTCTTATTTTTTAGGCGTATTTCCGCCTTTTTGAGGAGGGTCATCACGAGATGCGCCATCCGTATCAGATGAGAGTTTTACTGAAAAATTGAGGTACTTGTCAAATAGCTCCTGAAGAAAATCATCGAGCTCCTTTGTCACATCAATGTTCTTAGTCTCGCGTTTCTTAAACGGACAGAATCCGCCTCCCGCGGGCCGCTCGGTTCTCCGCACAACGATATGCGCGTCTCCCTTTTCTTTGTAGGTTTCTCCGTGCGGGTTTTTAAATTCTACATCCAGCAGAATTTGATCGCCCGAAAGAATGCCTTGGTTTAAGACACGAACCGATATCTCTTCGCTGACATATTTTTGTATAAGCGGCTTAAGGTTACGGGCACCGTACCGGGGGCTGATGCCTTCGTGTACGATAAAATCTTCGAGCTGGGGAGTGCATGATATGTCAACATATCCGGAGGAATTCACTTTGGCATCCGATATCTTGCTGTATACTTCCTTTTTGAGCATAAGCCGCATGACTTGGCGCCACTGCTCGTAGTTGAGAAGCCGGAACACAACGATGCTTCGTCTCCCGCCGATACGGCTCAAGAATTCGGGATAGAATTTTCTGTCTTGGGTATCTTCTATCTTCCGGATAACGCTCTGGTAGATTTGATAATCGCGCAAAGCCTCTTCGTCCTGTTCTGCTCTCGCCCCGGTCGCAGGGAGTGAAAACCCGATATGGCGCTCATCAATAAGATCGCCGATAACCTCTTCGGTGCCTACATTCGTCGTAAAGATAGTGCATACGCCCTGGAATGGTATCTTCATGCCGTTCATAAGGGTCATATATCCCTTATCAAGCGGTTGGAGACACGCCCGCTGGATGGCATGGTCCGCCTTTTCTATCTCGTCATAAATGACTACGGCACGGGGCGTTATAGTTTCTATTCTTTCCGATATTTCATCGAGCTTGTGTTCCATTTCTTCGCTTGCTTCCGCGCCGCGCTCGGGAGAAAGTTTGCTTATGAGCGCTTCCATCGTCTTTTTGTTCTTCTTCATCCAGGCAATCATGGACTTATACAGCGTCTCTGCGTCTTTGTCTCCGCTGATGATGCGCTCAAGCGGACTTTCTTCATCATATCCGACATAGCCAGGAGGCGCGCCTTTTAAGAATGATGCTTCGTGGCGCTCTCCGAGATCACCGCACGCAATGAGAATAGCAGGACAATTCCACATAGCCGCAATCTGCAACGCGAGCTCAGTTTTTCCGACACCGGGCGGTCCGCCGAATATGAGCGAAGTAACCGGTGCCTCTTTTGAGTTCAGTCCCGCTTCGTAAATAGTAAGCGCGCGGAGCACTTTGTTTATCGCGCGTTCCTGTCCGATAACAACCGAGTTGAGATATGTTTCGCGCTCCTGCAAATCAGGAGGGAGCGCGCCGCGTTCAATGACATGGGAATAATCTTCAACTCGCAGAACATCGGGGGGAAGAGCGATAATAGCCTTTTCGCCCTTCTTATCTGTCTTTTTCTTGCGCATTATTCCTCCTTATCCGCATAGTGCGAATGAGTTTGCAAAGATATATCTACCCTCCATGATACCACACCGAAGCACTACTAAAAAAACCCCGAATAATCGGGGTTTTTGTTCATTTAAAAGATGAGTTTTTTATCTTTTTTGAACTTGTGTGTGTTTTGTGGTTCTTCAGAATGATTCTTGCCTCCGCCATAACTGCAGCGTATGAGCGTAAGAATCCATTCCTCCGGCGTTTCATCCAAATGGAATGTGTCCAGATGGACAGGACGCCCCCACAACCTGAAGATCCGCTCCATGGTCTTATTGCGCCATGACTGCGGAGTCAGCTCGAGATACTGAAGCGCTTCAAACGGGTATCCTTTAAAGTGGTGAACCAAAAGCAGATCACCTGTGTCTTTATAGTTTCCGTCTTTCACATAGATAAGGGGCGCTATGAACTTAGACAAAGAATTTTTCAGAATGATACGGATGATGGCCGGGTTATCCTCGACAATTTCGTCGACTATAGTATCCGTCTCATCATCGTAGCGTTCCTGGTAGATATAGAGCTCGTTACCGCGGATAAATTCGTTGGTAAAAAACTCGTCTATCGCCAGATAATCGTTGCAGAGCTCCCGGACCTCAAATATCTTCTCCATGCCGAGCTTGGCGTCCTTAAACCACTTCGCCTTTTTATACGGATCTTCGCATTTCTCGTATTCCTCACCAAACCTGCCTGTATCCCACCGGTACTTGATGTCTTCGAAAAGCGCGAGTCCGATACTGTACCAGTTCATCTGGTATTTGCTCTTACGCACAACGGCGGCGTGGTAGTGATTGAATACGGAAAAATCTTTGTCATCAAGCACATTTTCCTTAAAGAGCCGGTGCATGATGCGATAATGCCAGAACGATGCCCAGCCTTCGTTCAAGGTTTTTGTACGGGCATTCGGCGCTAAGTGGCGGGCCTGATTGCGCATTACCGAAAGAACATCCTTCATCCAGGGTTTGAGCGTTTTCCCCGAAGCGTGGCGGATGATGTACGACAGTAAATCATACGCGGGCTGGGGAGGCGTTTTGTCCTGGAGATCTTCAATCTCGCGCCGGTATATCTGGATGTCTTCAGCGGTGATATGGTGTGCGTATGTAGACGGATTATCGATTTTCCACTGGAGCTGCTCCTGTTTGAGCTTAACCAGATACTCGCGAATCTCTTTTTCGTTCTCTTCGTTGGCAAATAAATTCGGTGACTGATGCCACTGAATCGCTTCTGCCGCATCCATGATGTTTTCAACTGCATGTTGGCCATAGATAGATTCGTATGTCTGGAAACGGCGCGCGGCTCTTCGTGCTTCCGTAGCGATATCCGCTACGGAACGGGCATGCTGGAGATATTTATTCGCAAGAAAAAAATCAACGTGCCCCATCACATGCGCTATAGTAAGAACCTTAAGCGCGAACGGATTAGTTTCAGCAATGAGCGCTTTTGGCGTTTCGAAATTCCACACCTGCTCATACGGAATACCCTGGCCGGTGTGTTCATAGATTGTACGGTTTTTTTCGTAGTCTCTTCCGAACTGCCAATAGGAAAAATTGGTCGGGAAATGGAACGACATGCCTTCAAGCACCCGGTCAGCGGGAACGACTTCGAATATAGTATCCGTTGTCTGTAATCCTTCTTCTTGGGCGATCTCGATGATGCGCTCTTCAACCCGCTTTAAGCGGTCTATTTCTTTCTGCGTCATCTGTCAAACCTCCCCTTTTTCAGAAATTGCCTGATGGCAGGCAGAATGTCTTCTTTGCCCGTAAGCACAACGCCAACGAACGGAAAGTTCTGGTTGCCTATAATAACCTGCAAGTCATCGTTTTCTTTCCGGTTAAGTTCCGTAACAGGCAGTTCTTTTTTGAAGAGCGAATACAGATTGTATTCACTGACAGCAACGCCATCAATGTCTATTTCACCGTACCCAATCATCTGAACGCCTTTTTCTTTCAGCCGCTGTATCTCGCGGATGGTGCTCGCCGGATCAAAATCCTCTCCGTCAGAGAAATGAAACACATACCGGTTCCATGATGAGACCGGATATTTTGTTTCGAGCATGTCTGTCGCGGCATCATACGCGGTCCAACAATTCGTGCCGCCGCTTTCAACGGTGCGGAAGAAATCCTCTTCCGGCACAAAGCGGGCTTTCGTGTGATGCACAATAAAACGGACCTCTACCTCTTCGTACAGCTTGCGCAAAAATTCAATAAACCAGAAGAGCGTTGCGCGCACAAGATATTTTTTCATATCAGACATGGAAGCCGAAACATCCATCGCGGCGATGATGACGGCGCGCGACTTGTATGATATGTCCCGTTCAAGTTTGCGGTACCGCAAATCGTCCGTCTCAATAATGATGAATGGGTCCACTTCTGTGACCACGCCATCCTCAATATCCTTTTTTGCACGCTTGATAAATACGCCGTCCGCATCCTGTATAAGCGCTTCGGCATCCGCTAGAATGCCGTCTTTTTCTTTAAGCGCCATGAACGCGATGAGCTCCTTTATGCGCTCGTCGGTAATATCCGGACATGTTTCCTCAAGCAAAGACTCAAGATAGTTAAGATAGAACCAAAAACGTCTCATGCCTTCTTTTGCGCTCTTTTTGGAATGCAAAAGCGACTGTGGGCCGTGCTTAACGATATCTTTTATCTTTATCCCGAAGATAACTTCCATTTCTTTTATGTCTTTCTCTTGCAGGTTCGGGAGTTCGAGATCTTCAAGCATCATTTCGATGAGCTCTTCAATCTCAAATTCGGATTCTATGTATTCTTCGCCGGGTTCATTCCCCGCCTTGCCTGCACCCCGTCCGGATTGATCCGCGGGACGCTGCCCGATAATGTCTCCTTTTTTACCAGAGCCCTGGCCTACGCCAACGCCGCCGCTGCCCTGCCCTTCGTCATCGCCATCTTCGTTCTCTCGTCTCTTTCCTTGGCGGAACCGCTCGTTTTGGAGCGACCGTATCGGAACTTTGACAATTCTCCCCTTCTTCTTTGTAATGATGGACTCATCAGCGATGATGCCCGGAAGGCCTTTTTTTATCTCTTCGCGTCTTTTCTCGCGGTGGCGTCGTGCGCTTTCTTTCCCTTTATTTTCAATGCTATCCGAAACAATAACGGTCATATGCAACCTCCTTTGTTCATCTGTCAAAAAGCATGTTTTGCCGTGTCCTATTATAGCAAACAAAAAAGAAAGGGTGCACTATGTGCACCCTTTGGTGTTATTCTGTTTCTGCTTTATAAAACTCTTCGCGCATTTCGGCGCTGCATGTCGAGCAGAAGCCTTCCTCTTCCAAGGCCGAAAGCAAGTTTTCCTTGCGTTTCTTGTCTTCTGCTGTGTGCGTCTTTCCTTCGTCAAAAAGGAGAATGATGTTGCTCTTGTTATCCGATATGAGCTTTGCTTCTATCATGTCGTCCAATTCTTTGAAGGATTTATCCTCATTATTTGAGAGATAAATCAAAACGCTGCTCCGCCAGTTTTCCGCACCCGCTTCCGGAATGTTCCCAAACTTTTCAATTCCTTTCAGGAACTTTTCATCTGCTTCTAGCGGCTGGCCGGTGATTTTGTCGCGAGGAATCTCAAGCATCTGTCCGCGCAGAAAATCCGATTTTTGCGAAACATAGAGCTTGCACTGCTCGAGGTATCTCTTGCGGATGTTCTGCCGTATATCGCTATATCCTTTCACGAACGCTTTTGTCACCGACTTGCTGATGAAATCCCGGAGCTCGCTAATGACATTCGCTTTGCCGGGGTTCAGCAGTTCAAGGAACTTCTCAACTTCCTCAGGCGAATATCCCATACGGTGTTCAAACACTTCGCGGAGCGCCTTAACCATCGTGAGCGGCGTGAGACAGCCGTCAACATCAAGCTTGGTGAGTGCGTCAACGATAGCGGTCAGGATGTCGCGGTAACTGAGACCGAACATGCCTTCGTGCTTATCGATGGGATTTTTTGAGTCATTGAATTCCTCGCGAAGTGACCGTTCATCGATAGGATTTTTATCCTTGTCTTTGATATCAGTAAGTGCGCGCTCCTTATTGTAAATCTTGAGCTTAGTCAGACGGTCAACGCCGTACTTTTGAGAATCATGGAGCCTGGTCATAACAGCGAATATTGCCGCTATCCTGAAACTGATATCAGGAATGTGCATTTTCTTCAGCTTAATGAACTGACTCTCGCGTTCAATGAGCTTTTTGTAGATCTTTATCTCATTGTCAATCTCAAGCGTATACGGAAAACGGATAACATGCATACGGTCATGGAGCGCGGCGTTTGCCTCGTTCGCGGAAAATTCCTTGAACTCCTTGAGGTTGCAGTGCCCAATGATTACCGTATCAATGAACATATGCGGAAACGGCGAACCCTGTATCTTGATGAGCTTTTCTTCGGCAAGACTGATAAATACTTTCAGTATCTTCGGGTCGGCTTTGATAAGCTCAATGCCTTCAAGAATACCCCGGTTTGCCTTTTGTATCTCTCCGTTCATCTGATAGGCTTCGGGATGATCATGTCCGTGTTTGCTGGAGATAGCTATGTTTTCACGGCCAACGAGCTCTGAAACATCAACGCTCCAGTCAGCGCCCGTGGACTCAAACGAACTGATACCGCGAACTGACGATACGGAAAACGTGAATGTTTCTACCGGGATTTGCTCCCACTTGTCGCCGAATTCTTTGTCCGAATACTTCTCTTTTATCATGTGTCGGCATACATGACACAAGTCTCCCTCTATCGGGGGAATACCAATGCGGTCTTCTACCGGCTCTTTTATGTTCGGGCTCTTCTTCGGATTCCATGCACGCCGCGTCATCCAGCGAGGAAACGCATGAAGCGGTTCTTCGTGAATCGGGCATCCTTGTATCTGATACACTGGGCGTAACGCATACGCTTCAAGAGCTTTTTTGATGAGTGACGAAATGGTTGATTTACCTGACGATGTAGGCCCAACCATAACGAGAACATATTTTCCGCTCGGTCCTTTCATAGCGCCAGCTTCAAAATGTCTCATAATCTGCTCGATAACCTTATCAACCCCGAATAGATCTTCTTCGAAGTAGTGATACTTCTTCCCCGCCGAAGTGCCGGTAATTCCGTAACTGCATATCTGCTCATATAAGCGAGCTGCAGCGTTTTGCGCAATGAGCGGATCGTTCGGCAGAACTTCTTCGGCGTACTCTTTGAGAGTAATGACTGAGTGACGCTTTCTTTTTTCTGCTTTAAGCCGCTTATCTTCTTCCACATAGTCAGTAAGATCGACTCGTTTCCGAGGCGCATCTTTCTGTTCGTTCTTCGGAGATTTCTTCGATGAACCCATTCTATTCCTCCCCGTATATAGTTTTCAAAGCATTTCCTTTATTGTACCGTTTTTGCAAAATAGCGGTCAAAAGCGGATATAGTCGGCTACTATTAGGGTGTATAGTCAACCCCATAAAAACAACGCGTTCATAGAAGCGCGTTGTTTTTATACTCTATCTTCTTATTCAGAAATCCTAGAACCACAGAGGTATATCTCCGGCATGACATCGTCACTCGGACGAACTGCAAATATTCGTCCGCCCTCCTGGACTCGAACCAGGAACCACCAAGGTATAAGCTTGGCGCTCTGCCATTGAGCTAAAGGCGGACGAATATTTTCAACCGCTCCTCGCTAGATGTCATGAGCTCTGGCTAGGATGTAGACAAGCGCATTACGAAGACACAATCGGTTTCGGCTTGATGCCGAATGATTTTACGAGCTTATTAAACTCTTCACGCTCAAGAGACTCCTGCTCTATAAGCTTGTGCGCAATCGCATCTAAAACGGTACGGTACTTTTTAATGATGGTTTGCGCCTGTGTAAGTCCCCGCTTAATAAAGCTCGATACTTCTTTATCAATCGCTCCCGCTATCTCTTCGGAGTAATCGCGCTCGTGATGCATGCCGAATTCCTTACCGAGAAAAATAGATTCTTCCTTCCCGCCGAATACCACCGGCCCTAATTTATCGGACATACCATAGCGCGTAACAAGACTCCGTGCAATATCTGTCGCAGTTCGCAAGTCATTTGAAGCGCCGGTAGTCAGCTCCTGGAATACGATTTTTTCTGCAGCATATCCGCCAAGCGCTACCGCAAGTTCGCCCATAAAGTGGGTTTTTGTTACCAGCCGCCTGTCCTGGCTCGGGAGCTTGAGCGTGTACCCTCCCGCGCGCCCACGCGAAATAATAGTCACTTTGTGAACCGGATCCGCTTCGGGCAACACCGCAGCAACAAGCGCGTGGCCTGCTTCATGGTATGCAGTTATCTTTTTTTCTTCTTGCGAAATAATCTTGCTTTTTCGTTCCGGACCTAATAACACCTTTTCAATAGAGCTTAATATATCCTGAAGCGTTATCTGGCGCCGATTCTTGCGTGCAGCCCAAATTGCTGCTTCGTTAATAAGATTTTGAAGATCAGCTCCCGAAAATCCCGGGGTGCGCTCCGCAATGCGGCGGAAGTTTACATCTGCCGCCAAGTGCTTATTGCGCGCATGTATTTTAAGGATTGCTTCCCGGTCTTTAATATCCGGGAGATCAAGTACGACACGGCGGTCAAAACGTCCCGGACGCAAAAGCGCAGGATCAAGCACATCAGGCCGGTTCGTTGCCGCCATCACAATAACTGACTCGTGCGGCTCAAAGCCGTCCAATTCAACAAGTATCTGATTAAGGGTTTGTTCGCGCTCGTCATGCCCGCCGCCAAGTCCCGCTCCCCGGTGTCGACCAACCGCATCAATCTCGTCAATAAATACGATAGACGGCGCTGAACGCTTCGCCATCTTGAAAAGGTCACGCACGCGCGATGCGCCGACTCCCACGAACATTTCAACGAATTCCGATGCGGAAAGATGGAAGAATGGCACACCCGCCTCTCCGGCAACAGCGCGCGCAAGAAGCGTTTTTCCGGTACCTGGAGCGCCCATTAACAAAACACCCTTTGGGATACGCGCACCAATGCTCGAAAATTTTACGGGATTTTTTAGAAAATCCACTATCTCGGTCAATTCTTCTTTCGCTTCTTCAACGCCCGCAACATCCCCGAATGTCACGCGCTGTTTTTTATCGTCGGGCATGATGACGCGCGCGCGCGACTGCCCAAAGTTAAATGCCTGAAGATTTGAACGTTGAACATTACGCGTCGCAAACCAGAAAAATCCGATAATAAGGAGGAATGGAATGAGAAACGGCAAAAGCGCACCCGCCCAGAACAAAAATCCCGACGGTTCGCTTATGTCGATAGATGTCTGGCGCAGCAACTCCGGCGAAGCACCGTAATTCGTAAGGGATTCAAACAAAGAAATGTCGGACTCTTTTTTTGTCTTTTTTACCGTTCCGTCTATGGTAGTGATTTCAACATCATTTCCTTGCACAACTATTGATTCTACTGTCCCTGCATTAATGTCGGATACAAGCTCCGAAAGCGTAACCTCTTCAACCCCGCGGAACTGGTTTGAAAACAACGACCAAACAAGCGCGACGGAAAAGAAAACAAGAATCGCAATCGCAACATTTTTAGAGAATAATTTCATATAAAATTATCATACTGAAGGAATGTATTCCGGTCAAATGAAAAGGCCCCGACGCGCGGGGCCTTTCTTGTATTATGCTCTGAACATAATGTTGTTTTTTACAATCCGTATAAACTCGTCATCCGACAATTCGGTCACCGGATTGTTCGGATGCGTTTCGGTCCAGTTATAGATGGCGTCGCTATCCTGAACGGAATAAAAAAATTCAGGGACGCCCTCTATATGACCCTCCGCGTACAGCAACGGGTTGCCGTATGCGAGCTCAGGCAAACCCTTCTTCCGGAGCGTTGCGTTCCGCAATTCAGCGACCACCTTCCGTAACGAAAACTTATACCGCGCATCAGTAAACACTGACTTATGGCCGCTTGAACGGATAACCGCAAGGACCGATGCATGCGTATCTGCAGCGCGTGCTTCGTTGGAGCGCGAATATTTTGGTAGCGCAAGATTATCAGAATGGATGACTGCAAACGGACGCTTTGCAGATTTTGGCTTTCCTTTGTCATCTAAGGCGCGTGTTCCGTCCTTATTGAACACAGGAACATAGACCGGCATCCGTTTTGCTTTCTTCGCATATTCTTCGCGCGCCTGTCCAAACAATTCCTTTGCGGAGTACTCTTCAGCGGCAACACCCTTTCGTTCAAACTCATCAACATCCATGCCGGCTTTTCTCCCAACGCTTAGGATGTGATTAAATTCAAACGACCCGATAAGCGCGTTTATGTCGTCTGCATTATGCATGTCATACGAACACTCGCTGTCATGGAATTTGATAAGAAACGCCTGCAACGCCCACTGAATAACTCCTCTCGGATCATCCGGATATTTGCGGTGCATTTTCTTTATCATATTCGCAAGACCTCGCGAAAGGTCGCGCGCATGCCCATCAACATACGACATGTACTGCACGATATTTTTTATCGTGGACATCTTATCAAGATCAAGCCCGAGCGCTTTTACTACAAGCATAAGCGAAGACTCATCTTTTGCCGTAAGAATCCCTTCTGCCGGATTCGCATGCTCATCAAGCTTTCCGCCGCCCGTCCCTATATAGAGGCGTCCGTCGGAATCTGCATATTCCTCCAGAAACGCTTTCGTTCCGTACTTATACAAAAGAAGGAGCGAAGCTAATTCTTCACCGTGCACGCCGATATGGAACACTACCGGAACCATCCCGCCGTCTACTTCAAGCATGTACTCGAATTGATTCTCATTTTTCAATCTACTGCCTCCTCGCCCGCTCTACTAATGCAGGACTTAAGAATTTTATGCTATTATACCATGCATTATTAAAAAATCAACCCCCCACCCGATTGCTCGGATGAGGGGTTTTGCTCTTTGCATAGCATAGGTATCGGTACTGCATGTTACTTGCGGGCCGTCTGAAGCGCTTCAAACTTTTCAAGCGTCTTCGGACCAACCCCTTTAATGCCCTTGAGTGTTTCTGCGGATGTCCCGAGAAACTCCTCAAAAGTGGTAATACCGGCCGCTGCAAGCTTTGCAACTTCGGATTTCGAAAGTTCAGAACACCCTGACAACGGAGTCTCTGTTTTCCCGGCAAGAACATGTTCGTTGTCTGGTGGCGCCGGCGGTGCAGATATGTTTGTTTCAGCGATGTCTTCGGTGTCCGGCGTTTCATCCTTAGTCTGCGACTGAAACCAAACGGGAACCGATCCGGCGTCTTCCAGATGTCGGGAAAACATATACGCATCCCGTAAAAAAGAGCGCGTCTTGGGAGGAAGTGCCTCCAGAGACATCTCTTTTTTCATGACTACGCCTAAGCGCCGTTCGGTTACGCGTCTTCGCGAAAACCGGTTCATCGCCTTTACAAACGACATCGTTCCGTTTGCGGCATTGTAATACACCACAAACTCCGCCCAATTCCTGCCGAGCTGTTTGACGCATGTAAAGTACGCGGACTCGGCTGGCTTCGCAGATGCATCGGTAAAGACCTCTTCAACGCGTTTTACATCGCCGAAATCCCGGGCAAGCTTGTTTTCCTTGCGCGCGCGGTAGATATCTTTTTCAAGAGTGTTCTTTTGCATCAGCCGCTGCACCATACGATCGGATATAAACTTCCGCAGACGCATCTTCTTCCCCGGTTCGGGAAGCATCATGAGACGGAGCTCTTTTCGGTCATCGCGTCCGGTAGGAGTACGGTATTCTACAAACTCTCCATCCGAAACGATATGTCCTGTAACGCCCTTCGGCTTCCATGACGGATTCCTAAACGGCAGTATGCCAACTTTCCCCTGGCTTAATTCCAGGAAGGTTACGGGGCGCTCAAGAGAAGACACATCGGAAAAATCCTGCAACCGCTCCTTGAACTGTTCCGTTTCCTGCCTCCGTTCTTTGCGCGCCTGCTCCTTTTCTTCGTGATAACGAGCAGCGTACTTGAGCGACTCACGGACATAATAATGCCGCACCGAGCCCACATTCCCCTTTTTTATAAAGAAGGAAAGCGTGCCGGTTTCCCATTCGTATGAATCTTTTTCTTTACGCCGCTTGAATATTTTTCCCGCGGCGACAATATCAAGATTCATATAATACGGGTCTTCGTGAGGCACGATACCGAGTATGTCAACGCATACTTCATCGCCTGACGGCGAAACACAGAGGAGCATGCGCCCCCAAGTGTAATCGGGAATAGTTTCACCGTCCCTGATACGCTTTTCGGACCTGATGTCGCATACGAAAAGTGCGTTCCCTACCGGAACAGCGTTTCCTGAAAGCAACGCGCCGAGTCTGTCTTTTTTAAAAGATACTTTTTCTATACTCAGCGAGAATTCTTCGCCCCGCCTTTTAGTGACAAGCTCAAATTCGCCGGAAAGTATATCCTTCGGAAGAAGAAAACTCCCGGCTTCTTTTACGCGCAGAGCGAGCTCTTTTTCATTAAGCTCTCCCACGCGCAAAGCGTACTCCTGGAGCATCTCGTATGCGCTCTTGATCTTCTGGTCTTCTTTTGTGACATCCGCGGGAACAAAAAATTCTTTTGCGCTCGCGCGGATAGCGTTTTCTGCAGGCGCGTCCGCAACATACACAAGCGCCGGCGTTTTTATACCGCGCAGTCCCTGCAATACGCCGCGTAATGACCGCATGCGTACATGCACAGGAACCGTCTTCTCAAAAGAAGGGTCTTCGAGACGCGAACATGTGTTCTGCACCTTTACATACAGATCGCGGCGCATCATGACTTCTTCACGGAGAAACTCGTTTTCTTCGACTGTTTTCCGTATGCGTTCGAGTTCGTAAATATTCTGCTCTACATCTGCGATGCGCTTTCTGCCCGCCTCAACAAGAGGAGCGTTTGTGGGATCCGACACGAGACCGTCTATCTTTTTCCGTTCGGCCTCTGCTTTTTCCTTCAGCACCGCAAGCGTATCATATACGCCCGCGTAATACGCTACTCCCTCGTTCCGGCTGACGCCAGCATCCTTTGCCATCTCGTTAAAATGTTCGCGGCTTTCCTGAACATCTTCTTCTTGTGTAGCCTTTTTCGCGATAGTGCTTAAAAGCAAGAAGTCGTTCATGCCCTCTGCTTTTTGAGATGATTGTCCTTGCGTTTCCGGGACTTCTGCCTGCGTTTCTTTTGTTTCTTTCGCAGGCGCCTCTGTCTTGGCAGGAACGCTAATCTCTGCAGATTCCAGCTCCTTACCAAGGTCTCTCAAGTCTGTTATTTTCTTTTGTGCCATCGGGCACCTCCTCATCTGGATTTTTATCTCTTATCAATGATGCTTTCGCATCCTGTTACTACGAAACAGATACCTATATATGCTGTTTTACAGCCTGTCAAAGAGCGTAATATCCTCTGTATTATACAGAAAAATCATTATTTGTCAATGGTTTTAAACGGCTCACACGAGCGTGTGAGCCGTTTATTTTTGTCACACATAAATAAAAAGCCTCTGGGTAAGAGGCTTTTTGTGTTTTATGTTCCTATTTTTAGGTGTTTGCTTTCTTCGTCATGGAGCTTCCGCTCTACTATCTCATCAGATATTTGATACGGGGACCTGCCAGTAAGCATGCTTTGCCTGAAAATATGCGTCAGCCGGCCGCCTATCTTTTCTACATCCTGCAGCACCGCTTCAGCGTTAAACCCGATCTTTTCATGATAAATATGAATGAGACCGCCGCCGTTAATAACATACGCAGGCGCGACAAGAATGTTGCGGGTATGATGCAAGTAATCGGCGTACTGCGTGGTTGATTTTGTAAATATGCAGTTTGCAGACCCCGCAATTGCCCGGCAATCAAACTCATCCACCGAATGCTTGTTGATAATGCCTCCGCCCGCACACGGCACGAACACATCACAGGCCATCTGGTGGGCGGCATCCGAAGGAATAGCAACTACTTGCCCGGATATTTCTTTCATCGCGCGCTCTACCGCTTCGGGCTTCATATCCGAAATAAAAACCGTGCCTCCCCCTTCAGCTAATGCTTTTGCTATGGGAAGTCCCGTAGCGCCGACCCCTTGCACACAAAATGACCTTCCGCTAAAACTTCTATCCCCATACAAAAATTCAAGTACCACCTGTATGCCGCAGAGTACTCCGTGCTTCGTGCTGAGCGACGGATCGCCTCCGCCGACAACGCCGTCTTTGTGCCGTCTTACGGAACGCCCGAATACATGCGTAGTTATCTCTGCCATAGTGTCTATGTCGGACACATGGAAATTCATATCTTCTCCGGTATTGAACATCCCGCGAAGCTTGTCTACGCAATACGCATATGCGCGCACCAAGTCATCCGTTTTATCTTTTTCCGGATTGCCTATCAGTACTGCCTTTGCTCCCCCCCAAGGAACGCCGGCAATAACCGATTTGTATGTCATGTCCCGCGAAAGCGGCAATACATCGCTTAACGCGTCGTGCATAGTGAGATACGGCCAAAAGCGCGTCCCGCCCGTTCCGTCTCCGAATGTCACATCATGAATCGCAATAATTCCCTCAAGACCGAACCGTTCTCTCGTGATATGGATAACCATAACATGATTATCAAAATCAGGATGATTGCGTACCTTGTCATCCGATAGTATATGCATAACCCGTCTCCCCTAAAAATGCATATTGTTAATGTATTGAAATATAACCGCCATCACTATACACAAAAAAAATCCTCCTGACAAGAAAGATTTTATTGGGCAGATTTCATACTAGATGTGTGCCTGAGGTGGGAGTCCTTCCCCGCCCCGCATGAAGCGGGACTCCTCCGAAGCCCGCCGCCCTCGCTTGAACCAATGGCGCTCGGGTCGGCTTCGACTCCCAACTATGTTTATATTAGATGTGTGCCTGAGGTGGGAGTCGAACCCACAAGGATTGCTCCACACGATTTTGAGTCGTGCGCGTATGCCAGTTCCGCCACTCAGGCAATTCGTAAAAATTATAACGGAAATATTCTCCTTGCGCAACGAAGAAATGATTTGGTATTCTACATACATGCAACCACAGCAATCAAACAGCGTATTCCTCGTAGAAACAAATAAAATAGTCCCGAACCCGCATCAACCACGGCATGAGTTTAATGAGTTCAAGCTCAAAGAGCTTGCCGACTCTATCCGCGCATACGGCATTTTGCAACCGCTTGTTGTTATCCGGAAAGAGCGCGAAGTCCCTACCGGCACCCAGGTGGAATACGAGTTAATAGCGGGAGAGCGCCGCTTGCGTGCAGCACGCCTCGCAGGCATTTTACAAGTGCCCGTTATCATACGGCAAGACACGCCCGAGCAGGTAAAGCTTGAGCTCGCACTCATAGAAAACGTCCAACGCGAGGATCTGAACGCCATTGACCGCGCAAAGGCATTCAAACAGCTCATGGACGCATTTGATCTTTCGCAAAAAGAAATTGCGAGCCGCATAGGAAAGTCCCGAGAATTTATAGCAAACAGCATCCGCATCTTAGGCCTCCCTGATTACATCAAAGATGCGCTCCTCCAGGGAAAGATACACGAGGGCCACACGCGGCCACTCTTAATGCTCTCAGACCGTCCCGAAGCGCAAGAGCGGATGCTGCAGGAGATAATTCTCAAACAATTAAGCGTGCGGGACACGGAAAAACTTGCGCGCCGCGTAGCATACGACCGCGCACGCAAAAAAGACGATATCCCTGACGCAAACACACGCGAACTTGAACACATCCTTTCAAACGCACTCGGTACCCGGGTGTCCATAGAGCGCAAAGGCACCGGCGGACGCATTGCGATTGACTTCTTCTCTTCCGAAGACCTGCAAACTCTTCTTGCGAAGGTTTCGCAGCAAGATATCCCAACGGGTCTGACCACTCCCGAGGAACGCCCCGACCCGTTTGAAGAGCTCGAGAAAGAACATGCGGGCACCCCCTCTCCAGAACCTCCCCCTGACACGCAATCCGAAGATGAAAGAGACCCAAACCAAAGCAAAGCAAACGACGAAGACCTCAAAAATTTCACCGTATAAAAAATGCACGCTTCCGTGCATTTTTTATTTTTTCCCCGATTTCGATTTTTCTACTATTTTCACTGCCTGCACTCCCCGTACGCGTTTTATGCGCGTACGGATTTTTTGCATCTCATCCTTATTTTGAGGAACAAAACTCACGCGGATTGATGTATACGGCGAATTCCGTCCGACATGGCTTTCTATATCTTTGATGCTTACACCGGCGGCAGCAATCGCCGCAGATACATCTTTTAAAATGCCGACCCGGTCTTCTACGGTAATATCAACCTCAGACAGCATGGGCTTACCCAGAGTTGCTTCTGTCTGGCCACGCACGAACCGCCTGATGTGGTTGCGCGCGAGAGATGTTTTTACAAAATCAAGCCACTCACGCGACGGATGCTGGTTTTTGCGCGTGAGGATTTCTACCACCGTGCCTGATTGCAGCTCATAATCAAACGGAACCATTTTCCCTTCTACTTTTGCGCCGACCGCATGATCTCCGACCTCCGAATGGATATGATATGCAAAATCAATTGGTGTTGCGCCCTCCGGAAGATCAATAACATCCCCTTTCGGCGTTAATACGAAGATTCTGTCCTTGAAAAAATCAATCTTAAGAGATTCCAAAAATGTTTCTGAGTCCGGATTGTTTTTCTGGAATGTCCCCTGCCATTCCTGAAGCTGACGGACCCACGCGAGCTTAGCATCCACTTCCGAGCCTTCTTTCGGTTTCCCCGCATGCTCCCATGCCCAATGCGCAGCAATTCCAAGCTCTGCTTCCCGGTGCATGTCTTCGGTCCGTATCTGAAACTCAACGATTTGCCCATCTATGCAAAATACAGTCGTATGGAGCGACTGATATCCGTTTGGCTTTGGAAGCGCAATATAATCTTTAATGCGCCCCGGAAGGGGCTTCCAATGCTTGTGTATTACCCCGAGTACCGCGTATGCATCCTGGATGTCTTTAATAATGATACGGACCGCAACAAGGTCAAAAATACGATCCCAGTCCATGTCATACCGCTGGAGTTTTTTCCATAAGCTATAATAATGCTTCGCACGGGCATTAATCTCTACTGCACGGATACCTTCGCGTGCGATTTCTTTTTTCACGATAGGAATGACGCGGGCTAAATATATTTCTCTCTGCGGCAGGCGTTTTTTTACTTCTCCGGCAACCCACGCATACTCTTCGGAGTACACATACCGGAACGCCATATCCTCAAGCTGCGCTTTCATCTCTCCCATTCCCAACCGGTCAGCGAGCGACGCGTATATCTCAAGCGTCTCTTTCGCGATACGCAAACGCTTTTCCGGAAACGGAAGCGATTCGAGCGTTTCCATGTTATGCAGCCGGTCGCACAGCTTAATGATAACTACGCGTATGTCTTGAGCAACCGCAAGAAACATTTTGCGCATTGACTCAACAGTACGCTCAACGCCATGGTACTTAATCTTATCCACCTTAGTTACGCCGTCCACTAAAAATGCTATGTCCGTGCCGAATTTTTTTTGTATGTCTTTGAGTGCCGCACCTTTGTCTTCAATGGTGTCATGCAGCAATGCAGCTGCAACCGTACGCACATCCATGCCGATAGACGCAACTTTGAGCGACACCGCAATAGGATGCAGTATATACTGTTCGCCGGAGTGGCGTTTTTGGTTTTTATGCGCACCTTCGGCAAACAAAAAAGCATCCTCAAGGAGCTTGAGGTCTTTTATTTCAAATTCATTATGCGGAAGTTTTTCCTTGTATTCATCCCAGGTCATACGGAATCCTCGGAATCGGGATGCTCCTCTTTGTATGAGCACTCCTTATTAGAACATTTAATCCCGCTTTTAAGCTGTACGAGCGCCTGTCCGCACTCAGGGCAGAGGGTGCCTGTCGGTCTTTGCCATACCGCAAAATCACAATCGGGGTAGCGCGAACATCCGTAAAAAACACGGCGCTTGCGCGTGCGGCGCTCAACGACATCGCCGTCTTTGCATTTAGGACATTTGATGCCGAGCGGCTCAGGAGGTAATGCCTTTGTAAACTTGCAGTCCGGAAAACCGGAGCATGATATGAATTTACCGAAACGCCCGTGGCGTATCATGAGCTGCTTGCCGCACTCCGGGCACATCTCATCAATCGTTTCGGTCATGTCCTCTTTTGCAACTGTCTCGTATTTTTCTTCAAGCACCTTCGCAAACGGCTCATAAAAATCTTTTATAAGGCCGCGCCACTCTTTTTCTCCCTCAGCAACTTCGTCCAATTTCTGCTCCATATCAGCAGTGAATTCAATATCAACAATCTGCGGGAAGTGCTCTACCAAAAGAGCGTTCACTTTTTCACCGATCTCGGTCGGCTCAAATTGTTTTTGATCATTCCGGACAACATAATGCCTGTCCTGGATGGTAGACATGGTTGGCGCATACGTTGACGGGCGCCCGATGCCGAATTTTTCAAGTGCCTTAATGAGCGACGCTTCGGTATAACGCGGAGGTGGCTGCGTCTCGTGATCTTCCGACTGCATACTCAACACCGCAAGCGTGTCGTTCTCCTGAAGCACCGGCAACAGCGTATCCTCTTTCTTCATCGGAGAGACCTTCAAAAAGCCGTCAAAGCGGAGAATGCTTCCTGTTGTGCGGAACTGGTAGGTTTTTTTGTTATGCGCACCCGCGTCAATAACGAATGTCGTCTGTTCAAATTCCGCATCATTCATCTGGCTTGCAACAAACCGCCTCCAGATGAGCGAGTACAACCGATACTGATCGCTTGTTAGATTGTTCTTTATAGCATCAGGAAGCAATGTGACGTCAACCGGGCGTATTGCTTCATGCGCTTCTTGGGCGCCCTTTGCTTTCTTTTTGAACTCACGGGGCGCTTCCGGAACATACGAATCGCCATATGCATCTTTGATATGGCCGCGCACCGCATGAAGCGCTTCTTCGGCGATATTCAATGAATCGGTGCGCATGTATGTGATGAGACCGACTGCTCCCCCTTTGGTGAGCTCAACTCCTTCATACAATTGCTGCGCAATAAGCATGGTTTTTTTCGCGGAAAACCGCAGCCGCGACCAGGCCGCCTGCTGCAGTGTAGCCGTAGTGAACGGGGGCGAGGGCCGCTGTATACGCTTTCTCTTTTCTACCTGGATGATACGGAACGATGCCTGATCAATAGACGCAATCGCTTCTTCAGCAATCTGTTTTTCGGTGATACCCGGTTTTTCGATGGTTACGCCGTCTATCGCATATAGCTGCGAATCAAATGCCGCGCATTGCTCGCCAGATTCGCTGGTACATCCTTTCTTTTGCACGCGCGCGGCGATGGTCCAGAACTTTTGCGGATTGAATTTCTTTATTTCTTCTTCCCGCTCAACAACAAGACGCAATGCAACTGATTGCACGCGGCCCGCAGAAAGTCCCCGGGCTATTTTTTTCCATAAGAACGGGGAGAGCTTATACCCCACAAGCCGGTCAAGCACGCGGCGCGCCTGCTGAGCTGCTATTAAGTCTGCGTTAATGTCGCGCGGATGCGAAAGCGCTTCCTGAATCGCCTTTTTAGTGATTTCGTGGAAAACAATACGCTCTATTTTGAGCTCCTTTTCTTTTTTTGTCTGCTTTTTTTCCTTGTCGCTCTTGATGCCCATTGCATACAGTAAATGCCACGCAATGGCCTCCCCTTCACGGTCTTCATCAGTTGCCAGAATAACCGTATCTGCTTTTTTCAAAAGAGCTTTTAATTTTTTTACTACCGGCTGAACCTTACGCGGGATGACATACTGCGGTTCAAAATTATTCTCTACATCAACGCCTAATTTATATGACGGCAAATCACGAATATGCCCGTATGACGATTCAACGGTGTATCCTTTTCCTAAAAAACGGCTTATGGTTTTTGATTTAGTCGGACTCTCAACAATAACTAATTTCATAACTATATTGTTTTATAGAATACGCCTCCTCTGTTCTCTACCGCTCCTTCCATCTCAAGAGAGGTAAGGTGTTCCTGCAAAAAACCAATATCATACTTAAGTGTGAACGCAATTTCATTGATAGTTTTCGGCGCATTCAAAGAATGTAAGATATTCTGTGCAATACCATCAAATTTGTCAACTTTTTCTTCCTGAGGAACTTCTCTTCCGACAAGCTCCAAGACATCATGCGCATCTCGTATAAGTGCCGCGCCTTCGCGCAAAAGCGCATGTGTTCCAATCGACTGAACGGAGGAAACTTCTCCAGGAACAGCACCAACTTCTCTATTCGCTTCAAGTGCAAGACGCGCAGTAATCAAGGAGCCTGAACGCATTGCCGCTTCTACAATAATGACCGCGTGAGAAAGTCCGGCAATAATGCGGTTTCGCGCGGGGAATGTCCAGGCTGCAGCAGCTGTCGTTCCCGGGTATTCGGAGATAATAGAACCATTCCCCTTCAATATGTCTTCCGCAAGCTTTCTATTATATGTAGGCTGTATATTCTCAATACCGGAACCGAGCACTGCCCAGGTAACGCCCCCGCCCTCAAGCGCACCCCTATGAGCCGCTGCATCAATGCCGAGGGCAAGCCCGCTTACAATAACAGCACCCCGAAGCGCCAAGTCGCGCGCTAGGGTAAATGCTATTTCTCTTCCGTATGCCGTAGGCCGGCGCGTGCCGACTATCGCAACAATAGGCGCGTCTGGATTTTGATTATAAAAACTTTGTCCGCGCACAAAAAGCGTTTCCGGCGGCTTTGCCGTTTCTTTCAAAAGCGCCGGGTATGCGGCATCGGTACGCACAATTGCTTTCATTGTTTCATCATACTATTTTTTCTCCATACAAAAAACCGCATCATACTGATGCGGTTTTACGGATGTTATTTCATCCGCGTTTCATCTCTATGTTTTTTGAGATATGGGGCAAATGGCGTACCGCCGGTTCCTACCTGAGTGGGGTTTGCCGCATGTTTCTGTTGATGTGAAAAAATGTAACGATGCGCATATTCAAGATGCAAGGAGCGAAATTCCTCAAGCTTCTGTCTGCAGCGTTCGTATAATTCGAACATATACGGCGTTTTTTCTTTGCGCGCTTCCACAAATTGGAGCAACGAAGCGTTCCGCTCGACCATTTCTATAAACGCCCGATGGCCTACCGGCATATAGTCGCGCATTTCTAAAAGAAATTGTTTTAAGTAATTATCTTCATGCTCGACTCCTAATATTGCATCAAGCAACGGAACGATGGAGCTTTGCGCGCCCGTTTCACCGCGGAATTGCTGCGGTGTACCACCGTATGCCTCCACGCCGGGGTACATCAATCCTTTGGGAAGCGCCGGATTGTTCTTCCATCCGTGAATGTACGGGCGCACTCTGTTGTAATACACAAATGTCGGATCGCATCGTTCGGGTACACGCTTGAGCGTTTCGAGCATTTTTTCTTCAGCGCATACGATAATCTGAAGCTCTCGTATGACCGCCTCCTCACTTCCGGCTGCACGGAGTATTTCGAGCGATGCTTTGGGGATAAGACCCGCATGCATCTCTATTTCCACATGCGGAAGAATAAACCATTCTTCATCAAGCCCGCCTAAAAAGTTTTGGAGTAGCGCAATATTGCCAAGCGCTATGGGGCCTTCCGGATCTAGCCGGTACCAATTATGAAGCGCGTAAGACGGATATCCGAGCGACGGATGCCGTCCCAGAGCATGTGCAATCTGATACCAAAGCCGCGCAAAACCCTCCGGGACGCTTTCAGGTGCCGCAAAGCTTTCATTCCACTCCGCGTCCTGCCAGACATACGCATTCCCCACAAAAGAAAGAAAACGCATTGCCGTTTCAAGAAGATGCGTGTTCCCATCAAATGTTTCCGCAATATCAAAATCAGAATTATGTGCAAGTTGATGCTCTAAAAAGTAGTCGGATTCCCGCTCAATATATTCGCGGGCCTTCCCAGCGACAAGCAGCTTGGGCAGATGGTAGGCTATTTTTTCGTAGCGCCGTACCCATGTACGGTCCGCATTTCCCAAGCAATATACATCGAGGTTCCGTATCGGATCCTCATCAGGCAAAAACCCGCGCGTCTCCGAAATACCGAAATCAGAAAGCTGTATATCTGTATTCGCCATACATATTCACCTCTTCTGTATTGTAAAAGATCAAATCTATGTAAGTCCGTAATACCAAAAAATAATGCCGATGTCCATGATTCTTTGCATATGATAAAAATGCTGTTTTGTATTTTTTTTACAATTTAAGATATCCCCATATCTTCCAAATGTCTCCCGCACCCATAACAACTACTACATCATGCTTCCGCACGGCTTTTCCCAAGAGATGTGCGGCGTCTTTTATTACCGGAGTGTATATTGCCGGTGTTTTTTTGCGTATAACAGCTTCGGCGAGCTGTTTTGAACCTACACCCTTTTTCATGGATGCTTTTTCCCGCCCCGCAACACTATATACATCCACCAACAAAACACAATCGGCATCTGTAAATGCGCGCGCAAAATCGCGGAACAAATATTTTGTACGCTGATATTGGTGCGGCTGATACACACACCATAATGCACCCTTGCGCAATCGTTTTTCAAATCTTGCGCGTACACCGTTAAGTGTTGCTTTAACTTCGGTCGGATGATGTCCGTAATCATCATACACGAGCGCCCCATGCAATACGCCCTTATACTCCATTCTTCGTCCCACACCGGAAAACCTCCGCAATACGGCATAAAAGACCTGACTTGGAATACCGATGATTTTTGAAAGCTCATACACACCAAGCACATTGGATACATTATGCCGGCCGAACAGCCGGATATGCTTTTGGATGTTCTTCAAAGCACGCTTTTGAGAAAAGGAATAATACACAACGCGCTTTATGTGTTTTGTTATGGCGCGAATCCCTGTGTCGTCCTTATTTGCGATAATATGCCCTTTCGGATGAATGCGCGAAAGAAATGCGCGGAAATGCGCGCGTGTTTCGGCGAATGTCTTAAAGTAATCGATATGTTCCCACTCGATACTTGTCCATATAATGATGTCGGGGTCGTACTCCAAAAATGACCCCTTATACTCATCTGCTTCTATCACAAGATAGCGGGAACCGCCGTACCGAAAATTCGTGTTCCCAAACTCTGAAACCGTTGCTCCGACAATGACCGTTGGGTCAAGGCCTGCTTCCGTAAGCAAAGCGCCCACAAGTCCTGTTGTCGTGCTTTTCCCATGCGTTCCGCATATGGCGATAGTGTATTTATCCCGCGTCAACGCACCGAGCGCCTGCGGGTAACTCAAGAGTGTGATGCCGCGTCTTTTTGCCGCCCGTACTTCAGGGTTTGTGTGTTTTCCTCTCGTAACAACTGCCTGGCTGAAAATTACCCGCTCGGCACGCAAAGGAAGATGCTTTGCGCTATGTTCCCCAACCGTTATACGAACCTCCTTTTTGCGGAGCATCTGCACAATAGGCGAATCCGCTTCGTCGCTTCCTGACACCTGCCACCCCTCATGGACATACCACTGCGCAAGCGCGCTCATGCCTATACCCCCAACGCCTATAAAGTGCACGAATTTTTTCCCTCTCATATATGTATAATATCGGGGAACAGAGAAAATATCTATTATACACCCAGGTTGACACCGGGAGCGCGTATGCTATACTAAGGAAAATGCAAGTATTAATGACCCTCTTACCATATCTTCAGGTAGTAATATCCGTACTTCTGGTAACTGCAATTTTGCTCCAACAGCGCGGCACCGGTCTTGGTGCGGCTTTTGGCGGTGAAAGCAGTGCGTATCACACAAAGCGGGGCTTCGAAAAAACACTGTACCGCTCAACTATCGTGCTCGCAATACTTTTCTTTGGAACAGCAATTTTGCAACTGCTTTTTTAGCACACTAGATTCTCTATTGTGAAAAAATTATTCTCATTATTCGGACGGCGGTTTGATTTGCCATCGAAGCTCGAGATACAGGTAATTCTGCGCCGTTTTTCAAAAAAAGAACGAACGCTCTTCTTTGCGTTTTTTGTCGTATTCATCGCAGCAAGCATAACGCTTGTATGGCAAATAAACAATGCGCTTTCGCGCGAAGTACCCGCTCAAGGAGGTACCTGGAAAGAAGGAATTGTCGGACTTCCTCATTTGGTCAATCCGATACTGGCAGCATCAGACACGGATCGCGATCTTGTAGCGCTTGTGTATTCAGGACTGCTTCGCCCGGACGGCAAAGGACGGCTTATGAACGATCTTGCTGACCACTATACTATTTCGGAAGACGGCTTGTCCTATACATTTGTGCTGAAAGATGGCCTTGTGTGGCACGATGGCACGGCACTCACTGCCGAAGATGTCGCTTTCACTGTTATGCTCGCAAAAAATCCGATACTCAAAAGTCCGGTACGGGCAAGCTGGGAAGGCGTTACGCCAGTGGTAATGCATGAGCATGAAATACAATTCCTCTTAGACCAGCCGTACGCGCCGTTCCTGGAAAACGCAACGCTTGGCATACTGCCAAAACATATCTGGAACAGCATCCCGCCCGAACAAATCAGTCTTTCAAAATTTAATCTGGAACCGATTGGGTCAGGGCCGTATGAAGTAAAAAAAATGGAACGCAATTCATCAGGCATTGTAACAAAATTCATCTTCGAGGCGTTCAAGAATTACGCGCAACAAGAGCCGTATATATCACAATTTGAGTTTGTGTTCTATCCATCAGAACGCGCACTCATCTCGAGCTTTGAAACAAAAGAAATAGATGGAATTGCCGGCATCTCCCCAAAGCAGATGGAAAGCATCCAGCGAAACGCATCACTGCACGAACTTACTCTCCCCCGCGTATTCGGCGTCTTCTTTAACCAGAATAAAGTAAGCGCATTTTCTAAAGAGGGTGTACGCGAGGCGCTCGAACGAGCAGTAGATAAGGACAAGATAGTGTCCGAGGTGTTGAATGGCTATGCAAAAGCGCTTGTCGGTCCTATCCCTCCAGGGACATTCAGCGCCATCAACACGGAACTTGAACAAGATATTGTTTCTACATCTTCCGCAGAAGACGCTCTCCAGCTGCTAAAACAAAATGGATGGGCAAAAGACGAAGAAACGGGCCTTCTTACCAATAAAGACGGGGAAACGCTTCGCTTTAGTCTTTCAACATCAAATGTTTCTGACCTGACTGAAACCGCTCGTCTCCTGCAGACCATGTGGCAAGAGCTCGGCATCCAGGTAGATGTAAAAATGTTTGAGTTAAGCGACTTGAACCAGAATGTAATACGACCGCGTGAATATGAGGCGCTTTTATTCGGAGAAGTTGTGGGGCGCGACCCTGACCCATTCGCATTTTGGCATTCTTCTCAACGAAATGATCCGGGGCTGAATATTGCGCTATACACGAACAGCACTGTAGACTCGCTCCTTGAGGATGCCCGTAAAATTTCAGATGAAGCAGAACGGAAAGAAAAATATATAGAATTTCAAAAAGAAGTTATTTCCGACCACGCAGCAACATTTCTGTACTCACCCTTTTACCTATATGTTGTCGATAAACAGCTCAAAGGTTTTGACACGCAAAGCATAACCATACCTGCAGAGCGCTACACAAATGTATATTCGTGGTATCTGCGCACAAAAAAGATAATTTCTTCTCCTTTTTAGAGGCATTGTAGCCGGAGTGGTGGAACTGGCAGACACGCAGCGTTCAGGGCGCTGTGGGCGCAAGCCCGTGAGAGTTCAAATCTCTCCTCCGGCACATACTATTATTAGCATTATTATTATTTATGATTCATTCTCAGAAAAAATCACATACACAAAAACGATCTCCGCGCAAATCTTCTGCGGGGCGTACTTCGCATAGACGCACTCAGAAAAAAACCTACCGCAGCCCAATGCGACAGCACTCTGCAACAGGACATGTGCCGTCCCGGCACCCCGCGCCAAAAAGGCACCCTGACGCACTTCGCATCATTGCGCTCGGAGGGCTCGGAGAAGTCGGCCGGAATATGACACTCCTTGAATATAAGGAAGAAATAGTAGTCATTGATGTAGGGTTCCGGATGCCCGAAGAAAATATGCCGGGCATTGATTACATTATCCCGAATGTAGACTACCTCAAAGATAAAAAACAAAATATTTTGGGCGTACTCATGACGCATGGGCACTATGACCACATTGGCGCAATCCCCTATCTTGTCGAGCGAATGGGATACCCTACCTTTTACGGCGCGCCTCTTACTAAGGCAATAACAGTAAAACGCCAAGATGATTTTCGCCATCTTAAAAAGCTTGATTTTGAAGAAGTAAAGAACGGCGACACTATTAAGCTTGGGAGTTTTGAGGTGGAATTCTTCAGCGTAAACCACAATATTCCCGACGATTTGGGGCTCCGCATCAAAACTCCGGTAGGAACGGTTATTTGCACATCGGACTTTAAAATCGACGAAGCACCGGTAAATGACCAGCCGGCAGACCTCGAAAAGTTCAAGCGTTTCGGAGACGAGGGGGTGTTGCTTCTTTTAGGAGACAGCACCGGCGCTGAAGAAGAAGGCCATTCAATATCAGAAAGCTCGATTCATACGAACATTGATGAAATATTTGTACAGGCAAAGGGCAAAGTGATTGCGGCAACATTCGGGTCGCTTATTAACCGGGTCCAGCAAATTATCCAGATATCAGAAAAATACGGCCGTAAGGTTGCGCTTGAAGGATATAGCATGCGTACAAATGCAGAAATTTCACAAAAATTAGGATATCTCAAAGTACAAAAAGGAACAATTATCCAGTCAAAAGAATTAGATAATTATCCGGACAATAAAATAACTGTTATTACGACCGGCGCCCAAGGCGAAGAAAATGCGGGACTTATGCGTATCGCGAACCGCGAACACCGTTTTGTCCACCTCAAAAAAGGAGATACGGTTATCTTTTCGTCGTCAGTCATCCCGGGAAACGAACGGATGGTCCAAGCGCTCAAGGATACTATTTTCCGCCAAGGCGCAGATGTCTTCCATTACCGCATGATGGACATTCATGCGGGAGGACACGGCCAGCGAGACGATTTGCGCATGATGTTAAAACTCCTGCGTCCGAAAATGCTGATGCCTGTGCACGGCCAATATTCAATGCTCGTACAGCATGGGCGTCTTGGCGAAGAAATGGGCATCCCCGCAAAAAACATAGCAATCGCAGATAACGGCCAGGTAATTGAGGTAACCAATGACAGCATTGCTGTCACTAAAGAAACAGTACCGGCAAACCTTGTTATGGTTGACGGGCTTGGTGTGGGAGATGTCGGCGAAGTAGTACTACGCGACCGCCAGGCGCTTGCCGAAGACGGTATATTCGTCATTATTGCAGTAGTAGACAGCCAAACCGGAAAAGTACGCGGCTCCCCCGATATTATTTCGCGCGGGTTTATTTATCTTCGGGAATCAAAAGATCTTTTATTCCAAACGCGCCAACTCACCAAAAAAGTGATTGAAGACGCAACACAGAACATGCATCCAGTGAATTGGACATGGGTCAAAGATAATGTTCGCGACCGGCTTGGAAAGTATCTCTTTCAGAAGACAGAAAGACGGCCCATGGTATTGCCGGTGGTCATAGAAGTGTAAACAAGTATAATAAGAATATGGCAGAAGAAGGGAAAAAACGGATATTCAGCGGCATACAACCGTCAGGCGTCATCCATATCGGAAACTACTTAGGCGCCATCAAGCAATTTACCGAGCTCCAGCTCCAGCACGAAGCGTTTTTTTGCGTCGTAGACCAGCATGCGATTACCGTGCCGCAAGAGCCTGAACAACTCTACGAAAACACGCTATCGGTAGCGGCTCTCTATATTGCATCGGGCATCAACCCAAAAATTGCAAACATATTTATTCAGTCGCATGTGCCCGCACACACCGAGCTTGCATGGATATTGAACACTATCACACCTATCGGAGAGCTTGAGCGGATGACGCAATTTAAAGACAAAACACAAGCCCAAACAAAAGAAACAGGCATACTTGCGGGGCTTCTGAATTACCCCACGCTTATGGCAGCGGACATTCTCTTGTATGGCACGCACGCAGTGCCTGTCGGTGAAGACCAAACTCAGCACATAGAACTGACTCGAATGCTCGCACAGCGTTTTAATAACAAATACGGAGAAACATTCGTTATTCCCCAAGCATTGGTGCAGGAACATGCGGCACGCATCATGAGTCTGCTTGACCCGGCAAAGAAAATGTCAAAATCTGCAGATAGCCCGAAAAGTTATATCAGCATGCTGGATGCTCCGGATGAAATACGCCAAAAAATAAAAAATGCAGTTACTGATTCGGGGAACGAAGTCTCCTACGACAAGCAGAAGCGTCCCGCGATATCAAACCTTATCTCCATACATCGAGCACTTACGGGCGCGGCCTTCAATAAAATAGGAGAACAATATAAAGGAAAAGGGTACGCTGACTTCAAACAAGACCTTGCGGACATTATCATACAAGAACTAACACCCATCCAGGAACGCTATCAGGCGCTCATGGAAAACAAGAAAGAGCTGGAACATATTCTCCGTGAAGGCGCACGGAATGCCTCGGCAATAGCCGAAAAGAAACTACTCGAAGCAAAAGAAAAAATGGGATTCTACATCTAAAAAACATTCCGGCTACGCCGGAATGTTTTTTATTTTATCTTCCAACTCCTTTTGTTTCTCCGCGAGAAGCTCTTTTGTATGCGCCTCCACCACTAACCGCAACAATGGTTCTGTGTGGGATGGGCGCACATTAAAACGCCATTCGGGGTATTCTACCGTGAGTCCGTCAAAATCGTCTTGCGTGCCGTCTGCGTATGCGTTCCGCAGGAGCGCAATGCTTTGGAGCCTATCTGTTACGGAAAAGTTAATCTCTCCCGAATTCGGATACACCGCGTACTGCTTCATCAATTCGCTGAATTTTTTGTCCTGCCTTGCAAAGAAAAAAAGAACCCGCTGAAATGCCACAAGCGCAGAATCCAAAAAATAAAAATCGCCGAAATACATGTGCCCCGAGGGCTCTACACCGAATGCCGCTTTATGTTCGCGCATCACCTTCTTTACATGAGAATGCCCGACGCGCGAAAATACCACCGTTGCGCCTTTTCGTCCGGCAACCTCAGAAAATACCTTTGATGCATTTTTTGTCGTTACTGCAGTATCTCCTTTTTGTAATACCATATCGGAAAGAAATGCGCCCACAATATCGCTTCGGACGCGCTTTCCGTTCTGATCCAAAAACGCTATGCGGTCACCGTCACCATCAATCACTACGCCAAACTCCGAAGCAGTATCAATAATCTTTTGAGATGCGGCTTGTATTGATTCTTCTTGGAGCGGATCAGGACCATGGTTAGGAAAGTTGCCGTCAGCACTCAAGAAAAGCGGCTTATAATCAACAGGTACGCGTGAGAGAAATTTCCGGGTCAGTTCCCCCGCCGAACCGTTTGAGGCATCCACAACCACTTTTACCGGCCGGGCGATCTCCCCATAATCGTATAATGTATCAAGATATTTTTCCGAAAAGTCATGGAATGTAGACTTTCCCTGCGAAAGCCCGCGAGCCGGCTCCTCTCCGCTGATGTCGCGTATGGCGGCAATGCCACCCTCAAAACCGATGGGGATGGCTTCTTCTCCCACGAACTTAAATCCATTGTATTCTTTGGAATTATGAGATGCGGTTATCATAGCACCCGCAGCGGCTTTCCCCTCAATTACGCTAAAGTAAAAAAGCGGCGTGCTTACAATGCCGATATCTAAAATATCGCGGCCATGGTCAAGTATACCCTGCGTAAACGCTTCGTGTAGTTCGGGAGATGAAAGCCGGGCATCACGCCCGACTACGATAGGCCCTGACCACCGTTTTCGCTTCACAAACTCCACAAATGACGCACCGATACGGTACGCCACATTGATATCAATTTCGTCAGGATGCCTGCCTCGTATGTCATATTCTTTAAAAATTGAGGGATTGATATTCATTACTTTCTAGCTTACCATAGCACTGTATATGCTAAAAATCGGCATCGTGGGGCTTCCGAATGTGGGCAAATCAACCCTGTTTAAGGCCCTCACCAAAAAACAAGTAGATATCGCGAATTATCCGTTCGCAACCATTGACCCGAATGTGGGGGTCGTTGCCGTGCCTGATGAACGCCTGGAGGCGCTTTCTATGTTTTCAAAATCAAAAAAAACGGTTCCGGCATCCATAGAATTTTTTGACATTGCGGGACTCGTTCGTGGCGCGCATAAAGGCGAGGGACTCGGCAATCAGTTTTTAAGCAACATCAAGGAGGTGGATGCGGTAATTGAGGTAGTACGTGCCTTTGAAGACGAGAACATCCTTCATGTGACAGGCGCGGTTGACCCAAAAGATGATATAGAAACCATTCACACAGAACTCATACTCGCAGACCTAAAAATAGTAGAAGGCGCGCTTACGCGTGCGGAAAAATTAACGCGGGGGGATGACAAAGACGCAAAATTACATCATCAAATGCTGAAAGAAATGAGTGTACTGCTAAGCAACGGCATTTTTGCGTCACACGCATCCGAAGAGATACGCGAAAAAATAAAGGACCTAAATCTCCTTACCGCAAAAACATTTATTTTATTACTGAATACAAAAGAGGATGCGTACACGCTCCCCTTTTCACCGGAAGAATATAATTTTAAAAATGTGGTATCCCTCAACTTAAAATTAGAGGAGGAGATACAAGATGCTAATGATGAAGAAGCGCGGTCCCTTTCAGAAATAGACTCGCTCATAAAGGCAGCGTATGAGGCGCTTGATCTTATTACATTTTTTACTACTGGCGAAGACGAATCCCGCGCATGGCCCATACCACGGCACTCCTCGGCTCCGCGCGCAGGACGCGCAATACACTCCGATTTTGAGCAAAAATTCATCCGCGCTGAAGTTATCGGCTACAAAGAGCTACTGGAAGCGGGCTCGTACGCCAAGGCACGCGAAAAGGGCCTTTTACGCACTGAGGGCAAAAAATATGTGGTACAAGACGGAGATGTTATAGAATTCAGAGTATAAATCATTGACTTTTTCCCTATTTCCGCTACTCTATACTAATATGGCAGAGGCTGTAAAAACAGTAAAAACAGAGGAAAAGGATGCCCAGCAAGCTGAGCATATTCTTTATGAGTGCGCCTATCTTCTTGATGGAAATATTGCAGAAGAAAAAGCAACCGAAGTAGCCGCTTCTTTGCGGGGCGCAATAGAGAAAATGAAGAGCATTATAGTGGAAGAGACTCAGCCTAAGCTCCGGAAGCTTGCTTATCCGGTAGAAAAGAGAGAGTCAGGGTTTTTTGGCTGGATAAAATTCCTCGCACAGGCATCTGATATCGCTGAAATTGAAAAGCAGGCAAAACGCATGCCGGAAGTCATCCGCGTGCTTATTGTACAGAGCTTCCGCGAAGAACTCATGGAACATCGGACCCGTGCACGCAAGAAAGTAGTCACCGAGGAGGAGAAGGGACGCATTGAAGAGATTGATAAAAAACTAGAAGAAATCTTAGGAGATTAATTATTTATTTTGCATCACTCTACGCCATGAATCTCAATAAAGCTTTTATTATCGGGAATCTTACGCGCGACCCCGAGGTGCGCACACTCCCTTCGGGCCAGTCGGTTGCTTCGTTCGGCATTGCAACAAATAGCTTTTTCACAAAGGACGGCCAACGCCAACAGCAAACTGAATTCCATAATGTGGTGCTCTTCGGGCGCCTTGCAGAAATAGCAAAACAGTATCTTGCAAAAGGAAGTCTTGCAATGATTGAGGGAAGAATACAAACCCGTTCCTGGCAGGGACAAGACGGCCAAAAAAAATGGCGCACAGAAGTTGTCGCGGAACGACTGCAATTAGGCCCTCGCGGAGGAAGCACAGGAAGTTCAACACCTTCTCCATCGTCTAACGAACCGGATGCGGCAAAAAAGGACTCTCTTGACACAATCGAATACGGGGAGGATAATATGAACCCGGACGATATTCCATTCTAAACTATACTTATGATAACAGAACAAAAACAGTGCTATTTTTGCACATCAAACATACGAATAATTAATTACAAAGATCCTGAGGCGCTCCGGAAGTTTTTGAGTCCTCAAGCAAAAATACTCCCGCGCAAGCACACGCACCTCTGCGCAAAACACCAGCGGAATCTCGCAACCGCAATAAAGCGGGCTCGGTTCCTCGCTCTTCTCCCCTATATTGCAAACTAAAAACACCGGCCATGCGGCCGGTGTTTTGTGTTATATTGTCTTTGCTTTCTTTAAGAGCTCGTTTGTTATTTTTTTGTTCTCTTTTAGAAAGTTTTTTGCATTATCAAACCCATGCCCGAGCTTGGTTACATCAAAGCTGTACGATGCTCCGGATTTTTTCACAATGCCGTGTTTTTCGGCAAAATTCAGAAGATCCGCCTCAAATGAAATCCCTTCGTTGTACATAATATCAAACTCTGCCGTTCGGAACGGAGGCGCAACTTTGTTCTTTACCACCTTTGCTTTTACCCGGTTGCCAATAACATCTTCTCCTTTTTTGATCTGTGCGGCTCTTCGCACTTCCACACGGACCGATGAATAGAATTTGAGCGCCTTCCCCCCAGGTGTTGTTTCGGGGTTCCCGAAAAACACTCCTATCTGCATACGCACCTGATTGATAAAAATGAGCATGGTCTTTTTATTTGCGGCAAGTGCAGAAAGTTTGCGGAGTCCATGAGACATAAGACGAGCCTGAAGTCCTACGTGCTGCTGCCCCATATCTCCTTCAATTTCTGCCTTCGGCGTGAGTGCGGCAACCGAGTCAATAATGACAACGTCCACGCTACCGGAACGCACCAAGCTTTCTACAATATCTAACGCTTGCTCCCCGGTATCCGGCTGGGAAATCAGCAAATCATTGATCTTTACACCTATCTTCCGTGCATATTCGGGGTCCATAGCGTGTTCCGCATCAACAAACGCAACAAGTCCGCCCTTTTTCTGGGTCTCTGCGGCTACATGGAGCGCAAGGGTGGTCTTTCCCGACGATTCGGGACCGTATATCTCAATAATACGCCCGCGCGGCATGCCGCCCACACCAAGCGCCCTATCAAGCGAAAAAGAACCCGTCGGTATAGCATCAACATCCACCTTGCCCACCTCTCCAAGCTTCATAATAGAGCCTTCACCGTATTTATTTTGTATATCTTTTATCGCTCCTTCGAGATCCAATTTTTTGTCGTCTTGTTTTCCTTTGGGCATAATTATATGCATTTTATACTAATAATATGGCGGTGCATTTTATTCCCCGGTGATGTATACCATCCGTTCTTCTTCAAAAATTTTTCCGAATCTCCCTTCGCCAATTATCCTAATTATATTCAAGCCATACGGTAAAATCAATTCTTCCTCAAAAAATCCCTCATCATCCGTAAAAATAGTTCTTCCGTCAAGGGACAAAAATGACATACCTGATGCCTGGCCACGCAGAATTACATGGCTTGTGCGCATGTGTTCTCCATTTTCAGGAGAAAACACGACAAGATCAGACCCAAAAACAAAGCCTTTCAGCTGAAAGGCAAGATATCCCGAAAACACCGCCAAAATCCCAATAAGAAAAATATTGCGCAAAAAAGAAGACATGTGTGTTACTGCATAGTATGAAAGAAATCACCTCCTCCCGATCCTGGCGTATCATCGCCTTCATCCGCAGAGGAATCCCCATCACCAGCATCTGCGTACACCTCTCGAGGTTTCGCCCCCTCTCCAGGTCCAATAACGCCACGGTCTTCTAATATATCTAAAAGCCGTGCTGCTCGGGCATACCCCACGCGGAGGCGTCTTTGTAAATATGACGCCGACGCTTTTTTCGCTTCAATGACTATCTTTTTTGCTTCTGCATACAGTTCGTCTTCTTCATCATCATTCATAGACACTTCGTCAAAAATAGTCTTTTTATCTTTATCGTCTCCCGAATCAATAGTTACTGTTCCCCCATCAAATCCGGCATATTGATCCTCCAAAAATTGTGCGACCTTGCGCACTTCCGATTCGCTTACAAAACTCCCCTGGATACGCTTTGGTTTTGATGTATCCCCTGAAAGGAAGAGCATATCTCCGTTTCCTAATAATTTTTCCGCTCCTGCCATATCAAGAATAGTACGAGAATCCACCTGAGAAGCGACCTGGAAGGCAATACGGGATGTTATATTCGCCTTAATAAGCCCTGTGATAACCTCTACAGATGGGCGTTGTGTTGATACTATCAAGTGAATACCGACAGCACGGGACATTTGCGCAAGGCGGACGATAGAGGCCTCAAGCTCGCGCGGGTATGTTGCCATAATATCTGCCAACTCATCAATAACAATAACAATATACGGCATAGGATTTTCTCCCGATGTCTTTATTGCCTGATATGAATGAATATCCCGCGCTTTTGCCGCTTGTAAGAGCTCGTACCGCCTCTCCATCTCGGACACCGCCCACTTCAGCGCAAGAATCGTTTTTTTTGCATCAGTGATGACAGGAGCTAATAAATGCGGGATGCCTGAATATGCAGATAATTCAACACGCTTAGGGTCAACGAGCAAAAAACGGAGATTGTCCGGGCTGTTCCTATATAAAAGGCTCACCATAAGGCCGTGAATAGCGACTGACTTTCCAGAGCCGGTGGAGCCGGCAATTAGAAGGTGAGGCATTTTTTCGAGCGCTGTGTACACCGCTTGTCCCGAAACATCGCGGCCAAGCGCCAGACTTAACACATGCTTGCCGTAGCGGAACTCATCACTCGAAAGCAGGCTACGGGCACCCACAAGCGCAACTGCCTTATTCGGGATCTCAAGCCCAACAAGAGAACGGCCCGGAATGGGAGCTTCAATCCTGATGGGGTGAGCGGCAAGCGCAAGCGCAAGGTCATTATGCAAGCCGGTGATACGCGTTAACTTTATCCCTTCTGCCGGGCGTATCGTGTACTGGGTAACCGACGGTCCAACATTAACTTCAGCCATCTCAACATCAATACCGAAATTTTTCAGCGTCCGTTTGATAATATTTGCGTTTGCCTTAATGTCGCCCGACGACGGCTTACCTTTGTCGCTCTCCAACAGATCAAGTGGGGGTGTCTGGAAATTTACATTTCTCCGCCGAGCCGCCGCCTTAAATGTATTCGTCGCGAAGGAGTTGCTTTCTTCTTCCCCCTCTCCAGCCTCTTCCTCTCCAGCTCCTTCATCTTCATGGTGCTCGCCTGGCTCCTCTTCCCCCTCTCTTGATTCGTACTCTTCCCCAGACTCATACACCACCTCCTCCTTTTTATTCTTTCGCAGCCCTCCTAATGTGTTCTTGAGCGCCTGAAAACTGCTTACGGATTCTTCATCGGCATTCTTTTCGTCTTCATCATCGACATCCTCTACAATTTTTGATTTCACCAAAGACGCATTCAACATTAAGAGAATAGAAACAATCAATAGGGTTGTCATCACAATAAACGATGCCCAGAAATCAAACAATTTAAGTACCGGTGCGGCAACAACAAATCCGGCATATCCCGCAGCCTTCTGCCCAAATACTACCTCTATGCCCCCCAAAACGCTTACCAAAAAGAGAACACCACCAAGAAGAGTCGGCGCAAAAAATGTAGGCCGAAAATAGAAAAAGAGCGATGCCCCTATAAAAAAGAAGAAGAGCGGAACAATAAACTCCGCCTGCCCAAACAGCACAGAAAGCCAACGCTCTATGAATACGCCCGCCTTGCCCGCCCTACCGGCAATAGAAAGGATGAAAATGATGGAAAGAGCGAAGGAAAAAACGATAAAAATAGACTGTTTTGTCTCGTGTTTCACCTGCTCAAACCACGATTCATTGCCATCTTTCTCTTCAATGTCCCGGGAAGCCCGTTTTTTAGATCTCTTTTTCTTGGCCATTATACTCACTATTATAGGCATTTTTTAGAAAAAGAAAAAGCCGGCGCATGCCGGCTTTTTCTTTTGTTCTTTATTGGTTATTCTTCAGGCTCCTCCTTGCCTTTTTTCGTTCTAAAACCGGTTCCTGCGGGTATTAAATGCCCGATAATGACATTTTCCTTAAGCCCCCGGAGCTTGTCTTCCTTTCCTGAAATTGCCGCAGCAATAAGCACACGAGCCGTCTCTTGAAATGATGCAGCAGCTAAGAAGCTCTCCGTAGTGAGTGCGGTGCGGGTGATACCCAGCACAAGCGGGGTGTGCTCCACAAGTGCGCCCTTTATTTCTTTTATCTGATGATTTGCTTCAAATACAGTCGCGCGCTCAACCACATCACCCTCCGCAAGATTGCTGTCACCTGATTTGGTAATGCGTACACGAGAAAACATCTGACGCATAATTACTTCTACATGCTTCTCGTTAATTGATGCTCCCTGTAATGTGTAGATCTTGCTGATTTCGTTGAGGATATAATTTTGCACAGTCCACATATCCGCAAGGCGGAACAATTCCCGGATATCAATTGGTCCGTCTGAGAGCGGCATGCCAGGTTTTACTTCGCTCCCCTTCTCTACTACCAAAAGCCGGCCGAACGGCACTATATATTCCCGGGTTTCCTTCTCTTTCTTCCCTGCTGCTGATCCTTTTGCGGGCTTGCCTTTTTCTTCAGCGTCAGTAAGGACTTTGATTATCTTATCTCTCCCGTCAATCGTAATATCCATAACTGTTCCGGTTACATCCGAGATTACTGCCGGATGGCGAGGACTGCGAATTTCGAATATTTCTTCCACACGCGGAAGACCGAGCGTGATATCTCCTGCTGCAACAATTCCTCCCGTGTGAAAGGTACGCATAGTAAGCTGTGTGCCCGGCTCTCCGATAGCTTGCGCCGCAACGATACCTACGGCTTGTCCAAGTTTTACCGGAATGTTTGTCCCCAGGTCATACCCGTAACACGCGCCGCACAACCCGCGTAATTCCTTGCAGGAAACCGGAGAACGAAGAATAATTTCTGCTACATCTTTGTTGTCTCCTATGAGATCGGCGTCATCCGAAGAAATAATATGGCCTCTCTTAAACACCACCGAACCTTTTGTGTCTTTCAGGTCCTGCGCAAGCATGCGTCCATAAATGCGCTGAGAAAAATGTTTTCCATACTCTTCCACTTCATGGCGACGAATCAAAAACCCATCGCTATCACCGCAGTCTTCTTCGCGGACAATAACATCTTGCGCAACGTCAACCAGACGGCGAGTAAGGTATCCTGCAGCTGCGGTCTTTAAAGCAGTGTCAGCGGTTCCTTTCCGTGCACCGTGCGTAGAAATAAAGTATTCCAAGACAGTGAGGCCATCCTTGTAGTTTGAAGTGATGGGAAACTCGATGATACGCCCCGCTGGGTTCCGTACAAGTCCCCGCATGCCGGTCATCTGAGCCACCTGCGCCCAGTTACCGCGAGCGGCAGATGACACCATGCTGTGTACCGGCCCATATTCATTCAGTGCTGAGGGCACAAATTCATCTACCTTTTGTTTTGTGTCGGTCCATATCTCAATTACCCGCCGGTATCGTTCTTCTTCAGTAAGCAAGCCCTCAATGTATGCGTCACTGATTTTTTTCGCCTCTTCTTCGGCTTTACGCACAAACTCTTTTTTCTCACCCGGCGACAAGAAGTCATCCATGCCCATGCTCATTCCTGAGCGTGTCGCATACTCAAATCCGAATGCCTTAATCTTATCGAGTATGGGAGCAGACGCGTCAATTCCGTAGCGCTCAATAATGCGCGACACCATCTTGGTAAGATCCTTCCGGCCCAACTCCCTGTTTACATATTCAAAATCGGATGGCAGCGTACTGTTAAACAAAAGCCGTCCGACGCTGGTTTCAAGAATTTTCCCAGGAAGTTTTTGGTACTCGCGATACTTTGCAGTATCAGTTACCCGAACTTTTATTTTCGCCTGGAAGCCTACTGCCCCCATATCATAAGCAAGGATAGCTTCATTTGGGGTAGCAAATATTCCGTCTTCTCCGAGCGACCCAGGGCGGAGTTTCGTGAGCCAATATGACCCAAGAACCATGTCCTGCCGGGGGGTCGTAATCGGAGATCCGGTACCCGGTTTTGTAAGGTTCCGGGAAGAAGCCATAATTTCGCGCGCCTCCCACTGTGCATCCTCAGTCAATGGAACATGGACTGCCATTTGGTCGCCGTCAAAGTCTGCGTTGAATGCTTCACAAACAAGCGGGTGCACTTGGATAGCATTGCCCTCAACCATGATTGGCTGAAATGCCTGAATACCAAGACGGTGGAGTGTTGGTGCCCGGTTCAAAAGCACATATTTTCCCTTAATAACCTGTTCAAGCGCCGCCCACACATCGGGAGTTGCTTCGTCTATCAAACGATTTGCGCCACGGATGTTATGCGCAAAACCCTGTTCAATCAACCGCGAGATAACAAACGGACGAAAGAGTTCCAGTGTCATGTGCTTCGGCAAACCGCATTGATGCAATTTCAATTCAGGACCTACCACGATAACGGAACGGCCTGAGTAATCAACACGCTTACCTAAAAGGTTTTGACGGAACCGTCCCTGCTTTCCTTTCAAAATATCAGCAAGAGATTTCAGCGGACGCTTTTGCGCTTGCGATACTGCTGCCTGCTGACCTGACCGGCGAATTGAGTTATCTATAAGCGCATCCACTGCTTCTTGGAGCATGCGTTTTTCGTTGCGTACTATGACTTCGGGCGCATGCAGGTCTAAAAGACGCTTTAAGCGGTTGTTTCGGTTGATAACACGCCGGTATAAATCGTTTACATCGGATGTTGCATTTCTCCCTCCATCAAGCTGAACCATAGGCCGGAGATCGGGCGGAATAACCGGAAGCATACTTAAAAACATCCATTCGGGACGCGCGTTTGAACGAATGAGCGCCTTTACAAGACTTAAGCGCTTTACCGCTTTGCGCTGTGCTTGAGTGGACGCGTTTTCTACTTCTTCTTCGAGCTGGTCCCGAAGCACATCAAGATCAATGCGATTACAAATTTCATGAAGCGCTTCGGCTCCGATACCTGCCTGAAATACATCACCGTATCTTAAACTCAAATGATGGTATTCCGATTCTGCCAGCACCCGGCGTTCCTGGATGCTCGCAAGTTCATTGCGCGCAACATCAAGCGCTTCTTTTAGCGCGTGCTGTTCTTTTTTAGTCGTTACTTGTTTTGATTTTATTTTAAATTCCCGCTCAAGTTCTGCGGCGACTTCTGCACGCTTCTCTTCATCAACACGGGTAATAACATAACTTGCAAAATAGACAACGCGCTCAAGGTCGGCAACAGACAGATCAAGCAACAGCCCTATACGGGAAGGCACTCCGCGGACAAACCAAATATGAGTCACTGGGACTGCAAGCTGAATATGCCCCATCCGCTCTCTGCGGACAATTGCGCGAGTCACTTCAACGCCACACTTGTCGCAAATAATGCCTTTATAGCGAATGCGGCGGTATTTCCCACAATAACACTCGTAATCCTTTTCGGGGCCAAAAATACGCTCATCAAAAAGACCGTCCTTTTCGGGGCGTTGTGTACGATAATTGATGGTCTCGGGCTTCGTGACCTCTCCGTATGACCATGATTTAATACGGTCGGGAGACGCAATGCGGAGAATGATAGAATTAAAATCTGATACTTTTGTTTCCATGGTGATATATACGCACTAATTAATTTTTCGCTCGCTCTCTCTCTTCTTGAGAGACCTGTTGCCGTTCGCGCGATAAGCGGCGCTCTTCCATTTCTTCACTTACATCAATGCCATGCAATTCAACATCAAGCGCGAGACCTTTAAGCTCATTCACCAACACATGAAACGATGTTGGCAAGTTTGGATTTTTGAATTCTTCCCCGCGTACGATTGTATCGTATGCAGCGGCACGTCCGAGCACATCATCTGATTTTATCGTGAGCATTTCCTGCAGAATGTGCGCCGCGCCATACCCCTCAAGCGCCCACACTTCCATTTCTCCAAAACGCTGTCCTCCTCCCTGCGCTTTTCCTCCAAGCGGCTGCTGGGTGATGAGCGAATACGGACCGATAGAACGCATATGGATCTTGTCTTCTACCATGTGAATCAGCTTCATCATATAAATCTGCCCGACAGTTACCGGCTGTTCGAATTTTTCTCCCGTGCGTCCGTCATACAGCGGCACTTTTCCTTCGCGGGGCAATCCAGCTTTTTCTAATTCGTTTTTAATCTCCTCAACGCTGGCTCCCTGAAATGGCGGAACAAGCGCTTGATATCCGAGACGCTCTGCCGCCCATCCGAGATGCGTCTCAAGAATCTGACCGATATTCATACGGCTTACCACACCCAAGGGATTTAAAATCATATCAACCGGCGTTCCGTCTTCTAAGCATGGCATGTCTTCCACCGGAAGAATCTTTGAAATAACTCCTTTATTTCCGTGACGGCCGGCGAGCTTGTCTCCGACGGATATTTTACGAAGCTGAGCGATTTCTATCTGAATTAATTTAATGACTCCCGTATCAAGTTTATCTCCGCGGTCACGTGAGAACACTTTCACACCAACAACGCGCCCCTGCTTTCCGTGCGGCATACGAAGCGACGTATCGCGAACATCGCGTGCTTTTTCACCGAAAATAGCACGAAGCAAGCGCTCTTCAGATGTCAGTTCCGCCTCTCCCTTCGGCGTAATTTTTCCTACCAAAATATCGCCCGAGCGCACTTCTGCGCCGATCCGGACGATGCCGTCTTCGTCTAAGTCTTTCAGCTTATCCTCCCCCACATTTGGAATGTCGTATGTAGTGATTTCCGGGCCAAGTTTTGTATCGCGTACAGGAATCGCAAAATCTTCAATATGCACTGAGGTGAATATGTCCTCGTGCATGAGCTTTTCTGAAATGATAATCGCATCCTCATAGTTCGCGCCTCCCCAAGAAAGAAACGCCACCTTAATATTCTGGCCGAGCGCTATCTGTCCGTTTTGCGACGAAGACACATCCGCGAGGATATCGCCCTTCTTTACTTTGTCCCCGGGCATAACTAGCGGACGCTGGGTAATGACCGTGTATTCGTTTGAGCGAAGATAATTTAGAAGCAGATATGTTTTATCCTTCTTTTTTTCATTTCGGATGATAATCTTGTTTGCGTCTGCATATTTTACCGTTCCGTCTTCTGCGGCCAGAATCAACCGTCCGGAATCGCGCGCCGCTTTTTCTTCAAGCCCCGTACCGACATAGGGAACCTGCGCCTTTACACACGGAACTGCTTGTCTTTGCATGTTCGCGCCCATCATAACGCGGTTTGCGTCGTCGTGTTCCAGGAATGGAATAAGTGATGTTGCAATGCTGAACGCCTGGAATGGCGCGACATCAATAAAATCAACTTCATTTGCAGGAACGATGCCCGCCTGCCCCCGTACGCGTGCGGGGACTTTCTCATCGAGAATCTTCCCATTCTCCTCATATGGAATAGTAGTCGGTGCAATGTTTACTTCTAATTCTTGAAATGCGGTAAGGTAGTTAATCTCATCCGTAATAATCCCATCTACAACCTTCCGGTACGGTGTTTCCAAAATGCCGAAATTGTTCACGCGCGCAAAACTTGCGAGATGAAGCACAAGACCAATGTTCGGACCTTCCGGGGTCTGGATGGGACAAATGCGTCCGTAGTGAGAGGGGTGAGCGTCACGAACCTCAAATCCGGCGCGCTCCCGGGTGAGGCCTCCTTGTCCCAACGCAGAAACACGACGAAGGTGCTCAAGCTCAGCAAGGATATTGTCCTGATCCATGAACTGTGAAAGCTGGTTTGTAGTAAAGAATTCTTTGAGCACCGCCATGACCGGACGGGAGTTGATAAGCTGGGCGGGGGTCATTGTGTATATATCAAGCGTACTCATGCGGTCCTGGATGATGCGCTTCATCCGAGTAAACCCTACCCGCAACCGCTGCTGTAAAAGCTCTCCGACTCCACGGATGCGGCGGTTCCCCAGGTGATCAATGTCATCCGGCGTTGCAGAGGGAGTATTATTAAAATCAATAATGCGGCGGATAACTTCAATCAAGTCTTCCTTGGTAAGAATCCGGCTTCCTTCTTCTATTTTTTCTAGCGGAAATCTGAGGCGTTCATTTATCTTATATCGCCCAACTACTGAGAGATCATAACGATCCGGTGAAAACATACCCTCGAGAAGTTCGCGGGCGTTATCAATTGTCGCAAACTCTCCCGGCCGGATGCGCTTATAAATTTCTACATATGCCTCGTCTACCGTTGAAGTTGGATCGCGCTCAAGCGTCTCTTCCATAAAAGAAACAGGGCCATTATCAACCTTGCTGACCGCATCCTTGATAACTTCATCGGTTTCGTATCCAAAAATACGCAAGAGCGCCGACACCGGTATCTTTCTCTTGCGGTCAATGCGGACATAAAGCGCATTATCAGAACCGGTCTCTATCTCAATCCACGCGCCACGGGAAGGAATAATCTTTGCGCCAAAAAACTTTTTCCCCCGAAGTATATTCGCGGTAAAGTAAACACCAAAAGAGCGCGCAATCTGTGAAACGATTACACGCTCTACTCCATTTACAATAAACGTGCCGCGCTCAGTCATAATCGGCATGTCGGCGAGAAAAATTTCCTGTTCTTTTGATTCTTTGGTTACATTGTTACGAAGACGAACTTTTACGCGGAGAGGCGCTTCATATGAAAGATTGTGCGCTTTTGCAAAATACTCATCGTGCTTCGGCTCTTCGTCGATACTGTAATCGACAAATTCAAGCTCTAGGTCTTTTTCCGCGTAATCGGTGATTGGGGAAAAATCTTTAAATAAATCCCGAAGACCATGATCAATCAGCCACCGAAATGAATCAAGTTGCACTGAAACAAGACTCGGAAGTGGTGCGAGATCCGTCCGACGCTTTGAAAAATACTTCTTGGGCAGCGTATTTTTTGTCATATATAGGGAAAGGAGAGAAATTGATTATATAAAAAATAAAACAAAACAAAGACCCCTTTTTCCCCATTTAGAAGAGGTTCTCGTTCTTGTCTTATTTGTTATTAGGTGTATTTCAGCACCTTGTTTTTAGTATACTCAATAGATATGATTTGTCAAGAAAATATGTGGATAAACGCAAATTTCGTTTAAAAATAAGGATTTTCTCCTAGGAAACATCTATTTCATCCCCTGACACCTGGGTTCTCCTACTCTGCCTCATATTCATCCATATACCAAGCGCAAGGAAAAGCATTAATAAGTGAGAGCCCCCATAACTCACAAAAGAAAGCGGGAGGCCGGTGATGGGCAAGAGTCCGACATTCATCCCCACATGCACAATAAAATGACTTATCACTATCAAAGAGAGTCCAATTGAAAAAAGGCGAATAAAATTATCCGAACTTGCTCGCGCAGGACCAAGAAGGCGCCATATGAGGATAATAAAGAAAGCGATAAGCAGCAGCGCACCCGCAAAGCCCCATTCTTCAGCAAACGCAGCGAAGATGAAGTCGGTTTCATGTTCAGGCAAGAATTTAAGCCGGGATTGGATACCGTACCCTACCCCCTGCCCGAACATCTGGCCAGAACCAACTGCTATTTGCGTCTGCAAAATATGATACCCTGCCCCCTGCGGGTCCAGATACGGATTTACAAATGTAAGAATGCGGTCTTTTTGATAGGGCGCAAGAACGAGCATCCACACGACAACAAACATGATAACGGCAACACCAAGAACAAGTGCCAAATACCGGAATGGGATACCCGAGCTTATAACCATCCCCAGCCAAATAATGAAAAAAATGATGGCAGAGCCGAAGTCAGGCTGCATAAGAACTAAAAATGCGGGGATTGCGGCGTATAGCCCCGATATCAGCACATGCCGAAATTGCGTAATCTCAATATGACGGCGAGAAAAATACTTCGCAAGCAAAAGTACCACGATGAGCTTCATAAACTCTGATGGCTGTATCGCAAAAAAAGAAAACTGAAACCAGCTGGTTTCATTAGCAAGAAACAGTGAAACTAACACCAAAAGCCCTACCGCATAAAAAACGATAAGGAATCCGCTTGAATAAAAAAATCGCCAATCGATTTGGCTAAATATAATACAGACCCCAAGCCCGAGAGCCAACCATATGATTTGGCGCCAAAAAAAATAGTCGCTTGCGTTCTCTCCCCCGAACGATTTCATCGTAAAAAGCCCCGCGAGAAGCAAGGGCATGATGATTAAAAGAGATGTCCAATCAATTGTACGAAGCGCTCGTATCATGATTAAATTTCAGACTTCAAAAAGGCATCGGGAATCTTACGAATAAACGACTGGATGCTTGCGGGCGCTCGCTCAAGCGGAAATGGCCAGGTAAATGCTACATTTGTTGATGATTCGGGACGTATAGATTCTACGCGAGTCTTGCTCACCGCAAAAACATTACCGCTCTCATCCAACAGAGCGACCGCGGTTTCTAGATGCTCTTCAGGCAAAAAATTTCCGTTCCGCAAGGACATATCCAGCCTTCCTGCTGGAAACTGGGTTACCGCAAAGTTGAATGCTGTAATGTCCGGCTTTTCCTGTTCTATCCGCTCCCAGAGAATTTTTTCAAATTCTATGCTTGCCTGTACCGGAATTCTGTTCGCGGTCTGAACATTGGATTCAAATATCATGAACCGCTCCTGAGGGTTAATGAATGTCGTGCCTCCGCGAAGCGCTACAAGAACGCCTTTATCGTCGTGCATCTTTATTTGGTAGTGCACGATAGGCGCCCCCGCAAATAAGTTGGGGTTTTCTATGAGCATTGCAACATCATAGCGCGACTGACTTATCGGGAAAACGCGGTTCCAAAGCACCACAACATCTTTAACATCTCCCAAACACCCTGCGTCACAAGGGCCTCCGCAGTCAACGCCTTCCTCGTTCTGGTTCTGGATGCGGTCAAAACAGGTTGGCGACGGACGAAAAAACGATATTAAGAGAAACACGATAAGAAAAATAATCGCGCTAAATATCCCAAAATATGTCAATTGCCGTTTTGCCCGCCATGATAATGCCATATCCTTCTAGTATAAAAAGAAAAAACCCGCGATACAACTTGACACGGGTACGCAGGCGTAAAGTTTGTTTCTTGTCTTATTCAGCACGCCCAAAACAAAAAAGCACTCAAGGTGCTATTTGTTAATGTGTTATGTATTCCAAACTGGCGGCTACCTACTCTCCCCTTGCGAGTACCATCGGCTCGATCGCGTTTCACTTCCGTGTTCGGAATGAGAACGGGTGGTGCCACGACGACAAGCCACCAGATTGGAATACACAAAACATATACAGATGATGTAATAATCACCACATATTTCAGCGGGATTGACCACTTAGTACAGCTCGGCTTAACTCCTCACAGAGCGTACACCTGCTGCCTATCAACCTCGTCATCTCCGAGGGGTCTTAATGATTCCTAATCTTGAGGTGGGCTTCCCGCTTAGATGCCTTCAGCGGTTATCCCATCCCGACATAGCTACCCAGCGGTGCTCTTGGCAGAACAGCTGGCACACCAGAGGTCAGTTCTCTTCGGTCCTCTCGTACTAGAAGAAACTCCTCTCAAGAATCAACGCCTGCAGTAGATAGGAGACCAACCTGTCTCACGACGGTCTGAACCCAGCTCGCGTGCCACTTTAATGGGCGAACAGCCCAACCCTTGGGACCTTCTCCAGCCCCAGGATGTGACGAGCCGACATCGAGGTGCCGAACCGCTTCGTCGATATGGACTCTTGGAAGCGACCAGCCTGTTATCCCCGGAGTAGCTTTTATCCGTTAATCTTCCGCGGCGTCTAGTGCCCACGGTCGGTTCACTATGCTCTGCTTTCGCATCTCTTTCTATACATGAAAGCATAGAAAGTTCCGAAAGTTCGGAAGTTTGACATGTCCGTCTTACAGTTAAGCCAGCTTTTGCCATTACACTATCGGCGCGATTTCCATCCGCACCTAGCTGACCTTGATAGACACCTCCGTTACTTTTTAGGAGGTAAGCGCCCCACTTAAACTGCCCACCAGATACTGTCCCCGTATGTTTTCTCCATAAAGGTTAGAATCTAAAAATGGGAAGATGGGTATTTCACTGGCGGCTCCATGTCACCCTAAAGCGACACTTCAAAGCCTCCCCACTATTCTACGCATCACATTCTTAGAGCCAATATCAAGTTGCAGTAAAGCTTCCGGGGTCTTTTCGTCTAACTGCAGGTAACCGGCATCTTCACCGGTATTGCATTTTCACCGGGCTACTCCCCGAGACAGTCCCCCAGTCGTTACGCCTTTCGTGCACGTCGGAACTTACCCGACAAGGAAATACGCTACCTTAGGACCGTTATAGTTACGGCCGACATTGACGAGGGCTTCGGTCGGTCAGCACTACCTTGCGGCAGCACCACCAACGTTAACCTTCTCGCATTGGTCAGGCGTCACCCTCTATACATCCTCTTACGAGTTCGCAGAGAGCTGTGTTTTTGGTAAACAGTCGCCAGGGGTACTTTAGCTGCGCCCGCACTTGCGTGCGGGAGGGCTTATTCCAAAGTTACGCCCGCTTGTTTGCCGAGTTCCTTGGGGAGCACTCACCCGTTCGCCTTGGTCTTCTCGACCTGCTCACCTGTGTCGGATTACGGTACGGTTTCCATACATGTAACCCTAGAAGTTTTTCTTGGAAGGCTCTTCAAAAGAATTTTCTTCCGAAACGAAAGAATTTCTGCGTTGCGCGAGATTTGCCCGAAGGCTGTTTTCCGGATTTACCAAGAAAACGTCTCTTTGCAAAACAAACGCGAATCCAATAACGCGCTCTTTTTTATATCCTCCGTCCCTCCATCGGAAATGTACGGAAGTCACGGAATATTAACCGTGTGTCCATCAACTACGCCTTTCGGCATCGCCTTAGGACCGACTCACCCTTGGCTGATCAACATTGCCAAGGAAACCTTGAGCTTTCGGCGTACAGGGCTCTCACCTGTATTGCGGTTACTTGTGCCAACATTCTCGCTTCCCAGCGCTCCACCACTTCTCACGAAGCAGCTTTACTGCACTAGGAATGTTCTCCTACCGCGTTATGCAAAGCATAACGCCCTCACCTTCGGTACTCTGCTTTAGCCCCGATTATTTTCGGCGCAATATCTCTTGACGAGTGAGCTGTTACGCACTCTTTAAAGGGTGGCTGCTTCTAAGCCAACCTCCTCGCTGTCTGAGAAATTTCACCACCTTCAAAACACTTAGCAGAGATTTGGGGACCTTAGATTGAGATCTGGGCTGTTTCCCTCTTGACCAATGGAGCTTCGCCCCCATAGTCTAACTGCCCTTACAATACTTTCGGTATTCGGAGTTTGGTTGGAAAGCCGAGCTTTCGCCCTATGCATCCCATCCAGTAGCTCTACCCCCGAAAGATAATAAAGACGCTAACCCTAAAGTTATTTCGGAGAAAACCAGCTATTACCAGGTTCGATTAGCTTTTCACTCCGACCCACAGCTCATCCGATGACGTTGTACGATCAACCGGTTCGGACCTCCTTCCGCCTTTCGGCGAAATTCATCCTGGCCATGGGTAGCTCACCTGGCTTCGGGTCTTTTGCATGTTGCCTTTATTCTTTGCCAATTCACTCGCATGTGCGAGTGAATTGGAAAGAATAGTTCGCGCTATTAACACTCGGTTTCCCTATGCTTTCTTCGCCTGAGGCAAATTAAACGAGCAGCATGCAAAAACTCGTTGGCTCATTCTTCAATAGGCACGCCGTCACCCCGGTAAACCGAGGCTCCGACTCCTTGTAAGTATATGGTTTCAGGTACTATTTCATCGCCCTCATCGGGCTACTTTTCACCTTTCCCTCACGGTACTAGTTCACTATCGGTCTTGAAGTGTATTTAGCCTTGGGAGCTAGTACTCCCTGATTCCCCCGAGGCATTCGTTCCTCGAGGTACTTAAGAATGTATTTAGAAAGTAAGAAATAATTTTCATGTACGGGGCTATTACCCTCTTTGGCCTGCCTTTCCAGACAGCTTCTATTAACCATTCCTTATCTCCCCTGAGTAAAACTCAACAAATACATCTTTCAACCCCCATTCTAAAAGAACAGGTTTGGGCTCTTCCCGTTTCGCTCGCCGCTACTAAGGGAATGGATTCAGTCGACTAGTTTGCTCGTCTGTTGCGCTTGCGCGCAACACATCGTTGCCGATCATAACGAGCCAACTAGAAGACTGAATGTTGTTTTCTTTTCCTCCAGGTACTGAGATGTTTCACTTCCCTGGGTTCGCTATTCTGTCCCTTTCAAGACAGAACCAACTGCGGTTTGCGCAGCTAGGTTTCCCTATTCGGACATCTCCGGATCAAAGGTTGCTAGTCACCTCCCCGAAGCTTATCGCAGACACGCCACGTCCTTCGTCGCCACTTCAAGCCAAGGCATCCGCCATATACTCTTTTTTCCCGCTGAAATATGCAATGATTATAATGCTATAATCACCTGTATTCGTATTCAGTTATAAATTTGCTCCCCTTTACTGCCGACATCTATTTGTTCGCGTATCAAACAGATGTCGAAAGTAAAGAAATAAAAAATCCGCTCGTTCAAGCGGAGTTCATACAGCCAAAATAACGGCGTGATTACAAACCGGGGCCGGAACCCCCTCCGCTTTCTAAAAATGATATGTTGGAACGATTTAACATTTTTGTTTTTCCATTATAGCAGGTCCTTTGTGCCTGTCAAATGTCGAGGCTACCTGCCATTGCAGATGGGGCTTTCCTATAGAAAAGCCCCATAAAACAATAGCAATTAGCTATTTTCGGCCGTTTGAAATGTCTGAGCCAAGTTTTGCTAAAAACCGCGCCGCAGCATCCTTCCCGCCAAGCCCGAATGATAGCCCGAGCGCAATGGAGAGGGCGGCAATAAATCCGGTGAAAAGCGTTTGCACGAATGGACCCGCGATGCCAAGCTGATACATCGCGGCGAGAATTGCAAATATCCAGATTGCCCACTTTGTAATACCCCCAAGAAGTTCTGAGGATGGGAGATGTGCTGCTTTTGCAGACCCGACAACAATCCGGCGCATTGTGTCAGCAACAACCGCAGCGATAACAAGAATGAAGGACGCAACAATAACATTCGGGAGGTACGCCACAACATCGCGCAAGAACAAGTTAACTTGCTCAAGCCCCAACACATCCACCGCCGCAATAAGGAAGACGACAATAAAGAACCACTTTACGAGACCGCCAATAAATCCTCCCACATCAAGCTTGAATCCTGCGCGGGTAATCGGTCCTTCAAATCCAAGGTTCTCAAAGATCTTATCAAGTTTAAGCATACCGAGAATTTGTGCAACTATTTTGCCCAAAGAAACGGCAACAAGCCATCCAAGAACAAAAATGATGAACGCGACAATGAATTTTGGGATAAATTCTATAACGCCACCCCAAAGATTTTGGAATGAGCCGTATAATATGTCGCCAAATGCTTCAAAAGCCATATATAAAGAAAAATAGAGTACTAATTCTAATGAAAAATAAAGAGATATTCCTAAAAACCAAAACGATATTCGACCTTTTGGTCTAAAAGAAAAAGCCTTTTTTATGAGACTTCTTATATTATACCATATTTTGACCCCATTTTCGTCAGCATTCGGATTCTTGTGGATAAACAAAAATAAAAAACCGCCACTTATCTTGCGGCGGTTACCTGTTATGTGTTTTTTTCTTCGTTCATATATAATGCCCGATACTCTATTGGGATGCTAAGCTGTTTGTAGTGTTCAATGCTATAAGACATGCCTTTTGAAATTCCATAGTCTATATACACAACAATCGCTTCGGCAACGCTCCCCCATGATTGCCCTGCATGAATCCCTAGCATGCGTTCTTCCGGGATGCCATCATCAAGAATGCCTTCCTGCGCGTAAAGCAAATGACTCGCGAACGGCGCCTCACCTCGGAGTATACAGTCACGCATACATGCACGCGCATACCGGATATTTTTCTCAACATCACCCGCCAGGGGACTTTCCACGATAACGCGTTTCATTGTGTCTCCTTTTTTTAAAGATCGTGATATGCACCTTGTTGGGATCGAACCAACGGCCTTTCCGATGTGAACGGAACGCTCTACCACTGAGCTAAAGGTGCGCGGATCTCCAAAGAGATGGATAGCACTTTAGAGTCCTATTTTGTCGTAAATTGTTTCGTGTGGATAATCAAAGATATCGCGTATGAACTTGTCATACATCCCCACACGATAGGTAAATTCTTTTGAATTCAGTGTCGCATAATTAAGTTCTTTACCCACCTTTGCTTCAATTGCACGCATAACACGCTCGAGCTTTGTCTTTTTGATATTGTCTCCAACTATCAAAATATCAATCCGCGAATCACTCCCCTCTTCTGAATCAAGAAAAAAGCCGGTAAGCACGACTAACTTTATAGTTCCTGTTCCCCGGATTCTGCGCAAAAGCTGATCTCGCGGTATGGGAGCGGCATTTAACAGAAGATTTTTAAGCGGCCGCAAAAATGGAAATAAGGGATTTAACTGCCATCCTTTTATCTTTTTCTTCCGAGCACGGCGCCCCTTTTTTGACTGTGAGCGCAAAACAATCTCCGACTCTCTTACCCCCTGCATAATAAATCCTATTTTTTTGAGGAGATTTATTTCGTAGCGCGCCTTTCGTGGCACTACTTTGCTCCGCTCGCTTATATCAAATGCATCAAATACCTCTTCTGGGTTTAACAAAAAAAGGCGCATAATCTTGATGAGATGTTCTGATGAAAAAAGCTCTGCAAGAATATCCATACAATAAATGTACTCAAAAAATCAAAACAATTCAACAATAGACAAACGGCGCGTATATACGCGCCGTTTGTTCTGTTTATTTAAGTTCTACTTGACCTCCTGCCGCTTCTATTTTCTTCTTAAGCTCTTCTGCTTCTACCTTGGGCATGCCCTCCTTCAGTGGCTTCGGAGCTGCGTCAACCAAGTCTTTTGCTTCCTTGAGACCAAGACCGAGCACTTCGCGCACAATCTTGATGACCTGAATCTTCTGCTCTCCTCCCGACTTCAATTCAACGGTAAATGAGTCCTTCTCTTCTCCGCCGCCCGCGTCTCCTCCTGCGGGAGCTGCCGCCATCATCCCCATAGGCATTGCCGCAGAAACTCCGAATTTTTCTTCAAGAACTTTTACGAGCTCTGAAAGATCAAGAACACTCATTCCTTCGATCTTTTCAACAATATCCTTGAACTTTTCAGGAACTGTTACTTCTTTTGTTTCTTCTTCAGACATATGTGTAATAGCGTATGAATAATAATGGGTTATGACCGACTCTTTGAAATATTATGCAATACTCCTATAAATCCCTGCACCGGTCCATTTATCACCCGGACAAACCCGCTCAACGGCGATGCTATGCTGCCTACCACCTGCCCCAAAAGTACTTCTCGCGGAGGAATAGATGCAAGCATTTTTACCGTCTCCATGCCCACGAAACCCTTTTCGTATATCCCCCCGAGCACCTGGAGCCCCTCCACCTTCTTTGCAAAATCAACAAGAATCTTTACTGCTTCTATCGGCTCTCCCTCTTTAAAGAAAAGCGCAATCTCTCCGTCAAATCCGGACATCTCTCCGGAAAATCCAAATCCATCAAGCACCCGTTTTACCAAGCGTTTTTTTGCAACCTTCAACGTAGCCCCCGCCTCGCGAAGTTCACCACGCAACGTGGACATGTCAGCCACCGACAGTCCGTGGAAATTTACGAACACAATCATGTCTGCTTTTTCTGACAGCTCGTGCACTTCTTTGATTATTATTTCTTTTTTTTGTTTTGTGATTGCCATTATATTTAGTTAATTTAGATAACCCGCCTTCGCTAAGCTACGACGAGATTTATTTTTTACAGCTACACCTCACGCAGGCAAAAAATAAAAAATCCACGACAAAAGCCGCGGTTCATTCACCTTGGGAGGAATTATTTATAAGGTTACGGTTCTTGCGGCCCGTCCCGACTCCGTCGGGATTTCGTCGCGTAGAACGCTCCTCAACCTCCTGTCTACGGCTATACACCCCAGTATACTGATACAGAGGAAGGTGTCAAGTGATTAACGCCGTTTATCCGGCTTGTTGCTTGCTATTATTGACTTTTTAATTTTTTCTTGTATAATAGCTCAAGCATTCATAAAAAATTCTTTACCAAAGGAGAGTACATAATGAAAAAGATTTTCGTAACGGTTATTACGATTGTCGTTTTAAGCGTCCCAGCGCTTGCAGAAGATGTTTTCACCCGGGATATGATACTGAGGTCGCATTCGCCCACTTCGGATGTTTATAGCGTACCGAGGGGAATACAGCCGTATATCCCCGAAAAGGCAGGGGTGATAGGCTTTGGGACGATAGCAGGACTTATTCTAAGTTCAATCTTTGCGGAAGAGCCGACTGCGTCTTTTATACGTCATAGCGGTGCCACAAACGTAAAAACGCATTACTGGTTCCTTGGACAGAAAAAGAAATGCAAAGGAATCGGCGGAGGCTCTCCGTTGGCGTGCACCACATGGAATAACGCCAGCGATATATCTACGGGAGAATTAGCGCTTGCGAATATCTCAACTGATATATTCAAGACTATATTTGCCGAAGATCTGCGCCAGGCAACGCGCGGGTATGAGGGAACACATTATGCTCTCATGCTCAATGCCGTTGCCATCACTTCTATGCTGGAGGTTTGTGCGCACGCTGCATCTTTCGTTGATCTCGGCATATTCACTCCGGATGAAGCAACATCCGTGGAAAAAGCCTGGGGCAAAAACGCAAAGATTGGCTACCATGCAGGAAGTGCTATTGTGTGCGTGTTTGAGGTGTATATGCACGGAAAAGACGCGATACGCAACATAGCCGGAAAAAGCTACACGGTCGCGGTTATGCCGTGGGAAAAGATCGGCATCAATGTGGGCCCATTTATAGCACCTGCAGGAGATGTTGGGTACGGCTTAGAGTACAGATACTATTTCTAAAGCAAAAAGGGCAGCTTCGGCTGTCCTTTTTTATTTTATGCATCAATGCAGCAACTGGTATGAGGCAACAATAGCTGCTGTTTCTGACTTAAGAGTAAGCTTTCCGAGAGAGATGACCAAATGGCCTGCTTTTTGCGCCACTTCTATTTCCTGTCTGTTCCATCCCCCCTCCGGGCCCACAAAAAGTGCCACAAACGGTTTTGAGGGGTACGAGACTACCCGCTCAGCAGAAGCAGCGTCTACCGTCGGAAAGAATGATTGTAATCCCTTTTTGGAGGCATATGAAACCGCCTCATGAAAAAGCATAAGCGGACGAAGTTTTGGTATAACCGCTCTTCCGGACTGCTCTGCCGCTTCCTTGATTATTTTTTCGGCACGCTCCTGGTTATATGAGCGCTTCACCGACCGCTCTGTTAAAATAGGCACAAACTCACTCACGCCAACCTCTACTCCCTTTTCGAGAACCCACTCAAATTTATCTTTTTTAATAAGCGACTGGAACAATACCAATTTTCGTTTTGGTTCCCGGTTGGGTATGACGCATTGCAAAACGCGCACGACACAGCCGCGCCGCGAGATATCTTCTATTTTTGCCGCGCAGTCATACCCGGAACCGTCAAACAGAATAATATCATCCCCTTCTTTCATGCGCAGAACCGAAGAAAGCTGGTGAGCAAGCTCTCGCGAACACTCAACATGCTGGTCTTTTTCTAATTTTTGGTTTACGAAAAATCGATGCATCACCCTATTTTCCAATAAAAAAACGGCCTTCGCAAGGCCGTTTTGGTTTTTATATTTTCGGCAACATTGTTCCTTTCCGGGATAATTCTCTGTTTGCATACCGCCTGTCTCCCGTTATGTTTTTTATAATCTTTAAAAATGGAGGGACCTCTACCTCAGGCTGTTCTTCGGTCGTCTCTATTTCCAAAATAGAGAGTCCTTCGTGCGGGAATATAAACACATCCAGCTTGAAGTATTGGTTTTTCCAGATAAAACAATAGCGGATTTTTGCGATGACCTCAAAATCATTATCCCGCTCCGCATACAGTTTCGTATAATACTCCTCTTCCGTAATCTGGCGCTCCGTCTCTGCGCGTTTTTTGTGCCCTGCTATTTCTCGTTTATGCGTCTCGTAATATATGGACTCCCCCTCCTGTTCCCGTCGCCGTATGCGCCGCTCACCGATAGCACCGGACATTATGTACGCCTGTTCTATAGAAACAGGAATAACTGAGCTCGTACCGTATTGCAGAGACCAACATGAGGTTTCATGCCTTGCACAATCCCCCGATAAAAAAGACGGCGCATAGACTAAAAATCGCTCTTCTTCCTGTGTGGGTGTTGGCATCTCCAATTTTCTACAGACAGCAGCCCAGACACGCCGTATCTTGTGATCAAAATCCTTGCTATGGACATTATCAATAATCATGAGGTCTTCGTGCCCCACCCAAGCATTCTGTGTCGCTCTGTCTTTTGCAACGGCCTCCTCAAGCGTTCGTTCCTTTCGCGCAGGATTGTTTTTGAGTGTGTAACACTCTTCTGCGCCATCGGCTGCCGTTACCATATGTATAACCGCATCATATCGCTTGTCGCGTATCTCTGTTATATCGGATGTCCCCAGATATTTTTCGCATATTCCATAAAACTCGCGCTTATTTGAGCAATACGCTTCAATGTCCCCCACCCCTCTGTCCCCAAGATATATGGGACGGCACGGAAACGGCTGAGAGCATAAAAAGCTTTCCAAAAGCTCTTCCTCAAAAAATAACTGGAGCCGCATAATGCGTTCCTGAAGGTAGGACGAATCAATGTCATCCCGGTATTTAAATCCCGCATTTAAAAGTATAGTTGCGGCTTCGGGCGCGACCATAACGGTAAACCCATTGTTCCGCAGCCACTCAGAAATGACATTCAGCGCCGTCGTTTTGCCGCCACACGGACCGCCAGTAAGCACTACCCGGGGTATATGCATTCAAGTTTCCTCCTTTTTTACTTTTTAAAGATCTTCGGGCAAATATTTTTTACATAACACCACTCACATTCTGGGCGTGGCGCCCTGTGAATGCCCCTATTATATTCCACCATAGTGTAATTAATCCATATCCAATCTTTTTTCTGAAATAATTTCATGAGATCCTTTTCTATTTTTTTGGGGTCGTGTTCTTTTGTAAACCCGAAACGCCTAGAGACCTGAATGACATGGGTGTCCACCGCAATACCCTCCGCAATATAATAAACATGATTCAACACGATATTTGCGGTTTTTCGAGCAACGCCGGGCAAGCGCGTCATCTCTTCAATAGTTTTGGGCATCTTGCCTCCACATTCATCACGAAGCATACGCGCTGCCCCAATAATGTTTTTTGCTTTTTGTCGGAAAAATCCGAGCGCATGGATTTCTTTTTGGAATGTCTTAAGGTGAGCAGAGGCAAAATCATTCACTGTTTTATACTTCTTAAAAAGCCCTTTTTCTTGCGTTATCTCATTTACTTTTTTGTCTGTTGCTTGTGCCGAAAGCATGGTTGCTGCAAGCATCTGCATGGGTGTTTTCCATTTGAGCACCGATGTTGTACGCGGATAAGCCCCCCTCATACACAAAAGAAGGGCGCGTGCCCTCTTTTTCCGCTTCTCAAAGCTCTCATTCTGCCACGCTTTGAATGTATGATGTTTGTGCGCTGATTTTAACATATTATTCACAGGTTTTCCCCAGAAAATTCCCTGATTTCTATTATCTTGCTTCTCGTACGCGCTCCTTTTTTGATATGCAGCCGCGAAGGAACGATACCTAAAAAGCTGGCAAGAAGTTCTATTATTGCATGGTTCGCAGACCCTCCTTTTGCTTTTTCTTTCACATGCACCTCAAATGTATCAGATTTTTTTTGCACAACCCTCTCCTTTGAAGAGCCGGGATATGCTTTTATTTTGACAAGCATTTATCCGAAAAATCTACTGCTCAAAAAGAGCGCGACCAGTCCCACCACGATAATGAAGACGAATCTGCTTATATATGACCAGATAGAACCTTTATTTTCCTCCATATCTCTTATTATACTATGTCCGTTCCATGAAATAAAAAACCCCATGAGGGGCTTTTTATTATTGAATGCTATTGAGCATAAGCTGCATATCTCCCGTTATATCAGTACCTGCATCTATGCCTTTTTGCAATATATCTTTTGCCTTGTCGGCATCATGCAAGACATCGTAATAGAATTCAAATGCTTTTGCGTACAACTGTGGGCCATCCGGTGCTTTTTCTATTCCTTGCAAGAGATATTCCTCTCCTTTTGTGTTGTCATGGAAATAATAAATATAAAGATCAGCAAGATTATTATACGGACGCTGGTCATTGGGACGAAAAGCGAGAGCATATTCCCATGCTTCTCTTGCTCCTTCAAGATCCCCCGTTATTTTTCGGAAAATCCCCAGATCAAGCCAATCATCAATATCTGCAGGATCTTCTTTCAAGTTGCCGATGACGGTTTCTAAGTCTTTTTTTATCCGTTCCCCTGTTTCTTGCTGCATATCAGACGGAATAACAATAGGCCGGTCCAAGTCCGGAATAGACACATCCGGAAGCGCAAACGGGTCTTCTGTCTGCGTATCATCTCCATCATCTGAAGTGTCGTTTTTATAACTATCCCAAAGGAAGAAATAAAACATCCCTCCAAGAAGCAAAAGAATAATAATCGCTGGCGTTATAAAAGATGAATATTTTTTCATACCTTGTAATAGAAATTTAAAATTTTAATATATTAAAACACTTATGTTTGGCGCTCCTTTTATATGTAAATAATTTCTGCTCACCCCGCTCCTTCGTTCTGCGCACCATTCATATTTTTTCACCACGGGGCGTATATATCAATGTATATCAAATTTTTTCTCATTTCAAGGCCGCCAAAAGCAAGCACGCAAACCAAAAGCCCCCGCGTATGCGGGGGCTCTGGCAGCTTTCCGTACAGAGTACGGATCACAAGGAAGCTAGATTAGTTCTCTGAAGTGAGGGTCTCGTGCGCCATATTGGTGCCCGGGAGTCCTGGTACTTCGTAACCGTTTGTGAAGTCTTCGTCAGTAATTGCGCTTGTAGTGGTTGTTGAGCGCGGAGTCCAGACAAGGTCGTTGTTTGAATCCGTGTTAATTGTGACTGCATCACCCATTTCTGGTGATCCTGTGGTGCCACATCCCGTTATACAAACGATTGTCGGGAATGCCGCGTCACCCATGAGCTTCGCTTCTACCGACTCTGTTCCGGTAACAGTTTCAACACCCGTTACATCAGCCGCAAAGCGGAACCATCGAGTTTCCCCTGAAGGAACTTTGTATGTGGTTGTCGCTGCGTTGCCATCGCCACAAGTGGTCTGGCCTGAATCCATAAAGATGTTGATATCTGTTCCGTGAAGACCCGTGGTGTTTGCGTTATACGCTGAACCCTGAGAACTCGGCCACGCACACTTACCTGCGTTCAAAAGTCCTGTTGAGCTGAATGTGCTGTCCGGAGTTGAGAAGCTCGAGTCAGTAAATGCGTAGAGGGCGTATGCAGAGCTCGTACCATTCGCGATCGAACCTGATGAAGATGAGATCTGGAAGGTAAACTTGTAGAATTCTACATCACCGCCTACCGCGGTTACCTTGAACTTGTAGAAGGTTCGGTCAGAACCTGTCTTGAATGTCTTCTCTGAGCTAGTCAGGTCGATCTTCGCAAATGAAGGATATGCCTTCATGATGCGAACACCAGTGATTGACGTGTCGCTACCGGTCGGTGAAATAGTCTGTGCAGACCCTACACCAACACCGTAGTTACCGCCATTCAAACCAAGCGCCTGAGCATCCCATTGTACTTTCAAGAAGTCTCCTGAACTTACAAGCGGACCTGATACGCTAATACCTGAGATGTCACCCTTAACGGTCAGGGTCTTTGAACCATCCTTCGGAATGCGGAATGCTCCTGATGCAATCAATGATGATGTTGCATAGTCGCCCGCTGCTCCGAATGAGGCAGTACCAATCTGGGTTGAACCATCCCACAGTGTTATCTGTTGGCCAGCAAGGTCAATCGGCGTGTTAGACGCAGCTCCAGTAAGCTCGAAGTTCACGCGTCGGACATCAATATCCTCGAATGAACCGGAGAACTTAAGTTTTGCAAGCGTTACGCCTGTTGTTCCTGCCTGAACAATGCTGTATCCCGGTGTTGAATCATTAACAACGGTGTACGAACCATTTGCTTGTACGGTCATTGCCTGACCCACAGAACCGTTTTCTGAGACAGTTGCTGCCTGTCCTGATGTTACACCTGTCGGCGTCGGAGTCGAAGCTGTGTTGTAACCCCACTGGAATCCTGTGTTCGCAGTAGCCCCAGAAGAAACATTACACTTCAAGGAAAGCGTTTTTACTGTTCCCTTTGGAACAGTAAGTCCTGTTCCCAAGAATGTGAATGCTGTTGAGGATGCAACCGCTGACGGGTCTACTGAGTTTGATACCTCAGTTGATCCATCGTACAGTTTACAGTTTGTTAAATCAGTGGCAGTACCTCCCGTCGGAGTGTTGTACTCAAGCGGAAGTGAAGCAAACCGAATGTCATCACCAGAGTTTGTCGCGTCAAGTTCGTAATTTGCAAACAAGAATCCTGATGTTCCTGCTACAACGGTCTGAGCAATCGGAACGCTTGAAACGCTGATTGTAACCGCTGCCGCTTTCAATGTCATCTGATTTCCCGTGATTGCTGATGACGGAGACGGCGTAATTGAAACTCCCGTTGTCTGGCCGGTTACTGTTGACCAGTCACTGCTCGGAGTTGTGGATGCCGTTACCGTATCGTTGTTCGCAAAGTCAGTTCCATACTTACCCTTTAGGGTGTATGTCTGTTTGCCAATGGGGAAGATAACAGTTTCGGAAAATGTTACAGTCGTGCCACTTCCGTCAGCAGGACCCGCTACCACTACACCGTCCTCGCGGACAAGCGAAATGCTCGTAAGGTCTGCCGCAGTTGCGCCATTTCCATTGTCATCAACGCCAAGGTTGAAGACAATCTGTGCTACAGAGATAGGTTCACCCTTAACTTCTACATTGAAGCCACCGATGACCTGGCCGTTAACATTCTCTGCTACGTTTTGCGCAGGAATAGCTGTTGAGCTCTCAACAGTGATAGTTCCTGTATCGATGGTAACCTGATATGCATCAAACCATGGGTTTGTTGTCTGGTGGAATGCTCCGTCGTCAGTACCCGCTGTATCGGTTCCTGCCGGAGGAGTAATGTTATACCCGAATGTCTTTCCGTAGAATGTTACGTCTGTTCGGCGGAAAACATCAAAGTCAATTGTTCGGCCTGAACCGTCAACAATGTCACCTTTGATGGATGCTTCTACTGAAAACCCTTTCGGGACTTCAATCCCAGCGCCAAAGTTTGCGCTGTAGTATTTTCCATCTTCGGAAACAACTGCATCATATTCAGTACCGTTTATTACGATCTTAACGTTTGCTAAGTCGCCAGATGCCGCTGAACCTGACTGGTTGAAGCGAATGTTCTTCAAAAGAAGATCTTCTGCCGAACCTGCTGTGAACTTAACTGAAGTAAAGGTGTATCCTGTCTCACCTACTTTCTTGTTTACGCTTGCACCCGGATCCAACGGACCGATTGCATTTGTAACACTACCGATAGTAAGCGAGTTGTTCAGTGTGTGAATCGCTCCCTTTATAGGAAGTGAACCGGATAATGTTGCGGTACCCTTCAAAGCGATCGCTGTAACCGTTAAGAGAGGTGTCTCGCCTACATTAGATGCAAGACTTGCCGCCATGTCACCCGCAATAGTAATTGTCCGGGTCGTTCCTGCCTTAACAGTGAAGTCTTCGGTCAATGTTGCTTGGTGAAGTGAGTTCAATGTCTTTGAAAGCCCGATTCGGGTTCCATCTTGGTCGATCAACACAATACCGCTGAATGCGCTGTCCGCACCCAACCCCTGCCGTTCAACAGTTATTGAGTCTACGATTACATCGCTCGCTCCCGCGCTCAATGTAATAACCGTAAACGGAACTCCTTGTGCGTTCTTTACCGCCAAGGAATCTGCCGGCTGTGTGCCTGCCGCTACCAACAAAGTGCCTGCTGAAACTGGCGTTGTCGGTGTTGTTGGCGTTGTCGGTGTGGTTGGAGCCGTGGTGCCGTACAATGCGTTTAATTTAGCTCGCGTGGACGGACCTACAAAACCTGTAGGAGCCGAGAGTCCCACCGGAGTCAAAACTTCAGAAGCATATTTGTTCTGAAAGCAATTTACTCCGTCACGCGTGATGGGACCAAAATATCCTGTGTAGGATGCAAAGTTGAAGCATCCTTCCAAATCCAATGCTTGCTGGAGAGCAGAAACTTCAGAATTGTTCATATCCATGGAAAGGTTTGTGTTAAACACATGGAAGAATCCTGATTGGCTACCGCCGCCTCCCTGCAAACCTGAAAGCTGTGATTGCAATGTTGAAATCTGCGCTAACAGTGCTTGGATTTGTGCTTGAAGATCAGCAACTGTTTGTGCCTGGGCTGCTGCCGGAATAAAATATCCGACTCCTCCAAGCCACAATGCAGTTGTTACACTCAGAACGGTAGAAGCAATTTTTGCTTTCGCCGTTCCTCTTAAGCTACTCATATGTGATAATGAATGACTCTTTTTTTCTCCTGCTTAAAGCGGGATTCAAAAAGAGTTTTGAGAAAGATAGATATGATCTCGACAATTGACCACATGATAACTTTCTCGAATGTTCAAACAATTAATAATTCTTGAATGGGAAAAATCTACGATATTAAGAAGTTAAGCCATAAGAGAATGGAAACCATTCCTCATCGACCTAGCTTTCCGATGCTCATACATATATATACCAGCATCAAGCAACTTCTTGTCCTTGCTTTATCTGTCAATACACACAATAAGAATGTAGAAATAAATTCGTACATTTTTATAACAATCAATCCGTGCTTCCTTTTATATATTGCTGTCAATGTTCTTCCCTAATCCTGTCGAGGGAAATAATTATTTCCCCTTTTCTACACGCATCATTGCGCACAGTGAAGGAAAAATAATGTTTAATTTTTTAAAAAAATAATTCAGGCAAACGGATACAGGAAACCAGCCAGTCATATGGCTTTGATAAAAAATTTTTACACTCTACATAAATAACTGCATTTACACTCTTCACCAGTCATTCTTCCTTATAATTTATTATAGATACAGCGAAAAATGCTTGCAAAATAGTACTGTGGATAACTTAAAACACTTATTTTAGGCTCTATTTTGCAATTCGTCAATCTATGCCAACGCCCCTTAAAAACCTTATTTTTCTTGCTTCTCTATAGGATAAAACAACACAAAATAGAAGGTCAATGAATAATGCGCCAAACAATAAACAAATATCCTGTCAACTGCCCTATATAATAGGTAAGGCTACCCCTGAGCACTTAACACATAGCGTCTCCAGCGTTTATCTCCATACTTGCGTATAACTCCCGTATCCACAAGCGCAAGGAGGTCTCGTTGTATGGTTTTTTCGCTCACTCCTCCGAAATACGCAGCAACATCGCTCACGCTCACTTCGCCGCGCTCTCGAACAATAGATACAATTTTGTCCTTTCTTTCTGAAGAATCTTCTGTCGGCTGATTGCCCCCGAGTGCCCGCTCCGTCGTTTTCAATTCTTTTTCTTTTCTAAAATCGCTTTCTCCTTTTTCCTGAAAAGCATTTATTGGTGGAGAAAAATATTGCCCAGAAAAATGATTTTTTTCTTCTCCCCCAGAAACATCGTTCCTTGAAATTTTTTCTATTTTGTTTTCTGGTAAAGAAATGTGTCCGTTAGATAAATTATTTTTTTCTTTTTTGTCTTTTAATATCTCTTCAATTGATCTCATGGACAATTGTTTTTTGGAATCGGGCAAAATACTTTCTTTCTTGTCTTTTATGAAATCGAGAAGCATATGATACTCCTTTATGAGAATCTCGAAGTTGGTCCGAGAAATAAATGTTCCCAGCGACGCCAATTCCAGCGCATTAATCACGCGAGGAATTATTTTTTCTGCTTTGTCAATATACTTCTCCCGTTCATACGCCGTTGAGTCCTCGATATTTGAAAATATTTTGAACACAAAAATTCCTTCTTTGCGCAAATGCCACTTTAGCGGCTCCTTGTCCGGGAAAATATCAGTTATCCTGTAAAGTGCTTCGGTAATTTTTTGCGCACGACTTCGCAAATATTCGCAGTATATATTTGGGTTATGAGAAGATTGCTTCATAAAAAAATAAAAAATAGAAAAGTCCATATACTAATGGACATTTAAGACATTATAACAGACATTAAAGTCTATTGGACAAGGTATTATTTTTCTTGAGAGACATCCTTTACCCCTACAATCCGAAGCGCTTCTTCTACCGTTGTTACCCCTCGAGAAACTTTGCTTATCATCGCTTCCCACAGGCTCTTTGTCCCTTTTTTCTGGAACACACCCCCCAATTGAGATATATTCTTCCCCTCCATGATATACGATTTTATCTCTTCATCAAATACCACTACTTCAAAAACCCCCTCTCTGTCCAAATAACCACTTCCTCCGCATTCTTTACAGCCCCTCCCCCACTTAAGAGAAATGCCAGAAAGCGAATCCCCGAGAACATCTTTTTCAAATTTGCTTAATGTATACGGTTCCTTACATTTTTCGCAAATTTTTCTTACAAGCCTCCCGGAGACGACTCCAATAAGAATGTGAGAAATAACTGAGCGAGGAACACCCATTTCTAAAAAACGGATCACTATCCCAGGAACATCAAATGTGTGAAATGTCGCGAACACAAGAATGCCTGAGAGCGCTGCCTGAACAGACATTTGCACCGTTTCAATATCACGCAACTCTCCGAGCATGATAACATCGGGGTCTTGACGCACAACAGCCCGAAGCGCCTTAGGGAACGTGAGCCCTATATTTTCACGAACTTGCAGCTGTCTGATAGTGTCCATTTGAAATTCTATAGGGTCTTCTATGGTTACTATGTTGTTGCTAGGCGTATTAAGTGTTTTTAAAACCGAATACAAGAGAGTTGTTTTCCCCGCCCCCGTAGGACCAGTAATGAGACACATCCCGTATGGCAGAGCGATCATTCGTTTTATATCCGCAAGCTGATTAAACTCAAATCCGAGACTTTCAAGCCCCATCATTGCATCCTTCCTATCTAGGAGACGTAGTACAGCCGCTTCCCCGAATGTTGTTGGATATGTAGATACCCGAAGGTTATAAATCTTGCCATCTTTATCATATATCTCAAAGTGTCCGTCCTGAGGAAAGCGCTTTTCCATTATCTCCATACTTGCAAGAACCTTTATCCGAGATATTATCTCGTCTTGTCCCTGCTTTTCGAATACTTCAACCGGATGCAAAAAGCCGTCTACCCGAAAACGGATACCGAATGAATCCCGCGCCGGCTCAAAATGTATATCGCTTGCTCGCTCTGTTATTGCGCGGCGCAATACGGAATCAACGAGGTCAGTTATATTTTTATATTGGCGTCCTCCTGGTTCTTCAGCCATGTATATAGTATATCACTCCCCACCCGCGCAACGGAACTATGATGACGCGTGCTTTCTCATCTTTCTTCGAAGTGTGTAAAGGCTTGCTCCCGTAATGCCGAGCATGACACCGAGCATTACGATAAAATAAAATGGATTTCCCGCCAAAAAAGCGTCGCTTAAATATACAAGCGTTGTTGCTGAGAATATTTCATAAGTAATTGTTGCAATAACATATTTCCCAAAATGATATCTGACAATACCTAAAACATAGCCCGCAATTTCGGATGGAATCGCAAACCGAAACAATACAACAAGTCCGAATTGCGCTCTTCCTGATATATGGCTCTTGTAATATTCGATTTTTTCCGTAGTCCCCGTGTGCGAAAGAAACGGCTCCCGTAAGGCGCTTCCGATAAAGTAAATGATTATCCCCCCGATAAGCCAGCCGGAAACAAGCAGCACAATAGTAAGCGATTCACCCCATGCAGGAATGACCAGAGGGACAAGCGGAGCGCTCGAAAATGGGGAGACAACCACAGCAACCACCGCAAGCATCACAAATACCAGCACTGCAAGGATTGGGCTTTCGTGGATATAAGTCTCTATAAAATTTTGAGCCTCTGCAAAGACACTTTGGAGAAATCCGGAAGACCAAAAAATTACCCCTATAAGAATAAGGAGAAGGGCAAAAAATATATGTCTTTTCTCAAAAATCATTTTTAAATGTATTGAAAAATAAGGGTTTTAGGGCCTAACAGCATAAAGCCCCGTAATCACTTGACTTTATTTATACGTTAGTATATAATAGGCAGGATTTAAGGGTAAGTCAAACCCTTGGAAATGGTTTTCTATATACTATAATTTAATCTTATTCCATGAACACCATCAATAAAAATATGAAAAATACCTTATTTTTTGCAGGTCTTGTGGGGATTGCTGTATTTTTGGCGGTTTCGCCAATGGTCACTTCAGCAACCTCCAACACCGCAACTATTATTGCTACAAAAATTGTTTGTAATAGCGAATCGGATCTCCCTAACTGGGGAAATGCTAGTAGCGATACAAATATTACCGCAAACACCGCCTCAAGCTTTCTTGCGTCGCACCCAAACTGCCACGCAGAAGCTGGTTGGAGTTTTCAATGGGGATTTTCGCGTGATGGAGCTCAAAACCCAGGAGATTCATTTGTCGGTGCTGCAGGTTCGCCGTGGCAGACATTTGGCGTAACGGATTCTAACGGACGCACAAGCGTGCAAGTCCCCCTGAGTCAGAATAGCAGCAATACCGTTTGGATACGCGAAGTTTTGAAATCAGGATATATTCCCTTTGCACACCCCTCAAATACAAGCGCGGAACTGTATTGTAATACTGATAATTGGAAATACGATAACTATGACCGCGTTGATAACCCGCAAGCCGGCGGAACATATTACTGTATTGCGTTTAATGTATTGAACGCGCCGCCTCCAGCATCCCCTACTGTAGATATCAAAGCAAACGGCAGTGATGGACCGATCACCATCGGATACAATGCAAGCGCGACAATAAGCTGGACATCAACAAACGCAAACTCATGTTCTGTCTCTCCTACGGGGTGGGCAGGGACGCAAGGAAGCCAATCAAGCGGAAGCCTTACCAGCACCCGCACATATTCAATTACCTGTACCGGAAATGGCGGCAATGCGTCTGACAGCGTAACGGTGCAGGTACAGTCGGCTACTCCGCCTACAGTAAACATTAAAGCAAATAACAGCGACGGACCGATAACTATCGGACACAACTCAAGCGCGACTCTCAGCTGGACATCAACAGATGCAAGCTCATGTACTGCATCAGGTTCATGGTCGGGCTCAAAGAATACTTCAGGCTCACAGTCAACCGGCAATCTTATTAATACAAAAACATATTCAATCACCTGCACGGGCAATGGTGGCAGCGCATCTGACAGCGTAACAATATTTGTTGAGCAGGCAGCATCCCCTACTGTAGATATCAAAGCAAACGGCAGTGATGGACCGATCACCATCGGATACAATGCAAGCGCGACAATAAGCTGGACATCAACAAACGCAAACTCATGTTCTGTCTCTCCTACGGGGTGGGCAGGGACGCAAGGAAGCCAATCAAGCGGAAGCCTTACCAGCACCCGCACATATTCAATTACCTGTACCGGAAATGGCGGTTCGGCAACAGACAGTGTATTAGTAAATGTAGAGTCACAGATATTGCCGACGGTTGTTATTTCCGCCGCGCCATCCTCTATCATGGAGGGGAATAGCTCGGTGCTTACCTGGTCATCCAATAATGCAACTTCATGTTCAGCAACAAACGGATGGAGCGGTTCTAAATCACTCTCCGGAAGCCAAACGGTGTTTCCTACAAACACAACGACGTACACTATCACCTGTTCAAACAACGCAGGACAGGCATCTGACAGCGTAACGGTATTCGTAACCGAACCACAATCATTGCCGACGGTATCTATTTCAGCAAATCCAAACCAGGTAGCTGAAGGAAACCCAAGCGTACTTACCTGGACATCGTCTAATGCAACGACTTGTAACGCATCAGGCGCGTCAGGCTGGAACGGCTCACGAAACACTTTCGGAAGCCAAGTTGTCTCACTTTTTCACACAACGACGTACACTATCACCTGTTCAAACAACGCAGGACAGGCATCTGACAGCGTAACGGTAACGGTCACTTCAGTGGGTCCGACCGCCGACATTAAGGCAAATGGCAACGATTCATCAATTACTATTTCCGAGAATAGCTCAGCAACGATCAATTGGACATCTTCAAACGCTGCAAGCTGCTCTGTATCTCCAAACGGGTGGTTTGGCACTTCAGGCTCACAATCAACAGGCAACCTTTCAAACCAGCAAACATACACGCTCACTTGTACGGGAGTAACTGGCGGCGTAGCAACAGACAGTGTAACAGTAAATGTGCAGAGAAATCTTCCTACGGTTTCTATTTCAGCAAACCCGGGGGTTATCAACCAAGGAAACAGCTCGGTGCTTACCTGGTCATCCAATAATGCAACCTCATGTTCAGCAACAAACGGATGGAGCGGTTCTAAATCACTCTCCGGAAGCCAAACGGTGTTTCCTACAAACACAACGACGTACACTATCACCTGTTACAATAATTCCGGTCAAGTATCCGATAGCGTGATTGTATCAGTGCAGACTATAACGCCCACCGTAGACATTACTGCAGCCCCTATAACTATCAATCGTGGAGAAAGCACAGTTCTTGTATGGAGTTCGGCAAATGCAGATTACTGCAGTGCATCAAACGGATGGTCAGGGAGCAAATCAAAATCCGGCTCAGAGCTTGTATCGCCATCGTTTGAAACAACGTACACCGTTACTTGCACAAAAGACGGGAAGTCAGCGACTGATTCAGTAACCGTATTCGTGGATAATACACAGCCCCCGATTACCGGCACCTTCAATGTAGCGTGTTCCGTAAGCAGCCCAACAATAACCATAGGGAACACTGTAACATTTGTTGCAGGGTACGCGGGAGGCGTTGCGCCGGTAACATTCCAATGGACCGGTGATGTAACCGGATTCACCCAAAGCAGAAGCGTAACATTTGGAACGACCGGAACAAAATTTGCAACAGTTACCGCAACTGACGGACAAGGACGCAGCAATACTGCAAATTGTTCCGTGCAGGTAGTCCCGGTAACCGTTGTAAGCACTCCACCGACACAGCCTCCGACTGTTATTACTACGACAACCAATACACAGCCAACATCATGTTGCTGCTGCGGAGGTGTACCTACACAGATCCAATATGACTCGAGCGGCAACCCGATAAACATCGCGACAGCCGGACAAAACCGCACCCTCCTTGCATCACTATTCACTACCCAAACCGGAGAGCCATCCACATTCCTCTATCTGCTTCTCTTCCTTTTGCTCGTTCTCGTAATTATCGCGATTATCCGCTATCTCCTTACCGACATAAGAACTAAGGAGCGTTATGGATACGGCTACGCGGAACAGCCGATGTATTATCCATATCCGCAGCCGCAGGAAAGAGGGCGCAGCTATCAAGGAGCAAAGCGCCAAGAACAGCGGCACAGCACCTATGAAGAGCAATTTGAGCCAAGCAATACGACTACAGCATACAACCCAGATGAACGGTTTGAACCAAAGCGTAGCCGCTCTCAGTACGACGAAAACGAACGATTTGAACCGAAACGAAGCAATTACAGCAACGCCCGAAATTCGTACGACTCTCGTTCATAAGCAACAAAAAACAACCCCGTCCGACGCGGGGTTGTTTTTTTACTTATACGTTAGCGCATTCTTCTGTCCAGCACTTCCCTGAATTTCTTTATATCGTCTTCGGACAAATTCAGTTTGTGTCTGTTTTTTTCTATGTGTTTTAGTGTCTGTTCCGCCTCGCGCTGAGTTATCTTCCCCTCATCTTTATCCCCCAAAAAAGCGGACTCCAGGATATTCCGTTTCTGTTGATCCAGTCCCTTGCTATATAAATCCTTGCCGACATGTTCTTCAAATTCTTTGCTGCTTATTCTTTTCATACATGTTTCGGACGATTAATGATAATACTCCCATCATTATACCAATATGAAAAACCAATAGTAAAACCTCCCGAATAGGGAGGTTTTGTGTTTACATCAATTTTGAGGCAAGCTCTGCAAGACGCGACCGCTCGCCTTTTTGTAGGGCGACATGGCCAAAAATATCCTGCCCCTGCCATCGTGCAACGGTATACGCAAGGCCGTTTGAAATAGGATCAAGATGCGGGTCGTCTATCTGGCTCACATCTCCGGCAAGAACAACTTTTGTGCCCTCTCCCATTCTGGTAATAACCGTTTTTACTTCTTGCGGCGTGAGGTTCTGCACATCGTCAATAATAACGAATTTACGATTAAAGCTCCGTCCGCGCAAGAATGTGATGGGAGAAATTTCTATCCGCTCGCTTTTCAAAAGCATACTCAACCCCGCATTGGAGATGTCCTTGTCCTTGCTTCCGTTTTTCTTGAATACTGCCGACAGCTCTTTATCAGAACGCAATATCAAAGAAAGATTATCAAAGATAGGCTGTTTCCATGGTTCAAATTTTTCATCAACTGTCCCCGGTAACGCCCCGAGCGATCTCCCAATTTCAATGTTTGGACGAAAAACCAATATCTGATCGTACAGGTCTCCTTTTACCTGTATAGCGCCCGCGAGTAAACTGATTAGGGTTTTGCCCGTGCCGGCATCGCCCGCTAATGTCACCAGATGCACTTCCGGCGCTGTAAGGAGGTGGTAGGCAAAAGCCTGTTCCTCATTGATGGGATGGATTGATGCAAATTCTCTGCGCTTATCTTTCGGAGGAATTTGGGGCTTATCTACTCTATGAAACTTGCCATTCAAAAACCGCGCAAGCGCAAACCGCTCCGTATCGCGCAGCATAAAGCGACAGCATTCATTTGGGTAATATTCGCTTCCATACAACTCCTTCCATTCGTCAACAACTATATTAAAATCCCTTAATAGCTTATCGAGAAACGCCCCATCTTCTATCTGAACTTCTTTCGGATGCTTATACAGATCGGCAATAGAAGAAATAATCTTGTCACTTTTATAGTCTTCGGCGGCAATACCGCATGCCCTTGCCTTAATGCGCAAATTTGTATCTTTGCTCACCAATATGACCGTATCGCCGGCATGCTCCTCCTGGACATACTTTGCGCACAAAATAATACGCAAATCATTGTTGCTCTCCATGCTTTTTGCGGCTTCTGCCTCTTTGGATGTACGGAACTCAATCCGCAATCTCCGGTCATGTTCCATCTTTTCTAGAAGCTTAGACGCTTTTCGCGAGTTAACTCCTCGGTATCCTTGCTCGTGCTTGAACCGGTCCAATTCGTCAACCACCCATGTAGGAATAACAATATCATGCCCATGCTCACTAAAATGTTCCAAGGCCTTGTGATCGTGAATCAACACGCTCGTGTCCAGCACAAATCTCTTATTCTGCTTCTGCTCCACGGCTAAGAGCCTCCTTTTAATGAACGAAATATACCCTTATTGTGCATGATTCTTTCAAAAAAACAAGCAATAAAAAAACCGCACCACGTACGCGGAACGGTTTCTTGTTTTTTTATTGGTGTTTCAGTTCTCGTGCAATGACTTTCTTTTGCATTTCCGAACTGCCCTCATAAATAGTCGTGCTGAATGTCTCAAATACGCGTAAAAATATCCGTATATCCTTTGTCACCGCCATGCCGCCAAGATATCTGGCTGCACGCGTCGCAACAGCATACGCAGACTCCGTTGCCTGCAATTTTGCCGCAGATGCGATTGGCGTGATCGCTATATTTCCCTCATCGCGTATTGTAGACGCACTAAGAACAGTAAACCATGCCGAAAGGAGTGACGCGTGCCATTCAGCAAAATGAAATTGAACGGATTGGTTATCCCATATAGACTTGCCGAACTGACGCCTATCTTTGGTGTATACGAGCGCTTCATCAAATATTCTTCCCGCAATGCCTAGCGCCTGAGCTCCGATATTTATCCGTCCGCCATCAAGCGTGGCCATTGCTATCTTAAATCCCTTATTCTCCTCACCCAAAAGAGCGCTTTCGGGCAGAACAACATTATCGCACACTATCTCGCAAAAATCAGAACATGCAAGAATGTGTTTCTCTATTTTGTTGACCGTAACGCCCACTATATCAGCAAAGCCAGGCGTATGGCTCTCAATAATGAATGCTGAGATATCATGCCTCCCAGAGCCGGTGCGCGCAAATAAAACACCCACGGAAGCATTGTACGCATTCGTAATGAAAATCTTAGAACCGTTCAGCACCCATCCGCGTTTTTGTTTGGTTGCACGCATCCTGAGCGATGCCGCATCCGAGCCTGCCTCAGCTTCCGTCAAACCAAAACATCCGAGCTTTTCTCCGCTTGCAAGAAGAGGCAAAATATTCTTTTTTTGAATCTCATTCCCCGCATACATAATAGGAAACGCAGCAAGAGAACTGTTTGCGGTCCAGATCAGATGGAGCCCTCCGGATACATAGGCAATCTTGCGCGCGATAAGCGACGCTATCTTGCTGTTGAAGCCGCTCCCACCGTATGCTTCAGGTATCGTGACGCCAAAAAGCCCGATCTTCGCCATGATAGATACAAGCGCATGAGGAAACTCTGCGCGCTCTTCAAAGCCAGCGATAACAGGCATGGCCTCATCCCGTAAAAAAGCATCTACAGTATCAGAAATATTTTTTGCTTCGGAGTCAAACATGACGTGGTCATACCATTCCATCAACACATACCTCCATATGTAAATTGTCAAAATCAACTCACAGTACCACAAATATACAAAAAAGAAAAGCGCTCCACTTTACGGGAGCGCCTTAGATAACACACAAAGGAAACATTAATATTTAAAAATCTGACTTACTGAAAACAAGATAAGCGCTACTATCATACCTGCTATCGCGCAGCGAATAACCGTTCCGTCTTCCATCTTATATATCGGCCGTATTATTTTTTTAAGCACAATGTTCCTCCTTTTTTTCTTAACATTGTAGGGCAATTTTTCTATTGACGCAAACCGTATCCTTTTCGGAAAAGATAATATACAAGCACCGTAAGACCCGCCATAAGTCCAATAATAATAACAGCTCCAATAATAGCGTGGGACTCCCGAACGCCTATCATGGAATAACGGATGCCATCGATAAAATAGAAGAACGGATTAAACCGCACGACATGCTGCATAAGTGGTGGCAGCATAGAAATGGAGTTAAATACACCCCCTAAAAAACTCAGGGGCATAATGACAAATATATTCAGAATGTTGAGGTGTTCAAAATTATCGGCCCACAATGCAACTATAAGTCCCACCAAAGAAAATACGACAGAAACAGCTAATACATAAAAAATAAAAAGCCCTGCATGAGATATGTTTGCCGCATGAAAGAATATAGCAATAATAAATATGCCAAGCCCCACGATAACCCCCCGGAATATACCGCTTACTACATACCCGATAATCATTTCGGCATGCGAAAAAGGAGCTGCAAGTATCTCTTCAATGCTTCGGGTAAAACGCTGGATATAGAGCGTAAATGCAGTCTGTGAAAATGCGGAAGAGATAACATTCATCATTAAAATACCCGGCAACACAAACTCAATATAGGATATGCCCCCTATTACACTGATGCGCTGCCCGACAATAAAGCCGAAAATAAAAATATACAAAAGCGCGGATATCCACGGTGTCAAAAAAGCCTGCATCGCAACGCGAAAAAACCGGTCAGTCTCGCGCCGTATCAGCATATACACACCCATCCAATTTACCTTCATACTACTTTGCATGATTGCCTGTTATTTCAAAATATTTTTCTTCTAATGTCTTGCCTCCGTCAAGAAAATCCTCCTTGTCTCCCAGCGCAACCATTTTCCCGCCGTAAATAATGCCTATGCGGCTGCATAGCTTTTCCACCTCCTCCAGATAATGCGATGTCAGTAAAATAGTTTTTCCGGCCCGATTAAGATCGCGCAGATATCGCCAAATATCGTGCCGCAATTCTACATCCACTCCTGCGGTGGGCTCATCTAAAATAATCAACTTTGGGTCGTGCACCAGTGCGCGACCCATCATCACTCGGCGCTTCAGCCCCCCTGAAAGCATCCGAAATTGTTTTTCTGCGTGTTCCTGAAGCTCAAATGTGTGGATGATGTGCGTAACCCGTTTTTTACGCTCATCTCCCCTCATTCCGTAATAGCCCGCCATGTAATCAAAAACATCTTTTACCTTCATAAAAAGGTCTATGGTAAATTCTTGCGGAGAAAGGCCTATCTGCAAACGCGCATCACGATATTGTTTTTTTACATCAAATCCGAATACTGCGATATCGCCCTCAGAAAAATTACTCACCCCGGTAATACACTGGATAGTCGTTGTTTTGCCTGCGCCATTCGGACCTAAAAAACCGAAAAACTCGCCTTCTTTTATAGAAAACGAAACGTCGTCCACCGCAAGCGTTTTGCCGTACCCCTTGCGTAAATGATTTATAGATAATGCGTCTTGTGTCATGGGTTTTTCTTTTCGTATATCCGTTTCCACCAATAGTGCCCCTGCCACCAGCCGAATACGATGCCGGCTACAAATAGAACGCCAGCGCCGATATGGTGTATCAAGAACCAAATCTCCCAGGAAAATCCCAGGCTAAAGCGCGGGAAGTCCCGAAGAAGAAGCGAGATGTACCACATCTCAACTCCCGCGTGTATCAGCAACTGAAGGAGACATCCGAGAACAACAAAAGATACAACATACAAGACCCGTTTTATTTGCATTCCTTGTATCATAGATAATTAAAAACGGCTCGCATAGAGCCGCTTTTAAACAAGAATCAACTACGCCTGCGCTTGCGGGGCATTTCCCTTCCCCATGCAATGCCTGCAATCTTTCTTGTGGGTGACAAGAAGATATACCGCTGCAAGACCGACTAATATGTAAATAATTTTTGAAATAATTACATCAGACCCCCCGAAGATAGTCCCTATCTCCCAATCGAAAATTGCAAACACGAGCCAGTTAAGTCCCCCCACAACAAGAAGGATGAATGAGATTTTATGCAACATGCTATTCGAAATATTGTCCCCGACCTTTTCTTATACTGCTGAATAAAAAATTAATTAATGGCGAGCATTTCTACCGTAAAAATAAGCGTGGAGTTAGGCGGTATCGCACCCGGGATGCCCCGCTCGCCGTATGCCAGCTCCGGCGGTATAACAAGTTTCCGCACCTCACCCACTTTCATACCTTCAACGCCCGCATCCCAGCCGGGGATAACTTCTCTCGCACCTAAAATAAACTTGAACGGCGTCCCTCTGTCTACGCTTGAATCAAACTTTGTGTCGTTTTCAAGCCAGCCGGTGTAGTGTACCGTTACCACATCGCCTTTCTCCGCACCAATTCCGGTGCCCTCTTTAATAATTGCAAATTGCATAGAAACTTCACGAGCTCCGTCTTCAGCAGATGTGTCGGGAGTCGTTTGTTGATTATTACTGGTATCTGTTACCCCGTTGGACGAATCGGGATTGTCTGCCTGCTGTGGCCCGCGCAACATGTACCATCCAAATGCAACGACGCACGCCGCAACAAGCACCGCAATAAAAATTTTCATAGTGTATTATATTCGTCGAATGATAAGATACAAGCCGAGCACAATGAACAATCCCGGCCAAAAAGAGACGCTAAACGATATCCATCCCATCTCCCGGGCAAGAAAAAAGAGCCCGAGCAAGAGAAAGAATATCCCCCACGAAAGACTGCCGCCCCGGCAACACCAACCGCTGCAGACTTCTCCGTCGTTATGTCGGTGATGAAATATCATAGTCATATGATAATGCGAGAGCGCACTTTCTGGCAAGGATAGACATTAAACAACTGGCCATGTGATATTACATACAACATCACACAAAAACTCTGTTCAAGAGTGATTTTTTATTGTATACTAAAAACCATATCTGTTCTTTGCAAAGGAGATTCTAATGAGAATCGGAGACAATATAACATTCGAAAAAAAAGCGGAATTTAGCCGGGAGCTCACGCAAAACGTAGAAGACTATTTCAAAAGAACGGGAGAGAAAAAGAGGGATCATCCGCTCATGTTCCTGAAAGCGGCATTCATGCTTGCATGGTTCGGAGGCGCGTATTATTTACTCGTTTTTACGACACATACATGGATAGAAGCAATTCTATATACCCTTCTTCTTTCGTTTGCGGCCATAGGAATAGGATTCAATGTCCAGCATGACGCAAACCACGGAGCGCTCTCAAGCCGAAAATGGGTTAATTATATCTTTGGCTATACACTTGATATTATCGGCGGCAGCTCATTCTTTTGGAGAAAGAGCCACAATATAGCCCATCATACATATACCAACATTCAGGGAGAAGATGACGATATTGATTTTGGCATACTTGCCCGCATGGCTCCGGATCAGCCACGACGTCGGATGCATGCGTACCAGCATATCTATCTCTGGTTTTTATATGGATTGATATTTTTTAGATGGCATTTTGACTTTAAGGCATTTAAAAGAAGTTTGTTGCCGTCTTCAAACGGAACGCACATCAATCTTATGGACCGAGTTATGTTTTGGGCAGGCAAGATAATATTTTGGAATCTTGCGTTCATTATTCCAATGCTGTATCACTCATGGTGGACTGTGCTCGCCTGCTATGCGTTCGGCATATTCAGTATAGGATTTGTAGCGGCAATTATTTTTTCGCTCGCACACTCTATGAATGAAACGGAGCACCCGCTTCCTAACCCCGAAACACTGCGCATACCAAGCGAATGGATGGTCCACCAGCTCAAAACAACAGTTAATTTCTCGCCCAACAATCCGTTTTTAACATTTTATCTCGGAGGATTAAACTACCAGGTAGAGCATCATCTGTTCCATCGGATAAGCCACATTCATTACCCGCGTATCGCGCCCATCGTAGAAAAGACATGCAAAAAATTCGGTATTCGCTACCGCGTGAATAAAACATTCTGGAGCGCAATACACTCTCATTACCTATTCTTAAAACGAATGGGACAATCTCGGCATATGACATCGCATTAATGAACACATACCCGCATATTTATGCGGGTTTTCTATTGTGTACAAAAGCCTGGGATGATGTATAATGGGCTAATTGCTGGACTTAACGAGTATGCCGGCACATACGACCTACTCTACAAGTTTGCTTACAGGTCATAATTATTAATCAAATCATACATTACAGTGGCTTACGAAGACGACAAGCGCCCTATGGAGCGCAAAATGTATCAAGGCAACTGGAAATGTTCAAACTGCGGAGGCGACATCAAGGAGCTCCCGTTTGAACCGGACCCTGCGCGCATGGACAAACTCCAGTGCAGAGACTGCTACCGGCAGAACCGTCCACCACGACGCCGATACTAAACAGACAAAAAAACCCGCGTTACGCGGGTTTTTTTGTTTCTTCCAAAATACTTGCAAGGCATAAAGTCATATTGCATAATATGAACCATGCCAAAAAAACAAGCGGTACGAAAATCAAAATACTCCCTTTCTGTAAAACGAAGCAAGACGGGTCTCGGTCTTTTTACTAATGATTACATCAAGCGAGGGTCTTTTATTATTGAATACTTCGGTCCCATTATTACCAATGAGGAAGCGGATAAAAATAACGGCAGATATCTTTTTGAGTTAAATTCGCGCTGGACAGTGGATGGCATATCGCGTAAAAATATCGCACGATACATCAATCACTCCTGCCGGCCGAATTGCGAAGCGGATGTTGTGCGGAGACATATTTTTATCTACGCAAAGCGGAACATTAAGCCTGGAGAGGAGCTTTCGTATGACTATGGAAGAAGTTATTTTAATGATTATATAAAACCCTATGGGTGTAAGTGCCCCAAATGCCTAGAAAAAAAGGCGCCGTATTCCCGTCACCACCATATCAAGACCCACCGCTCCTATAAAAAATCCGCTTAACCGAAGCAATATCCCCATAACCTTATCAAACGCAACTTTTAATTTCTTGGAAAACAGCTCCCTCAGCATCATGAGAACGAAAATACAGATGTAATTAATGAACAATATCAAAAAAAGCACGGAGAAGCCCTCCATTGCGTTAAATTCAGACCCTATCAGTATGCTTACGGAAATCGTGCCTGCTCCCACAAAAAATGGGAGCGCTATTTCTGAGGCAAGGTCATCAAGGCTCTCTTTCATGCCTAATAGCGCCAACCGCCCCTGCACCACAAACAAAAACGCTTGCGCAAAGATAATAATTCCTCCAAATATTCTGAAGGATTCAAAATGTATCCTAAAAATATCCTCAAATAAGAATGTGCCGGTAAGTGAAAATATATAAAATATCAAAAATGAGATAAGCGACGCTTTCGCGAGCACAATTAAGAAATCTTTCCGCGAGAGCGCGGACATGACCGGCTGTAAATACAAAAAAAGCGCGAACGGATTGAGAAGCGCAAGAAAAGCAAGAATATAGGCACTGGAAGACGAAAACATGGAAGGTATTATAAATCTCGGAGATACCCCCAATTGTGGAGCTTATCGCTATCCTCAAACCACCTATCCGCAATGTCTTTACGGTAATACATATTCGGCATCATGATATTTTTTATCCGGTTATACGCCTGCACCTTTGCCTGCTTCATGGTTTGACCAATACCAACCACTATCAGAACAACCCCCGATGTTCCGGTGATAACCCATTCCCCATTCACCTCTTTTACATCTTCTATATGAATGCCATCGCGCTGCGGTTTTTTAAAAAAGATAACCGCGTCTTTTGAATTTATTTCGAATGTTTTGATATCCCGATAGAATGGAAACGGCGGAACAACCAGACGAACGCCTACCTGAAAGCCGCTCCGGGTACGGAGTTTTACTTGTTCGCCCGCGGCAAGCTGATATAAAAATTCTCCAATCGGATTGAGGATGCCTTCTTGCTGGATGCTTATCGTGGGATACCCGAAGCGTGCCGTAAACTCCAGCGGGTAAATGCCATTCGCATTCACGATACAATTAAGGTCCATGTAGCCGACATATCCCTCTTCGGCAAGCCTGCTTTCCATTTTTTTAAGCGTACTGTTGAATATCTTGTTTGGAGCGCTCCAAAACATGCTTGTTCCCATCTCTCCTGTTGAGGGCCCTATATCTCCAGGAAAAAGTTTTTTGTGCTCAAAATTGACATTAATGGGATATATAAATTCTTTACCGTTAAAAAAGGCGCCCACCCCAACCTCAACGCCAACCACCCGCTTTTGCAGTAAAAACAGTTTTATTTTTTTGGACAACGATTTTTTATACGCCTCAAGAAGCTGGACGACATCCCGCCCGTCATCTTCTTCACCGACAAACAGAAGCTGTTTGATATTTTGTGCATCCAAACTTGATTTGATGACATAGCGTCCTGGGTTTGTTTTTACATAATTGACTGCTTCGTCAAAGGAAGAAAAGCTTTGGTAGGGCAAAATAGGAACGCCTGCTTTTTTGAGTTCTTCCTGTCCGAATGAACGATCATCTTCAAGCATGTCGGTATAGGCCGTACCCCCAACCACCAGCTTGCCGTCTTTCCGGAGCTTTTGAGCCTTTTTACCCATCCCCAGCACATCATCAAAGACAACAACATCTGCCCATTCTACATCCTTCTGCCAGTCGTCCGTTTTTGGAATAAATCCATCACCAATATCCTGGTCGGGAGTAGACTCAATATAATAGCGGGCATCATGCCCCTCCCTGATTACCTGCCAGGCAATATCAGTGATAAGGCCATCTATGGATACGAAAAGGAATTTTTTCTTGACAATACCATTCATATATGTATCGTACACCGTCTGGGAAAAATAAAATATGTGAATAACCGGATAAACACAAAAAAACCGCCGGTTCGTGGCCGGCGGTATCATTATTAATGCAATTGTGCGCTTGGTGAGTGTCTATTCCCCTCAATAACATCATAGATACTCATCCCGGCATCAAGCATTTCTTCGTATAGGTCAAAGAATTTCTTAAGCAACCAGAGCGCAATGCCGATGGGAACCGTGACAGCATATTCCCCCTTCTTTCTTTTTTCTTTGCATTTCTCTATAAGCTCGGGGATGCCCTCTTTGTCGCTCCCCACCATGCCCACCAAAAAATCAACGACGTTAACTAGCATGCTGTATGATTCCACTCCCTCGTCTGCGTCCATGGCAGCAGTTTGGTACATCGCATCTAACATCATCACATCTATCAGAACTTCTGAGCGGCTGCTCATAGGTGCCTCCTCTATATTAATATGCTCATGTGGAATATGGTAGCATTTTTTTACTCTTTTGTCAATAAATAAAACGGCGCATAAAAGCGCCGTCTTTGTATTAGAGTATAAATTCTCCTTTTCTTATGACCTGCACAGCTCTGTCGGAATGGGTAATTGCAAAAACATCTGTGTGTTCGTCGGATATCATAATGTCCTGATGTATAAGGCTCGCATTTAATCCCGTCGCTTTCAGTTCTTCTGGAGCCATGCTATCGTATCCCGTAAAACAAAAAGCAAATCCGTTTCCTAGGGCTATGTGGCACGCCGCCTGCTCATCAAAAAGCGTTTCTTTGAATACAATTCCGCTTTGAAAAACCGGGGAATCAATCCCCACAATGGCGAGTTCGTTGATTCTTCGCGCGCCCTTGTCCGTATCAATAAGCGACTGGAAAATGGAATCCCCCTTTGTGGCAGAAAAAGATACAAGGACGCCGTTTTTGAATACCATCTCAAGCCCCTCTACCAGCTGATTATTCACCATAACGGGTTTGGTTGCCCGCACATATCCGTTTGCCTTCTTGCGGTCCGGCGATGTGAATATTTCTTCACTCGGAATATTTGGCTGAAATGTAGCGTTTCGTTTGCTGATTTGAGCGCCTCCGGTGAATATTGATAAAGGCGAAAGTCCTATTTCCAGATCGGTTCCCGGTCCCTGATAATGAAACCGGTCTATCTTCATTTCGTTCAGTATATTCACGCGGCGCTTCAGTTCCGCATCCAGCTTCCACAGACGATTAACGCCGTCAGAGTGTGAAGCGCGGGTAATGGAAAAAATATCATCCCAAAGCCGCATTTCTGCTTCTTCTGAAGACATATGAGGATATATCTGTTTTGCCCATTGCGGCGTTGCTGCGGCAACAATGCACCAATGCATCGCCGCTTCTCCGATACCTTTCTCATACAAGCTATGCCTTGATTGTTTTACTTGCCTTTGCATCATGCTAATATGGCCCGCGTCAGCTCCATAAAACAATTCTGGAAATTCGCTCCCCCTGATAGAAAGCATTGCCCCCCGTCTCTGCACGAGCTCATCATAGCGGGCTTTTATGTATGGCGGTAGAAACGCTATATCATTTTCGGAAGAATGCCGCAAGCGCACATCCGTAATGACGGGATCCGACTCCATATACGCCGAAAAAGAAACATCAACATACCGCGCTCCTTTCTTATACGCTTTTTTTGCCACAAGTGCGGCAAAATTTCTATGTATCGGCTCCGTCATAATGAAAAGCAACTGCCCCTTTTGAATATTCAACCCATATGAAACAGTGATGTCCGCATAGTTTTCTAGCTTTTCTTGAAATGTCAACGTGGCCTCCTGGGTATATTTTTTTTAAAAAGTACTTTGGGAATATAACATATTTTTAGGCGCGTGTCCACCTCTTATTATGAGCGATATTCTTATTACTCCTTACACATAAAAACAACATAACATAAAACGCTAGCCATAAGGCTAGCGTTTTATTGAGACATGTTCTCGCATCAGCTTTTTATCATTCGCAACACAAAAAGCACCCGGATGGGTGCTTTTTGTGTTTATTATACTCGGTTTACTTTTGTAGCGCTCGGGCCTTTTGGGCCGTCGGTCACTTCAAACGTAACTTTATCGCCTTCTTTGAGTTCGTTGAACTGCACGTTTTGCAGCTCGCTTGAGTGGAAGAAAAGATCCTTTTCTTCGCCCTCGCGCGCGATGAACCCAAATCCTCGATCAGTTAAACGAGTGATTGTTCCTTCGTTCATTATCGTAAGAATAACTCTTGTAAAATATTAAATCTAGGACACTTAAAACAAACTTCGACATAATTCTCTTTCAGCTCCGGATTTAATTACTGCCATTCTAGCATGGTTCTAATTTCGTGTCAATAAGGCACGTAAGCAAGTGAGCGTATAGGGGCACCATGGCCCCTACCCATGATATAATCCTTGTATATATGTCCCGTAGCTCAAATATAATCATTCCAGTTCTCATAAGCATCATTGCGGCAGGTGCGATTGGGTATGGCGGATACCGGTATCACTCGCTTGCCGAAGAACGCGACATGCTAACCTCCACCCTCGCCGACACACATACTGACCTTGCCTCAACTACCAACGCCCTGCATCAACTAGAACAAGAGCGCGCCAGCCTGCAAGAACAGCTAGACGCTGAACAGGCACGCGTAGGCGCGCTGGCTTCTCAAGTAGAGACGGTAACAAATACAGTGGGCGTTTTGGAAAAATTAAACACCATTGATCCGGAACTCTTAAAAAAGTATTCGCGCGTGTATTTTTTAAACGAAAACTATATGCCACGCGAGCTTGCAGCAATAACCGAATCGTACCTATACGAACCCCATATAACAAAATATATTCTTTCGGATATTGAATCATTTCTCATAGCGCTTATGAATGCCGGCTTGAATCTTAAAATAATATCGGCATACCGTTCATTTGGAGAACAGGCGGAGCTGAAGTATTCATACGCCGTGACATATGGCACGGGCGCCAACCAATTCTCGGCAGACCAGGGATATTCCGAGCACCAAATAGGTACGGCAATAGATTTTACGACCGGAACCACTGGCGCAAACTTTAACGCGTTTGAAGACACGCAGGCATATGCCTGGCTCAAAGATAACGCGCACACATACGGCTTTGTTCTCTCCTACCCCGAAGAGAATGCCTATTATCATTTTGAGCCGTGGCACTGGCGGTTTGTGGGACGCGAACTTGCAGAAAAACTGCACAACGAAAACAAATATTTCTACGATCTTGACCAGCGCCTGATAGATACTTATCTTATTTCATTTTTTAATTGAACCTGGTATAATACAACCCTATGAAAAAATTCATATTATTATACAAAGGTCCTGCTACCGACATGAAAGACATGTCGGAAGAAAGCTCAAAAGCTGTCATGGCAAAATGGGGTGATTGGATGGGCAAGGTTGGGAGCGCAATGGTTGATGTGGGTCAACCGATGGTAAAACAAGGCGTATCTGTTGTAGACGACGGGTCCACAGGAACTCCCGCGGAGCTTAATGGCTACACCATTATCCAAGCCGAAGACATGAATGACGCACAAGCGCTTGTTGACGGCCACCCGTTCTTAAGCGACAAGACGGGCAAGTTCAGTGTCGACATATACGAGCTGATGCCGGTTCCCGAAATGTAAGACATTTTTTCTCACAAACAAAAAACACCCGTGTGGGTGTTTTTTGTTTGCTATGCCCCTAAAAATGTCAGAAGTTTATAAACAAGGAACGCGGGCCATGCCAGTGCCTTAAGCACCCCGACTATCCCCGCCCCGAAACTAACAGCTTGCTGTATGTAATATACAGCAGCACCAATCAGGCCGAGACAATATATAAAGCCTGCTGAATCTGAGCGTTTCATAGAGTTATTGTATTATAAATTCAAACTTGAGTTAATGAGAATCAGGCACTTTCTTCTTACTCTTCACCGCGCCCGCGACACCAACAATAAACACTAAAAATCCAAGCACCTGCCCTCCGGGGCTATCATCAATCCCGCCGTATACGATTAAAAATGCACCGAACACTAATGCGAGTATAGAGAATAGCAAGCTGCGTTTCTTCATAATAAAAATCAAATGCTCCGCAGGCAGGATTCGAACCTGCGACCAACGCGTTAACAGCGCGCTGCTCTACCACTGAGCTACTGCGGAATATTCATTTAATCTAGCATCTTTCTGTCCCTCCTTCAATAGAAAATCCCCGGTAATACGGGGATGTTTGTTTATTCTGGTTTTTCTGAAAAATCGGGCATAAGACCGCATATCTTCATGGCGCGTATAAGCCGGTTAAGACCGATGCCGCCGCCGCATCGCATAAAAAAGTTGAACGAAAGGAATTCTTCCAGTTCCTGGCGGGTTGCCTGTTTCCCAAAACGCCGCTCAAGTTCAGACGCGTACAAGCCGTCTTTAATGCTGTTAAAACGCCTCCGCATATCATCACTATCCGTAGAGCGCTCCGCGGATCCTATTGCTTCCATGCCGCACAAGATAACATCTATTTTTCTTGCAGTGTTGGTACTCCATTTCCGCTTCATATTCCAAAACGGACTTGTAAATTCGGGGAAATCCGTAAGAAAACAGACCTCACCGAATAAATCCCGGAGCTTTTCTTCATGACGGCTTTCTATTTCGTGCCCTTCGTGCAAACGAAGGATAGTCGCAGCGTCGCTATACTCTATCGCGGGGTATTCTTCCTTATGCCTATATGCATCATGTTTAGGAAATCCTAAAAACTCGAGCAGGTCTTTGAGCATGCTATGCAATACTTCCATATCGCCATGCGTCTCAAATTCAAACATCTGGAACACAAGATCGTGCCTCCCCGCTTCTCTCCGTTGGGGCGGCTCATCCCGATAACTTGTCGTTATACAGCAGCACCCCGTCATAGTCGGGTCTGCAAGAAGTTCGTACTCAAGCCACATCTGCCCGGTTTGGGGTAACGGTAAGATGCGCGCGCCGAAATCATATTTCATGACATTGAACACATCTTCGCATGCGGCAAGTATAGATTGCCTTTGCTGCGTCGGCACAAGCACAAACCCTAATTCATCACAGAAAAACCCGAGAAGCTTCTTAATGACATAATCGTATTCGTACTTGTTCATGAAGCTTACTTCTGACTTTTCACGAATACGCTTTGCGACAGCTTTATTATGCGCCAGCTCTTCCTGGGTCATACAGCTCATTACACCCTCCTTTTGTATTTTTTAAAAATCTATACCACGCCCTACTATACTACAGCTCCCTCTTTTTTCAACAGTGCACGCTTTTTTTGTTCACCACGGTTGTACCCGCCGGTATCTCCGTCGGAGCGTATAACTCGATGACATGGAATGGCAGGGTCACCATTCTTGTGCAGGATATTTCCTACCGCGCGATACGCGCGGGGACTCCCCGCAAGACGCGCTACTTCCTTATATGTCCGCACCTCTCCTTTGGGAATGCGCGCAACTGCTTTGTACACTCGTTCTGAAAATGACTGCATATTTACCATAAAAGAATAATGAGCGAAGCCGCAATAACAACTCCCTGGATACTAAAACCTATCATCTTTGAGGGTTCGTGCGGCGTGTGTACCCATTTATGAAACCGATGAATAAGCGCAATGGGCCACTTCGGGAAAAACCAAAAGACAAGCTGTAAAAAGTCGGGCAACGCTGCGCCTATGACGGTAAGCACGAACGGAAGAACGCCCGAAACGGTAAGCGGCGGCTGCATAATATAAAACAGCGCTCCTGCGCCCACCAGGCCATCTATAAGTAGTTTTGTTATATCCCACCAAACATGGTCATACCGAACTCCAAGCACCCGCGCTTGCTTCCCTTCGCCGTTACGGATAACTGAATCAAGCCGGTAATCCCGATGCGGAATTGCGTCCAGTATAAAATGGCTTGCAATTGCGACAACAAACAATACAAGCGGGTTGCTCCCCGCGAGCGGCCGCGTCATTGCGGCAGCTCCTAGTATATGGGTAGTTAAAATCATATGCACTCCGTCTTTTTACTCTATAGTATTGTGTGGGGATTAGGCAAAAGAAAAAGACCGCGCTAGTGCGGTCTTTTTTATTGTTATCGGTACATGATGTCCGTATATTCTTTAAGCATCCGGTCTGCAGTCCAATGCTTTTCCATTTCTTGTTTTGCGGCAAGCGCCTTGTTATACCAGCGGAACTGATTGCCATAGAATAACGGCATGATCTTTTTATCAAAACACGTGTAGAGTTCGTGCGCATCAAACGCATCTTGGTCGGAATCTTGAACGCCGTTGGAGCCAAACAAAAACGCATTTTCGGGATCTGCTTCAAGCATCCAGCCGTCAGGCGTAGAACAATTAACAGCGCCGACCATTGCGGCAGACATGCCCGAAGTACCGCATGCCTCATAGGGAGCACGGGGGGTATTCAACCATACATCCGCGCCCGCTTTAAGCGTTCTATTCATCTCCATATCAAACCCAGGAAGGATAACGAGATTTGCAAACGACTTGCTCATAGCATAAATGCTGTTCCATTCATCAACCATCGCTTTGTCGTCGGGGTGCGGCTTGCCCGCATATACGAGCTGCATCCTTCCTGAAGCAATTGCTGAGCGCAGCCAATCAATATTGTAAAAGATAAGCTTCGGCCGCTTGTATTCTGCAAACCGCCTTGCCCACACGACAATCATGTGTTCCCGGTGAAGCGTTTTCCCCGATATACCCTCTACCAGATCAATAAGCGTTTTTCTGTGCTGGCGTTTTGCCTGCATAAGCTCATGGGGGGTCCGTGCATTGTGAAAATCAGCATATTGCCAAAAATCCTGAGAAGCACCGTTTGTTATTGAGATAATCGGCTTTTGGGGAGGACTCTTCACAAATCGTCCCACAAGCATCCGCGCTTTTTTTAGATGTTTTTTGGATACCGCATTCGTATGTCCCGCGAGATACACGCCCGCGCCAGTCATGGAGAATTCCTCTTCATCTCCGCCAACCTCTACCAGCATATCCCGGTCATACCCGCTCAGATACGCAACCCTGTCTATAGGATAACGGGGATTACCGGCATCAACCGGCGTATGCGTAGTAAAGCGAACCATATCTCGGACAGACGCAAGCGCTCCCCGCCTACCTTCCCGCAGAAATTTTTGGAAGTAGTCTACTGCCGCAAACGAGCAGTGCGATTCATTGATATGCAGCGTCTGCACTTCTAATTGTAAGTGCTCAATGAGCGCTACCGTTGCCTTGCCTATCAGGAGCGACTGGGATATTTTTCTGTCCAAGTTTGCGCCGCGCGAAAAACTTCCTCCGTATAAATGAAGTGTATTTAAACGGGATAAGTCATCGTTTTCAGGAATATCAGCATCAAAGAAATATATCTCCGAAAAACCAAATTTTCCGCGACGAAGCCGATGCACTTGCACAAATACCGGAGAACCACAAATCTCTATCCGCAACCGAATACCGGTGTTCTCAAGCATGTGCGGATAATGCCGGGGTGTATACGAAACCGTCATACCAAGCTCCAGATCCAATCCCTGATCGTAATATCCTTCACGCGGAAGAATGGTGAACCCGACAAGCGGAATGCCTCTTTTGTACGCAGCATTCAAAACTGCCCCGCTAAATACCCCGAGACCCCCGGCAACCGTATGCAATTCTGGACACACGAACACCTCCGGCGTCACGAAAGCGATTATCTTGTTGTGTTTACTCATGCATATCTCCTAAACTCGTGTTGTTTTCAAATAACATAACACAACGATTATAGTACAAAATAAGCAAAGAGTGAACCGAGCCGTTTTCTGCCGGCACACTCCCCTTGCCAGAGCCCCACAAACATATACAATGGAGTGAAAGCAGCTTAACAAAGGAGGCTTATATGAAGATTGACCTGTTTCGTAAAATGGGATTTTTTGGGGGATGTTGGTTTTCGTTTATGATATTTGTGGGCGCTATCTTCTTCGGCTCTCAATGGGCAATCACCGCGACAAACCCGGATTATGTATTTTCTTCATTCTGGCGGTGGGACATCATAGGGATAATGCTTCTTGTAACCTGCGCGGTGAGTATCTTTGTCACAAAAAAAACAACCGCCCTCAAAGAGACATTCAAAAGCATTTGGAATTTCGGCCCGGCATGGGTATTTCTGATGTTCATCTTTAACTTTATGCTGTTCACCTGGAAGCAAATAACCCTGCACATGAACCCCGACTATTCATTTACAAAATTTTGGCAGTGGGACATCGTGGGAATTGCCGCGATAGCCACTTGTATCGTCAGCATATACCTTATTTGGTTTAAAGGCCGCCATGCAAAAAAGTGACCTCGTCGTAGGATTCTCTACGGGATGTTTATTCAAAACACACAACATCCTTGAAGCTCTGCCGGTTATCAGAGAAACCGGATGCAATGCGGTAGAACTAAATCTCTTACGAACACATGATTTTTTTCACTTTATTGAGAAGATAACACCAGAAGATATTGCGTCTTTCTCGTATGTCAGCATGCACGCACCAAAGTTTGATTGCGGAAAAACAGAAGAAACCGAACTGATATTCCGCGCCATAGAGTTATTCCATGCACAGCGCCCGCTTGACCTTATCGCGTTCCATCCAAATCATGTGACTGATTTCTCTGTATTTAACACTGCCGCATTCCCGCTTGCATTCGAAAATCTTGATTACCGGGAAGAAAGCGGCATATACCGAACCGTGGATGGCATGCGGATATTATTTGAAAAATTCCCTGCCACACCGATGGTATTCGATCTAAACCATGTCTACACCCTAGACGCCTCAATGAAGCTCGCGAAAACATTCTACCTTACGCTTGGAAAACGCATACGGCAAATCCATCTGAGCGGGTGCCGTGATTATTATCACTATCCTCTCTTCAAGACGAAGCAAGATAGCATAATACGCGCTATCCAAGACAAAACAACGCCTATCATTATAGAAAGCGTACTTGAAGCAAAAGAGCTCGCAAAAGAGCTCTCGTATATACAAAAAAGATTATAACGACAAAAGACCCGTACGGGGTCTTTTTTATTTCACGCAGGAATCTTTACAATCCTCCCGAAGTGGCATCATATACCGACAAGAAAGACGGTATTGCAAAAATGAGCCCGATAAGCGGGAGCGCAATAACTACGATAGAAACAATCACAGCTATCAAAAAATATTTTCTCGTTTTTTCTACCGAGACATAGATAGCATGTATCTTCTGCTCAAGCGCATCAAGACGCTTTTGGATGTCCTCTTCCATGCTAGTTCCAAAGAATCCCCGCCCGATAAAGCATCACGCCTATCCACACCACAAGGATGAAATAATATGTCGTCCATCCTTTCGAAAGCGGAAAAGACCGCGAGAACACCCGGAAGTGTTTTTGGTACCACTTCGTTCCTGTGCCAAACCATGAAGCAAGATTTGCCCCAATGCTGTCGATAAGAAGAATATAAAAAATGACAACTTCTACGGTATCCATATACCAATAGTGTATCACATTTATAAAATAATGATGTTTTCCCAATTCTCGATATAAAAACAACCCCGCTAGAAGCGGAGTTGTTTTTATACTGGGGTGACCGATGGGGCTTGAACCCACAACCACCAGGTCCACAACCTGGTGCTCTACCAATTGAGCTACGGTCACCATCTAAATACAGTGTACTCAAATTTCCTAAATATTCAAGAAAAAGAATGCCCCGTGCACGAACACGGGGCCTAATCATTATAATGGTTTAAAATCCGCATAAAAATGACGGAGTCCGGGTGCTTCTTCGGTGCTAAACCCGCGCATGCTATCTTTCTTACGTAGCAAACGTTCAAATACACATGCAATATAATCAAACGCTATTCGTTTGTATTTACGGCGCGGTATCGCAAGGCGCACCCATTCATATTGCGCAGCGTCCCCAAACATAACCGACCCTATCTCACAACTCCGTATACCGCCTTCAAAATAAAGCGCAACCTCCAAAGCTTTCCCTGGAAATTGCTCTTTCGAGATATGGGGCAACATTGCCGCCGCATCAACATAGACCGCATGTCCACCGGGAGGACAAAGCACCGGCACGCCTATCTTTTTCAGTTTCGCATGAAGATATGCGGTATCTGCTACGCGTTTTCTCAGATATGACGGCTTCACAACCTCTTTGAGACCTCGAGCAACTGTTTCCATCGTAGCGCCCGTCATACCGGCATAATGCCTAAACCCGTATGTCCGCAAAAGAAAGCCCATCGTAATATTGGACAACTCTTCAAAGAGATCATCGTGGTCCGTAACAATAAATCCGCCTCCGTTTGCAAGTCCATCCTTCTTTGCGCTCATATACGCGATATCTGCGTACCCGAACAGTAATCGCACCACATCTTTATAGGAAAAACCCGGCATCTCTTCCCGTTGTACGAAATAGGCATTTTCAACAATACGGCACGCATCAATAATAAGCAATTTATTGTACTGCTCCGCAAGAATTTTTGTTCTTAAAACATTTTGGAACGAAACAGGCTGCCCGCCACCGGTATTGTTGGTGAGCGTAAGCAGAATTGCCTTTGCCTGTTTGCCTTTTTCGGACCCGAGATACTCTTCCAGTTTCTGCAGATCGATATCTCCCTTGAACGGTGTATTGCTTTCGATATCAAGTGATTTTGGCGTCGGGATATTGATGCATCGCGCGCCCGCATGTTCAAAGTTCGCGCGAGTCGTATCAAAAAATCCATTTGAAAGTAAAATATCATTTTCCCGCACCCTTCCTGTTTCTTTGAGAAAATGCGCGATGAGGGATTCCGCCCCTCTCCCCTGATGAACAGGAAGCACATGCGAAAACCCACTAAACTCTTTTGCTGCCCGTTCAAGCTTTTCATAGCTTGCCGCGTACGCATACGCCTCATCGGCACGATTCTGTAGTTCCATCTGTTGATGAGAGAGCTCCCCTGTCCCAGAATCAGTCAACAAATCAACTGTTACCATGCGCGAAGGAATATTGAATAGATTATAGCGCGCCTGTTTCAAAATACGACCCCGTTTTTTCCTTGGCATGAATACGGTCTTTTTATGGGGATTTTTCTCAAATGACTTATTCCAATATTTCGTTATCTTCATTCCAAGCCTCGTTTTCAAAAAGCATGTTACTTGCCCAGCATAATACCAAAAAACAGCTGAGATGTCAAAATAAACGGCTCACACCAGGGTGTGAGCCGTTTATGAAAACAAAAAGCCACCTCCGGAGAGGTGGCTCGTTTTTCTTACAGATCGCTTAATGCATCTGCAAAATCGTCTTTTATATCTTCTATATCCTCAATTCCAATCGTAAGCCGGATAAGCGTGGGCGAAAGACCAAATTCTTGCATTTCTTCCTCGGTGCACGCAACATGCACCATCCCCGCATCAAACTCACCGCGCGTATTGGTAAAGCCGAGCGAAACAGAAATGTCGAATGTTCTACTCTCTGCAGCAAGGGTGTCAAGGAATTTTTTTGCATCTTCCGGCGTATGCATATCTATAGATATCATCCCGCCATATCCCGTGTTGTTATCCATATGGGTACGCGCGAGGTCGCGATGGACGAACGTATCCAGGCCGGGATAGTGCACCCTCTTTATCTTTGGCTGGTCCACAAGCCATCTCGCAAGTATAAACGCATTCAGGCCTTGTTTTTTGAGCCGTATATCAAATGTTTTGCACGACCGAAAAACAAGCGAAGCAACGTCAGGGCTCATACATGCGCCGTACCTGTGATACTGCTCAATAAAAAGGTTGATATGTTTTTCTTCTCCGATAATTGCTCCCGCAATGACGTCGCCGTGCCCGGAGATAAATTTTGTAACCGAATGTATGACGAGATGGGCGCCGTGCTCAAGCGGACGGAAATAATACGGTGAGCCGAAAGAATTATCTACCACAAAAAGAATGTTTGTGCCCGCGATAAGCTTTCCTATCCCGATAACATCTGCCATGGCAAGCGTCGGGTTGGCGAGAAACTCAACAAAGACAACCTTCGTCTTGCGCGTTATTGCTTTTTTGACTTCTGCGACAGAAGAAGCGTCGACGAATTTCACCTTCATGCCCCACAAAGGAATATCCTTTTCGAACACTTCAATCGTAGTCATGTAGAGCGGTTTTGAGACTAGTATCTCATCTCCCCTCTTTAAAAATCCGGAGGCAACCAAGCCTGCGAACATCTGCAAAATTGCCGCCATGCCGGATGCGAATGTCAGACAGTTCTTATATGAGTACGCTTCGGGTTCTTTTATGTATCTGAACTCCAGATGCGCAAGCTCTTCCTCAAGAGCCCGCACAGTGGGATTCCCATGCGCCCAACGGCTGTAAACAAAATTGTCATTCTCTCCTGTCATTGATTTTCTGGCACTGTCCACACTATTGAAAGTAAACGCTGCGTCGCGCACTATAGGCGCCGACTTTTTGTTTTTCATCTCTAGCACTCCTACACTGCTATGGTAGTTTTTCAAAGTATAAATCGTGGCTATTGTACCACTATAGTCGCAAAAAATCAAGCAAACAAAAAAGACGGATCAATGTCCGTCTTTTCTAATTTTTATGGGAAAATGCCTTGGTCAAGATAGCACTGCCCTATCTTAGTGATCGCCAAAAAGTATGCCGCCGTACGCAAATCTATTGTGTCGGAGTATTCTTTCTGTATGACGCGCATCTGTTCAAATGCGGGGATCATCGTTCCTTCAAGGCCGGAAATAACGAGGTCTTCTTCCGTTGAAAGCCGAGTGACATGTTCTATTCTATTCGGGTCTATTTTTGTATGCGTCTGCTCTTCAACGACAGCCAAAATATTCTGAAGCCGCGCCTTATCAAAACGCCTGTCTATCTGTCCGAATCCGATATGATTACGGTTCTTAAGCCACTCAAAATATGACACGATAACGCCGCCGGCGTTCAGAAAAATATCTGGAACAATCATTGCTCCTTTGCTGAATAATATATCATTTGCGTAAGAACTGGTCGGTCCGTTTGCCGCCTCCCCCACAATCTTTGCTCGTATCTTGTCCGCATTGAGATGCGTTATCTGGTTTTCAAGCGCTGCGGGAATTAGTATGTCGCAATCAAGCTCAAGGATATCCGAGATGCGCCGTACATTTTTCGTTCCAGGGAATCCCTTCAGTGTGCCGTGTTCTATGCGGAAGAGCATTGCATCATCAAGCGGAATACCTTTTGCCGAATGAATCGCGCCATCAATCTCGCCCAGCCCAATAATAATCGCGCCGTTTGCTTCTAAAAACTTTGCTGTATGATACCCGACATTCCCGAGCCCCTGAACAATCACTCGCTTGCCCTCAAGCCCGCAGGAAAGCCCGAGACGGCCCATAATATCCGGCTGGCTGCACACCTCGCGAAGACCGATAAACACGCCCCTGCCGGTCGCGGACACGCGCTCGCGAAGCCCTCCGATAGATATCGGCTTCCCCGTAACGCACGCTGAAGGATTCGGGTCATCATCCGAAGCAAACTGCTTGTAGGTATCGAATATCCATGCCATTTCTTGCGAACCGGTCCCATAGTCAGGCGCGGGGACGTCTTTTTCGGAATGAAACACTTTGTGGATATGCGTAAACGTATATGTATAGCGGCGTATGATTCGTTCTATTTCTGACGGAGAAAAATCTTTTTTGCTTCGTATGCGTATCGTCCCTTTTGCTCCGCCAAATGGCACATCGGCGAGTGCGCACTTGTATGTCATGAGCGCAGCAAGCGCGACTACTTCATTCTCATCCTGAGCGTCTTCTATCCACCGAAAATTAATACCCCCCTTGGTAGGAAGCTTGTGATAACTATGCCGCGCACGATACGCATCTATGTTCATAATGCTGCCGTCATCTCGTTTAACGGGCATACTCTCGTGGATAAAGCTGTTACATCGCTTAATCTGCCGCAAAAGACCCGGCTGATCTTTTTCAAATCTGGTCAGCTCAGCTGCCTTATCAAAGTAGCGGTTTACTTCTTCAAAAAACTTGTAATCGGACATTTGGGGCGTCCTCCCTTTTTATTAAAGAAAAAAGCGGTCTAAAAACCGCTTTCAGTATACTGCCGGTCCGAAAAATCTACAAGAGAGCGTCTATTTTTGCCGCCTCGATAAAATCATTCTCCGAGAGTCCACCTGTGGCGTGTGTTGAGAGCTCTATCCGTACCTTATTCCACCCATGCAGAAGAATATCCGGGTGGTGCCCTTCCAATTCGGCAATGTCGGCAACCTCATTCACAAAAGCCATGGCCTCCTTAAAGTCCCTATGCTTAAATTCTCTGGCTATTTTCTTACCCCCAAGCACCTCCCAATCAGGGATTTCTTTGCGCAGAGCCGCGATACGGCTCTTTTCTAAGGGAGACATTCCCGCTTCGCATGGAATGCATTTTTTCTGAATCAAATCGCTCATATATGTATGGTACACAACCATACAAAGAAATAAAAATCTTGCCTTGTCAAATAAATGATATAATAGAAGTAGATAGGGAAACAAAATTTACAAACACCCGAAAACTGTTGGGAAATAAGGCTTATATCGCAAGCTATGCGCTTCTGCGATATTCCTGACAGCACACAGCACAAAACGAATTCCGAACTTTGACAACCCCTCTTTCGCTTGAAAGAGGGGTTTCTGTCAATAAACTGTGAATAAGTTATGGGTAATACGTTGAAAATGCATGGAAAAATCTGTTCGCTTCCGCATGCCTACCTTAAAAACCATTGAAAAATAATAATTTTTCATTAGGTTATGCCAGGGGCTTGTTTACAGGAAGCTCTTGGCATGGCTTGGTGGACACATATATTATTTGCACAAAGAGAGAAGGATTCCTCTTCAAGAAGAAAAGGGGGGTTCTTCAATACTGGCTACTCGAAATTCAAAAAATATATCAAAAAGAAGTCTATCGACATTCTCTATATCCTTTTTTCCATATTCACATATCTCTACCTTGCGGTTTCAGTATTTACATTCTTTTTCCACACATTTGTCCCCGACTCTCTCCCATTTGCGATTGAGGCATTGTCCGATCCGTATCTCGGAGCGCTCGGTATCTATATCGTCATCCATGGCATTGAGAAAAAGCGCAGAAAAACAAAATCAAAGGGACAATTGTTTGTCCCCCTCTGGACGCTCTTCTTCATTATTGCGTCTGTCTTTCTATATTTTGTTCCGGATCAGACACTTGATACCTTATACAAAACAGTAGTAACGAACGCATTTGCAGCAATTATACTCCGCGTTGGCATGCTGCTTCGTTACCTATAGCAACTAGAGTACTAGGCCTGCCTCGCGGGCGCCTTCTGCGATCGCCTTTGTGCGGCCCTGATATTTATAGTGAGAACGGTCAAATACCGCGCGCCGTATGCCTTTTTTGACTGCCGCTTCTCCGAGCTTCTTACCGAGCTCATGAGCAGTTTGTGTTTTTGTCGTTTTTGCAGCTTTCTTTGCTCCTTTTTTTGCATCTCCTACTCCCATGATGGTCATTCCAGAGACGTCATCAATCAGCTGTGCGTAGGTGTGCTTGTTTGAATGGAACACCGAAAGGCGCGGGCGCACGCGTGTACCATGAATACGCGCACGAACTCGCCTCTTTCTGCGTACAATGCCTTCTTTTTTCTTTTGTAATTCTTTTGCGGTCTTCATATGAGTTTATTACGCCCCTGTTGTTGCTGCCTTTTTGCCTGCTTTCCGTCTGATCACTTCGCCCTCATACCGAATCCCCTTGCCCTTGTACGGCTCGGGCTTTCTGAACGAACGTATCTCTGCGGCTACCTCTCCTACTTTTTCTTTATCAATACCGGTAACAATAATGGCATTTTTTTCTACCTGAAACTGAATTCCTTCTTTCGGCTTTACTTCCACGGGATGCGAGAATCCTAAGCTAAGAACAAGGTTTGTTCCCTGCAATTGCGCACGATACCCGACTCCTTCTATTTCGAGCTTCTTCGAAAAACCTTCGGTAACCCCGTGAATCATATTTTTGATATGTGAAGCGTATGTCCCCCACAATGCCGCTGATTCAAGGTTTTCTTTCCGGAGCTTTAATACCACTTCGGAGTCCTTTATTTCTACCTCAATGAGCCGCTCCTTTATAGGACGGGCAAGCTCTCCTTTCGGTCCCTTTACGCGAACAGTTCCGTGTTCAAGCGACACAGAAACGCCTGCAGGGATTGGAATTGGTTGTTTTCCTATACGGCTCATAATATTTATTACCAAATGCGTGCGATTATCTCTCCGCCAACTTTTTCTTTTTCGGCATCCTTCGCCGAAAGCAACCCTTTTGATGTAGACACGATAACCATACCTCGTGAAGAACGGAACGATTTTAATTCCTGCCATCCTCCATATATCCGCTGCGACTGTTTTGAAATCATTTTAATTCCGTGAATAACCGGCGCATCCTGCTCATACCGCAAACCAACCTCTATCGTTCGCTTGTTCTTCTTTCCCCGGCGAGCTGATTCCGTCAAATATTTTTTGTCCTGGAGCAATTTAATAATCTCCATCTTAAATTTAGAATACGGAACAGACACACTCTCGTGGCGGGCGCGTGATGCATTGGCTATTCGTGTGAACATGTTTGCTATCGGATTCATATTACCAAGATGATTTTTTAACTCCGGGAAGCATGCCTTCATTAGCAAGCTCACGGAAACAAATACGGCACAAATCAAAGTCTCTCATATAGCCATGCTTGCGTCCACACCGAAAACACCGCCGTACAACACGCGACTTGAACTTTGGCTTCTTTTTTGATCGTGCGATTACTGATTCTTTGGCCATATGTCTGCTTACTTTGTTTCCTGCTCCTTGCGGAATGGAAATCCTAAGTGGGTGAATAATGCCTGTGCTTCTTCCTTTGACTGGGCGCTCGTTACAATAGTTATCTCAAATCCAAAAATGAGCTTTGTGTCCTCTCCTACCATCTCTGGGAATACAATATGTTCCGGAATGCCTATTGTCAAATTACCTGACTGGTCTATCGCGGAGTCTTTCAGTCCGCGGAAGTCACGCGTACGCGGAAGCGCAATCGCAATAATCCGCTCTAGGAAGTCATACATGCGCCGTCCACGGAGAGTTGCTGCATACCCGATGGTCTGGCCTTGGCGGGTCTTGAACGTTGCAATAGACTGTTTCGCCGCACGCGGAGACAATGCCTGACCCACAATCAATTGCAAATCGCGGACGATTTGTTTCTGTTCCTCTTCATTCCGCCGCCCAACGCCCACATTTACGACAACCTTAATAAGCTGCGGGATCGCCATAGGGTTTGTATATCCGAATTCCTTCTCAAAAAACGGTATGACCTCTTTTTTATATTGTTTTTGCAATACTGTTTCCATGATGCATTAAATAAGATTTTTGCATTTTTTACATGACCGAACCTTTTTCTTATCTTGGCCTACTTGATATCCTATCCGGGTTGGTTTGCCGCATGAGCCACACACCACAAGAACATTGGATGCGTGAATCGGCATCGCAAGACTTACCTTTTCTCCTTTCTGTCCTTGCCGGCGTGGCCGCCTGTGGCGTGTCTGCATATTTATATTCTCAACAATAATACGCTCGTCCTTCGGGAATGTGCCTGCCACCTTTCCAGTCTTTCCTTTATCTTTTCCGGAAAGCACCTTTACCGTGTCTCCTTTTTTAATTTTTAGCTTTGCGGTCGTCATGATGATTACATTACTTCTTGCGCAAGACCGATAATCTTCGTGTACTTTTCGCGCAATTCCCGCGGAATCGGCCCAAAAATGCGTCCGCCACGCGGTTCGCCTTTAGCGTCAATAACCACAACCGCATTGTCATCAAATCGTATGTATGAACCGTCCTTGCGCCGAAATGCTTCGCGCTGACGCACAACAACGGCACGCACTATTTCCTTTTTCTTCAACATTTTACGGGGTTCTGCGAGTTTTACCGATCCTACAATAACATCGCCTATCCGCGCGTAACGCTTGCGCGTTCCGCCCAACACCTTAAAGCACTGGATGAGTTTTGCTCCAGTATTATCAGCTACTTGTAACATTGTTCGGGGCTGAATCATATATAAAAATTATATCTTACCCACCACAAGCCAGCGCTTCTCCTTTGATAACGGGCGTGATTCCTGAATAATAACGGCGTCGCCAACCTGATATTGGTTTGTTTCATCATGCGCTTTGTAGCGCTTGCTTCGTTTGATGAACTTCTTAAACACTGGATGCTTTACATAATTATGCACCTCAACGACAGCCGTTTTCTGGCCCTTGTGTGACACTATCTTCCCTTGTAATTTTTTCTTTGTAATTGTTGCGTTATCCATGATGTTTTGTATTCAAATGGGTAAGTATGCGCGCAATCGTCCGCTTCATCTCGCGTCCCTGCTTGTTGTTCTTCGCCTTCCCCTGTCCTACCTGAAAACGAAAATCGCGCAAGCCGCCCCGGTTATCTTTGAGCATTTGCATTAATTCTTCCGTATTTCTGTTTTGTATATCTTTCATCTTCATATTAATCGCGGAATACTACTTTTGTGCGCATCGGAAGCTTTGCTCCCGCGCGCCGCAATGCGGTACGCGCATCCTGCTCCGATATGCCGTCGACTTCAAACAAAATGCGGCCTCTTCCTACCTCTGCTACATATTTTGACGGATCTCCCTTGCCTTTTCCCATGCCAACTTCCGGCGGTTTTTGGGTGATGGGCTTGTCTGGGAAAATACGGATCCACAACTTTCCTCCTTTCTGCACAAACCGAGTGATTGCTTTTCGCGCAGCTTCAATCTGGCGTGAATCAACTTCTGCGGCGTCCTCTGCCTGCAATCCGACGCTGCCAAAAGCAATCGTCGTTCCTCGCGACGCGACTCTGTTCTCATTCCCCCGGAGACGCTGCCATTTTCTATATTTTACTTTTTTCGGAAATAACATATGCGTTTATTATTCTTTTTTGACGGCATCTTTCGCAAACTTTTCTCCACGGTAAATCCATACCTTGATACCAATATCACCATACGGCAAATGCGCGCGCTCGCGTGCAAAATCAATGTCCGCACGAAGCGTCTGAAGCGGCACACGCCCTCTCATCAGCCATTCAACACGCGACATTTCAGCACCGCCGAGTCGTCCCGATAATTTTACCTTAATACCCTCAACATCCCTGTTCGTAATAACTTTATCAAGCGTTTTTTTCATAACGCGGCGGAATGGCAAACGCCGTTCCAGGTCTTCCGCTATCATCTGCGACACTATTGCGGAGTTACTCTCCGGTGAACGAAGCTCTTCAATAGAAATCTTTACCTCCTGCGGGATTGTAAGCTTGGTGCGCTGCATGTGCCGGATGATGTCCTTGCGGAGCGTATCAATGCCCTCCCCCTTCTTTCCGATAAGCATACCGGGGCGGGATGTGCTGATGATAAAATGCAGTAATGTTGGAGAACGCTCAATGCCGATATCCGCAACATATGAGCCGCGGAGGCGCTTGGTAAGCCATTCACGCATCAATACATCGCCTTTCAAAAAACGATGATATTCTTTTTTATCAAACCAGCGCGACTTCCAATCGCGAATGATGCCTAACCGAAATGAATATGGATGAACGTTGTGACTCATATATTATGCTTTTGCTTTTTTCTTTTCTTCCTTCGCCTTTGTTTCTTTCTTTACTGCTGCCGGTTTTGCTATTTTTTTAGGCTCTTTCTTGGGAGCTGCCGCCTGTTTTCCTGCGCGTGCTGTCTTTTTTTCTGCCGGCGCCCCTGCTGTTTTCTGAGCATGCCCCTGCTTTTCGTCCAATACTACAGTGATATGGCTTGTCTTTTTACGGATGAGCGTTGCCCGGCCCATGGCTCGCGGGGAATACCGCTTGAGCACCGGGCCTTCGTCTACCCATATCTTTGCTACGTATAAATCCGCGCTCTCCATCTGAAAATTATTCTTTGCGTTCGCTTCCGCCGACTGCAGCAATTTTTTCATCGGTAACGATGCCCGCTTTGGGAGAAAGGAAAGAATCCGTATTGCTTCTTTTACGTTCTTTGTTCGTATGGAATCTGCAACAAGCCGCACTTTGCGGGGCGCTATCCGAAGATGCTTCAATTGTGCTTTTACTGCGGACATAATCATTTATTATGATGCTTTCTTTGCCTGTAATTCTGCTGTCTTCGCGCGCATTTCGGCTTCTTTCTGTATCTTTCCTCCGTGTCTTACGAACTTACGCGTAGGCGCGAATTCTCCAAGCCGATGTCCGACCATCTCTTCGGCAACTTTTACCGGAATAAAATCTCTTCCATTGTGCACTCCGAATGTAAACCCAACCATCTCTGGCGCAATTTGGGAATCGCGCGACCATGTTTTAATAACCGCATCGCCCCCCGGCTTCAATACGCTTATCTTTTTCAATAATTTTGGATCTACATACGGACCTTTTTTTGCTGAACGTGTCATATTATCGTTTCCTTTTCTTGCGCCCTTGCACAATTAATGTGTTGGAATATTTCGTTTTTCTTCGTGTTTTTACGCCGCGCACTCCCTTGCCCCACTTGTTCTTCGGACGGCGGGTGCCGCGGAGCGCCCGTCCTTCTCCTCCACCGTACGGGTGATCAACCGGATTCATAGCGGAACCGCGCACAGTCGGACGTATACCCATCCACCGGCTGCGGCCTGCTTTCCCATACACGACAAAGCTATGCTCAATATTTGAAACCTGCCCCACACTCGCCCAGCACGCGCTTAATATCTTACGAACAGTCCCTGAGGGGAGTTTTATTAATGTATATCCCGAGTCATGCGCCATGACTTCTGCGGTGTTCCCCGCAGAGCGCACCAGCCGTGCGCCGCCCTTAGGATAAGTTTCGATATTATACACCGAAGTACCCACCGGTATCAAGTCGAGCGGTAACCGGGCGCCAAGTACCGGCTCCTGCTTTCTGCCGGTCAGCATAGCGTCTCCTTTCCGCATTCCTTCAGGCACTACATGATAACGATGCTCACCGTCCGCATATATGACATGTGCTATAAATCCCGTGCGGTTCGGATCATATTCTATGCTTAACACGCGAGCCGGTATATCTATTTTGTCGTACCTAAAATCAACTTCCCGCCATAAGCGCTTAGAACCGCCGCCCTTGTGGCGGGTTGTTATCTTTCCGTTTGCACGGCCCTTCGCACGCTTCCGCCCTGAAACAAGTTTTTTATACGGGCGAGACTCGGTTAATACCTCACGATACGAGATCGTGGTCATTTTCCGCCGCGATGGAGTTGTCGGTTTATATGATTTCATATGATTACACAAATTCTATTTTTTCACCCGCTTTCAAGGCAACCATTGCTTTTCTGTATCCTGACTTTGTCCCAGTAACGCCGCGGAGCACTCGGCGTTTCGGCCGTACCCACGACACATTTACCGATGCAACATGAACCCGGTATAGTTCCTCCACTGCTTTGCGGACTTCATTTTTTGTAGCGTCATCTTTCACCCGAAATGTGTAAACGCCCTCCTCAGCTAAGCGTGCCGATTTTTCCGTTACTGAAGGATGTACCAAAACACGCGCAGCGCGATCTGATGCGTATGTTGTTGTTTTTTCTTTCTCCGGCGCGCCATCCTTCTTTGTTTCGGACGTTGTTTCTGTCTGCTGCTGGATTTTTTCTTTTGTCCGCTCGCGATAGCGCACCTCTCGCCCTTCTTCCTTCCGTCCTTTTTTCTTTTTGAAGATATCGAATAATGCCATGGTGTTACGAAACTTTCTTTTCTAATACGGAAATGCTTTCCTTCGGCAGCACGACAAACTGCGAACCCAAAAGCTCAGAGACATTTACATTGCGCGCCTCCATAACAGTAATACCCTCAATGTTCCGGAGCGCCCGGATAGTTCCGGTGTCGCTTACGGGAATAAGGATAAGCGCCTTACTTGCCCCCAATCTTTCAAATCCTTCAATACTTGAAAGCATCTTCAATACGGATGCCGCATCTTTTGTTTTTGCCGAAGCAAAAACAAACTCATCAAGCACTAAAACGGTATTTTCGCGGAGCTTTTGGGAAAGCGTCGAAAACACTGCTTTGTGCTTCATTTTTTTGTTTATTTTTTTGGTGTAATCCTTTTCTGTGCGGGGACCGTGCGTAACACCTCCTCCAACCCATATCGGAGAACGTGTTGAGCCGTGCCGCGCTCGTCCGGTACCTTTTTGACGCCATGGCTTTTTCCCTCCTCCGCGCACTTCACCGCGATCCTTTGTGTGCGCCGTTCCTCTGCGTTTATTTGCACGCTCAGACTCAGCAACCTGCCAGACAAGTGCAGGACTCCACGCAACATCAAAAAGCGCACTTGGCATTTCAAGCGTTCCCGCCTTCTCTCCTTTTTGGTTATATACGGTTGCTTTCATATATTATTACTTCTTTACCGAAGCCTCTTTCCCTTTTATCTCAAGAAGCGTCCCCCATGCCCCGGGCAATGCTCCCTTGAGCGCAATGATATTATTTTTTGCATCTACCTTGACCACCCGTACGCTTTTAAGCGTGACGCGGTCGCTGCCCATGCGTCCTGCCATGCGCAGACCCTTGATAACGCGCTGAACGCCTCCTGTTCCGATAGAGCCCGGCTCGCGTTCCGAATGCTTCTGTCCGTGTGACCGGGGTCCGCCATGGAATCCATGCCGTTTTACCACCCCTTGAAATCCTTTTCCCTTAGAAATACCACTTACTTCTACTTTTTCTCCTTCTGTAAACACTGAGACATCTATTGTGTCCCCCGGTTTCATTTCTTCTTCAGTATGAACTTCCCTCATCCAACGGAGATTCTCTTTGCCAGCATGCTTTTTGAGATGTCCCGCCTGAGGCTTCTTCATCTTATTCTTGCTCTTCTGCCCAAAACCAACCTGCAAGGCGCTGTAACCGTCCTTTTCATTGGTCTTTGTTTGGGTGACAACAATGGGTCCAGCTTGCACCAAAGTCACGGGAATTGCATTTCCCTCCTCATCAAATATCTGCGACATTTCTAATTTTTGGCCTAAAATAAACTTCATATATGTTCTATACATTGAAAAAATCCCGGCATAACGGGATCTTTTCAAGCATCATACCCGAATAATGCACTTTGGCTATGTTACATCATTTTTACTTCTATATCAACGCCTGCTGGCAAGTTCAGGTTAGTCAGCGCATCAATGATGCGAGGCGTCGGATTAAGGATGTCTATCAGCCGTTTATGGATTCTCATTTCAAATTGCTCGCGTGCATTCTTGTGCACGAATGTTGAGCGGTTTACGGTGTATTTACGTATCTCAACCGGAAGTGGTACGGGGCCCGTAAGCTCCGCGCCGTATCGGCGCGCGGTTTCTACAATCTGCTTTACTGACGTATCAAGAATTTTATGATCGTATGCGCGAACGCGAATGCGCAGCTTCTGAGGCAACGCTTCTTCAGCTGCTTTTTTTTTCTTCGGTGCTGCCGGTTTTGCTGCCACCTTCTTCGGTGCGCTCTTTTTGGAAGCGCTTTTCTTTTTTGCTTTTGATTGAGTCGCTGTCATGCGCTCGCTTATTTAATGATCTTTGTTACAACTCCCGCGCCTACAGTCTTGCCTCCTTCACGGATAGCAAACCGCTGCTTTTCTTCCAATGCGACAGGTGCGATTAATTTTCCGGCGAATGTAACGGTGTCGCCCGGCATAACCATTTCGGTTCCCGACGGCAAGGTTACCTCTCCCGTAACATCAGTGGTGCGGATGTAAAACTGAGGCTTGTACCCGGTAAAGAACGGGGTGTGCCGTCCGCCTTCTTCCTTGCTCAAGATATATACCTCAGCTTCAAATTCAGTGTGGGGTGTTACAGATCCTGGCTTTGACAACACCTGCCCTCGTTCGATATCTTCTTTTTTGGTGCCACGGAGCAAAATACCCGCGTTGTCCCCCGCCATACCTTCGTCCAATGACTTGTTGAACATCTCAATACCGGTAACAGTAGTCTTTGTGGTGTCTTTAATGCCGACAAGTTCTATTTCTTCTCCCACCTTTACCTTCCCCCGCTCAATACGGCCCGTTACCACGGTACCGCGCCCTTCAATGGAGAATACGTCTTCGATAGGCATCAAAAACGGCTTTTCTACATCACGCTGCGGTTCCGGAATAAATTCATCAAGCTGCTTGGCAAGTTCCAAAACAGGCTTTGCCCACTCGTCATCTTTTGAGGTAGCCTCAAGAGCCTTAAGTCCCGAGCCACGGATAATTGGGGTTGTATCTCCCGGATATTCATATTTCGTAAGAAGTTCGCGAACCTCCGCTTCAACGAGGTCAATGAGTTCTTTATCATCAACCATATCAACTTTGTTTAAGAATACGATAATCGCAGGAACACCCACCTGACGCGCAAGAAGAATGTGCTCCCGAGTCTGGGGCATGGGGCCGTCTGCGGCTGATACCACAAGCACCGCGCCATCCATTTGGGCGGCTCCCGTAATCATGTTCTTGATATAGTCAGCGTGTCCCGGCGCATCAATGTGCGCATAGTGGCGCTTTTCTGTCTCGTATTCCGAGTGGTGAAGCGCAATGGTGATACCGCGCTGCCGTTCTTCCGGCGCTTTGTCGATATCTGCAACCTTTTCCATTTTCACCTTGTTTCCGGCAAGGCCCAAAACATGCAGGATTGCTGCAGTTAAGGTAGTCTTTCCATGGTCAACGTGACCAATGGTCCCGACATTCAAGTGCGGTTTTGATCGCTCAAATTTTTCTGCCATAATGTCTTATGTGAAAATATATAATAAAAAAATAAAAAAACCTTTTTATAAGGATATAGAGACCATAGTAACGGAGACTTAAAAATAAGTCAAGCGCCGAGACTCCCTAAAAATTACCCTCCGACATTTCCCGCCGCCGCCCTTTTGTATAAGAAAAACCGCGCGTTTGCGCGGTTTTTTGCTTTTTTGTGCTTCACTTTTCAGCTGCTTTCCCTTTTGCCTCATCTTCCGATATTTCTTCTATAGATACACCCTTTCTGTTAAACCTCTGGTTAAATCCATGCCTGGAAAAACACGACATCCCAAATACCGTAACCATAAGCGTTTCGGCTTCCATAAATGAAAGCTCAAGATGTTTTTTACTGCCATTAAAACTGAATGTCACGCGGTACTGCGGCTTTTCCGTTCTCTTGCCCATAGAATACTCATACGAGCCTTGCTGTGTTGCTTTCATAATGCCACTCCTTTGAAAAATTCGGTATACAGAAGAACGCCCATCCATCTGTCCAAGAGCATCGCTTCTCCATTTTCTACAGGCCGGTAATATTCGTCCTCGTTAATAACCCAGCCGTCTTTCCCGCGCTCAACGAGCATATCTTCCGTAAACCGTTTTGCATCTTCCAGTGTTTTTATTTCTAAGCATGCAATAGCTATCGTTCATTGCCCTCCTTTTTTAATTTTTATCAAAAATAGCGCTTTTCGCGCTATTTGTCAAAACTATATCGGGAGATTTTCCAAATCCTTTTCTATTTCAAAATCTTCCTCAAGAAGCTCTTTTGAATAAAGCCCCTCCTCCGACATCCTCTCTTCTGTTTTTTCTTCTTCATTCATATTTATTCCTCCTTGCCCATTCCCCGTGCCTCCTGAATTTGACGCGCAACATTTGCGGGCACCTGCTGGTAATGGCTGAATTCCATGGTATATGTTCCGCGTCCCTGGGTCATGGAGCGAAGGTTGGTTACATAGCCGAACATTTCTGACAACGGAACTTTTGCTTCTACCACCTTTAAGTTATAGCGGTCGGCCATGCTCTCAATGGTTCCGCGCTTTGATGACAAGTCCCCGGTAACATCGCCCAAAAATTCATCGGGTGCTATAACCTCAACTTTCATAATAGGTTCCAAAAGTACCGGCTTGGCGCGGCGCGCCGCTTCCTGAAACGCCATGGAGCCCGCAATCTTAAAAGCGACTTCGGATGAGTCCACATCGTGATACGAACCGTCATAGAGCGCCGCTTTAATGTCTACCATAGGGTAGCCGGCAACAACTCCACGGGAAAGCGCTTCTTTGATTCCCTTTTCAACTGCGGGGATAAATTCATTCGGGATAATACCTCCCTTAATTTCGTTTACGAATTCAAACCCAGTTGCCGCTTCCATCGGTTCAAGACGGATACGGACATGGCCGTATTGCCCGCGGCCTCCCGACTGCTTAATGTATTTTCCTTCCGCTTCCGATTTTGCGGTGATTGTTTCGCGGAATGCCACCTGAGGCTTTCCAATATTTGCTTCCACCTTAAACTCGCGGCGCATCCGGTCTACAAGTACTTCTAAGTGAAGTTCGCCCATGCCGGAAATAATGACATCAAGGGTTTCTGCATCGGTTTGCACGCGGAATGTCGGATCCTCCTCACTCAAGCGCTTAAGCGCAAGGCCCATTTTTTCTTGGTCCGCTTTTGTCTTCGGCTCAATGCGGACAGACACCATTGGTTCGGGGAATTCTATCTTTTCAAGCACAATAAGATTGTCCGGATCGCAAAGCGTGTCCCCCGTTTTTGTGTTCTTAAGCCCTACAATAGCGCCGATATCTCCCGCATACATTTCTTTTACTTCTTCGCGGGAATTTGAATGTATCCGGAGCACGCGCCCGATGCGCTCTTTTGTATCTCCCGTGGTGTTGTGCACATACGAACCCGTTTCAAGTTTGCCGGAATAGATACGGAAAAATGTAAGCTGTCCTACATACGGATCAGTCTGGAGCTTAAATGCAAGTGCTGCAAACGGCTCTGCGTCGTCTGGCTTACGCGTTAATGTTTTCTCTTCGTCTCCGGGGTCAAATCCTTCTACCGGAGGCAAGTCAGTGGGAGAAGGCAAATAATCAACAACACCATCAAGCATGAGCTGAACGCCCTTGTTCTTGAGTGCCGAGCCGCAAAATACAGGGACGATGATATTTGCAAGTGTTGCTTTTCGGAGCGCCGGACGGAGTTCTGCTTCGGTGATTTCTTTTCCATCTAAATATTTTTCAGTAAGCGCATCGTCGGTTTCTGCTATCTTTTCAACCATCTTTGTACGCCACGAATCTGCTTCTGCCTTCATATCCTCTGGAATGTCTTCTACCCGGATTTGTTCGCCATGATCTCCGTCAAAATGAATTGCCTTCATCCGCATAAGATCAATAACGCCCTTATGGTCTTGCTCAAGGCCGATAGGGATATTTACCGGAACAGCATTTGGGGTTAATCGTTCAATGATTGAACCGAGGGACTTTTGAAATGACGCGCCGGTGCGGTCAAGTTTGTTGATGAAACACATGCGCGGTACCTCAAACTTGTCTGCCTGGCGCCATACGGTTTCTGACTGTGGCTCTACTCCCGCAACGCCGTCAAACACCACTACTGCACCATCCAGCACCCGGAGCGAGCGCTGCACCTCAACCGTAAAATCAATGTGACCCGGAGTATCAATAATGTTTATTTTATATTCGTTTTCTTTTCGCTTCTCGGCCTCGCCCGCGCCAAGTCCCAAGTATGTCGGAACCCAAAATGCCGTAGTCGCCGCAGATGTAATGGTAATGCCGCGTTCACGCTCCTGTTCCATCCAGTCCATGATCGCTTCTCCTTCGTGCACCTCCCCTATTTTGTGCGAGATGCCCGTATAAAAAAGCACCCGTTCGCTTACGGTTGTCTTTCCGGCATCAATGTGAGCAATGATACCGATATCTCGAATCTTTTCTAACGGGTATTGTCTCGCCATACCAATGTATTACCACGCAAAGTGAGCAAACGCCTTGTTTGATTCTGCCATCTTGTGAGTATCTTCTTTTTTCTTGAATGCAGCGCCTTCTTTTTTAGAGGCCCCGATTATTTCTTCAGCTAAGATATACGCCATAGGCCGCCCCTTGGACGAGCGTGCCGCCTGCAAAAGCCACCGGATAGCAAGCGTCCGGCGCCGTTCCGGACGGACTTCGCGGGGCACCTGATAGTTTGCGCCTCCCACGCGCCGGGACCGCACCTCCATCACAGGAGAAATATTCTCCATTGCTTCTTCAAACAATTTCAACGGATCCTCTACCTTCTTTTCCTTTTCCATGATCTCGAACATATCGTATACTACTTTGCGTGCGGTAGACTTTTTACCGTCCCACATGAGAGAATTAATAAATTTCTCTACGAGCGTTGAGTCGTATTTCGGATCTGTTTTTATTTCGTGTTTTTTTCGGAGCGGTCGTCGCATAATTATTCAGATTTGATTTTCGGACGCTTTGCGCCATACTTGGAACGGCTTTGTTTTCGTCCATCTACTCCCGACGCATCAAGTACACCGCGGACGATGTGATACCGAACACCCGGCAAGTCCTTTACCCGGCCTCCGCGAATAAGCACGATTGAGTGCTCCTGCAGATTATGGCCCTCGCCCGGGATGTATGCGGTTACTTCCATGTTATTAGTGAGACGGACACGCGCAACTTTCCGGAGTGCTGAGTTCGGCTTTTTCGGAGTAACAGTCTTCACCTGGAGACACACGCCTCGTTTGAAGGGTGACGAAAAATAGGTCGGCTTGTTCTTGAGTACATTAAATCCGTGCTGCAAAGCAACCGCCTTTGATTTTTTGCGGAGCTGTTTGCGTCCCTTTTTAACTAATTGGTTAATAGTCGGCATATATTACAGATAAATAAAAAGATACCAGATTACTAAAATTTGGTCAAATAGGAGGAGGCGTTGCTATTTTCCGTTTTTTGCCACAGGCGCGCTGCCGGATGCGACAGGCAACCGAATGATTACCGTCGTCCCTTTTCCTTCCGTAGACTCATAGGCGACATTTCCGCCGTGCATACGCACTATTTCGCGCGCGGTAAACACGCCAAGTCCCGTCCCTTGGGCTGCATGCTGTTTTGCATTTTTAGCGCGAAAAAATTTCGCACCAATATGCAAAAGCTCATTTTTTGAAATACCAATGCCGGTATCGCGCACCCTAATAACAACGCCACTCCCCTCTGTGCGAGCCTTCGCTTCTATAGACCCTTGCGGCTTGTTATATACAACCGCGTTTTCAACGATGTTCTCAAGCACGCGGCTTACCGCCTCAGCATCAATGAGGCATTCGGGCATGCCGGACGCAACCTCTTTTGAAAATTGCATTCCGCGCTTCGTTGCAAGCGGTTCCAAACGCCGAAAAAGTTCTTCAAGAAACGGACTCATGGATACCCGCTCCTTATGGAGCACTGTGCTCTTCTTTTCTATGCGTGTTACATCTAAAAGAGAACGGACAAAACGGACAAGCTGTTCGTTGCGCTCAATAAGATTTTCGAACATGTGCTTTTGTTCATCAGTGAACGAGCCGTAATTCCCTTCCAAAAATTCCGCAAGCGTCCACTTTACTAGTGTCAGCGGGGTACGGATGTGATGCGCCGCAATAGACAAAAATTCCGTCTTTGCTTTCTCGCTTCTTTTCGTCCGCATATACGCAACCCCGAGAACAATCACAAGAATGGCTGCGCCGCCTCCTACAGTAATGAATATTGAGAGAGGCACGAACATACTTAAAAGAAACTACTTGCCGGAATGCCTGTTATTAATGAAAAAAGCGCAACAATGACGGGAGAAATAAGCTGCCAAAAGAACAGAATAAAAACAAGAACAAGAAAAAATCCGTACTGTTCCAAAAACCGCTGAATGTGCATCCATCGATACGGCAACGCTGAAAACAAGATCTTTGAACCATCAAGCGGCGGGATAGGAACCAGGTTAAATACCGCGAGAATGATATTGATGAACACTATATAGAAGAGCACCTGCACAAACGCTGCAGGCAGCGCCAGTATCCCCGCCATGCGGATGACAACACCGAAAAATACGGCGATAATGATGTTTGATAGCGGGCCTGCCACCGCAACGATTGCCGGACCCCATTTTTGATTTGAAAGATTATAGGGATTGAACGGAACTGGTTTTGCCCACGCAATAATAAATCCGCCAAAAAACGCCAGCACAAAAGGAACCAGTATGGAACCAATCGGGTCAATGTGCGGAATAGGATTAAGCGTTAAACGACCTTGGTGCTTTGCTGTGGGATCACCTAACATGAGTGCTGCGTATCCATGGGAAAATTCATGGATAATAGCCGACATAATGACAATTGCAATAATGAATATGATATCGATAGACATATGATTATGTTTATGGTAGCATAAAACATACCTAATTTCGACATACGCTTATGAAAACATGTCCTATATGCGACAAGGGTTCAAAGATGGGCGGCAAGCGGAACCTTCTTCGCGGAAAATACAACCCAACAAAGCATGTGCGCAAATATCCGAATCTTCAATGGGCACGGTTTCCTAATGGACAGCGGGCAAAAATATGCACCACATGCATCAAGGGCAACCGCCACCTGAAACAAAAAACAAAGTAATTCCTTACTTTGTTTTTTGTTCTGCGGAAAACGGCTAACACAGAAGTGTTAGCCGTTTATTTATGCGAGCACAATAGTTGCAAGCCCTAAAAAAGCGAGAAAACCAAGTACATCGGTTGCCGTAGTAATGAATATAGTTGCCGAAGACGCAGGGTCCTTGCCAAAATGTTTCATAACAAGCGGCACCAATGTTCCAAAAAAAGCGGCGACCAAGAGGTTAATAATCATGGCGGATGCAAGGATAAGCGCTATCTTAATATCTCTGTTTACAAACAACACAACGCCTGCCACAAGAACACCGTTGATAAGCCCGTTTACAAATCCGCTCAGAAGCTCGTTCCGCAATGTCCGCCAGATATGCGCAAGGTCAATTTGCCGAAGCGATATACCGCGGACAAGAACGGCAAGGGTTTGAGTTGCCGCATTTCCCCCCATGCCGGCAACAATTGGCATATACACCGCAAGCAAGACATAACGCGAAACCGTATCTTCAAAAAATCCGACGGTAAATGCCGCAAGAAACGCTGTCGCCAGGTTAACGATGAGCCATTTATACCGGTACCGTATCTTTCTCGGCGCAGAATCAAACACGCCCTCTTCGTCAGACACACCCGCAAAATCATACAACGATTTTGATTCCTGCTCATGCATCAGCCGCAGCACATCGTCAGAATAGATAATGCCCAGCACCGCATTTTTTTCTCCGAACACGACGAGCTTGTTGTGCGGATGGAGGCGGAATTTTTTGAGCACATCCTCATGGCTTGCAGAATAATGAATGGTTTCTATGTTGCGTACATGCTTATACACTTTTTCACTCGGGCGGGAAAATCCGAGTTCATGCCCCGGCAAATATCCTGCCATGTTCCCCTCACGAGACACAATGATGGCAGGCAGGCGCCCAGTGCGCTTTTCGTGTACCTTAAAACGCTTTGCAACATGTGCGACAGTGTCATCTGCATCCACAATAATGTAATCCAAATTCATAAGACCGCCTGCGGTTTCCGGGTCAAATTGCAAAAGCACAGACAAACTATTTTTCATCTGTTCGGTCATCTCGCGAAGCAATGTTTCTTGTTTTCGCTTTGAAAACACCTGGAGTATGTCGGTCGCCTCATCCGGGTCTAGTCGTTCCAGCAACGAAACAATTTCTTGCTTATCAAGCTGGTTTAAAATGTCATATTGCACATGCTTCCCAAGACGCAGAAGAACCTCGCTTTGTATTTCGGATTGTATATCACGGAACATGTCTACGCGCTTGTCATGTCCATACGCTATCTTTTGTGCGATCTGCTGAATCGTTGGCATACATTCATTCTACAAGCATTTCCTGAAACAAAAAACTTCCACCGTTATCGATGGAAGCAATACATATTCTTTATGCAAGAAGAAGCGACGCTTTGTAGATATAAAAACGCACTAACCGCGAATCAAGCTCATTCTCTTCGTTGCGCAGTCTTCCTTGCGCATCAATATTTATGTCGGGGAAATCCGTAAGAAGCGGCTCTAGAAGATCTAATGAATGAGGTCCAAGACCGCCGGCAACGCCAAGACCGATATCGTCCATCTTGTCTCTTATAGCAAGAAGGATGTGCCGGGCGCGCTCTGCGTCAAACGGCTTGCCGCGGCCTCCGCTCGAATCAAGCAGTATAGCGTCAACCACGCCCCGATACTCAGTAAGGATGCTGGATACCATAAACGGCGTGCCCGCTGATTCAACAGCGTGCCGTCCAATTTGAAGGACAATGTAGCATTCGCCGGATACTTTTTCTTTGTATGTCCTTAATTGATCGATGCTGGGCCATGTCATATTAAGCTGGAATCCGTGAATATGCTCTCCTCCAAGCCTATGAATAGCAAGCATGTCATCTGCTATTGAGTGTTCTTGCCCTTCTTCTGTGCTGAAGTGAACCAAATTAAGCGCTCGAGCATCGTCTATAAAAATATTTTTGATGTCCTGCGGGTCTGGTGTTTGCTTTGCCCATATCGGCTTCATGGGTATGCCCCGCAATGATTTCCATGTGGCGAGTACGCCAACCATAAGCTTTCGGTTATTGCCCTTATATGCCTCAAGTGCGGCAGAAACTTCTTCTCGCTTTGAAAAGCCGGTAACGCCTATGTAACTCATTGTGAGTCCCCCATTTTTAAAGGTCTTGAGTGTATTGTATGAAAACAATCTTATCAATGCAGTATAAAAAAGCAAGCACTTTTTGTTGGGATGCCGGGAATCGAACCCGGTCTATATCTCTTTGTATTCTTTCGTCGGGCCGCCGAGAATCGAACTCGGTCTACATGCACCCCATGCATGCGTACTGCCGGTATACTACGGCCCGACGAAAGAATACAAAGAGCCAGGGATTATTTTTATTTATACCACAACAAGCAAAGGATATAATCCCGTAAAATGTAAAAATCTTTACATTTTACCCCCATGCATGCGTACTGCCGGTATACTACATCCCGAAGTGTCTCTACTGTAGCATAATAAAAACGGCTCTTCTAGAAGAGCCGTTTTGTTTTTATTTTTTCTTTTCCGTAAAACGGATGCCTTGTGCAAGCTCCATAACACCCGAGTAGTTCGTAGCTCCGCCGCTTTCACGCACATAATTACGCCACGCATCCCCTCCGGCCTCTCTCCCCCATCCGGTATCATAATTACCGCCAAACGGAGTAGTTGATTCAGCGCCGCTCGTTCCACAATTAATGTTTAGTATCCCCGCACGAGAACCTTCCGGTCCCCGGAAATGATACATTGCGCTTATTTTTTCAGTAAAAAGCGCAGCCGCTAACTGTTGCGGCGCTTCATTAGCAAGAGATATACCTTCTTCAAGGCTGTCTATCTCTGTTATATACAATATCGGACCGAATGTTTCCTCAAGAGCTATGGGGAGATTTTTTCCTTTTGGCATGCGCACAACAGTAGGCGCTACAAAACATCCCCGTTCGTGCATACGTTCGCCGCGAATAAGTATTTCTCCTCCCTGCTTTTCTGCGATTGCCGTTGCCTCCAGGAATTTCTTAACTGCCGATTTGTTTATAAGAGGGCCCGCAAGGGTTTTTTTGTTCAACGGATTTCCAAAATGAGCCCCTCCGCAAAGATCAAGAAACATGCCTATAAACAAGGAGTATCTGTCTTTGTGGACATAGATACGCCGTGTTGTCGTGCATCGCTGCGCGGTCGTTCCGATAAATCCGAAAAATGCAGCCTGTGCGGCAAGATCAATATCTGCATCATCAAGAACAATCATGGGATTATTCCCGCCAAGCTCAAGCAACGAACGCCCAAGCCGCGCCCCCACAATCTCCCCCACTCTCCTACCAACGCGCGTAGAGCCAGTAAAACTTATGAGGTCGATGTTTTTGTCGGCAATCATCCTTTCGCCAATAATAATATTGTCTCCGATAACGAGCGCAAGCACACCCTCGTGTCCATATTTTTTAAGAACACGATTGCATATGCGCTGTATTGCTATCGCGCAAAGCGGCGTTTCGAGTGAAGGCTTCCACACAACAACATTGCCCGTTACGAGCGCTATAAGCGCATTCCACCCCCATACCGCTACCGGAAAATTAAATGCGGTGATGACTCCGATAACGCCGAGGGGATTATACCACTCTCCAAGCGCATGCCGCGCGCGCTCGCTATAAAATGAATGTCCATTCTTGCCGCGTGAAATACCTGACGCCACCTTTTCAAGATCTATGATTTCTTGGACTTCACCCTCGCCTTCGCGCCGTATCTTTCCCATTTCAAGTGCAATAAGACTGCCGAGATCTTTTTTGTGCCGGATAATGCTGCGCACAATTTCCCGCACAATAAGCCCGCGCTTTGGCGCAGGCACCATGCGCCATGTGAGAAATGCATCCTTTGCTTTTTCGATGACAGCGTTGTAGTCACTGCTCCCCGCCATTGTTACCTGCGCAATCATTTCGCCCGTTGAAGGGTTTATGGAATCAAGCAACGCGCCATCTGTGTGCTCCCGCGCGGAGCCCGCCCATGCGCCGGGATTTATATTCTTAATCCCGAGACGCTCAAGAAATGCATATGTTCCCTTCTGTATGTGTTTTTCTGTCTTGCCCATACAGAGCCTCCTTGCTTATATATATTTTCAAACCGCAACCAGTCTATCATATAATATGGGATAAATCTACAAAAAATCCGCCATATATAATATGGCGGATGTAATTTTTATTTCTTGTATACGAGCTGATATGCCTCAATAAGCGACTGAGCAAGCGCGTTACCGCATGTCGCTATCTCCTCTTTTGTGACAATAAGCGGAGGCATAAAGCGTATTGTCGGATTTATGTTCGGATTCCCGGCGGAAAGCGTAATAATACCGTTCTCACGCAGACGCGCAAGCGTTGCATCGCGTAATGCCACATCAGCAACATAGCCGTCCGCTTTTTTATTAAATACCTGGAACTCAATGCCGTAATGCAGTCCGATTCCCTTAAGTGCAATATTGTGTACGGGATATACAACGCCGGGCTCCGCAAACGCATAGAAACGGTCCATCGCCCCCTCAAGCGCATTTTTCAAGTGTCCACCCATATCACGCGCCCGCTCAATAAGATGATATTTCTCAAATATCATCATCGTTACGATAGCATTAAACACCGCGTGCGGATTCCACTGAAATGTACTTGAGTCCCATCCAACAGCCAATCGTTCATCCCACCCCCGTAACGCTGGATTTTTTGCATTAAAGAGCGCTGCGCCTATCGGATCACCGCCTCCCATTGCTTTTGAGACAGTGATGATATCCGGAACGATGTTGAAATTCTCATAGCTCAACCATGCGCCGGTACGCCCGAATCCTTCCTGCACATCATCACACACAAGAATGACGCCGTTATCCTGCAGATGCTTTAACAATTGTATTGTATATTCATTAACAGGATTTACTCCGCCTTCTCCTTGTATGAGTTCGAAAATAATAAACGCATAATCCCTCAGGGGAATATAATTCAACTCCCGCATAACAAGCGCTAATGTGTATTCGTCCCGCACAAACGACAGATGTTCCATGGTATGACCGCCAATACTAAATCCTTGGCGCTGTATCGGCTTGGCATAGGTACATCCGAGCGCGCCCCCCTGCCGTCCCTGGAACGCCCCCTTGAAAGCGAACGCGAATTTTTTTTCGGGATACAGCTTGTCTATAAACTTTATCGCGGAATTATTCGTAGTCGCGCCTGATATCTGCTGGATAAAACGCGTATCATCCCCAAACGCTATTTCTTTCAATCGCTCTGCAAGCGCCGGCTGTGATATCTCTACCTTCTTCCCATCTATTGAAACAACGTACTGGAAATGAAAATCGGTAGCTATGAGATACCATGGCACTGATTCCTTCTCTATAGTTTCTAGTAATGATTTGTAGGCAGCAAGCCAAAACGGGTGATTGTGTCCGATGTTAGAAACGCCCGCCTGCGAACAAAAATCAAGATACTCTTTCCCGCGTTCATCGCGGAGCAAGCATCCCGTGGCACCCGTAATAATCAGATTGTCGTTATAATCAATTGTGGTCGGAGTAAAACAGCCCCAATAACGATCAGTAAATTTTTTTACCGCTGTCTTCATTGCATTTCACCTCTCTTTTTAATGTTCTGAGTACACCCGAGTGTACCACAAAAACGAGCTCAAAAAAATCGCGTTTTTTACTACGCGATTTTTGAAAAAAGAAATCAACTTTTTATATCATTTTTTTGAATTCTTCTACCATCGGCACCTGTTCCGGCTCAACTTCATACGCAAGCGCAGTATTGAGTGCTGCGAAATCCGCTACAAGCAGGGACGAGAAGGCTTTCTCCCAGTTGTTTTTTCCCTCTATTATTATTTCATCAACGCCAAATCCGCGCTTTTCATATAATTGTCTGCACACATCCATGCGTTTTTGTATCCGCGGATCATCATTCAAATCTTTTAAAAAAATAAAATGGAACGGTTCATTGAGAGGTGCGGTTTTGCCCGTATTTTCAAAACCGGTCATTTCGTTGTGATTCAACTCCGGAAATGTGTTGCAAAATGCCGGTATCTTTCCCGTCTCATTAAACTTTATTTTCCAATTATATGCTATTGCCGCATGCGTACGGGATGAATAAATAACAGGCACTTTTCCTCGAAGCGCACGAGCCAAGCGCCTTCCTTCTTTTTCTGCTTTTTTTGTATCAAGACGCTCGTGAAGCGCTTCGGTCTGGGTGAGTTCTTCGTCCATACCAAGAAGCTTCATGAGGGCGCGCACATGGAACCCGAGAGCCATTCGCGGCTGTATGTCGATGTGCGGCAACTGGACAAACGCTACCCCCTTCTCTTTTGCACGCAGAAGAAGCTTTCCTCCTGTCGTGATAACCGCCAGAAGCGCTCCCCGCTTTTCTGTAACATCAAACGCATCAAGCACCTCCTCGGTGTTTCCCGAATATGAATTACAAATCACAATGCTTTCACGAAGGATGTCGTCGGATATAGCAGGCAGCCCGTAATCCGTGTGCACCATGATATGTTTTTCGGGGCATATCGATGCCATAATGTCAGCGGCCAAATGAGACCCACCCATGCCGACCGCTATCGCATGCTTTACATAGCCTAATGAGGCTTCGTTTTCTACAACGGGAGCATACGAAAATTGCTCCGGAAATCCGTCTATTGCTTCTTTTATTCCCATATCACTTCATTGTATCACTTTGAAAAAATGAAAAAAATAGCGTATTATGGATGTGGCTTACATTCAAAAACAAAAGAGAGGTGGCTCTCATGAAAAGATATGCCTACACCCCAAAACAAGTTATTCTGGTAGACCCGGTATACTTCCGGGTGCGTAAAGAAAACATACACGACAACCGCATGATACAGCCGGACGAAAAGAGACTCCGCACACAAGCAACAGCGATATACAACATGTACGCAAATCTGGGAACTCGGGTGTTGTTCGTCCCTCCTCATAAGTATCTTGAAAGCCTTATTTATCCGGCAAACAGCTTTTTTGGACATCCCGATCCACAAAAAAAAGAAATCATTCTTTCAAATATGCTCCTAGATACGCGAACCCACGAACCGGAAGAAATAAAACAATGGTTTCCCATTGCGGGCTACAATATCTACATCATACCGCGGATACTCCACAAATCACCGGACGAACAAGTAGAGATGACCTTTGAGGGATTTGGCGACCTGCTCCCTGGGAGAGATATGTGGTTTGCGGGCATTGGAGAACGCACCACACAAGAAGCAGTGGAATATGTTTCAAAACAATTTGGACTTGAGGAAAAAAAACCAATCGCCTATCTCCGCCTGGTGAATCCCTATTTCTATCACTTGGATACCTGCTTACTGTCGCTTCGATACACAAACCACTTGATATATTACCCAGGTGCATTTGATAAGCGCACGATAGGATTTTTACGAACCCTTGAGTGCGAGCGCTATGAGGTAAGCGAACATCTCGCAAAAGATTATCTTATCTGTAACAGCGTTCCATTTGGCAAGATTGTTATCCTGAATGCGCCTTTCGGAGGAATTTCAGAAAAATCTATGCTGAGAAGCGCTCAGGGCATCCTCCTCTCAAAAACGGACAGGCGTTTCAGGGAAATAAAAGAACGCTCACACGAATATGCGGATTTTATCGAATATCTATGGAGTGTGGGGTACGGAACAATACCTGCATACACCTCAGAGGTCCGCAAAGATGGTGCCGGCATTTTCTGTCTCTCAAATTTTGTACACCTCTAAAAACAAAAATCCCCTTTCGTAAGGGGATTTTATTATGTCCGCTCAGTAGGAATCGAACCTACAACCGTCTCCTTAAGAGGGAGCTGCTCTGCCTGATTGAGCTATGAGCGGGAATACTATGTGTGCCGGTCGGCAAGCACGAATGCTCCAAACGAGTATGGTTTCACCGCGGCCTCAAAGCCGTACCCCTTCACCATTCCGACAACCGTATCTATCAATTCTCGCGTAGGACCATTCTCTCCAACATCAAGATGGACTGTCAATTGATTGTTCCAAAAAAACTCTTCTCCCAATTTATCCTTTAACGCGCTCCGCAGCTCTTGGGTAAATGCGATAGAACGCATTGTTTCTTTAAATATTCTGTTCTGCAGAGTGCCGCATTTTTCGGGCAAGGAACGAGACCAGAAATATCGGCCGCCGTTTCCTATCCGCAAAATGCCGACCGCAGTAACAAAACAAACTTCTTTTTCTGCACGGGAATCACTGCCGACTACGATATGATAATGCGCATCAGGTTTATGGTAAATGTACGCAATCAGTTCATCTACCAACTGCTCAAAGTTGAAGTTGCCTGCGTGGTTATGGAACTGAAGATTCGTCATATACTTCTATTATAAAAGAGTGCTCTGCACATCGGAATGAAGCTGATAATCGTTATTGGTGCGCTTCGCGCGGAGAATCCTGTCAATCTTAAATACGCGATTTCCTCTGCGGAGATGGCAATATCCCTCAACGGTTGCCGCGTCTAACGCGTAGATATCAACCAGGCGGGTATTTCGCGAATCGCCTCCATCCTGGGGATTTTTTGTAACATAATCTATCTCGACGCTCTTGCGCGACTCTAACGCGCTCTTCAATACCTGGAACACATCCCCCTGAAAATCCTCCCCCCATCGGACCGGAATGGATATCTCCCCCATAGCATCCCGCGAGACAAATTTAATATGACCGTGCTCTTTACCGTATTGGTATAACTCTTTGGTTACTTTTACGTCTTGGACACAATAATCTTTTACTTCCTGGATGCGCCCCTCCCGGAACCATTGCAGCGCCTGCAATCCGTCGGCGCTCTTGGAAATATTCAGAGTTGTGCGCGCCAAATTATCAAGCGACACGCGAAAGCCGACCCCCTGTACGACATCATCCATCATATCAAGCATGGGAATCTCCTTGAGATTTATTGATGTATACGGCTGTAAAACCGGAATATCAAATCCTTTGATGTTAAACCCGACCAAAAGATCCGTGGCTTTTATCATCTCCTCAAATTTCGGCAACTCATGCTCCTCAAACACATGATACGAGCCGTCATGGGATGTGTATGCAGCAAGAACAGAAATGCCAAGCTTATGAACAAAATCGCGGCCACCCACTTCCGCGAATTCCTTTTTTGTTTCTATATCAAAAACAACAGTATTTTCCATAATATAAAAATGATTATAGCACAAAAATAGAAATAAAAAAGGCCTTGTGGGCCTTCCTGTACTGCTCCCTCGAGCGGCTTAGAACGGAACATCAATCGCAAAGATGCCCGCACCCATGATGAAAAGTGCAAGTGAAATTACGAGAAGCGTAAGCTCAAACTCCCAGCCGTTTGCAAATCCCTTTTTGCGCGCGACCAACGCAATCGCAAAAAACATATTGATTGCCATCAAAAGCGCTATCAGCTGGACAAACAGCCCCACAATAAGAAATATTCCTCCGAAAAACTCAAGCGCACCGATGAAAATCACCCAAGCTGCAGCGGGGCGAAGCCCCAAACTTTGGAAAAAATCTTTTGTGCCTTGAAAGTTTTTGAATAATTTAGGATACCCGTGAACAATAAAGATAACACCCAAAAGAACCCGCAATAAGAACGGGACAACAAACCAAAAATCAAATAGTTGGGGAAATACGCTTGGCATATACCTCTATATTATACATGTCTTTTGAGCCACGCAACAATACTCCCCTCAAGTTCGGGATACGCCCTGAACATATGAATGCCATGCTCTGTACCCGCAAATATATCTATCTTTTTTTCTTTACACGACACAGCTTCGTATAATTCTTGCGCCATAACAGACGCGGAAATGCCGTTCCTACGGATATCCTCTTTTGCTGCGATAAAATATACGCTCTGGTGTTCTCGTATGTGCCGCGCCGCAGGAAGCGTCTCAACGCCACTATAATTAAGGCCCGCCGACATAACGACTCCCCCGCGCACACCCCCAATCTCACCGAGTAGCTGAAGCGCAATATTACCTCCTATAGACGCGCCAATCACGAAAAGCGGATTACATCCTTCCTTCTGGAGAAATAAAAAACCTGCCCGCGCATCTTGAATGCTTTGCTTGGTTTCCTCTTCAGAAAATGACCGGTATCCGTCAGGCCCCTCGCTAGATTCTCCGTGTCCCCGAAAATCTATCGCAAGCACGCCGAATCCTTCCGCCTGGAGCTTCTTTGCAAACGCATCCCATGATTCTTTTGTTTCAGGAAGCATATGCAAAAGCAAAACGCCGGGACTTCCCGTTTCCCCCCAATACTGCGTGCCGGCAAGAGTAAAGCTGTCTTCTGTTTTTATCTGTATACTTTTTTGCATGGATATAGAAATAATGATACCATCATCGTAGCGTTTTTTAAAAAGGAGAAACGAATGGCAGAAGAAAAAGAGATGCCTATCGTAGCGTTTGATATGCCAAACGGAAATACTTATATCGGAGCATACGACAAATCAACTGGAGTGCTCCATAATTACATTATTGTACGAACAGTAACCACTCAAGAAGCAGAACATACGATTGAGGCAGAATACGCGCGCGAGTACAAACGATACACGGAAAAACAACCAAGGCTTGTTTCTAAGCAAAGAGACATACATACATCAATGGCAGTCAGCAAAACAGAACTATCATTATGAATAGACACAAAAGCCTCACTATGGGGCTTTTTATTTTTTTGGGCGGTAATATTTTTTTCCTTTTAGTTCTTTTGGGAGGTGCTCCTGATCTACTTTTGCATCTTTAAAATCGTGGGCATACGCATATCCTTTGCCATGCCCTAATTCCTTCATGAGATTCGTTGTGGCATTACGCAGATGCTTGGGCACCGGAAGTGCACCTTTCTCCTTTGTATCGCGCCAAGCCTCCATAAGCCCCGTGTACGATGCATTGTCCTTTTTTGCTAATGCCAAATATGTCACGCCTTGCGCGAGATTAATCGCCGCTTCGGGCATACCTATAAACGCAACCGCATCGGCAACGGCGACCGCAACAGCAATCGCTGTCGGCTGAGCATTCCCTATATCTTCAGAGGCAAAAATGACCATGCGTCGCGCGATAAACCGCGGGTCTTCTCCTCCTTCAAGCATGCGTGTCATCCAGTACAACGCTGCGTGCGGATCAGAATCACGCATTGATTTAATAAACGCGGATATGAGATTGTAATGTTCTTCTCCCTTTTTGTCGTACCGGAGCGTTTTTTTCTGAAGCGCTTCTTCTACCAAAGCGCCCGAGAGCATGACGGCATTTTTCTTTCCGCGAGACATTGCGTGCTTTACCGTAAACTCAAGTGCATTGAGCGCAATCCGCGCATCTCCGTCCGAAAAATGCACGAGCTTCTGCATGCCCTCCTTAGAAAGCGAAACTTTTTTCTGCCCAAGGCCTCGCTCTTTATCCGCAAGCGCGTTCCGGATTATTTTTTCTACATCCTCAAGTGAAAGCGGGTCGAGAACTAATACAAGCGAACGGGACAAAAGCGGACGAACAAGCGCGAATGAAGGATTTTCGGTAGTTGCTCCTATCAAAACAACGGTCCCCCGCTCAACATGAGGCAGAAATGCATCTTGCTGCGTACGGTTAAAGCGATGTATCTCGTCTACAAATAATATGGTTCGGGTACCATGGTGCTTAAGACGGTCTTCAGCTTCGCGTATGATGTTTCGTAATTCCGGAATCCCCGACACTGCCGCAGAAAACGGATGGAAAAACGCCTTTGATTTTTCGGCAATAATATGCGCGAGCGTGGTCTTGCCGGACCCGGGAGGCCCCCACAAAATAAGCGATTGCAATTGGTCGCTTTCAACGGCTTCACGGAGCGGCATCCCCTTGCCCACCACTTTTTCGTGCCCCACAAATCCGGAAAAATCATCCGGCCGCATACGTTCGGCAAGCGGCATAGTACGCGCAAATGCGTCATCAAACAAATCTTTCATACGAAAAACACCTCTACTATAGCAAAGAAAAAGAAAAACGGCATGTAGCGCCGCGTGCTATTTTTCCTTCAAGAGATACCGATGGAGTATATTGTATTCTGCTCCACCAAATCCAAGAATAGATTGCATAAGCACCACAGAGGAGAGTGTGCCAAAAAACTTCACACCTTCATCAAGCTGCTGGATAGGGAACGAGGAGAATTCTTCGGGATGGAAGCGCGCAAGCGTTACATGAAGCCGGAATGGTTCCCGGCTTGGATAGAAATCAACATTCGCATGCTTTAATATCCGTTCAATCTCTTCTTTTAACTCCTGCATAGCAGGCGGCGTAGGCCCTTCTGCCCAAATAAGCGTTGGCATACGGGTGGTCGGACCAAACCGTATACGGGTAAGCTCTATCTCAAATGAAATAACATTGCTGATAGTCGGCAAAAGAAGCCCCTTTAAAAAATCTACCTGGCTTTCTTCAATAGACCATGGCGGCACAAGGGTGACATGAAGATTGCGCGGCTCTATCCAGCGCACGGGGAGATTCACTTTTTTCTGCAAGTCTTTTTCCCACCGGATTATTTTATCTTCCAAGGCATCATCCAGGGGGAAAGCGAAAAATATTCGTTTACTCATTCCTTTTAGAATATCATATCTTGCCCCCTCCCGCAGTGAGGATGTGCTGATACCGTTAGAAGCCCCGGATAGAAAAATGGAGTTGACAATTCATAAAAATTACATTATTATTTTTTCAGATGTGTTTTTCTGAATGATCGCTCTGCATACGCAGGGAGGAAAGTCCGAACACTCCCCCGATGTTCGTCGGGGAGCAAGGTAGCGGGTAACACCCGTCCGGGGCAATCCGAGTGGTGCGAACAGAAACGTCCCTGCCTGCCGACAAGCAGGTCGGCCGAAAGGCTCAGGGAGAGCCCAATCCCAAGCTAGATGGCTCAGCTTCACTATAGGGACAGAAATGTGAAGATGAAACGGCTAAATCCATACCCGAGTGCAAGGCCGTGTCCCACTTTTTATTAGACATTATGTTTAATGAATAGCGGGAAGTGCCGCTAGAATCCCGCAGTAATGCGGGATCCAGATAAATGATCATTGCCAATGTTGTTCGCTGTAAGCGAATATAAAATCTCGTTTCACTCGAACGAAATTGGTACAAAATTCGGCTTATAGGAAGAATATATCTATAACGCAAAAACCCGCTTCATGCGGGTTTTTGCTTTTTAGCAGAAAATATCAATTAGAATCTGATTCGGATGTTATTTTTTCAGGCATCGTCCTGCCTTCGTCAGGATCAATATCTATTTCACAGGTACCGCTGACGCACGCAAGCTCTTTTGCGCCGGTGGTGTTGTCCTCTTTTTCATACGCAACAATTTGTGAAAAATCAATCTTCGGCATTTTTCCCATAAGCTCGTGGTACTTTTCTGCGCTTATTGCTTCATACGGCGCCAATTGGTACGCGTGCTCTGACTTTGGCAAGAATGAAAGGCCGCCCAAGATATCCCAGCGCTTGTAAAGCCAATTTGCGGTTTCTATCCATTCGTCGTGTCCCACAGAAACAGTCACTGAAGGATTGTGTTCGGTGAAACTACTCTTTACCATCTCCCAATGCTTCAATTGATCAAGCGCACTCAGGTTTATGATTGCTTTTTCTGGAGCTTTTACCGGAAATTCGAGAACGAATGTCGTTGCGGAATTGTCATGTTGTCCCACTTCAGGATAATAGGGAAATTTCTGGTCCTTCAACATATGAAAGAGCGGGTCAGTCGCTGAAATGCGCACGCGCCGGATATAATATTTTGCGTGCCTCGTATGCATCCCCGAAGAAGCATCAACAAGCTGCGAAACGGTCCCTGACGGCTTGACGCATGTAACACAGGTTGAGGGATTGATACCAAGCCGACGCGCATACATCTCATTCGTTCGTACAGCGATCTCCTTCATGCGTTCGAGCGTTTCGGGGTTGCGCACCGCAGGAGCATCCCATTGCCCAGTGATGGAAACACCGAGCAAGCGTTCTTCTGCACAATTCTCTTTCCATTCCTTTGAGAGAAACGGGAAATGAGTCAAAGATGACTGGTATGTTCCGAGCATAGCGGCGAGACGCGCTTTACGGAAAAGCGAATCTTGCGTATCTTCTTCCCGCGCGACAACCTCCGACAAGTTACAAAACTGTTTTGAACGGAGCACAATCTCTCCGCACGGATTTGTCCCACATGTAGCGCTATGCGGCTTGAATACCTTCCATCGCCGTGCAGGCAATTGTCTTTTAAGACTTCCCCGGTTGAAAATACCGCGCTCCCCTGTTCCTGATTGTGCGAGCGCTAACCACTCCTGCATAAATTCGGTTGCGGTTGGACGCTCGTTGTATACTGCGGAGTTATTCGCCATAGAACGCTGGGGTTCTGTGAGATAAAATTGCCCAGTTTTTGCATGGCGCATCTCTTTGTCATCCAAATCAGAAAGCGAAATCAAAGCGCTCCGCCGGACACCTCCCATAACAACGACTTCTCCGGTCTTACAAATCACATCGTGAATATCAAGATTTGAAAGCCGCCGGCCCTGGCGTGCGAGTATCTTTGAGCGGGAAAAATCCAAAAGGGCACGCAACGGCTCCGGCCCCGAACTTCGTCCTCCCATAGTGGAAAGACGCGCGCCCGCAGGACGAAGCTGTGAATAATCAAAAGCGATATCTTTCCCTGCATACCATGTCTTGAGTCCAAGCGTTAATGCTTCGGCCCATCCCTCTTTGCTGTCCCCAACAACATGTGTAGGAAGCTTTTCTCCGTGTTGGCGCCTTACAATGGGGAGCTGCTGAACCGTTTGTGATTCAACGGAATACCCGACACCCGTTCCGCACATCAGAAGATACATAATCTCTGCAAAATCTTCAATCTTTGACGGAGCAATAAACGAGCAGTTGTATGCTGTTGCATTCGTCTTCCGAGCAGCTTCGCCGGCGCTCCATAAAAGACGCATGGACGGCATCACCTCTTGTTTTAATATTGCAGTTCGCAATTCCTGGTATTCTTGATCAGTAAACGCATCCTTAATGTTCTCACGCATAAAATTAATATAACGATCAACCGTTTCTATCCATGTTTCGCGCCTTCCCTCATCTTCAATCCAGCGTGAGTATGTCCGATAATAAATAAATTCTGCAAGCGGATTTCTGAAATACGTTTTACTATCTTGCGCAAGCTTTTGAATGTGCTCGGGAATCGTTTTCTTTTTTTCACGGATATGCGCGCGTTCACTTCGGTATAAAATATATGCCTTTGCAGTCTTTGGAAAATCCAAAAGGATGAGGCTTTCTTCTACTATGTCTTGTATCGCCTCAATTGAGGGAACACCGCCGCGAGGATACCGCGCCGCTAAGCGCTGAATAACGCGGTCGGTAATACGAAAAGAATCGCGCTGAGGGTTTCCCTCACCGCTTGCTTGCATCGCACGAGAAATCGCGCTACTAATTCTATTTTTGTCAAAAGGAACAACCCGACCATCGCGCTTTCGCACGGATTGGACCAAAAAAGAGGATGCGTGAGACACCATACAAATATAAGATGGAACTTAATGATAAAGAATATGATTGAGGAAACGCAAAGAAGTGAGGTCGGGGCGTTCTGTTGAGATTAGTCTTTTCGAGAGCGTCTGAGAAATGCGGGAATAGTATTCCAGTCTTCCTTCTCTTCTATTGTATCATTTTTTCCATCATCCTCTGCAAGCGAGTTTTCCACTGTTTGCTTTTGAGCCTTCTTTATAGGGAAGGTTTGGCCTGTTTTCCCCTCAGAAAAGAGGGTTTTTGAGACACCCCCCTCGGGGAATCCTGAGGCAATGACAGTTATTTTGATCTCGTTTTTCTTTAATCGCTCATCGTGCAACGCTCCGAAAATCACACGGGCATCCTTATCAATAGCATCCGTAATAATGCGCGCCGCTTCTTGAATTTCCCACATAGTCATATCAGGACCGCCGGCAATTGAGAAGAGCACCCCGCGCGCACCGTCAATAGACATATCCAAAAGAGGAGAATTGATTGCTTTATGAGCCGCTTCTTCAGCGCGCTTCTCTCCCGTAGCAGTGCCAATACCCATAAGCGCTGACCCCGCATTCTGCAAAATTGCGCGGACATCCGCAAAGTCAACATTGATAATGCCTGGGAGCATAATAAGGTCGGAGATTCCTTCTACCGCCTGGCGTAATACTTCGTCACACATCGCAAACGCATCAAGAAATGTGGTTTCTTTTTCAATAGCGGTGAGCAAGCGGTCGTTCGGAATAACCACCATTGCGTCTACTGATGAACGAAGACGATCAAGTCCCGAATCTGCTATCCTCCCGCGCTCCGCTCCTTCAAAGCCAAATGGCCTTGTAACCACGCCAACAGTAAGCGCGCCTTGTGAGCGTGCCGCTTCCGCAACAACCGGACTTGCGCCTGTTCCCGTGCCTCCTCCCATGCCGCAGGTAACAAAAACCATGTCAGCACCTTTGAGCGCTTCTTGGATTTCATCGCGCGTTTCTTCAGCAGCTTGCCGCCCCACTTCAGGATCCATCCCAGCACCCAGCCCTTTAGTGAGATTTTTACCAATATGTATCTTTTTTGACGCTTCAGAATTGTGAAGATCTTGCGTGTCGGTGTTTACCGCAACAAAATCAACGCCTTTTACTTTTGACCGTATCATGTGGTCAACGGCATTCAAACCGGAACCGCCGGTGCCGACTACTTTGATACGAGCAAATGCTTCAATTTCAGGTTTTATGTTTGCCATAGAATAGAGAAAAAACAATCTAATGCACTCCCATAATAAATAAAAAAAATACCCGTTTCAAGGATATTATTACAAGAACATAGAGCAAGAAAAAAATCCAGCCCCTCCTACGGCAGAAACGCCTTAAACCAGCGCCACAAAAGTGAACCCCCTTTTTGTGAAAATCCTGAGAACATGCCGCCCCCACTTTCTATATCAGACTCATACGCCATAAGACAAAGCCCAGCAACCGTTGCAAAACGCGGATCAAATTCCTCTGCCAGCTCGGATTCCTCAAGGGCACGCGCAACTTCAACCGGAAGCTTAAGGGAATCCCGCCCCATTGCTTCAATGTTAAACAAATGCGATCCCCCTCCGGCAAGAATGACACCGCCCGGCAAAAGACCGTCCCGGTTTATCTTTTTAAGATGCGCGTCAACCGATTCAAATATGTCGCCCGCACGCGCCGTGATTATTTCTTCTATATGTTTTTTTGTTGAACCGCGAAAATTCCGGTATTCCTGCTTTTGACGCTCTGCTTCTTCAAGTCCAATCCGGAGTCCGATAGCAATATCGTGAGTAATTGCCTGCGCCCCTATAGGAAATGTTTTCACCGATACTGGGACGCCCTCTTCAAAAATTGCGGCGCTCACCGTACCCGCGCCGATATCCAGCGTCATCACACCCACTTCTTTTTTGTGCTGAGAAAGCACTGCGCGTGATGCCGCAAGCGGAGAAGCGACCACATCATCAACCGCAATACCTACCCGCTCGGCGCATGCTGCAATATGTTCTATCTGCTGAGACAGCGCAGTAACAAAAAGCGTTTCCGCTTCAAGGCGGGAACCGGTAATGCCCACCGGGTTCCGGGTAATAAGATCTTTATCAACGCGGAACAATATAGGAAACCGATGAAGAATTTCTTTGTTGTGATGCGGCACAATACTTGCGTAACTCGCATCAAGCACCCGGCTGACATCACGTTCGGTAATATCTCCTCCATTTGCGTACGGGAGCACGAGAGAGCCGCGCGCAATAGAAGAATCAAGACTTGCGCCTCCATACGAAAAAAAGGCTGACGAAACCTTGGTGCCCGCCATTTTTGTCGCTTGAAAAAGAGATTTTTTCAGTTGTGTCGCCGCCGCATCAATATCTATGATGTCCCCTCGCCGTACGCCCTCCGAATGCACATCCCCCACTCCCCTGATCTGCATGCGCCCGCTTGCGTCATCCCATTCCGTTATCATCGTCTGAATGCTGGAAACTCCGATATCAATGCCTGTAGCGATGTGACGCGCCATATACTTTAGTATAACGCAATTTTTCAGCGTTTGACAAAATATCCAAAAAACTTCTCCTCTTGCCCCGTCATACGAATCTCATCCTTTCTGTGCTTGTGGTCATATCCCTTTATATGAAGCAGTCCATGTATGTAGAGACACATAAGGCGTTCCCGGAATGAATCCCCGTAGCGCTCTGCTTCTTTCCGTATTTGATCTTTATTCAACAACACCTCGCCTATGCCATCTCCAAGTAGAAAAGAAAGAACATTTAATGCATGATTCGGCTCAAAATGAAACTTTTTTTGCGCCCGCAAAATGCGCCGCACACGGCGCATTTCAGTATCGGAAAGTATTGCAACGCTTATCTGAAAACGCTTCCCCAATATTTTTGTTTGTATGTCCTGCCACGGCACCGAACGAAACCGTTGTGCCGCAGAGTTCAACTCAACCGCCATTTTTTTCTTGGGTCATGAGATGTTCGCGCACCATCTGTGAGATGCGATCTCCCGACGCTTTACCCTTAAGCACCGGCATAATGGCCTTCATGACATTACTAAAGTCGGCCATGCTTTTCGCATTCGCTTCGCGCATACCCTCTTCAATACGCGACCGCAACTCCTCATCAGACATTTCGGGGGGGAGATATGAAGAGAGCACATTGAGCTCTTTTGATTCTTTTTCTGCAAGCTCTTCGCGGCCTCCTTCCCGGAAACTCTCAATTGAATCTTTTCGTTTTTTTGCCTCACTCCGAATCACTTCCACAACCTCCTCATCAGACAACCCGACATCCTTTTTGCGGAGCTCTATTTCTTTATTGGTGATTGCGGATGAAAGCATTCGCAACGTCGAAAGCCGCGCCTCATCTTTATCGCGCATCGCTTTCTTTACATCGTCGTAAATAGTTTGTTTGAGACTCATGCCCCGTTAGAAGTCTGGCTAGGTTGTAATATTTAAGCACACAACATCATATCTTGCCTTTTTATACCGCCATGCGTCTTGTAATAAAAAATTTCTTAAAATTTTTATCCAAGACGCCTAACGGGGCGTAGATATGTGGATGTATATCTAGTATACCAGAAATAAAACTCCGGCGTCATCCATTATTTTCTCCGATTCGTCTTTCCCGTTTTAAGCTTGCCTATCTTCCGCAAATATTGGACTTCCTTCGCCCGGGACATACGCCGAAGCGCGGCGTCTTTTTTCTTTTTTTGAGACAATGGACGCGCGCGGAATTGGCCCGAGCGAACCTTACGCACGACCCCTAATTGCTGCGCTTTTTTAGAAAAACGCCGAACAAGCGCTCCCGGAGTTTCGCTCTGGCGCCGTTTAACTTCTATAATTGTGGTATTTTTTGCACTCATAATTATTTATGTGGCTCTGCCTTGTCCCATCCCCCCATAAGATGAAGATGTATGTGATCGATAAGTTGTCCTCCCTTTCGTCCTACATTAAACAATAATTTATATCCGTCAATATGTTTCTCCCGCGCCACATCCCGCGCTTTCAAAAAAAGCTTTCCCACCAAAGGGGCGTCCCCATCTTCTAATTCGCTTACAGAAACAATATGCTTCCTGGGGACAATAAGAAGGTGCACTGGCGCCGAAGGGCGGATATCAGTGAACACGACTATGTCGCTATCCTCCGAAACAATGTCTGCTTCTTTCTCCTTGCGGACAATAGAGCAAAAAAGGCATGAATCCATACTGAAGTGTGTTATTTATTCTTCTTTTTTTTCTTTAAATAGTCAAGAAGCTTTTCCTGCGGAACAATCTCCTGCATGCCGGTATCCATATCGCGCACAATTACTGTGTTGTCAATCGCTTCTTTCTGCCCCAAAATGATAGAATGCGAAACGCCCAATTGAGCGGCGTGTTTTAGCTGATTCTTAATGCTGTCTTTAGAAAGAGACGACGCAACAGAAAGACGCGCTTTACGGAATTGCTCAAGCAGCAAAAAACTTTGTTGCTTTGCTTGCGGCCCTAGCTGGATAAAAAATAATCTCGGTGACTCTTGTTTAATTCCTTTGTTTTTCCGTGAAAGCATTTCTTCAACAACGCGATCAAGACCGATGGCACCCCCCGCCGCACCTTTCCATACGGCCTCTTCCTCTGTTTTCGGTTCTTTCATACCTAAGTCATACGCAAGCGAATCATAGCGTCCACCCGAAGCAAGCGCCAACAAGCGTCCTCCGCTTTCTTTTTCTTTTTTATCTTCTTGTTTTTCTTCCTGTGGAGGATGTACTTCTTCATCTTTCTTTTTCTCCCCCTCTACCTCAACAGCTTTCGGGGTTTCCGCTTCTTCTTTTTTTTCCTTTTCCTCTTTGCCATCCACAAAAATCTCAAACACCGTACGCGAATAATAATCAAGTCCGCGGACAAGTTTGTGGTTTAAAAAGTATGGGATACCCGCCTTATCAAGAAACTCAAGCACCTCACGGAAGTGCTCTTTGCATGCGTCACACACATATTCAATAAATTGCGGCGCATCTTCGGCTATTTCACGGCATTTTTCTTCCGTGCAATCAAGCACGCGGAGCGGATTCGTTTTCAGCCGCCGCTTGCAGTCTTTGCAAAGATAATTTTGCTTTTTCCGGAAATGCAGGACTAGGTCTTTGCGATAATCGTCCCGGCACACTTTGTCACCAAGCGTATTTACATGGACAACAATCTTTTTAAAACCAAGTTCTTCAAAAATAAGCGTAAATAAGCGAATAATCAAAGCATCCGCAACAGCGCCGTCCGTACCCAGCACCTCAAGTCCAAACTGCCCGAATTCCCGGTATCGTCCCTTTTGCGGCCGCTCGTGCCGGAAGAACGACCCCATATAATAAAGCATCACCGGCTGCGACCAAGTGCGCATGCCATGCTGAATGTATGTGCGCATAAGGGGTGCTGTGCCTTCGGGGCGAAGTGTCAGCGAGTCCTTCCCCCGCGTGCGGAATGTATACATTTGTTTTTCTACGATATCAGTTGCTTCGCCCACCCCCGTAGTAAATAATTCCGTCCGCTCAAAATGCGGTGTACGGATTGGACGAAAACCATAGAACTCCGCAATCTCCCGCGCTTTCGCCTCCACCGCCTGCCACACAACAGCCTCGGACGGCAAAATATCCCGTGTTCCTTTGGGAGTCTGCAGTATTTCTTTTTTGTCTTTTGCTGGCTTAGGCATGTTTGTATGTATGTTATTTATCTCCGGGTAAAACGCCGAATTCCTCCACCGGCCACAACCGCAACAACGCGCGCCCGATTATTAAATCCTTGGAAACTGCTCCCCATGTGCGAGAGTCGGAACTAAAATCACGATTATCTCCCATGACGAAGTATTCATTATCTCCAAGCGTCCATTCACCATCCGGATAGACCGGGCCAATGGTTCCTGCGAGCGGGTCAATAAATGTATCTTCACCGCCAGTTACTGAAACAAAGCCGTTCTTTATCGCAACCGTATCACCGGGGATACCGATAACGCGCTTTATATAAAATACAGACGGGTCATTCGGATACCGGAATATAATAACCTCTCCCCGCTCCGCTCCGCGTATAAAGCGATATGTTAACTCATCAATAATAAGATAGTCGCTATTTTCGAATGTTGGGTGCATGGATTCGCCGCGCACAATGAAAGGCTGAGCAATATACATCCGGACAGGAACAACAATCAGAAGAACAATAGCAACGAACTTAAGAAAGGACAAGACGGAATGCAAAAACGATTTTCCTTGTCCGGGTGCATGCTCTCCAGAAATATCGTTGCCGGAAGATTCGGGCAATGTATCCATATAGTATGAGTGATACAAACTATGAATTGAGATTTATAAACTATTACCCACCATACCATGAAAAAAAAACCAAATCAACAAAAGAACACGCCCAGAAGGGCGTGTTCTTTCCTACAAACAACAGCAATAATTTAGATCTCAATAAAACCGGGGCGCGCGATGCGGAGTATGCACGAACCGCCGGCAGTATCCGGGTTATCATCATCAACCTGAATCTCTCGCGTGCCATTCGTGGTACATGAAACGGTAAAGTCGTCACCCGTACCCGATGTAGGACTGCAATTTGCAGACGGAGCAACTGACCAGCTGTAGCTGCCGCTGCCTCCTGACGCGCTGAATGTACGCGATGTGTTCGGCGTTGCGCTCAGTTCAGACGGAGCACACACGACATCCGAAAGCGGAGGATCAACAACTACCGTTTCAACAACCGTTTTAGGGCTTGCGCTCCCGTGTTCAATGATAACTTTTGGATTGACTGTTATGGGATTTTGCGTTCCGTTTGAATACACATGTTGCGCAAGAAACGAAGACTGGAACAAGCCGTCAAATTTTGCGCCGTTCGTGGAATTAGTAGGGTCACCGCACGCCGATGTTGCAACAGAAACGCTCGTTGTCGTATTGTTGCAATTCCACCAGAATGTGTAATTCACACTAAGCGCCGGAATATACCCCGATAGTATCTCTCCATTCAAAACCACCGTTAAGGGACTATACCCGGATTCGGGATTCGAGGTTAAGTCTATGCTTATTGGCGGAGTGGCAACGGTTACCAGGGGACACGCCGCAGGACCCAGAGTATTTTGCGTAACATCGGTCACCGCTACCGAGAGTGATTTATCGCCCGGCGTTGAAAAGCTGAACGCGAGCTCCGCTACCGGGCCGGGGCGCGAAGGGTCATCTCCTTCGTCATTGTCAGCGGCAGAAGCACAAGCAGGCTCATCTCCATAATCAATGCGGCCATCGCCGTCATTATCTATGCCGTCTTGGCATTGGCTCGTGCCATCTCCCTCATTGTCATCATTAATATCAGCGCAACCGGGATCTGCGAGGTCTGTAAGAGTGTCGCCGTCATTATCTATGCCGTCTTGGCATTGAGTTGTTTCACTATCATCATTTGAGCTTTCACAACCGGGGTCTGCGGGGTAATCTTTTACGCCATCGCCATCGTTATCTATGTTGTCTTGACACTGAGGATTAGTCACCGTGTATGTAAAATGATAGGTATTGTTTGTTTCTCTGGATTCACCTTCACCGCAATCAGCATCAACCATGACGGTAATATTGTATGTGCCCGGCGTTGAAGGGCGAGTGAACGACAGAGGAATATTATTTATTCCCTCGCTTGGGTCAAGGATTGTTGTTACTGTGTAGCGACCGGTTTCAGCTGTAGAGCACCCCATGGATGTCGCGTTATTATTGAACGCGACCTCAAAGCTGCCTTCCGTAGGAGCGGGGTCAACCTGAAATGAATCATACGGATAATTATAAATATCAACTTCAAAGTTTGCTACCGTGCCGGGAGCGCCATTCGGTATAGAATACGTTGATGTGTTTATGAATATAAGATCCGGGAGGTCATACGATGAAATTCCTCCTCCGCCGCCACCTCCGCCGTCGCCACTACACCCTCCGGGGCACTGGCCTGAAGGAAAGCCCGCCGAACACCCCGAGCTCAACCACACACATCCTAAGTCTTCGGTATCTGACGAATTCTGCCACGAACCGTTCACGCACACCGCAGAATGAGTCGTCTTCGTTACGCATCCCCATTGATCATACCCGTTGCCACCGCACGTATTTGAGTTTTGTGTTTGGCTCTGGTTGGTCACTGTTTGATGGTAATGCGTTGCTGTTTGGCCCTCGAACTCACAACTCCCTGAGTATGCGGTTGCGTCCGCAACGCGAACACCTACCACTCCAAAAAAGATAATGGCAACGACCAAAATCAGGATATACGCCGGTATGTTATTCCGATTCATATGGATTTTGAACGATATGAATAAAAAAAGGAAGCACTGTTTCCCCCGCTAAAGACAAATTGCGCTGCCAAAAATACAGCTGAACAAAATCTCCTTTGTGGATGCTGGTAAAAGGAACAAGCGCATAAAATACTTTTGGGTTTGTTTCCTCTTGCAAGTCTACTGTTACCCGTTTTACTTCGGTATTGGGTGTTACGGGGTCGTCATCATACCGTGGCGTAACGGTCCATATCGGAACCTCCACCTCTCTCTCAGTTGGCATAGTAGAATCTCCGTCTTCGTCAGGATACAGTCCTCTGTTTGTATCCAATACAAAAGTGAATGTTTTAAATTCATAATCAATGTCCTCTACCGTTCCTACAAACATCCGGCTTACTTCTTCGTCAACAAATTCTTCTTTTTCTCGTAAAAGACCGGGGAGATACACCGCGCCCAAAATAAGAACACCCGCGATTACTAAAGCGCCCGCCACGCGCAACACGCGTTTATTGGTCTCTTGCTCTTCTTTTTTTGTGGTAACTCGTGCTGTCATATGCTCTTTTATCTAAAGATATTTGCCAGAGATGCGAACAACAAACCAATGCGGGAAGACGCAAAACGATTCATGCCAGACCCAAGAGCGACTGTTGGATTACTAACAACCACCTCTCCGACTGTTGATGCATTGTGGCTTGTTACCGGAAATCCTACATACACCGTACTGTTCATTGATATGGCAACCGAACCAATTTGCGTCCAGCTCGTTCCGTTTGATGATTTATACGCGGTAAAAGTATCCCCGCTTCGCGTTAAACGAAGCCAGTAGGGGGCTGTCTCTGAACTTCCCGAACCGACAGAACCGCTTGAGCCGTCGGTTGTGGCGCGGTATTGAAGACGAGTGCCGTTTGAGGGAGTGATGATCGTCATTGCGTGCCGAGAACCCGAGCCGAGCGTTTCGCGTATCATAACACCGGCCTTTGCCCATGAATCCGTATTTTGCTGGCTATCAACACGAGCAGTGATAGTGGCATCGCCCGCCCATAGCTGATATACAAAATGGAAATTATCTGATGACCCATAAATATCGCTGCCATCTCCGTTGATAGTAAAAGAGCTCCCCGCGTATGACGCACTGCCGGCCAAGGGATTCCCGATATCAATATTGCTCCATGGATCGGGCAATGTGGATGCGAGCTGAATCCGCAATGAAGATAACTTATCGTTCCAACTTCCCCCTCCTGGGAATGGATCCGCACTAAGACATGATGTGTCCTGTGTTTTTATGATAGCGGAACCTCCAAAGTTATCATTTTCGTACAAAATTGCCTCATACCCTGAAGGGATCTGTAATCCGGAAATGTCGTTATCCAAAACACCTTCTGCCTGAAGCTCAGCAAGCGTGTAATCTCCCACATCAAAACTTGCCGAATATCCGCCATACGAGCAATGCTGGAAAATAGTGACTGGATCTGCGGGTGGCGGGGGCGGAGGCGCAGGAGGAGAAAAATCAGCGATGGGGCTAACTTCAAGCGTAATATCATCAAGCGCCATGTCGCTCGTAGCGCTTGAGCCGGTAATACCCCGAAACCGAAGCCATCCGTTTCCGGTAAGTCCCGAGAGATCAATTGTTTCATTGTTCCACTGATTGCCCTGATTGCCCGATCTGCTCCATAGCGTTGCCCAGCCGCTTCCGGTGTTCACCTGAAACGCCAAACTTCCCATCGCCGAACCGTACATGTGATACCAAAATGTCAGCTTTTCTCCGCTATACGCATCAAAATTAATGCGGGGGCCTTCTAAATAGCTCGTCTTATTGTAATTTGAACTTGATTCGGTATAGGCATAATACCCGGAACCTGTTGTGTGGTCGCCGGCCGGTCCGGTGCTTGATGTCGGCGTACTCCCGGATAAGCGCGTCCATTCAAAGTCATCAGCAGGAAAATTTAACCAATTGCCAAATCCCGAACTAAAATTATCCGAATACACAAGCTGAAATACATCAGGGTCAGACAGGTCGCCGTCCCCCGACCAATCAAATACATACGGCTCCCCTCCATCTTCCACGCTCGCGGTATACGAAACCAAATCGCCATAAGTAAGCGACGCGTCATCAACTGTGCATTGCAGATTTGATAAAGGCAGTATAATGCCCGAGCCAAATTCATTAAAAAGAGTTCCGGCATCAGAACCGGTGAGTGCGACATTCTCATACACGCGCACATCATCAATACGGCCGTTAAAATAATTACCACCCCCGGTAACGCCGAATGAGTCGTCGTTACTTACCCGCCCGATTGCTGCCGGGTCAACATGTGATGAAACCGTTGAATATCCGGTGGATGTAGAATCAACAGGAGATGAGTCACCATTCACATACATATTAAGCGACCCGTTATCAAATGTGACCATGACAAAATACCACGTATTTGTAAAAATCCCTGCTTTTGAGACGGTTGCTTGCGAGCTGCTATTGCGAGTTGCCGCTTCAAGCGTTGAGCCATTCAGACGGATAGAAAATCCGTTTATAGCCCCTCCCTCCTCATAGAGCTCCTGCACGCCCGAGACGGCGGACGCACGAAACCACAAAGATATAGAGATTCTGGTAAATGAATCTTCAAGCTGAATATCATCGATGTTTACATAATCATCGCTTCCATCAAGCAGCAATGAGCCCGCTCCTGCAATTGCAGTGCTATTTCCGGCAGTGGCACCGTTTGTCAGCGCGCCTGTGATGTGGCCCCCCGAACCCGTGTCGCTCCCATCAGTATCAAATGTCCAGTGATGCGTAGGATTGTCCGGAGTGGGGGCTGCAAGCGGACAGTTAGACATGCTGTAGTAGAGCACATTTGAGTTACTGCTCGTGTAGGGCGCTTTATATGACCGCACCGCAAATCCTCTGGTTCCCGAGCCTTGGTAAGTGCTGCTCTGGATAATATTTGTAGTAGAATTTCCTAACCCCGCACTCGGAGTGCAACCACTTCCTGAACAACCAACCCCGCTATAGTCAGTAGCGCCAGAGACAAGAGTATATTCCAGCTCCATCATTTCGGTTGTTCCATTACAAAACTGCCGGGCCGCAAGAAGTACCGGCGGATCGGGCGCAAGAGATGTCGCGGTTATCGTGAGATCATCAACAAATCCGTCTTTCCCCCCGCAAGTGAAACTGCAATTCACAGTCCCCCGAAACCGTACCCGTACTTGGCTTACACTATTTATCTGAATACTAGCGGCTTTCCACACACCTTCTTCGCCGGATACATTGCCGCGGAGTATCCCCATTTGCGTCCAAGAAGAGCCGCCGTTCGTAGAAACATCAAACGCAAGATACTCCCCCGAATTGAAACCAGACTCAATAGCCCAATCAAATGTGATAGTAACATTAGAAACAGACGACAAAACGAAATTTTGGGATGTAAGCATGCTGTCTGATGACGGGTCATCAAAATTTGCGGCATAACTTCCTTCGGTTTTAGATTCGGTTGATGTTTGCCAGTCATTTTGGATGTCTTGGGTCCACGGGCTTAATCCCGACTCAAACCCGGTGTAGTGTACGGTAGTCGGCGTTTGCGCATACGCGCTTGCTGTCACAAAAAAGAAAAACGCTAAGATAACGCCGAGCGCCGTAAAGAAAAAATACTTACGAACTTGAACAAAGCTAGACATATGCATTAGAACTCTTCGTATTCGGGGACATTTACCTGAAGTTTGCATGTACGCGGCGGGTTTGTTCCGTCTTCGAGAATAATGTCGCGCGTACCGTTGTTGAAGCACCGTACAGAAAATGTAAGGCCATCATCGCTTTCAATGCCGGTACAGCGGTCCGGGCTACTTCCGCTGATGTCCCACGAATAATTCCCCTCGTCTCCTCCTGCGCCAGTGAACACCGCGCTATCAGTAGGATTATGGATAAACGCAAGCGTGGGGCTGCAAGAAAGATTTGCGGATACCGGTATTGGATCTACGATAATCGTTGTCCGGTCTTCTGCGGGCAAAGCGCTTCCGTGCTCAATGATAACTTTTGGCATAAATGTTGCCGGGTTTGTTTTGCTTGAGTTGGGATATAAATGTCCGACTGATTGCATGCTGCTCATAATAGCGTCGCATTTTGCGCCGTTCGTATTAGAAACACATGTGCCGGGCGCGGACGAAGGCAATGAACCGCAAGCGCCTGCAGCAGATGCAATGTCAGTCGTAGCGCTATCACAATCCCACCAAAAACTGTAATTGACTCCTTTTGAAGAATCGTATCCGGTGGTAAGCTGTGCGTTCAAATTCACGGACAATAATGGTCCCGGGCCGCGGGAAGGCACTGCGGTAAGGTCAGCATTAATAATCGGAAAGCTCGATATATTCACGCCCGAATCGCACTGCTGATCAACAGTTGCCCCGTTCGAGTCCCGTACCGTCAGAGACGCCGTTTTTGTGCCGACGGTATCATATGTCACCGTCACACTGCTGCCACTTGCTCCTTCAACTTTCTCTCCATGCCATGTATACGTATAGGGCGCAAATCCGCCAGCAACCGATGAGCTCCACAAAACCGAATCCCCAATGAAAGCATTCGCAACGCTCGGACTGCACACAACAGCAAGGTCCCGCACTACGCGGATTTGCATAACAGGAAGATCTTCGGCGTTCGGTTGTAATGTGCCGCTATCAATATATGAAATAGTAGAGAGATTCGTGTTTTTATTAATATCTTGCGGTTGGGATGTCTCGGGAAGCGCAGTGAGTGCACGAAGCGTCATATTGATAGTAACGCTATCCCCACTTCGCAACTCGCCAAGCGGCCAGGTTACCAGCGTATCATCTCCGCTTCTGTCAACAAAATCCGGCGCCGGCACTGCAGAAATAAATTCAAACTCGGGGCGAATTGTTACCTTCGCGCGTACGGATTGCAGTTCACGATCGCGGATCAGCTTTAAAATGTCAGTGTAGAGCGTCGTTAACTGCGAAGCGTCCGGCGCAAAAAAGTACTGGCCGTCTCCGCTCCCGGCATTCGCGGCAACCGCCTGAAGCGTTGCCTCCCCCGATTGGCAAGGAGCGCCCGGCACTTGCTGTTGAAGCGCAGCGCAATCGCTCTGTACTATGTCTTGAATTCCCTCACCAATACCGATAGTAAACACGGTTACATCAGACGGCGTACTTGCCATTATATTGAGAACTGAGGGCGCCATATTTTCTTGGCCGTCGCCCGCAAGAATAATATACTTGCCCACATTATTGCGCGCGCTTGCCATAACACCATTTGCGGCTTGAAGCCCCGAACCCATAGGCGTGTTCCCCCGCGCAGAAAGCGACTGGATTCGATTTGATAACAAATTCGTATCTGCAGTAAGCCCTGAATGCACTATCGCGCCATCAACACCGTTAAAAGTAACGAGGGATGCTCTATCTATGGATGTATCAAGGAGAGAAACAAATGTCGTGAGTGCTTCTTTTGCGCGCGTAAGGCGTGATGGGATATACGAGGGATATCCGTTCTGATCTGTGAGCCCCGTATCCGTCCATCCTGAAAGACACTGATTTTCATGCCATCCCTTGCGTACACTGTATTGCCATGGAGAGGCAATCCCTCCCGTAATACGAAGGAATTGATCTTGATCTCCGCCGCCACCAAATCCTCCTCTTCCGCTTGAGATTGTATTGCTGCATGTGCTTTCATCTTTTTCGTTAACATCATGGCTGGTTGTTCCGTTGCAATCCCTGACACTATCTTCTTCCGTAGCGACAGGGTCAGAAGAACCGACCCAGCTAATAGTGAGATCCGGCGCAGCACTTGCACGAAGATACAATTTCTGCGAGCTTGACGAAGGGCTGCACGAACTTGCATCCTGCAGCGTATGCGCACCTCCATTGCAATCAGTGAGTCCGGAGTTCTCCCATCCGCTCCCCGGAGACGATGCGGACCATTGCGCCTGAATCCCTCCCGGTAAAAATTCATACCAAGTTGCCGCATACGCGTTCAACGCGCCGAAGAATGACATCTTTTGATGTTCGTTTTCATGCTGTGCTGCAGGCGGAGGAGAAGACGGGGGTGGTGTAGTGCCTCCTGGAGGAATTTCGTCAAGGTTGATACGGTACAACTGCAAACAAAAACGGTCTGTGGTGTCGCCGCCCCCAGAGCTTGCGTCCTCTTGCAACCGATGAGTACGCTCCACAACAAGAGACGGATAATTCATTGAATTTGATGTATCCAGCAACAACACAATATCCAAGGGGATTCCCGCTCCGGTAAGAGACACGGGCGATGTCAGTGTCGCGTTAAATGTTTGCCCCTCTGACACAACGAGCGGGTCTACATCGTATGAAAAATTAAAGTATGTTGCCCCCTGCGCAAATCCGTAGTGCCAAAAAGCAAATACCGTGCCTGCTATGACTGCTATGCTAAAAAAGATAAGAACACGCGAACGCATATTATTCATTGTCATCTATATAAAAATTGCTACGCTCTATATCCTGAAAAATTTCTGCTTCTTCGCCCTCCGGCACCCCTCCGGCTTCTGTATCGGCGCGGTCAGGGTGCAATATGATAATATCCGGAGAAAAAGATATATCGTTCAAAAAATTACCAGAAGAAACATACACGGCGTCCCCCTCGTTCGCGTTTAGGAAAAATATATCATTCGTAATGGAGCCAAATTCATCAAAAAGTGATGCCCCCTCCCCCAAAACAACCGTTTTTTGCTGAGTGACATACGTCGTCTCTCCGCGCTGATATCGGAGCGGAATCTCTATCTCCAAAACAAACGAATCATCCTCAGGTGAAATAGAAACAATTCTTCCGGATGCGCTATATATGCCGACCGTCTCAAGCGGAGGCGACTGGGATATGCGCCCCGAAAAATAAAGCCCCGCAATAACGATTGCGGCAATTGCAAACACTATAAACACCCAAAACAGCGGAGACTTCTTTTCCGGTATTGGCGGCAATTGTGATTGTGCTTTTGAAGAAACAGCTGCCTGCTGTCTCTTGAGTGTCGGCTGTTTACCTGGAGGCATAAAAATAAAAAACGAATAAGTAACGGGATACTGTACTCTTTCTATTATATACAAACGCACACCCATTACACAGCGGATTATCCACACCTCTGGAACAAACGGCTCACACCCCGTGTGAGCCGTTTACACGAGGAAATTTATAGCGTTTTCCATATGTCACGAAGCTCCGCAGCTTTCTCGAATTGCAGACTATCTGCGGCTTCGAGCATCTGGCGCTCCAGTTCCTGCTTTACGGCATCTGCCGTTTTTAGCTCTTTGTACATCTCTTTAAGATACATATCAGGAGCTTTTTTCTTTTCTTCCGCCCAAAATGGCTTACGGATGGGCTTAGTGATGGCATGAGGGACAATGCCATGTTTTTTATTATATGCCTCCTGCGCTTCCCTTCTTCGCGCCGTTTCTTGTATTGTAGCTTCCATTGACCGCGTAATCGTATCGCCGTAGAGTATCGCGCGCCCCTTCGGATGGCGCGCCGCCCTTCCCACCGTTTGGATAAGCGATGTTCTGTTACGAAGAAACCCTTCTTTGTCTGCATCAAGCACCAACACAAGCGCCACTTCCGGAAGATCTAATCCTTCGCGTAATAAATTAATGCCAACGAGCACATCAAACTCTCCTTCCCGCAGCCGCTGCAATATTTTTGAGCGCTCAAGTGTTTTTACTTCCGAGTGCAGATATTCCGCGCGTATGTCATGGCTGAGCAAATATTCGGTAATATCTTCAGCTAAACGCTTTGTGAGCGTAACCAACAACACCCGCTCTTTCTGCAACACGCTTTTTTGTATCTCTTTTTTTGCATCTTCTATCTGCGCACGCACAGGACGCACAACAATGTCTGGCTCTAACAGTCCCGTGGGCCGGATAAGCTGTTCCGTTGTCTCTGTGCTTGTTTCTCTTTCGTATGTGCCGGGTGTTGCTGAAACAAAAATAACCTGTCCCACCCTTTCTTCAAATTCCTCAAACCGCAATGGACGGTTATCAAGAGCGGAGGGCAGCCGGAATCCATAATCAACAAGTGTTTGTTTTCTCGATCTATCTCCTTTATACATTCCTCCTATTTGCGGAACTGACATATGCGACTCATCAATAAAAATAACCGTATCATCCGACAGATAATCCAATAATGTATATGGCGGTTCGCCCGCGTTGCGGAAACTTAACTGCCGCGAATAATTTTCAATGCCGTTCACATATCCGGTCTTTTCAAGCATCTCAATATCAAAATTGGTGCGCTGACGCAACCGTTCCGCCTCCAACATCTTTCCTTCTTTTTTTAATTCCTTGAGACGCATTGCGAGCTCCGTCTGGATGTTTGTGATGGCCGTACCCAATGTTTCCTGCTCTGTCACAAAGTGTTTTGCCGGAAAGATTTTTTTCTTTTCTATTGAGACAAATGATTCGTGCCCTATGCCTGTTTTCCCTTCTTGTAGCCGCTCTATTGTATCCCCGAAAAATTCTATTCTCGTGATATGCTCCCCATCCGGAGACATAATATCAACCGTCTCTCCTTTTACTCGGAATGTGCCGTGCCTGCGCTCATAATCATTGCGCTCATACTGAAGAGACGCGAGCTGTCCAAAGAGCGCATCACGAGATATCTTGCCGCCCGCATGAATGTCTATCGAAAGTTTTTCATATGATTCCGGATCGCCAATACCGTATATGCATGAGACCGATGCAACAATAATGACATCACGGCGCGTCAGTGCTGACTGCGTGGAGGCATGCCGGAGCTGATCAATAAATTCATTTATTTTCGCATCCTTCTCTATATATGTATCGGTAACCGGCATATACGCTTCCGGCTGATAATAATCGTAATACGATACAAAATAATGAACGGCATTCCCCGGAAAAAATTCTTTGAATTCCTGATAAAGCTGGGACGCCAATGTCTTGTTGTGTGATATCACAAGCGTGGGACGATTTATACGCGCGATGGTCCACGCCATAGTCGCGGTTTTCCCAGAACCGGTGACTCCAATAAGAGTTTGCCGGTCTACGCCGGCTTCTATATTGCGCACCAGCGAATTAATTGCTTGTGGCTGGTCTCCTGTCGGTTCAAATTGTGAGTGTATCTGAAACATGCAAATAGACAAAACCCTATATATATAGTAAAGTGTCCCTGAATGTATAACCTTTATAATACGAAAGTGCGAGGTATGCAATGAATCCATCTGAACACAATACTGCATTACTTGCGTGGGATTTCTTTCCGCAGGCAACGCTCCGAGATATTAATTACTGGCAAGAAAAACTTCTTGCGAAAAAAATGAAGGATGCCGGCACATGCCAATTCATGCTCTGCACCGAACACATGCCATGCATCAGCTACCAAGACGAGAGCAACATAGACACACAGCTCCGCATAGACCATACGGAATTTTGGCAGTTTGTGCAGCGCAACAGGGTATCAATAGAAAAAAGAAAATTTTCTACAGGCGGCGGCATCACATATCACGGACCCGGCCAGCTTACGCTATATTTTATAGCATCACATAAAGAATTGGGACTTCCGCACCCAAAAGATTTTTCGAATCGCATTTTGCTGGCGCTTGATATGTTTTTCCGGAAATATTGCGGCATGTCTGCCTATACGATACGGGAGCTTTTCGCAAAACGCCACTCTCTTAAGTTTGTGCGTGATGCGCTTGAGGCATTAGGTGTGCGCACAGAGAACGACATCAATACATCGGGCGCCTCAGGATTATGGATTGTCGACAAAGAATACGAGACAATAAAAAAGATAGTATCGTATGGCGGGCGCTGGAAGCCAAAATCGGTCACTATTAGCGACTCTATCGTGCTTTCGGGATTCGGAATAAATATAAACACGGACCTCAGTTATTTTAACAACATCATACAGCCATGCGGGCTCGACATAGAAGTAACATCAATACGCGAAGAAACAGGCCATTGCCTTAGTGCATATGAAACGGCAAAAACACTTTCGCTCCTTATTGCAGACACGCTTGGTATGAAAAACACGCGCGAAGGCAATTTGGAAACATATATCACCTCATGAAACGCGTACAAAAAATAAAATGCCACACATATTTGTGTGGCATTATTTTTTTACGCTATAGAAGAAAGAATATCTTCTTCATCTTCTGCTTCGCACAGCTCCCGCATTGCTCCCATAAACTCAAGAGGCAATCTGCCGTCAACAATGCGGTGGTCAAATCGGAATGTAAGCTGCATGACCCGTTCTCCGTTAAAGGCTTCTATCATCCGGCCGAGCCCCATAATCATGCTGGTAGAACGGATACCGCTTTTTTCTTTCATGCGTGTTGCGGGAATAATCATTGCAGGCTCTTCTCCGCCAAGCGCTCCCGGATTATTGACGGTAAATGTCAGATCTAGAAAGTCCGCACGAGTAAGCCTGTTTTCCTTTGCGCGGATGATGCGGTTCTCAACTTGCCCGGCAAGTTCACGAAACGAATATGTTTCCGCTTTGTGTATCACAGGAACTACGAGCCCATACCCGACATCCACCGCAATGCCTAAGTTTACATGCGGCAGAATGTGTATCTCTTCTTTCTCGGGATCCCAGTAATTGTTAAGCATACTGAATGTCTCCGACGAAAGAAGCCGTGTCGCGTAGTACAGGAAGAAATGATCAAGCCTCAGCCTTAATCCGAAAAGCTTTTCTGAAAAACGGCTATGCCGTTCACGGAATCTCGCAAGGTGCTCAATATGTACGGTGAGAGTGTCTCCGGCATGCGGGACATGTTTCCAGCTGTATTCGAGCATCTTCGCGATAGCTTTCCGTATTTCAGGAGCGGGAATAGTGTATTCGTTTTTCTGCTCCGTATCCGTTTTCTGTTCCTGCTCATAACGCTTTACATCGGCAAGACAAACAGTTCCGTCCGGCCGAGTCCCTCGTACCTGCGAAATATCTATACTGCGTACACGCGCATATGACCGCGCACAAGGAACCGCAAGAACCTTTTCGGGATGCTTTTCATGTTCCGCTGGCTTCGTATCGTGTTCTTTGCCGACAATAACGCGCTCAATATCTTCTTTCATGATACGGCCGCTTGTTCCCGTTCCCTCTACCGCGCAGAGGTCAACATTATGCTCTTCTGCAATCCGTTTTGCAACAGGAGTAACGCGCTGCTTTCCGGCATGGGGCTCAGTTTCAATTTTTTGCGGCATGTCATCTTGCTTCTCACTCGCCATCTCCCCCTCTATCTCAACTTCCGCAAGATGAGGAATGAGAATTTCTCCGAACGGCGTGTCTTCTTTACCGCCGTATTCCCATGTATCACCTTTTTTGTACTCAATAGAGAGCACCGTGCCGTCCGCAGGCGCGACAAGAGGCATATTCTCTTTGTCAGATTCTATTTCGAAAAGAGTATCGCCCTTCTTGAATGCATCTCCTGCTTTTTTCGGTACATCGGATATTTTTACCGAACGGAAATCTTCAACATGGTAAATGCCGGCTCCTTTTAATTCTTTTATCAAAAACCCTACCTTTATGTTCATTGCATATCACCTCACGAAAACTCCATGAGCTCTACAATGCGCTCATGCAGTATCTTTGAACGATGGATGATGCGTTTTACGGTTCGGTTTTTTGCATCCTTTGCTTCGACTTCTTCTTTGTGATACGGGAGCCGCGCCCAGATAAGATTGCTCTCTGTCGGAATAAAGAGGTCGCCTTCCATGCCCGCACACACCAGTCGTGGCCGTGCAAGTAAGCTGTAAAATGTACGGTCGTCCTCTAATACCTGGGTGAGAATCTCTGATCCTATACCGGTCTCTTCGCTTGCTTCATGCATAACAATCAAGCGTCCCGTTTTTATCACTTCCCTGCGAAGTGTTTCCAGATCAAGCGGGCGAAGCGTTAACGGATTTACGACATGAACGCTTATGTTTTTCTTCGCAAGAAATTCTGCTTCATTATTTGCCGCAGATACGCATGCTGCGCCATACGCGATAACCGTAACATCGGTTCCTTCGCGGACTATCTGCGCTTTCCCTATCGGGATAGCATACGGCTCTGACGGAATATCTGAAGAAAATTCCTGAAGATTCGCCGCGGATATCTGCAACAACACCGCAACAGGACTTTCACATGCATACGCCGCACGCATGATACCTACTACCTCACGAGCATTTGCCGGCGCAACAATAATGGTGCCTTTAGTTTCCCATAAGTTCTTCTCAGGCCACTCTTCGTGGTATTGGGCACTCCCGCCGGAACGCACTATCCCGCACGGGTACACCATCACAAAATCCATTTTGAGCTTTTTTTGGTACCACTGCGTTGCCATACATTCAATCGCAGGATCTGCATCATGCCCAAACCACCCGAACTGAAATTCAAGAATCGGCTTAAGACCATACAATCCGAGACCCGCGGCATTCAGTACGCCATCCTCTTCTGAAATCGGCATATTCCATATGCGCTTCGGTCCAAATTTTTTTCCGATGCCTTTTGTAAGGCCGAGAACACCATTTGAGTATACATCTTCGCCAAAATAGACGACGCGATCATCCTCTTTCATGAGCTCTCCTGTAATCCACGCAAACGCCTGATTATATCCCATGTTCTCAGTAGGCATTTCTGCGCTTAGTGGGTACGCCGGAAGGGAGCCCCAATCAATTGCCGGATACCAGCTCCGGTCTTCCTTATCATGCTCAAGCGTAACATGCGGCTCCTCGAGAATACGAGCTGCGCGCGCATGCATATCTTCCTTCTCATGCCCATATATTTCATCGAGTTCATCCGCGCTAACGGATGCCGCCGTTTCGATATAATCACGAAGCATAACGAGCACCGGATCCTTCTCCCACGCCTCATGGAATCGGGCAAGATCCGAAAGCCCTGCAATGCTTTTTGCTCTGCCGAACTCCTCAGCATCAAATGCCCCGTCTTCATATGCTATCTGGTCTTCATTATGTGCGGTCCCCCGATAACTACGCACAACAACAATGGAAGGAATAGCCTGCTGAGCATCGCGTATTGCATGCTCAAATACATTAATCATGCCGGGTATGTCCCAATCATGAATACTATATCCTTTCATATTCCCATATCCGGAAGCGCGGAGATGCAATGCTGCATTGCCATGCTCCTCAATGGCATCCGTGAACAATGAAAACTCATTTGCATTGATAACCTGAATGTGCGGTGAAGGACGAACAACCAAAAGCTCTTTTGTTATGTCGTCCATCCAATGATCGCCATATCGCCCCACTATCTCATCAAGTGAAGCGTATGTATAATTATTTGCCGCAATACGGTTGCGCGTTTCGTGAATAACGCCCTGCTGTTCAGCGCCCTCCCCATGAAAGCTTATGCTAACAGGACGCTTTTTCGGATCAATACCCGCCCATTCGCGACTGGCAATAGCTTCGCCGTACCCGGCCGCAAGACCGACAAGCCTTCCCATATCAGATACCAAGAGGCCAATAATCCGGCATGTAGGACATCCTCTGCTATGCGTATTGCCGTCCCGACCACCGTTACTGTCCGGCTCGCCCGTCTTTTTAGATATATGCGGCATTCTCCCGAAATGGTTCCTAAAGACACCATCAACATGGTTAAGATCGCATACTTCTTTGTTTTTGGACTCGGTATTTACAAAATCTGCCATCACGAACATTTCCCAAAGCGTTCTATGATCGCCGTTCTTTATCGATCCCAAGAAAATGCCCATTTTATGAAGCACAAACATCGGAATAAGCGACACATTCTCCTGCAGAATTCCCAAGAGACACGCGCCATACACATGATCCCGGTTTTTCTTAAGCGTTCCGGAAAGTGCGCGTGAACGACAAGCAAGCGTCCAAAGATCTATCAGGTCCTTTTTCGATATTGTTTTTGATAGAGAGTATTTCGATCCCATTTCTGAAACCTCCTCGTTTGTACATCTTCTGTTGTCAAAAAACCACTCCAAAAGTAACATAAAAATAGTCTATTGACAATGCGCCGGTTTTTGCTATACTCTCCCTTAGGAAATTGCAATATAAGTCATCCTCCATCCTCCTTTAAGGCTGTCTGCGCAAAAACGCAAACAGCAAACCCCCGTCGTGACGAAGTCATGGCGGGGTGTTTTTATTTGTGCTGTTTTGGTGTATGATAACGCCCAGTACAAAAGCACGTTCACAAAGAGAACGAAAAAATGAAAAAATATACTATATCCTTTAAAATAGGCCAATCCCTCAAATTGGGCTTCATCGGTATAGGATTTGTAGGGATTATGCTGTATGCGGGGTATCTTATTTCGTGGTCAGTGGGAAAACTGATATTCAAGATGCTTAAAGTATTCGTATCAATCCACCCGGCACTGCAATCACCATTCGGGTACGCTCTCGGTATTTCTCTCATAATTGTATTTGCGTATGTTGCGGGAGTTATTCTGGAAATCCGGACGGGAAAGGAGGGGGAAGAGCCTCTTAACCAAAAGCTCTCGAACAAAATACCCGGATGCAACCTTCTGTTCGAATTTTTTAAAACTCTCATAAAAAGCATCCACAACATTAAGAATTGCAGGTTTGTACTCGTGAAGACTAAAAAAGAAGTCGGCTGGGAAGATGCTGAATTTATAATGCTTGGCATTTTATATGATGAAGGACAAGCAATTATGCTTCCCGAACGAAAAAAAATAGTACGGCCCGCAACAACTGTTTCCATTCCCCCCAATCCGGTGACAGGGTTTCTTGGATGGCCCCACAGAGATTGCATTCTGCTTTTAAAAACACCGCGCGACGCTATTATTAAAACGATTGTTTCATTCGGTACGATGTGCCCCAAGGATGGCTTCGAAGTAGAAGAGGACCAATCGCAGCTTGATAAATATTTTACGGACAATAATACAGACGAGAAATCAACATCGCATGCTCATACATGCGATTCATAACAAAAAACCGCACACTGTGCGGTTTTATTTTTGGAGTAACAGCTTGCGCGCAACTTCGCGTTCATCCCAGGGAATAAGCACATCTTTCCCGGCAATCCATTGCTCAGAACCCTTGCCGGTAAGAATAACAACATCTCCCGGCTCTGCGTCTTTTACCGCCTCCTGAATTGCCTGCTCGCGATCAAGTATATTCTTTGCCTCTGCTCTCCCTGGCTCCATGCCTTTCTGAATGTCGGCAATAATAGAAGACGGATCTTCATCATACGGATCTTCGTTCGTAAGAATAACTTCATCGCAAAAAGAAGATGCGATTTTCCCAAATTCCGCTCTCTTCCACTTATCCCGTCCGCCCCCCGCAGCTCCTAAAACACAAATAAGCCTCCCATGTTCCGGCTTTACTGTCCGGTATACTTTTTCCAATGCATCCGGAGTATGCGCATAATCAACAATGAGCGTGAACGGCTCCCGTTGTATGCACTCCAAGCGTCCGGGGATAACATTCATTGTTTCAATCCCTCTTTGGATAGCTTTCCACTCTATTCCATACGCACGGGCAAGTGTGATTGCCGCAAGAATATTGTATACATTAAAATCGCCGCGAAGCTGAGATGTTACCTCAATACCCTTGATGACCATGGATATGCCGTCTTTTGTCGCCTCATACGATGTCGGGGTAAGAAGCGCGGAATCTTCTGCGCCAAGATCATCAAGAGATTTTGTGTGCAGCAAAGATTGTATTCTGTTGCCAGGCGCCATGCTTGTTGCGTATGCCCATTTTTCATCCGCATCATATTTCAAAAAATCTTTTGCGTGGCTGTCATCCGCGTTTACAACGATGATTTTTTTCGTTCTCCCTTTCCGTTCCGTTTTTGAAAGATACGCAAACAGAGACTCTTTCGCCCGCTGATAGGCTTCAAGCGAGCCGTGGGACTCAACGTGCTCGGGAAAGAGATTCGTAAACACAAGCCCATCCCAATCAATGCCCCGATGCCGGAATTGACGCATGCCCTCGGAGGTTGCTTCAACAACTACATGCGACACACCATGCGAGCGGGCGGTCCGCAAAAAATGCTGGAGCGCAAAACGACCAGGCATAGTCATTTTTTTTATATTTATTTGCTCTTCACCATTAATAACAATCCGTATGGAAGAGAGCGACGCAGCATTGAGCCCCGCGCTTTCAAAAATGCTTCGTATAAGTTCCACGACAGTTGATTTGCCATTGGTGCCGGTAACGCCAACAATCACCATTTCTTTGGATGGCGAATTAAATGCGAGCGCGGCAACTACGGAAAGTCCGTAGTGGTACCATCGTAATACCTGCGCGGGTAATATGTTCCGCAAAAGAGAAATCATAGGATTAGTGTTTTCTGCCCATGCGCTTGAGCGCTTCTTTGATGCGCCCCTCTGCCCCCTGAATGTCAGAAGGAAGCGCATGAATCGCGTCGCGCGCTTCTTTTACCGAATATCCGAGCGCCTGAAGCGCATGCAAAACGTCCTCGTCCTCCCCCAACTCTTCACCCCCCGACCCTGCGCCAAGTTTATCCCTTAATTCTATGACAACGCGTTGTGCGGTCTTCTTTCCGATGCCCGACACTTTCGTTAAATAATCTATCTGACCTCCGGCGATAGCGCGCTTCAGAGTATCCAACGGCGCAATGCTCAAAATACCCAGTGCTGATTTCGGACCGATGCCCGAAATAGAATTTAATACTTCAAAAAATTCCATCTCTGCAATGGTAGAAAACCCATAAAGTTCAATATCATTTTCCCGCTGGTATAGCGACGTGTATATTTTCGTTTTTTGCCCCAAAGCAGGGGTGTGTTTAAGCGTTTCCGAGCCCACACGCACCCGATATCCGACACCGCCCGCCTCTACCACCACATAGGAAAGAGTTTTTAGCTGAAGAATGCCTTCAATAGAAAAAATCATGTTTTTATTATAGCACCTCCACATGCGCACGCTTCAAGATACGCAAAAGAAGAACTCTTGACTTATCTCTAATAAACGATTATAATAAAGCAAAATTTACATAGCTCCAGAGATCCCCAATAAGGCGATTTTTAGGATACTGTAAGAAAGGAAAGGGCAAGTTAGGCTGTCTAACCCATTCTATCCCTACGCAGATATGGCATTGTAAGCGACTTCCGCTTTTTTGCCGTATCGGGATACCGGTTGGAATCTAACTTGCCCTTTTTGCTAGGGCGTTGAACTTTGAAAAAAAAATATATACATGGAGGAATTATAATGAAAAACCGAGGCACGACATCTACTATGGCGGAACAGAAGCGAACGCGGTACAAAGACCTTCTGTCCAGAAATAAGAAGATAATTATCACGCCCGAAGAAATGAATCGGATAAAATCCGAGGAATGGTTGGGGCAAAAAAGCGCTCTGGGGCAGCTGGAAAGATATCTTTCCATAGAAAGTCCACGCCACAACATCGCAGCAATAGGAGGCCACGGCACCGGACGCATGAAAACAATCCGCGAAGCGCTGAAGAAATACACTCAAACGGAAGCAGCCCTTGAAGATCTCATAGCCCTGCATAACCCCAATGAACCGGAGTGCCCCATCTGTATATGGGTTCCCGCTGGGTTTGGGAAAAAGCTCAGAGAAGCTCTTGGAGAGGTAACGAAAAATCTAAAGGATGCCTTAGCACTCGTAGACATCAATCTTCACAAACACCCAGAAAAGAAGAAGGCAGAAGCGGAATCGCGAATGAAGATGGACAGCTTTGAAAAAAGCTACGAGGAAAGAGTGTACGGCTCCGGCCTTTGCCTGATTATGCGAATGCAGTCGGGCAGGGACGAAAAACGCTATACACCGGAAGCCGACGGAAAAAACGAATACAAAACCGTGCGGGCAACTGCAGGTCCGACTATAAATATCTTCGGGTTTAGTATAGCTAAGCTTGTTACCGCAACAGACCAGAAACAGTACTACATCTTCACCGACCAGCTCGACCAGTACAAGGGAGAGAAGCTGATTGATGCGGAAACTGCGGAAAACATTTACGCGGAGATTATGAACATTGCGGAATGGAGAGATGCTGAATCCGAAAACGAACACAAAGCAGTAGAGTCAAGGAAGGAGGACATACGGAAATCTCTCGAAAACGAGGCGATTAATACATCGTTTGCTCCTCTTGATGCGTTGATATCGGATGAAAAAAACATCTCCCCAGAAACAAAAGCCATTCTTGCTTCATACGAAACAGGCATAAAAAAAATGGCAGGGGAATATGCATCCCTCTTTAGTATACCGATAGCAAAGATAGACCCCATTTCGGGACAAAGCTTTGCTCCAACGATATCACAGCAAGACCCTGAGAAAAAAGAAGAGGTCATGCGGCGCATGCAGGTTAACACACTTGTTGATAACGGCGGAGTAAACACGCGGCCGGTCATCGTAGAAAAGGACATTGACCGGGGAAATATGTTCGGACGCATCCACAGAAAAGCAATGCGGGGCGTATACACATCCGACCATATGTCTCTAAAGGCAGGCTCAATCTTGCGGGCGCATAACGGATTTTTGATTCTCGACTTTGATGATATTATGTCTAACTTCATAAAGTCATATGACGGTGCGGCCACATTCATGCAGCTCTTAGAGTCTCTCAGCGAACAGAAGCTCGAAATAAAAAACTTTGACCCGTACGGACTCGGACCGACACAGGTTCAGACGCCGAAAATCAAGTTCAAGGTGAAGGTAATCCTGCTCCTCGGGTATTACACATACACGGGCCTTGCAGAGAGCGAAACATTCCGTAATGCGTTTAAGGCGCGCGTAGAGTTTGATGTTTCAGCAGAAAATACCAAAGAAACGATAGAACAGTTCATCGCTTTTACGCACAAAATTACGGAGGACGAGGGCCTGCGCCCCGTCTCAGAAGACGGGATGACGGAACTCCTCGGTTTCTCGAAAAGGCTGTGTCATGTCGGCGGGAAGTTTTCTCTCAACTATGGGACACTCGCTGATGTCATACGGGAAGCACATTATGTAAGCGACTCGGATGCAATCACCGGCACTCATATAGAGGAAGCCATTGCGCACAAGAAGAAAAGCTTGATTGCCGAAAAAGAACTTGAGGCAAGAAAGCGCTTGGACATCATCATTCGCACCGACGGAGAGCCGCGCATCGGAGAAATGACTGGGCTTGGGGTGATAAATTTCGGAGGCGTGCGCTTCGGTATTACGAGCCGCGCAACCGCAAATGTATCTCCGGGAACAGGGTCATTCAAGGTGAGCGACGTAGATACTGAAGTAAAACTAGCCGGTCAGATATATCAAAAAGCTATCGGCATAATTTCTTCATATCTAAAATCAAAATTCGGGGAAGGTGCAGAAAAAGTGGATGCGCAGTTCGTTATGGAGCAGTCGTATTCCGGAGTTGACGGCGACAGCGCATCAGCTCTTACCTTCTGCACGCTTATATCCGAACTCGGCCAGATCCCGATACCGCAATGCTTTGCCATCACTGGTTCAATGTCTATGAAAGGAGACATGGAACCTATAGGCGGGGTGAATGAGAAGGTGGAAGGATACTTTGACATCTGCAGAGAACACGGATATCCATGTTCGCATGGCATAATTATCCCCGAGCAGAATGTAAAAGATCTCAGCTTGCGCAAAGATGTTCTGAAAGCGATACAGGAAGATACATTCCACATATATCCAGTCACTAAAATCGAAGAAGCCGTAGAGATATTAATGGGCATTCCGGCAGGAGAAAAGAAAATCCAGAAAAAAATCGGCATTGACGGACCGAAGGTCATCGAATACTACGAAGACCACACCGCATACGGAAAAGTCCAGGAACGGCTCAAAAGCTGGAAAACAAAAAAATAAACATATTCTCATATAGTTTAAAAGGCTCACCTTACCGTGAGCCTTTTTTATTTTCCCCGTACGAACTTTTTGAATGCTTCTCCGCGCTCGCGCGCGTTTTGAAACTGATCAAAGCTTGCACATGCCGGCGAGAAAAGAACAATATCTCCCTCCTTTGCAAAAGTTATTGCTCTCTTAAACGCATCCTCCAGCGTTTTTGTTTTTATAATATTGTTTTTCTTTTTGAATGCACGTGCTATTTCATTTCTGCTCTTGCCAAAAAGGATAATGTTGTTTGTGCGCTTCCCCGCTTCGCGAGCAAATGCTGCAAAGGATGATTTCTTGCTCATGCCTCCTGCGATCAATATGATCTTTTGGTCAAAGCTTTTCAGTGCCGCAATCGTTGAATCGGGCGTTGTTGAATATGAATCGTCATAGAATGCAACTTCCTTTTTTCTTCCAACATATTCCAGACGATGCGGGAGCCCCCGGAAACCGTATATTGCTTTTTGTACATGCACGCGCTGTATGTGTATTTTTTTTGAAATAGCAAGCGCAAGCGCGATGTTCTTCTTGTTGTGTTCGCCGCGAATATGTATGCGCCCTTCATCTACCCAGCGCGGCAATACGCTTCGCATGTTCCTTCCATCAATTTTTGCATGCGCCCGATACCCGAAAAGAGAGAGCTTTGATTTCTTATACCGCAAAAAAGAATCATACCGGTCAAGATGGTCAGGATATATATTAGTGAGCGCAGAAACAAAGAATTGCGGCCTCATCTTTCCCAAACGAAGAAGGTCTAACTGAAAACTCGAAACCTCAAGCACAACAAATGTGCTTTTTTTGATGTGCGGGAGCTGATCCAAAAGTGACACACCAATATTTCCCCCCAAGAACACGTCCTTTTTTGCTTGTTTGAGCATTCGGTAGACAAGCGTCGCCGTAGTCCCCTTTCCTTTTGTGCCGGTGATTGCGATAATCTTCCCCTCACAATGCTTGAGAAAAAGCCCTATCTCACTTTCAACCGGAATGCGTGCCGTCGCTATCTTTTTTATCATGCGAGAACGCAAATCAATTGCAGGGTTTATAATTGCCATATCAAATTCCTGAAAACGAGAAGGATACCCCCCAAATATATAAGAAATGCGGGGGTATCTGTGGAGCTTACGGATTGATTGCTTAAGCTCTTTTTTTGTTTTCGCGTCGCTGATGGTTACTTCCGCGCCGCGGCTCGCAAGAAACCGCGCAGCTCCTATCCCCCCGCCCGATACGCCAAGCCCCAATACAAGAATGCGCTTCCCCTTGTATGTATTCATTACTATTACAGTACTCTCTTTCCAGGCATTGAAAAAGTACGAAAAAAATTGTACTTTATAAAGTATTGCCGCAAAGGAGAGGAAGCGTGCCGGAGTGGTTGAACGGGCCGCTCTCGAAAAGCGGTATGTCCGCAAGGGCATCGGAGGTTCGAATCCTCCCGCTTCCGTTTAATCACAATCATTAAAGAGGATTCGAAAGCCGGAAAAAATTGTCCGTTGGACAATGTTTGAGGCGGGGTCGCGACTTTCGCGAAGCGAAAAGTTGTGACCGCATCCTCCCGCTGCCGCAACCGTATACTCGTGCGCCCATTCTCAATATGCAAATTGACCAGACAACAATATTTATCGCAATAGCAGGTATCACCGTACTTGTTGCCATATGGATTATTTGGATAGAGGTCCGGCTCAAACGGATTTTCCGCGGGCGCAGGACGAAGGATCTAGAGTCTCTCCTTACTGACATAGCAGAAGACATCTCCGCTATCCAAAAACAGCTCCGGGAAGACGGCACCCATATAGCAACGCTTGAGAAAGAACTGGAACAAAGCGCACGCCACGTAGGCATGGTTCGTTTTAACGCATTCAATGAAGCGGGGGGCGACCAAAGCTTTGCAGTTACATTATTAAACGACAAAAAAGACGGTATTGTCATCTCAAGCCTGCACAACAGAGAAACAAACCGGGTGTACGCAAAACCAATAGAGCAAGCGGCATCAGCCTACCATCTTTCCGAAGAAGAGAAAGAAGCAATTAGACGCGCGGTAACGCGCGGATCATGATACAGGAACCAAGAATTATGACCGTATACCGCAGGTAATACGCCGACGCAATATAGTGTGTAATTCTTGGTTCCTGAAACATGATTCAGGATTTTTATTTATATGGAGAACAATACCAACAAACAACATACACGACCCCCCATTATAGTAGTCATGGGGCATATTGATCATGGGAAAACAAAGCTGCTTGATACTATACGCAAGGAAAATGTGATTGATAAAGAATCAGGCGGCATCACCCAGCACATCGGTGCATATGAAGCGGAGGTAGAAACTGCCGCAGGAGAGAAAAAGCATATTACCTTTTTAGACACTCCAGGCCATGGCGCTTTTTCAAACATGCGCCGGCGGGGAGCGCATGTCGCGGACATAGCAATACTCGTTGTTGCAGCAGATGACGGAGTAAAACCGCAAACCCTTGAGGCTCTCGAAGCAATTAAAACAGCCGGCATCCCGTTTGTCGTCGCGATAAACAAAATAGACAAAGCAGGAGCTGACCCAGACCGCGTAAAAAAAGAACTCTCCGAAAAAGAAGTCTTTGTAGAAGACTGGGGAGGGAAAGTACCGGCCATTCCCATATCAGCAAAAGAAGGGACCGGCATCCAGGATCTTCTTGAAATGTTGCTGCTTGTAGCAGAGATTGAAAACCTCACAGCAGATGCAAACGCGCCCGCGGAGGGGGTTATCATAGAATCTCATCTTGAACCGAAGCGTGGAAATACTGCAACGCTTCTCGTAACGAAAGGGATTCTGAAGCACGGGGACTTTGTGATTGCGGGCAACGCATACTCCCCGGTACGCATATTCGAGAATTTTCGGGGGCAACCCATACAGAAAGCGCCTCCCTCAACGCCCGTACGCATTACCGGATTCAATACAATCCCGGAAGTAGGAGTTGAGTTTAAAACCGCCCATACAAAAAAAGAGGCGGAATCAATAATATCAAAACAACCGGAGCAAAAACGATCATCTTCCCCTGCTGTGGCGCCCACCACAGAAACAACCGAGGAGGCGGGACCTCATACTGCCTACCTTGTTGTTAAGGCTGATGCTACCGGCTCACTTGAAGCAATAGAAGGAGAACTAAAAAAATTAGAAAATGAGAATCTCATTATAAAAATAATGAAAAAAGGCGTAGGATCCATCAATGAAGATGATGCAAAAGTTGCCGGGGCAACCATGGGGAGCGCGATCGTCGGGTTTCATGTGCGAGTGGAAAAAGAAGCCATTCCGACTGCAGAACGCTTTGGGGTTGCTATCAAAACATTCACGATTATCTACGAACTGCTTGAGTGGGTGCAAGCGCACATAGAAGAAGCCGCGCCCCAAGAAACAAAAGAAGAGGTGGTGGGAGAAGCGCAAATCCTGAAAATCTTCTCCAACAAAGGCTCAAAGCAGATTGTCGGAGGGAAGGTCATTTCGGGAGTTATCAAAAATAAAAGCAAAATACATATTGTGCGGCGAGATAATGTTATTGCGCAGGGGCGCATAGTTGAATTGCAACATGGAAAGACAGAGGCACAGGAGGTGTCCGAAGGAAATGAATTTGGTATACGCATAGACAGCCCTACCGAAATTGTCCCGAGAGATGTCATTCAATCGCTTGAGGAGCGTACGGGGAAGCGTTCCGTATCCGCATCATAATCCATGAGCTTTCGAAAAGAAAAGCTGGCATCCCTTCTTTCCCGCATCATACCGGAATTTATATTTTCGCATCTTCGTTATGAAGACGCGCGAGTTACTGTCACCCGGATAGACCTTTCTTCGAACTTCCAAAAGGCGGTGATTTTTGTTACGATTGACCCAAAAGACAAATCGGAAGAAGCGCTCAATGAGCTCAAAAAAATCCTCTCTTCATTAAGAAAAGAGGTTGGCAAGAATCTCTCTATGAAGTTTTTGCCGATGTTTGAATTTGAGATTGACGCGGAAGAAGAACACAGGATGCATATTGAAGCGCTTATTGAAAAAATAAAAAAAGAAAAATAACGGCGCAGTGGCGAAGTGGAAACGCTGGAGTCTGTCCCGACGCACTATTATAAATATATAATAATAATGAAGCCGGGGTTCTCAATAATCAAAATTTGTAGTGGCCCGATAGCCAAGTGGTAAGGCATGGGTCTGCAAAACCCTTATACGCGGGTTCGATTCCCGCTCGGGCCTTCAAAAATTTTGATTACCGGAACAAAACTCCCATGCGGGGGTTCGATTCCCCCCTGCGCCCCAGCCGGGCATTATAACGACACGACACATGCCCAGGTGGCGGAACCGGTATACGCAGCGGACTTAAAATCCGTGGCCGAAAGGCCTGTGGGTTCGACTCCCACCCTGGGCATAATTGCTGGTGCGTACATTTTTTGATAAGGTAATATAACTGCCTGGGCAGGTGGCGGAATTGGCAGACGCGCTAGCCTTAGGAGCTGGTGGGAGAAATCCCGTGGGAGTTCAACTCTCCCCCTGCCCACCAAAAATATGCGTTGTTTTGCGGATATCGTTTAGTGGCAGGACACCTCGTTGCCAACGAGGAAGTGCGAGTTCGATTCTCGCTATCCGCACATATTCTATTAATTTTTCTCATCTATTGATACAATAAAAAGATATGAGCGACGAACAAAACGCCGTACCAGTGCCCTCTCCCGAGCAAAACCAGAACATAAAACTAGTTTTGGTGGTGGAAGACGACAAGTTTATGCGGAATCTCCTCGTGAATAAACTGCAAAAAGAGGGCTTTCAAACAGAAGGAGTATCTTCAGGAGAAGAAGCTCTTGAATTCACAAAAACAAAAGCGCCAAGCCTTTTGCTCCTTGATCTTATCCTTCCGAACATAGACGGCTTTGAAGTTGTACAACAATTAAAACAGGACCCCCGTCTTGTAAATATCCCCGTGCTCATCCTTTCGAACCTTGGAGAAAAAAAGGACATTGAAAAAGCGCAAGAATTAGGCGTGTCCGGTTTTCTTATCAAAGCAAACTTTACGCCTTCGGAAATAGTAAAAAAAGTGCAAGAACTCCTCAGCAAAAAATACATATGATACATCTCATATGCGGGCAGAATGCGTTCACCGCGCAGGAGCGCGTCCGTGAACTACAAAAACAATACGCGGCATCCCGCCCCAACTCCTCTATCTCTTCTTTCACAGAAGAGAATTTTTCTGCCGACGCGTTTGAGCACGCACTGAGAAGCACCGGTCTTTTCGGAGAACAGCGTATCGTAATCGCAAAAAACATTCTCTCTTCAGCTGAGGGAAGGCGGGTTTTTTGGGCACTTGCCCCCCTACTGCAAAAAAGTGATGCTGTACTTATTGTGCAAGAGTCCTCGCTCACCACTGATGTAAAAAAGAAGGCAGAAAAACTCCTCACAAAAACCGAGCTGGAAGAATATCCGGATTTCACAAAACAGAAGCTCGTGTCATGGACGCAAACGCAAGCGAAAGAACGGCGCCTCACCCTTACGAAGGAGGAGGCGGGCGCACTCATACGCGCCTGCGGAGAGAATCCCTGGGCTATTATCCATGCGCTCGAGCTCCGCACGCTCGGCATGCAACACGCGTCCACTCTTAAAAAAAATGAAAAAAGTATATTTAAGCTCCTTGATGCCGTAACCGAGAAAAGGCCGCACGAAGCATTTATGCTCTACCACGAAATCCTTGCGGAAGGTGCTTCGATAGGAGACATATTCTGGAAATTATATTGGCAATATAAAAATATCCTTGTTGTATCAGCTTACAAGCATCTTTCTCCGTCAGCTATCGCAGAAAAAACAAAACTGCATCCCTTCGTTATAAAAAAAGCGGGCTGGGCGCTCGAGCGATTCACAAAACAGGAAATCGAATCAACATTTGAGTGGCTCATCACACTCTGGCAAGATGACAAAATAAAAACCCGGGACCTCCCGGGCGAGCTCGAGCTTTTTATGCTGACACTCCGTCCGCATATCTTACGCTCTCGTTTTCTGTAAACGCTTCGTAATACGGGATTTTTTGCGCGATGCAGTGTTTTTTGTAATGATACCCCGCTTTGCCGCTTTATCAAGCGCTTTATATGCTTCCGGCAGAAGCTTGACCGCATCGTCTATCTTTCCCCCGTCAGCTAACACGCGCATTTTTTTGAACACATCCTGAACAACCCGTTTGCGTTTCAGGTTGCGCACATACCGCTTTTTTGACTGTTTTAGGTCTTTTTTTGCTGCTTTTAGTATTGGCATATAGCCTCTAGCCTATATAATTTTACTATATGAGTCAACAGAGAAGCGTTCGCAGACGATTCGGACGGCAATTTTTTACCAAGGACGCAGTAACCGTATCGCAAAGCATACTTGGAGCGTATTTGGTACGGCGCCTTCCGAGCGGTGTCCTGAAAAAAGGCAAAATTGTGGAAGTGGAGGCCTATATCGGTCCCGAAGACCTCGCGTCCCACGCAAAACGAAACAAAAAAACAGAACGCAATAAAGCTGAATTTTATGCAGGGGGACATGTCTATATTTATCTTGTTTATGGCATATATTGGCAGTTTAATATCAGTACAGGGCCAAAAGACCACCCGCAGTGCTTCCTGATACGCGCCATTGAACCGGAAAATAGCGATGACTATAAACACACAAACGGACCGGGAAAGTTATGCGGATATTTTCATCTTGATAAATCACTCTACGGAGAAGATGTAACAACATCAAAACGCATTTGGATTGAAGCAGGAAAAAAAACACCGGCAAAAAATATCGTCGCGTCTGCCCGCATCGGCATTGATTATGCGGGCTCATATTGGGCGAAAAGAAAATTACGATTTTATATAAAGGGAAATAAGGCGATTTCTAAATTATGATATACTATTCCATATGTATACGCTTGTAGGCCTTGGTAATCCGGGCGAACAATACGAGTGCACGCGCCACAACGCAGGGCGCATGGCGGTTATTGCTTTTGCAAAGAAAATGGAACTGGAAGATTGGAAGATAGATAAAAAACGCCAATCGCTTAAAACAGAGGGGGCTCTCAAAAAGGAAAAATTTACCTGTCTCCTGCCCGAAACATTCATGAATAAATCAGGCATTGCGGTAAAAGGAATGTCGGTCAAAATGGCCCGCACCCTTGTCGTGCTCTATGACGACATAGATATTGAACTTGGGCGTTTTAAGATATCGTTCGACAGAGGTTCGGGCGGACACAAGGGGCTTGAATCCATTATGCGGATGATAAAAACGAAAGACTTTGTGCGCGTCCGCATCGGCATTGCTCCGCGCAGAAAACCGGGGCAAAAGCAGATGCCTGCCTTTCTTCTGAAAAAATTCAACGCAAAAGAGCTCGGTAAACTCAAGACAGTGTTTAAAAAAACGAACGAAGCGCTCACAACCATTATTACAGAGGGTCACCAAAAAGCGATGAATACGCATAATTAATATGCGCACTAAAGAATTCCAATATATAATCTGGGAGCATCACAAGAACAACAAGCGCAAAAATAATTTTCCCTGGAGAAAAACGCGGAACCCGTATCACATTCTCATCTCGGAGATAATGCTCCAGCAAACACAAATCCCGCGCGTAATCCCCAAATACAATGAATGGCTCAAAGCATTTCCTACTCTCAAAGCGCTCTCTCGAGCGCCTTTTTCAAAGGTGCTTAGCACTTGGCAAGGACTAGGATACAATCGCCGTGCACGGTTCTTGAAAGATACCGCAACGATTATCCACAAAAAATACAATGAACGCGTTCCTCGCTCTCCCGAAGAACTTGAAACGCTCCCTGGCATCGGTCACTACACAGCGCGTGCAGTCGCCTGTTTTTCATATGGTATATGCGAGCCGTTTTTAGATACAAACATACGACGTGTGTATATTCATTTTTTCGGGGGGAAAAAGAGAAATATCCCGGATGCGTGGGTTATGCGCTATGTACAAAAAACGCAACCAAGCCAACATAAACGCGAATGGTACGGCGCCCTTATGGATTACGGACGCGATGTGCTCGGCGGCACAAAAAATAATCCAAACACAAAGAGTGCGTCATACACAAAACAATCCCCGTTCCGTGGCTCTACGCGCTACATCCGTGCAAAAATAATAGACCATGCGCTTTTACGAAAGAATGGCACAACGCCTGCCTCCATACGAAACGCTCTCTTGAAAGACCCGTATATTAAAAAAGGGGATGTGCTCACACACGCCTCCGCTCTTATCGCATCGCTCAAAAAAGAACGGCTACTCCGTGAAAAAAATAGCCGCTTATACATATACGCTCGTTAGTATCAGACACGCACGGTTCTTGTAGAAAGCTTATTCGCAAACGCAAATAATAATGGAAGCGCGCCTGCCGCAAAAAAGCTTGCGGCAAAAAACACATCCAAAGAAAAGAGATACGCAACAAGCACGCTTATAAATTATTGAGTTCGTTATCAATGTCCTGGAATTCCGAATCAATATCTCCCAAGTCGGTTGCATTGATGTCTGCTTCAATGCTTGTTGTGGTGTCATCTGTGATATCTATAACATCCCCCGCTTCATTTTCTTCTACCATCAATTCGTCCTCCATCATATTATCACCTCCGGGATATGTCAGACCGCCCCTGAAATAAAACCAGGCACCTGCTGCAATCAGGACAAGAGCGAGAATAATGACAATACTAAGAAAGGGTGAAGACTTTTTCTCGCTGCCTCCGCCGGTTCCGCCTGCCATGGGAGGTGTTGGCATGTGTTGCTGTGGTTGCTGTGGTTGCTGTGCTGGCATCTGGTTACCCTGCGGCTGCATATTTGACTGTTGTGATGTATCCATATGTTATCAAATTAATGAATAAATATTACTCTCCATCGTCATTATCATCCGAAGAAGAATCATCGTTGCCGACATTATCAACATTCGGAATAGATGTAAGCGCCTCCCAGGCCTTGCGCACTGCCTCGTGCGCCTCTCTGATGACTTCCTTAAGCGCCTCAAGATCATCCCGAAGCTCCTGCTTTGCGGCCTCTACCGCTTCGCGTAATGTTTCCTCATCGGTAATGTCTACTTCGTATGTCTGAGATGCTTGTTCAAGCACTGCCTCACGGGCGATACGAATTGATTCTTGAGCTGCTGCTATTGCATTATCTACCGCGCCAACATCGTGCCCTGCTTCTTCTGCCCTGTCCGCACGCGAACCTATCTTAACAAGAATATTTTCGAGCCGTTCGAGCACTTTGAGCATGTGATTAGTAATCCGCTCATTAATGGCATTCAAATGCTCATTGATTCGTTCAAGCGACTGTTTCTTGCGCTCATCTTTTATCTCTTCAAGCCGCTCTTTCATCTCTTCACGCTTTTCCTCCATGCGCTGTTTTGCTTCCTCCCGCGCATGCTCAAGCCGATCTTTAAATTCTTCGCGAATCATCTCATTCTTTTCAAGAAACTCCGCCCGTTTTTGAGCAATCGTGTCGCGCGCGTTCATGTTTGCTTCGCGCATTGCGTCTCCCATTTCTTTGCGGTTTTCTTCTGTCTCCTTGCGTATATCTTCCCGCGTTTGCTGAGCGTTTGTTCTTACTTCCTCCTTTCCTTCGTTAAAATCATCCCGAGCATCCTCCCGTTTTTGCTGGAGTTCCTGGAGCACATCAGTGGGCAGCGGCTTTGGCTTTGTCCCATCAACCTGCGTAGGAGATGAGGTGTTGCCGTCAGTGGTTCCCGTCTGCGCAAACGCCCCCCATGAAAAAACAAGAGAGAGAGCGACTACGCCCATAAACGGACCGAGTATTTTTTTTAGTGTCATAAAAATAAGAATTTTGATTATCTTATAATACTTATAGGATACCTGATTTTTCTCTCCTGGAAAAGTGGGGGTGTGAGTTTCTTGAACAGTACGCGGGATTGAGTTACGCTATATCTACCTTGGACAGTCAAGGCAACACAAAAAAACAACGCGTTATTATTGCAGGACTTACCCCCGAATTTTTGGGAAAGCCCGTTTTGTGGTGGAAAAAATCAGAAGAAAAAATCATCCGCAAAAGAAGCGTTAATCCCTACTTCTCGAGAAACACTATTCTTATTGAAAAATATACCGCATGTAAGCAAAGCGAATTGCTACGCGAGCTTGCCGATAGAGGATACCACAAAACAGTAAACACGCTTGCGAAAGGAACATTTCTGCATAAGGGCGCGTCTATCGTTATCTACCCCATTAATCACGAAAAGCCAATCGCAATAGAGTTCGACGGAAATAGAATAGAAGATATCCGAATATATGATGCTATTGATACTGATGAAGAGATCGTATCTCCTACCGCGCAGCATAAAGAATATGATTTTCGGCCTGGAGATTATGTCGTCCACATTGACCACGGAATCGGCACATACAAAAAAACAGAGGATGGATTTTTTGTTGTTGAATATGCGCCCGCACGCAAAGGCGGTGAGCCTGACCGCTTATTTGTTCCACAAGAAGAATCAAAACGGATTTCGCTTTATTTAGGACTCCGCACACCCGCCATCCACCGGCTTGGAACGCCGCTCTGGCGCACCACGAAGAAAAAAGCGAAGGAAGACATTATCGCGTTTGCGCGCTCGCTTGCCGCCCTCTATAAAAAACGCTCCGAAGTGACGCGCGCACCCTATGTACCCGACCCCGCAGAAAAAGAAATATGGGACGCGTTCCCATTTGAAGAGACCCGGGACCAGATAATTGCATTTGAAGAAATTTTTGAAGATCTTGCGCGCGCCCAGCCTATGGAGCGCCTATTAACAGGTGATGTGGGGTTCGGAAAAACAGAAGTCGCTCTTCGTGCGCTCTTGCGCGTACTTGTAAATGGAAAGCAGGCAGCAATCATTGCGCCCACCACCGTTCTTGCCGACCAGCATACCGAACTATTCAAAGAACGGCTTGCCCCTCTCCCTTTCCGCATAGAACGCTTCACACGGCTTGAGCCGGCAAAAAAAATAAAAGAAATTCAAGAAGGAATGAAAAGCGGAACAATAGACCTCGTCATAGGAACGCACAAGCTCTTACAAAAAAATGTATCATTTAAAAACTTGGGGATGCTTTTTATAGATGAGGAGCAGCGCTTTGGCGTACGCCATAAAGAATTTTTAAAAGAAACATACCCCGCAGTAGACACACTAACGCTTTCGGCAACACCCATACCGCGCACGCTCGCCTTTTCGCTTGCGGGCATCCGTCCTTTGTCCCAATTAAAAGAGGCGCCGCGCGGTCGCATGGCACCTCTTAGCCATGTTTTACCGTATTCAAAAGAAATCATCAAGGCGGCGCTCATACAAGAACACAAACGCGGTGGGCAGGTCTATTATCTTGCGAACCGCATCCACCAGATACCAAAAATATTGGAGGTCCTTAAAACACTTGCCCCGCACATGCGACTGGGCGTTATCCATGGGCGCCTCAAAGAATCAGAAATCATACGCGTCATGCGGGACTTTCGCGATAAAAAAACGGACGTGCTCGTATCAACCACCATTATTGAGAACGGTATTGATATAAGCACAGTAAACACGCTTATTGTAGAAGACGCGTCTCTTTTGGGACTTTCCCAAGCCCACCAGCTCCGCGGACGCATCGGCCGGAGCGATATTCAAAGCTATGCGTACTTTTTTTATCCCATCAGAGCTTTGGCGCGCGCTCCGCGTGCTACCTCTACTGGGATAAAACAAGCAGAACGGCGTCTTGCTATATTAGAAGAGCTTTCCTACTTAGGCGCAGGAATGGAAATAGCAAAGCGCGACTTAGAAATGCGCGGCTCGGGCAATATCTTGGGCAAGGAACAATCGGGTGTCGCAAATAAAATAGGATGGAATTTATATTTTGAAATGCTTGGACAAGCCCTTGAGGAAATAAAAAAATAACCCCGCATACACGGGATTATTTTTCTTCTTCTTTTGTGTCTTGTTTCTTGTCTTCCGTTTTCGGTTGGTCGGTTGCTTCATCTCGTGGCTTCGCTCCCTCCCCCAGATACACAAGCGTCATTTTACGCTCATCGGGTTCAAATAATGTTATCTGGAAGGGATAGGTTTTTCCAAGCTCTATTTTTTCTTTCATCGCTTTTTCGTTTTCAAATTCAGAAATATGCACAAGCCCCGAAACGCCTTCTTCTACCGATATGAGCGCCCCGTACTTGTTAAAGCGTATCACAACGCCTTCTACAATATCTCCCTTCTTATATTTATCTTTTACCTCTTGCCACGGATCGGGCAACAGCGCTTTTACAGAAAGTGAGAATTTGCCATCCTTAATACTGATTATTTTCGCTTTTGCCTTGTCTCCTACATGGAACAGCGTATTAGGGTCGTCAACCAATCCCCAATCAAGCTCCGAAATGTGAGCAAGGCCCTCAAGGCCCTCTTCTATCTTTATGAATACGCCGAAGTCAACGATACCGGTCACCTCTCCCTCAACAACATCTCCTATAGTATATTTAGAGATCATTTCTTTTATTTCTTCGGACTCTACCCCCTTTTCAGAAAATATCAGCTTTCCTTCTTTCGGATTTGCGGAAATGACGGTTACCGAAAGGGTTTGACCGATAAGTTTTTTTAATTCATCAAGAATCTTGTCTTTATCTCCCCCCTCAACACGCGGATAGTGCCCCACGCGAAGCTGGGAAGCCGGAAGGAATCCCTGCATGCCCTTCCACTCAAGCACAAGTCCGCCGCTGTTCGCGTCTACCACCTTGAGTGCTAATTGTTTTTTCTCACGCATCAATACCTCCGCATCGCGCCAGACAATTTCCTGTCCGGCTGCCGCAAGAGATAATTCTACAAAGCCTTCATCATTTTCAAGCGCAATAACCTTCGTTGTCACCTTGTCGCCCGGACGGAGATTGCGCACCGTGTCGCGCATATCTACGAATTCACTATAATATACAACCCCTGAGCCAAAGGGACCCAGATCAATAAATAAACGCGCTCCCTCCTTGCCGATAACCGTGCCCTCAACAAGGTCGCCCACTCGAGGCGCCGGGATGGTCACCGTTTTAAAAAGATATTCCATTGGATGCTCCCGTTTGGGGCGTTTCTCGGTTGTCGGTGTATTTGATTGCATGAAAAATATTGTAATGGATATGCCCCGCAATTGCAAGGCGCGCCACACAAAAAGCCGGCGTTATGCCTGCCATTATCCTTCTATTATATATAAGCAATACTAAAGGTTTTCTATATCCTGTTCGCTAAATCGAACGACATCTCCCCGTTTAAGCTCGCCGGCAAGCATTTTCTTTGCAACATATGCCTCAATCCTGTCCGCGATTGCGCGGCGCATGGGACGCGCACCGAATGCCGGATTGTATCCTATTTCAACAACTTTTTTTACCAGAGCATCAGAAATCTCAAGTGAAATGTCTTTTTCCTTTAGCCGCGCCTTAAACTCGCCAAGTAACAAGCGGGCAACTTGCCCTAATTGTTCTCCGCTCAATGGATGGAAAACAACAATGCCGTCAAAGCGGTTTAAGAGCTCCGGGGAAATGATACCTTCACGCTGTATCGTATCCACTACTTCCTTTTTTACTTCCGCAGGGTCTTTGCCTTTCTTGACCAGATCCCAAATGCTTGATGCCCCCGCATTTGATGTAAGTATCATTATTGTTTCACGCATAGAAATGCGGTCGCCTCGCGAATCAGTGAAAAAGCCTTCTTCAAGAATCTGCAAAAAAAGATTCAGCACTTCATGCGATGCTTTTTCTATCTCATCGAATAAATATAATGCAAATGGATTGTCGCGGGCTTCGCGTGAAAGCATGCCTTGCCCGGATGTCTCAAATGATCCAATGAGCTTTTTTATTCCTTCTTCTCCCTGGAATTCCGACATATCAAACCGGATCATCCGGTCTTCGCCCCGGAAATAGACCGATGCGAGGGCTTTCGCGCTTTCTGTTTTTCCCACTCCGGTTGGACCCAAAAAGAGAAATGACCCTATCGGGCGTTTTTGATTCCGGATACCTGCCCGCGCACGGCGCATAGTGTCGGCAATTGTGCGGATCGCTTCTTGTTGGTTGATAATGCGCTCATGCAGCAGGTCTTCAAGATGCAGCAAGATGTCTTTTTCTTTATCTTCGGCGTCTCCAAGAGGAATTTTGAGTTTACGCGAAGCAAACGTGTCTACATCGGCAGACAAAATAATTCCGCTGCCCCTTGTTGCATATGCAGTAAATACCTCATCGGCAAGATTGATTGCTTTTTCGGGCATTGCCCCTGTTTGAATATACCGCCCGGCAATCTTGCTGATACGCGCAAGCGCCTGATACGAAAAAATAATATGCGAATTCCGCTCAATAGCAGGGACTACTTCTTGTAAAATGATTTGGGTTTCTAATTCGTTCGGTTCTTCTATGTCTATTTTGCTGAAGAGCGCCTGCACCTTCCCGTGCGGCTCAAGCACGGCGTGGTACCCGCGAGGATCTGCGAGCGCAATCACCTGAAGCGCTTTTCCGGAAAATGCATGTTCAGTGATACTTACAAGGTCAGAACCGATACGCTCCGCGCTTTCTATCGCGTGCGGAAAATCCTCAAGCACGAGAATGATATTTCCGGCACCTACTGCTTCAGATAATATCCGTATCATACGCTCCTCAAAAGCGCCTTTTGTTTTTGTTCCGGCAATAATGCTGTCTATATCCAAACGGACAATACGCTTATACTCCAGAAACGGCGATACAATTCCCCGGAATATCCGCGTAGCAAGCCCCTCAAGAACTGTTTCCTTCCCGACACCATCTTTACCCACCAGAAGCACATTCGCCTCTCCGCTCTTTGAAAGAATATTCTCAACCGCATCAATAATATGTACGCGCCCCGCACGAACAAGCATATTGCCGTCCGCAGGTATGTCGCGGGAATGCGCATCAAGCGTATAGGTGTACCCGAACCCAAAATCCTTTGCAACGCCCGGAGTGCGCCCGAGCTCTGCTTTCTCCCAAAACGCACGCTTTTGGACACGCATTTTATGGAGCTCTTCAATCCAGGCAAGGGCGCCTGCAAACTCCTCGCGCCCGATTCTCCGTTCAAAAAGAAACGAGCGGAGCCGTTCATCAATATCATAGAGCCCAAGCGCGCAAGACAAGACCCCGAATTGCACCACCTCTCCATCCCCCGTATCTAAGCCCGCCATGCGCCTTACAAATTCGCGCCGCGGGATATACACCTGCCTGAGACTCTCTTTTTGTGAATGGAAAAATGAAGAAAAATCCACAGGCGATACGCCGAGCCTCGCACACGAAGCACCATACACAGCATTCCGATGGAGCATCGTATACGCATCAAACAACGAAAAATCTCCTTTTTCTTTTAATATGCCGAGTTCCGCATAGAGCGCCGCCCCCGAAAGAAGAAGAGCGATGTCGCTATCCTCCTTTTTGCCCACAATGACTGCCCGCGATGATGCAATATAAAAAAACTCAATAAATAAAAAGAAGTAAAAGAACGCCGCTGCAATAAAAAAGAAACCCCACAAGAAGAAGGGATCAAATGAAGAAAAAAACGAGAACAACCCGCCAAGAAATGTATGAGAAAGCGCGCGCAATAAAAACGCTATGCACAAAACAGTTATGGAGCATACATGCAGAAAGAGCCCGAGCCGCAACAAAAACAAGCGGATTGGCGCGCGGACAAATGCATCAACGCGGAGTGTCCGGTATAGCGCTGGAGAATGTGTTTTTATCGTGACCGAATCCATAAAGCGTTACAACAAAAGCAATACGCCGGTAATGAATGTCGCCGGGACCGAAACAGGCGATGTTATAAAATACAAAAATAAAATACACCCGACCACAAAAAGCGCGCACTCGCTCGCTATCGCGGTAAGTAAAAAAACAAACCGGATAACAAATCCCGTAATACGCAAAACGCTGTTAATAATGATGCGCTCGGCAATTTTTTCAGGATCAAACCCGCGCGCACCTGCTTCCTGCATCCTGCGCCATGGCGCAAACATGGTACGGGCAAGTACCGGAACGGAAAAAAAGTGATATACAAACCAGTGATAATTCATCCACGCACGAAAAAACGCTCCCACCCCCTCCCGATACAGCCAATACACATAGGAAAATGTTGCCGGAAGAATATGCATATATATAAATCATATCATTTTAGTGAAATGTTTGGGAAAAGCACGCTTCCACCCCGCCAGAAATCTCATATAGAAAAATTTGAATTAAATTTTTCTATATCTTGCGGAGAGGTTTTTTGCCAATTTTTAAAAGCTAATATCGTTCTCATTGCCAACTTCCAGACTTCTAACGGGGTTCACAAACGCCCCAAAATCGCGTACTATAGATAAATAAAAACATATGATTATTACCTCATACGGCTTATCGTGCTTCAAAATAACCTCGGGCGAGCGCGCTGTCGCGTTTGACCCGCCATCTAAGAAATCGAGCCTCAAAAGCCCTTATTTCCAGACGGATATGGTACTGGTAAGCCACGACCACGATGACCATAACGGCAAAGAGGTGCTCCACGGAAAAAATGACGAAGCGCCTTTTGTTATAGACGGCCCGGGAGAATATGAATATAAAGACATCTCAGTACTCGGCGTTTCCTCTTTCCACGATGACGCTGAAGGAAAAAAGGAAGGAAAAAACACCATGTACCGCATGCGGTTTGAGGACGTCATCTTATTGCACATGGGAGATTTCGGAGAAAAAACACTTCGGAACCAAACAAAAGAAAAACTTGGTGAAATAGATGTCTTATTTCTCCCCATCGGAGGGAAAACGGTTCTAGATGCAGAGAGTGCCGCAAAAATAGCAAACGCAATTGAGCCGCGCATCATTATCCCGATGCATTATGACAATGAGGGACCAAAAAAGAAAAAAGATGCACTCAAAGCGTTCTTTGATGAGATGGGCATAAAAGAAGTCAAACCGGAAACAAAGTTCACATTCAAGAAAAAAGATCTGCCGGTAGACGAGACGAAAATAATAGTATTGGAGCCTGCCTCATCATAATATGCCTTCACGCTCCTTTTTCAGCGCTTTAGAGGCATTGCAGAAAAAGTCTGACAAGGAAAAAGATAAGATAATTTTTATAACGGTATGCGTTGTCATGATTGGAGTGATCGCTATATGGATATCACTCCCCCAAAAAGAAGCCACAGAACAGCAAATGCAAGAGCAACAGGCAGGGCCGTTTCGCGTTCTCTGGCAGGAGATAAAAAACAATACGCCTGAGTTTTAATATATGAAAGAAGAACAAAAACAACCGCAACAAGAACGAGGTATTGCTGACCGCAATATCGTTCAAGAAATGAAGGAATCGTACCTCGACTATGCAATGAGTGTTATTGTCGCGCGCGCGCTTCCTGATGTGCGCGATGGACTCAAGCCCGTTCATCGCCGGATTCTTTACACTATGCACGAGATGGGCTTGTCTGCTTCTTCAAAACACCGTAAATCCGCGGCAATCGTCGGAGATGCGCTCGGAAAATACCACCCACATGGAGACAGCGCGGTGTATGATAGCTTGGCACGCATGGCACAAGACTTTTCTTTGCGGTATCCCCTTGTCGACGGCCAGGGGAACTTTGGTTCTATCGACGGCGATGCGCCGGCAGCCATGCGTTACACCGAAGCGCGCATGACAAAAATAACCGCGGAAATGCTCCGGGATATTGAAAAAGATACGGTTGATTTTACCGACAACTATGACGGAACCCGCAAAGAACCAAAGGTGCTCCCGGCATCAATCCCCCAGCTATTATTGAATGGCTCGCTCGGTATTGCAGTGGGTATGGCGACAAACATCCCTCCTCATAACCTGAGGGAAGTCATCGACGCAACCATTCATCTTATCGAAAAGCCCAAAGCAACCATTGAAGACCTGGGTAATCTGGTCAAAGGCCCTGACTTTCCTACAGGAGGACTTATATTCAATGAACAGGATATTCTCCAGGCGTACGCGACAGGACGCGGCGGCATTGTTACCCGCGGAGAAGCAGAAATTGTAGAAAAAAAGCAGGGACAATTCCAGATTATCGTCACATCAATTCCCTACCAAGTATCAAAAGCTGACCTTATTACAAAGATTGCTGACTTGGTTCGTGACAAAAAAATAGACGGCATCAAAGATGTCCGGGATGAGTCGGACAAAGACGGACTCACGATAGCGATAGACCTCGGACGCGACGCATTCCCGCAAAAAGTATTGAACGCGCTCTATAAGCACACTGATCTCGAAAAAGCATTCCACTTTAATATGGTAGGGCTTGTCGATGGTATTCAGCCCCAGCTCTTATCCCTGAAGTCACTCTTAGAATACTTTATCGCGCACCGGAAAGATGTCGTTGAACGGCGCACGAAATTCGAACTTGCACGCGCGGAAGAACGCGCGCATATCCTTGAAGGGCTCAAAAAAGCGCTTGATCATATTGATGCGATTATACAAACCATCAAAAAATCCCCCGATAAGGATGTGGCGCACGAGCGGCTGATGAAAAAATTCAAACTATCCGACCGCCAAGCAACGGCAATTCTTGAGATGCGCCTCCAAACGCTTGCGGGACTTGAACGCCAGAAAATAGAAGATGAACTCAAAGAAAAACAAAAACTCATCAAGCACTTGCGCGCGCTTTTGAAAGATCCGCAAAAAATGCTCAGCGTCATCAAGGAAGAACTCATCGCTATCAAGGAAAAATATGGCGACGAACGAAAAACAAAGATAGTTACGCACGCGGTAAAGTCATTCTCTGCCGAAGATCTTATTCCAAACAAGGCATCATTCACCATCCTTACCAAGGGCGGCTATATCAAGCGCGTAGACCCGCAAGAGTACCGCGGGCAGAAACGGGGCGGCAAAGGCATATCGGCGATGTCCATGAAAGAAGAGGATATTATTGATACCGTGCTCTCCGGAAATACGCATGATGACCTCTTTTTCTTCACAAACACAGGAAAGGTATATAAGACAAAAGCGTATGAGATTCCGGAAGGAAAGCGTACCACAAAAGGAAAATCTGCGGTGAATTTCCTCGCGCTCACTCCCACTGAATATATAACCTCAATGATCTCCGTTGCCAAAGATGAGAAGCATAAGAACTTTTCCTTACTTATGGTTACGGAAAACGGTATAATAAAGAAAGTAGAGTCTGCGCACTTTGACGATGTACGCCGTTCAGGGATTATCGCTCTTAAACTCCAAAAGAACGACACGCTCCGGTGGGTACGGCTTGCCCAGAAAAATGACCATATCATTCTTGCAACAAGAAAGGGCATCTCGGTCCGCTTCAAAGAGAGCGACGTCCGCCCGATGGGGCGCACCGCAGCAGGAGTGCGCGCAATCCGATTGCACCAGTCCGATGCTTTAGTAGGCGCCGATATTCTGAGTTCGGGAGAAAAAAGCGCATCTCTCTTTGTCATCAGCGAAAAGGGGTACGGCAAAAAAACTCCCGTGCAGGACTACCGGATCCAAAAACGAGGCGGCAGCGGCATCAAAACAATGAACATCACCCCCAAAACAGGTCCCCTCATGGATGCAAAAATTATCACTGAACAAACAGAGCTTGTGGCCATTTCAAAAAAGGGCCAGATCATCCGCACAGAAGTAAAACAAGTTCCTGAACTTGGTCGCTCAACGCAGGGCGTGCGCCTTATGAAACTCGACGCAAACGACTCTATCGCGTCTATAACGTTGTTATAAAAACGCAAAAAGCATGTCCGGGAACGGACTGCCGATATTACCATTCATTCGCATCAGCATTGTGGCCTTTCTTGACCCGAAAGACATTACCAAGCAAGCGAATATCAAAGAAGGAATGATTGTTGCTGACTTCGGAAGCGGCAGCGGATTTCGCACTATCCCGATTGCGCACGCCGTAGGGCGCTCGGGACGGGTATATGCTCTCGACATACAAAAAGAGATGCTTGAAGTCGTGCGAGGGAAGGCAAAAGCGGATCATCTCCTCAATGTATATACGATATGGGCTGATCTTGAGTCCCCCAATGGAAGCACGCTCAAAGATGACTACACGGACCATGTTGTCGTTGCAAATATTCTTTTCCAGGCGGACGATAAGGACGCGGTCGCAAAAGAAGCGTTCCGCATACTCAAATCAAAAGGAACCGCTTCGGTTGTCGAGTGGGACATCAGCGCAGGCGTTCTCGGTCCTCCAAAAGAACAACTGATAGACAAAGCAAAAACAAAGGAGGTATTTACCGCTGCAGGCTTTATCTGGGACAAGGAGTTTTATACAGGAGAGCATCATTACGGGCTTTTATTTAAAAAATCATAGCGCATGAAAAACATTTCCTTTCTGCAACTTGCCGTATTTTTTGTATTCATCACAGCAATTATTATTGCGTTTCTTATTTTTGCAGGCGCCCTTCCTGGCCTGCGCGATACGCGGTTCAAAGACCTCAACTCCCCCATTGAGTTTTGGGGCACACTCCCCCGGCAAGTGATTCTCCCCCTAATCGAAGAATTTAATGACAAGGAAGAAAAAAATGTCGCTATCACCTACACGCAATTCAGCGAAGAAGAATACCTCCCGAAAGTTGTGGGCGCGCTTGCGGCAGGCACGGGGCCCGATATCTGGATACTCCCACAACAAAACTTTATTGAAAATCTTCCGAAAGCGCTCCAGCTAGGGCCGAAGTCATACCCGGAACGGGATTTTCGCGAAACATTTTTTGACGGAGCAGATATATTGCTATGGCCTCCGGGACGGGTTGCCGCCATCCCCTTTGTGTCCGACCAGCTCGTATTGTTCTGGAACAGGGAACTTTTCCGTTCGGCAGGTGTTGCAGATGCACCCAAAAATTGGGCGGGATTTCTAGCCGCATCAGAAACGCTCACGCAAAAAAATTCTTCGGGAACAATTACGCAGGCGGGTGCTGCTCTCGGTCTTTTTGAAAATATCACACACGCAAAAGACATTCTTTCCCTCTTTTTCCTCCAGGTAAAAAACCCTATTACTTTCCTCGCAACGCATGGCTCACAAGACAACTTGCAAGTGGACCTAAAAAGCGCAATAAACGATTCATCTTTTGATACACTCCCGGCAGTTGCAGAGAGCATCCGATTTTTTAACCAATTTGCAGACCCCCGCAAACAGTCATACAGCTGGACGCGCAACATGCCCGAAGCCCAAGACGCATTCGCACAAGGACGCTTGGCAATGTATATTGGGTACGGCTCCGAAATAGAAAAGATACGGAACAAAAATCCGCACTTGGATTTTGACATAGCGGAGATTCCCCAAATATCAACCGGGAGCGCGCATGTCACCTACGGGAAGCTTCAAACGCTCGTTCTTTCCCGGCAAGCCGAATCGCTCCGCCAATCCGCAGGCCTCCTCTTTATCAATTTCCTTGCCCGTCCAGAAAACCAATCTTCTATTGCGGAACGGTTCATGCTTGCACCAACCTCACGCGCAGCACTTTTGGCAGGCAACGATAACCCGCTCCTTGCGACAATCTACCGCTCTGCCGTCAAGAACACATTCTGGCTTGACCCTGACCCCGAAGGAACCTACACGATTATCCGCGACATGGCGGAACAGGCAAAACTCGAAATAAAAAGCATTGAAGACATTATCAATGAAGCACACCTCAAAATGCAGCGGCTTTTAGAAGCCATTGTGTTACCGTAATATAAAAAGATGAAGCGTTTTTTTGTAATTTTTCTTTTCGTTCTCGTCTGCGCCGCCGCATACGGCATTATATTTACAGAACACGCTTTTGCAAAAAGCGTGTATCTTTGCCAAGCCCTTGCTTCCGGCGAATCAAATGTTGCATACACAAATCCACAGACATGCGACGCAAGCTGTTCAATAAGTGCCTGCATTACACACACTGTCTCAGACAGCACGCAATCTGTGTATGTCTGCGATAGCAATCGTTCTATCATTGCCGAAGACGCAGGCGCCTGCGCTCTTCTTTGTAGCGGAAGTGTCACGAACCAATCAAGCTGCACGCGGGCGAATATTTCAACCGCTTCACCTCCGCCATCCTTACCGGAGGGACAACAACCCGGTGATGGAGGGACAGGAGGATCAGCTCCTCAGCCGGGCGGAGCCCCTCCAGCTCCGGTAACTACTGACGGCGGCGGATTTGCCCCGTTTGTGCAATGTGCACTAGGGGATGCGGATCCGACCCAATGCAACCTATGCGAGGCGTTTCGTACAGGATGGCGCGTCGTCCAGTTCCTTTTCTACGCAATCATGCTTCCCCTTGTTGCGATTGCGTTTATTATCGGTGGCATTATTCTCTTGACCGCCGCAGGAAACGAGACGCGCATTACCCGTGGAAAGTCCATTGTATCAAATACATTTATCGGATTTATTATTGCGTTTGCCGCATGGCTCATCATAAGTACTGTTATTGTTAATCTTGCACTAGGTGTAGGCGACATCCAATATTCAGATACGGGAACTACAATTAAATGGTACCAATTCCCTGATTGCACCTCCGGAACTGAAGTCCCGCTGGATCTTTCTTCTTCGGGCGGTGGAGGAAGCACCTCTAATCCTCCCGACAATGATAACGGAAACGGACAGCAGCCACCACCAGGGGGATCAACATGTTCTCCGGTCTCACAAGGTGTTTGCTCAGTAAACAGCCTCCAAAATACCTGCTTTGGAAATAACGCTCAAAATGCTTCTATTATCTGCCAGGCTGAGAGCGCTGGCGTGGCCGCAAAACCGAGCGGGAGTGATGTATGCGAAGGAGACGGAAGCGTTGTATCTTGGGGCTTATTTCAAATTAATATTTCCGCTAATACGATTGGGGGGCTGGATTGCCCCTCTGCATTTGATAGTGCGTACACTGGAAGTAATCACAACTGCAGAGTTGTGAATCGAGATCTCTACAACCAATGTGTGGCGGCGGCTCAAAATGCTTCAAGCAATATTAATAAGGCATGTGAAATTTCAAGAGGCGGCACGAGCTTCAATAGATCCGATGCCTGGCAAAACACGGCGACCGCCTGTAATATCCCGTAATATAATACTATTTATAAAAAGAAGGTCTTAGCGTACAATACGAATACTACATGAAAAAACTCATCATCGCTTTTATTATCATACTCTTGCTCATACTCGGATTTTTTGCGTACCGCACCCTTTTCTCAACACCTCCGGTAGACATTCCGAACCCGCCGGACGGAGACATAGATACTCTATTCCCTATTTCACCTGCAACCCCCACCCCCCCGCTCCCGACCGGAGACAAAATTACAATCACCACACACAAGGGAACCGTAACGACAAATAATTTTTTCAAAATAGCAAGAGACATCGGGTCTGATGTATACTCACTGGCCGAAACGACTTCATACTACATTACATATTACCGTCCGGACAACAGCTTCCAAATAGCTATAGGCTCGCGTCCGGCACAAGCAAGCCGCGCACAGGCAGAAAGCGCATTGGTGAACCTCCTTGGCATAACCGAACAAGAGGCCTGTGGACTGCTTATAAATCTCGCTGTCCCCTTTGATGTGGACCCCGCACTAGCAGGCCACAATTACAATCTCAGCTTCTGTCCGGACGGTATTTCATTTTGACCATGAAAAAAGCCTTCATAACAATAGCAGTTATCAGTATAGTGTGTTTAAGCGCATATTCACTTGCGCATGCGCAAGAAAGCTTCCAGCTCAATCTATATAATCCGCTCGGAAGCATTGATTCGTTCGCCGCCTTGGCGGCATCAATCTTCCGGGCGATTGTTATTATAGCCATCCCGCTTACCGTTATTTTTCTCATCTGGGCAGGCATTCTCTTCGTTACCGCACGCGGGAACGAAACCCAGCTCGCAAAAGCAAAAAAGGTGTTTGTCTGGTCGGTTATCGGCGCTATGGTAATTGTTGCCGCTTGGGTTATCGCAGTCGCCCTTAATAATTCCGTTCAAAATCTATAGATATGCGCATCTCGCTTTTCCACAATAAAAAATCCCTCTCATTGCTCAAATATGCTGCATTTTTTATACTGAATATAGCGCTATTTCACAGAGCATCCGCCCAAAGCGAGATAGATAACCCCGTAGATTCGGGCACTTTTGGAGAGCTCATAACCAAAATTGCTGCCATTATTACCCAGGTGACTCTTCCCTTGGTTATCCTTTTTTTGATACTGGCGGGCGCCATGTTTGTATTCGGACGAGGCAACCCCCAGCAGCTCGCACGGGCAAAAACGATATTTTGGTGGACTGTCATTGGTGCTGCAATTATTGTCGGCGCATGGTTTATAGCAATCGCAATAGATAACTTTGGAAGAGCGCTTTCGGAATAATACACTGCCTTCAGTTCCGCTCATAACGGAATTGAAATCATTGTATTAACAATAAACCGCGGAAGGCGCGTCCCGCCTTCTTTATGAAAAGGTCATTTACATCCATTTAATTTATTTATTACACCATGATACAGACACTCAAAGACACACGCCCGCTTCTTTGGTTTGCGGCACTCGCGGTGCTCATGCTTCCATTCTTAGCGGAAGCACAAACCATTAACACATTGCTTCAGGATATAAGCGACATCTTGAACACGGTTATTCCGATCTTGATGATTTTGGCAACTCTCATCTTCTTGTGGGGTATTATCACCTACATCACTGCAGCAGGAGACGAAGAGAAGCTGAAGAGCGCACGCACATACATCATTTGGGGACTCATCGGACTCTTTGTAATGGTTGCGGTATGGGGACTCGTACAAGTATTGCTGAACACGTTCGGCGTAGGAACACCGGGAACGCCTCTTGGACCTCAACAATAATTCCAACTTTTAAAAACAAAAACCGTCCTCGGGAACGCCGGGGCGGTTTTTGTTTTTGTCCTCTTAAGACAATAGACAACTAATTTTCTAACAGGGTATACTAGAGATATGAAACATCTGGTAAAAATATATACGATTACTTATGCATTTTTCGGTGCTCACACCGCGCTTGCCCAGCAAGGCGACTACACCATAGAAGGACTAGTGAATAAGATAATACAGCTGGTTATCAACCCCCTCATCACCCTTCTCATGGTGGTGGGAACGGTGGTGTTTTTGTGGGGACTCGTCGAATTTCTTATGAGCCCTGATAACGAAGAAAAGCGAAGCACCGGAAAGCGCCACATGATGTGGGGTATCATCGGGCTGTTTTTAATGGCAAGTGCATGGGGCATCGTTTATGTCCTCTGCGACTTTTTTGAGACTTGCAGCCTGATACTTTAACTTTTTTTAGTGTTTTTTACCGTCTGCAGATCGGCCCATGTAAGGCCGATTTTTGTTTCTACGGGAAAATCTATGTCTGTATGTGGATGTATGTTCTCAAGAACGGCGGGAATGAACGCGCTTGCTTCTTCGCTCACCCGCTCGTCAACCTCAAAAAGAAGTTCGTCATGTATCTGCAAAATAAGCTTCGCTTTTCCTTTAAGCGTTTTGTTTTTTTCTATCTCTCGAGACGCTTCGCTCATTGCTTTTTTAATCATGTCAGCCTCGCTCCCCTGTATGGGCGCGTTTATTGCCATACGCTCCGCCTCCCGCTGGATATGAATGACCCGCGAACGGATATCGGGCAAAAAGCGCTTTCGTCCGAACATTGTCTCAACATATCCGTTTTTTCGCGCCTGCTCCTTTACCGTCTCAAAATAGGCAAATAATTTCGGATATTGGCGGAAATAATTATCCAAGAATAACCCCGCTTCGTTCCGCGACACCTCCAGGTTTTGGGAAAGCGCCTGCACCCCCATGCCATACAATATCCCGAAGTTTATCACTTTTGCGCGCCTCCGCATTTCTGCAGTGATGTCTTTTTCGGGAACGGAAAACATTTGTGCGGCTGTTGCGCTATGGATATCCTCGCCCCTGCGAAATACCGCGAGCATTTTTTCTTCTCCCGATAACAATGCAGCTATACGCAGCTGGATCTGGGAATAATCACACGCGAGAAGAACTTTTTGAGGCCCTGCAACAAATGCCCGCCGTATGTGGTCTCCCAAAAGTGAACGCGTAGGAATATTTTGCATATTCGGATCGGATGACGAAAGCCTGCCGGTTACCGTTCCTGTCTGATGAAATACAGAGTGAATCCTCCCGTCGCTTCCGGCAAGCTTCGGCAGAACACTTATGTATGTTGAATGAATCTTTCCTATTTCGCGATACGCCATTATCTTTTCAATAATGGGATGCGCTCCCTTTAATTTTGTGAGTTCAGAAAACCGTGTGGAACGCTGTCCCGTTCCTGTTTTTTTTACGCCCTTTGCCGATATCCCCAGCACATCAAAAAGTATGCGCCCCAGCTCTTTCGGGGAATTGATTAAAAATTTTTCTCCCGCATACGCATGGATTTCCTTTTCTAAAGCAACGAGCTCTGCGCCCGTCTTTTTTTCAAGCTGCTCAAGCGCTGTTTTGTTAATGCATATACCCTCTTTCTCCATGGAAAAGAGCACCGGAACTACGGGCATTTCTATCTCGCGGTATACGCGCAGTAAATCTTTTTCTTCTAATTCAGACACAAGCTCCTCATACAACTCGGGGAGAAGGCCGAGATAGCCTTCTGTGGTCTTTTTTTTGCCCGGACGGAGCGTCTGCGCCACATCTTCTAAAGACGGGTCGGTTTTACGCGGATCTTTCAGCCAAAACAATATCTGGATATCATCGGTAAATGAAAGTGATACGCCACAGCGGTCAAAAACATGCATGAGCGACTTTGCGTCAAACGCTTTTTGGCCTTTTTTCTCTTGCAGCGCAATATATTGTTTTTTGTATTTTGGTATATCTTGCTCCGGCAAGGCAAATATGCGCTTTGCATCAGTAACAACAAACGCCGTTCCGTCATAAAATGCCCAGAAGAGAGACTCCGCGCGCAAAATCTCCTTCCATGATTGAGCGGTGAGGCTGCTTGCCGCAGAAGAGTCTTTGTCTGCTTTTTCCTGAGCGCCGCTCCTCTGAACACGTTCAATGATGCTTGTAAAACCAAGCTTCGAAAGAAACAAAACCCCCTCTTCTGAAATGCCATCCCTGTGTGCGGCTTCTTCCAAAGAAAAAGATACGGGAACATCGCGCTTAATGGTCGCGAGCTCTTTTGAGAATGCAGCACCTTCTGCTTGATCGCACAACAGCCCAATGATGCGGTCTTTAATGCCCGCGGACTTGAGTTTTTCAGGGTTTTTCTTCGCAAGTGACAGTATGTTTTCAAGCGTTCCAAAATGAGAAATCAGAGTTGATGCTGTTTTTTCTCCTATGCCTTTCACACCCGGAATATTGTCTGACGGATCGCCGCGAAGACCCTTAAAATCAACGAGCAATTCGGGAGAAAACCCAAATCGCTCCTCCACCGCTTTTTCGTCATACAGCACGGTATCTTGTATACCCTTTCGCAGCGTGTATACCTGCACGCGCGCGCCATCAACAAGCTGAAGCGCATCAAGATCCCCCGAGGCAATAATAATAGAAAGGTTTTTTGTTTTTTTAACTTTTTGTACGATTGTCCCGATAACATCATCGGCCTCAAATCCGTCTTTGGAGTACGCGGGTATGTGGAACGCGCGCAAAAGATCGCGCGAAATATCAAATTGCGAAACAAGCTCATCGTCTGTTTCCGCGCGGGTCCCCTTGTACGCCTCATACGCTGCGTGCCGGAATGTCGGCGCCTTTACATCATACGCTGCGGCAATATAATCAGGTTTTAATTCCCTGATTATTTTTAATATCATGGTCGCAAAGCCATACAAAGCGCCCGTCGGCTGGCCGTCGGGGGATGTAAACGAAGGAAGCGCATGATACGCCCGGTGCAGTATTGCGTGCGCATCAAGCAAAACGAGTGTTTTTGTTTTATGCATAGTCATGATACTAATGAGACGGAGATGCCGCGCATAGTGCCTTTTTTATGGCGGAACCGTATTTCAAATCTTTGTTTCGGCAAGAATGAGACTATCCGTTCTGGCCACTCAATAAAAATGATGTTTTTGGGATCCGAAAAAATGTTGCCCCACCCCAGAGAAGTGATATCCTTTGCTGACCGCAACCGGTATGCGTCAATATGATGGAGCTGCGTGTGTTTTCTACTCTTCTTTATTGTATACGATTTCAATAAAACAAATGTCGGGCTTTGGATGCCCACACGTATACCAAACCCCAATGCTACTCCCTTCATACATGTAGTTTTTCCGCTTCCCAGATCGCCGGACAAGCCAACTACAAGAGCGCCCTTTGAGGAAAGCGCCTGTATCGCGCGGGCAAATGCTGCTCCAAACCGCTTTGTTTCTTTTTCGCTCTCTGATGTGTAATGAAATAATTGCATAGCGTCTCTTGATACTATACTAGGATGAATAAAAAAAGCTAACGCGGAAAGCGTTAGCGGAATATATCTTAACGATGACGGTTATGGTGGTTGTTCTGGTGGCGATTATTATAATTGCGGTCGTTGTGGCGACGGTCGTGATGACGGTTATGGTGGCGGTTGTGCGAATGAGGCCTTTGAATCTGATAGATGTAGCCAGGCGGATATCCGTGGTGGTAATAACCGCGATAATAGCCGCCGGTCACCACACATGAAGAAAGAAAAAGAGCTATTGCAATCAGAAAAAATACTGTCTTATACATGCCACACCTCCTTTGGTTTTGATTTTGCTTTTCTTACCGTATCACGCCAGAACAAAAAAAGAAAGGCTGGAAGTTTTATAAAAAACTCCAGCCTTTGATTTATCGCCAAATATCGTATATTTCCTGAGCAGTTGCCGCTCCGCCGGAGATCATCTGTCCGCCAACGAATATGGTTTCTAAAATTTTATCCGTTTTAGATCTTCCGTAATTTCCGCCGTAACTTCCATATCCGTTTCTGTATATGTTCCCACTATATGTATTGCGCGTATGGGGATAGATGGCTCGCTCATAGCAATGGCCTCTTATTTCTCCGTACATGCCCTCTATCGGCTGGCAACCCGCAGAAACAACTACCTTTTCCTTCGGTCTGTATGCGATAACGCCAAAGTCATCACCTGCCTGTCCCACTACCGGGAACACGGCAACGGCAATAAATAAAACCATGAGTAACGCTATCAATCTTTTCATTTTTGCCTCCTTGCCCAAACATCCCAGCATACAAAAGGATAGGGCTTTTTGATTTTTTAAAAGAGTTCTCCTAGTTTCAATTTGGATTATATCAAATTTTTATAAAAAAGTCAATAACTAAAACACCTTATTTTAAGCCAAAATAAACGGCTCACACGCCGTGTGAGCCGTTTAACTCCCTATCGCTAGAGAGATGGCGGGGTTACTAAAAACCGGTCTATCACCCGCTCCATTGCAGCAAGCGAAGTGGTAATAATGAGAATCTTCCGGTTAAAAAATCCATATACAAGTATCGTCTGCCCTTGGTCGTTTTGAAGGAACCGGACGTCTTGGTTTTTAATTATCGTATCTTGAAACCGTTCAAATTTGCGCTCAGGCGACCCTTGCGGAAGGAGATTCCGAATCGCTAACGGCTGCTCTTGCTCCCACGCAAGCATGCCTGCAAACGCTTGCTCAAACGATGTCACCGGAATAATAAATACTGGCTTTGCGCCTTCCGGTGTTCCAAATATACCAAGCGTCCACGGCGCGGTCATGCTCACACGGAGCGAAGGAGGCAGCTGAATCCCCAAAAAATCAAACCATTCCCCCGGAGAAAGATACCGTTGCCGGAGCTCATTGAATACGAATACGCCAAGCATCTGCTGTTCGGGTATGCTTCGCAATAATAAATTTTGCCACTCTGGAACAAAGTCAGAAGGCGAATTCCGCACGGTTATCGTCCGTTCATCAAATAACGGATAGACTGGCGCCGGCTTCTCGATGCGCGGCGCTATCTGCATGCCGCCGTTCTGTAAAAAAAGAAATCCGGCAACGCCAATGCCGCCGAGCATCACAATAATGACTAAAATAAAAATAATTTTTTTGTAGTTTGTGCGGGCCTCCGGCGCTTGAACTATCTTTTTCTTGCTCTGCTGTGCTGCCAACGATGTCATAGACACCCCTTTTTCTTTCACAAACCGTTCGGCGTCCGCGCGGAATGTCCGAAGACGCGAAAGCCCTCCCTGATCTTTTTCGGGTTGCTGGGGCAGAGCAGTTTGCTGCTCCGGAGCGGCCCCTTGTTGCCGCGCCCGCCCTTTTAATTGTTGGTTGTCTTGCGAAGAGTCGCGTGGTTCTTGTGGTGAGCCGTTCATGTCATAAAGACAACTTAGCGACGGCGCTTTCTTTGCTCATAGTGCTTGTGATCGTCGGGGTCGTTATTCTCAGGAAAATCAGATTGTTTCATGTCCGGGCGTGCCGCCTTGTGCGACAAGTTAATGCGCCCCTGGTCATCAATATCCTTTACCTTGACCGGGATCATATCCCCAGGCTTTACGATATCGGTTACTTTGCGCACATGCCATGGAGCAAGTTCTGAAATATGCACAAGCCCTTCTTGGCCGGGCGCAATTTCAACCATCGCCCCAAACTCAAAAATGCGCGTCACTTTTCCAACAACTTCCTCGCCGGACTGAAATTCCTTTGTGAGCAGTAAAATCATTTCTTCCGCCTTCTTCCCTCCTTCTTGCGTTGTAGAAGTGATGAATATGCTCCCGTCTTGTTCAATATCAATAGCGGCTCCGGTCTGGTCAATTATCTTATTGATAACCTTCCCCCCCGGACCGATAACATCCTTTATTTTTTCGGGATTAATGGAAAGAATAATGATGCGCGGAGCGTGTTTAGACAGTTCCGCGCGCGGTTCTTTAATCGCGCCCGCAATAACACCAAGGATTTGTGTACGCGCTTTTTTAGCAGCAGCCATCGCGTCTTTTAATATGTCAACCGTTACTCCTTCTACTTTAACATCCATCTGAATGGCCGTTAAGCCGTCTGCGGTTCCCGCGGCTTTAAAATCCATATCACCATGATGATCCTCGGGTCCCTGGATATCGGTAAGCACCTTGTATTCTTTTTCATTTTTCATCATGAGGCCCATGGCAATGCCGGCGACCGGTTTTTTAATAGGGATGCCCGCATCCATCATGGCCAAGGTAGATGCACACACAGACGCCATCGAAGTAGAGCCGTTTGAAGACATAGCCTCCGAAACTATTCGTATCGTATAAGGAAACTCGTTTTGCGGAGGAATAACCGGAATGAGCGCGCGTTCTGCAAGAGCGCCGTGCCCTATTTCGCGCCTCCCGGGAGAGCCCATGCGGCCCACCTCTCCGGTTGAGAACGGCGGAAAGTTATAGTGGTGCATAAACCGCTTTTTTGTTTTTATCTCCATCCCCTCGATGAGCTGCACATCGCTTGGCGCACCAAGCGTTACAAGGGATAAAATATGCGTCTCGCCCCGGTAAAAAATACCCGAACCATGCGTGCGCGGCAACACTCCCACCATTGCTTTCAATTCTCGCACCTCATCAAGCGCACGCTTATCAGGACGCTTGTCTTCCTTGAAAATGTTTTCGTGCACTATTTCGTCAATAAATTCTTCGAATATATCGTCCGCCGCATTCAGCGCATCAGGGTTGTGCTCTTCAACAAAACTCATCCATTCTTTTTTCAGCTCTCCGATCCGGAAATTGCGTGTCGGCTTATCAAAAATATAAACAATGTCGTTTAAGCGTTCCATGAAGTGCTTACGAAACATATCGGATACTTCAGGAACATCGCCGAATAGCGGCACCTCCTTCTTCTCTTTGCCGGTTTTTTCTATAATGTCCCGCTGGAATGCTTCAATCTTTTTCATCTCTGCAAGCGCGTGCGTAAAGGCTTCGGCCATCCGGTCTTCGCTTACTTCATTCGTGCCCGCCTCAATCATGTTTATTTTGCCATCCTTGCCGGACACAATGACATCCATGCTGCCCGCCTCACGTTCCTTGTATGTCGGGTTGGTAATGAATGAGGACACGTTTCCTCCTATGCGCACTGCGGAGACGGGACCCGCCCAAGGAATATCGGATGTTGCGAGCGCGAGAGAAGCTGCGATAACCGCCGGAATATCCGGGTCATTTTCACCGTCAACGGAAAGCGTAGTAACTACAACCTGAATCGCATTTCGTATTTTTTTATTAAAAAGGGGCCGCAGTGTGCGATCTATCAAACGGCCGACAAGTACCGCTTCTTCCGACGGTCTGCCTTCCCGGCGCATAAAGCGCGAGCCCAAAATTGCGCCTGCCGCGTAGAATTTTTCTTCGTAATCAACGGTGAGCGGAAAATACCCGACTGATTCGCGGGGTTCTTCAGACATGGTTGCCGTCGCAAAAACGACCGTTTCGCCGAAGTGGACGGTAACCGACCCGTTAGCGTGCATCGCTAGGTCTGAAAATTCAACAATAAGCTTTCGACCGCCTATTTCGGTCTCAAAAGTTTGTGTAGACATAGAGCAGAAACACCGCTCTCCAGATTTTAGATTAGCTAGACGCCTAGATAATCTACCTATCCAAAGACCGATGCTTTGTTTTATAAATAATAATTATGTGCGCACTTTATAGGCACACTATCATCTTTTTCCTGAGGGCGCAAGAAGAAACTTCTTTGACGAATCAAGATCTATAAAATCGTCAGCAACCTCAATCAGCTGCGCAGAAGTAGAACGCCCGAACGCGATAACTTCGACTTGCCGTCCTTTGTTCTTTAGATACTCAACAAGCGAAACAAAATCTCCGTCACCCGAAACGATGATGATTACATCAACCACCTCAGAAAATCGTATGGCATCCACCACGATACCGACATCCCAGTTTCCCTTTTTCGCGCCACCATAAAACTCCTGCAACTGCCGCTCGCGCATCTCAATACCCATCTTCTCAAGCGCCCCCAAGAATGCCTTTTCCGTTCCCATCTTCGTGGTCACAACATAGGCAACCGCACGCACGAGCTGACGGCCAGCACGCGCGGCTTTTACTACCTCATTAAAATTGACGCGCTTATTATAAAGAGAGCGCGCAGAATGATACAAGTTCTGAACATCAATAAGGATCGCTACCCGCTGATCCTTATGCTTAAATATTTTTTTCCCTGGCATTATTTTTTGAGTCCTACTTTCTTAATAATACTATTATATCGCTTTTGGTCGGTGCGCGATAAATAGTCAATGAGAGCCTTGCGTTTCGCGACCATTTTTAAAAGGCCGCGCCGCGAATGGTTGTCTTTTGCGTGGTTTTTGAGATGGGAAGTAAGCCGCTTAATTTCTTCCGAAAGAATGGCTATCTGCACCTCCGATGAGCCGGTATCCGATTCATGGAGCCTATATTTATCGATTATTCGCTGTTTTTGCTTTACATTAAGCATTATTCGCCCATAATAGCATATTTATCCCCAAAAGGCAATATTTCAGGGGCCTGTTACGGAAAGGGTAAATATTGTGCGACATAAATATGTCGTATAATACAAGCATGGCAAACAATCACTCGTTGCAGGAATTACACAAGCGATTCCTTGAATACATAGAAATAGAACGAGGCCGGTCTCTCAAAACGGTAAGGAATTATGACGCGTACCTCGCGCAATTTTTTCTATTTTCAAAAGCAAAGTTGCCGTCCGACATAACTGATGACCTTGTGCGCCAGTACCGCCTGTTCTTGAACCGCAAAACTGATGCGCGCGGAGGCACGCTCAAGAAAAAAACTCAAAACTATTATCTCATAGCGCTTCGCGGATTTTTAAAGTACCTTGCCCGTCAAAATATAAAATCTCTTCCCGCAGAACGGATAGAACTTGCCAAAACCGGCGACCGGGAGCTCGACCTTATATCAGAAAACGAATTAGGACGCCTGCTTGATGCCATCCCCAAAGACACGGCATTCAAATCCCTCCGTGACCGAGCACTCTTGGAGCTTTTGTTCTCAAGCGGGCTCCGGGTATCCGAGCTCTGCTCTCTCAATCGCGACTCCATTAACACCCAGCGAAATGAATTTTCTATACGGGGGAAAGGAGAACGAGTACGGCTCGCGTTCGTATCCGATGAAGCAAAAACATATCTGGAACGCTACCTCGAATCCCGCAACGATATGAGCGATGCGCTCTTCGTAGGCGGACGGCCAAAAAAAGCGGGGTCGCTTATGGAGGCAACGCGTCTCACTTCCCGCTCTGTAGAACGCATCGTAAAACACTACGCCATTAAGGCGGGCATTTCTAAAAAAGTAACCCCGCATGTACTCCGCCACATGTTTGCAACAAATCTCCTGCAAAACGGAGCGGATCTCCGGTCGGTTCAGCAGATGCTGGGGCACGCGAATGTAACCACAACGCAAATCTACACGCACATCACCAACAAACAACTCCGCGAAGTATATAAAAACTTCCACAAAAGAAAAAAATAACACCTTGGGGCAATGCCCCAAGGTGTTTTTATTTTTGTGTGAACGCTTTTCTTCTTAAAAGCTCGTGTCGCATTTCGCGCTCATCCGGCCACCGCTTTCTAAATTCCGGATCCCAGGAAAAAGACCAGGGACTGTTTAAAAAATAGCTCCCGGAATGCTCAATGATAATCACCCGAAATGTAACGCTCTTTATCAGTATGTCCTCGCCGTTCTTTTCTGTAACAATAAACGCATCCTCAATCCGTTCAAATTCGGCATGAATAAAAACAAGATATGCGTTTTCTTCTGCCGGCACATTGAATATCGGCTTTGCGTCTTCCGCCATATGCTTAGACTCTACTAATGATAGCTTTGCGCTACGCAAAAGATTATAAACACCCACATACCCCTTTGCCTCTTTCGTTGCTGTTATGAAAGCATCGCGATATTGTTTCTTGAATTTTTTAAATTCTGCCTTGGGGTATATGATTTCTTTTTTGTGAAGCTCCCGACGAACCCGCTCGCTATGGTCAAAAAGAAAATCAAAATCATTCTTTTTGATAGCAAAACAAACACGTAAAGCGGCGTCCCCAGCCTCAAGCGATTGAGACATTGGGGGCGATTGTGCATTTTCAGCACCACTGGAACACGAAACAAAAAAGAGAGTGGAAAGCATTATCGCCATTCCAAGAAGTTTCATTGATTTCCTCCTTTTTCTGTGTTTTTAAAAAACTATTTTTTATTATTATTTAGTAGCCATTATACACCAAAAATAATAAAAAATCAACCCCTCTCAGAGTTTAGCGCAAATCCCGAAAAGTCCTTTATTTAGAAGGGGTTTGCAGCCCCCCGCACTTCAAAGTGTACATGACACCCGGTCGAAAGCCCAGTAGAGCCGACATATCCAATAACCTGCCCCTGAACGACGCGCCACCCCGCTCCTACAATAATAGAGCTCAAATGGGAATAAAGCGTCTGCGTTCCATTATTGTGGGCAATGACAATATATTCTCCATACCCCCCATTCCAGCCATACGAGCGCGCAACCATAACATTGCCTGAAGCAGACGCAACAACGGGCTCTCCGCACGATGTCGCAAGGTCAACTGCGTTGTACCCATGAAGACCCTGTGACTTTCTTCCGCCCGAGACAGGGCGCAAATAATACCCCACATATGTCGGGCCCCCTCCCCGCACAATTGATCCTGACGAAGACACCGTCGGGGCATCAATTTCACCATTCGGAATAATAAGCGTCCCGCCCACCTTAAGGTCTACGCCGGAAGCTAAGTCGTTATATGCAAGAATTTCATCAGCGTCTCCTTTGTATTGCTTTGCAATAGAGCTGATAGTGTCTCCCTTCTTAATAGTATATTGCACGCCGGATACCGGAAGGATTAAAAGCGTCTGGCCCCGCTGGATGCTGGTAGCTCTCTTTATGTCATTTGCCCAAATGATAGTATTCACGCTTACATCAAACATTTTTGCAATCTGAGAAAGCGTGTCCCCGTCTCTTACAACATAAATGGATATCGTTGTAGATCTATTCAATTCGTTTGCTATGTCCGCCAAGCTCCCTAAGGGGCCAGAAACAGACAAAAGCGCATTACCGCCTACAACGGCGATTTCCCCTCCCCCTTGTCCCGCTTTCAAATCGGCAACATAGTTATTTGCGAGAAGCGGAATGTTTTGTGCACCGAATTCCGGAGCAATATCAAGCCTCTCATCTGCGACAAAGAGCTTTCCAATAAAAGAGAAAAGGCCCGCATGCACCAACAAAGGAGCAGAAATGAACAGCACGACAAACAGCCCCCCAAAAAATCTTTTGCGCAGCAAAAAAGAAACAATGGTCCGTATAGAGCCTCGACCCGAATGAGTACTTGGAGGGTCTTGGTGTTCTGAGATGGTAGAAATAAGCCAGTTCCTTTTTTATAGCCCCAGCGCATCTCCGTCCTTCATCTTTCGTGTTCCAAACCTGCCTTCCCTAAGATGCCTGTTGCCCCTTATACGGCAAGAAAACCATGAAACCAACTCGCCTGTATAAGAAATTTAAAAGTGACAGAATTATATGTTGTAGAGACACAAAACTACAGAATTATGCCCAAAAACAAAGAAAAAGTAACCATTCGGCCACTCCCAGACAGTATATCATTTCTTCCTCAAAATTCAATTTTGTTATGCACAGCTTTTCCACCCCGCTAGAAGCTCAATGGGAGCATTCCTTTTCACGGCCGAAGCGCTTTAAGCATGACAAACACAGACCCCCTTTTTACACAAAAGAAAAATAGGCATGATTTTTGCTTTACAAAACCTCTCACAGGACACGCCCTCCTTAATACGCATACACTATGACAAAAAATGGTCTATAATAGCCTACAATGAACAACACGCACCACGCAGAGCCGGCTTCTTTCAACCCCGCTCAAAAAGAAGCGGTTCAGCACACAAAAGGGCCTCTATTAATATTGGCGGGAGCCGGTTCGGGTAAAACGCGCGTTCTCACTCATCGGATAGCCCACATCATTCAAAAAGGAACGCCGCCGCACCATGTTCTCGCGGTTACATTTACAAACAAAGCTGCGCAGGAAATGAAAAAGCGGATTCATGCGCTGCTCGGGGCGCCTCCCTCTCCCGCGGGGACGCCATGGATAGGGACATTCCATTCGCTTGGCGGATATATTCTCCGTAACGAATTTCAAAGAACGCGGCTTCCAAAACATTTTTCCATTTTTGACGAAGAAGACTCCCTTTCGCTTATAAAAGAATCCATCAAAGAACTGGCGCTTGACCCGAAACAATTTCAGCCCACGCGCATCCGCGGATTTATTTCCCAAAAAAAGGGGGAGCTGGTAACACATGACATTTTTCGTGAAGAGAGCGGAGAGCATTACTACACGCGGATTATAAGCACCGTCTGGGATCTTTACGAAGAAAAACTTCGGGCACAGAAAGGAGCAGATTTTGACGATCTCCTGCTGCTTCCTGTGGTGCTGTTCCGGGAACACCCGGACATACGAGATGCATACCAAAAAAAATGGTCCTACATCCATATTGACGAGTACCAGGACACGAACCACGCACAATATATTCTTGCCGGCATCCTCGCAAAAAAGCATGGCAATATCTGCGTTGTCGGAGACATAGACCAATGCATTTATTCTTGGCGGGGCGCAGACTTTAGAAACATCCTCGCATTTGAGAATGACTGGCCGGATGGGCGCGTCATTACTTTGGAAGAAAATTACCGCTCCACCCAGATTATTCTGGATGCGGCAAACACGGTGATTGAAAAAAATAAGCACCGAAGACCGAAAAATCTTTTCACCCAAAAACAAGGAGGAGAAAAAATAGTACTTATACCCACGCCATCCGAAAAGGACGAAGCGCGCTACGTCGTTGAATCCATACGCGCCGTACGCGAAAAAGGCCTTCAATTAAGGGAAATTGCGGTTCTCATGCGTACGAATTTCCAATCGCGCATCCTTGAAGAAGCCTTTCTGGAGTCGCGCATCCCCTACCGCCTTACCGGAGTTAAATTCTTTAACCGGAAAGAAATAAAAGACATCCTTGCATATGTCAAAGCATCGCTTAACCGGGATGACCTCGTAAGCGTAAAAAGAATAATAAACGCGCCAACACGGGGTATTGGACCAACTCTCACGCTCAAAATCCTCGGAGGAGTGCCGCTAAAACCGCGCGAAGAAGAAAAAAGAAACGCCTTCGTTGCGCTTCTTGATGAAGTCAAGAAAACAACAACAACGCTCCCCCCGTCAAAGGCATTCAAAACAATATTGAAAAAGACCGGATATATGAATATGTGGGACGAAGAAACTGAAGAGGGCGCCATGCGCATAGCAAACCTCAAAGAACTCGTGAGCCTTGCTACACGATACGATACGCACAACCCAGAAACAGGCATGCATGCGCTCCTTGAGGATGCGGCACTCATGTCAGAACAAGACGCCATACAAGAAGATGAGGACGCGGTACATATTATGACTGTGCATGCCGCAAAGGGCCTCGAATTTGACCAGGTGTTTTTGGTTGGACTTGAAGATGGCTTATTCCCTCACATAGCGCTCGCCGGCGAGAACGAAGAGGAGCGCGGAGAAGAAGAGCGCCGTTTATTTTATGTAGCGCTTACCCGCGCGCGCAAAAAAATTGTTATTTCGTTTTCTCTTGTCCGCACCATATTCGGGGAAAAGCGAGTCAATGCGCCGTCAAGATTTTTATCTGACATTCCGGGGCATCTCGTAGAAAACATTATGGATACGGAGGGCATTATTCATTACGACCTATAATCACACATGAAAAAACTTGGCCAACATTTTCTTACATCAAAAAATATTGCGGAACGCATTGCAGGCGCCGCGGATATATCTTCGCGCGACACCATCCTCGAAATAGGGCCGGGGAAGGGCGCGTTAACGCGCGCGCTCCTGGAAAAAAATCCGAAAAAAATCATTGCTGTAGAAAAAGACACGAGACTTATTCCTGTGCTACAGGCCTTGTTCGGTGACAAAAAAAAATTTTCTGTAATCGAGGGCGATATCCGCGAACTAGTGCAAAAAAATCAGCTCAAAAAACAGCTCGGGACTTCCTATAAAGTGGTGGCGAATATCCCCTACTACCTAACCTCATACCTTATCCGCATATTGCTGGAAAACGGCTTAACAAAGCCAAAATCAATTGTTTTCATGGTACAAAAAGAAGTCGCGTTTCGTATCGCGCAAAAACCCCCTCATATGAATCTTTTGGCGCTTTCCGCGCAAAGCGCAGGAGATGTCCGTGTTGCGTTCACTGTTCCAAAAAAATATTTTTCTCCAAAGCCAAAAGTGGATTCCGCGGTGATAGTGATAGACAACATATCACAAAAGTTTTTTACGCGCGTCGACAAAAAAAAATTTTTTGCCCTTTTGCATGTAGGCTTTTCAAGCAAACGAAAAATGCTTGCGAGCAATCTCATAAAAAAATATTCCATCCCGCGATCCGAGATAGAACATGTGTTCCGCGCATGCGCCATTGACACAAAAGCTCGCGCCGAAAATCTTTCACTCAAAGATTGGAAGTGCATATGTGCAGAGATATAACAATACTGTTTACCCGCACCCGCAAATGCCAGTGTCTTCGTCCCAAATGGCATTCGGCCAAGCAGCACACACTCCATTCAAACACCCGATAGGAACTCCGCCGGCACTGCAATTACAGCATGGTGCGAATGTATTAAAACCGCACACAAGATTGAACGGTGCAAAATCTTTATAACACCCTCCCGTAATTTCCCCAACGCCAAGCCCTCCCGCAATTCCAGCAACAGTCGCTGCCCCTCCGGTAAGATCAAAAATGAGTCCGCACCCCTGAAATATATCACCGCCTGGAGTTTGCGCATGCGCCTCTTGCGCTGAGCTCATAAAACGGAGGTACTCTATAAAACGCATAAGAGAAGCATATGTCTCTTTCTTTTCAAAAAGAGCGCTGCCGTTTTCCAAAGCTTCATATTCAAGAAACGCACGCTCAAGAATGCTTCGTTCCTGCCCAATAAGAAGCGGGAGCTCTCCCTGCAGCGTAGAACGAAACTGTTCCGCTTGAAATAAAGAAATGTGCTGCTTTGATTCCATGTAATCCACCATATGAAGCAACAAAGAAAATATCTCTTGGTCGGTAGAGAAATTTGATCTTTCCGACTCAGACAAAAACCCCTCGCGGATCAGAATATCTTGGAGGGTTGCCAGATATTCTTTGTATTCTGTAGGCCATACAAACGAAAATACCTCCTCATCAGTAAGCGGCCGGAGGTTCTTTTTTTTGCCCTCTTTCTCTAAAACCGGATCTTTTGAAGATTCAGGCTCCTGAAATATGCCCCCCGCATAAGAAGAAAAGCGCACCAACGGGTCAACAAAAGTGGCTCTGAAATCATTGCTATATAAGGAAAATCCGCCCCCTTCCATTCTTTTCTCGGTATCGGACAAGAATCTTTGTGCTTGTTCTCCATCTTGGGGAGTGGGTGTGTTTGGATGCCACAAAAAAAGCAGTGAAAAGGAAATAATAAGAAATAATGCGCCTGTAACAATGCTTTTGATGAATTTTTTATCCATTATGTTCATCATATCTTTCTTTTAAGCCGCCGCCAATCCGCATTCCTGCCGTACACAAGTGGAGGTTTTCCACATAAACCCATTTCCTAAGGGAAATAAGCGTTTTTCGGGTGCTATAATAAAGTAAAGAATAACATAATACATTAAACGGTTTTGGAACCACAATCACATAAAAACGCAATCATTATATTTCTTGCGCTCCTGCTCATTGTGGGAGGGTGGTTTTCTATATTTGAATTAAAAAATACCCAGGAAAAAGTTGCGTACTCTTCTCCGAAAGAAAAAACCGCTGAGAATGATTCCTACATTGGGCAGGATAAGGACGGCGACGGACTTTTAGACTGGGCAGAAGAACTTTTAGGGACGGATCCGGCAAATCCGGATACTGATAATGATGGCACACCGGACGGAGAAGAAATAACGCTCAAGAGAAACCCTCTAAAAGCAGATAACGATGCGCTCTCTCTCCCTGAGAATGATGGAAAAAGTCTTTCCGGCCTAAGTGCTCAAATCGCAGGCGGGATTGCGGGTGAATATTTGCTGCTCAAAGAAAAGGGGGGCGCAAACCAAGAAGAAATTATTAATACGCTCACCGCGCAGATCGTATCGCGCATCAACGCAGCGGGCGCCATTGCCGATGCGTACACAGTAAAAGATATCCGGACTATTGCTTCCAGCCCCGCTGTAACGCACGCATATATAAACGAGGTGGGCAGCATATTGAATGCGCGCTTTGCAAACATAAACACCGGTGAAATTGAATTATTAAATGCCATTATCGAGACTCAGTCATTTGATCGCTTGCAGGAATTTGATACATATGTCCGAGCTTACGAAAATGCAATGCGTGATCTCTTGGCGCTTTCCGCACCCGACTCATTTTCTTCAATGCATATCGCACTTATAAATAATTTTTCCAATCTTTCGCGCATCAACACATCATTTGTGCAGTTTGAAACGGACCCCGCGTCCGCCCTTGTTAATCTCCGTTATTATCAAAGTGAAACAGAACGCTTCAAAATAGTTATAAAAAATATCAATGTTGTACTTGAGCAAGCCGGCGTCTTTTTTGCCGACACAGAAAACGGTTCTGTGGTGGTGGAATATTATAACGAACTTAAAAACAACGGGGCAATTTAATACTATGTCTGCATCTGTTAAAAAAATTATATTAAGCGCACTCATTCTCGGCATAGCCGCTCCTTTGTTCTTTTTTGCGTTACCGCAAAAGACAGAAGCAAGTGTTCCGGTACATGAAACAGCGCTCCTGAAAGAGGGACCATATGACATTGCAGCATACACCATAGCAAAACAGCTTTGGCGTCAGCTTATCCGTGATATTGTCGGATGGATACAAACAGGAAATATTTATGGAGGACCTCTTTTTGTCCAAAACTTTGATGTTTTTTTTCACCAGCTTACACGTGATGGCGTCGCTATATTTATCGATAGCCTTCTTGATCCTATAACCCAAAAAAACATACCGAGCCCCTTTCGTGACATAATCACCGAATCCGCAGTAATTACTCTCAATACATCTTCGGCAAACCTTAAATCAAGTCTAACGGGCATAGTCCCCGATGAAACTGTTTTTTATAAAGACCTTTCCGAGGGAGGAATGATTGGTTTGCGAGAAATTCTCACAACCCCGCAAAGCAGCCTTACAGGCCGCCTTCTTGTAGCGCTTGATGATGCTGACAGGCAAGCAGCCCTGGAAACACAATCAGGCAGCACCGAAATATCTTCATCCGAAGGATTTTGGGGATATGCTGACTGCATAGGATGGATAGAAGACTTCGGCAGCGGAAGGAATGTCTGTCTCGGCCGCAGTGTTAAAACGCCGGGCTCAAACGCTCAGGATCTTTTAGCGTCAGCTCTTGAGTCAGACATAGACACGCTTGAAGTAGCAGACGAACTCCAAGAAATAATTGCGGCAATCCTTGACCGGCTCATGTTCAGCATACTTGACTTCGACCTGTCAGACGCAAGCCTTGATCCGTTTAGCGGCATAGACAGAACGCCTCCAAGTGGAGGTGGAGGAAGTGGCGGAGGCAGCGGGGGCATTACTCCCCCAGCAGGAGGACAGGTGGTTGCAAATCCCGTTTGTCTCACCAACGGAACTCCTGCAATAAACATCACTTGGAGCATAGACACCGCAAATGTGGTAAACACGATTGCTGTTGTTCGTTACTGCACCGGGCAAGCATGCGTCCCCACAACATCAAGCCCTGTTGCGTGTATAAGCCCGACCTCTGCATCTTCATGCGTCCAAGACGGAATTACCTCCGGAGGCACATATACATACAAGGTATTTGTTTATCAAACCCTGCAAGACACAAATAGCCCTCCCCTTACAACAAGTTCAAATGTATTTGCTGCTACAGCATTAACCTGTAATTAATTATGCAATTCCGTCTCTCCAACATTCATTTTTTAAAATCAGCGCTGTTCGCCCTCGTGCTCTGCGGAGTCGCAATCACAGGACTTTTCTTGAGTTACTCGTATGCACACGCACAAGGTCCCATAGGGGGGACTGATCCCGGCCTTGGGATAGAACAAAAGGAATCTACCGATAAAGTAAACGATCTGGGGAAGACGCCTGATTGCGGGATAAGTAATTTTTATAAAGGGAAGTGTATCGCCCGCGGCCTTGCATGGGTAGCTCAAATATTTCTTAATGTTGTAGGATATGTTCTCATTTTTTCCGCGTTCATTTTTGACAAAGTAAAAGACATAGCGCTCAATCCGGATACATATAAAAACATAGATGTTGTTAAAAGAGGCTGGACAATGGTTCGGGATGTTACGAACATATTTTTTATTTTTATACTTCTTGTCATTGCTATCGCCACGATTCTCCGGCGCGAATCGTATGGAGCAAAACAACTCCTCCCCCGCCTCATTCTTGTTGCCCTTTTCATCAACTTTTCTTTTACCATAACGCTATACGCCATTCTTCCCGCAAACTCCCTTGCTAATTATTTCACCACAATTATCAGAACAAACAATAAAGGAAACTCCATAGACTACTATGCCGATTCTACTGAAGAAGTAGCCCAACACTTCATTGATGGCCTTAAGCCCGGCGAACTCGCTACACGATTTGCGAATAGCGACCAAAAAGAAAGATATGAGCTCTTAAATTCGTCCCAAAACCAAATATTGGAAAACAGCGAAAAAGACGACCAGGCAGAACTCAATACAGCGATTTATCTTATCATTACAATAGTTTTTGGTATTGCATTAATTCTTATGGCGGCCTTTGTGCTTTTGGTAGCAGCGCTCCTTTTCCTCATACGCATAGCGATTCTATGGGTCTTAATGATATTTGCTCCATTGGCATTTCTGTTTATGATACTCCCCCGAACACAAAGCATTGCCCGGGAATGGTGGAGCAGACTTATTGACCAAGCACTCTTTCCTGCAGTATTTCTCTTTTTCTTCTTCATTGTTGTATCACTTGGCGCAAGCACATATGTCAAGGACTCTATATTTAAGATTAGCGACGGAGATCAGACCAATTTTGTTGCGTTTGTGGCGTATTATCTTATTCAGGTTATCCTTCTGTACATAAGCTTAATCGTAGCGAGGCGTATGGGCGGGTACGCGGGCAGCACCGCTATCTCTTGGGCGGGATCAGTGCGCAAATTCGCTACGGGTGCAGCTGGAGGTATTGTTGGAGGCGCGGCGGGGTATGCTGCAAGCAGAGTTGCTGAGCGTGAGGTGGCCAGACGTGGAGATGAAGGCATGGCAGAGCTTAAGACGGGCGGTGCATTCTCGCGTCTCCAAGCGCGCACCATAGAAAAATTAGCAGCGCCTCGCGCAAAAGATACCGGGGAGTACGCAAAAAGCATGATGTCTCTTGCCCCGCGTGAATTTATGTCACGCTTCAAGGGCAGTTCTCTCGCACAGCAAAATGAAATGCTGAAGAACGAAGAAGCAATCAAACGCCTTGCAAAAGCGCGCGACGCAGACAGCACAAGCGCCCAAGACAAGGCTCATATAGACTCAATACTTAAACGGCAAAGCTACCAAACGCAAACGAAGTTCTTTAAAGAAGCACCGAAGGCATTTGCTGAAAAACTTGTAAATAACGAGATACGGAAAGATACAAGAGAAGAGGTTCTTAAGACCGCAGACAAGGAAACAATGCAAAAGATAGGAAAAGCAATGGTTGGCATTGATGCCGAAGAAACAAGCGCTTTGTTTGAATCAATGCAAAAAGAAGGGCTGAAGAAACAATCAAAGGACATGGCAAGCGTCTTACCACAATTCTATCAGGAGGCCGGGATGGAAATTGGACAAGCGATACGAAATATTGATTTTGAAAAGGTGGATAAAAAAGTTCTTGAAAGTCTTCACGACACACAAACAAAGAATGGCCCCGTGCTCAACAACCCCTTGGCTCGTTACACAACCCCCGCCCAACGCCAAAAGCTATTAAGCGAATTTACAGAAGCAGGAGAAATCTACTCCAAGGAAATGAAAAGTCTTGGGGACACGAGTAAACAAGTCGCGGCACAAATCAGAAGTGCCGGCGATGCCGCATCCGCAAACAAATTTGAAAATGATAAAGTGTTTGCTGGAGCGCATGGATTACATTCGGAAGACAAAACGCCCTCATATAAATCAACGGACGTAAGCGGAGAAGCAAAATAAAAAATACACACATATGAACATAACGCCTGAAGAAATCCAAAAACGATTCAAAGCGCTCCCCGAAGCGTTGCGGGAAGCGATATTTTCTGCAGAAATTTCAGAAACGCTTCTTGCAATTGGGAAAAAATACAACCTCCCCCTCGACAAGGTGGGCGAGCTTTCAACGGAGACGAGTCTTGTCATGCTCGGCGTCACTCACCCGAATCAGTACATATCAAACTTACAAAAAGTGCTCGGCGTAGAGCGCGATATCGCGCGCAATATCGCCCAAGAAGTAAACGCGCAAATATTTGCAAAAATACGGAGCGAATTAAAAACACTCCACAAGATCACAGAAAACGAAGACGCTCCCGAAAAAGCCGCCGCTTCTAAGCCCCCTGCAATGGAACCAGCCAGAGCTCCGGAGCCGGAAAAAACATCTCCGCCATCCTCCATAAAGCCATTTGGTCACTGGGATCTTCCCCCTGTTCCGCCACCTGCAAAAAAAACATACACCTTCTCTGAACTCCAGAAAAAACAGGAAGAACAAAAACAAACACCGCCGCCCTCAACAACACTTTCAGAGAAACAACCGGCAGTCCCTTCTGTCTTGAAAAAACCATCAGAACAAAGCCTATCTAAGCCTCCTATGCCCTCGCAGATGCCAAAAACGCATATAGAAGAGCCCCGAGACGAGCCGGCTATTCTTCAAAAGCCGGAAGAACACACACCCAAAGCGCCTTCTCCGTTTGAGGCAAAGATACAAGATCCGGTGTTTCATCAACAACCGTCCGAAGTAACAAAAGACGGAAAGAAAGACGCTTCTCCAAATACGACAACGAAGCCATCCGCTCATGATCCATATCGAGAGCCCATACTTCCTGAGGAAGCGTCGTTTAATATCAATCCTCATATCAAGAAAGATGAGTAATGTAACCTTTCATATGTATGCGACGATTCCAAGTGCCACAATTTATTGAGGTAGAAGACAAGCTTTTCGGACCTCTCACGCTAAAACAATTTATCTATATCCTTGGAGGGGTGGCGATTACTTTTATTCTTTGGGTGTCTCTTCCGCTGTTTGTAACAATAATTCTCGGGGTGCCCATTATGGCATTCTCTCTCGGTCTTGCGTTCTATAAAGTGAATGGCGAATCGCTTATTACCATTCTCTCACACGGCATCCAGTATCTTTCCCGCTCCCGCCTGTACATCTGGCGTAAAGAGGAAAAAAAGAGGAAAAAACCAAAAGAAGAAATCCTCCGCAAATCAAAACAAGGACTGGTAACGGTTCCGCGCGGACAAAAAGAAAGCGGACTCTCTAATCTTTCGTGGAGTCTCGATGTGCAAAAGAACTTAAAAGCAGAGCGCAATATCCCGCAGCCGTTTGAGCTGCGCAATAAAAAATAACATGGAAACACCAGCAGTAAAAAAAAGCAGAGCGGCGCAAAACTTTGTCCCACTTCAGGAAATACGGGACGGTATTGCGATTACCAAAGACAAGTCCATGCATGTGGTGCTGATGGCTTCTTCGCTTAACTTTGCGCTCAAGTCCGTGGACGAACAAGATGCGATTATCTCTCAATATCAAAACCTTTTAAATTCGCTTGATTTTTCTATCCAATTTTTTATTCAGTCCCGAAAACTGGATATTGAGCCGTACTTGGACACGCTTCGCGAAGCACTACAGGGCCAATCAAACGAGCTTATAAAAATACAAACCCGGGAATATATTGAATTCGTAAAAAACTTTGTGCAAGCGGCAAACATCGTTTCAAAGACATTCTATGTTGTCGCTTCATATGTCCCCCCTCTCATTAAGACGAAACGGGGCGGAATGTTGGGGCAGTTTGCTGATATATTCAAAAGAAACAAAGAAGACAAAGAGCACTACATTCCGGACGAAGAGTTTGAAGAATACAAAATCCAGCTCTGGCAACGGGTCAATTCTGTAGCAACGGGACTCGGGCGCACTGGTGTGCGCGTCGTCCCGCTAAACACCGAGGAGCTCATTGAGCTTTATTATAGCTTGTTTAATCCGGGAGAGATTGAGCGCGGAGGAACGCCTCACATAGAAACATCATTAGGAGACGGAGAAGTATAGCCTGTCCCGCTAGAAATCTCTCGCAAAGAGCCCCACGAGGACAAAACAAATTACAATATTATTTTATGAGACATTATTATTTTCAAAGAATAAATTTCTAACGGGATATGGTGTTCGGATTTGGAAAAAAGAAAAAAGAAGAAAAGGATGATATCCTTGCAATATTCCCGGAACAAATCTACGAAACGGGCCTTTTGGAATTACGCGACGTTATCGCTCCCTCCGCTCTTGAGATAAGTTCAAATTTCGTTAAATTGGGGGAGAAATTTACACGCACAATCTACGTGTTTTCATACCCGCGCTTTTTATCGGTGAATTGGTTCTCCCCTGTTATCAACCTTGACCGTGTTTTTGATGTAGCGCTTTTCGTTCACCCCATAGATACCGCGGAGGTTTTACGCCAGCTCCAAAAGAAAGTTGCCGAGGTTCAGTCTCAGATTCATATCAGAGAAGAAAAAGGATTTGTGCGCGACCCTGTACTTGATACCGCATACGGCGACCTTGAAACGCTCCGGGATAAATTACAACAAGCGCAAGAACACTTATTCTCTTTCGGTTTATATATAACGCTTTACGCAGATTCCATTGAAGAGCTGAATAAAACGGAATCAGAAGTCCGTTCTCTTTTAGAATCAAAGCTTGTGTATACAAAACCTGCGCTCTTCCGCCAGGAACAGGGGCTTGTTGCGGTTTTCCCATTCGGCTCCGACCAGCTCGAAGTAAACTCGCGCCTGAACTCCTCTCCCCTTTCAAGCATCTTCCCATTCGTGTCTTTTGATCTTACCTCAAATCGCGGCGTACTATATGGTGTAAACCGGCACAACAACAGCTTGGTGCTATTCGACCGATACAGCCTTGAAAACTACAATTCCGTTATCTTTGGAAAGGCTGGCGGAGGAAAAAGTTATGCAACCAAGCTTGAGGTGCTCCGAGCGCTCATGTTTGAGGGGGAGGTTATTGTAATCGACCCTGAACGCGAGTATGAATACCTTGCCGAAACAACCGACGGAAGATATTTTAATATTTCTCTCTCCTCAAACCACCACATTAACCCGTTTGACCTTCCTGTCCCGCAGGAAGACGAATCTACCGCTGAGATATTGCGAGAGCACATCATTAATCTTATCGGGCTTTTTCGTATTATGATGGGGGGATTAAGTCCGCAAGAAGACGCTATTTTAGACCAGGCAATCACCGAAACATACGCCTCGCGCGACATCACCGCAGAATCAGATCTTGCGGGCGTCATTCCTCCGACACTCTCCGACCTTGAGCTCATTCTGGCAAACATGGAAGGAGGCGAATCCCTTGCGATGCGCCTGCGCAAATATACTCAAGGAACATGGGCGGACTTCATCAACAAACCGACAAATGTGGATATCAACAAAAAAATGGTGGTATTTTCCGTCCGAGACATGTCTGACGAACTCCGGCCGGTTGCCATCTATCTTATCGTGCACCATATATGGAATGTCATCCGAAGAAACCTCAAAAAACGCCTTCTCGTAGTGGATGAGGCGTGGTGGATTATGAAAGAAGAAGATGGCGCATCATTCTTATTCGGTATCGCAAAACGGGCGCGTAAGTATTACCTGGGAGTAGCAACTGTAACCCAAGATGTGGGCGATTTTTTGCGCTCTCCTTATGGCATACCCATCATCACCAACTCTTCCATGCAGCTTTTATTGAAACAGTCTCCCGCAACAATAGACCTTGTGCAGGAAACCTTTAACCTTACCGAGGAAGAGAAGTTCCTCCTCTTAGAAGCGGAGGTGGGAGAGGGTATCTTTTTTGCGGGTCTCAAGCATGTCGCAATCAAAATTATTGCGTCTTACACCGAAGACCAAATCATTACATCAGACCCCGCTCAGCTCCTCGCAATCAAAAAAGCGAAGCAAGAATTTAAAAGCACCCAAGGGGAAAGTAACTCATAATCCCTATGGCAGAAGAGAACACCATTGAACAGGCGCGGTCACTTGCTCTTCAAGAAAGGCGCGCAGAACAAAAAAAGGAACAAGAAAAAAAAAGAGAGGTTCAAAAGATAATGCGCCAAATCAACGCTATTAAAGATTCTTTGCCTCCGAAAATAAACCTCACAGAATCAATATCAATGGTCGGATTTGCCTTAATTTCCGATATTGTTGATTGGCTAGTCATTGGCTCAATACCTATCCTGGGTGATATACTAGACATAGTGACATGGATGATCGTAGGTTTCTGGATGTGGTGGCGTAAACTAAAGCGTGCACCTGGAAGCATTGAGGCGGGCATTATAGAATTGATACCGGTTGCTGATATTCTGCCGACATGGACCGCAATAGTTGTTCTTTCTATACTATATAACAATCACAAGCGCGCCCAGGCAGCAGGCGAGATTAAAAAACTGCACGCTCTCCAAAAACAAGCACAAGCCATAGCCGCGTCTTGATACATCTTATCAATGAGCATAAAAAAAACATTTCCTATACTATGTGCGGCACTTTTTCTTTTGTACACAGCCGCAGCCGCCCAGACCACAAAAGAAGGTACCGCCACAATAATACTGAACCCGCTTTCCCCCGGTCCAGATGAAGAGGTCACCGCAGAACTCCGCGGTTTTAGTTTTGATATCAATGCGTCCTTTATTACATGGACAAGAAACGGCAGCATATCGCTTTCAGGGACAGGCTCAAAATCATTCAAGTTCCGCACTGGAGCAATAGGAAAAAAAGAGGTTATAAGTGCAACCGCCCGCACCATTGACGGGAAAGAGATAACCGCAACCACAGAATTTCTTTTGGGTGATGTTGACCTCTTATGGAAAGCAGACACGACAATCCCCCCGGAATATAAAGGGAAAGCGCTTCCAAGCCCATTTTCTTCAATAGCCGTTGTCGCTATTCCTCATTTTTCTTCGGGAGGATTTACGAGCTCCGTGAGCGACCTGGAATTTGAGTGGCTCCTTGACGGAAAACGGGACGAATCCGCGTCTGGCACCGGAAAAAACACTTATCGCTTTACCGCAGGCGCGTCCCCCACAAATCAGGAAATAACGGCCAAAGTAAAAAATAACGAAAAGGATATCTCATTTGAAAAAAGCGTATTCATTCCCGTGCACCAACCAGAAGTATTTTTATACGAGGAGCGCCCCTTAGAAGGACCGTTTATGAATGTCGCCCTATCCCAAAAAACGCTCCACTCAAGTGAAATAAAGGCGTTTCGGGCGGTTCCCTATTTTTTTCCTGAAGAAGATACGCAGTCTCTCTCCTATACGTGGTCCCAAAATGGAGAAGAAAAAAAGACTTCACCTGTTCATATATTCCAATTTTCATCTGAAAAATCGGGACGCCAAACAATAACGCTCGAGGTGCTTATCCAAAATACAAAGCACACCATTCAAAAAGCATTAGCAAAAATTGCCATCAATGTTCAATAAGTGTTTTTATATATTTTTCATAGTGACGTTAATTGTTTTTGCTCAGCCAGCATTTGCTAGAGAGGTGTGGGTTTGCACGACTCCAATTGGGGGAACAACCGTATTTCTTCAACAAGACTTATGCGCAACGCAATGTAACGGTTCATGTGCGCAGTCGACTGTTCCCGACAACAATACAACCATTGAAATTTGTCCTATAGACGGGTCGGCATACCCACCCAACCCTACGAACCCGCTCGAGAGCTGTGCGGCGGCCTGTGGGGCATCGTGCACACAGGCGTCTGTCCCGGGGAGCGCTGGGGGAGCGGACACGCCTACTATTGGGGGGTCTTCTTCATCAAACGATGGCGGCGCGCTTTTTATACAATTTTTAAACTGGCTTTTCCCCGCACTTCTTTCTATCGCAGCGCTCCTCGCGTTTGTGATGATCGTGTTTGCGGGATTTAAGTGGATTGCCGCTGCAGGAAACCCCGCAGCAATAGAGGATGCGAAAGACATGATAATCAAAGCTGTTTTGGGACTTATCCTCGCCTTCATGTCCTGGCTTGTTTTAAACACCATCAATCCTAATCTCGTCGGGGGAGGGCTCCCTGGAGGCGGAGGCTTAAACCCCCCGGAGAACGAACAGCCAAACCCTCCCGGCAACAACCAAGACAACCCCCCTACACCAGGGACGCTTACTGACGAAGAGGCACGAAGCCAGCTTAACGCTGCCGGGATACAGGTAACATCAAGCGGAGGCTGCAGTGACCAACAAAACCCATCCTGCACATCACTTGAAGGCATACCGGCCTCTACCGTACAAAGCCTTATTTCAATTAAACAGCAATGCGGATGCTCCATTACGATAACCGGAGGCACGGAGGTGGGACACCAAACACACGGACCGGGAAAGCCCATAGTTGACCTTTCTTTTAACGAGCCGCTTGCAAGCTATCTGCACGATAATGCGTCATCCCTCGGCATAAGCACCATATGTACTGCGCCACAAGATGCCCAATATCGGCATAATTGCAATTTTAACGAGAGCTCACGCCATCTTCATGTTTCATTTTAATTATGTCTAAACCGCTCGCCATCGGACTCATCATACTTTTTATAGGCATTATTGCTATCGGTATTGTTTTGCTAGCGTCCCAAAACGGCCCGGGAAATGTGCAGGCTCCAGAACCAAACAATCAAGGCTCATCCTTCCCGCAATCACAAACACAAAACCCTCCCCCAACATCAAGCGGCATTCTGCCGTCTGAACGAGATCTGATTAAAATAACAAACGGAGCAATAAGCGGATTTACGCCTGCTACTGCGGGGGTGCGTTTCATAGAAAAAACAACCGGCCATGTATTTGATTCCTCCGCTGACGGACAAACGCAAATAAAAATATCCAACACAACCATCCCTCAAAGTATTGATGCGCTCTGGTCAGAAAATGAAAATTACGCCATTTTGCGCTACCGGGAAAACGAAGAAATAAAAACGGTTTTATCGCAGTTCGGAAACTCAAAAACTGACGGGGTTATTCTTCCCACAGACATCCTTTCTTTTTCATACGCACCGGAGCGTCTTCGTGTGTTTTACACCGTTCCGGGAGACAATGACATCATCGGCATAGCGGCAAGCACCGACAACACCGCTCAAACTCAAGTTGTCCGCCTCCCTGACACAAATTTTGTCGTTGAGTGGTACAGCCCCCGGGAAATCTCTTTTCTTACTCCCCCATCCGCATTCGCCGCAGGTTTTTTATACCGATACAATATTGATGTCGGCTCATTTGAGAAACTATTAGGCAATATACCGGGACTTGATATTGCGTGGTCCAAGAATAAGCGACGAATATTGTTTTCGCAATCAAACGCGGGAACAGGAAAATCAAATCTCTTCGTGTTTAATCTGCAAACAGGGACGGTTGAGGATCTGGGGACAGAGGGACTCGCGCAAAAATGCGTATGGGAAGACGACATCGTTGTGTATTGCGGTATACCAACAACAATGTCCCGCGGCTCATACCCGGATGATTGGTTCTCGGGCTCCGTTACATTGAACGATCGTATTTGGTGGATAAATACAAGCTCATTCGAAAAAACGATAGTAAAAACACTTCCCGATATTGATGTGGCAGAAATACGCATAAGCGACGCGGCGGATCATCTGTTCCTCACAAACAAAAAAGACGGCACACTGTGGAGCGTGCACCTTAACGAATAACTGGCACAATCAAAAAACCCGCGCGAGCACGCGCGGGTTTTTAATAGTTATCAAATTGGCTTTATAACAACATACCGATATTCTCCTTCCCCCCTGCTTTCCGTTGCGATATCCGGATACTCCATAAGTGCCGTATGAATAATACGCCTCTCAAAAGGAGACATGGGCTTCATCTCAAGCTCCTTTTTAAAATAGCGAACTCGTTGCGCAGACATCCGCGCAAGCTCATACAACTGGTCTGCTTTTTGTTTGTTATAGTCATTTACATCAACAACAAACTGCATCCGTTCTTTTTGTTCTTCCGGACTAAATCCAGTCTCTCTATCAACAATGCGGCGCATAACATGATTTATAGCACGCAGATGCGCTCCATTTTCCCCGATAAGAATAGCGGCATCAGAACTTTTTACATTAAATTTGAGCCCATCCAAATATTCCACGGCATCCAAAGACGCCGTAACGCCCATCTTTTCGATAAGCGTATGTAATAAAAAAGAAATTTTTTCTTGTGCTTCTTTATCCATTGTGCTCCGGTGCTGGAGAGGATTATTGGTTCTCGGGAGCCAGAGCAAACGATTTTTTTCTCACAACACCTTCGTGTAGGATAGCAAAAACATTGGACGTTGTCCAATAGAGTGCGAGCGCTGCAGGAAAACGTAATGATATCAGAATAATAAATATAGGAAAGATATACTTCGCCTGGCTCATGAATCGCTTTGTCATGTCTTCAGGAGAGCTCGCCCCCGCTTTTTCTGTGTTGGGAGGGATGGCAAGCTTCATTTGTATAAACTGTGAAAGCCCCGCAAGGATAGCAACAATAAGGCTGGCCTCTGTAAGATTTACGAGGGAAAGGAATTGAACATTTATCTTTTCGGGGAGAGCAATAAAAGAATATAGTAAATGTGCCGAATCAGAAATAGATTTAATGAATACCTGGTACAGAGCAATGAGCACGGGGAACTGAATAATAAGCATGAGACATCCGGAAAACGGCGAAACACCATGCTGTTTGTATAATTCCATTGTTTTCTGAGCAATCTCCTGTTGATTATTCTTATGTTTTTCTCGTATTTTTTTAATTTCTGGCTCAATCTCTCTTATTTTTATTTGGGTAACAATAGAACGATGAGTAAAAGGAAAAATAACAAACCGAACCAACACAGTAAGAACAATTACCGCAAGCCCCAGATCATGAAGAGGCATCAGGCCGGTAAGAAATACAAGCGCATTGAAGAGCGGCTGAAAAAAGAAATCGTTATAGATAGAAAGAAGAAATCCCATGGTATGTATTATGGAAGAGGGTCATGCCCTCCTTTTGAAAACGGATGGCAGCGAAACACTCTTCTTGTGGTATAAAAAAAAGCCTTAAAAAAACCGAAACGCTGAAACGCCTCAAGGCCATACTCAGAACAAGACGGAAAAAAGCGGCATGACGGCGTCCGCTTTATAAATATATTTTTGTCAGGAGAAAGGATTTTTTGATAGAGAGCAATGCTCTGCCGAACAACACTATTCATATAACAGGGATTGTTTTTTCAAAACATATAATACTGCGTCTTCTATATCCTGTCTTTTACGAAACTGCTTTTGAAAAACAATAATAATATCATACCCCTTTTTGATGGAAGAGACAAAACGAAACAGGATATCTTTTGTTTTTCTGCGCATGGTGTTGCGGGTAACGCTTTTTTTTGCAACCTTAGAAGATATCACCACAGCAAAGCGCGGGCGGGGTTTGTTATTCTTCTTATAATATAAAGTAATGCCACTTCCTTTTTCTCTTTTCCCGCGCACGAAAACAAGCTTCACCTCATACGAGGAAAGACGATATTCATGAGGGAGAGCGCTCATATGTCCTTTAGACAACTACTCTTTTCCGCCCTTTCTGCCTTCTTCTGCGAACAACATTCCTTCCTGCCGTCGTGCTTTTTCTCTTTAAAAATCCGTGAGACCTCTTTCTCTTCCTTTTTTTGGGTTGATAGGTTCGTTTTGGCATGTGTTTCTTACTTTACCACAGAATTTTATATTTACAATATTAACAGCTCATCCACAGATTGTTAACATAAGTAGTAACCTTATCGGGGTTTCTTTATAAAAAACTGCGGGTGCTATAATACCATTATATCTATTCTTTTTTTTATTCTAAACAGACCTGCTTATGTTTATGACAAACGAGGAGTTGTGGCAAAAGACGCTTGAGGAAATACGGTTCGAAGTTTCAACAGCTAATTTTATTACCTGGTTTCAGCATACCATTATTACTGAACAAAAAGACCAAGCAATTACCGTCGGCGTGCCGAATGCTTTTGTAAAAGAATGGATAGAATCAAAATACCAAAAACCTATTCTTAAAATAATACGAAATTTTGTCCCCGATGTTCGGTCTGTGGAGTTTTCTATACTTCCAAAACTTTCTCAGAAACAACAACCGGCATCTTTGGTTAAAAAACAACAACCCCAGGAACAACAAGAAATATCCGAGCTCTCTATAGACAAAGAAACAAACCTCAACCCACGCTATTCTTTTGATAACTTTATTGTGGGTTCTTTTAATGAGCTCGCATATGCTGCCTCTCAGGCTATTGTAAATAACCTCGGTGCGGTTTATAACCCGTTTTTCATCTACGGTGGTGTTGGGTTGGGAAAAACACACCTCTTACAAGCTGTAGGAAACGAAATACGCAGAAAAAACCCGCACACAAAGATAAAATACATATCATCGGAAAAGTTTACAAATGAATTTATAACAGCTGTTCAAAATAAAGAAACAAATTATTTCAAAGAACGGTATCGGATGATAGATTTGCTTATTATTGACGACATTCAATTTATATCAAAAAAAGTTCAGACCCAAGAAGAAATATTTCACACATTCAACACGCTATACGAGAACAATAAGCAGATTATTTTATCATCAGACAGACCCCCAAAACTAATAGAAAACCTTGAGGAACGCCTCCGGTCGCGCTTTGAGGGAGGTATGATAGCCGACATATCAGAGCCGGAGTACGAGGCCCGTCTCGCAATACTTCACACAAAAAGGAAGGAGAAAGACCTCACAATAGCGGATGATGTCTTGGAATATATAGCGGCATCTATAAAATCAAATATTCGCGAACTAGAAGGCGCTCTTAACCTTATCGCTGTCCGATTAAAACTCCAAAAAAGCCCTCTCTCTATAAACGAGGTGAAAGAAATACTCTCAAAACACATCCAACCAAGAAAGGTGGTTACCGCAAAACAAATAATCCGCGCTGTAAGTAAATTTTATAATACACAAGAAAAATTCCTTATAGAAAAAACAAGGAGGAAAGATATTGTAAAACCTCGCCAAATAGCAATGTACCTTCTTCGAGAAGATTTTAATGGATCATACCCCTACATCGGACAAAAACTTGGCGGAAGAGATCACACAACAGCGATACACTCATATGAAAAAATATCGCGCGATATCAAAAAAGACAAACAACTCCAGGAGGAAATAAAACAAATTCGACTAAATTTTTACTATAATCAAGAATAACTCCGCCCTGAATAAAGATGTGTACTGTATGTGAATATAAAAAAGAATAAAAAAAATAAACCACAGCAAGAACACACAATACACACACCGCACACAAAAAACTACACACAATATTAACACCAAGAAGACAAAATAAACCTTACACAATAACAATCATTCACCTTATACACATTATTCACACCCCCTATTGTTACTACTAATTAAGTATAAAGAATATATAGTTATCATATGAACACATCTTGTGTAAAAGAAGATCTGCAAAAAGCACTCACGGTAGCTGAGCGGCACACAAGCGCAGAGGAGAACCTTCCATTACTGAAAGGCGTCCTTTTAGAAAGCAGTGAGAATAAGTTGTATGTGCGATCGACAAATCTTGATACCGGTATTGAGGTGTTTGTGCCCACGAAAACAAAAAGAAAAGGGTCTGTTGTTGTTCCTGCGAAGACATTCTCATCTTTTTTAACCACCTTACCTGATGAGCGGATAACGCTTGATGTGAAGAATGGAAATCTAGTTGTAACGACGCCGTCAACTTCAACAACCATTAAGGGGTATTCTGCTGATGACTTTCCTCCATTTCCTAAGTTAAAAAAAACAACATCTATACAGATTTCTAATGATGATTTATCTAGAGATTTATTAAGTGTTGTTATTGCTGCGTCGTCATCCGAAATAAAGCCAGAGATATCAAGTGTTCTTTTTAGTGTCCAAAAAAAAGGTATTAAATTTGTAGCAACAGATTCATTTCGGTTAGCAGAAAAGACGATACCTTTTTCTTCAGATCAATATTATTCTCTTCTTTTCCCGTTTCGTCATGTGCTTGAGTTGATTAAGGTGGTGGAGATTTTTCCGTCTTCGCTTGAGATATTGTTTGATTCAAATCAAGCAATTCTGCGTGGTAATAATTTTTTATATTTCGCTCGTTTGCGTGATGCGTCATTTCCTCAATATGAGCAGATCATACCAACTTCGTTTGCTACAGAGGTTACGCTTAAAAAATCAAACTTTCTAAAAGCGATACGTGGAGCAAGTATTTTTTCGGGGCGTCTTCGGGAGGTGTGTTTTAATGTGTATCCTGAGGATAATTTATTTGAGGTTGTTACAAAAAATAGTGATATTGGGGAGTATGTGAGCCAAATACCCGCCAAGGTAACCGGAGAGCGCTTAAGTGTTAATTTTAATTATGGTTATATTATTGATGGCATTAATCAAATATCCTCAGATGATATTATTCTCCGTTTTAATGGCGAGTCAAAGCCGGTATTAATACAGAATCCATATAATGCGAGTTATATTTATCTCGCTATGCCGATGAAGAATATATAAAACTTTCATACACAATAAAAAACACCCACAATTATGGGTGTTTTTTATTGTGTACACTCACCCGAAGGGTCTCCGGGGTTACATATAGTGATTGGTTTTTCTGTAAAGTTTGAGTTTCCTACGGAATCATATACACGCACCAGTAGGGTTGTTTTTCCATTTATATCTATAAATGGAATTTCTTTTGTTATTGTGTGTGTATTTTTTTGTTGGTTTACTATGACGCTTCCTAAAAAGAAGTTCCCAATAAATACATCAATTTGTTTTATGGGAAAATTTCCATTTGCTTGTATTGAGAAAGATAGCGTTTCTCCAGGGTGTGTAGTGAGTGGTGTAGGTGATGTAAAAGAAACTGATGGTTTGTGTTCTGGTCTGTGTATAGTGTCGAATTCCTTTGGGATGTCATTTGTTGTTTGTTCTTGGATGTGTTGCGATTCTGCCCACCTACGAACCGCATACTCCCATAAAGAAAATTGGGGGTCTTTTGATGGGTTTTCAGGTATGTCTCCCTGTGGATTATTTTTATCAACCCAGTACAATATTGAGTGGATTTGTGTTAAGACTTTTTGTTGTTGGAGTTCTGTGGGGGTATATTCTGTAGCGAGTTTTCCTGATATAGAGTCTATAGTGTATGCGTATGATCCCCTCCACTCACCGCTTAATACCGGCTTTTGTGTTTTTTGGGGTGGTGGGGGTGTAAAGTTCTCAATGGGAAGCGTGTTAAGCGCTTCGGTGAAAAAAGAGTTCCATAGCGGTGCTGCGATAAAGCCTGCCACCTGTTTCTCCATAGGTGTGTTGTCGCTGTTCCCAAACCATACACCAAGTGTGAAGTTTGGTGTGTACCCCACAACCCATGCGTCTCGATAATCGTTTGTTGTTCCTGTTTTTGCTGCGACATCTCGTCCGGGGAAATAAAGATATGAACGCTCCCCAAATGCAGGTGTGCGTGCTGTATTATCGGAAAGCATACTATTTATTTGATGCGCTATTTCAGGGTCAAGTACTTGTGTTTGTGGTGGTGTATATTCTTCAAGTGTTTTTCCTTCGTTTGTTTCCACTTTTAATATTGCTGTGGGGGTGTTTTTTGCGCCATTATTAGCAAACACTGAGTATGCGCCTGCCATCTCTAGTAATTTTACCTCCCCTCCTCCGAGAACGAGTGTGAGACCATATCGATTCGGATCGTTGAGGGTTGATATACCGAGCGTGCGCGCAGTCGATAAGGAGTTGGTAAGGCCTGCAAGATATAACACCTTTACCGCGGGAATGTTTACTGATTGAGCGAGCGCTTCCCGGAATGTCATTGGACCCCGGAAAATATTATCGTAATTACCTGGTGCGTAACAGACTGAACCCTCCCCGTATGTGTTTAGTTGGGTGTTTGCGTTACAAGAAGGATTGAATTCCGTAGGAAGATCAAAAACGACCGTTTCTGGTGTATATCCTTCTTTGAGTGCTGTGGTGTATACAATAGGCTTAAAGGATGAGCCTGGCTGGCGCAGACTGATTGTGGTGTTTACCTGGGGATCAAATAAGCAATTTACTCCGGATGTGCATCCGTCAGGTTTCGGTTCTCCCCAAAAGTCCTTAGAGCCAACCATAACTTGTATACCCCCGGTCTTTGGGTCTATACCAATCATACCCGCATTAAACACGCCGAATTTTTCTTCCTCGTCTGTTACAAATTGATTGGTGAGGTCCTCCGCTTTTTGTTGCAACTCCCAGTTTAATGACGTTGTAACCTTGAGACCTCCTGTGTCCACGGTATCTCTCCCGTATTTTTCTCCCAGCAGATCGAGCACATACATTACAAAATGGGGTGCTTTGAGGCTTTCATCGGCGCGCCCGATGAATTGAACGTCTTTCTGCATCGCCACCTCCGCTTCTTCTTTTGAAATAAAACCGAGCTCATTCATGCGAGACAATACAATGTTTTTTCGTTTCTCGAGCGCGTCTTTATGTAGGCCATACGGCGAATAATATGTCGGCGATTGCGGGAGGGATGCGAGATACGCCGATTCCGCGAGGGTGAGTTCTTTTGCGGGTTTCCCAAAGAATGTTTGGCTAGCAGCTTCTATTCCATATGTTTGTCCTCCATATGGTATTTCATTGAGATAGAGATTAAGGATTTCTTCCTTAGAAAGAATCTGTTCGATTTTTATTGCGAGAATTACTTCTTTTAATTTTCTTGTGTATTCCTTTTTGCTTGAAAAGAGAGCGTTTTTTATAAGTTGTTGGGTAATCGTGGAGCCTCCCTGCCCGGTGAGGTCTCCTGAGAGGATGTTGGTGAAAAATGCGCGCACGATACCCTCAATACTGATGCCGTGATGGTTGTAAAAATCAGAATCCTCGATTGCCACGGTTGCGTTTTTAACATTACGGGGAATGTCTTCAAAAGGAATAATCGTTCGTTTTACAGAGCCGTGCACATCATACAAGAGTACCGTGCCGGTGTTGTCGTATATCTTTGTTGATTGTTCTATTTTTCGGTCTGTGAATAGAGAAACATCGGGTATATCAAGAGTGATTACCCAAACAGAAAACCCCGCGATGCATAAAAACAACACACCAATACTTATGGACAGGAATTGGTGCGAAAACAGCACCTTTTTTATCTTCCTGATAGTTCTCTTTTTTATTATTCTGGGAAGCATTTTTTTCTGCTATACTTTTAAGTATATATAACTCTATAAGGAATGAGTAGTATTATGAAAGAAAAAAAGAAAAAATCAAGAGACGCAATTATCCAGGAAATTATAGGGTCTGCGGTAGAGATAATTGATAGGAAAAGCTTTGTAAAGAAGATTGAAAGAAAAAAAACAAGGGTGAAGTTCGGTATTGACCCCACCGCACCTGATTTGCATCTCGGCCACATCATTCCGCTCCGCATGCTCCGAAAATTCCAAGACATCGGATGTATCATTGTGTTAATTATAGGGGATTTCACGGGTATTATTGGAGATCCGTCTGATAGGAGTGCTGCCCGCCCCATGATTACAGAGAAAGACGTGCGCCGCAATATGAAAAAATACACTGATCAGGCGTCGCGAATACTTGATATAAAGAAATGCGAAATTCGTTATAATAGCGAATGGTTTTCTAAGAGGCGCTTTTCTTTTTTTGTGGATATGTTTTCCCGGTTTACCGTCCAGCGCGTATTAGAGCGGGATGATTTTCAAAAACGGATACGGTCCGGCTCCGACGTTAGTATACTTGAAATGTTGTATCCCCTTTTCCAGGGGTATGATTCTGTCGCGGTTTCATCAGATATTGAAATAGGTGGGACAGATCAAAAATTCAATTTACTTATGGGGAGGAAGATGCAACGCCGGTTTCATGTGCCGGAACAGGATGTCATTACACTCCCGCTTCTTGTGGGAACAGACGGAGCAAAAAAAATGTCAAAAAGTTTTGGTAATAGCATAAATTTTTCAGACACTCCGGATGAGATATTTGGGAAAGTGATGTCTGTTTCGGATGATGTGTTGCCTGTATATTATGGATTGGTTGACGAGCGGCCTGACAAGCAGGCAAATCCCATGGAATCGAAAAAGCGTCTTGCGTTTTTGTTGGTTGAAATGCTGCATGATTCTGGCAAAGCGAAAAAAGCACAAAAGAATTTCGAAGATACATTTCAAAAAGGCAGGCCTCAAAATCCCACACGAATTATCGCCAGCTCATTGGGAGATACTGCCCGCGCAATGCATATGTCTCAATCGGAGCTTCGGCGGCTTGTGAAGCAGGGAGCGGTGGAATTCGAAGGGAAGAAGGTTGATTCTGTGTCGTTTCAGTATCCCGCGGACGGAGTGTTACGTATAGGAAAAAAGATGTTTTTTCAGATAAAGAAAAAATAATAAAAAACAACCCCGTTTCTTGCGGGATTGTTTTTTATTATTTATTCTTCGTCTTCTAAAGAGTCTTCGTCGTCTCCAAGATCTTCCGAATCACCGTCTTCTATGTCCATGTTTTCTTCCTCTTCCACGTCGTCGTCTTGTAAGAGAATGTCCTCGTAAGCCATATATACGATAACTAATAGTGATAATTAGCGACCCTCTGGGGGTGATTTCTGCAAATCTTCCCCCTAGAACTTTTATATACCAAGTGGAGATTATTTTGTAAACCCCCAAAAATAAAACTGTGAATAGCGCATATATGATGATATGATATGCGGTATGAAAACAGAATCTTTGAAAGACATAACCCGCTTTGGGATAGGCGGGAAATCAGAGATAGTATACGCAAAAAATGAAAAAGATCTGGTTGGTTGTGCGAAAAAAATGAGCACTGAGGGCAGACAATTTTTTGTGCTGGGGGGAGGAACAAACGTTATTGCGCATGACGGAGGGTATGCAGGAACGGTTATCGCTGTGCGTACAAACTCAATTGCTCAAAAACGGAACAGGGTGCGTGTTGATGCGGGTGTTTTGCTTGAAGCGCTTATTAATAAGGCAAACAAAGAAGGGCTTTCCGGACTGGAAGCGCTCGCGGGCATCCCGGGAACAGTAGGAGGAGCACTGTATGGAAATGCTGGCGCATACGGCCACGAAATACAAGAGGTTGTGGAGCGCGTTCGGGTGTTTGATGGGGTGCGCATCCGTGCGCTTTCTCGGAAGGAGTGCGGGTTTGGCTATCGGGAGAGCATATTCAAGAAAAAAAAATGGATTATACTTTCCGCAACTCTTATATTCAAGAAAGACAGCGCGGATGATCTAAAAAAAATATCACGGCGCATACGCACCATTCGAAATAAAAAATATCCGCAACAGTTGCGCTGTGCAGGAAGTATTTTTAAGAATATAATAGCGAAAAGCAAAAACGGCAGGATAGCTTCGCGGCAGATACCGAAAGAAAAGATAGCGCATGGGAAAATTCCTGCGGGAGTGCTGCTGGAAGCGGTTGGCGCGAAGGGTATGAAAAGGGGCAAGATTCAGGTAGCCGATTACCACGCAAATTTGATTATTAATACCGGCGGAGGAAGCGCGAACGATGTGCGGTATATCATCAATACGCTAAAAAAACGGGTATATCGGGTATACGGCGTTATGCTTGAAGAAGAAATACGATACCTTGGATTCTAAAAACTCGGCATATGCCGAGTTTTATAATACATGGTGCATTCCGGTGAGCGCCGCCGCTATGGCATCTGCCTTATCATCGGGCTGGGGAGGTTTCGCTAATCCCAAAAGAAGAGCGGTCATGCTCTGCATTTGTTTTTTGTCCGCCTTGCCGTATCCGCATACCGCTTGTTTTATCTGTGCGGGGGTGAATTCTTTTGTGGGGGTTGCGCCTGCTATGTGCAGTATCATGCCCCGTATCTCGGCAACATTCATAGCGGTCTTTTGGTTGCTATAAAAAAAGAGCTTTTCCATCGCGAGAAGGTCGGGCTTGTGTGTAAGAAACAGATCTGTCACATGGCTTCCTACCGACTGCAGGCGCTCTTGGTAGGGGGTGCGCGGCGATGTCTCAAAGCAACCGGCATCAACCAGTACATCCTTCCCATTTTTTTGTTCTATGATAGCCCAGCCTAGCCGTCCGTAGCCGGGGTCTATGCCAAGGACTTTTTTGGGTTTTGGGTTCATGGAAATGCCTGGTTATTCTTCAGAAAACTCTGCGTTCGTGTAAAAATCCTGAACATCATCGTGTTCGTCAAGTTCATCAAACAGGCGAAGAAGCTGCGTCTCCGCGTCTTTGTTTATTTGCAGTGGCGTATTTGATTCCCACCCTTTGTCTGTTTTTGTGAATAAAAATTGAGCCGCACCCCGCTCGGCAAGCTTTGAGCCGTTCTTTGAAAGTATGTGTTTTACTTCTCCTGTTGTTCGGTTTGTGTTGTCGGTTATCGCAGTAATAAGAAGAGCCGCACCTCCTGGGCCATATGCTTCAAACAAAAGTTCCTCAAGCTGCTCCTTATCCCCTCCCGAAGCTTTTTTTATTGCGCGCTCGATATTATCAGACGGCATATTCGCCTCTTTTGCCTTGCCTATAGCTACCCGAAGTGCGGGGTTTGTGTTGGGGTCGGCTCCGTTTTGGCGTACTGCAACCGCTATCATGCGGGTTATTTTCCCATATGTCTTACTTTTCTTTGCGTCTGTTGCTGCTTTTTTGTGTTTTATTTGTGACCACTTTGAATGACCGCTCATGCTCTTTTCATTCGTGTTTCAATAATAATGTCTTTGATCTCTTTTACATTGGGGAGATCATGTCCGACAAATGTTTTTTCTCCCGCGGTGTGCACTTCAATTGTGCCGTATCCGAGGAGAAGTGATAAGAAGTTCGGATTATGTGTAGTAACGTCTTGTACGCGCTCCATCATAAATTCTGACACTTCCCGGTTAAAAACGCCCTTGTGCTCGATATCAATGATACGTTCCGAAGTAATTATCCAGATATCAAGATAATAATCCATCCACATGCCGAATGCGATTACTGCTATGAAAAGAGTATACAAAGAGAAAAGATACACGGCAAGCGCAGCAAGCGCTTCCGGAATCACAAAAAGCGGAAGAAGAAACAGGCCGACAATCGGTACAAGTATGAGAAATGCAACCATGGTCATCTTTTGCGCGACCACTATCCAGTGCCGGTGGACGACGCGTATTATTTTTTCTCCGGGATGAATTATTGTCATATGGCCTATGAAAGAAATGCTGACCAGGGCACTTGGAAGAGCGCTATGGTAGAAAGAACCATGAGAATAGTAATAATAATGCCGAACGCAAGCACGGTGGATTGTTTGCGCCTCTTTTCAAATGAATATTCTTGTTTGTAATGAAGCAAAAGACCGATGAAGCCGAACATGCCTATCAATATAATGCTGTGTGCGATGATAGCTATGTTCATAAGAGAGTTTTTTGCGGCGGGTTTTTCTTGAGATGATTCCAGGCGGCTTCTGTTGCGAGTCGTCCTCGTGGTGTCCGCTCAATAAACCCAAGCCGCAAAAGATACGGTTCGTATACTTCTTCTATGGTAGCTGCTTCCTCGGAAGATGCTGCGGCGAGTGTTTGCACTCCTACCGGTCCTCCGCCGAATTTTTCTATAAGTACCGCAAGTACGCGACGGTCCGCATCTTCCAGGCCTTTTTCGTCTACTCCGAGCATGCGGAGCGTGTTGTCCGCGACTTCTTTGCTGATGCTTGGAAATCCGTGAACCTGGGCATAGTCCCTGCAACGTTTAAGTAGGCGGTTTGCGACACGGGGCGTTGCGCGTGCGCGCCCGGCGATAATACGTGAGGCATCGTCGTCGAGCGTTACGCTTAAAATACGTGCTGAGCGGTGTATAATTTTTTGTATTTCCTCTTCAGTATAATACTGCAAACGGAATGTTCCTCCTGAGAACCGTGAACGGAGCGGAGAAGAAAGGAGAGAAACGCGGGTGGTTGCTGCAATGAGTGTAAACGGCGGGAGTTCAAGCTGAATGGAGCGCGCGCCGGGTCCTTTGCCAATAATAATGTCTATTGTCCTATTCTCAAGCGCGGGGTAAAGCACTTCTTCTACTGTTTTATTTAAACGGTGTATCTCGTCTATAAAAAGAATATCGTGCGAGGAAAGATTGGTAAGCAAAGAAGCAAGATCCCCCACCCGTTCTATTGCCGGGCCGGATGTTGTTTTGATCTGTGCATTCATTTCGTGTGCAATGAGGTGCGCGAGCGTAGTTTTTCCAAGGCCAGGCGGCCCGTGGAAGAACACATGTTCTACGGGCTCCTTCCGCTCTTGTGCGGCCCGGATTAATAGTGCGATATTTTCCTTTATTGCATCTTGTCCTATGTACTCTTTCCAGAGATTGGGGCGTAATGCGGAATCTATAGACCGGTCTTCTTGTTGTTGGCTTGGTTTGCTTATGGTCATGGTATTTCTTGACAAAATGTATTTTTTTTGCTACAATGCAAGCGGTTTATTGAAGAACCCCATATCCTCTAGGCAATCTATATAACTTTGCTTTTTGGGTGTTGCACGAAGGGTATTCTGGCTCCGGCTGGGGTATTCCTCTGTGTTATATCCGTTACTCGCCTCGCGCGGGTATTGCCTAGAGACTATGGGGTTTTTTATTTTTCTCCCGCCATGCGCTCAACCTCTTCTATTGAGGTAAGCCCCTCCAATACCTTTAAGATACCATCTTGGAAAAGATTTGGAATACGCTGGCGTTTCATTTCGTTGCGAAGCTGTGCGTGAGAAGGGTTTTCGAGAATAAGGCGCTCTACGGCATCATCAATAAGGAGTATCTCAAAGATGCCGACACGCCCTTTATACCCTGTAAAGTTGCATTCACCGCATTTACCCGGATGGTATAAAGAAAATGGCTTGGATATGTCGGGGTGCCCGACGCCCTCAGGAAACGACGCGATGGTTTCCTCAATGCGCTTTTTCTCTTCAGGAGAAGGGGCGCTTTTTTTCTTGCATGCGTCGCAGAGTTTTCGGATAAGACGCTGAGCCATAGACATATTGATTGCAGGCGCAATGATGGACGGGCGCACTCCGAGATCTATCAATCGTGGAATGGTGCCTGCGGCGTCGTTTGTGTGGAGTGTTGAGAATACTAAATGGCCGGTGAGCGCAGCGTGCATTGCTGTGTTTGCGGTTTCGAGGTCGCGGATTTCCCCAACAAGGATGATGTCGGGGTCCTGGCGCAAGATGGAGCGAAGACCGGTCGCGAAACTATATCCTTTTGCTGCATCTACCTGCGTTTGGTTGATGCCGACAATATGATACTCAATTGGGTCTTCAATGGTCACTATTTTTACTTCGGGCGTATATTTTCTTTTAATAAATGCGTAGAGTGTTGTTGTTTTTCCTGAACCGGTCGGCCCAGTGGTCAGTATCATGCCATTTGGTTTTTTGAGATTTTCTTCTACAAGCGATTGGAGTTGTGGGGACATGCCAAGGTTTGCGACCTCAATGGAGATTGTTTCCGGATCGAGGATACGCATAACAATAGATTCGCCGTATGCGCCGGGAAGGATTGATGTGCGCACTTCAATTGCCCGCCCCTCTTCCGGGCGGATGGTAAACCGACCATCTTGCGGCTTTTCATGAATATTCAATTTCAGCTCCGAGACGAGTTTTACCCGCGAAAGGATGAGTTTGTAGACGGGGAATGGCAGCATAACAATATCCTGCAGTATGCCGTCCAAACGCAGACGCATGCGCACCTCTTTTTCTTGAGGTTCCACATGAACATCTGACGCCCCAAGTTTAAGGGCGGACGCAAGAACCACTTCTAATATTTCGGACACCTTCCGTTGTTGCGTTGTATGTATCATTGGGTCGAGTGTAGTGCGGAGCGTCTCCACATTGTCTATTTTTTCTGAAAATTCCTGGAGCCGTTCTACTGAAATATCTATGAATCCGCGTTTTGTTTCTATAAATTCAGGGACCTCCTTGTACCGCGACCATGCGCGCTCCAGGCTGTGTTCGGACGCCAAAAAAAGCTCGTAAGAGTACCCGAGATTTTGCAACGACGAAAGCACCTCTTTCGTCTCATCGAGATTCGGACTTTTAATTGCGATACGGAGTTTTTTTCCTATCTTTTGGAAAATAGCCACTTGTCCCCGACGCGCGTCTTTTTCTTTCAATATCTGAAGCCCGTCGAGGTCTATAGTGATTCCGGAGAGATCGATGTAAGAGAGATCGTATTTTCGTGCGAGTATTCGCGTAAGATCCTCGGCTTCTTTCTTGCGAAACTCTGCTAATCGCTTCTCCTGTTCTTCGCGCAAGTCCGCCATTACATAATTGTATCGTATTTTGTCTCTTTCAACAATTCACGGATTTTTAGTTCTGCGTGGGTAAACGAAGAAAAATCCTCCCCTCGGCACACTGTGCGCGCGCATGAAAATGAGTCGGTTGCCGCACAGCGTGAAATAAACGCGTTGTTTTTGCTTTTGATGATGCATGAGACATGCGGGTTCCCCTCCCAGAGCAGAAACGATGTTTCTACGCGCGGGACAATTCGCTCTATATACTCAAGGACATCTTTTACTGCAACCTCCTTTTTGTCACTTTGTATACCGCTTTTCTGGAAGTCTTTCTGGGTAAGGAATGTCCAGGATGAGTGCGTTGCTTCATCTACCTGGGTGCGCGCAAGCGCTCGTCCCAAAATTTGGGCATACGAAAGATTTCGGCCGCCATCTCCCTCCTTCTGCTCTTCAAGGGCTGCAAGTGCGTCGGTATTTGCTCCCCGCTTTACCAGCTGTTCTGCGAGGTGAAATGAGTCTGCATTTGTTTTTATGCGAAAATTATCTGTTTCAAGAACCAGGGAGCAATACAAAAGAGTTGCCCACACAATCTCTTCTTCCGGACGGAATGTTGTTGATTCTGAGATTGTATAAATTTTTTCTGCCATTGTTTTTTCATTCTCAAGCAAAAACACCATTTTTTCTTTTGATGGAAGCGACACATGTTTTATAACCTCGTTTCGGAATGAATCTTCGTACGGAAAAAAGAAGAATGCCACGTCCACCTCAGGAAGTTCTTCGCGGACGGTAATATCTTTGGCGTCCATTTTTTCTTTTGGGGTGATGACGAATGTTGTTGTGTCATCGTGTTCTTTGTATTGCACTTCTTTTGTTTTGTTTTTCGGGAGAGAAATAATTATTTTCGCGGGTATTGATGCGGGTGTTTTCGGAGGAAGAATGCCCGCCCATTCGCTTGTGTGCGACGGAGAAAGCTCCGGAAGAGCAATTGCTTTTGCTCCCCGTGTTGCAAGCGCAAAACGAAGCGCCTCGCGCGCGAAAATAACATTACGCTGTGCTTGGGGGCGGGTTGCTATCAAGAACCGTTCATGCGTTTCTATGAGGGTGTGTATGGCGGAGGCAAGTTCGTTCATAGATGATATGCCTTATATATAAATGAATGTGCGCCTTTTTTCAAGCAGGCGCGCTCTTCCATGTTTGCTTTTATTGGTGTATGATAGGGGGCATATGAAAGAGTTTGAGCATTTTCACCAAAAACTGGAAGAAGAAAAAACGCGCTTAGAGGGCGAGCTGAAAAAAATGGCGCGGCCGAATCCTGATGTAAAGGGTGACTGGGAGCCGACATCTCCGGATATGAACCCCATGGTATCTGACGCAAACGAAATGGCCGACACATTTGAGGAAATGGACAACATGGTCGGCATAGAATACCAGCTCGAAGAACGGTTAAAAGAAGTCGCCGCAGCGCTTGAGAGAATAGAGAAAGGAATATACGGGACATGCGAAAAAGGCGGAGAAAAGATGGACATGAAGCGCCTAGAAGCAAATCCTGCGGCGCGGACATGCGTTGAGCACTCAGAATAACACCTCGCAACGCGAGGTGTTATTGTTTATGCGAGAAGTTCGTTGCGTCTCTCAAAAAGGGCGATGTCTTTTTTCTTAAGAGCAGCAAGGCTTGTTTTTGTTATCCCCTGCTTCACCGCCTTTCCAATGTATTTTCCGGTGGTGAAGTGCGGAAGAATAACGTAATGGGCGCCCGCGCGATACAGGGCGTCTGCATCAAAATCTGTACGCGCCCGCACAATGATGGACGGGCGTTTTTTTGTCCGCCGCAGATGCTGTAAAAGTACCAAATTGTCTTCTAGGTCGGGATTGGTGGAAATAACAACGCTTGCCTGGCGTACGCCCGCCTCATCCAGCACAAGCGAGTCGCGCATATCGCCGAATACGCATGCGATATTCTTTTTTCGGAGTCTCTGGATGACCTCGGGGTCAAAATCTATTACCAAGAATTCATCTTTTGGAAGCTCTGTTGCAACGCTTTTCCCGGTGCGGTGAAACCCAAAAAGAATAATCCGTTTTTGTGCAATGCCGGGGAGAGCTTCTTGGGCGGGGTGCGCGCGTTCAAATATCCGGAGATGCCGTTCAAGCAATTTAAAGATGCGTTCCGAGTGTATCATGAGGTATGAAGAAAGCGTGATTGTGACAATGCCCACTGCGGTAATGATTGCAACCGTTTCTTCCGCGATGTGCCCGGTCTTTAGGCCGAGGGCCGCAAGGATAAGGCTGAACTCCGAGATTTGCGCGACAGTGACACCCGCAAAAAAACTGGTTCGCGCACGATACCCCATAAGACCCATAAGCACCATAACGATAAGGGGGTTTCCAATCAGCACGAACGCTGAAAGCAGTATGATAGGAAGAGCAAGGCCGTCAAAATGAGTAAGCGCAAGCGAAGAACCAAGAATGACAAAGAAAATAAGAATGAAAAAATCACGGAGTGATTTTATGCGGTTTGCTATCTGAAAGTGCTCCGATGAGTTTGCAAGGGCGAGTCCTGCAAGAAAGCCGCCTATCTCTATCGAAAACCCGATACGCGATACGGTTGCCGCTATCAAGAACACCCACGCCAGGCTTGCGATAAAAAGAAGTTCTTGTGAGTGCGCAATAATATCAAAAACCTTTGGCATAATTTTTCTTCCCAGCCAGAGCATCAGCAGGAAAAGACCGATGCCTTCAGCAAGCGTTATCAGCAAGGGCTTGAGCAAAAACGATCCGTCAGCCTGAATCCCGGCAAGCGATATCAAAATAAGAATGGCGACAAAGTCCTGTACTAACAAAAATCCGATGCTTATCTTTCCGTAAAGGCTGTTCAGGTCCTTTTTGTCTGAAAGTATCTTGATAACGATAATGGTACTTGAAAATGTGAGTGCGATCGCAATATAAAGAGACGGCAGCATGCCAAATCCGAGAAGCGTTGATATGCCGAATCCAATAAGAGAAGTAAACAGTATCTGTCCCATGCCGATGATGAGAGAGGTTTTTCCTACCAGGCGGAGCGATGTGTAATTTATCTCAAGTCCTATTAAAAAAAGAAGGAACATGATTCCAAGATCCGAAAACACCCGGAAAAATTCCCGGTCGGTTACATGGAAGAAACCAAAATACCCAATGATTGCGCCGGTTGCCAGATACGCGAGCACCAAAGGTTGCCGCAAGAGCGTTGCAAGTATGCCGAGTGCCGCGACAATCACAATGACGATTGCAAGTTCTATCATTAATTTAAGAATACCATATATGCGTGCGCATTTGGTGCGGGTAATGCACAGTTTTATTTTTTTAAAAACATTGCAGACGGTATAATAACAATATGCCGGCAAAGAAAACAAAAGCCCACGAAGACGTGCGCAATGATGTTATCATCTGGCTTTCTATCGCGGGGTTTGTGCTCACCGTGTTCGGATTTATTTGGTTTGAATATCGTCCCATTGTTATTCGCAAGCAGTGTTATGTGCAAGCGCATGTCCCGCATTCGTCTTCATTTCTTGAATCGCAATATCGGACGTGTCTTGCACAAAATGGGCTTGAAATATAATTATTAGTAATCCGTTTTTTATATGAAATTAGAAGGAGTAAACGCAATAACCATCGGTATTTGGGCAGTAGTATTGGCGGGCCTCTTTTTCCTTTTTGGATTTGGGCCGTTCTTTTTCGGCGGCATGCTTGTCGTCGGCCTTATCTGGCGGTTTGTAGATAAGAAGAAAAAAGGAGGGGCGGCAATACCGTCATCTCCCATGTCCCCGCCAAATCCCGGCATGTAAAACTTTGTTTTTCTTATCCCCTTCTTCGCGAGGGGGATTTTTTGTTGCTTTGTGCGGGGAAAAGTTGATACACTAGAGCCAATATGTCGGTAAAAGTTCATGCGGCTCAAGTGACCGGGCTTGAGGGAAATATTATAGATGTAGAGCTCGATGTGTCTCAGGGGCTTCGCTCATTTACCATTGTGGGGCTTGCCGACAAGGCGGTTGATGAAGCGCGTCACCGCATCTCCTATGCTATTGCAAATGTGGGCTTTTATCCGCCCCATAAGAAAAACCAAAAAGTTATTGCTTCTCTCGCGCCGGCGGATATCAAAAAGGAGGGTCCGTATTTTGATCTTGCGATAGCGGTTGCGTATCTTTTGGCTTCAAAACAGATTCATTCCACACCGGAGCGCACTTTATTTCTTGGCGAGCTTGCGCTTAACGGAGAGCTCCGCCCGGTAAAAGGCATTTTACCGCTCATTAAAAAAGCAAAAGAGAAAGGATTCACATCAGTTGTGCTCCCGAAAGGAAATGGCAAAGAGGCATCTTTTATACAGGATATAGCGGTGCACGAGGCGCACACGCTTGCTGATGTCGCCGATCATCTTTCTGGGAATGTGGAGATAGTGCCGTTTGAGCGAAAACCGTTTCACGCGGATGGCGCGGCATACGAATTTGATATGAATGATATCCGGGGACAGGAATCTGCAAAACGAGCGCTTGTTATAGCGGCAGCAGGAGGTCACAATGTGGGCATGTCGGGCCCGCCAGGTACCGGAAAAACACTCCTTGCCCGTGCTTTGCCTGGGATTCTTCCCCCGCTTTCTTTGGAAGAGGCATTTGAGGTTACCGCAATTCATAGTGTTGCAGGAATGCTTCCCGACGCGCCTTTTATGAGTACGCGTCCGTTCAGAAGCCCACACCATACATCATCGTATGTTTCTTTGGTCGGCGGCGGTGCGTTCCCAAAGCCGGGAGAAATAACGCTTGCGCATCGTGGCATTCTTTTTGTGGATGAGTTTCCCGAATTTGATAGGCGCATCATTGAAGCCTTGCGCCAGCCGCTTGAGGATGGGTTTATTACTGTCGCGCGCGCACGAAGCGTTGTGCAATTCCCCGCGCGCTTTATGCTGGTTGCGGCAATGAATCCGTGTCCGTGCGGATATTTTGGATCAAAGACAAAAGAATGCTCCTGTTCGCCGTCATCATTATTTCGTTATCAGCGGAAATTGTCTGGTCCCATTGTGGACCGCATTGATGTATGGGTGGATGTTGGCGAAATTCCTCACGAAAAATTGGATGAAAAAGACCCGCATGCTGTGTCTTCTGCAGACATGCGTGCACACATTATGCGTGCGCGCGGCATACAGCGTGAGCGTTTTCGGCGCAGCAAGAGGCACATATTTACGAACAGTGAAATGAATGTGCGGGATATTGAAGCGCATGCGCTTCTTTCAAAAGAGGCGCGCGCCGCCCTTTTGCAGGCCGCAGAGCGGTTGAAGCTTTCTGCGCGCGCATATCATCGGGTCATTAAGGTTGCACGCACCGTCGCGGATCTAAAAGAAAGCAGAAGCGTTGAAAAGAACCACATTATGGAAGCGCTTCAATACCGGCCGAAAGAAAAATCCCTTTGACCTCCCCCCTCCTTTATATATGTATAAGAATAAACGGCTCACACGGGGTGTGAGCCGTTTATTTTGGCTTAAAACAAAGGTTTTTTGATGTTTTGGGAAAAGGCTTGATTTTTATATTTTTTAGTGGTATAATTAGCACCGTAAAAATCCTTGAAAATTGAACAAAAATTCACAAAAGGAGGTTAGTCACATGAGCCTTAAAAAAGGCATTCAGGATACATTACAGCGCATGGGGATATCGCCTTCGTCTCAAAATCAGACGAAGGCTTCCGGAGAGTCTCTTCCATGGAACTTGCGCGTTATGCATATCACCGCAAATATTCTTTTATTGGGTGTTGTGCTCGGAAGTATATACGCGTTTTCACTTTCCTGGAGAGGAGTGCTTTCGTGGGAATTTACGCTGACATTCATAGGGGTGTCGGCGCTCTATATTTCGCAGGCGTTCTCAGCGCATGCATATCCGGATAAACTGGTTCTTACCAGGAAAGGCGACCCGGTCTGGGTATATGATACTGCAAACTGGCGCGGAGTGCTGTGGCCGTTCTTTACTTGGAGGATCATGGACGGAAAGATTATAGATATCAATCTTCCGGACCAGGAAATTATCGTTCGGTACAATGGAAAAACTATCAGGCTGAAACTTGACCTCTTTGGTTCGTTCCAGCTGAACGACGGCAAGGCGATACGGGGACAAAAGCCCGCTATTCTTGCCTATAAGCTCCGTGATGATCAGCAGCGATGGGATTATTTTGCAACGGAAATGATGGATATCGTTTCATCGGTTGCCGGCAAATACGAAAATCCCATGGATATCGTCGAACACCAGGACGAAATCGAAAAGAAAACAAAGCGCTTGCTTTCCGTGCAGTGTAAAAAGGTCGGCTACAAAGTCATCGATCACAACATAAAGATCGATCCGGAGTATGTGGGCCTTGATGCCGATGCAATCCGCATCAAAGGCAGCGCGCGCGCGGAGGTTACGAAGGAATACGCCGAAGCAGTGAAGGGCAATTGGAACGCTACGGCGCTTTCTCTCGGAGGCTCGTTTGTAGAGCTTTTACGGGAGCTATTGACCGAAAAAAAGCACGGCGCTGAAAAAACGGCAAAAGATGTACAGGACAAAGTAGACAGCGTTGTTGCTAAGATAGATGAAACAATAGCTAAGATTTCATAACAAGGAGGCGTATCATGGCGGATACAAACACGCCGAAAAAAGATTTGCGTGCGCGCGTTCAGGAGTGTGGAAAGATAGCGCTTGGCGCAGGTCTTCTGCTTGTAGTATTAAACCGTTTGAGTGACACGGTCGTCCAAATAGGATGGCCCGCGTATGTCGCGATAGCCGTGTTTGCTCTCGTTATGTTATGGAAGGCATTTTTCTCTTCCAAAGAAAAGATGAGCAATGCGGCCCAAGCAATGGGAAGCACAATGATGCGTGCGCTTTGGCCCCCGATATACCGGTTTAGCGGAGTTGCCGCGTCATTCGCACTCGTGTTCTTCTTTATTCGTTTTTTTGCAGAGAAGAACGGAACACACTTCTCTTTCACTGTGACGATGATTATTACATCACTGATTGTCGGCGCGGTATTAACGCTCGTTATTCGCGTTATGGAAGGGAAAGGAGCTAAAACGGATAGTCAGAAGGATCAGAAAGAAAGCAAAAGCGATGATGGCATCGGTGGCTTCATCAGGGCAACGAAAGGATTTGCGTATGCAATGGCGTTGCTTGCCGTTTTGACATCGGGGTACCACTATTACCAACCGAGGTATTTTGACCCCTACAGCACAGACATTATTGCGGAATACAAGATAGATCCCGTAACATATGAACTTTTTGATAAGGACAAAATGCGAAATGACAAAACGGGACAGCTCTTGCGGGATATGATTCCTGAGGATGTTCCAAAGATAGACGAAAAACGGAAAAAGGAGTTGGGTATTATATCCGGCACAGCTCAAAAGCTTGGATATGAGCTACAAAACATGCCCAAGCAGCAGACGCGGAATACCGTTGATAGTCGTCCGAAAAAGTCGGACTATGCCTATCTTGAGATTCTTTCTCCGGAGAGCGGAACGCAGGTATCCCCCGGCGATGTGGTTACCATCACCTGGAGAGCAGCTATAGTCGATTCACAGTCGCCATGGCATTTCCAGATTGCTTTCTGGGATCAGGGGGGCTGGAGAGAGGAGATAGTGCTCGCAAGCTCAACTGACCAGTCCTTGATACCGAACCATTTTGTATGGAGGGTGCCGGAAGATATCCAAGGGAACACCGCGGTGATCCATCTTGGATTTAAGGCAGGAGCTGATTGGGTGAGAACCGATCGCATACCAGTATTTGTGAATTAACTCATAAAGCCCTGTCGAGGAATGTTCTTGACAGGGCTTCTTTTTTTGTGTGAAGCATGGTATTTTAAGGTGAGTTTAACTTTTTTTATTTGTTTGTGCGCCCGTAGCTCAACTGGATAGAGTGTCTGGCTTCGAACCAGGAGGTTGGGGGTTCGAGTCCCTCCGGGCGCGCTTATGTTTTGTCCCCGTAGCTCAGCGGATTAGAGTGCTTCCCTCCGAAGGAAGAGGCCAGAGGTTCAAATCCTCTCGGGGACGCCATTGTCTATGTCATTTTCTATTCCGAAAGAAATTCAGACCGTCTCTCAGTCGCTTGAGCAGGCGGGGTTTGAGAGTTATCTTGTGGGCGGATGCGTCCGCGATCTTTTGCGCGGAGAAAAACCGAAGGACTGGGATATTACAACAAACGCAACCCCCGAAGATATCCAACAGGTGTTTCCCGAAAGCGTATACGAAAATAACTTCGGTACCGTTGGCGTAAAAACGGGAGCCGAGGACGCAATGCTTTCTATTGTAGAAGTAACGCCGTACCGCGTAGAAGCAAAATATTCAGATAAACGTCATCCCGACGAAGTAACCTTTGCGAAGACGCTTGATGATGATCTGGGACGGCGTGATTTTACGGTAAACGCGCTTGCGTATCGTGTTGCGGATGGAAAGATTGTTGACTTGTTCGGCGGACAAAAGGATTTAAAAGACAAAATACTCCGTGCGGTAGGAAACCCTGAAGACCGTTTTGAGGAAGACGCGCTCCGTATGCTTCGGGCGGTGCGGTTTGCTTCAGAGCTTAAGTATACGATTGAGGAGCAGACAGAGCGGGCTCTTCAAACAAAAGGCGGCCTGTTACAGTATATTTCACAGGAGCGCATCCGTGATGAATTTTCAAAACTGCTCATGTCCCCTTCTCCTGACCGCGGGCTTGAGCGCTTGCGCGAGTCGGGCATGCTTCGCTATGTCTTGCCTGAAATTGAAGAAGGTTGGGATATTGGGCAGAATAAGCATCACATCTACACAGTATGGGAACACAACATCCGTGCGCTTATGCATGCGGTGGAGAATGACTGGACGCTGAAGGTCCGGCTTGCCGCACTCTTGCATGACGCCGGCAAGCCGCGCACAAAGCGGGGCGAAGGGAAAGATTCTACATTTTACGGACATGAGGTGGTGGGTGCCAAGATGGCAAAAGAAGCGCTTACGCGGCTTCGGTACGGAAAGAAGATGATTGACGATGTGTATCTCCTGGTCCGGTGGCATTTGTTTTTTTCGGATACTGAAGTGGTGACACTTTCGGCGGTGCGCCGTATTGTGCGCAATGTCGGTATGGATAATATAGAAGATTTGCTTAAGGTGCGGTATTGCGACAGAATTGGAATGGGCAGGCCAAAAGAGCGGCCGTACCGGCTCCGGAAATATGAATCCATGATAGAAGAAGCGCTCCGTTCTCCCCTCTCCGTATCCCAGCTTGCTGTGAACGGTGAAGATGTAATGAATATATGCGGCATGGAAGGCGGACCGCGGGTAGGGTTCATTCTTCATGTGCTTTTAGAAGAGGTGCTTGATGACCCGTCTAAAAACGAGCGGACATACGAAGAAGGGCGGGTGCGTGAATTATGTGCGCTTTCTGATAATAAATTGCAGAAAATAGGCGCTGAGGCAAAGAAGCGCAAAGAAGAAGAAGAAGAAAAAGAAGTGCAAGAGATACGGAAAAAATATTTTGTAGAATAGAAAAACTGCGGAGTGTAGTATAGTGGTAGTACGCGGGCTTCGGGAGTCCGTAGCGAGAGTTCGATTCTCTCCACTCCGACAAACAAAACAAAAAGCACCTGCTGTCAGGTGCTTTTTGTGTGGTGATGCGCAACCTATTCGGAAATGACCCCGTTTCTGTTAAAGATAACTGCGTCTCCGACAGAAAAGGCATAATCTTCTGAAAACCCTTTGTGTACCTCAAGGACATATTGGGCGGGCTTCTCGGACACATATTGATTCGGGAATGTGTCAGGCGAAACCCCGTGTTCTATATGCGTTATTGTAAAATCATCTCCTATCCAGATGATGTCTAAGGGAAATTCCATGTTTTTCATCCAGAATGGATAATATCCCGGCTTCTCAAAGATAAAAAACATTCCCTCGTTTTCTTTCATGTGATTGCGTCCGCCAAGTCCAAGCGCGCGTTCTTCGCTTGTGTCCGCAATTTCTACCGCAACAACCGCATCTCGTATAGAAACAGTTGCCGTTTCTGTGGCTGTTGTTTCATTACCCTTCCGGAGAAGCACCAAAAAAGCGAACGCAAGACCTATGATAAGGAGAAAGGCAAAAAACCGTTCTTTCAGCGGGCTTTTGTTTTCCATGACACAAGAGTGATTGCGATAAGACCTCCCAGAAGACCGATATCACGAACCGTTACTGCTGTGATGCCTGATGTAATAAGGACTGTTGCAAGGTGCAAGGCGCCCAAGAATCCGAATATCCAGACATATACATCCACAAGAAGAAAGAATCCGATAACAACATCAACGGCTGCTGTGGCGAGCATGATATCTTTGAGTGGAAGCGGTAAAAGGTTTTCTACCCAGGGCTCGACAAATCCTCCCCACGCTTCCGGGCTCTGGAATATTAAAATGCCTATCCAGACAAATGTTATGCCGACTGCAATGCGTAAGATATGATATGATGCGTCTTTTTTCATACGAAATTTATACAATAAGATTTTTGATAAGAATAATAAGCGCCATGGCGAAGATGGTGAATGATGACATGAGGCACCAAAAGCACCAAGCGCGGACCACTTTCCATTGAAGGAAGATAAAAAAGCACGAAAGAGCCACTCCTGCAAAAATACCAATTTTGGCGAGCAAAAGCCAGAATGAAGCAGGAGGCACGCCGATAACCAGAAAAGCGGTAATAATAGAAATACCTACATAAAACAAAAATCCCGCGACATCATTATGCATAAGCACGAAGGTTTTGTTGTGTCTGCTTGAGAGAACGGCAGCACAGTTTTCTCCGATAAAACAGAGGGGTTTTTGGGACGCTTTCCGTTTTCGTATGAGGTATGCCGTCTCGCTGAGCCCTATGGCGGCGAGCGTAAAAAGAAGTGCATGCGCTGTCATACTCTATATTTTTGCTGCTGTGGTGCGTGACTTTTGCTGGCGTCGTACTACGCGGAAGGTATGCGCCTGTTTGATGATGTGTTTTTCCGAAGACTCGTGAGTCATCTCAAGCACCTCGCGGTAATAGGTGAGAAATCGAGCAAAGAATAGCACGCGCAGTCCCTCAAGTTCCTTCTTCGTAAAATGCTTTTTTCTGTGAAGAACGGTGTAAACAATCTCCGCCCAGTCTCGTGCGGATACCGTGAATATCTTTTCAGGAACTAAATGCCGCGAAAGGTAGTTGATGAGCGCTTTGTTGCAAATAGAAGGAAGCACTTTTTTGTGCCTGCGGAAATCATCAATAAGCAATTCTTTTTTATGCTTGTAGTTAAATGCTACTTCGGGAGTGTGAAGATTATTCTTGCCTGTCATCGTCACGGTCGGAATGTTTTGCTTTTCTATGCGGGGCTTGTCCCAGGCTTTTCGGTAGTAGCGAAGCTGGCCTAAAAGAGAATTCGCAACCTGTAAAAACATGCTGTCTAACTTTGGCGCAGACGGCTTGTGCTCCTTGATGCCGAGCGAGACTTGCGCGATTTTCAGCCGGTGAATGATGCCTTGTATGACAAAATAAATATCTACACCGTATAGGTGCGCGGTATCGTTCCATTTTCGCAGCAGCATAACATTAATGGCATCCCGTGAAAGCGCGGTTTCTCCGCCGATGGGCTGACGGATGTTGGTATTGAGAAATCCCTGCATAACGGGAAAAACAAGCATGTTTGTAATGGAGCCGTCATATTCGTTGCGCAGAAATATCGGCAATACTTGATCATACCCTTTCAGTATCGGGGAGATGAGTTTTTTTACCCATTCGGGGTTAGCGCTTCGGATATCGCCGTCAACAAATCCTATCGCGAGAGCGTTTTGTTTTTGGGCATATTCAAGCGCCATTTGCATATTATAGCCCTTTCCTTTTACCTTTCTTTTGTAGTGTTTTCTTGAAGAGAGATATTTTTTTCTGCTTTTTGTGCGCGTGCGCAAAAACGCGTTTTTTGTTCCGTCCGGGGAGTCATTATCTGCGTTTATAATGAGTGCGTCGTATGCTTTAAAATATTTTTGGAGACCCGTATCTATGACTGAAACAATATTAGAAATATTATCTGCTTCATTGTATGTAGGGATCGCAAACACGATAAGGCCTTTTTTCTTTTTATGTGTTTGTTGCTTGCGAGACGGTGTTTTTTGTTTCATAGAAATGCGCTCTGGTTTTATGAGAAAGTATAATGTATATTTTTACTATATAACAGTAGGTATGGAGGGGCAATTTTGGGCCTGTAGTTCAGTGGTAAAATGCCGCATTCGCATTGCGGAGGCGGGGGTTCGATTCCCCCCAGGTCCACCAAATTTGATTTGACGAAGAAACAGAACCCCGCGCGGCTCCGCCGCGCGCATGGGCGGGCATTTCCGCAAGGAAATGCCACGGCTTTCCGAATTCCCCCGCCAGCATTCCCGCCGCTATGCGGCGGTTCGAGCCGATGTCCACAAGAAAATCTTTCATCCCCGAAAGATTTTCTTGTTTGATGAGATTTTCGGCTTGGTTGGCTTCCATAATCCAGTTTCGCATGAGTTCGAGCCAATGATTGCCTTTTCGTTCAAAATCACTCAATTTTTCCTCCAGTGACTTCTTTTCCGACATCAGCGCGTTCTTGCGCTCGGTATATTCTGACAACTCCAACGCTTCGCCAAGATATGCGTCTGTAAGACGCTCCAAACGCGCTGAAATGGCGGAAATATCAGTTTTGAGATTTTGAACGAAAAGGTCGGACGATTGGCGGGATTCTGTTTGCTCGCTTTCAAGGCGAGCAAGATATTTGTCCCGCCATTCGTCCGGCAAAGAAACTTTTTGACAAAGCTCTTTCACCTGCTCGGCTAACGCCTCCTCCCGCAAAAAGCGATTTTCAGTGCAAGTAATAGTTTTGCTCTTGTGGGTGCAACGATAATAGACGAACTTCAAACCACTTTTCTTGATATGTCGCTCGGCGGTAATGGCATAGCCGCATACTCCACAAGTAGCAAAACCTAAAAACTGAAAATCTTTTGGTCCTCGCTTTTTGCGGGGTTTTCCGTTTGACACCAACGCCACTTGGATTTTGTCAAAAAGTTTCTTTGAAATCATTGGCTTATGCGAACCTGGATGCACCTCGCCCCGATACTGAAAATGTCCGTAGTAAAAAGGATTGGTCAAAATATGTTGAACGGAAGCAAGGGCGAGGGGCTTGCCGGTTTTGCCAATCAAGCCGACAGAAAACATTTTGCGCTGAATACGAGTGAGCGTAAATTGTCCCGTAGCAAAAGCCTCCAAACATTCTTTTACTTTGCCAAAAGTTTTTATATCAGGTTCAATCGTGCGAAGTCGCGGCTCGTTAAAATAACCGATTGGAGCTTTTGCCGACAATTCACCACGGCGTATCTTTTGCCGTATACCGCGCAAAATGTTTTCTCGCAAATTGTCGGTGTAATATTTTGCCTGTCCGAAAGCGACACTCAACATAAATTTTCCTTGGGGTGTCGCTTCGAACCAAAATGTAGGGAATTTTAGCGTGGTGATTTTGCCAGTATCAACAAGATATATCACTCGTCCGCCGTCTACCGAATTGCGAGCAAGACGATCGGGATTCCACGCTAAAATTCCCTGTGCAGTGCCTTTTTCAATTTCGCCAAGCATTTCGTTAAATACTCCACGACCAGGCTCTTTGGCGGTTTTACTCTCGTAATACTCACGAACAACAAATAACCCCTGTTGCTTGGCGTATTCCCGAAGCTCCGTCAATTGCGCCTCAATACTCAAAACTTGGCGTTCTTCGTCCTCGCTTGATTTTCTACAATAGATAAAAAATTTTGTCATAGCTTCGGGAATTAAATTGATAAAGGCACTGCACTTACACCGACAATTTGCAATCTCATCAGACATCGGCTCACGCGGGCTTTGCCCGCGTCCCAAATGAAATTTGGGGAACCGCCGCATAGCGGCGGGAATGCTGGCGGGGGAATTCGGAAAGCCGTGGCATTTCCTTGCGGAAATGCCCGCCCATGCGCGCGGCGGAGCCGCGCGGGGTTCTGTTTCTTCGTCAAATCAAATTTGGTGGTCATTGTATCAAAAAGTCCGAACCCATTTCCAACAAAATCCCTGACTTCGCACGCGCGGAGCGCGTGGTGGCTTGAAACTGAATCGTACGCTCGGATTGCGTGGTGAAGCGAACAATGCG